>OGJR01000013.1_pt1 | contig 167286 bp, 170 predicted proteins | sample 1572301 | NCBI WGS metagenome assembly OGJR01 (sample SAMEA2582083, study PRJEB24529) | metagenome | biome: Human gut stool | place: China | collected 2011 | reverse complement strand
GCATGATGGAGTGCAAGAAGGCTCTGACCGAGGCTGACGGCAACTTCGAGAAGGCAATCGAGATCCTGCGCGAGCGTGGTCTGGCTACCGCCGCCAAGAAGGCAAGCCGCGTTGCTGCCGAGGGTATGGTCTACGCTGACTACTGCCCCGCTTGCAAGGTCGGTGTTGTCATCGAGGTCAACGCTGAGACCGACTTCGTTGCCAAGAACGACAAGTTCGTTGACTTCGTCAAGGAGGCCACCAAGGTCATCATGAAGCAGAACCCCGCTGATGTCGAGGCTCTGATGGCTTGCAAGACCGAGGCTGGCGAGACTGTTGACGAAGCTCTGAAGAACCTGATCCTGGTCATCAAGGAGAACATCAAGGTGCGCCGCTTCACCCGTTACGAGGGCGTCTGCTCTGCATATGTCCACGGTGGCGGCACCCACGGCATTCTGGTCAACTTCGAGACCACCAACGACATCGATGCTAAGGACGAGTTCGTTGCTTATGGCAAGGACGTCGCCATGCAGGTCGCTGCTGCTAACCCCGGCTACGTCGACGAGGCTTCTGTCCCCGCCGAGGTCGTGGCTAAGGAGAAGGAGATCATGCTGGCTCAGATGGCTCAGGATCCCAAGACCGCTAACAAGCCTGAGGCTGTGAAGGAGAAGATGATCGAGGGCAAGATCAAGAAGTTCTTCAAGGAGAACTGCCTGGTTGATCAGGAGTTCGTCAAGGATGGCGACCTGACCGTTGCTCAGTACACCGCTAAGGTCGCTAAGGACCTGGGCGGCGAGATCAAGATTGTCAAGTTCGCCCGCTTTGTCAAGGGCGAGGGTCTGGAGAAGCGTGCTGACGACTTCGCATCTGAAGTTGCAAGCATGGTGAAGTAATTTAAACTTCCAAAGACAAAAGGGGAGCCGCAGTACCTGTAACAGGGGTCTGCGGCTCCTTTTTTATGTTTATGAAAATACAAATACCGGGCAGCCCGCAGCCTGCCCGGTATTACTGTATAAATCTTCTTACGCTTCGTCCAAAACCTCTTCGGGATTCTCAATAGCATCCTCGATGGTTTCCTCCACCTCCATCGCTTCTTCAGCGTCCGGGGCGGCAAGCAACTCCTGAATCTGATCCCGCAGCCAGAGCAGACGGTTGTCCAGTGCCTTGTCCCGTGCCAGCAGCGGCGCAATGATCTCGGGCTTGTCGGTGATCAGGTCATCCACACCCAGCTGTAGCAGCTTTTCCGCATCCTGCTGGCGGTTGATGGTCCATGCAGAGATGGTCTTACCCCGCAGATGGATCTGCTGCACCATACCGGCGGTGATAAAGGTAGATTCCACGCTGAAAAAGTCTGCGGCAGGCAGGTCGTAGTAGGTGCCCACGCCCAGCGCCAGAATATACCCTGTGGTAATGTCCGGGTCCAGCTCCTTCACCTTGCACAGGGTCTCGTAGCTTTGAGAGGTGACCACGCAGTCCGCGCCGTAGTCATATGCGTGAATCAGCCGCACCGTTTCTGCCTCCAACGTTGGCGTAAAGGTGCTGGGCTTGATCTCAATGTTCAGCTCAGCCTTGCCCTTGCACAGCGCCAGAACTTCTTCCAGCGTGGGAATATAAGAGCCTGTGAACTGCCGATGGAACCAGCGCCCGGCATCCAGCTGCTGCACCTGCACATAGGGCAGGTCGTAGATGTTGGCGTTGCAGCCGGTGCACCGGCGCAGGCTGGTGTCGTGGGTCACTACGGCTACGCCGTCAGCAGTCATCTGCACGTCCAGCTCAATGCGGGGACTGCCGTGCTCCAGCGCGGTCTCGAAGGCAGCCATGGTATTTTCCGGCGCACGGGAAGAATAGCCCCGGTGGTAGGTGATCACCGGGTCAGAAAGACCCAGCACGCTTTGCAGCGGCTGTGTTTGCGGGAAAAGCAGATATACCGCTGCTACGCCGCAGGTGACCAGTGCGGCGCAGGCCATCATCCCGGCCAGTACCGTCTGTTCGCGGTGTGGGGCAGGGGATGCACTGCAAATGATCGGCTGCGCTGCATCGGACTGCCGGGTCACTTCATACAGTGCCTCTGTAAGGGTGCTTTGCGCCGCCGTCATGGCGCAGTCCATGAGCAGACAAAGGAACGGCAGTTCGATCAGCAGTGCCGCGCGAGAAAGCGCCAGCAGGGCAGCAGTGCTGGCAAAGCCGACACCAAGAATGACACAATAGAACAGCAAAGCCCCGCACAACAGCATCAGTCCGGTGCGCACGGTAGCGGTCAGCATCCAGCGCAGTGCCAGTGCAAGCAGTTGCCCGGTGCGGCTGCGCAAAACCCGCAGACTCTCCGCAAATGCACAGCCAAAGCTTTTACGTTCTAGCAGGAACTTTGGCAGCACTACAAGCCCGTCCAGCAGCAGCGCCAGCACACAAAGCACTGCCAGAGCAAATAGAAAACGGTTGGCAGCGCGCGCCTTCAGCAGCCCCCAGAGATATTCCGGCACGGCAAACTGGGTCAGATGATTCGCGGCAAGAAAAAAGTTCGTCAGCGGGATCAGGGCAACGCCATACAGCAGCAGCGGGAGGTTCTGCGGCAGAAACACTCGCACAAGGCTGCGAAAGGCATCTCGGAACACCGCACCCACCCGCAGCGGCTCACCGTGCCGCACCCGCGTCAATAGCTGCAGCATCGCGGCAACCTCGTATAGGCTCCAGAAGGCTGCCAGCACCGCCAGCACGACGATGCACCCGATGATGGCAGGGGAGGCAAAGGTGCGGGAAGCGGTCTTGTTGTTGAGGTATTGTATGGGCGCAAACCGCAGTGTCAGCGCCCAGATCAGCTGCAGCGCCGGTACGAACAAGAAGTTTGTCAGCACCTTATAAAACAACAGAAAAAGCAGAAACACCCGCCCCTTTGACGAAAGCAGGGAACGAGCGGCAGCGTGCAGAGAACGGTAGGTCTGCTCCTGCTGCTGGAACTTTACGGAAATTCGCTTCAAGATAGCTTCAACCTCTTTTGCATATTTGACGGGCTTTTCGTGTGCGCTATATAGGTACAGTTTGGCAGATTGCCCGGAAATATATGATTTTTTAATATAGTGTAACATAAACGCAACGGAAAGAAAACGCAGCAGACGGGTGCAGTTTTGCCAAAAAAACCGGGAAAATTTCTACACCCACAAAATGGGCGTGTGATAGCATTTGTCCAGATAAAACGTGCAAAACGATGAATCGTTAAAAATTTGAGTATCTATAAGTGACGGATGTTGAATCGCATGGAATTTTATAGAATCCCTTGCATTTTTTTGCCAGCTTCTGTATAATGAATATAATTTTGAAAGCTCACACAGACAACCAGGAGGTCTAATTATGGCTTCAAAGATCAATAAGGGAGAAATCCTCGCCAAGTTCTTCGATGACGGGGAGTACACTGCGCTGTTTGCTGATGGTGCAGTGAGCGCTGCCTGCGGCTATGCTGCAGGTCAGCAGGCTTACGCCGTTTATCAGAATGGCGAGGCTGTCACCGTAAAGGATGTTGAAAAGAACATCAAGGTTCTGGAAATGGCTGCACAGACCGGCTGCCCGGTGGTCACCTTCTATAACTCGGTTGGTGCAAAGCTGGCCGAGGGTCTGGACGTGCTGACCGCCAGCGCAAAGCTGAATGCACAGATCGCAAAGGTCTCCGGTGTTGTTCCGCAGGTGGCCGTTGTTCTGGGTGTCTGCGGCGGCACCAGCGCTCTGAGCGCTGCCAACGCAGACGTCTGCATCATGGCCGAGGGCGCAGAGCTGTTCTTCACCGCTCCGTTCACCTCCGCAGCCAAGGGCGATAAGGTCGCCGACGCAGGCAGCGCCGCTGCTGCCGCCAAGGCAGGCGTAGCTTCCATCGTGGCTACCGATGCCGCAGAGGCTGCTGAAAAGGCTGCTCACATCGTGGGTCTGCTGCCCGCCAACAACCTGACCGGCCCGGCAATCTTCGAGTTCGAGCAGCCCACCGCTGTTCTGGCCGTCGGTGCCGAGCCCGCAAAGGCTGCTGCCGCTGTGATCGATAAGGACAGCGCTGTGGAGCTGTACGCAGGCTTTGGTAAGTCTGTTTACACCGCATTTGCAACCATCGGCGGCAACGCCGTGGGCGTTGTGGCAACCGGTAAGCAGCTGTGCCACAACTGCGTAGCCAAGGCTTCCCGCTTTGTGCGCCTGTGCGATGCCTTCAGCGTGCCTGTGGTCACCATCGTGGATACCGAGGGCTTTGTGCCCAGCGTTACCGATGACGTGGCTGGCGGCATCCGCGAGGCTGCCCGTCTGGCCGCTACCTACGCCGATGCTACCACCGCAAAAGTGGCTGTGCTGGCCGGCAAGGCTGTGGGCCCTGTGTACACCACTCTGGCTGCTGCCGATCTGCGCATTGCAGTGACCGGCTGCACCGTCAGCGCACTGGAGCCCAGCGCCGCTGTCAGCGTGCTGTATAAGGATGAGATCGATGCTTCCGACAACATCATTGCCGCCACCAAGGCTAAGACTGCTGCCTACACCGCTGAGGTGTGCAGCGCTGCCAGCGCAGTGGCCGCCGGTGCTGCCGATATGAGCTGTGATGCCGCTAATGTGCGCGCCAGCGTTGTGGCTGCACTGGAGCTGCTGAGCACCAAGCGCGCTGCCCGCCTGCCCAAGAAGCATGGCAATATGGCCCTGTAAGCGTCCGAATGTAAGTTAATTGAGTTCGATTTTGAATTGGAGGATCCTTCCATGAAGTACTACAATATTACTGTCAATGGTGTTGCTTACAGCGTTTCCGTTGAGGAAACTGCCGCAGGCGCTGCTCCTGTTGCCGCTGCTCCCGCAGCACCCGTCGCACCCAAGGCCGCTCCCGCTCCTGCAGCTGCTCCTAAGGCAGCCGCCGGTGCAGCCGGTGCTGTTGCCGTCAAGGCTCCCATGCCCGGCAACATTCTGGATGTCAAGGTCGCTGCCGGTGCTTCTGTCAAGGCCGGCGACGTGCTGGTCATCCTCGAGGCCATGAAGATGGAGAACGAGATCGTTGCTCCGCAGGATGGCACTGTGGCTTCCATCAACGTGAACAAGGGCGATACCGTCAACTCCGGTGACGTTCTGGTTTCCATGAACTAAGGAAGAGGTGACAACCATGGCAAAAAAGCCGATCAAGGTGACCGAGGTCGTCCTGCGTGATGCGCACCAGTCTTTGCTGGCTACCCGTATGACCATGGACGAGATGCGCCCCATCCTGCCCGAAATGGACAAGATCAACTACTTCTCCGTGGAGTGCTGGGGCGGCGCTACGTTCGACAGCTGCATCCGCTTCCTGGACGAGGATCCTTGGGAGCGTCTGCGCATCCTGCGCAAGGAACTGCCGCATCAGAAGCTGCAGATGCTGTTCCGCGGCCAGAATATGCTGGGCTACCGTCCCTACGCAGATGACGCTGTGGAGTACTTTGTACAGAAGTCTGTTGCCAACGGCATCGACGTCATCCGCATCTTCGATGCTCTGAACGACCCCCGCAACCTGCAGACTGCCATCAAGTCTGCCAACAAGGAAGGCGCTCATGTGCAGGGCTGCATCAGCTACACCCTGAGCCCTGTGCACAACAACGAGTACTTTGCAGCCTACGCCAAGACTTTGGAGGAGATGGGCGCAAACTCCATCTGCATCAAGGATATGGCAGGTCTGCTCACTCCCTATACCTGCTATGATCTGGTCAAGAAGCTGAAGGAGACCGTCAGCATCCCTGTGGATATCCACAGCCACTACACTGCAGGTCTGGCTTCCATGTCCATCCTCAAGGGCATCGAGGCAGGTGCCGATATCATCGATACCGCCATGAGCCCCCTGAGCCTTGGCACCAGCCATATGCCCACCGAGAGCTTGGTGGCTGCCCTGCAGGGCACCGACTACGATACCGGTCTGGATCTGAAGCAGCTGAACGTCGTGCGCGCTTACTTTGCTAAGCTGCGCGAAAAGTACATCGCCAACGGCCAGATCAGCCCCAAGAGCCTGGGCGTGGACGCCAACACCCTGCTGTATCAGGTGCCGGGCGGTATGTTCTCCAACATGCTCAAGCAGCTGAAGGATGCCGGTAAGGAAGACAAGCTGGACGAAGTGCTGGCCGAGATCCCCCGCGTTCGTGAGGATGCAGGCTACCCGCCGCTGGTCACCCCCACCAGCCAGATCGTTGGTACGCAGGCTGTGTTCAACGTCATCATGGGCGAGCGCTACAAGATGGTCACCAAGGAGTTCAAGGGTCTGGTCCACGGCGACTATGGCAAAACTCCCGCTCCCATCAAGCCCGAGTTCACCAAGAAGATCCTTGGCGATGAGCAGCCCATTACCTGCCGCTTTGCCGACACGCTGGCGCCCGAGATGGACAAGCTGAAGGCCGAGGCTGCCAAGTGGGCAACGCAGGAAGAGGACGTGCTGACCTACGCTATGTTCCCGCAGGTCGCTCCCAAGTTCTTCGATAAGCGCAATGCCAAAAAGCAGGGCGTGGACGGCGATCATGTGGACTACACCAACCAGTCCCATCCTGTCTGATAAATAAGTCCCTTTCAGGGCTGCTGCACAAAATGCTGTGCGGTAGCCCTTTTTTGTGCAGTCGGCAAAGGTGCAGGGCGCACTCTGTCGGGTAATCCCGGAAAAACTTCTGCTTACACATTGACTTGCCGCCCAATACCTTTTATAATGTTTGGTATAGCCGTACAATACAACAAATGATGTGGAGGAAAATGCTATGCGAAGCATCCCGGAGCAGCGCATTGCTGAGTTTCAGGAGCAGGACTATCAACTGTATTTTGGCATTTCAAAGCTGGAATTTGACCGGATGCTCAAGGCTCTGCATGAGGCTTACCGTCAGGAGCACAAGCGCAAGACCCGCTTTACCAAGATCTCTATGATGGATAAACTCATCCTGACCTTGATCTATCGCTACGAGTACCGCACGATGGAAAGCATTGCCAAGGAATACGAGGTCTCTCTGGATACCATTGCCGACAACATCCATTGGGTGGAGCGCACGCTGCTCAATGCAGATATCCTGCAAACCAGTGTGACCTGCGTTTATAAGACGAACTGATGTTATGACCCTGCGTGAAAACGCGGGGTTATATTTTTTACAAGGGGAAAGCTTCTGGAAAAGCGGTAACTGCCGCAGCCATGTTGTTTTGGCTGCGCAGCAGTAAAAATGAAAACTGTGTTTTTTGCACGGATGCAGTCTGCACCTTGAATTTTTCAGAAAAGAATAGTAAAATGATGCTATATGTATCGTAACATGGGCTTGTGTGCCCAAAGCGGATACCTATACAGAAAAACCGAAGTTAAACCGCAAAAGAATAGGAGCTAGTATGATCTTAAGCATGACCGGTTTCGGCAGGGGGACTGCCGTGCTCAATGGCCGCGAGATCACTGTGGAACTGCGCAGCGTGAACTCCCGCTATTTCGAGTATTCCTCCCGCATCCCGCGCACCTGCAGTTCTCTGGACAGCCGCCTGAAAAAGCAGCTCAACCAGCGGATCTCCCGCGGCAAGGTAGAGCTTAGCATGACCGTCCAGAACGTGGACGCAGCAGATACCGTGGTCGCCGTCAACATGGAGCTTGCCCGCAGCTATCAGCAGGCCATGCGGGACCTGTCCGAGCAGTTGGGGGTCAAAAATGATGTGTCCACTGCCGTTCTGACCCGCTTCCCGGATGTGCTGACCACCCGCCACGCCGATGTGGACGAGGAACAGCTGTGGCAGGATGTGTCTGCCGTTACCGCGCAGGCGCTGGATCGCTTTGTGGAGATGCGCGCTGCCGAGGGCGCCAAGATGAAGGCAGACGTGGAAAGCCGTCTTGTGTTTCTGGAACAGTGCGTCGGCAAAGTGGAGAGCCTGAGTGCAGGCCGGGTAGAGAACTACATCAACCGCCTGTACGAGAAACTCAAGGTCATCCTGCAGGATCGTGACATTGATGACGCCCGTGTGCTGACCGAAGCCGCCATTTTTGGTGATAAGACCGCCGTGGATGAAGAAACTGTCCGTCTGCGCAGCCACATTGCCCAGTACCGCGATATCCTGCAGCTGGACGAGCCCGTGGGCCGCAAGCTGGACTTCCTGACTCAGGAGCTGAACCGCGAGACCAACACCATTGGCTCCAAGTGTCAGGATCTGGATATCACCCGTATTGTGGTGGATATGAAGGCGGAGATCGAAAAAATCCGCGAGCAGATCCAGAATCTGGAATAATATGTTGTGGAGGAGCCTATGAAACTCATCAACATCGGCTTTGGCAATATGGTCAGTGCGGGGCGCGTGGTGGCAGTCGTCAGCCCGGACTCCGCACCGGTCAAACGTCTGGTGAAGGAAGCACGCGAGCGGGGGATGCTGATCGACGCCTCTTATGGCCGCAGCACCCGAGCTGTGCTTATCATGGACTCCGATCATGTCGTGCTGTCCGCCCTTCAGCCCGAAACGGTGGCAAGCCGCGCCGCCGGGCAGGAGGGTAGAGCATCAATGGAGGAAGAAACATCTCATGGCGAATGATAAATTTCTGTTTGTAGTTTCCGGCGCAGCCGGCACCGGCAAGGACAGCGTGGTCAAGGCACTGCGCGAGGCACACCCCGAAATCGAAAAGACCGTCTCTGCCACCACACGCGCCCCGCGCCCCGGCGAGCAGGAGGGTGTGGACTACTACTACCGCACCCGCGAGCAGTTCCAGCAGCTGCTGGAAAACGATCAGGTGGTGGAGCACAACTTCTATAACGGCAACTACTACGGCACCCTGAAGTCTGAGGTGGAAAAGCGGCTGGAGGCCGGTAAGGTAGTCGTGCTGGTCATTGACGTGCACGGCGCTGCCAATATCCGCCGGATGTTCCCGGGCGCTACCACCGTGTTCCTGCTGCCGCCCTCTGTGGAGGAACTGGAGCACCGTCTGCGCGGCCGCGGCACCGAGACCGAGGAAAGCATTCAGGAGCGTCTCGCCACCGCCCGGCAGGAACTGGCCGAGCAGGATAAGTTTACCGTAAAGCTGGTCAATAATCAAATCGAGCCCTGCGCCGCAGAGCTGTATCAGGTCATCTGTCAGCGCGCCGGGTTGCAGGAGTGAAAAATCAAGCGTTGAAGGAGTTGGACGAATGCCCAAAACGGTAGGCATTGCCGTCAGCAATGCGACCTTCCATTTTGATAAGCTGTATACCTACGCCGTTCTGCCGGAGCACCAGAATGTGGTGCGTCTGGGCAGCATGGTACTGGTACCCTTCGGCAAAGGTAGCCGCGCCCGCATGGGTGTGGTACTGGCCTGCGATGCCGAGCTGGAGCACTCCAAGCTGAAATATCTGTTTGACGTAGCCCCGGCTTCGGCCTGCCTGACCCCGGAGCTGCTGCGGCTGGTGTATTTTTTAAAGGAACGCACCTTCTGCACCTACTACGAGGCCGTCAAGGCGGTCATTCCGTATGGTGCGCAGTATAAGCCCGCCGTGGCGGCAGACGGTGTGACCCCGGTGCTGCAAAAGCAGCTTACCCGTCACACCGAAAATGCCTATAAGCTTGTGGGCACTCTGCCGCAAAAGCCAAAGCCTACGGCAAAGCAGCTGGCGGCGGTGGCGCTGCTGAGCGGCGGTCCCCGCACCCTGAACGAACTGGAGGATAAGGGCATCAGCCGCGCGGTGCTGGATAACCTGTGCACCAAGGGTGTGCTGGAATGCAGCAAGGTGAATAAGTCCATCGACCTGTACGCCTCCATCCCGCTGCGTAACGACCCCATCACCCTCACAGAGCAGCAGCAGGCCGCTTACGACACGCTGCTGCCTAAGCTAGAAGATACCGCACCCCATTCGGCGCTGTTGTACGGTGTTACCGGCAGCGGCAAGACGCTGGTGTTTTTAAAGTTGATCTCCCGCTGTCTGGAACTTTGCCGCAAGGCGCTGGTGCTGGTGCCGGAGATCAGCCTGACCCCGCAGATGATCCTGCGGCTCAAAGGACAGTTCGGCCGCCGGGTGGCGGTGCAGCACTCCGCGCTCAACCATACCGAGCGTCTGCTGCAATGGCAGATGATTCAGGACGGCGGTGCAGATATCGTGGTCGGCACCCGCAGCGCAGTGTTTTCGCCGTTGGAAAACATCGGCCTTATCATCATTGACGAGGAGCAGGAGCACACCTACCGGTCGGAATCCGCACCACGCTACTCTGCCCACGAGGTCGCCCGGCAGCGTGCCGCCGAAAACGGCGCCCTGCTGCTTCTGGCCAGTGCCACCCCCAGCACCGAGAGCTTCTACGCTGCACAGAACGGACGCACCCAGCTGGTGCGCCTGACCAAGCGCTACGGCGGCAACCCGCTGCCCAGCGTGCAGATCGTGGATATGCGGGCAGAGCTGGCAGCAGGCAATCCCCGCGAGATCAGCCTTGCGCTGGAGGATGCCATCCGCCGCAATCTTGAGGCAGAAAAGCAGACCATTCTTCTGCTCAACCGCCGGGGCTACCAGACCATTGCCCAGTGCGAGGACTGCCGCGAGGTGCTCAAGTGCCCCAAGTGCAGCGTGCCCATGGTGTACCACAAATCAGCGCATAAGGTGCTGTGCCACTACTGCGGCTCCCAGCAGGAGCCGCCGCCCACCCTTTGCCCGGCCTGCGGCGGCAAGCTGCAGTACCGGGGCTTTGGCACCCAAAAGGCCGAGGAGGAACTGGCAAAGCTCTTCCCGGAGGCGCGGGTGCTGCGCATGGATCAGGACTCTACCGCCGCCAAGGACGCCCACGAGAAGCTGCTTGCCAAATTTGCAGCGCATGAATACGATATCATGGTGGGCACCCAGATGGTGGCGAAGGGTCTGGACTTCGAGGACGTGACCCTTGTGGGCGTGCTGGGCATTGATTCGCTGCTGTTTGCGCAGGGCTTCCGGGCATACGAGAACGTGTTCAGCCTGATCACACAGGTGGTGGGACGCAGCGGCCGCGCAAAAGAGCCCGGCTTTGCCATCATCCAGACCACCGACCCGGACAACCCGGTGCTCACCCTTGCCGCTGCACAGGATTATGATGCCTTCTACGAGCAGGAGATCGCTTACCGCAAGCTTGGCTTGTACCCGCCCTTCTGCGGGCTGTGCGTCATTGGCTTTGCCGGTGCAAAGGAGAACGAGGTGGCGCGTGCCGCTGCCCGTTTCTCGGCGCTTTTAGGGCAGCAGGCGGCCAAGCAGCCGGATCTGCCCCTGCGCATTCTTGGTCCTACGCCCGGCAGCATTGAAAAGATCAACGACACCTACCGCTATAAGCTTACCGTTAAGTGCCGCAACGACCGCCGTTTCCGCGACCTCGTACGCAGCACGCTGGCACTGTATGAAAAAGAAAAACTGCCGTCTAAGGCATCGGTCGTGGTAGACCTGCACTCGGACGGAGACATCTGATAAAACTGGAGGTACCATTATGGCTATCCGTAATATTGTTAAAGAAGGCGACCCCATCCTGAACAAGGTCTGCCGCCCTGTGACCAATTTTGACGACCGTCTGGCCACCCTGCTGGACGATATGCGCGAGACCATGATCGCCGCCGACGGCGTGGGGCTGGCTGGCCCGCAGGTGGGTATGATGCGCCGCCTGTTCGTGGTGTGGGACACCACCGACGCCCCGGAGGAGATTCCCGAGGATTACGAGTACAAGTTCATTGATTTTGTCAACCCCGAGATCCTTGCCGTTTCTGAGGAAGAGGAGACTGCCTACGAGGGCTGCCTGTCCTTCCCGGGGCACAACGGCGCTGTGACCCGCCCGGTTGCTGTCAAGGTGCGTGCGCAGGATCGCAACGGCGAATGGTTCGAGCTGGAAGCTGACGGCCTGCTGGGCCGCTGCATCCAGCACGAGAACGACCATCTGGACGGCATCACCATCATGGAATCCAGCGAGTACTTCTATGAGGATACCGAGGAAGGCAAAAAGGCCGCCCGCGAAGCGAAAGGAAACAACTGATGCGCATTTTGTTCATGGGCACGCCGGATATTGCTGCCGAGTGCCTGAAAGCCCTGTATGCTGCCGGGCACGATATCTGTGCTGTGTACACCCGGCGGGATAAGCCTGTCGGCCGTAAACAGGTGCTCACCGCACCGCCGGTCAAGGAGGTTGCTCTGGCACACGGCACGCCTGTGTTCCAGCCCCGCACCCTGCGGGACGGCAGCGAGGATGAAAATATCCGCGCCCTTGCCCCGGAACTGATCGTAGTGGTGGCCTATGGCTGCATTCTGCCGAAGTCCGTGCTGGAAATGCCCAGCTATGGCTGCATCAACCTGCACGTTTCGCTGCTGCCGAAATATCGCGGCAGCGCTCCGGTGCAGTGGTCTGTGCTGAACGGTGACGCCGAGACCGGCGTTTCCATCATGCAGATGGATGAGGGGCTGGATACCGGTGATGTGCTGTACTGCAAAAAGATCGTCATCGACCCCGAGGAGACCAGCGGTGAACTGTTCGACCGCGTTACCGCTGTGGGTGCCGAAGCTCTGTGTGAAACGATTCCTCAGATCGCTGCAGGTACTCTGACGGCTGTGCCGCAACAGCACGAGAATGCTACCCTTGCCCCCATGCTGAACAAGGAGATGGCGGAGTTCCACCTGACCGACACTGCCGCCCATATCCACAACTGGGTGCGCGGCATGAACCCTTGGCCGGGTGCATGGTTCATCACCTCCGGCGGCAAAAAGCTCAAGGTGGTGTCCTGCCGTGTGGCTGTCGCTCATGGCGAAGCCCCTGGCACGGTGCTGGCCACAAAGCCCCTGACCGTAGCCTGCAGCGAGGGGGCTATCCAGCTGCTGGAGGTCGTGCCGGAGGGCAAAAAGCCTATGGACGGCACTGCCTTTGCAGCGGGTCTGCGTCTGAAAACGGGGGATAGTCTCTGATGGCCGCAAATCCGCGTGCGGCGGCAGTCGCCGCACTGGTACGGCAGGAGCAGGATGGCTTTTCCAATCTGGTGCTGGACGCAGAACTCAGGCGCCAGAAGCTGGAAGGTCGGGATAAGGCCTTTGCAAGTGCCATTTTCTACACCGTGCTGGAGCATCGCGGCACACTGGACTATATTCTTGAGCAGTTTCTGCCCAAAGGTCTGGCAAAGCTGGATGCACCCGTGCGGGAAATTTTACGCGCTGCACTGGCACAGGCTCGCTATATGCAGGTTCCTGCCTCTGCTGCGGTGAACGAGGCAGTCAAGCTGACCCGCACTTTTAAAAAATCCAGCGCCTCCGGCCTTGTCAATGCCGTGCTGCGCAAGGCCTGCGGCTATGATTTGGACGCTGCCGTTTTTACGGACGAGATTCAGCGCCTGATGGTGCTTGGCTCTGCCGGACTGGATGTGGCGGAATTCCTCCACAAAAATTACCCGGATGAAGCACTGGGCATCCTGACCTATCAGGCCGATGGCGGTTTGACCAGTCTGCGTGCAAACCCCCTCAAGGCCAGCGCTGCACAGCTGTGCGCGCTGCTTACAGAGCAGGGCGCAGCAGAGGTGCGGCAGGGTATTGTGCCCGGCAGCGTGCTGGCACGATTTGCCGGCAGTCCGGCAGACAACGAACTGTTCCGGCAGGGCTACTACCATGTGGAGGGACAGGCCAGCCAGCTAGCAGCCCTTTGCGTGGGCGCAGCCCCCGGCGAGACGGTGCTGGATCTGTGCGCTGCCCCCGGCGGCAAGACCATTCTGCTGGCCGAGCAGATGCAGGGTACAGGAGAGCTGTACAGCTGCGATGCGGCAGAGAACCGTGTGGGGCTGATCCGCACCGCGGTAGACCGCATGGGCTTTACCGGGGTGCATACCCTTTGTAATGATGCCACCAAACCGAACCCTGCACTGCCCATGGCAGACCGCATCCTGACGGATGTGCCTTGCAGCGGCTTGGGCATTCTGGCAAAAAAGCCGGATCTGCGCTATAAAAAGCTGGAAGCTGACCGGCAGGCAGAACTGCTTGCCACACAGGCGGCAATTCTGGATACCGCTGCGGCGCTGCTCAAGGCGGGCGGACGGCTGGTCTACTCCACCTGCACCATCGACCCGGCAGAAAATCAGCAGCAGATCGCAGCCTTTTTGCAGCGCCACCCGGAATTTGCGGTCTGCGCGCCGGAGGTGCCGCTGCCCGCCGGAATGACGGCAGGGGAGCATGGTTGCCTTTCGGTGCCCACCCGCACCGGCATGGACGGCTTTTTCCTGTGCGTGTTGCAAAAAGCCGCCGCAACGCAATAACCACGACCTTTGTGGGTCGTATCCTCTTATAGGAGAACAGAATGGAACAAAAACGCTGTATTTCTTCTCTGACGCTGGCAGAATTGACTGCTGAACTGAAAGCTTTGGGGCAGCCGGGTTTCCGGGCAAAGCAGATCTTCCACTGGGTGCACCAGAAGCTGGTCACCGAGTTTTCTGCCATGACCGACCAGCCCAAGACCCTGCTGGCAAAGCTGGAAGAAACCTTTTATATTGCTGCACCGCAGATCGAGCGCCGTCAGGAGGCTAAAGACGGTACTGTGAAGTATCTGCTGCGCATGGCTGACGGCAACTGCATCGAGACCGTTGTCATGCGTTACCACTACGGCAATACCGTGTGCGTATCCACACAGGTGGGCTGCCGCATGGGCTGCCGGTTCTGCGCCTCCACACAGGCGGGGCGTGTGCGCAACCTTGAAGCAGGCGAGATCTGCTCCGAGATCTACACTGCCCAGAAAGATATCGGCGAGCGCATCTCCCATATCGTGCTCATGGGCATCGGCGAGCCGCTGGACAACTTTGACGAAGTGATGCGCTTTTTGGAGAATATCACCTCGCCCGAGGGCGTCAATATCGGCATGCGCAACATCAGCCTTTCCACCTGCGGCCTTGTGCCCAAGATCGACCAGCTGGCGGAGAAAAAACTGCAGCTCACCCTTTCCATCTCGCTGCACGCACCCACCAACCAGATCCGCAGCAGTATGATGCCGGTCAACGATGCCTACCCGGTGGAGCAGCTGATCCAGACCGTGCGCCGGTATCAGGAGACCACCGGCCGCCGGGTCAGCTTTGAATATTCCATGGTGCGCGGTGTCAATGATTCTGATGTCTGCGCAAAGCAGCTGGCAGACCTGATCCGGGGCATGGGTGCTCATGTAAATCTGATCCCCATCAACCCAGTGGACGGCAGTCCGTACTCCGCTACGGATGCAGCCAATGTGCGCCGGTTCCAGCAAAAGCTTGAAAGTCTTGGCGTAAACGCTACGGTGCGCCGCCGCCTTGGCAGCGAGATCAGCGCCGCCTGCGGCCAGTTGCGCCGCGACGAAATGAACGGCAAGGCATAAACAGAGGGAGAAACCTATGAAACTTGCAGGAAAAACGGACGTGGGGCGCGTCCGGCAGGACAATCAGGATGATTACCGTGCCGGGGAACTGCCCGGCGATGCAGCATGGGCACTGGTATGCGATGGCATGGGCGGCGCACGTGGCGGGCGGGAAGCCTCGCAGTGTGCGTGCAGCGTCATCGAGCGCTGCTTTCAGGAGCAGTACAACCAGTGCATCCCCGGCGAAGAGGAGACTTTTCTGAAAAAGGCGCTGCTCAGTGCCAACCGCTATGTGTTCCAGAAGGCACTGCGGGAGGAGTCTCTGGCCGGTATGGGCACCACCGCCGTCTGCGCTTTGGTGCGCGGCGGCAAGGCCTATCTGAGCCACGCGGGCGATTCCCGCGCCTACCTGTACCGGGACGGTAAGCTGGCGCAGCTGACCCACGACCACTCCTATGTGCAGGAGCTGGTGGACTGCGGCACCATCACGCAGGAGCAGGCAGAGCATCACCCGCAGAAAAACATCATCACCCGGGCGCTGGGCGTGGATTACCGGCTGGAGCCGGAGTTCACCACAGTAGCGCTGCAGGCAGGGGATGTTCTGTTGCTGTGCACGGACGGCCTGACCAATGCCGTACCCACAGAGCAGCTGGAGCAACTGCTGCGCAGCGGGTCTTTTTACGATCTGCCAGATGTTCTGATCCGTACTGCCAACGAAAACGGCGGCCCGGATAACATTACCGCCCTGCTGGTGGGAGTAGAGCCGATGGAGGTGCGCCATGGATAACCTGATCGGTAAAAGACTGGACGGTCTGTATGAGGTGCAGGAGCTGATCGGCTCCGGCGGCATGGCCAACGTGTATAAGGCGGTCATGCGAGGACAGAACGGTCCTGTGCCTGCCGGGACTGTGGTGGCCGTCAAGGTGCTGCGGCGGGAGTATATGCACGACCCGGATCTTGTGCGCCGCTTTAAAAACGAATCCAAGGCCATCTCACTGCTGAATCACCCCAATATCGTTAAGGTGTACGATGTCTCGGTCAACGACCATCTGCAGTATATTGTTATGGAATATGTGGACGGCATGACCCTGCGGGAGTACCTCAACGAGCGGGGCGGCAAGCTTTCCAGCCGGGAGACCGTGCACTTCATCTCCCAGATCCTCAAGGCGCTGGAGCATGCCCACGCCAACGGCGTCGTGCACCGGGATATCAAGCCCCAGAATATTATGCTGCTGGATAACGGCCAGCTGCGCATGATGGACTTCGGTATCGCCCGCATTTCCCGGGCAGATAACCAGATGCTGGCCGGCAAGGCAATGGGCAGCGTGCATTATATCAGCCCGGAGCAGGCCAAGGGAGACGAGACCGACCGCACCAGCGACATCTACTCTGTGGGCGTCATGATGTACGAGATGCTTTCCGGACATCTGCCCTTTGATGCCGATGACGTGGTTGAGGTTGCCATCAAGCAGATCTCGGACGAGCCCCGCTCGCTGCACGAACTGGCACCGGAAGTGCCCTATGCGCTGGTGGAGATCACCGAAAAGGCTATGGCAAAGCTCCCCCAGAACCGTTACCCTTCGGCACGGGCGATGCTGGAAGCACTGGACACCTATGTGCAGAACCCCTCCGTGCTGTTTGAATATCAGTATATTACAGAAGAAGCGCCCGAAAAGGTGGTGAAACGTACCATGAACCAGAACCGCGCGATCCATCAGAACGAACAGCCCGCACCCCGCAAAAAAGGCAAGGGAAAACCGGGCAAAAAACGCCGCACTGTCTTTTTGCCGGCCTTGTTCGGCATCACCATTGCCTTTGCACTGGCCTGCATGGCACTGTGCTGGATGATTCTGAACGACTCCTCCAGCCTGATGAACAGCAAGGCCGATGTCACCCTTGGGGATTATATCGGCATGACCAAAGAGCAGGCCATGGCTACGGATCAGATTGCATCCGGCCAGATCTCCCCAGAGTGGGAAGAGGAGTATAACAGCAACTATGCGGCCGGTTATATCTATAAGCAGTCGCCGGTGTCCGGCCGCACCGTCCGCGAGGGTCAGAGCGTGACTTTGACCGTTAGTCTTGGCACCCAGTATGTCACCGTGCCGGACCTGACCAACTATGTGCAGACCGATGCCGAACAGCAGCTCAAGGCACTGGGCGTTTCGGTGCTGGTCACGCAGGCTGTGGATACCTCGGTGGCCTCCGGTGCGGTCATCCGCACCGACCCTGCCGCCGGTACGCAGGTGGCGGCAGGCTCTACGGTCATCCTCTATATCAGTCGTCCGCAGGTGTCCACCACCACCAAGGTGCCCTCGCTTACCGGCATGAGCGTGGATGATGCCCGCACCCTGCTGGTGCAGAACCATCTGGGGCTTGGCAGCCAGAGTGAAGAATACAGCGACCAGCCCGCAGGTACGGTGCTCAGCCAGAACCCTGCGGCAGGTACTACCGCAAAGCTGAACAGCCGCGTAAATGTTGTGGTCAGCGCGGGCGCTGCACCGGTACAGGAACCGGTGCAGCCCGGCAGTGACGGCACTTCCGGCACCACAGGTGAAGGCTCTACCGGCGGCGATAGCACCGGCGGCAGCAGCGAGCCGAGCTCCGGCAGCAGCTCCACAGGCGGCGGTATTCTGGACTGGTGGTCCTCGCTGCTGAGCTGACGGAGGATATGCATGAACGGTTATATCGTAAAAGGCATTGGCGGCTTTTACTATGTAAAAACGCCGGATGGCATCGTGGAGTGCAAACCCCGCGGCATCTTCCGCAAGCAGAAGATCACCCCCGTGGCAGGGGATGAGGTGACGCTGGAGACCGAGAATGGCGCAGCGGTCATTGCGCAGATCGAGCCCCGCAAAAATGTTTTTGTGCGCCCGCCGGTGGCAAATCTGGATGTGCTGTTCCTTGTGGCCAGCACCACCCAGCCTACCCCCAGTACGCTGGTGCTGGATAAGCTTTCCGCCATTGCGGTGGATAAGGGCGTGCAGCCGGTGGTGGTGTGCACCAAAAGTGACCTTGCCGAGGCGGATTTTCTGGCAAATGCCTATGCAAAGTCCACCCTGCCGTTTATCCGTATCGACTACGAAAGCGGTGCAGGTCTGGACGAAGTAAAGCAGTGGATCAACAGCAGATTGTGCGCTTTCTGCGGCAACTCCGGTGTGGGTAAATCCACCCTGTTGAACGCATTGCTGCCGGACGCTGCCCGCGAGACCAGCGCCATCAGCCAGAAGTTGGGACGCGGCCGCCACACAACCCGTGAGGTGACCATCTTTGAAGCCTACGGCGGACGCATTGCCGACACGCCGGGCTTTGCCAGCTTGGAGGCGAATCGTGCCGGGTTCATCCCCAAGGAGAATCTGGAGCACGCCTTCCCGGAATTTGGCCCTTATCTGGGACAGTGCCAGTTTACCGGCTGCTCCCACCGCAGCGAAAAAGGCTGTGCTGTGCGGGAAGCGCTGGCAGAGGGCAAGCTTTCCCAGACCCGGTACGACAGCTACTGCGCCATGTACGACGAGGTAAAGGATGTCAAGGACTGGCAGCGCCCGAAAGTGTAAAACGGAAGGAAGAATGAATGAGATGTCTCGTTGTGTGATCCTTTCCGCCTGCCCGGTGCAGCCGGAATTTAAGCGCTTGCTGCGCAGCGATGATTTTATCATTGCCTGCGATGCGGGCTACCGCAACTGCGAACGGCTGGGCTGCAAGCCGGATATCATTGTAGGCGATTTTGATTCCGCTCCCTGTCCGCAGCAGAATGCGGACGATATCGTCGTTTTACCCCACGTCAAGGACGACACCGATACCGAGTATGCCGCAAAGCTCGCGGCGCAAAAGGGCTTTGACGAGGTGCTTTTGCTGGGCGCACTGGGCGGCAAGCGGGTGGAGCACACCCTTGCAAACCTGTGCACCGGCCTTGGGCTGGAGCAGCGCGGCATCCGCGCTGCCTTGCAGGACGAGCGCTCCCGCATCACCTTTGTGCTGCCGGGCGAGAGCCGCCGCTATCCCAAGGAGGAGTTCTTCTACTTCTCCGCCTTCCCCATGGAGGGACGCGCCGAGGGCGTGTATGAAAAAGGCTCCTTCTATGAGTTAGAGGATGCCGTGCTCACAGCAGGCTATCCGCTGGGCGTGAGCAACGAATATGCCGAAGGATCGGACTGCATCACCATCAGCACACGGCAGGGCGCGCTTGTGGTGGTGGAGACCATCGCAGATTAAACCTCTTCCCGGAACATTTTTGCCCGTCAGACGCTATAATGGGGTAAACATGAGCGAAAGGCGGGGTGGAGATGCAGGTAGTGGTCATTCGCAGCCCGAAAGCGCTGTGCGGCATTCTGCGCAAGCTGTTCGGCATCCGCAAAGAGAACTGAATCCAAAAAAGGCCGGTGTGTGGCAAAGCTGCTGCACACCGGCCTTTTACTGCCGGCATACCGTCGCCTGCTGCCGCATACACTCTTACGGAAACGGACAGGGAAAGGAGCACACTGCACATGGAACTGAAGATATTCCGGGATACGCTGCCGCAAGGCGGGGCAGGCTGTACCGTAAAAGCAGAACTTCCGCTGGAGACCGATATCCGCATCTCGGATGACCTGCCGCCGGTGGGTAAGCTGGTCAAGTGTTTTGTCCGCCCGGTTGTTCTGCAGCGGCAGTTGCAACCGGGCAGACTTACCTTAGAGGGCTATCTGCGCTGCACGGTGTTTTACCAGAGCGAAGCAGAAAAAGACCTGTGCCAGACCGAGCAAAAGCTGCCCTTCACCCGGCAGCTGGAACTGCCGGAGCTTACCTTTACGGCATGGACAGCCGTGGTGGAAGGGCAGACAGAGTACCTCAACACCCGCGCGGCAGACCCGCGCCGCATCGAGGTGCGGGGCGCCTATGGGCTGGTGGTCACGGTGCACACCCAGTGCAAGACCGAGGTGATCACCGCATTGGCAGATGGCGGCATCGAGCAGCAGCTGCGCACCCTGCAAGGCGTGCGCAGTGTGGCCGTGTTGGATAAGCTTGTTACCTTAGAGGGAGAACTTGTCTTCGCAAAGCCCCCCGCGGCTGTACTGGATATTACCGGTAACGCCTGTGTGGCAGAGGTAAAGCTGCTTGCCGGTAAAGCTGTTGTCAAGGGGGAACTGCGGGTGCAGTGTGCATGGCGGGCAGAAGGGGACACGGCCCTGCAAAGTCAGGCGGCGGCGCTGCCCTTCCAGCAGGTAATAGATTTAGAGGGCATCACCGAGGACTGCCGCTGTCTGTGCGTGGCAGAGCCGGTGGGGTTTACCCTGTCACAGGCAGAAAGCGCCGCCGCCCAGCTGACGGCAAATGTCATGCTGCACCTGCGGGCATGGCGCAGCTATCAGCTGCAGGTGGCAGTGGATGCTTTTTCCACCCGGTTTGAAACGGAACTCACACCGCAGCCGCTCGTCACAGAGCAGTTGCTCTGCACCCTGAATGATACCGCCACCGCCACAGGCTCCGGACCTCTTCCGGATGCAGGGGCGCAGCTGCGGGCCTGTTTTGTGCACTACGGCCCTCAGCAGGCCGTCCAAAAAGGGGAGGGCTGGGTGCTTGCCGCAAAGGCGGTGGTAACAGCCCTTGCAGAGAACACCCTCGGCGAGCTGGAAAGCTACGAAAAAACCTTGGAGGTCGCTGTCCCGCTGCCCATTACGCCGCCGGAGGGAACGGTGCTTGTGCCGGAATGTTGGCTGAGCACCGAGAACGTGCAATGCACCTGTGCGGGCGGCACACTGGAAGCTACGATTACAGTCCGGGCAGAGGGCACGATTTTAGGCTGCACCACCAGCCCGGTCATCGGCAGTATCACCCTTGGCGACCCGCTGCCCGATACCGACCCCGAGATCGCCTTGCGTATCTACTACGCGCAGGCCGGGGAGGAGGTGTTTGCAGTGGCCCGGCGGTTCCATGTGGCCCCGGCGCAGATCCTTGCGGCAAACCAGCTGGAAGAGGAACTTGCCTGTCTGCCGCAGGCACAGCGGTTGCTGATCCCGGCCACCTGAGCGTAAGGCTGTAAATAATCGGAAAAAAGCACTCCATTCCCGGACGGTACGAGCTGCCGCGCCGGGAATGGAGCGCTTTTCGTTCGTGTTGCGCAGAAAAACAATGCAAAGAGTTACCGAAAAGGCAGAAAAGAAAATTTGCAAAATAAGACGTATTGACGCTGCAAAATACGGCAAGTATACACCTAGTATCTTTCGAAAGAGATTAAAAATCAACATAAGTACCATGCTGACATCGATTTCATTTCTGAAAAACATCTTAAAAATACGATTTGTATTTTACTCTTTGCAGACCATCCATGGATGTGGTATACTGAAGTACAGTCTATAGAATCAGAATGTTTTCTGCCCGGGTCAACCTGCGCTCTGTAAGTCACATTGGGCACAGCAGGCAGAAAACAAAATCATATCGCGGGGGAGTGGAATATTTGGAACTGGAACATGCAAAAAAGCGTGTGAAAGAACTGCGCGCAATTATTGAGAAAAACAACCGACTTTACTACGATCAGGATGCGCCGGAGCTGGAGGATTTTGAATACGATGCCCTGACGCGGGAGTTGAAGGAGCTGGAAGCACAGTTTCCCCAGCTGGTCACAGCAGCATCGCCCACCCAGAAGGTGGGTGGCACCGCCAGCAGCAAGCTGCCCAAGGTGACCCATGCCGTCAAGATGGAAAGTCTGCTGGATGCATTTTCCTTTGACGAGCTGCGGGACTTCGACCGCCGCGTCCGCGAGGCCGGAGTAGAGCCGGAGTATGTCGTAGAGATCAAGATCGATGGCCTTTCCTGCAGCTTGGAGTATGAGAATGGACAGCTCGTCCGCGCCTCCACCCGCGGTGACGGCGTGGTGGGCGAGGATGTTACCGCAAACGTGCGCGCCATCCGCAGCATCCCCAAGACCCTTAAAGATGCGCCGGAGTTTCTGGAGGTGCGCGGCGAGGTATATATGCCTCACGAAGCCTTTCAGCACCTGTGCGCCGAGCAGGAATTGCAGGGTGCAGCACCCTTTAAAAACCCCCGCAACGCAGCAGCCGGTTCTTTGCGGCAGAAGGACGCCCGCATCACCGGCAGTCGGGGGCTTTCCATCTTTGTGTTCAATGTGCAGCAGATCCGGGGCAAGACCTTGACCAAGCACTCCGAAAGTCTTGATTACCTCAAGAGCCTTGGCCTGCCGGTATCGCCGCGCTACCATGTAGTGCGTGATATCGAGGACGCCATTGCCGAAATCGAGAACATCGGGCAGAACCGCTCCAAGCTGGACTTTGACATGGACGGTGCCGTTATCAAGGTGAACGATTTTGCGCAGCGGGAGCTGATGGGTTCCACCAACAAATTCCCGCGCTGGGCCATCGCCTTCAAATACCCGCCGGAGGTCAAGGAGACCACCCTGCGCAGCATCGAAGTGGCTGTGGGGCGCACCGGCGTGCTTACCCCCACCGCCTGCTTTGACCCGGTATTTCTGGCAGGTACTACGGTAGCCCGCGCCACCCTCCACAACGAGGACTTCATCCGACAGTTCGGGCTGTGCATCGGGGACACCATTCAGGTGCGCAAGGCAGGCGATATTATCCCGGAGGTCATCGGGGTCACCCATCATGCAGAGGGGGTTGAACCCTACACCATGCCTACGGTCTGCCCCTCCTGCGGTGCGCCGGTAGTGCACTTGGAGGATGAGGCTGCCCTGCGCTGTGTAAACCCGGAGTGTCCGGCACAGGCACTGCGCAATATCATCCATTTTGCCTCCCGGGATGCCATGGACATCGAGGGTCTGGGCGAGGCAGTGGCCACCCAATTGGTGGAAAAGGAACTGGTGCATTCCGCAGCAGATATCTACACGCTGACCCGGGAACAGCTGCTGGAGCTGGACAAATTCAAGGAGAAAAGCGCGGACAATCTGCTGCAAGCTATTACTGCCTCCAAGCAAAACAATCTGGATAAGCTTTTGTTCGGTTTTGGCATCCGCAACATCGGCGATAAGGCGGCCGCGCTGCTGGCAGAACATTTCGGCACACTGCAGGCCATCCGGGAAGCCACCGCTGAGCAGATCAGCGAAATCGACGGCTTTGGCGGCGTGATGGCGCAGAGTGTGGTGGAGTTCTTTGCCAAGGAAGGCACCACCGATCTGGTGCATCGCCTTGCAGATGCCGGGGTCAATATGCAGTGGAAGGGCGAGCCGAAGGGAGATAAACTGGCGGGCAAAACGCTGGTGGTCACCGGTACGCTGGAGACCCTCTCCCGCAACGAAGCCGAGGCGCTGATCGTGAAAAACGGCGGCAAAGCCAGTGGCTCGGTCTCCAAAAAAACGGCCTATGTGGTGGCCGGTGCAGCGGCTGGCTCCAAGCTGACCAAGGCACAGGCGCTGGGCGTGCCGGTGCTGACCGAGCAGGAATTTCTTGCTATGCTGCAGGATGCTCCGGCAGAACAGGAAACGACTTAAAGCGCCCTCTTAAATGCCGAAATACAAGTAATCTCAAAAGCCTCTGCAATGCTGTTGCAGAGGCTTTTTTGTTTGCCCGTTCCCGGTTCCCGGTTCTAATGACGCACAAAGCGCATACAATGCTAGCACAAAGCTTTCGTGGAAGGAGAAACCAAAGTGGACGAGTATTATCAGGCTGTCAGAGCCCTTCCCGCTTGGCTTGCATCGCTGCTGGCACAGCTGCCCGTACAAACGGCAGTGCGCATACAGGAGCTGCGGCTGCGCACTGGCTGTGCGGTCACATTTACTGTACAGGGGCGGCAATGCCCTGCTTCGGCACTGCCGGGCTGCCCTCCAAAGCTGGCTGCAATGAGGCTGAATGCGCTGCAAATAGAGGAGATATTCTACACACTTTGCAACGGCTCAGTGCACACCCACGAAAGGGAGCTTGCTGAGGGCTACCTGACCACTGCTGTCGGCAACCGCGTGGGCGTGGCGGGGCAGTTCGTGCAGCGAGAAGGGCATGGCATCACCCTGCAAAAGGTCACTTCACTCAACCTGCGGATCGCACGCAGTTGTGTTATCCCTTTGCCGCCCGCGCTGGACAAGCTGCTGGAGCAGCACTTTACCGGGCTGCTGGTGGTGGGAGAGCCCGGCAGCGGCAAGACCACCCTGTTGCGCACTATCGCCCGGACGCTGGCCGAGCTGCAGCGTCTGGTGGCAGTGATAGACGAGCGGGGCGAGCTTTTCCCGCCGGAAGGGCCGCTTCCGCCGCTGGAGCGCATTGGCGGGGTGGATAAAGCCCGCGCCGTCCAGATGGCGCTGCGTACGCTGGCACCACAGGTGATCCTGCTGGACGAGCTGGGCAGTCTGGAGGAAACGATGGCACTGGAGCAGGGCTTTTTCAGCGGGGTGGATTTTATTGCCAGTATCCACGCGCCGGATGCTGCACAGGCACAGTGCCGCCCGCAGGTGCAGGCTTTGTTGCAGCGCGGGATGCTGCGGCAGCTGGTCATCCTTGCCGGGCGGGAGACACCGGGTTGCATCCGGGAAGTGTGCGCCGTATGAGTGGCCTTCTGCACGGGCTTGGCCTGCTTTTGCTCCCACTGTGCGGCTGGCTGGCGGGGGATGCGGTACAGGTTCAGACAAGTCTGCACCTTGCTGCCTTGCAGGGCACCATCGCGTTATTACGGCGCATCCGGCAGGAGATACAGTACCGCCGGGCAGACCTGCAAAGCCTCTGCCGGCAGCTTTGCCGCGAGGGCCTTTTGCCACAAAATCCCGGCGGTACATTGCAGCAGTTGCCTGCACCGTGGCAGCTTTCAGCAGAGGAGCGTGCCTGCTTTGCAGAGTGCTTTAGCGGAATCGGCCGCGCAGAGGCCGCACAGGAATGCGAGCGGCTGGGTTACTATACGGCGCGGTTTGAGGACTATTTACAGCAGGCACGCCGCACAGCACAGCGGCAGGCCGGTTTGCCGCACCGTCTGGGGTTGGCTGGCGGTATGATGCTGGCGCTACTCTTTTGGTAAAAGCTGTACAGAACAAAGGAGAAACGGATGGATATCGAACTTGTGTTCAAAATTGCGGCCATCGGCATCATCGTGGCAGTACTTAATCAGCTGCTCATCCGCTCCGGGCGGGAGGATCAGGCCATGATGACCACATTGGCGGGGCTTGTGGTAGTGCTTTCCATTCTCGTCAAGCAGATCAGCACCCTGTTTGCCACCATCCGGTCTCTGTTCGCGCTATGAGCGCGGCAGTTCCGGTGCTGACTGCGCTGCTGCTGATGGCCTTTGCGGGAGTTCTATTGCAGCGGTATTCCCCGGCATTTGCGTTGCTGCTTTCGCTGGGTGCTGCGGTGTGGCTGCTGCTCCGTCTGGCACAGCCGCTGCGCGGGGTACTGCAAGCAATGGTACAGCTGGGGCAGCGCACCAATGCGCAAGCCTTTTCCTGCCTTTTGCGCAGCGCGGGCATCCTGTTGCTGGCAGATTACGTCCGCACCCTCTGCGAGGAAGCAGGAGCAGATACTCTTGCATGGTGCGCCGGGCTGGCGGGGCGGTGTCTCGTACTGGCAGCAGTATGGCCGCTGCTGGAACAGATATTCCAGACGATCTGGGGGTTGGCAGGATGAAAAAATGCGGTCTTATCATTTGCATGGCAACGCTGGGTTTTCTGTGCAGCAAAACCGCTCTGAAAGCTGCGGCAGCAGAAGCCACACCGTGGCAAACCTATCTCGACAAGGCACCTGTACAGGCCGAGCAGTTTGCGGCAGACCCGCTTGGCACCCTTGTGCGTTTGTTTGCCGCCGAACCGGTGCAATTGCTGCGGGATACGATGCAACAATATGCCGATGTTCTGCTGTTTTTGTCGCTGGCAGCTGGACTTGCATTTCTCTTGCAGGACACTGCCGACAGAGCACTGCTGGAGCTGGCGGCTGCCGGCGGCTGCGGCGTTTTATTGTGGCAGGAACTGGACAAGCTTGCCGCTGCCCTGTGCACCCGGATGGCCGGGTGGAAAAGTTATCTGCTGGGCTTTTTGCCGGTATACAGCGGCGTGTTGGCAGCTGGCGGTGAATGGAACGCCGGAGCGGCTGCAAACGGCTTTCTGCTCACGGTGCTGTGTTTTATCGCACAGGCGGTCACCCTCTGGCTGCAGCCGCTGCTGCGCAGCTACCTTGCCATCAGCATGGCCTGCGGCATCAGTTCCCGCAAAAGTCTGTTCGAGGGCTGCACTCTGACCGGGCGGCTGCTGCGGCAGGCCATCGGCTGGGCAGGCAAAGCGTTCGCCGCTCTGATGAGCATTCAGCGCGTAGTCACGGTGCAGCTGGATCGTTCAGCCTCCCGTCTGGGACAGCTGCTGACCGGCAGTGTGCCCATTGTAGGGCAGGCGCTGAGCAACGCGGCAGATGCAGTGCTGGCCGGGATGCAGTTGCTCAAAAGCACCCTTGGCATTGCCGCATTGCTCAGCATCGGGGCAGAATTTGCGCCCTTGTATCTCGGGCTGCTGATACATCTGCTTTTTCTGTCCTGCTGCGGCTGGCTTGCCGGGATCGGCGGGCTGGAGTATTGCCATAAGCTGCTGCAATGCTTTGCCGAAGCCGTGCGCTGCATGGCGGCTGTTACGGCCTTGTTTTTTATGTTGTTTGTGGTGGGCATCGCACTGCTGATGCTGACAGGGGGTGGTTAGATGCAGGCATTTCAGCGGGCCGCGGCAGTATTCTGCATGGCGTGCATCGGGGCGGAACTGGTCAGTTTTTTTGCTGGGCAAAGCTGGGCAGGCCGGTGCATAAAAGCCGCAGCCGGGTTATATATTTTAGCAGTCCTTCTTGCGCAGCTGCCACGGCTGCCGGGCAAGGTTTTGACCGCTTTTTCAGGGAGCACAGCCCCGGCGGCCACGTCCACTGCACAGCCGGATGCACTGGAAACGGAGATCCTGACTGAGACCAAGGCTCAACTGGAAGAGTATTGCACTGCACAGTGCCGACAGCAATTCGGGTTGGATATTCGTGTGACGGTCACGCTGGAAAAAGCCGGGCAGCAGGTCGTGGTAAAAAAGGTTGTTGCTGCCTTCCCGGCGGGCTGTACCGCCGCCCAAAAGCAGGCAGCGCTTAGCTTTTTGCAGCAGACACTGGGCACCGCTCCCACGGCAGCGGAGGGGAGCACACCGTGAAGAAGAATGAATTGCTTTCCGCTTTACGCTCTTTGCAAAACAACAAAAACCGCACCGCGCTGGCGGTGACGGTCGGCGTGATGGCAATGTTGCTGCTTTTGCTGTCGGAACTTTTACCCAGCGGCAACACGCAGAAAACCGCGGCATCTACTGTCCGGACTGCTGCCGTCAGCCAGTACCAGACCCAACTGGAGCAGCAGCTGGAAGAGCTTATCAGCCAATTGCAGGGGGCAGGACGCACCACGGTCATGGTCACCCTGACCACCGGAGAGGAGACTATCTATGCAGTAGATACCCAGACCGGAGATCTGCAACAGCAGGAGAAGCACGTTCTTTTACAGGATGGGTCTGCGCTGGCTGAGACCACCTATCTGCCGCAGGTCTGCGGGGTCGCCGTGCTGTGTGAGGGCGGGGGAGATGTCCGGGTTGCAGCCCGCATTACTGAGCTGCTGCATTCGCTGTTGGATCTGCCCGCGAACCGCATCTGCGTGGAGCAACGCAAGTGCTGAGCTGCTGCTTTGATCGAGTACCAAAACTATTTACCCAAAAACAAAGGAGGAAGCGTTTTATGAGAGCACTTTCCAGAAACACCCGCAGGGTCACCGCCCTGACACTGGCGGCGGCGCTGGTCATTGCCGTCTACTTAAACTGGCAGTATGCCCGGGCAGACATTACTCCGCAGACAGAGGACGACACCCTCATGGTCTCGGCAGAGCCAGTGGAGGCAGAAGCGGAGACTGCCATCACGGATGCGCTGCCCACAGAGGCGGAGGCCGCCTCCGGTGTCAATAAAAATTATGGCGAAGCACAGCTTGTCAGCGTAGCAAACGACAGCGGCACCCGCTTTTTTGAACAGGCTCGGCTCAAGCGGGAAAAGGCACACGACGAAGCGATGGATACCCTGCAAAAGAGCCTGAAGTCCTCCTCCCTGACAGCGGAGGAGAAAAAGGAGTACACCGCACAAATGGCGGCAGGGCTGGAGGATCTGAACGCAGAAAACGAGATTGAAACGCTGGTGCGCGCCAAGGGCTTTGCGGATTGCCTGTGCTTTTTGCAAGCAGGGCGGGCAGACCTGACCGTGATGACAGCGGGTGAGCCGCTCACAGCGGCGCAGGTGGCACAGATCCGGGATGTGGTGATGAACAAAAGCAGCGTGACCGCCCAGAATATTACGGTGGTGGAGGTAAAGTAAGCACTCTTTATCTATGCGGATATCCCGGCGGCGCAGGCGCAGCTTTTCTTGCAGGCAGAAAGCCGTATGCGCTGCCGGGATGCCATTCTATGCTGATTTCCATCTTCTTTTCCAAACAAGTATTGAAATTACCCCCGCATTGATGGTATAATAACTCTATCAAAAATGAATGCTGCGCGCCTTTATGCACTGTACAAGGGCGCGTTTGAACACAAAAGGCAGGCACGGCAGACCGGTTTCAGGGTTTTGAAACCGCTGCCGGAGCAGCCTTTGGATGGAGGACAGCACAATGGATTTACAGAACATGGATCTTCAGGGCGGCAGCCTTCAGATTTCGACCGAGGTCGTGGGTAAGATTGCCCGCTGCGCCGCACTGGAAGTAGACGGCGTTGCCGAGGTGTCCTGCGGCGTGCAGAATAAAAAGCTGAAAAGCCTGCTGGAATCTGCCAGTATCCAGCCGCCTGTGGTGGTTGAGATGCGGGACGGCACGGCCAGCATCACTCTGCACCTGATGATGCAGTTCGGCGCACGGATTCCCTCTGTGGCTGAAAAAGTACAGGAGAACGTCAAGTCTGCCGTGCAGAACATGACCAATGTGACGGTTAGCCGCGTGGATCTGGTCATTGCAGGCCTTGCCGAAGCGCAGTAACAAATTCAGCAAAAAATCATATCAGAAACGATCCTCCTCCCGGTACGCCCGGCGGGGAGGGTTTGTATTGCGAAAGGAACATTATGGAAAACATTCTGCCCCGTAGAGAAGCCCGTGAAAACGCCTTTTTGCTGGCATTTTCGCAGACCTTTGGTGACATTCCTCTGGCCGAGGCACTGTCCAATCACGCCGAGAACGATGAAGAGCATCCTGTGGATGCGTTCAGCCGCCTGCTGCTGAACGCCTACTACGATCATTCCGCAGAGGTGGATGACGAGATCCGCGCCCATCTGCGCAACTGGACAATGGAGCGTCTGCCCCGCGTCAGCCTGACCGTGCTGCGTCTGGCCGTGGCCGAGATGCTGTTCGGCGGCGAGAACAAGCCCGGCGTTGCCATCAATGAGGCTGTGGAGCTGACCAAGAAGTACGGCGCGGGCGAGGACTACCAATTTGTGAATGGCCTGCTGGGTGCTGTGGCACGCGACCACGGCCTGAGTGATGAAGCCGTCGCGGAGTCGGCTGAACAGTGAGCCGTTATACGCTCGGGGTCGATACAAGCAACTATGCAACCTCTCTGGCAGTTTTTGATACAGCCGGGGAGGTTGTTTGTGCAAAAAAGCGCTTTTTGCCGGTAAAAGCCGGGCAGCTTGGTCTCCGGCAAAGCGATGCACTGTTCCATCATACAGCAGCTCTGCCGGAGATGCTGCAGGAGCTGGCGCAGGAATTCGACCTGACAAAAATAGATGCCGTAGGTGTTTCGCAAAAGCCGCGCCCGGTAGAGGGCAGCTATATGCCCTGTTTTCTGGCTGGTGTCAGTGCGGCGACCGCCTTTGCGGCGGCACGGGACATTCCGCTGATCCACACTACCCATCAGCAGGGTCACGCTGCTGCGGCGCTGTATGCCGCAAAGGGTGAGGCACTGTTCTCCCAGAAGGTGCTTTTGTTCCATATCTCCGGCGGCACCACGGATCTTTTACTGTGCGATCAGGTGCGTGCTATCACCACCCTTGGCACCAGTACCGATCTGTACGCCGGTCAGGCGGTGGACCGCGTGGGCGTGCGGCTGGGCTTTGGCTTCCCCGCAGGGGCAGAGGTCTCCCGCCTTGCTGCGCAGTGCGCCGAGGATATCCGGCCTAAGTCCAGCGTAAAGGGGCTGCAATGCAGCCTTTCTGGGCTGGAAAATCAGTGTAACGCCCTGCTTGCGGCCGGAAAAGCACCGGAATACGTTTGCAAGTACTGCCTGCTCTGCGTGGCAGATACCGTTGTCCGCATGACAAAGGCTGCACAGAAGGAATACCCCGGTCTGCCGGTGGTCTGCGCCGGTGGTGTGATGAGCAGCGATATCATCCGCACATGGGTGCAGCAGCGTTTGCCGCAGGTCTATTTTGTGCCAGGGCAGTATTCCAGTGATAACGCCATCGGCGTATCCATTCTTGCTGCGCGGGAGGCCGGTCTATGGCTGATGTGATCTCGGTATCCGATCTGAATCATTATGTCAAAACGCTGCTGGATGTCAACGATGGGTTGTTCGATCTGGCCCTGCGGGGTGAGATCGCAAATTTTGTGCAGAACGCCCGCAGCGGGCACTGCTACTTTTCTCTGCGGGACGATGCCTGCAGCGTAAAGGCGGTGATGTTCCGCACCGATGCCCGCCGTCTGGCGTTTCGCCCGGAGGAGGGGATGCGGGTCGTGGTGCGCTGCCGCGCTACCCTTTACGAGCGGGACGGTGCGTTTCAGGTCTATGTAAACGAGATGTTTCCAGATGGTCTGGGCGCAGCACAGCTTGCGCTGGAGCAGCTGAAGGCCCGGCTGGAAAAGGAAGGTCTGTTCGACCCGGCGCAAAAAAAGCCGCTGCCCGCATACCCCAAATGTATCGGTGTCGTCACCAGCAAAACAGGGGCGGCATTGCAGGATATCCGCAACGTGATCAGCCGCCGCTGGCCGTCCGTTCGGCTGCTGCTGTGCCCGGTAACGGTGCAGGGCTTTGAGGCTGCCCGGCAGATCGCCGCCGCCATCTGCACGCTGGATCAGAGCGGGCGGGTAGACGAGATCATCGTAGCCCGGGGCGGCGGCAGCAGGGAAGACCTGTGGGTGTTCAACGCTGAGGAGATTGCTCGGGCAGCATTTCGCTGCAAAACGCCACTGATCAGTGCCATCGGACACGAGATCGACTACACCATTCTGGACTTTGTAGCCGACCAGCGTGCTCCCACACCGTCCGCTGCTGCAGAGCTTGCGGTGCCGGATCGGGAGGAACAGCAGCGCATTTTTGAAAATATTGAAGAAAATATTCACAAAAATATACAAAAACGGCTTGCGTTGTGCTATAATGGTCTAGAGCAATACAACTTTTTGTTGGAGCAGAGCGCGCCGAGCAAAATCTTACAGCAGTATTCAAGCCGCCTGCAACAGGTGCAGCAGGCCATTCAGGCACAACAAAAAACGCGTATGAATGACAAAAATATGCAGCTTCAACACGCAGCTGCACTGGCTGCATCGCTGGATCCATATCGTGTGCTGGCCCGTGGCTATGCCCTTGTGACCGATACAAAAGGGAAGGTCTGCACCGTGGAGCAGCTGCAGCCGGAGCAGCCCATCTGTGTGCGCAGTCGGCAATATCAGGCACGATGCCGTGTGGAAACGGTGGAGGAGATCAATGAGAGCACCCAAAAGCTTTGAAGAAGGAATGGATCGGCTGAACGCGATTCTTGTACAGATGCAGCAGGAGGACACCTCGCTGGCAGATTCCGTCAAGTTGTATGCGGAAGCTGCCTCCCTGATGCAGTACTGCCATGCAACGTTGGAAAAAACCTCGCTGCAGATCGAGGAAATCAGTGCAAAGATCGCCGAGACCGTAGAAGCCCCGCAGGAGCAGGAGGAAGAATAATGGAATATAAGGCGCAATATCAGGAATATCTGCGGCAGGCTACGGCTGCGCTGGATGCTGCCAGCGCTCGTTTTCTGCCCGAGGAATCAGAAGTATGCAGGGCTGCTCGTTACAGCTTGCTGGGCGGTGGAAAGCGCATCCGCGCGATTCTGACGCTCAGTGTCTGCGATATGCTGGGCGGCGAGATGCAGGTTGCCGCACAGTTCGCGGCAGCTGTGGAGATGCTGCATTGCTACTCGTTGATCCATGATGATCTGCCCTGCATGGACAACGATGATCTGCGCCGGGGACGTCCCTCTTGCCATAAGGCCTTCAGCGAGTCCACGGCAATGCTGGCCGGTGACGTGCTGCTGACCGAGGCTTTTGAGGTGATTGCAAACGCCTCCGCTACGCCGCAGATCTGCGTGGCAGCCGCCCGTGCACTGGGCGCGGGTGCAGGCAGCCGCGGCATGGTCTACGGGCAGGAGCTGGATCTGAAATATGAAGCGCTAGCGGCCACCGAGGAGCAGCTGCGCCTCATTCACCGCAACAAGACTGGTGCACTGATCAATGCCGCCGTCCAGATGGGCGCTGCCGCAGCCGGTGCAACACCGCAGCAGTGCGAGATACTGGCCTCCTACGCATACGGGCTGGGGCTGGTGTTCCAGATCGTGGACGATGTGCTGGACGTTACCAGCACCCCAGAACAGCTGGGCAAACCCATCGGCAGCGACAGCGAAAACGGCAAGACCACTTTTGTTACCCTGTATGGAACCGACGGCGCAATGGTGCTGGCGCAAAAGCTGAACGAGCAGATCTGCAATGATCTGCAGCAGCATTTTGGTGCAAAGGCAGCTTTTTTGCAGCAGCTGGCTCAGCAGCTTCTGGTGCGCAAAAACTAAAGAAAAAGGAATACAGATATGCAGTTTATTCAAAATATCTTATCAGCCAATCAGATCTTGACCGCATCGCTTCTTAGCTGGTTCATTGCACAGGTGCTAAAGACCATCATCAACTTTATTCTGCTGGGTAAGTTCCAGTTAGAGCGGATGTGGGGCGATGGTGGTATGCCCAGCGCACACAGCGCGACCGTCTGCGCCATGGCTATTGTTACCGGACGCAGCGCCGGGGTTTCCTCGCCGATTTTTGCGGTGGCCTGTGTGGTGGCTATCATCACCATGCACGATGCCATGGGCGTCCGGCACGAGACCGGTGAACAGGCAAAGGTGCTGAACCAGATGATTGCCCAGTGGATCGATGTAAGCGAGAAAAACGCTCCCTTTTTGCAGAATATGCACCTGAAGGAAATGGTCGGCCACACGCCGCTGCAAGTCGTGGCGGGCGTACTGCTCGGCTCCCTGGTAGGCTTTCTGTTCCCGGTCGTGTAAAAGGCAGCAGAGACGCCCAAAGTACAAACACATAAAGGATGTGTGAATATGGAATCGTTGTTGCTGGATAAGATCGATCAGCCCAGCGATCTTAAAAAGCTGAATGCGCAGCAGGTGGAAAAACTTTGCGCAGAGATACGGCATTTTATGCTGGAAAATATCTCCAAGACAGGTGGTCATCTGGCCTCTAATCTTGGCACCGTAGAGCTGACCGTGGCGCTGCACCGTGTGCTGGAAACGCCCAAGGATAAGATCGTTTTTGATGTAGGGCATCAGTGCTACACCCACAAACTGCTTACCGGACGCCGGAAACAGTTTGACCATTTGCGGCAGCTGGATGGCATTTCCGGCTTTCCCAATCCTCACGAAAGTGTGCACGATGCCTTTATTGCCGGACATGGCAATACGGCGCTTTCACTCGCTATTGGTATGGCTTGGGCCAAAAAGATCAAGCAAGAGCCCGGGCTTGTGGTGGCGGTGATCGGCGATGGCGCTTTTACCGGCGGCATGGTGTATGAGGGGATGAACAATATCGGCGGGCTGGACAACCTGCTCGTGATCTTGAACGATAACAAGATGTCCATCTCTAAAAATGTCGGTGCACTGGCACGATATCTGACCCATCTGCGCACAACTACGGCGTATTATGATGCCAAGGATAATGTACGCAGTTTTCTGGACGGTGTGCCATTGATTGGTACGCCGATGAAAAAATCGCTGATCGGCGCAAAAACGCTGGTACGCCGCGCTATGTACCACTCCACTATGTTTGAGGATATGGGCTTTGAATACATCGGCCCGGTGGATGGCCACAACGTGGAGGAGCTGGAACGCACCTTGCGCTCGATCTATCAGCGGCCGGGTCCCCATTTTTTGCATATTGTGACCAAAAAGGGTAAAGGTTATCAGCCGGCAGAGATGAATCCAGGAAACTATCACGGTGTATCTGCTTTTGACCCGGACGGAATGCCAGACCCGGAGGTTGCGCCGAAGGAATCCTTCTCCACTGTTTTCGGCAAACTGCTGGTGCAGGAGGGAACACAAAACCCGAAGCTCTGCGCGATCACCGCTGCCATGAAGTACGGTACCGGACTGCAATTCTTTGCCCATCGTCACCCGCAGCGCTTTTTTGATGTGGGCATGGCGGAGCAGCATGCTGTCACCTTTGCGGCCGGTCTTGCCAGTCAGGGAATGCTGCCGGTGGTGTGCATCTACTCCACCTTCCTGCAGCGCTCCTATGACCAGATCATCCACGATGTCAACCTGTTGAAGGAGAATGTGGTCTTTGCCATCGACCGCGCCGGCTTTGTCCCTGCAGACGGCGAGACCCATCAGGGCATCTATGATGCAGCCTTCCTCAGCCAGATCGGCATCCCGGTCTATGCACCCTCCAATTACGAGGAACTGCAATACTGGCTGCACTATTTGCTGCAGGACACGGTCTCCGGCCCTCGAGCCATCCGCTACCCCCGCGGCGGCGAGAGTGCAAAACTGGCGCAGTATCCCTGCACAAAGCGGGAATACGACTTTTTGTATGAAACGCCCGGGGCAGAGATTCTTCTGGTCAGCTATGCGGACGAACTGGAGGACATATTGGAGGCCGCCAATCAATTGAACGCTGCATCGCAGAATGCAGACGTTCTGAGGCTTGTAAAGCTATACCCCTTTACAGATAAACTTATCGATACTGTGTCGAAATATAAAATTGTACTGTTTGCAGAAGAATGTGTTGCAGCTGGTGGTATTGGTGAACATCTGGCATATGCTTTGCAGCAAAAAGGCTGGAACGGCCGCTTTTTACACTGCGCTGTCCACACGGCCTGCCTGCCGCACGCGACTGTTCCGCAGATCAAGCAGTGCACCGGTCTGGACGCTGCGGATCTTGTGCAGGCAGTCCGGTCTGCCCTCACGAAAGGAGAAAACGAGCTGTGAAAATTCGGTTGGATCAATATCTTGTGCAGAACGGCCTTGTGCAGAGCCGGGAGCGCGCCAAGGCTCTGATCATGGCCGGTGTGGTTTTTGTCAACCAGCAAAAGGTGGACAAGGCCGGCGAGATGATCAAGGAGGATGCTGTGGTCGAGGTTCGCGGCCACGACATCGGTTACGTCAGCCGTGGCGGTCTGAAGCTGGAAAAGGCCATGAAGTGCTTCCCGCTTACCCCTAACGGCAAGGTCTGCATGGACATCGGTGCATCTACCGGCGGCTTTACCGACTGTATGCTGCAAAATGGTGCCGTGAAGGTGTATGCCGTAGATGTTGGCTACGGTCAGCTGGCATGGAGCCTGCGGACGGATGCGCGCGTGGTGAATATGGAGCGCACGAACATCCGCTATGTCACGCCGGAGGATCTTGCAGAGCCCATTGAATTTTTCAGTGTGGATGTTTCCTTTATTTCTCTGCATCACATCTTCCCGGTGGCACAGCGCATCACCACCCCGGACGCCATGGGCGTCTGTCTGGTGAAGCCGCAGTTCGAGGCAGGCCGCGAGAAGGTGGGCAAAAACGGCGTGGTGCGTGACCCTGCCGTGCATCGTGAGGTGTTGCACAATGCCATGTCTTATGCTGCGGAAAACGGCTTTGTGGTGCGCGGGTTGGATTACAGCCCGGTCAAAGGGCCGGAAGGCAATATCGAGTACCTGATGTTTGTGCAGAAGAGCGACCAGCCCGCTGTGCTGGACGATGAAGCCGCCGCACAGGTGGTGGCAGCAAGCCACACCACGCTGGATCGCTGAGACTCAACTGTCAGCAAAGGAGAAACCGGTATGACGATCTACATTTCGCCCAATCCGGGCAAGACCTCTGCCAGCGAAATCGCGCTGCGTGCGGCGCAGATCCTGCTGACCCACGGCGCAGCTGTACTGATGAGCGATGCTCTGCGGGAAAGCTGCAACACGGCAGGGGTCATTTACCTGCCGCTGGAGCGGTGTCTGAAGCGTGCTGACGTGATCCTGACCATTGGCGGGGACGGTACCATCTTGCACGAAGCGAATCTTTCGCTCCGGTACGCAAAGCCCATCCTCGGCATCAATCTGGGACGCTGCGGCTTTCTGGCTACCTGCGAGATCGGCGAAATGGAAACGAAGCTGGCCGCTGTGGCGCGGGGCGATTTCCAGCTGGACAACCGGATGCTTTTATACGCCCGGGTGCTTGGTCAGGACGGCTGGGAGGGGCATGCCCTCAATGATGTGGTCGTGACCAAGGGACGCCTGCAACAGGCCATCGACTTCAGCATTTACTGCGATGATATTCTGGTAGAGCACTACCGGGGCGATGGCGTTATCGTGGCGACCCCCACCGGCTCTACGGCCTACTCGCTGGCAGCCGGCGGCCCGATACTGGATTCTCAGACCAAGGGCGTCGTGGTGACCCCCATCTGTCCCCACAGTCTGGCCAGTCCGGCCATGGTATTTGCGCAGGAGCGCAAGCTGAACGTCTGTGTGGGGCAGGTAGCAGACGATGAAGTGTTTATCAGCTGTGACGGCGGTATCGGTTACCCCCTCAAGGCGGGTGCCACCGCAGAGATCCGCCTGTCCGATCAGAACGTCAAGCTTATCACCTTTGGACGGGCAGACCAGTTTCAGGCCATTGATCAGAAACTGCGCAAAAGACAATAACACGGGAGGCGATTTTTAAGATGGCACGCAGCCGCAAAGAAGATACAAAAACAAAAGCGGAACGTTTGCAGACGATCCTACGTCTTGTGCAGGAGCATCCCATCAGCCGACAGGAGGTGCTGCTGGAGCACCTGCGGAACGAAGGCTTTGAGGTAACGCAGGCCACCGTTTCCCGCGATATCCGGGAGCTGTGCCTTGTAAAGGCAGCCACCACCGAGGGCTACCGCTATGTTTCCAGCCGGAACGAAAGCTTCAATCCCAAGACTCAAGGGCGCTTTGAGACCATCTTCCACGAGTCCGTTCTGGGGGTAGATTACGCCGGACATGTTGTGTTGGTAAAATGCTATTCCGGCATGGCCAATGCTGCCTGCGAGGTTTTTGACGCTTTACAGTGGAAAAACGTTGTCGGTACTCTTTCCGGTGATGACACCTTTTTAATTGTTGCGCGCTCGGAGCGCGATGCTAAAACCATTTGTTCGGAGCTGACCCGTTATGTGGGGCAGAGATGACGGTAGGAGAACGAAGCCATGCTGAGCAGCCTGCAAATTGAAAATGTTGCCGTGATCCAGAAGGCAGAGGTGCACTTTGAACCGGGGCTGAATGTGCTGACCGGCGAGACCGGTGCGGGCAAATCCATCTTGATCGACTCCATCAATGCGATCCTTGGCAACCGCACATCTAAGGACTTGGTGCGTACCGGGGCTGCAAAGGCGGTGATCCGCGCTGCCTTTGAGCAGGTGCCGCCTGCTGTGCTGGATAAGCTGGAGCAGTCCGGCTACGAGCGCTCCGAAGCACTGCTGCTCAGCCGTGAGATCACCGCCGAGGGCAAGAGCAGCTGCCGCATCAACGGAATGCCGGCTACGGCAGCCGTTCTGCGGGAGCTGTGCGGCGGTCTGATCAACATCAACGGCCAGCACGATTCGGTGGGTCTGCTCAACCCGGCGCATCATCTGGGCATTTTGGACGATTATGCGCAAAACCGCACTGTTTTTCAGGAGTACTATGCCCTGTACCGGGAGCTGGTGCGGGTCAAGCGGGAGCTGGATGCCCTGATCACCGACGAGGCCGAAAAGCAGCGCAAGATCGACCTGTTGCAGTATCAGGTGCAGGAGATCGAGGATGCCGGGCTGACTGCCGGTGAGGAGCAGACGCTGGAAAACCGCCGGAAGGTGCTGTCCAATGCGTCTGCCATCCGGGACCGGCTGGCGCAAAGCTATGCGCTGCTTTCCGGCAGTGATGATGCCGCAGGCGCTGTGGATCTTCTGGGGGAAGCCTCCAACGCGGTGGATGCCGCTGCGCAGTTAGACCCTGCGCTTACAGCCGCCGCCGGGCAGCTGCTGGACTTATACTATAACGCCAAGGATGTGGCCGCAGATCTGATCGGGCGGCTGGACACCTACGACACCAACGATGCAGAACTGGACGAGGTGGAGCAGCGACTGGATCTTTTGTACCGGCTGAAGCGCAAATACGGCAGCACAGTGGAGGACGTGATCGCTTTCGGGCAAAAGGCCCGGGAAGAGCTTGATAACATCCAGCATTCCCAGCAGCGCTATGATGCATTGCAGGCAGAAAAGCTGCGTCTTTACACAAAAGCGCGGGAAAAAGCAGAGGTTCTGACCCAGACCCGACTGAAGGCCTTTGAGGAACTGAACACCCGCATTTCCGGCACGCTGGACTTTTTGAATATGCCGGGTGTGCGTATGACCTTGCGGCATACCCGCGGTCCGCTGGCCAGCCATGGACAGGACAGCGTTGAATTCTACATCTCAACAAACCCCGGTGAAGCACCCAAGCCGCTGGCCAAGATCGCGTCCGGCGGCGAGCTGAGTCGCATCACCCTTGCAATCAAAAATGCAATGGCCGATAAGGACGCCGTGCCTACCGTGATCTACGATGAAATCGACAGCGGTGTGTCCGGCAAGGCCGCGGGACGCATCGGCGAGGTGCTGCGTCAGAGTGCGCAAGGGCATCAGATCCTGTGCATCACCCATACGGCGCAGATTGCAGCACTGGCTGATTGTCATCTGCTCATCCAGAAAAATGTGTCCAACGAGCGCACCTATACCGAGATCCATCCGTTGGATGAAAATGGCCGTGTAGAGGCCTTGGCGCGCCTCATCTCCGGCGACCACGTTACCGAGCTTTCCCGCGCCAATGCACGGGAAATGCTGCAGGAGCACAAGCACGGCGGCTGATGCAGCGGAATGCATTTTTGCAGAAAGGACAGCTCTTGACAAGGCGGCGGTCTTGTGATAGAGTAGACAATGTTAATGGCGATGAAGGGAACAAGTACCCTGAAGTGTTCTGTCCAGAGAAGTCCCGGTTGGTGCAAGGGATCACAGAACGGCAGGGGAAATACCTCCCGGAGCTGCAGGCTGAATGCATAAGGCTAGTAGGCTGTGCCGCGTGCGAGCGTTAAAGACGCAGGAGTGTCGCTCTACTCTGGGGTGCGCACTCGTAAGGCCGCTTCCGTGAGGAAACGGCAAACAGAGGTGGTACCGCGAAGTTATCTCGCCCTCTGCCAAATTCATTTTTGGCAGAGGGCGTTTTTGTTTCCTCTGCCCCAAAAACAGGAGGTTTTTTCCATGACGCTGTACGAAGAACTGAAAGCCCGTGGTCTGGTAGCCCAGATCACCGATGAGGAGATCATTGACCTGATCAACAACGGCAAGGCTACTTTTTACATCGGCTTTGACTGCACTGCCGACAGCCTGACTGCCGGCCATTTTCTGGCGCTGACCCTGATGAAGCGCCTGCAGCTGGCAGGCAACAAGCCCATCGCCCTGATCGGCGGCGGCACTACCATGATCGGCGACCCCTCCGGCCGCACCGATATGCGCAAGATGCTGACCAAGGACGATATCGCCCATAATGCGGCTTGCTTTAAGAAGCAGATGGAGAAGTTTATCGATTTCTCCGAGGGCAAGGCGCTGATGCTGAACAACGCCGACTGGCTGCTGGATCTGAACTACGTTGAGCTGCTGCGCGAGGTGGGCGCCTGTTTTTCCGTGAACAATATGCTGCGCGCCGAGTGTTATAAGCAGCGCATGGAGAAGGGCCTGTCCTTCCTTGAATTCAACTACATGATCATGCAGAGCTACGACTTCTACTACATGTTCCAGCACTACGGCTGCAATATGCAGTTTGGCGGCGACGACCAGTGGAGCAATATGCTGGGTGGCACCGAGCTGATCCGCCGCAAGCTGGGCAAGGATGCCTACGCTATGACCGTGACCCTGCTGACCGACTCTCAGGGCAAGAAGATGGGCAAGACCGCCGGCAACGCTGTCTGGCTGGATCCCCACAAGACCAGTCCCTTCGAGTTCTACCAGTACTGGCGCAACGTGGGCGATGCCGATGTGATGAAGTGCATCCGTATGCTCACCTTCCTGCCGCTGGAGCAGATCGACGAGATGAGCACATGGCAGGATCAGCGCTTGAACGAGGCCAAGGAGATTCTTGCCTACGAGATGACCAGCATGGTGCATGGCAAGGAAGAGGCCGAAAAGGCTCAGAATGCTGCTCGCGCACTGTTCAGCGGCAACGCAATGGATACCGAGCACATGCCCAGCACCCAGCTGACCGAGGCTGATCTGACGGACGGTGCCATCGGCATTCTGACCCTGATGGTCAAGGCCGGTCTGGCTGCTTCCAACGGCGAGGCTCGCCGTCTGGTAGTACAGGGCGGTGTGTTGGCAGACGGCGAAAAAGTCGCTGCTCCCACTGTCAGCTTTACCGCAGAACAGTTGGCCAAGGGCATCGTCATTAAGAAGGGCAAAAAGATCTACCACAAGGTAACGCTGTAAAAAGCATTATAAAATTTATGGGCCAGAAACGTCCGTAGGCGTTTCTGGCCCATTTTTTACATTTTAGCGCGCAACAGCTGCTGTCCGGCAGTCACCCGGCCGGACAGCAAAGGCTCTATCCGTGCAAACCGGCTGCTGTTGGTCACGATCACGGGGGTGGTCAGCGTGTAGCCTGCCGCTGCAATGGCCTGCATATCGAACCGGAAGAGCAGCTGGCCCTTCTGCACATGGTCTCCAGTCTGTACAAATAGCTCATAGCCCTTACCCTTCAGCTCCACGGTGTCCATGCCAACATGAATGAGTACCTCCATGCCGTTGTCGCACAGCAAACTGATGGCATGATGGGTCTTGGCGATCTTTTCCACAATGCCGTCTGCGGGTGCTACTACCTCGCCGCAGCTGGGCTCGATGGCGCACCCTTTGCCCAGCACCTCGCTGGAGAACACAGGGTCCTTGATCCGGGTCAGTGCGCGGATGCGTCCTGAGACCGGTGCATAGAGCAACTGCCCGCTGTCCGCAGGCGCAGCTTCCATTGCGGGGTCATCAGGGGCAAATAGCGCACTTTTCTCAAAATGTGCCAGCAGCCGCTGCCGGATGCTGTGCATAAGAGTAGCAGGTTCTTTCATTCCGGTTTCCTTCTTTCGGCAGGGGAACTGCCGTGGCGGTGTTTTTCTTGTCTCTACGCATTCCGCAAAAACAGGGCCGAAAGGGAAGTTGTCCCCTCGGCCCCGACTTATGCTTTTACAGCTCGTATGCCTTTTTCAGTGCCTCATAGGCAGCGTCCTCGTTTTCCGCGTGGACGAGCAGAGAAATATCCAGATCGCTGGTGGTGATCAGCAGCACCTCAATACCGGCCATAGCCAGCGCATTCAGTGCCCGCGCAGCCACACCACAGCTGGTGACCATATCCTCACCGAACAGATTCAGCTTGGAGTAACCCACACTGATCAGAGGAGAAGCCTTGGCGTCCTTATCCAGATTTGCTGCCGAGATCGCCTTCATCACCAGCGGCAAATCGCTGCTGGATGCGGTAAAGCTAAAATCAATGGTGGTGCCGTGGGGAGCGCTCTGGCTGATCATATCCACTACTACGCCGGTCTCTGCAAAAATATCCAGATACCGGGACAGACTGTTGCCCCGGAACACTACGTCCTGCACGCTGATCATCATCAGGTCGGTCTCGATATTGATCTTCGATACTCCGTACATAAAAAGTCCTCCGTTCTGCCCGGGTTGCCGGACAACGCTCAATCATTTCACATTTTTATGTAAGTGCTAAAAAGGATGCACTGATATTATTTTGCGCGATTTTTTGTATCCTGTCAAGGCTGAAATCAGAATAATTTGCCCGCACACCATGCGCTGCCGCCAATTCCTGCGTGTAATCGCGCAAAAGGTAGGTGCGCACATTGGTTTTTCCGGTATCATAATGGGTCACGGTGGGGTGCAGCTGCGGCGCAAGCACTTCACACTGCACCGAGCCGTTCGGCTGGGTGGTCTTTTGCAGCTGCAAGGTCAGGATCGCACCCACCAACTGATCCTGGTGGCTCTGGGTGCTGAGGAAATTGCCCAGCGAGAAGGCGACAAAGCTTCTCCGCCCGTCCGCTGCGGTCAGCCACTGGGCATCCTGCAGCACATGCGGATGGGTGCCCACGATGACATCTGCGCCCCAGTCTGCCAGATTCTGCGCCAGTGTGCGCTGACTGTCCACGACGGCGTGGCTGTTCTCTACGCCCCAGTGCACTCCCACCACCACAAAATCTGCCTGCTGACGCGCCAAGCGCACCTGATGCTCGATCACATCGGTCTGGCTGGTGTAGATGACATTGGCTGTCATATTCTTATTCTGGCGGATACCGTTGGTGTGTTCAGTATAGGAGAGATAGGCGATGGTCACACCGTTGACGGTTTGCAGCGGGATGCGGTCGTAGTCCTCTTCGCCGCACCACAGACCGGTGGTGACTACATCCTCCGGCATGGACTCCCAGAATTGCAGAGTAGCCGCAATGCCGGACGCGCCCTTATCATAGGTGTGGTTATTGGACAGGCTGAACACCCGCACCCCATCACGGTACAGCGCCCGCGCACAGTCGCCGGGGGTGGAAAAGCATGGGTAGGTGGAGGGTGCAAGGGTGTCGCTGCAAAGGGTCTCCTGATTGATCCAGTTCACATCCTGTTCCGCATAGAAAGGAGCAATGTGCTCATAGCAGTAATCAAAGCTGTACTTTCCGTCTTCGCCTGCCCGGCGGGCGGCTTGATTATAAATGGGAGAATGGATCAGGTTATCTCCTGTTGCGGAAAACCGGATGGTTTCCACCACAGGCTGCGGTTCAGGTTCCGGCTCCGGGGTCGCAACGGATGAAGCAGGGGATAACACCTCCTCCGGCGGCTCGACGCCGCCCACCGGTACATCTTCTCCCGGCAGCCTTGTCCAGATCCCCAGACACAATGCTATCACGCTCACAGCCAGAACCGACAGCACCACCGCCCGGAGCGTTTGTTTTTGGCCGCGCTTACGGGCAGCCGGACGCCGCCGCTTTAAAGGCTCCTGCTTCATCGTTCACCTCTTCTCCCGGCGTATGCCGGGCAGCTCGTTTTTCAAAGTGCAGCAATCAGGTCGCCCATATCGTACAGACCCGGCTCTTTTTTTGCCAGATAGACCGCAGCATTCACTGCGCCGTTGGCAAAGATGCTGCGGGAATAGGCGGTATGCCGCAGGGTGATCACCTCGTCCGGGCCGCAGAACAGCACCTCGTGGTCGCCCACGATGCTGCCGCCGCGCACAGAGCTGATGCCGATCTCCTTCGGGTCACGCTTCTGGCGCACGGAGGAGCGGTCGTACACATAATGGTACGCGCCGTTATTTTCCTCGTTGATGGCGTCGGCCAGCATCAGTGCCGTTCCGCTGGGAGCATCCAGTTTGTTGTGGTGATGCTGCTCCACGATCTCGATATCATAGTTGATACCCAGCACAGCAGAGGCGCGCTTGCACAGCTCTGCCAGTACATTGATGCCCATGGACATATTGGCGCTCTTGAACACCGGAACGCTGCGGGACAGCTGCACTACCTTCAGCTGCAGCTCCTCCGAAAGGCCGGTGGTGCACACCACGATGGGCAGCTTGTGGGTCTGGCAGTAGGGCAATGCCTTTTCCACTGCGGCAGGGGAACTGAAGTCGATGATCACATCGCCCTTGCCGTCCAGCTTTTCCAGACTGTCGTAGACCGGAATGCCGTTCTGCTCGCCGTCCTTCATATCAATACCGGCCACCACACAGCAGTCCTCCCGCTGTGCGATCATATCGCACAGCACATGGCCCATGCGGCCGCCAATACCCTGAATCACGATCTCTGTCATTGCTGTTTCCTCATTTCTATAATATGGCAGAATGCCCGGAAGCTGAAGATCCCGGGCATTCTGTACGCTGTTGTTATTCCTTGATCAGACCTGCAGCCAGCAGAGCCTGCTCGATCTTTGCCTTGTGGGCATCGCTGGGCTCTACCAGCGGCAGACGGCATTCGCCTGCGTTCCAGCCCAGCACGTTCATGGCATACTTGACCGGAATGGGGTTCACCTCGCAGAACAGAGCCTCCTCCAGCGGCAGCATTTCCAGCTGCAAAGCGCAGGCCTTGGCGGTATCTCTGTCAAAGAAAGCCTGACAGCAGTTATGCACCAGTTCCGGCGCAACATTGGACACCACGCTGATGACACCCTTGCCGCCCAGTGCCAGCAGGGGAACCACCTGATCGTCGTTACCGGAGTAGATGTTCAGCGCATCACCGCACAGTGCAGCAACTCTGGCCACCTGAGAGATGTTGCCGGAGGCCTCCTTGATGCCGTTGATGAGCGGGTGCTTGCTCAGCTCCAGAGCAGTCTCGGGTGCAATGTTCAGACCCGTGCGGGAGGGTACATTGTACAGGATGACCGGGATGCCGCCGGCCTCAGCCATGGCGGTAAAGTGCGCCACCAGACCGGCCTGCGAGGTCTTGTTGTAGTAGGGGGTGACCATCAGCAGGGCATCGGCACCGCAGGCGGCAGACTTTGCTGCCAGTGCGCAGCCGTGGTCGGTATCGTTCGAACCGGCACCGGCAATGACCGGTACGCGGTGATTGACCGTATCCACGGTGAACTTGATGGCGGCCAGCTGCTCCTCATCGGTCATGGTAGAACACTCGCCGGTGGTGCCGCAGATGATGATGGCATCGGTGTGGCGGGCGATCTGATCCTCGATAATGCGGCCCAACTCGTCAAAGTTGATGCTTCCGTCCTCGTACATCGGGGTGATGATGGCAACACCCGCACCGGTAAAGACAGGCTTCTTCATAGTAAAAAACTCCTTTGCTGCGTGTATCGCGCAAAAATTCAGGCATTAGTCCATATAGCCCTTTGCTGCCAGCAGCTCGGCCAGCAGCACAGCACCGCCGGCAGCACCGCGCAGGGTGTTGTGGCTCATGCAGGCAAACTTGTAATCAAACAGGGTGTCCTCCCGCAGACGGCCGATGCACACTGCCATACCGTTTTCGGTGTTGCGATCCAGCTTGGGCTGCGGACGATCCGGCTCAGTAAAGTAGTGCAGGAACTGCTTGGGAGCGCTGGGCAGGTTCAGTTCCTGTGCAGGGCCGCGGAAGTTCGCCCAAGCTTCCAACATCTGCTCCTTGGTGGGCTTTTTGTCAAAGCTTACGAACACGGCTGCGGTGTGGCCGTCCGAAACAGGCACACGGAAGCACTGTGCAGTGATGACCGGCTTCTCGGCATTGACGATCTGGTCGCCCTCAATGTGGCCCCACAGCTTCAGCGGCTCGCGCTCGCTCTTTTCCTCCTCGCCGCCGATGTAGGGGATCACGTTGTCCACGATCTCAGGCATCCGGTCAAAGGTCTTACCAGCACCGGAAATGGCCTGATAGGTGCACACCAGCGCCTTGCTCACGCCAAAGTCCTTCATCAGGGGATGCAGGGCAGGCACATAGCTCTGCAGGCTGCAATTGGACTTGACGGCGATGAAACCGCGCTTGGTGCCCAGACGCTTACGCTGGGCGGGAATGATCTCGATATGGTCGGCATTGATCTCAGGTACCACCATAGGAACGTCCGAGGTGAAACGATGGGCACTGTTGTTGGAGACCACCGGGCACTCAGCCTTGGCGTATGCTTCCTCCAGTGCTTTGATCTCGTCCTTGGGCATATTGACAGCGCAGAAAACAAAATCCACCTGCGAAGCAACTTCCTCTACCTTGGAAGCGTCCAGAACGGTCATCTTCTTCACGCTCTCCGGCATGGGAGTAGTCATGGCCCAGCGGGAGCCCACTGCATCCTCATAGCTTTTGCCCGCACTGCGGCCGGATGCAGCCAGCACGGTCAGTTTGAACCAGGGATGATTCTCCAGCAGAGTCACAAAACGCTGACCCACCATACCAGTTGCGCCTACGATACCCACTTTATACTGTCTATCCATTTCCAGCACCTTTCCTTTCAAAAAAACAAACAGCAAATCTTATCATTGTGCACAACACGGCTTGCAAACCGGACAGCGATGCAATATAATAGATACTGTTTATACAGATTCTATAATATCATTGATACGTTGTCCGTGTCAATCATCGGAAAGGCAAATGCACAGTATGTTAAAAAAAGATTTTTGGTATGATTTACCCAAAGAGCTCATTGCACAGGAACCTGCGTCCCCTCGGGATGCGGCACGGCTGATGGTTCTGAGCCAAAAGGACGACAGCATCCAGCACAAGGTATTCCGCGACCTGCCGGAATTTCTGGAGCCGGGAGATCTTTTGGTAGTGAATAATTCCAAGGTGCTGCCCGCCCGCATCGTGGGCGTCAAGCAGCCTACCGGTGCCGTGTGCGAGCTGCTGCTGCTGCGGCAGGTGAAGGGAGACCAGTGGGAGTGCCTGGCAAAGCCCGGCAAGCGGATGCAGCCCGGCACGAAGGTAAGCTTTGGTGACGGCAGCCTGACCGCTGTGGTGGACGAGACCATGGAGGACGGCAACAAGTACGTTACATTCTATTATGATACCGAAACGCTTTATGAAAAGCTGGATGAATTTGGCAAGATGCCGCTGCCGCCCTACATCACAAAGCAGCTGGAGGATCAGAGCCAGTACCAGACCGTCTATGCCAAGGAGCTGGGCAGCGCAGCTGCTCCCACCGCCGGGCTGCACTTTACCCCGGAGCTGATGGACACCATCCGCGCCATGGGGGTCGGCATTGCCGAGGTCACCCTGCACGTTGGTCTGGGCACCTTCCGACCTGTGCAGGAGGACGAGATCTCCGACCATAAGATGCACAGCGAGTGGTACTCCATCAGCGAGGAGACCGCCCGGCGCATCCGCGAGACCAAGGCCGCAGGCCACCGGGTCATCGCTGTGGGCACTACCAGCTGCCGCACACTGGAGGCTGCCGCTGCCAAGTACGGCGAGATCAAGGCTTGCAGCGGCAACACCTCCATCTTCCTGTACCCGGGGGTGAAGTTCAACTGCATCGACGGTCTGATCACCAACTTCCATCTGCCGGAGAGCACCCTGATCATGTTGGTGTCCGCCCTGTACGGCTACGAAAAGACCATGCACGCCTATGAGGTAGCTGTGGCAGAGAAGTACCGTTTCTTCTCCTTTGGCGATGCGATGCTGATAGTCTGATGCAAAATTCGCGCTTTTTGCGATATTTGTATGTGAAAGGTAAGGATGCGATCTGCATCCGCCGCTCCCCTTACAATTACGGCAGACCGCTGCTGTGATCATTCTGATAACTTGCAGGCTCGTGGCCTGCATCGAGGCTGCACGGCTGTTTTCCGTGCGCAGAAAGGAACGAATAATCATGCCTTCTTTGACGACTTACACCCTGCTCAAGCAGGAGCACAGCGCCCGGCGGGGCGAGTTCAAAACCGTGCACGGCACGGTTCAGACCCCTGCCTTCCAGAACGTTGCCACCGCTGGTGCCATCAAGGGCGGCCTGTCGGCGCAGGATCTGAAGGATATCGGCGCGCAGGTCATGCTGTGCAACACCTACCATCTGCATCTGCGTCCCGGCGACAAGCTGGTAGCGGATATGGGCGGCCTGCACAAGTTTACCCGCTGGAACGGGCCTATCCTGACCGACAGCGGCGGATTTCAGGTGTTCAGCCTGGCAAAGCTGCGCAAGATCACCGAGGAGGGCGTGACCTTCGCCTCCCATCTGGACGGGCACCGCATCTTTATGGGGCCCGAGGAGAGTATGCAGATTCAGGCAAATCTGGGCTCTACCATCGCCATGGCCTTTGATGAGTGCGTAGAGAACCCCGCCCAGCACGATTACTCCAAGGACAGCTGCGAACGCACCACCCGCTGGCTGAAGCGCTGCAAGGCCGAAATGGCACGCCTGAAGCACGAGGGTATCTCGGTCAACCCGAATCAGCTTCTGTTCGGCATCAATCAGGGCTGTACCTATGCAGACCTGCGCGTGGAGCACATGAAGCAGATTGCAGAGCTGGAGTTGGACGGCTACGCCATCGGCGGTCTGGCTGTGGGCGAGCCCACCGAAGTGATGTATGAGATGATCAGTCAGGTGGAACCGCACATGCCCAAGGACAAGATCCGCTATCTGATGGGTGTCGGCACTCCCGGCAACATCATCGAGGCCGTAGCCCGTGGTGTGGATTTGTTTGACTGCGTTATGCCCAGCCGTAATGCCCGCCACGGCCACCTGAATACATGGAGCGGCATCATTAACATCAAGAATGCCAAGTATGAGCGGGACGAGCGTCCCATTGATCCCGCCTGCGGCTGCCCGGTGTGCCGCAACTATTCCCGCGCCTACATCCGGCACCTGCTCAAGGCAGATGAGATGTTGGGGATGCGCCTGACCGTGATGCACAATCTGTGGTTCTACAATCATCTGATGGAACGTATCCGGGACGAACTGGATGCCGGCACCTTTACCGCCTTCCATGACAGATACGTTAAACTTCTGGATACCCGAATTTAAACTTTAGCCTTGCAACAAGGCTGATAAGAGGGTATAATAGCATTATCTGAATTTTTGAGAGGAGATTTTGCCCCATGCAATTTCTGACTACCACGTCCGAAGGCTATATCAGCCTGTTCTTCACGCTGGCACTGATGCTGGTCCTGCTGTACTTCATGATCTACCGTCCTCAGAAGAAGCAGGAAAAGAAGGATGCCGCTATGCGCAGCAGTCTGGAGATCGGCGATCAGGTCACCACCATCGGTGGTGTCATTGGCCGCGTTGTCGCCATCAAGGATGACACCTTTGTTCTGGAGACCGGCGCTGACCGCGTGAAGATCCGCTTCACCAAGTCTGCGATCTCTTCGGTCGAAAAGCTGAACATGGACAAGGCCCCTGCCGACAAGAAGTAAGCGTTTACACCGTGCATACATGAACCGCCTCCCTGCATAGACTATGTGCAGGGAGGCGGTTTTGTTATGTCTGAGTCTCGAGGTTTCCCGGCGGAGCTTCTTTCGTTTCTGCTTTTCGGGGTGCTGGGGGTAGCTGTAACGGCGGCAGCTTTGGCATGTTTTGCGCAGCTGATGGCCGGGCAGGGCTGCTCCGGCAGTGTAGTGCCGATACTTGCCACAACAGCCGTGTGCATGGGCAGCCTGCTGTGTGCACTGACGGCAGCGTTTCGTAAAAAGGCGCGCGGTCTGCTGACCGGACTGCTCCAAAGTACATTTCTGGCAGTGCCGCTGGCGCTTTCTGCTATATGGAACGGCACAGCCGCTGAGCCTGCTGTGGTATGCCGCCTTCTGGCGGTGCTACTCTGCGGTTGCATTGGTGGGCTTCTTGGAGTCACCCTGCGCAGTCGCAGACACACGCTTCGTTGATCGATCCGGCAAATCGAATCCATCAGAGGGAGAAAACAGCGTATGTGGATCTATGAACAGACAAAATCAGAAGAAAACTTTTCTTTGCTGCCGCAGACGGTCGGCCTACCGGTGCAAACAGCAGAGTCTGCCCTGTCGCCCGCGCCGGCACAGGCAGCTGAACCGGCAGAACAATTGACGCAAAAAGAGCCCTGCACCCCGGCAAAGCGCCACGCCACCCGAGATTGCTGGCTGCTGGCTGCGGCGTTTCTGCTGGGGTGTACGGCAGCCGGTGTATTGCAGGCCGTATGCGATGCCCGGCAGACAGAACTGCTGCAGTATTATCTGGAAGCGTGGCAAAGGCTGTTTGCGCCGGGCAGTATGCAAGGAGCGGTACAGCTTTTCGGCATGGAATACCTGACACTCGGCCTTGTGGTCAGCCTATTTCTGGTATTGGGGCTTTCTGCCCTTGGCCCAGTAATGATCTTTGGCAATATGATGTTGTACGGCTTGGGCAGCGGGTTGCTTATGGTACAGCTTTGCGCCGCAGGCGGATGGAAAACGGTACTTCTGGCGCTGCTGTGGACAGGCCTGCCGGCGGCAGCAGCAAGCGGCTGTCTGTGCTTTTTCGGGGCTTGTGCTTTGCAGGTCAGCAGCCGGATCCACGCCTACTCCTTCCGCAGGCATCCCGGCGGACAAGCCCGCCCCGGGGTACAGGCACTGTTGGGACAATATCTGCTGACCATGGTGGTGCTGCTGCCGCTGTGCGGTGCGGCAGCAGGGCTTTCGTATCTTGGCAGTCGCCTGTGAACAGCATCCTTTTCTTGCGGGTTTTGGCACAGTGTGTTACAATAACAAAAGACCATAATAAATGAGGGACAGACATGAAATTGAAATCCGTCTATGTATGCTCCAATTGCGGAGAGACAAGCCCCCGCTGGATGGGGCGCTGCCCCAGCTGCGGCAGCTGGAATACCATGAACGAGGACGTTGTAGCCGAAGCGCCCAAGGCGGGGACTCCTGCTGCCCGGCAGGCTGCTGCGGCTCGTCAGGAGGGCGTGACCACCCTGACCGCCCGGCGGCTGTCAGAGATCAGCACCACGGAGGAAAAAAGCCGCATCCTGACCGGCATCTCTGAGCTGGACCGCGTATTGGGCGGCGGCATCGTGCTGGGCGGCGTGGTGCTTTTGAGCGGTGAGCCGGGCGTGGGCAAATCTACCATGCTGCTGCAGCTGTGTGGTGCAATCTCCAACCAGCACAGCGTGCTGTATATCACTGGCGAGGAGTCTGTCCGGCAGGTCAAGCTGCGGGCAGCGCGGCTGAAAGTGCCGCAGGATAACATCTTTCTGGCGGCGGAAAATGACGTGGATGAGATCTGCGGTCTGATTGAAAAAGAAAAGCCGAACCTTGTGGTCATTGACTCCATCCAGACCATGCGCTGCATGGATATCTCGTCCTCGTCCGGCACGGTCAGTCAGGTGAAGGAGAGTGCCGCCCGGCTGCTGGCGGTAGCCAAAAAGCAGGAGATTCCCATGTTTATCGTGGGTCATGTGAACAAGGACGGCGCAATTGCAGGCCCCAAGGTCATGGAACATATCGTGGATACGGTGCTCTACTTTGAGGGCGACAAGATGCTGCCGTACCGCATTCTGCGGGCAGCCAAAAACCGCTATGGCTCCACCAATGAGCTGGGAATGTTCGATATGACCGGCACAGGACTTGCCGAGATTGAAAACCCATCCCAGATGCTGCTGGAAGGACGTCCGCTGGGGGTTTCCGGCAACTGTGTGGCCTGTACCATGGAGGGCAGTCGTCCCATCCTGAGCGAGATACAGGCACTTGCCACCAAGACGAATTTTCCGGCACCCCGTCGCGCCTGCAGCGGATACGACTATAACCGCATGAACCTTTTGATCGCCGTGCTGGAAAAGCGGGCAGGGTACTTCTTTGGCAATCTGGATGTCTATGTCAATATCGTGGGCGGCATTGCACTGCGGGATACCGCCTGCGACCTTGCAGTCTGCCTGAGCATGGTCTCCTCGCTGCTGGACCGCCCGGTCAGCGATAAGCTTATCGCCATTGGTGAGGTAGGTCTGGGCGGGGAAGTGCGCAGTGTGCCCAATCTGGAACAGCGCCTGCACGAGGCTGAGCGTATCGGCTTTGAGCGGGCTGTTATCCCCAAGCACAGCCTTGCACACCTGAATGCCGCAGATTATCCCGGCATGAAGCTGGTCGGTGCAGCGTATATCGCAGATGCCATCAATGCGCTAAAAAATGACCGCCTGTGATGAAACGAGGAACCTATGTCGATTTATCTGGACGAAAGAAACCCCGGCAAACACGCACCCTTTGAGGATGCCGCGCCGGATATTGTAGAATATGTGCGTTATCTTGAAGTGATCGCCGGCAAAAGTGCCAATACGGCGTTCAGTTATTACTGTGACCTGCGCTCCTTCAGCCGCTTTATGAAGCGCCGCCGCGGGCTTGTGGCCACGGATGCAGAATTCAAAGAGATCGATCCCAAGGGGCTGGATACGGCCTTCTGGGGCAACATAACAAAAGAGGATATCTACGAATATCTGTATTTTCTGAACCGGGAGTGCGGCAACAAAAAATCCTCTACCGCCCGGCGGCTGGCCAGTCTGCACGGTTTTTATGATTATCTGGTCAATCAGGTCAACCGCTTATCCGAGGACCCTACGGCGGCCATCCGCCCGCCCAAACAGGATAAGGTCTTGCCCAAGTACCTGACGGCAGAGCAATCCATTTCGCTTTTGGAGAGCACCCAGACCCAGAGTGATTTCCCGGAGCGGGATTATTGCATGGTGGTGCTGTTCCTCAACTGCGGTATGCGTCTTGCAGAGCTGGTAGGCATGGACCTTGGAGACATCGATTTAGAGCAGCGTCAGATCCGCCTGTTCGGCAAAGGCCATAAAGAGCGTATGGTCTACCTGAATGATGCCTGCGTGGAGGCACTGCAACTATATCTGCGCAAGCGCAACACCATGGAGGGGCTTTCACCCAAGGAAAAAGCGGTGTTTATTACCCGTATGCGCAAGGAACGTATTTCGAACCGCAGAGTAGAACAGCTGATCTCCGGTGCAATGAAGGCTGCGGGGCTGAAGGGCTTTTCCACCCATAAGTTGCGTCACACCGCCGCAACGCTGATGTATCAGACCGGCAATGTGGATATCCTTACCCTCAAGCAGCTTCTGGGGCACAGCAGTGTGGGAACAACACAAATTTATACGCACCTGCAAGAATTTCAGGTGCGCTCTGCCATTGAGGAAAACCCGCTGGGCAAGGTACTACCCATCAAAGCTGCAAAAGTAAGCTTGGATACAACAGATGCGGCAGGGGAGACATCTGTTGAAAATGACCCGGCGGGAGATGACGCTTCTGAGCCGTCCGGCCCTATGGCGGCCTTTGAGGGCGCTGCACAGGATGGCTTCCGGGCAGATATCTCGGCAATGTCCAACGATGAAATAGACGATTCATCGCGCGATACTTAAACCTGCGCAAAACGTCTGAGACGATTCAAAGACCTATGGCGCGATCCGGCTTGACCGGATAACATCATGGGTCTTTATAATTTACATTATAAGCAGTCAGCAGCAATACATACAGGAGCATCCATAGAAACGCGCAACGTAATGTCTACACAAAAACAAATAAACAACCACAGCCGCAACATGAAATGTTATAAAGCAAGCACATAGATGCTTACTGGAATAAAATGAATTACAAATGAACTGATGCAGCAGCGCATAACACAGGAAGCATCTGTAAGCATGAGACAAATAAAACCATAAAATATGATAAAAATTGCAGAATGTGCAAAACGGCTGAACTAAGCCCGAAAATGAGCCAGCTGAGGCTGGAACGCCAAAAATCCGGGAAATGGGCATTTTTCGCTTCCCTAAGTTTCGCATAACGTGCATTATACGAAACATGTACAATTAAAAAGAGAAGCTGCCCTTCTCTCTTTCTGTCAGATTTTCGGCAGCTTCTGTGGATGCTATTCAGTTTACACATGCCCGCTTCTGCGCCGCTGGACGTATTACCAGCATGTTCAAGCGTTCAACTTATGCCTGCAGTATCGTTTCTTTTCCTTTGATGGTGCGATGTTCATTTCACCGGTAGCGGTTCTGTGCCGAAGTATGTACAGATGGCTTCGTAATAAATGCGTGCCACTGTCTTGCAGCCCTGTTCACTGCCAAAATGCTCCACATCCTCATCGTTCGTCACAAAACACTGCTCTGCCAACACTGCCGGACAATCCACATCCTCCAGCAGCGTAAAGCTGCGCTCAGGCCGAACCTGCGTGTAGGTATTCTCCACCAGCTGCTTCTGGTCGTTTTCCAGATAATAAATGTACCGCACTCCCCCACGTCCGCGCAGCTTTGCACCGATGCTCTGCATTCCACCGGCCAGCAGTTTTGCAAAATAAAAACTTTCCTGATGCCATGTACGCCCGGGCACTGCCGGATAGCATTCAAAACCGGCTGCCGTAGAGCCATTGGCCGCGGAGTTGCCGTGGATGGATAGCAGCAGCTGCGGGCTTTGAGCGCTGGCTGCTGCTGCACGTTGGGCAGGTGTCGCGGTTTCATCAAAGCTTTCCCGGGTCTGCAGCGGAATGTAATAAGAATCCTCTTCTAACCATTGGAGCAGCGCAGCAGCCGTAGCTGCGGTGACCTGTTTTTCTTCGACCACTCCCCTTGCGCCCGGGTCACTGCCGCCATGTCCGGCGTCTATTGCCACCCGGTACGGCGGGTCGCCCACCACAGGACGAAAGTCCTCCGCTGAGACTGAGACTGCGGATTCTGCGGGTGCGTTCAGTTCCAGCGCCGCCCTCCATAAAAACAGGCCGAAATAGAGCATCAGTGCCGCAAAAACAAACAGCAAACCGTGTAAAAATCGGTTCCTCGTTTTGCAGCGGTGCGTTTTACGTTTGCTGTGTTTATTTACTGGTCTGCGCTGACTGGTTGGCATAAAGCTTTACTTCCTGTTCGTTTTACATTCCTATTTATATAATACGAGTATACTCGCCTTTTCCTTGCACTGCAACAAAAAAAGACTGCCAATTTTTCAAAAGGCAGTCCTTACTGGGTTATTTCAGTTCTACAACCGTTACACCGCTTTCGCCTTCGCCGTAACGGCCAAGACGGAAGCTTTTTACCATGCGGTTGCCGCGCAGATGCTTATGGATGGCGGTGCGCAGTGCGCCGGTGCCGTTGCCATGGATCAGATAGACCACCGTCTGTCCGTTCAGGATGGCGCGGTCGATAAAGGAGTCCACCTCCGACAGCGCCTCGTCCACCGTAAGCCCCAGCAGGTTGCACTCCATTTTGGCGGTGCGCTGTACGCGCTCTACCCTGCCGTTGGGACGGTTGGTATCGCCGGTCAGGCGGGAATACCGCTGCTGCGCCTTTGTCTTAGGCGCAGTGGATTCTTTTACCAGCTTTTCCGGCTGCTTCAGGCCCTTGAGGGGCACCTTAGTCTTGATGATACCGGCACGCACCAGAACATCGCCGTTTTTGTCTGGCAGCGCCAGAACGGTGGCCAGCTGGTTCAATTCTGCAATGCAGACCTCCTGTCCCACCTTTACATCCTTCAGCGGTACAAACTCCTTGACGGGGTTATGCACCACCTCCGTACCGGCAAACAGCTTTTCGGTCTCCTTTTTGGCAATTTCGCGGGCACGCTGCGCCTTCTGCTGGGCGCTCATGCGCTCGTCCTTTTGCAGCTGGCGCAGCTCGTCGGTCAGCGCGTAGGCCTGTGTTTCCACCTGCTGTGCCAGTGTACGCGCCTTGGCACGGGCAGCTTCCAATTCATTTTCGCCCTGCTGGATCAGTTCATCCCGCTTTTTGCGGGCTGCTTCCAGCTGATGGGAAGCTTCGTTGCGCAGCTGCTCCACTTCGTTCTGGCTTTCCTTCAGCTGCAGCTTCAGGTCGTCCAGCTGACCTAGAACCGCGTCCAGACGTTTATCCTCGGCAGACAGATGCTGCTGAGCCGCTTCAATGACGCGGCTGGGGATGCCCAGCTTTTCGCTGATCAGGAATGCGTTGGATTTGCCCGGTACGCCCACACTCAGCTTATAGGTGGGACGCAGGGTCTCCAGATCAAACTCGCAGCTGGCGTTGACCACACCCTTAGTCTCCAGTGCAAAAACCTTCAGTTCCGCATAGTGGGTGGTCGCCATCAGCAGCACACCACGGCGGCGCAGCTCCTCAATGATGGCAACTGCCAGCGCGGCGCCCTCGGCGGGATCGGTACCGGCACCCAGCTCGTCCAGCAGCACAAGGGTGTGCGGCATAGCCAGTTCCAGAATACCGGTGATTTTTTTCATGTGGCCGGAGAAGGTGGAAAGGCTCTGCTCAATGCTCTGTTCGTCGCCGATATCCACCAGAAATTCATCAAACACACAGATCTCGCTGCGCTCGTCAGCAGGGATCAAAAAACCGCACTGTGCCATAGCGCACAGCAGACCGGCGGTTTTCAGGGTGACCGTCTTACCGCCGGTGTTCGGGCCGGTGATGATAAGGGAATCGTATTCCCCGCCCAGTGCAATATCCACAGGAACACACTTTTGCGGGTCGATCAGCGGGTGGCGGGCGCGAATCAGGTTGAAGGAAGAATCCGTCCGCACAGCTGGTTTGAAGGCCTTCAGTTCCAGCGCAAGCCGCGCTTTCGCCAGCAGGATGTCAATTTCCAGCATGGCCTTGTAGCTGTACTGGAACTGCGGCTCAATGGCGGCCACCTGTGCGGTAAAGGCCACCAGAATGCGCTCGATCTCCTGCGCTTCCTGTGCGCGGTATTGCAGGATGCGGGCATTGGCTTCCACCACTGCCTGCGGCTCCACGAACACCGTAGCACCCGTAGAGGATACATCGTGGATGATACCGCTCACTTCGCCGCGGTATTCGCTCTTGACCGGCACAACATACCGGCCGTTGCGCATGGAAACCACACTCTCCTGCAGGTATTTGGAGGTATCCATATTACGCACCATGCTTTCCAGCCGGTCGCGGATGCTGTTTTCGGTGGCGCGGATCTTTTTGCGCAACTCTGCCAGCGTGCGGGAGGCGGTATCCGCCATGGCATCCGGTGCCAGAATGGCACTTGAGATCTGCTGCTCAAGACCCGGTTCCGGTGCAAGTGCGTAAAACAGATCATCGGTCGGCAGCGCGTCGTGCTCGGAGGAGCCATACCAGCTGGTCAGGTGCTGAAAATTGCGCAGCGCACCGGCCACCATCAGCAGTTCGCCCATGGAAAGCACGCCGCCCTTTACGGCACGGGCGGCAAGCTGGCTGACCCCCTCTACCCCGCCAAAGCGCGGCGAGCCGTTTTTAATCAGCAGGGTGTTGATGGCGTCCGTCTGCTCTAGTGCGTAGCGCACCTCGTCCGGGTCGCACTGCGGCTCAATGGCCAGCAGCATAGCACGGGCTTCCTTGCATACGCAGCCCTCCGCTGCACGCGCAATGATCTTATCCAGTTCTAATGTTTTTAAGTAGCTTGTTTCCATACTGTTCCTTTTTGGTCAAGGCAGCACGCTTTTCAAAAAGGCATAGCTTTTCAGCGGCTTATCCAGATGCGTCAGAGCATAGTTTTCAGCCACTGCGGAAAGCTTTTCCAGACTGCCCACAGAGATCTTGAATGCAAATATTTTTTTGTCCTCTACCAAGCAGATGTGGCGCAGTGCAAACAGCGCAGCCTTGTCCAGATTGCAGTTCTTGCCTGCCTTTGCCGCACAGGACGCACAGAGCAGATGCCCTTCCTGTGCGTCCAGATAAAAGGCATCACCTTCATCGTAGGTGCCACAGTCCCGGCAGCAGACAATCTGCGGCATAAAGCCGCACTCACTCATGGTGCGCAGCTCAAATACTGCCTTGATCACCCGCAGGTCGGTGCGGTGCTCGTTGATCATATACAGACTGTTCAGCACCAGACGCAGCTCCCGGGCTGCTTCCTCTCCGGTAGGCGAAAGCGCAGCGGCCAATTCGGTAAGATACATGGCAAGGCTTACCCCTTCAATGGAGGAGGAAATGCCATGGAAGATGTTCTGCACATCGGCTTCCCGCACGGTATACATATTGCGTCCGGGCACCAGTGTAAACTCCGAATAGCAGAACAGCCCGCAGGCACTGAACAGCTTGCTTTTCAGCCGCAGGCTGTTTGCAGCCATTGCTGTGATCACGCCCAGTTTCGGGGTAAGGATCGTCAAAATGCGGTCTGCTTCTCTATAACGGGTCTCCTTCAGTACCAGACCCATGGTCACGAATGGTTCCATCGTCCGTTTCTCCTGCCGGATGCTCGGCGGGCAGCTGCACCAGTTGTTTGTAATCGAGATAACGGAGAATATTCCCCGTGCAGGCAAAGGCCTGCCAGCTTGCAGCAGCATCCATCTTCAGCGCTCCTTCCCTTTTCTGTGCACAGGCTGCTTTTGTTATAGTGTCAGCCTGATTCTAGCACAGCATACAAGGGAAAACTGTCCTGCTTTGGCATCACTCAGCGGTTGGAAGAATTCTGCTTAAAGCCGAAGTTATTCAGCAAAAATTCGTTATCCCGCCAGTCGGATTTTACCTTGACCCAGCACTGCAGATTAACCCGGCAGCCCAGAAACTCCTCGCAGTCGGCACGGGCAGCGCTGGCGATCTTTTTAAGCATGGCACCGCCCTTACCGATGACCATGCCTTTGTGGCTCTCCCGCTCGCAGTAAATGTTCACATCAATGTCGATCAGGTCTGTGCCCGGGCGCTCCTTGAAGCGCTCCACCACTACCGCAATGCCGTGCGGGATTTCATCCCGCATAAAGAGCAGTGCCTTTTCGCGGATGACCTCAGCCACCAATTCTTTTTCCGGCATATCGGTATAGGCGTCATCGTCAAAGTAATGGGGACCTTCCACAGCGTAGCGGCTCAAAGCATCGAACAGTTCCTCGCTGCCTTCCTTGTTGCGCACACTGATGGTATAGATCTCATCGAACACGCCCAGCGCCTTCAGCTCTGCCTTGCGGGTTTCCAAATCGGCAGGTTCTTTAACAAGGTCGGTCTTATTAATGACGGCAATGGCCGGGCCGCTGCGGTGCAGCGCCTCCACAAGTGCCATCTCAGATTCGTTCAGCGCGCCGTAAGGCTCGAACAGCATCATGGAAACATCCACATCCGCAATGGAATCGCTGGCAGTCTTATCCATGCGCTTGCCCAGCTTGTTGTGCGCCTTGTGTACACCGGGGGTGTCCAGCAGCACATACTGCAGCGGCCCCCGGGTGATCACGCCGGTAATGCGGGTGCGGGTGGTCTGAGGCTTAGAGGTGACGATAGCCACTTTCTCGCCGACCAAGAGGTTCGTCAGGCTGGATTTGCCCACGTTCGGCCGTCCGATGACAGCAACGAATACAGAGGAGGTGTCGTAATGCTCCTGAACGGGTGTTGTAGTACTCAAAGCGAACTCCTGTCTTGTTTTTATGTTCTGGGATATCATTCCGTATAGCTGACCGTGCGGGGCAGACCCAGCTGCAGCAGCACAGCCTCTTCTTTTTCGCGCATACGCATGGCCTCTAGACCGCCGTTTTCGTGGTCGTAGCCCAGCAGATGCAGCATGGAGTGTACGGTCAGAAAGGCTACCTCCCGCTGCAGCGGATGCCCATACAGATTCGCCTGCTCCATGGCGCGCTCCATGCTGATAACGATATCGCCCAGCATCATGCAGCCGTTGTTCTCGTCGATATCATACTTGCCGTTCTCACCCAGAGGAAAGCTCAGCACATCAGTAGGCATGGGCTTATTGCGGTACTGGTTGTTCAGCTCGGCAATGGCAGCGTTGTCCACAAAGGTAACGCTGATCTCGGCGGGACGGTCGAAATGCTCATATTCCAGCACGGCATTGCAGGCACGGCGGATCAGAATGCGGAGCCCGGAGGGCACCTTAACAGCTTTCTGGGAGTTGGTGATCAAAACTTTATTGGACATATCGGTCCACTCCTTTCAGGGATTTATTTAAAATTCTTATTGTTTTCTTTATTTTTCGCATCGGCAGCCGGATGGGCGGCACGTTCGTAAGCCTTTACGATCTCCTGCACCAACCGGTGACGCACAACGTCTTTATCGGTAAAGTAGCATTGTGCAATGCCGTTCACATCCTTCAGCACCTTCAGCGCGTCCACCAGACCGCTGCGGGTGCTGCCCGGCAGATCGATCTGAGTTACATCGCCGGTAACGACTACCTTAGAGCCCACACCCATACGGGTAAGGAACATTTTCATCTGCTCCGGGGTGGTGTTCTGCGCCTCGTCCAGAATGATAAAGGAATCATCCAGTGTGCGCCCGCGCATATAAGCCAGCGGGGCGACCCCAATGATCTGCTTTTCCACCAGACGCTCGTAGGTCTCTGCGCCCAGCATATCAAACAGGCCGTCGTACAGCGGCCGCAGATAGGGGTCTACCTTCTGCTGCAGGTCACCGGGCAGAAAGCCCAGCTTCTCCCCTGCCTCCACCGCCGGGCGGGTCAAGATGATGCGGGATACCTCCTTGGCCTTGAAGGCTTTCACCGCCATGGCAACGGCCAGATAGGTCTTGCCGGTACCCGCCGGGCCGACACCGAAGGTAATGGCATTGGAGCGGATGGCGCTCAGGTATTCCTTCTGTCCCAGCGTTTTGGGGCGGATCGGGCGTCCCTTGACCGTGACGGTAACAAAGTCCTCGGTCAGCTCCTTTACCCGCTTCTCTGCGCCATCATGCGCCAGACTGATGCAGTAGTGCACAGTCTGATCTTCCAGCGGGGTGCGGTTCTCGATCAGAAGAAGCATTCCCTCCACGGCGCGGTTCGCTGCCGCCACATTGGCAGGCTCGCCGGAAATGCGAAGCTGTGTGCCGCGGCAGACAGCGGTAACAGAAAACTCTTTTTCCAATAAGCGAATATTCCGGTCACAGTTGCCAAAAACAGCCGCTGCGATCTCTACACTATCCAATTCAATACACTTTTCCGCCATGGAGCTCCTCCCGAATTGCAGAATTTGATGACTATATTGTACCACCAAAATCTTCAGAAGAAAACTATGAAAAGTGCACAAAATATTTTCCCGCGTTCCATCGGTTTTTCCATACGAACCGTGTTTTAAAGCTTTTTGATGACTTTTTTCAGAAAACGCTTGACAAAGTATATCGGGAGACGATATACTTTAAGCGTAATATATCGGCTAACGATATAAAGACGTTCGATAGAATCCATGGAGTGTTTCAGTATGGAAAATCTTGCATTGACCGAATCGACCTATTATATCCTGTTGTCTCTTTACCATCCGCAGCACGGTTATGGCATCATGCAGCAGACGGAGCAGCTTTCCGGGGGCAGAGTTCATCTTGCCGCCGGGACGCTGTACGGCGCATTGACCTCCCTGTGTGAAAAAGGCTGGATCCGTCCCCTGCCCGCTGAGAGCGGCAGCCGCAAAAAGGAATACCAGCTTACCGCAGAGGGCGTACAGATTTTAAAGCACGAGCTTGCCCGCTTGCAGCAGCTTGTGGCAAATGGTGAGAGCATCCTGAAGGAGGAAGCCTTATGAAGGAAAAGAAAACCGTTTTCAAGCTTTTCTTTGTGTGGGATTTTGAAAAAGAAGAGCGCTGGCTGAACGAGATGGCACAGGAGGGCTGGGTACTGGACAATACCGGGTTTTCCTTTTATACTTTTGTGCGCTGTGAACCGGGCGAGTATATCATCCGCTTGGAGATGAACCCCAGCAGTGATTACCGCGCCTTTGTAAAGGAACTGGGTGCAGAATATATCGGCGGCTGCGTCAACTGGGTGTACTTCCGTCGGAAAGCGGAGCTTGGCAGCTTTGAGCTGCTCTCAGATATCGACTCCCGTCTGACGCATCTGAGCCGCATCAATCGGATGCTTTCCCTGATCTGTCTGGCAAACCTGATCTTGGGCATAACGAACTCTTTGAATCAGGCTCGCTACGGCTGGCTGAACCTGTTGTGCGCAGCAATGCTCTCCTATGCACTGGGGCGTATCCACGGCATGAAAGTAGCGCTGGAAAAGGAACGCAGTTTGCACGAATGATTTGTCAATCCCTTCTTCGCCACAACCGCAGAGAAAAAAGCGGCGTATCTTTGGATAAAAAGACCATAGCAAACTGTTCTCCATCGTGATACAATAGCAAGCGTTGTGTGCCGCCGCCCGGCGGCCGTTTGGACTGCTTGAACACAAAGGAGAAGGAACCATGGAACAGCTTTTTCTGATGCCCGGTGAAGAACGATACGAGCGCTTCAAGGATGGCAACGGTGTTCCTAAGGTACACTACTCCTACCGCTCTATGCGCGGTGCCTTCTTCGACTGCGAGAGCCGCAGTCTTGAGGAAGCCCAGCGTCTGTGCGAAAACTGGCTTGTGGGGCAGGATCGCTGCTACCGCAATTAACATAAAACCATAACCCCCTGCCGTATTTGCAGCCTTTTTTGCAAAACGGCAGGGGGTATTTTTGTTATATAGGCTTTACTGCCACACCTGCGCACAGACAAGTTCCAATACACTACCAGCGATGCAACGGGATTTATCTGAGATCAGGAAGCAGTTGGAAAGTTCCTCCCGCCGGGGGTCGATATCCGCAATCTTAAAGCCCGGTGTGACCGGATAGCCGCTGCGCAGCAATCCGCGCAGAATGCCGGGAATCTGTGCTGTGACCGGAATCTCTGCGCCCTCCGGGGTGCGGATGGTGGCAATGGTCTCACCCTTCTCTACTAAATCGCCGATTTTACGCACATTCATAAAAACACCGGCGGCCTGTGCATGGATCACCCGCTCTGCACCGTACCCGCCAATGACGCCGGGGATGCCGGTATTTGGGATAGCGCTCCCCTCCCGGATGATCCGGCCAAGCCGGTGGCCGCGCTTAGTCTCCACCACGGCATCTACGTCCTGCCCGGCTACAAAGCCGGGGCCAAGGGCGATGGTCAGCGGTGCCATATTCCGGCGGGTACCAAGGTTGCGCTTGGCCAGAATGGCATCCACTACGACCTCCGGCTTTGCCCGGGCAATACAGGCTCCCTCTGGGTCAACGAGCACCGGAACAGTGCCCTGCGCCCAGACGGACTGTGCCTGCTCCAACGCTTCAATGCGGACGGCGCGCAGACCCTCAACAGTGGCTTCGCCTTCATACACTGCTTCACACAGAGCTACCTGACGGCGGATGGCTGCGGGCTGTGTCGTTTCCAATACCAGCACTCGCAGCCCGGCGCTCCACAACCGGTGGATGGTACCGGTGGCAAGGTCGCCGCCGCCGCGCACGATAATTAGGGCGTCCTTTTTCATCTCGTTTCCTCCCCGGGACAAAGTGTCTGCAACAGCACCTCCATGGAGCCGCCGCAGGCAGCAACAGCCGCATCCTCGTTTTTGCCGTCAGCCGAAAGTTGCAGGCATTGCAGGGCGGGCGCGGCCTGTGCCAACAGCTTCTGAGCAGCCTGTACCGTGTAATGCTCCATAATGCCGCCGCCTACGCTGCCCACGGTACTGCCATCGGGTAGAATGAGCATCTTTGCGCCCACATCCCGCGGGGTGGAGCCGTGCCGCGCAATAATAGTAGCCAGTACCGCCGGGGTATGGGCTTTTTCTGCCTGCACCATCGCATCCAGCAATGCGACGGGATAGCCCTCGGTCTGGGGGCGGGCATTTTTGACCTGCACGATCTGCGCCAGAATAGAAAGCGCGATCTCCGCAGCCGTCTGTGCACCAATGGCAAGGCCGATGGGTGCGCAGAGTGCATCGATCCGCTGGTTGTCCAGACCGTTCTCCAACAGCTGACGGCGCACCAATGCAGCACGGCCACGGCTGCCCATCATGCCCACATAGGCCGCAGGCTTTTGCAGAATCCTGGTAAGGCAGTCCAGATCAAAGACGTGGGAGCGGGTCAGCACCGCAAAATAGGTCTCTGCCCCGCCGGGCACATCCTGAAGCGCCTGCGCAAAGGGAGCGCAAAGCACGGTATCCGCTCCGGCGGCGCGCAGCTGCTGGGCAAATTCCTCCCGGTCATCTATGGCAAGCACTGGCATGTCGAGAAGCTTTGCCTGCTTTACAAGGGCAGCAGCAACATGACCGCCGCCGCAGACCACCAGCTGCGGCACCGCACCAAAGCGCTCAGCAAATACCCGCTGACCTTCCAGTGTAAGAAAGCCCGTAGCGGTACAGGCCTGCAGGACGGCAAGCTGACGCTGCAGAAGCCCAGCGCTCTGGGTCTGCCACAGGTCGTCTCCGTCCCGCAGCAGCAGCTGACTGCCTGCCTCTGTGCCTTCCAGCACGGTAGCCAGCGTATAGCTGCCGGTCTGGTTTGTACTTTGCAGAACGTCTGCAAGCGTTTGTCTGTTCATTGGTGTTTCTCTCCCTTAATTATTGCTCCACAGGTGTTACCTTATCAAACTGTGTCTGATCCAATTCTGCCTGCCAGCTTTGCCAGTCCTCCGGCAGCATACGCCATGCAAGTCCGCATCCTGCCGAGATCTCACGCGGCAGCGGGATCAGCCGCCCGGGCACCTGCCGAGCATTGCATTGCTTTTCCCACTCCATAGCTTCTAAGGTAGTGCGGAAGGAAAGCACGATATAGCTTCGTTTTATTCGCATAAAAGTTCCCGCGCAAGTGCACAGACTGCCTGCGCTGCCTGCTGCACCTCCTGCTCCATATTGAAATGAGAAAAGCTGAACCGTACCACGCCCTGCTCGGTCGTGCCAAGGGCCTTGTGCATCAGCGGAGCACAATGCGCTCCGGCACGCACGCAGATGCCATAGTCCTCCCACAAAATATCTGCCACTCGGGCAGAATCCTCCTGTGCGATGTTCAGTGCCACAATAGGCGCACGGGGCTGCATGGTCATATCACCGTATACTGTTACGCCCGGTGCAGTACGCACCTGCTCATAAAACAGGCGGGCAAGGGCGTTTTCCCGGTCGGCAAGGCTTTCTACGCCCTGCTCCAGCAGCCAGCGCACCCCGGCGCAAAGCCCCGCAAGGCCGTGCACGTTCAGTGTGCCAGCCTCCAGTGCGGTGGGCATCTGCAAAGGGTGCGTTTCATCAAAGCTGTGCACGCCGCTGCCGCCAACAAGGAGCGGCGCAATTTGTAACCCGGGGCGCGCATAAGCTCCGCCGGTGCCCTGCGGTCCCAGCAGAGCTTTGTGCCCGGTAAAGCAGAGAGCATCAATGCCCAGCTGCTGTACATCAATGGGCTGCGCACCGGCAGTCTGGGCTGCATCCACGATCAGCAGCAGACCGTGCCGGTGGGCAAAATCCGCTGCGCGGGCAAGGTCGATGCCATTGCCGGTCACGTTGGAAGCCCCTGTCACCACCAGTGCCAGAGTCGTGGGACGCAGCAGCGCTTCCCACTGGTCATAACAAAGCCGTGCAGCGTCATCCACCCCGGTATAGGAAACCTCTACTCCCTGCGCCCGCAACCGGTATAGCGGGCGCAGAACGGAGTTATGCTCGCATACCGTTGTGATGACATGATCCCCCGGATGCAGCACACCGTTCAGCACCGTGTTCAGTGCCATGGTCGCATTGGCGGCAAAAGCAATGCAGGAAGGGTCTGGCGCATGGAAAAGTTCTGCCAGCGCCAGACGGGTGTCCAGCACGATGCGTGCGGCGTGAAGGGTGGGCTCGTGTGCGCCGCGCCCGGAGTTGCCTGCCGTGTGCAGTGCCTCCAGAATAGCCTGTTCCACCTGCGGTGGTTTATGCAGAGTGGTGGCCGCGTTGTCTAGATAGATCACGGTTTTACCACGTTTCCGGCCTGTGTCAGCTTTTCGGCAATGGTGTACATATTGGTCACGCTGCCCACAGCCAGCTTCTCGGTAAGGCCGTAAAAGTTCAGGCAGGTACCGCAGGTCAGGATTTCCACGCCCTGTGCCTCCAGTTCCTTGAGATCCTCCAGCATGGCAGAGCCTTCACAGGTCAGCGCCGCGCCGCCGTTATAGAACAGAATGGTCTTGGGCAGCTTGTCCTGCTGGGTCAGTGCAAATACAAAGGCCTTGAGCAGGGTCTTACCCAACTCCTCGCTGCCTTCGCCCATCGTGGCAGAGGCAATCGCAACCACCGTATCGGTGCGGGCATCGGGGGTGCAGACAGAAGCATCTTCTGCTGGGGCGCTTACTACTTCGCCCAGCGTGAACAGCACACGGTATTTGCGCTCTTCCAGCTTTTCAGCGCTGTACTGATATCCCTTCTGCTGTGCCATCTTGGTCAGGTTTTGCACAGCGATCTCGTTGTCCACAAGTACCTCCACCTGTCCTGCGCCCTGCAGCTCGGAAATGGCCTTTTTCGCTTTGACGACAGGCAGCGGGCAGGCATCGCCTAGTGCATCCACTTTGATAAATTCAGCCATGTTGATTACTCCTCTCATTTGTCTGTTACGGTGATCTCAATTTTCTGCTTCGGCAGGATCTCTCCAACGATGCTTGCCGACAGCCCTGCGGCGCGCAACGCCTGTTCCAGTGCCGCGGCATCCGCCGGGTCTACCGCCATTAGCAGTCCGCCGGAAGTCTGCGGGTCGAACAGGACTTCCTCCATGGCAAAGCTTACGTTTTTAAACCGAACGAACGGCCCGGTATGGTTGCGGTTGCGCTGCCCGGCGGCGGTGTACAAAAACGCATCGGCTGCTTTTTGGGCACCCGGCAGCACTGGCACGGCATTTGCATGGATGACGCAGGAAAGTTTGCCGCCCATCATTTCATGCAGATGGCCGAGAAAGCTGAAGCCGGTCACATCCGTAGCGGCATGGACGCGGTATTTGCGGCTGATCTCTGCCGCTGTTTTGTTCAGAGTGGTCATGGAGCGAATGGCGGCTTCCATCTCCTCCGGGGCGGCTTCGCCCACACGGTTTGCCGTGCACAGCAGCCCCACACCCAAAGCCTTGGTCAATACCAGCTTGTCGCCCGGCATACCGGTGTCGTTCGTATACATCCGGTGCGGGTCAACAAGGCCAGTTACAGAAAGACCGTATTTCACCCCGCTGTCTGCAATGGAGTGCCCGCCTGCAAGACTGCCGCCGGCTTCTGCCACCTTTTCAGCACCGCCGCGCAAGATCTCGCCCAGCACGTTCAAATCCATATCCTCCGGGAAGCAGACCAGATTCAGTGCGGTCTTCACCTCGCCGCCCATGGCGTAGACATCGCTCAGGGCGTTTGTGGCAGCGATTTGCCCAAAGGTATAGGGGTCGTCCACCATCGGCGGAAAAAAGTCCACAGTCTGCACCAGTGCAATGTTGTCCGTAATGCGGTAGACTGCGGCATCATCCCGGCTGTCGTAGCCGACCAGAAGATCCGGGTCTTTTTCGCCCCGGGGCAGCTTTTCCAGAATACGGCTCAGCACCCCGGCACCCAGCTTTGCGGTGCAGCCGCCCCCGGTACAGAATACGATCTTATCTTCCATGTTCATGCGCGTTCTTCCTCTTTGAAATGCGTCAGCACGCACGGTATGCCCTGCTGACGCAAAAGCTGTTGTATTTGTATGCCCTGCTGGCGCAATTCTGACGTATCAGCCTGATTGAGCACAGCGTAAAACTGCCGGTCTCCCACCGCCTTGCGTCCGCCCTGCGCACTTGCAAGCAGCTGTGCCAGCACAGGGGGCGTAAGAGGTGCATCCGGCGCAGCCGCTAAAAACTGCGGATGGATGGTATCGTAGCGGAAGCAGACCTCTCGCAGGGGCTTACCCAGCGCCGAAAGTCCTGCTACCGCCAAAACGATATCGCTTTGGGGCAGCAGCACCGGCTCGTGCGCCGCCGGAACCTTGCAGGGGTAGTGCTTTGCCCCGTCTGCTTCTATAAGCACCGCATCCGCCTGCTCCATCCGGCGCAAAAGCTGCGGCTGCGGCAAAGTCAGCTTTCCGTTTTCAGCCGGGGTTCCGATCACTGCATAGTGACCCGCTTGCCATAAGGCGGTAAGCGCTGCGTCATCCGGTGCATAGCAGGCTGCCAGTTGCCGGATGTGGGTGGTGGTAGTCATAAGCACCCGCCATCCCTTGCGGGCACAGTGGTCTGCCATGGCATACAGTAGGGTCGTTTTGCCCCCGCCGCCTACCAGAGAAACGATATGCCCCTTCTCTGCCAGAAACGGAAGCTCTTTTTCGTTCAGCATCTGCTTTTAGTGCTTGGCTGCAACTGCCATGGCAATCTGCTCCGGGGTAATGGGCAGTTCGTAGAAGCGGGTGCCGATGGCGTTGTAGATGGCGTCCGAGATGGCGGGCAGCGGCGTATTGATGACCACCTCACCGATGGACTTTGCGCCAAAGGGGCCGTTGGGCTCGTAGCTATTCTCAAACTCCACATGGATATGGCCGATATCGTTGCGGGCAGGGATCTTATACTGGAACAGAGAGTTCTCTTCCGGGTAGCCGTTTCTGTCGTAGGTGATGTTCTCGGTCAGGGTCATGCCGATGCCCTGCAAAATACCGCCCTCTGCCTGTACACGGGTCAGGTTGGGGTTGATGGGGGTGCCGCAGTCCACGCAGGCGTCAAATTCCAGCACTTTCACCTCGCCGGTCTCGGTGTCCACTTCCACCTCGGCAGCGCCGACCATATACGGCGGCGGCGACAAAGGCGAGGTGTGAGTCTCGGTAAATTCCAGCGGGATCTTGTGGCCGAACTGAGAGGCAAAGGCGATCTCGGACAGAGTCTTTTGGCGGGTGGGGTCGGCACTTTCAAACACGACCTTGCCGTCAAACTCCACAGCATCCGCCGGGCAGTCCAGCAGCTCTGCGCCCAGCTTGCAGATCTGTTCCTGCAGCTTCATGGCGCACTTCTCAGTTGCCTTGCCGGTGACATAGGTTGTGCTGGAAGCGTAGGAGCCGGAATCGTAGGGGGAGGAATCCGTATCTGCACCAAAGACGGTAATGTTATCCAGCGGGCAGTCCAACACCTCGGCAGCGATCTGCGCCAGCGTAGTGTCGCAGCCGGTGCCCATATCGGCTGCACCGATCATCAGGGTATAGAAGCCGTCATCGTTCAGCTTGAGAGTTGCGCTGCCCACGTCCATGCCGGAGATACCGGAGCCCTGCATGGCCATACCCATGCCTACGGCACGGATCTTGCCGTTGCCCATATCCCGGGCGGGATACTTGTGCTCCCAGTCGATCATCTCGCGCACCTTAAGCACACACCGGTCCAGCGCGCAGCTGGTATTTACCGCGCCGTAGTAGGCGGGCATCACATCGCCCTCCTGCACGGTGTTCTTCAGACGCAGTGCAATGGGGTCCATGTTCAGCTTGTGTGCCAGCTCATTGACGGCAGATTCCACCGCAAACAGACCTTGTGTGGCGCCGTAGCCGCGGTATGCACCGGCAGACATGTGGTTGGTATATACCACATCACTGACAAAGCGAAAGGCTTCGGCCTTGCCGTACAGCGGGATGGACTTGTGACCGGACAGGCCCACAGTAGTGGGGCCGTGCTCGCCGTAAGCGCCAGTGTTAGACAGCGTGTAGAGGTCAATGCCCTTCACGATGCCATCCTTGGTAGCGCCCAGACGGACGTGCATCTCCATCTCGTGGCGCGGCGAAGAAGCCGTCTGGCTTTCCACGCGGCTGAAGATAAGCTTGGAGGGCTTTTTGGTCATCCAAGTCACAAAGGCCGGGTACACCTCGCTGACCGCGGTCTGCTTTGCACCAAAGCCGCCGCCGATGCGGGGCTTAGAGACACGCACCATGGATTTGGGAATGTGCAGTGCATTGGCAATGTTGCGGCGGGCATGGAACACGATCTGGGTAGAGCTGAGCACATTCAGCCGCCCATAAGTATCAATGGAGCAATAGGTGCGGAAGGTCTCCATCATGGCCTGCTGACAGGCCTTAGTGTGGTACACATGGTCAATGACCACATCGCACCCGGCCAACACAGCGTCGATATCACCGTTGCCGCATTCATCATGAGCGCAGAGGTTGCGCTTGTTGTCGGCGCCCACGGGGGCAAGGCTTTCCCAGTTATCCTCCGGGTGCACAAGGATAGGATTATCCTTTGCGGTGTGGAAATCCAGCACGGCTTCCAGCACCTCATAATCCACTTTAATGAGCTTAAGTGCCTTGTCCACGCACTTTTCATCTTTACCGGCTACGATGGCTACCACATCTCCCACAAAGCGGACATGGCGGTCGATGAGCAGACGGTCGTAGGGACTGGCCTCCGGATAGGTCTGGCCGGCCTGCGTATAACGGCGAGCATCCTGCGGCACATCCTCCCAGGTAAAGACATCCTCGATGCCGGGCACTTTTTTGGCAACGGCGGTGTTGATGCTGCGGACGATGGCGTTTGCATGGGGCGAGCGCAGCAGCTTGACGATCAGGCAGTCCTGCGGGATGATATCATCCATATAGACAGGCTGGCCGGTAACCAGCTGCATCGCGTCTTTTTTGCGGAATGGTTTGTTGACGGTTTTCACTGTACGCCCTCCTTCTGCTTTTTCCATGCCAGAAAGCTCATAATGCCGCGCAGCTGGCCTTCGTAGCCGGAGCAGCGGCACAGGTTTCCGGCAAGGTATTCCTTCACCTGCTCTTCAGTGGGGTACGGCTGCTCCCGGAACAGAGCCAGTGCATTCATAATAAAGCCCGGGTTGCAGAAACCACACTGTTCTGCACCCTGATCTGCAATAAAGGCACCAAACTCGGCAGCCTCTTCCTGCAAGCCCTCCAGCGTAGTGATCTTGTGCCCATCGGCGCGGGCTGCCAGCACGGAGCAGGACAGCACCGGCTTATCGTCCATAAACACGGTGCACAGACCGCAGTTGGAAGTTTCGCAGCCGCGCTTGACGCTCTTGCAGCCGTGTGCACGGACAAAATCGATCAAAAGCATATCCGGGGCGATCTCCTCGGACACCCGGATGCCGTTCAAGGTAAGTGTGATCTGCATTTACTTTTCCTCCTGCATTTTACGCTGTTCCAGCTCCAGCACCGCGCGCTTTGTCAGCACGCCTGCCAGATGCCTGCGGTATTCGGCGCTGCCGCGCATATTGGAGCCGGTAACGATCTGCGCCTTTACGCCTTCGGCAAACTGCGCGGCAAGCTGTTCTGCCGCAAGGGCAGGCTCTGCCGGGAGTTCGAACCGCACGGCGCGCAGCGGACGCGCACCGATCACGATGCGGTAATCTCCGGTCTCCATCCGGGCGGCAGCACAGGTCAGCACCGGGATATCGGTCTGGCTGTTGCGCACCGACTGGTAATAAAGCTGCATCGGTGTCTTTTTTACGATCAGCCGCACCAGAACGTCCCGGTCGTAGGGACGCTGTGCATATTCCTGCAGCGGCAGGATGCCGCCCTTGTACAGCTCTACATCACAATCCATGGCAAGGAACATGGTCAGCACATCCGAAAAGCCGAACCGGCTGTAAATGCTGCCGCCCACAGTTGCCAGATTGCGCAGCTGCACGCCCACGATATGGCGCACGGCCTCCCGCATAGCGCCGTGGGTGTAGGCGGCAAGCCCCGGGTGCTGTTCCAGCTGGCGCAGGGTGACCATAGCGCCGATGGAAAAGCCCTCCTCGTTCTCCTCAATGGTATCCAGTCCCAGACCGGAAAGGTCGATGGCGGTGCCGACATTGATGGTTTCCATCTTCAGCCAGATCATGCCGCCCAAAATGCGGTTTGGTTTTTTCTGGTTCAGCTGCCACGCTTCCTCCAGACTTTCTGCCCGCTTGTATTCTCGGATCGTCATCATGTGCAGTACCTCTCTTTTCTATCGCTGCGATATCTCTGCTTTTATTTTAGCACAGCTTTCGGTATAATACTATTATAAAATGCTGCTGAAGGGGTGTATTTGTATGAAAAAGTCGCTTACAGTCGGCTGTGTGATCATGGCTTCCGGGCTGAGCCGCCGGTTTGGTGCAAACAAGCTGCTGGCAGATTTTTGCGGGCAGCCCATGCTCTGCCGGGCCTTTGCCGCTACCGCTGCACCTAGTATCTCCGCCCGCATCGTGGTGACCCGCTCGGAGGAGGTGCAGGCACTGTGCAGGGCGCAGGGCGTCCCGGTGCTGCTGCACAGCCTGCCCGGCCGCAACGATACCGTTCGGCTGGGGCTTTCAGCGCTGCTGGAGCAGCTGCCGGAGCTTAGCGGCTGTATGTTTCTGCCCGGGGATCAGCCACTGCTGCGCCGGGAGACAGTAGAAGCCATGACCGCTCTTTTCTGCCGTGAGCAGCCCTCCCCGGCAGAATGGCAAAAAGAAACAGAACGGGAGATCTTCCGTCTGGGAGCCGTGGCCGAAAACGGCCCGGCGCCTCTTGTCGGAAGTCCCGTTCTGTTTGGAAGCAGTTTCTTTCCGGAACTGCTCACCCTGCCGGAAAATAAAGGCGGCAACATACTGCTTAAAAAGTACCCTGCGCAGGTGCGCACGGTCTGCATTGCGGACAGCGCAGAGCTGCTGGATGCAGACACCCCGGAGGTGTTGCAGCAGCTGGAAGCCCTTGCCCGGCAAAAAAATTAAAATTTATTCTGCCATATCGTTCTTGGGCAGCAGCACGTTCAGCAGAATTGCCACAAAGGCGGCCGGAACAATGCCGGACTCGCCGCAGATCAGCTGGAAGGCCTGCGGAGCCTGTGCCAGAATGCCGCTGTTGGCACCCATGCCGTAGCCCACGCCCAGTGCCACGGACACGATGGTCAGGTGGCGCGGAGTCATCTTTTCCTTGGTGATCAGCTGGATGCCGCTGACCACGATGGAAGAGAACATCATAACGGCAGCACCGCCCAGAACGGCCTGCGGCATGATGGAAATCAGCGCGCCCAGCTTGGGGATCAGGCCGCAGAGGATCAGGAAAACGGCACCGGAGGCCAGTGCCATACGGTTGACCACCTTGGTCATGGCCACCAGACCCACGTTCTGGCTGAAGGAGGTATTGGGCAGCACGCCGAACAGTGCGGCAAAGGTAGAGCCAAGGCCATCACAGATGACGCCGCCGGACAGCTCCTTATCAGAGGGCTCACGGTTCATGCCGCCCTCCATCACGCCGGAGATATCGCCCACAGTCTCCACTGCGGTAACGATGAACATGATCAGCACCGGCAGGATTGCACGGGCATCGAATACCACCTTGACCGGCATCAGCTTGGGTACTGCGAACCAGGAGGCCTGTGCCACCTTGTTCCAGTTGAGCACCCATGCCTTGGTGAACTCTACGCCATCAGCAGTCACGCCGGTAGTGGGCAGCACCAGACCCATAATGAAAGCAACCACATAACCGGCCAGAATGCCGATGAGGATGGCAGAGGAGCTAAGGAAGCCTGTGGTCCAGTGTTTGAAGAACAGGATGACCACCAGCACGAACAGTGCCAGAAGCAGGTTCTCCACAGAGCCGAAGTCCTTGGCCTTGTTGCCGCCGCCGAAGGAGTTGATACCCACCGAGATCAGCGAAAGACCGATGGAAAGCACCACCGTGCCGGTGACCACCGGCGGGAAGAACCTGCGCAGCGGCTTCAGGAAGAAGCCCAGCACGCTTTCAAAAATACCGCCGATGATGGATGCGCCCATAATCGCGCCATAGGCCAGCACACCGCCGCCCATCGTGCCCACAACGCTGTTGAACACGCCGATAAAGCCGGAACTGGTACCCATGATGATAGGCACTGCGCCGCCCACGGGTCCGATGGTGAACAGCTGCACCAGCGTGACGATACCTGCCACGAACATGGCACTCTGCAGCAGGGTGACCTGCAGGTCTGCAAACTCGCCGCCTGCAATGCCACAGGCGCTGGTGATGATCAGCAGCGGGGTCAGGTTGCCCACGAACATGGCGCAGACGTGCTGCAAGCCCAGCGGGATCGCCTGCCGCAGAGACATTTTGGCTTCAAACTGATAAGCCGCTTCTTCAAGCTTGACTTCCTTCAAAAAATCCACTCTCCTCAAGGTTTTAAAGGTTTATGCGGTTCGGATGCTTTGCAAAAAAAGCGAAAATATTATAGCAAAATGCAGATAAGATGTAAAATAAGTATGACTTTTGTATGAAAAATTGCTGCATCCCACAAGTGAACTTTTCTCCGGCAGACAAGCAAAAAAGCAGGACTTCCGCATGATTTGTCCAGCCTGATTCGGCTGGCATCATACAGAATCCCCTGCTTTTTTCGTGCTTTTCTCTGTTTTTTGTGCGATACGGAAAAATTTTTGTTTCTGCGGTCAGAGCAGTCCATAATCCCGCAAACAGCGCGTCAGCCCTGCCTGTGTAGTGTCAAATACGATGCCATGCGCCTGCAGCTTGCTGCAATCCATCGCAAGATTCCGTGCCCAGTCAGCTTCCTGAATATCGACCATGATCCCCAGTGTCTCAGCAAACTGCCGGGCGGTCAGTACCATGTTTTCAGCGTTTTCACTGCCAAAGTTATAGACCCCGCCGGGCAGGGTCAGGGCAGCTTCCAGCAGTGCTACCGCCTGCCGGACGTAGGTGATGCCCCGGAAGTCCCGGACAGAAAAGCGGACAGATTCTCCCCGCTGCGCCGCACGCAGAAGGTTCAGCGGCAGGTTGCCCCGGATGGGCAGCCGGTAGCCCGGCAGGTCGTACATCCATGTGGCGCGCAGCAATACGGCACCCGGGCAGAGCGCCTGCATCCGCTGCTCCATTTCCAGCTTGTCCTGCCCGTACACATTGGCAGGCTTTAACGGAATCGTTTCCGGCAGCGGGCCGGACTGCTCCACACCGGCATAGACCTGATCCGAACTGAAGGCCACCAGCTTTGCGCCGGTCTCCGCTGCGGCACGGGCAAGCCAGACCGGCAGCTCCACATTGGCGCGGTAAGCCTGCTCCGGGTGATCGGCACAGTAACCGGTATCCGAAATGGCTGCGGTGTGCAGAATGCCATCCGGGCGCTGCTGCAAAACTGCTTGCCGCACGGCGTCCTCCCTTGCTGTTGCCAGAAAGCCTTTGGGAAAGGTGCACAGCTCGTAACGCCCCGCCCATTGCTGCACCACGCGGGAGCCCACAAAGCCGCCTGCACCGGTTACAAGGATCTTCTTCATTTTGTTCTCCCGCAATAAGGCATCAGATAAAAAATTCCAGCACGAACACCACGGCGCAGCAGCCCGCAGCCACCTGAAACAGACTTGCTCCAAACCATGCGGCGGCAATGCCCACCACCAACGCAACAGCACCGGCTGCCGGGCTCTGCGTTGCCTGAATGATGGCCGGAAAGGTCATCACAGCCAGCGTTACATAGGGCACATAGTACAAAAACGACTGGATAAAGCGGTTTTTGATCGGTTTGCGGATCAGCGTCAGCGGCAGGATGCGGATGACATAGGATACCAATGCCATGACCGCAATATAGATATAATTGTTATGCGTCATCTTCGTTTTCCTCCTGCCTGACCGGGAACAGCACCGCTGCTGCGCCGGAGATCGCCACCGTTAAAAGAATGGTGCGGGTACCCTCGGAGAGTGCCGAGATGCCCGGCAGATAGCTGCACAGAAAGCTCAGCGCAAAGCTGATGACGACCAGCACCGCAACGATCCGGTCTTTGCGAGCCGGCGGGATGATGATAGCCAAAAACATTCCGTACAGCGCCACACTCAGGGCGCTGACCACCCGCAGCGGCAGCAGATTGCCCGCAATAATGCCCAGCGCCGTACCGGAAGCCCAAGCCGGTGCCGCCAGCAGGATAGCGCCATAGGTATAGTACGGATTCAGGTTGCCCGGGCGGGCGATAGTAATGCCGAACAGTTCGTCCGTGACATCATAGCCGATGAGCAGCCGATGCCAGAAGGGCGTTTCCGGCGCAAAGCGCTGTGCCAGTGCACAGCTCATCAGCAGATACCGCGCATTGGCGATCAGCGTAATGACCGCCACCTCAAAATAGGTGGCGTTTGCCATGATCAACGCAAATGCGGCATATTCTCCTGCGGAGGCATTGTTCAGCAGGCTGACAAGAAACCCCTGAAACGGCGTAAAACCCGCCTTGCGCGCCGCGATGCCCAGCGAAAACGATACCGCAAAGTAGCCCAGTGCAATGGGCACGCCGTCCCGCATTCCGTCGCAGAACACCTTGCGGCTGAACTGATCCGCCCTTCCTGTTTGGACGAGCTGCGGCTCTAAAAGCCTCTGCTTCGATTCCATAGTTGATACTTCCCCTTTCCTATTTTGCAAACAGCAGATTCTATTATACTCCCCTGCGGGCAGAGAAGGAAGGGGTTTCGAGCTTTTTTTGTGTAAAATGCTACGGTCAAAATGCTTAGAGTTTGCGCTGATATAGGAACCACTTTGAATGTTACGGCTTGTTTGATCGTGCTGGAAGATAAAAACACCCCGGAAGGTTTCGTTTTTGAAGGACCTTCTGGGGTGTTGGTGCTATAAGGGATTACTCGAGCTCGATAGTTGCAGGCGGCTTACCGGTGCAATCGTAGAACACGCGGTTGACGTGCTTGACCTCGTTAACGATGCGGCTGGTGACAGTGCCCAGAACATCCCACGGCATATCATAGCTTTCTGCGGTCATGAAGTCGGTGGTGGTCACGGCGCGCAGCGCAACGGCGTAATCGTAGGTACGCTCGTCGCCCATAACGCCGACGCTGTGCATATTGGTCAGTGCAGCGTAATACTGGCTAATCTCCTTATCCAGACCGGCCTTGGCAATCTCCTCGCGCCAGATGGCGTCAGCGTCCTGCACGATAGCGACCTTCTCGGGGGTTACCTCGCCGATGATGCGGATGCCCAGACCGGGGCCGGGGAACGGCTGACGGCTGACCAGATACTCAGGCAGACCCAGCTCACGGCCGGCCTGACGAACCTCGTCCTTGAACAGGTTACGCAGAGGCTCCACCAGTTCCTTGAAGTCCACGGTATCGGGCAGACCGCCCACGTTGTGGTGACTCTTGATGACGGTGGACTCGCCGCCCAGACCGCTCTCCACCACGTCGGGGTAAATAGTGCCCTGTGCAAGGAAGTCTACCTTGCCGATCTTCTTGGCCTCTTCCTCAAACACGCGGATGAACTCTTCGCCGATGATCTTGCGCTTGCGCTCCGGCTCGGTGACGCCCTTCAGCTTGCTGAAGTAACGGTCGCGGGCATCCACACAGATGAAGTTGATGTCAAAGCCGTTGGCATTGCCCGGGCCAAAGACAGAGCAGACCTCTTCCTTTTCGTTCTTGCGCAGCAGACCGTGATCCACGAACACGCAGGTCAGCTGCTTGCCGATGGCCTTTGCCAGCATAGCGGCCAGCACGGAGGAATCCACGCCGCCGGACAGGGCGCACAGCACCTTGCCCTCGCCGATGCGCTCCCGCAGAGCCTTAACGTTGTTCTCTACAAAGGAATCCATCTTCCAGTCGCCGGAGCAGCCGCAGACGTTGTACACAAAGTTGCGCAGCATCTTCTTGCCCTCGGCGGTGTGCAGCACCTCCGGATGGAACTGCACCGCATACAGACCCTTTTCGGCATTTTCAACGGCTGCCACAGGGCAGTTTGCAGTGTGGGCAGTGATCTGGAAGCCGGGAGCCGCCTGCTCGATGTAGTCGTTGTGGCTCATCCAGCAGATGGTAGAGGGCTGTACATCGGTGAACAGCTTGCTCTCGGTGTTCACGAACACCTCGGTCTTGCCATACTCACGCTCGGGAGCGCGGCAGACATGACCGCCCAGCAGGTGCATCATCAGCTGGCTGCCGTAGCAGATGCCCAGCACAGGCACGCCCCAGCTGAAGATTTCGGGGTCGATGGTGGGAGAATCCTCCAGATAAACGCTGTTGGGGCCGCCGGTGAAGATGATGCCCTTGGGATTCTTGGCCTTGATGACCGAAAGATCGGTTTTATAGGAATAGATCTCGCAGTAGACATTATTTTCTCGGACGCGGCGGGCAATCAGCTGATTGTACTGTCCGCCAAAGTCCAGCACGATGACAGTTTCATGCTGCATGATGTTTTCCTCCATTTTTAAGTGTGTTTCTACAGATAATTTTAGTATAGCACATCTCACAACAAAAAGCGACAGTTTTTGTGAAGTTTTCTGTCATTTCATTCTGCGGATCGGATGCCGCAGCACGGTTTTCAGCTTCTCCGGTGCGGTGCGGCGTGGATCTCCCAGATAGATCTCGTGATGGAAGCGTGTGTCTGAAAAATCCGGGCAATATCCCTGTTCCGCTGCAAACGCATCCAGCTGCCGCAGGGTCCCCGGCTCGGTGTCATAGGAGCCGATGTGCATACACTGCACGCACAGACCTTCATCATAGGTGAAAAATTCCACCTTAGAAAAGTCTTTTTTCTTTTTGGTAGTGGCCTCCTGCACTGCCCAGTCAAATTCGGCACGGGTGACAAATTCCGGCAGACGGATCATAGAGGTTCAGATAAAGGTCTCCTTGTTGGAAAAATCCACGCCCTCTGCACCGGGCTGATGCCACAGTCCCTCCAGCGGCGGAACAACATATTCGAAATAGCCGTCTATCTTATGGCTGCCCTTATAGCTCATTTTGATAGTAAATGCAATGCCGTACAGCAACTCCAGCGCTGCTTTGTATTCCCTTGCCGGGTCGTTGGGGTCGCCCTTGCCCTGCACCGCAGCAAAATTCATCGCAGGAACGGTGATGATTTGCGGTTTCTTCGGCGGGAGATAGAACTCTTTATATTCTTTCTTGTAGTCAAATGGCATCCTTCTTTTCCCCTTCCAGCAGCATGCGCTGCTTCTTTTTGCTGAAGCTGCCCAGCACCAGACGATAAGATTTTTCCAGCATCTCCCGCAGCAATGCGTCCGGCACATTTCCCTCTGCTTTTACGGAGTTCCAATGCACCTTATTCATATAGTAGCCCGGAATGATATCTTCATACTGTCGGCGCAGAAAATCGCCCTCGGCGGGGTCCAGCTTGCAGGTGATATACACCGGCTTTCCTGTGGTATCATCCAGACAGACGGCTGCAAACATTTTGCCGCCGATGTGGTATCTTATCCAGTTCCACTCTGCCTGTAAGTCTTTGGTAACGCTAGGCTTTTGCAGAAGTTCCGTGTCGATCCAGCTGTATTTCATGGCAGCACCTCCGTTTTTCTCAGTATAACTGATTTGGAGGCACTTGTAAACAAAAAGTTGTTGGTTTTTACCTATAATACGTCATCTCTGAAAAATTGGCAGCAAAAAGAGCCATCCGCTCAGAAAACCTGAGAGAATGGCTCTTGCATTAAATGTTATGATCAGATGGAAATAGTGTTGCACACGTCCACCAGCACGGGGTCAAGGCTCTTGGTCATCTCCAAAGCCTCGTCCACGGGGTAGTCCACCAGCTTCTCACCCTTCATGCCGACGATGCGGTTATACTTGCCCTGCTCCAGCAGGCAGACAGCCTGATAACCCATGGCAGAAGCATTCACGCGGTCGCGCAGGGTGGGAGAACCACCGCGCTGCACATGACCCAGAATGGTTGCGCGGGAATCGATACCGGTGCGTGCCTGGATCTCGTTGGCGATCTCCTGTGCATGACCCACGCCCTCGGCCACAATGATGATAAAGTGACGCTTGCCGGTCTTCTGGGTCTCGGCGATCTTATCCAGAATGTCGCGCTGCATATCGAATTCCTTCTCGGGCAGCAGCACAGCCATAGCGCCGGAGGCGATGGCCACGTTCAGAGCGATGTAACCGGCGTTGCGGCCCATGACCTCGACCACACTGCAGCGGTCGTGGCTCTGGGTGGTGTCGCGCAGCTTGTCGATCATTTCCAGCGCGGTGTTCATGGCGGTATCGTAGCCGATGGTGTAATCGGTGCAGCCGATATCGTTATCAATGGTGCCGGGCAGGCCGATCATGGGGATGCCGCGGTGTGCCAGTGCTCGGGCACCGCGGTAGGAGCCGTCGCCGCCGATAACGACCAGCGCATCAATGCCCAGCTCACGGCACTTTTCAGCGCCCTTATCCTGACCTTCCTTGGTCTTGAACTCCAGGCAGCGTGCCGTATACAGAATAGTGCCGCCAGCAGAGATGATGTTAGAAACGCTGCGCAGGTTCATTTCAAAGCACTCGCCGTTCAGCAGGCCGTTATAGCCGCGCTGAATGCCGATCATACGGAAGCCCTTATGCAGGCCGGTGCGTACCACAGCGCGCACAGCAGCGTTCATGCCGGGAGCATCACCACCGCTTGTAAGCACGCCAATCGTTTTGATTTGCTTTTCCATACGAGAGATTCCCTCCAATTTACAGTTCAGTTCTTCATTTACCCTTTTGCCTGTACCCTCTTCTTCCAGAAACAGGCCAGTTGCTTTGCAACAGCTTTGATTCGCCTTTAATGATTATAGCACACCATCCAGACAAATTTCAATAGGGTTTTGAGACTTTATGCAATTCCATGCGGTACAAAATAGCGACGGTATATCGCGTTATTTTTGCAGTTTGTACCACTTGAAAAAATTGAAATCGCCTCATGCGGTGCCATTCGTGCACAAATATGTCATTTTGTTGCAACATTTTCTGCGCCCAGCAGCCGCTCCAGCTCTTTGAAGAAGAGCGGATGCCCAGAAGTGTACAGCCGGCGCGGTGCGGCCAGCTTCTGCTTGGTATCTTCCAGATACAGGATCACCGGGATATCGCCATCAAAAATCTCCAGCAGGTTCACCACTTTATCGTACTGGGGGCAGCTGCGGGACGGCAGACGGATGAATACCCGCCGGGCAGCTGTTTTGACAGGGTCCGGGCGGCCTTTATCCAAGCGGGTCGGGTCGTAGCTGTCAATGGGCAGAATGCTGTCTGCCAGCAGTTTGGAGGCTTCATCCTCCCGCACGGAAAGCCGACCATCGATGACCACAACAGCGTTTTCCTGAATGGCATCCCGGAACCTGTCCAGCACCTTGGGGAACACGATCACTTCCATAGTGCCGGTCAGATCTTCCACGCTGGTAAAGGCCATCATGCTGTTGGATTTTGTTGTCATCATGCGGTTTTTGACTACTGCACACACGATACGCACCTTTTCGCCGTCCTGCACATGGGCATCCTCGCCGGTGAGGGCTTTGATGGTGTGGGAGCCGATGCGGGCAGATTTTTCCCGGTAAGCGTCCAGCGGATGGCCGGACAGGTACAGGCCGCTGACCTCTTTTTCCTGTTGCAGCAGCTCGGCAGGGGTATACTCTGCCAAGGGGCGAATCTCGTAGACGTCCGCTTGCGGGCTTTGCTGCACTTCCCCGCTCATTACGGAGAACAGATCCAACTGTCCCTCCAGATTGCGGCGGGAGTCAGTCTCGATGCTCTTGAGGATGCCTTCTACCGCCTCCACCATGCTGTGGCGGTTGGAGCCGAAGCAGTCAAAGGCGCCAGCCTTGATCAGGCTTTCCACCGCGCGGCGGTTCAGTTCGCTGCCGTGCATCCGCTTGCAGAAATCGTAAAGACTGGTGTAAGGCTTTTCCTTACGCTCGGCGACTGCGTTTTCGATGAGGTTGCGGCCTACGTTTTTCACGGCGTTCAGCCCAAAACGGATCTGTCCGTTATCATCGGCGGTAAAGCCGCCGTTGGAGATGTTCACATCCGGCGGCAGGACTTTAATGCCCAGACGGGCGCACTCGCCGGAATACTCAATGACCTTATCCGTATTATCCAGCACACTGGTCAGCAATGCTGCCATGAACTGGCTGGGGTAATGGCACTTGAGGTAAGCGGTCTGGAAAGCCACATAGGCGTAGCAGGCAGCATGGCTCTTGTTGAAGGCGTAGGACGCAAAGCTGGACATCTCGTCGTAGATCTGGTTTGCCACCTGCTCCGGGATACCGTTGGCAACGCAGCCGGGGCATTCGTGGCCGGGCTCGGTGCAGCCATGCACAAAATGCTCCCGCTCTGCCTCCATGACGGCATGCTTCTTTTTGCTCATGGCGCGGCGGACGTTATCTGCCTGCCCGAAGGAGAAGCCCGCCAGTTCCCGGAAGATCTGCATGACCTGCTCCTGATAGACGATGCAGCCGTTGGTCACATCCAGAATGTGCGCCAGCTGCGGGGTCTTGTAGCTGATCTTGTCCGGCTCGTGCCGGTTGCGCAGATAGGTGGGAATAGAATCCATAGGGCCCGGACGGTACAGGCTGATCAGAGCGATGACATCTTCAAGGTTCTGGGGCTGCAAGCCCACAAGCACCTGTTTCATGCCGGAGGATTCCAGCTGGAACACGCCCTCGGTATCGCCCTGCCCCAGCATTTTATAGGTATCCGGGTCGTCATAATCCAGCTTGCGGATGGAGAACTCCGGGTGCTGCTTTTGCACCGCAACCTCCGCATCTCGGATGACAGTCAGGGTGCGCAGACCCAGAAAGTCCATCTTCAAAAGACCCAGCTCTTCGATCTCGGTCATGTTGAACTGGGTCACCGGCAGGCCGTCGTTGGTGGCAAGCGGCAGATAATAATCCGTCGGCTCCGGCGTAATGACCACACCCGCCGCGTGGGTGGAGGCGTGCCGGGGCATGCCCTCCACCTTCAGTGCGGTGTCGATGAGTTCGGTCACCTGCGGGTCGGTATCGTAGAGCTTTTTCAGCTCGCTGGAAACCTCCAATGCCCGCTTGAGGGTCATTTTCAGCTCCATGGGCACAAGCTTTGCTACCACGTCCACCTGCTGGTATGGAATACCCATCACGCGGCCCACATCCCGGATGGCGTTGCGGGCTGCCATCGTACCAAAGGTGACGATCTGCGCCACATGGTCCGCACCGTATTTGCGGTTGACGTAGTCGATGACCTCCTGCCGGCGCTCGTAGCAGAAGTCCACATCGAAATCCGGCATACTGACGCGCTCAGGGTTCAAAAAGCGCTCGAAGATCAGGTTATAGCGGATGGGGTCGATATCCGTGATGCCCACGCAGTAAGCGGCAATACTACCCGCGCCGGAGCCGCGTCCCGGCCCCACCGGGATGCCCTGACTTTTTGCAAAATTGATGTAGTCCCATACGATGAGGTAGTAGTTGGTATACCCCATGGTCTTGACCACGCCGATCTCGTATTTCAGGCGGTCAATGTTGGCCTGCGGCACATCCGGGCCATAGCGGCGCTCCAAGCCGTCCCAGCAGAGCTTTTCAAAGTAGGCCTGATTATCCATGCCGTCCGGGGCTTTGTAGTAGGGGATCTTGGTGTGACCGAACTCAAAGTCAAAATTGCACTGCTCGGCGATCTTTGCCGTATTGGCACAGGCTTCCGGTACCATGGAGAACAGCTCGTACATCTCGTCTGTGGTCTTGACGTAGAATTCATCAGTCTGGAATTCCATACGGTCGGCGTCCTGAATGGTCTTGCCGGTCTGGATGCACAGCAGGATGCTCTGCATCTTGGCGTCCTCTTTGCGCAGATAATGGGCGTCGTTGGTGGCTGCCATGGGGATGCCCGTCTCCCGGGAAAGCTTGATGAGCTGCGGCAGAACAGTGGAATCCTCTTTCAGGCCGTGATCCTGCAATTCGATGTAGTAATTCTCTGCACCGAACAGATCCCGGTACCACAGCGCAGTCGCCTTTGCGCGCTCGTAGTCCCCTGCCAGAATGGCCTGCGGGATCTCGCCTGCAAGACAGGCCGAAAGGCAGATCAGTCCCTCGTGGTATTGCTCCAAAAGCTGCTTATCCACACGGGGCTTGGAGTAAAACCCCTCCACAAAACCGGCAGAGACCATTTTGATCAAGTTCTTGTAGCCGGTCTCGTTTTTGCACAGTAAAATCAGGTGGTTATTGCCGTCTATTTTATTTACCTTATCAAAGCGGGTGCGGGTGGCAACATACACTTCGCAGCCGATGATGGGCTTGATACCCGCCTTTTTGGCGGCCTTATAAAACTGCACACAGCCGTACATTACGCCGTGGTCGGTGCAGGCAATGGCGGTCTGTCCGCACTCCTTCACCCGCTCCATCAGCTGGTCGATGCGGCAGGCTCCGTCCAGCAGGCTGTATTCCGTATGGATATGCAAATGGGCAAAGGGACGGGTATTTGCGGTGGGCTCACTCATTGTACTGCCTCCTGTCCCTCCTGCTGGCGCTGGCGCAGATTTTCCGCCAGCGCTTCCAGCTTTTTCATTCGATGTGATAGGCCGGATTTGCTCACAGCCGGATCAAAGCAGCCGCACAGCGCGGTAAGCGAAAGATCCGGGTATTGCAGCCGCTTGGCTGCTGCCTGCTGCAGCACCTCCGGCAAGGTCTCCAGTGCGTGCTGTTCCTGCAAATAGCGGATAGCCTTCAGGGTCTGAGCGTTCGCCCGCGCCGTTTTGCCAAGGTTTGCGGTATCGCAGTTGGTCTGCCGGTTGGTCTGGTTGCGTACCTGCTTGAACGCCTTGAGCACACTGATCTGGGTCGCGGCATCCGCAGCGCCCATAAAGCGGAGCAGCCGCTCCACATTGGCACCGGTCTTGACGTAGATCAGGTTCACGCCGTTGCGGCGGGTGCGGTGGGGCGCAAACTCGTGCTCAGCCAGCAGCGCTTCAAAATCCCGGGCGAGGTTCGTCCGGGAGGTGAGAAATTCCAGGTTATATTCCTTTTGCGGGTCGGTGACCGTGCCACTGCACAAAAAGGCCATGGCGATATAGGCGCTGACGCAGGTCTGGCAACGGATGAGCCCGGGGTCGATCTGCAAGCTGGTCTCCCTGCCGGTTGTGCCGAACAGCTCGTGCAGGCGGGTGACCTGCTCCGCATCGCGGATATTGAACTCGTACAGCACACCGCTGACGCGGGGCTTTTCCAGGATCTCGCCCCGGATGCCGCAGCGGGCAAACAGCTGCTGCGCCAGCTGCACCGTATGGGGTTGCTCGGTTTGCAGCACAAGGCCGCGGGCATCAAAGTATTTGGCAAAGCAGGCAATGCCATAGGCAGCTGCACGCACACAGCATTCCTTGGTGGGGCTGCGCTGCGCGATTTCCTCCCGCGCACTGGATGCAAAACTCATAGTATTTCCTCTGTTTTCAGCGCACGGCATCCCGGTGCTGCACCCCGGGCTCGTAGCCCAGAGAGGTGCAGTATTCCGCAAGCTTGCGTGCGAATGTGATGGAGCGGTGCTTGCCGCCTGTGCAGCCCACCGCAATGGTCAGCTGGCTTTTGCCTTCCTTGACATAGAGCGGCAGGGCGTACTGCAAAAAGTTCTCGTACCGGCGCAGCAGCTCCTGTGCTTCGGGATAGCCCATGACAAAATCTACCACTTCCTGATCCAGTCCGGTCTTGTGCTTCAGTTCCGGCACATAGAAGGGGTTTGGCAGGCAGCGCACATCCAGCACAAGGTCGGCCTCCGGCGGCAAACCAAACTTGAACCCGAAGGACATAATGGTGAGACGCATGGCATTTTTTGCCCCGCCGTTTTTCATGAACAAATCACAGATACGCTCTTTATTCTGAGAGGTAGAAAGCAGACCGGTATTGATGGTATAGTTTGCGCGTTCCTTTAAGGGCTGTAAGATCTGCCGCTCCTTCAAAAAGGCATCCCTGGTAGAGATGCCCTCTGCAATGCTGATGGGGTGGCGGCGGCGGGTCTCGCTGTAGCGGCGCATCAGCACATCGTCCGGCGCATCCAGAAACAGGATCTTATAGGGTGTTTTCTGCTCGTCCAGCTGCTGCAGGGCAGTCTCAATCTGTTCCCTGCTGCGGCAGCCGCGCACGTCCATGGAAAGCGCCACCCGCTCCAGCTGGTTGTCGCCCGCCTTGGAAAACGCCGTAATGCTGGGCAGCAGCCCCGCCGGGACGTTATCGATGCAGAAAAACCCGATATCCTCCAGCGCATTCATAGCCACAGACTTTCCTGCGCCGGAAAGCCCGCTGACGATCAACAGCTCCATCTGTGTTCCACACTCCCTCTATTTGCGCAGTTCAGCGGACTACGCGGATCTCTTTTTCCAGATCATAACCGGTCTTTTCCTTTACGATGGTGCGTACTTCTTCGCACAGCGCCAGCACGTCTGCGCAGGTGGCGCCGCCAAGGTTCACCACAAAGCCGCAGTGCTTCTCGCTGACGGCGGCACCGCCGTGTCGGTAGCCCCGCAGACCGCACTGGTCAATGAGGGCAGCGGCAAAAGCGCCCACCGGGCGCTTGAAGGTACTGCCTGCGCTGGGCTTATCCAGCGGCTGCTTGTCCAGCCGTTTTGCCATCAGTTCGTCCATCTTTGCGCGAATAGCCTCCGGTTCGCCCGGAGTCAGGGCAAACTGCGCCGAGAGGATACAGCCGCCGTTTTCTTCAAAAATGCTGTGGCGGTAGCGCAGGTCAAGCTCCGCTGCCGCAGCCTCCTTCACCTCGCCCTCGGCGGTGAGGTACTGCACCGTGGTCAGCACATCCTTCATCTCGCCGCCGTAAGCACCGGCGTTCATGTAGACTGCGCCGCCCACCGTACCGGGGATGCCGTAGGCAAATTCCAGCCCGGTCAGGCTATGCTCCAGCGCCGTTTTGCACAGCGCCGAGAGCCGCACGCCCGCCCCGGCGGTGAGTTGTGTGCCGTGCACCTCCACAGTGTCCTGCATGGAGGAAATATCCAGCACCACGCCGTTGTAGCCCTCGTCGGCAAACAGAATATTGCTGCCGTTTCCTAGCAAATAGTACCGGACGCCCTGCGCTTTGCATAGTGCAACAGCACGGCAAAGCTGTGCCCGATCTGCCGGCTGCACGAACAGCCGTGCCGGGCCGCCGATCTTAAAAGTACAGTGCGCTGCCAGCGGCTCGTTTTCTTTATAAGCAATGCCTGCTGCGGTCAGCAGCTGCTTGAGTTGTTCCATAGGGTCAGGCTCCTTTTTTATCGGGAAGATCAGTCCATTTTGTCATCCAGTCCCAGCCGGATCAGCAGCTCCTTGGCTGCGTTGTAGCCCATCTTCTTCTGGCGGTTATTGATGGCTGCAGTCTCCAGCACCACAGCCAGATTACGGCCGGGAGAGACCGGGATGCTGGTGCTGGGAATGCTGACGCCCAGAATGTCGTAGTATTCACTTTCCAGACCGGTGCGCTGGTAGTTCTTGGTGGGGTCCCACGCTTCCAGCTGCACCACCAGATCCAGACTTTCGCTCAGCTTGACAGCGCCTACGCCGTACACGCGGGCCACATTGACGATGCCGATGCCGCGCAGCTCGATGAAGTGGCGGATATTTTCCGGGGCAGTGCCCATGATCTGACGGTTGGACACCTTGCGCAGCTCCACGGCATCATCTGCCACCAGACGGTGGCCGCGCTTGACCAACTCAATGGCCAGCTCGCTTTTGCCGATGCCGCTGTCGCCAAGGATCAGGATGCCTTCGCCGTACACCTCCACCAGCACGCCGTGCCGGGTGATGCGGGGCGCAAGCTCCAGATTCAGTACGCTGATCAGGCTGCCCATCAAAGTGCAGGTAGTCTCGTTGGAACGCAGCAGGGCAACCGCGTGCTTCTGCGCCAGCTCCTGCATCTCCGGGAAGGGTTCCAGCTCCTCGCTGCGGCAGACGATGACCGCCGGGGGCTGCTGCCGGAACAGCTGTTCCAGCGCCTCGTAGCGCTTTTCTGCCGTCAGACCGGACAAAAAGTTCATCTCTGCCAGACCCATGATCTGCAAACGGAGCTTATCAAAGTAATCATAATAGCCCGCCAGAAACAGACCCGGGCGGTTGACCTCGGCGATCTCTACGCTGATTTCATCCAGCGCCCGGGGGGTGTATACCACTTCCATGCTGACGCGGTCGGTCAGCGTTTTAAGCGAAACATTGAACGTACCCATCCTGGTTCCTCCTGTATCCTTTTGCCGCGCTGTGCTGCGGGCACTCTTATTCATATTATAATAAAATTCGGCGGCAAATACAACGCCCGGGGCGCTGTTTTTGTACCCGCCTCTGGAAACCGACGCTGCATCGCAGCGTGTGCACAGGATTTTTACATTTTTCTTACTTTACATGGGTTTTACATTTCGGCGATTTCAGATTTTACATTGTTTTTCTATACTTAAAGCACAGGAGAAAAACACGTCAAGAAAAGTGAGGAAAACACTTATGACCATTTTTAATGTCTTTTCGCTGCTGGGAGGTCTGGCCCTGTTTTTGTTCGGTATGGACATCATGGGCAAGGCGCTGGAAAAGCAGGCCGGCGGCCAGCTGCAGAAAATTCTCAGCAAACTGACCGATAACCCCCTCAAGGGCTTTTTTCTGGGTCTGTGCGTGACCGCCGTGATCCAGAGTTCCAGCGCTACCACGGTTATGGTGGTGGGCTTTGTCAACAGCGGCATCATGGAGCTGCATCAGGCCATTGGCGTGATCATGGGCAGCAACGTGGGCACCACCGTGACCAGCTGGATCCTGAGCCTTTCCGGCTTGCAGGGCGACAGCCTGTTCATCCAGCTGCTCAAGCCCACTTCTTTTAGCCCGGTGCTTGCATTTATTGGCATTTTGCTGTATATGTGTAAGAGTGAGAAGAAAAAAGGTGTTGGCACCATCCTCATCGGCTTTGCTGTGCTGATGACCGGTATGACCACCATGTCCAACGCGGTGCTGCCGCTGCAAAACGAGGCATGGTTCACCAGCCTGTTCACCCGCTTCTCCAACCCCCTGCTGGGCGTTCTGGTGGGCGCACTGGTCACCGGCATTATCCAGAGCTCCAGTGCCAGCGTGGGTATTCTGCAGGCACTGAGCGCCACCGGCGTTATCACCTACGGCAGCGCCATCCCCATCATCATGGGTCAGAACATCGGCACCTGTGTGACCGCACTGCTGTCCTCGGTGGGTGCCAACAAAAACGCCCGCCGCGCCGCCATGGTGCACCTGTACTTCAACATTATCGGTGTGACCATCTTCCTGTTCGGGTTCTACGGACTCAACGCCGTCTGCCACTTTGCCTTTGTGAATACCACCATCGAGGCTTGGGGCATTGCAATCGTGCACTCGGTGTTCAACATTCTGGCCACCGTCATTCTGCTGCCCTTTGCCACCGGGCTGGAAAAGCTGGCTATCCTGACCATTCCCGATTCCCCGGAAAAAGAGGAGTTTGCGCTGCTGGATGACCGTCTGCTGAACACCCCCGCTGTGGCTGTGGAGCGCGCCCGCGCCGCTACCGCCGAAATGGCAGAGCTTGCCCGGGTGGGCGTAGTGCAGGCCATGAGCCTGACCCACGAATGGAACGATGAACTTGCCCAGAAGGTGCGGGACGAGGAGTGCCGGGTGGACCGGTACGAGGACGCGCTGGGCACTTATCTGGTCAAGCTGTCCGGTCGGGAACTGAACCACACCGACAGCCAGAGCGTGAACACCCTGCTGCACACCATCAGTGATTTTGAGCGTATCAGCGACCATTCCGTCAACCTGCTGGAATCTGCCGAGGAGATGCACCAGAAGGAGATTCACTTCTCCAAGGATGCACAGGAGGAGCTGCAGGTTCTGGAGGATGCGGTGCAGGACACCCTGAGCCGCACCACCGATGCTTTCCGCAAGGGAGATCTGCACCTTGCCTCCAAGGTGGAGCCGCTGGAGGCCGTGGTCAACGAGCTGGTGCGTGCCATTAAGGCGCGACACGTTGCCCGCCTGCAGGCCGGCAGCTGCTCTATTGAGTACGGCTTTGTGCTGGACGATCTGCTGACCAACTACGAGCGTGTGTGCGACCATTGCAGCAACGTGGCAGTTGCGCAGATCGAGGTTGCACAGGACAGCTTTGATACCCACGCTTATCTGAACGATCTGCGCCACGGCAACGACACCAAGGAAAGTGAAGAATTCCACCGCCGTCTGGGCCGCTACCGTGAGCGGTATCTGTTCCCGGACGGACAGACTGCTGAGGAGAATTGAGTTATGATTTATATTGTAGAGGACGACGCTTCCATCCGCGAACTGGAGCAGTATGCCCTGCAATCTAACGGCTACGAAGTGCAGGGCTTTGAGAGTGCCGAGCCTTTCTGGCAGGCCATGCGTGCTGCCGAGCCGGAGCTGGTGATCTTGGACGTGATGCTGCCCGGCGAGGACGGCTTTTCCATCCTGAAAAAGCTGCGCAACACCCCTTCCCTGCGTAGGCTGCCAATCATTATGGTCACTGCAAAATCCAGCGAGCTGGACACCGTGCGCGGGCTGGACTGCGGCGCGGATGACTACATTGCAAAGCCTTTCGGCATTATGGAATTTCTCAGCCGGGTGCGTGTGGCGCTGCGGCGCTCTGCCCCGGAGGTAAGGCCGGATGTGCTGGTTTTCCACGAGATCCAGCTGGATAACGCCCGCCACAGCGTTACGGTAAACAGCACCCCTGTGGAGCTGACCTACAAGGAATACTGCCTGCTGCGTCTGCTGCTGGAAAACACCAGTCTGGTGGTGACCCGCGAGACCATTTTGCAGGTAGTGTGGGGCACCGACATCTCGGTGGAAAGCCGTACCGTGGATATGCACATCCGCACCCTGCGCAAAAAGCTGGGCGATGCGGGGCGTTACATCTGCACTGTGCGCAAGGTGGGCTACAAGCTGACCGATGAGGAGGCCGAAGAAGAATGAAGCTGCGCAGCATGGAAGAAAAGATCAGCTACCGGTTGTTCCTGATGGGCTTTCTGGGGCTTATATTCACCGCAGTGCTGTGCATTTTTGTGTTCCATAAGGCCTTTACGGCGCAGGCATGGTCGGCTTTGGAGCGCGAGACCGACCTTGTGCGCGCCGGGTACGAGCAGACCGGAGACCCCACACAGCTGAGTGCCTTTGTGACCGATGATCTGCGCGTGACGCTGATCAGTCAGGACGGCAGCGTGCTGTTTGAATCTGCCACCGACCAGCCCATGGAGAACCATCTGACCCGCCCGGAGATTCGCGATGCCATTGCAAACGGCGAGGGTCGGGACATCCGCGATTCCCAGACCATGGGCTACGAGACCTATTACTATGCGCTCCGGCTTTCCGGCGGGGATGTGCTGCGCGTGGCACAGGACGCCGAGACCGTGTGGTCCATCTACGATGCCACCATCCCAGCCATCGTGCTGAGCTGCGTGGCACTGATGCTGGCTGCTGCGGTGCTGGCCGCCCTGCTGACCAAAGCACTGGTACAGCCGGTGCTGAACATGACTGAGGATCTGGATCACATTCAGGAAAATGTGCCCTACCGGGAACTGATCCCCTTTGCGGAAAGCATCCACTCTGACCGCATCCTGCGGGAAAACAACGAGAAAATGCGGCAGGAGTTTACCGCCAATGTCAGCCACGAGCTCAAGACCCCGCTGACCAGCATTTCCGGCTATGCAGAGCTGATTGAGACCGGCATTGCAAAACCGGAGGATGTGCCGGATTTCGGCCGCAAGATCCACAGCGAGGCCACCCGCATGATCCAGCTGGTCAACGATATTTTGCAGCTTTCTAAGCTGGATACCGTAAGTGAGACCGGGGACACCCCCGTAATGGAAACGATAGACCTTTTGGAGGTTGCCAAGGAGTGTGTGGAGCGCCAGAAACTGAACGCCCGCCGCGCCTATATCTCCCTGACTTATTTGGGCGAGAGCGCCCCGGTGCTGGGTAGCCGCGCGCTGCTGGATGAACTGTGCCAGAACCTGTGCGATAACGCCATCCGCTACAACCGCCCGGGCGGCAAGGTACAAATCATTACCGCTTGCAGCCGGGACGGACACTGCTCCCTGACCGTGACCGATAACGGCATCGGTATCCCGCGGGAAGCGCAGGCCAGCGTGTTCGAGCGCTTCTACCGGGTGGACAAGAGCCGCAGCAAGGCCACCGGCGGCACCGGGCTAGGGCTTGCCATCGTCAAGCACATTGCCCGCATCCACAACGCCCGCATCAAGCTGGAAAGTCAGGTAGACGTTGGCACCACCATTACCGTTACTTTCCCTACTGCCTCTTAATACAGCATGAAATGCACGTCTGTCCGTAATTGCGGGCAGACGTTTTTTGTTGGGTCAAAGCCCGCAATGCTGCCGCTTTGCAGCGCTGCCCGGGCTTGCAGGTGCAGCACATCCACGCCCTGCTGCCAGCAACCTTGCAAAAGCGCAGTGCACTGCGCCGCCAGCTGTTGCTGCTGCGCCTGCGTGGGCAGCGGGCTGTGGGCAGCGCGTTGACAGTCCAGCCGCACAAGCACCTGCCCCTTTTGCAGGGTGACCGAAACGATGCAGCGCCGGATGCCGATGCGTTCCCCTTCCAGCCAGAGCTGCCGGGTGTCGCCCTGCCCGGTAAGCAGCCGGTAGACCTCGGCCTGCTCCAAGGACAAGGGCGTATCGCCCGCTACGGTGTGCAGAACACCGCCCTCCTGTATCGTTACCTCTTCCGCGTTCCACCCGAGAACAGGCAGAAGTCCCGGCTCTGTATGCTCATACAGCCGGGGTGCGGTGGGTGCTGCGGCCTTTATTTGTGCCATCAGAGCATCCGGCAGGGCGGCCCGTGCGGCAAGGCGGTCTATCTCTCCTTCTGCGCAAAGCAGTCTTGCGGCTGTGCGGCCGCAGCCGCGCCGCAGCACCAGCTGCTCGTACTCTGTTAATAATGGTTCTTCCGCTTTTGACAGCAGCAGATAGTCACACAGGCGGTAGCTTGCGGTTTGGGGCAGTGCCTGCTCTGCCCCAGCCAGCGCCTGTTCCATCGTTTGTCCCTCTGCCTGCACAAACTGTAACGCGGCAGAGGCCTCGGCGGCATCGGCGGCGGCCTGCGGTGCCTGATAGAGCAGCCCTGCCTGATACACCTGTTCGGTCTGTGCCAGATACACCGCCCGCACCATGCTTTTCTCGGTGCTTTCGCAGCGCAGGAATAAAAGACACCACCCTGCCAACAGTAAAAACAGCAGCGGCTTGTAAGATTTCTGTTTTCTCATGGCTGCACCTCTGCTTCCGGCTGCTGCCAGAGCAAGCGGATCGCGGCACACAGCATAGCCGCCCGGTAGACGGCACACAGCAGCCACAGCAGCAAAAGCAGCGCATCCATGCGGGAAAAGCTGCCGCCACTCCACGCCCGCAGCAACTCCAGCCGGGGGTAGGTTCCGCTGCCAAACAGCAAAGCACTGCCCAGCAAAGCCGCTGCCTGAACCGCAAAGCCCCATACCGGTAGCCAGACCGTGCGGCGGGCAGACCGTGCACTGCACAGAAGGGCTCCGGCAAAATATTCAGCGTAGACCGGTACGTTCCAACCTGCTGCGGCCGGCTGTGCCGGAGGGAACAGGCGGTACCAGTGCAGTTGACCGGCGAGCCCCAGCAGGCAGACCACGCCGCCCACGGCTACAAACCACCACAGCACCCGCGCCGAGGCGTTCCAGCTTGCGGGACGGATGCACCACCCCGCCCAGAGCAGCAGCGGCAGAAAGCCCAGCAGCGCCATGGAGGAAAACTCTGCCGTGCACAGCCCTTGTGCCTGCACGAGGGTGTGCACCAGTTCCATAAAAAGCCCGGCTGTCAGTGCCAGCCGCACCGCAAGGGAGGGCGCTTTGTTCTGCAACATTGCCACTGCCAGCGCCGAAAGGATGCACAGACACACCGCGCTGACAGCGCCCAGCCACAGCGCCCGGCACACCGAAACGCTTTGCGGGATGCCGTCTGCCAGCGCCGCAGTTACCACACTGAGGGTTAACGCCGCCGGGGTAAAACGTTCTGTCTGCTGCTTCATGACCGCCGTTTTCCCTTCTCCCGCTTTTGCCAGATATTGAACCCGCGCCGGGACAGCTGCCGGTAGTTGCGGCGCAGAACACCATCCTCGGAAAGCGGCTGCTGCGGGAACGGATGCGGCGCAAGGTATGGCACGCCCAGTGCTTCGGTGCTGACGATACTGAGCAAAAAGCCGAAAAACGCCGCTGCCAGCCCTACCGGCCCGGCGAGCCCTGCCAGCAGCACCGTGCCGATGCGCAAAAGGGTGGCGGGCTCATACAGTCCCGGGGTGACAAAGACCGCAATGGCCGTAATACTAGCCACAAAGATGACCGGGGTGCTCATAAGCCCGGTGGCAATGGCGGCGTCTCCGATGATGAGCGCCGACACCAGACTGACCGAGTGACCCAGCGACTGCGGCATCCGCAGCCCCGCCTCCCGGATGATCTCTAAGATCAGGATCACCAGCAGCATCTCGGCAAAAAGGGGCAGCGGCGTAGCCTTTTCGGCTGCTTCGATCTTGTACAGCAGCTGCGGGGGCAAAAGCTCCGGCAGATACACCGCCACGCACACAAAGACCCCCGGTAAGAACACCGTAAGGTAGAAAGAAAAATATTTCAGCACCCGCAGAAAAGAGGAAAACGCCGCCGTAGAAGCGTAATCATCCAGACACTCGAACTGTTCACTAAAGAGCGCCGGCAGCACCAGTGCTGAGGGGCTGCCGTTGACTAAAATTACCAGCTTGCCCTCGCAGAGCTTTGCGGCGGCGACCGTCGGGCGCTCGGTGTAGTGTACCGGGGTGAACAGCCGCGCCTTGCCGGGCAGCAGCCACGGCACGAAATAACTGGAATCCAGCAGCAGTTCCGGCCTTGCGCTTTGCAAAATGGCGCGCACCCGCTGTACCATGGCGGGGTCTGCACGGTCCTTGCAGTAGCAAAGAGCATACTCTGTATTGCAGCAGGTGTGCGCCTGTGCGGCCTCCTGCATAAGGGTATCGGTACGGACAAGGCGGCGCAGAAGGCTCAGATTCACCCGCAGAAGGTCGGTAAAGCCTTCCCTGCTGCCGCGCAGGTTGCCCTCGGCGGAGGGCTCTTCCACGGAGCGGAATTTGAGCCCCTGCACCGAGAAGGCGATGCCGCTGCTGCAGCCCTCTAAAAGCAGCACCGCCATGCCCGCCGTCAGCCGCGCTACGAGCTGCGGCATATCCTGCACCGGAGCACTCTCGGCCGGAAAAGCTGAGCCGTGCAGGATATGCGCATAGGCTTGCGTACCAGTAAGCCGGACAGAAGCAGACTGCCGCCCGGCGGCGTCCAGCAACAGCTCCCAGAGCGAATCCAAGCTTGCCATGCCGTCAAACATTACGATGCACCCCGGACAGCCGTATAAAACGATCTTCTTCGCATAATAGTCCGCTGAATTGCCAAACCTAGCATCAAGCGCGGACAGGTTTTCCGCAAGGCTTTGCGAAAGCTGCTGCACATCCATCACTCCTTTGTGTGTGCAGTATGCCCGCTTTGCCGCAGCGGAATACGCCGCGCACACCACCATGGAGGGTTTGTGCATGAAACTGCTGCTTTGCCGCACTATTATTTTGTATCTCTGCGTTTTGTTTGCCATGCGGCTGATGGGCAAGCGTCAGCTGGGAGAGTTGCAGCCGGAAGAGCTGGTATCCACCATCCTGATCTCCAATCTGGCGTCCATCTCCATTGAATCGGAGGATGTGCCCATCACCGCCAGCCTCATCCCGCTGTTCCTCATTGCGGCACTGGAGCTGCTGGGGTCGGTGGTGAGTTTCCGCAGCCAGAAGTTCTTCAATTTTCTCTCCGGGCGTCCCAAAACGGTCATTCTGGACGGAAAGATCGACCAGAACGCTTTGCGGATGCTGCGGCTGACCACCGCCGACCTGATGGAGGCGCTGCGCGGCAAGGATATCTTCGACCCGCGCAGGGTGTCCTACGCCGTAATCGAAACAAACGGCACACTGTCGGCGGCGCTGCGCCCGGAGCAGGAAGCAGCCACCCTCTCCGATTTACAGTTGAAAGTACAGCAGACACAGGCCACCATCCCCTTTGTGCTGGACGGGCAGGTACTGGAGGATAATCTGCGCTGGTGCGGCAAGGACCGTGCGTGGCTGGAACGCACCGCCACGGCAAACACGGTGCTGCCACAGGAGATCTTACTGCTTATCGGCAACGAGACCGAGGACTATTTTCTGCTGAAGAAGGAAGGCCGCCAGCCGGGAGGAAAGCGATGAAGCGGATATATGCGTGTATCCTGATTGTGGCGGCGCTGCTGGCAGTATCCCTTTACAGCAGCGGACGGGTGCAGGGCTTTGCACAGGATATCTCAGCCGACTTGGACTGTGCCCTTGAGGCTGTACGGCAGAAGGACGTTTCCACCGCGCGGCAGGCGCTTGCCGAGGGTGCAGAGCTGTGCGACACCATGCGGGAGACTATGAGCCATCTGCTGCGCACGGCCGACTACACGGAGCTGGAAGCGGCACTGCGGGCGGCAGATGGATACCTTGAGCAGCAAGCCACAGAGGATGCGCTGGGTGAGTTGCGCCGCGCACAGGTGGAGGTGGAGCGGCTGGAATGGCTTGCCCGGCGGCTGGTGTAAGCGGCACAAATTATATTTCACGCTTGTCGCGTCCTGCAGGCCGTGACAAGCAATTTTTTACAAAAAACAGACCGAGAGACGCCCAAAAGCATCTCTCGGTCTTAAATTATAGTTTACTGATTTTCCTTGCGGTCACCCACAAGCTTTTTCAGTTCATCAAGGAAACTTTCCACGTCCGCAAACTGGCGGTAGACCGAAGCGAAGCGGATATAGGCCACCTCGTCGATCTTTTTCAGTTCCTCCATGGTCAGCTCGCCGATGCGCACACTGGGGATCTCGCGGTCGTAGGAGCTGAACAGGGACTGCTCGATGCTGCTGACGGCACGTTCCAGCGTTTCGTAGCTGACAGGACGCTTGGCACAGGCGCGCAGCATGGCGTTGAACAGCTTCTGCCGGTCAAAGGGTTCGCGGGAGTTATCCTTTTTGATGACCACCAGCGGCACTGTTTCCACCACCTCGTAGGTGGTAAAGCGCATGTGGCAGTTCAGGCACTCGCGGCGGCGGCGGATGCGCTCGTTATCTTCCGTGGGGCGGGAGTCGATCACCTTGGATTCCTCCGCACCGCAATAAGGGCACTTCATCTTTTGTTCCTCCGCCTCAGTTCTTCTTTTTGCTGCGCTCGCTCCACAGCACCCATGCCGAGGTGGAAACGCACAGAGAGGTGTACACACCGCTGATCATACCCATCATCAGCGGGAATGCAAAGGTAAAGATGCTGTCCAGACCATAGAGCTTTGCCACGATGCACATCACGCCCAGTGCCATCACGGTGGTGATGGTGGTGATCAGGGTACGGCGGGCAGACTGGTTGACCGACAGGTTGACCAGTTCCTCAAAGCTGCCCTTTTTGCCCATGAGAGCGCGATTCTCACGGATACGGTCGTACACCACAACGGTATCGTTGATGGAGTAGCCGAGGATGGTGAGCATGGCGGCGATAAAGTTGCCGTCCAGTGCGGTGCGCAGCAGCACAAAGGTGCCAAACACCACCATCAGGTCGTTGACCAGCGCCAGCACTGCCATCATACCGCCGGTCAGACCGCCGATGTTCTTGAAGCGCAAGGCGATATACAGCAGAATGAGCACCAGTGCAAACACCACAGCCACCAAGCTCTTCTGCAGGAACTTGGTGCCCATGGCCGCGCTGACGTTGCTCAGGGACAGCTGGGCAAACTGGTTGTCCGGGTAGTTCTCATTCAAGGAATCCAGCAGGTTCTCCACCTGCTCGGTGGTCACAGTCTCGGTGCCGGGCATGGAGATCTTCAGGGTCTGGTCGCCGGTGGCCACGTTCTCACCGGTCTGCAGGGTCAGGCCGGTGTTTTCCAGCGCCGCAGCAGCGGTCTTTTGCACAGCGGCTTGGTCAAAGCTGCCCTCGTAGGACAGGGTGATCATAGCACCGCCGGTAAACTCGGTATCCAGATGCACACCGAACACCGCGGCGCACAGCAGGATAACTGCCATCAGGCAGGCAGAGAAGGTCAGGAACTTTTTGCGCAGGGATACGAAATCCACCGGCTTCTTTTCGGCCTTCTCCTGCCCGGGCTTTGCAGCACCGTACAGCCACGGGTTGCGCAGTGCCTTGATGGCAGCTGCGCCGCGGATCATAACACGGGTAGCGAACACGCCGAACACAAAGTTCAGCAATACGCCGGTGAGCAGCGTATAGCCGAAGGCGTAGATGGTGCCTGCGGTAGAGGGGCCGAAGGCAAAGAATACAAAGTGCAGCGCCTTGGCAAACAGGCCATCCGAGGGGCCGAAGGCACCCATGAGCACGATGGCCACGATGACGATGGTCACGTTGCCGTCAATGATAGGGGTCAGACCGCGGGCAAAGCCGCTCTTCAGTGCGCCGTCCAGAGATTTGCCGTTTTTCAGCTCCTCCTTGATGCGCTCGGCGGTGATGACGTTGGCATCCACGCCCATGCCGATGGCCAGAATGATACCTGCGATGCCGGGCAGGGTCAGGGTAAAGCTTTCAAACACCGAGAAGTAGCCGGACACAAAGGCCAGCGTAGCCGCCACCTGACCGGCCAGCGCGATGCAGGCCAGAAAGCCCGGCAGACGGTACAGCACCGTCATGAACACCACGATGAGGGCAAAGGCAATCAGGCCGGCCAGCACCATGGCGCCAAGGCTGTTTTCGCCCAGACTGGGGCTTACGGTGGAGTAGCTGTCCACGCTCAGCGCAAAGGGCAGTGCACCGGAGTTGATCTGGCGTGCCATTTTGACCACGGCATCCTGCGTAAAGGGATTGGACGCCGAGCTGGTGATGATAGCCTGTCCGTCGGTAATGGCGGTGTTGACGGTGGCGGTGCTCACGTTTTCATCGTCCAGCCAGATGCTGATGCTGCCCTTATCGGCGGCCAGCTTAGTGGTGGCATCGCCAAAGGCCTTGGCACCCTCGGTGGTGAACTTGAGGGCAACGTAATACTCAGAGCTGCCGCCGTTGCTCACAGCGCCGTACTGCGCCGAAGCGCTTTCGACCATGGAGCCGTCCAAAATCAGCTCGCCGTCCTTGCTGGCTCCCTCGCGGAAGGTCAGGTAGGCGGTGGTGCCGATCTCCTGAATGGCAGACTCGGGGTCAAAATCCGTCTCGCCGGACTGCCACGGAAACTCCAGAATCAGACTGTCGGAGTTGTTGTCCACATACAGCTCGTAGTCGGTCACGTTCAACGCGACCAGACGGTTCTCGATGACCAGACGGGCGGCATCCAGCTGCTCGTCCGTGGCATCATAGCCATCCGAGGGCACAAAGGTGACGTTGACGCCGCCTTTGATATCCACACCAAAGCGGATATCCTTTGCACCTTTGATATAGGTGGTGGTCACATCGCCGTATTTTGCTGCCACGCCAAAAAAGGCGGTGTAGACAAATACAACGATCAGCAGCGCGGTAACGACCAGCTGCCATGCTTTGCCTTTTGTTTTCATAAGTCGGGAACCTCCAAAAGCGGCGGCTGTGCAGCCGCAGCCGTTTTTGTTGTGAACCGCAAGTTTTGCCGACGGTTCCTCTCCTCACAGAGCAGCCGTCGTGCCGACCTTTCTGTGATAAAACTCCCCTGCCAGCCCTGCAAAGAGCCCCGCAGAGGAGAATATACAAATTATTTTAAGCCTTAGGCCATATCAGCCAGCAGCTTTTCCACAACGGCCAGACGCACGCAGACGCACAGCAGCTCGGAAGCGGTCTCCACCTCGTCCAGACTGGGATAAGTGGGAGCAATGCGCAGATGAGAGTCCTGCGGATCCTTGTGGTACGGGTAAGCAGAGCCTGCACCGGTCAGCACCAGACCTGCGTTCTTGCACAGTTCCGCCACGCGCTTAGCGCAGCCGGGCATGACATACAGGCTGATAAAGTAGCCGCCCTTGGGGTTGGTCCAGTGGGCAATATCGCCGCAGGGGGTGAGGTTGGCGGCAAAAGCGGTCTTGACGGCATCGAAGCAGGGCACCAGACGGCGGCGGTGCTTTGCCATGTGTGCCAGAACGCCCTCCTTGTTCTTCAGGAAGCGGACGTGGCGCAGCTGGTTCATCTTATCGTAGCTGATGATCATCACTGAAAAGCGCTTGCACATATACTTCATGCTGTTGTCGCTGCATGCAATGGCAGAAACGCCGGCACCCGGGAAGGTGATCTTGCTGGTGGAGGTGAACATAAATACGCGATCCTGCGTGCCGTACTTCTTGCTCACGTTCAGCAGAACGGGGGTCTCAATGATCTCCTCGGTCAGGTGGTGGACGATGTAGGCCTCATCCCAGAAGATCTTAAAATCCGGGGCGGCGGTCTTCATCTTTGCAAAGCGCTCGATGGTCTCATCGCTGTAAGTGTAGCCATCGGGGTTGGAGTACTGCGGCACGCACCAGATGCCCTTGATGGTATCGTCCTCAGCCACCAGCTTTTCCACAACGTCCATATCGGGGCCGTTGGGGGTCATGGGCACGCTGATCAGCTCAAAGCCGAACTCCTCGGTGATAGCAAAGTGACGGTCATAGCCGGGCACCGGGCAGAGGAACTTGCGCTTCTCTACCTGAGACCAAGGGCAGGGAGACTCCGGGAAGCCGAACACATAGCCGATGTTGATGAGGTTGTACATCAGCTGCAGGCTGGAGTTGCCGCCCACGAACACCTCGTTGGGCTTTACGCCGAACACATCTGCAAACAGGGCGCGTGCCTCGCTCAGACCCTCCAGCTCGCCGTAGTTGCGGGCATCGGTGCCTGCATCCGTGGTGTAGTCGGTCATCTTCAGCAGGTCCATTGCCAGATCCATCTGGTGGGGGCCGGGCTTGCCGCGTGCCATGTTCAGCTTCAGACCCTTTGCCTGAAACTCTTTATAAGCCTGTTCCAGCGCTGCCTTTTCAGCGGTCAGCGCATCGCGATCCATCTCGTGGTAATTTGCCATTGAAAACACACTCCTTTATAGTACTCTTCCTGTTACCCAATACTATGGCTCGTCTTTTGCGGTATGCCCCTGCCAGAGAACACACGCCGCACGATCCATACTTTACTATTATAGTACATTTTCCTGTCAGAAACAAGAATTTGAAAGCAAAAAGCCCTGCCAAAAGCAAAAAGCTTTCGAAACAGGGCTTTTAGGCAGGTACACTCCCCTGCTGTGCGGCGATGCCGTCAGCTGAGAGCGGCCTGATTTTTATAGCGTTTGCGCACGGCACCGTATTCCAGATGTGCCTCACCGCCCTCCACGGTGTCCTCGTCCACGGTCACGCGGATGATGGTGGCATCGCTGGGCACCTCGTACATGATGGGCAGCAGAATGCTTTCCATCACGCTGCGCAGACCACGGGCACCAGTCTTGCGCTCGATAGTCTTGCGGGCAATGGCGTGCAAAGCTTCGTCCGTGAAGGTAAGCTCCACGTTATCCATGCCCAGCAGCTCTTTATACTGCTTGACCAGACTGTTGCGGGGCTCCTTGAGCACGCGCACCAGCGCATCCTCGTCCAGATCATCCAGCACGGTGATGACCGGCAGACGGCCGATCAGCTCCGGGATCAGGCCGAACTTGACCAGATCGTGGGGCTCTACCTTGCGCAGCAATGCGCGCTCAGCCTCGGTGGAGTTATCCTTCAGCGCACTGCCGAAGCCCAGCGCGGACTTATCGGTGCGGCGCAGGATATACTTGTCCAGACCGTCAAAGGCACCGCCGCAGATGAACAGGATGTTGGTGGTGTCGATCTGGATGAACTCCTGCTGCGGGTGCTTGCGGCCGCCCTGCGGCGGCACGTTGCTGACAGTTCCCTCCAAGATCTTCAGCAGTGCCTGCTGTACGCCCTCGCCGCCCACATCGCGAGTGATGGAGGGGTTTTCGCTCTTGCGGGTGATCTTGTCGATCTCATCAATGTAGATGATGCCGATCTGTGCCTTCTGCACATCAAAATCTGCCGCCTGGATCAGCTTGAGCAGAATGTTCTCCACGTCCTCGCCCACATAACCGGCCTCGGTAAGGGTAGTAGCATCCGCAATGGCGAAGGGCACGCCCAGCATCTTGGCCAGCGTCTGGGCCAGCAGGGTCTTGCCCACGCCGGAGGGACCCAGCAGCAGCACGTTGGACTTTTGCAGTTCCACGTCGCCACCCTTGCCGCTGAGGATACGCTTATAGTGGTTGTAGACCGAAACGGACAGCACACGCTTTGCCTCGTCCTGACCGATGACATACTGATCCAGACCTTCCTTGATCTCGGCCGGGGTCATGATGTTGATATCCAGATCTGCGGCCGCGGGCTGGACATGGGCGCGGCTTGCGCCGCCGCGAGCCGGACGGGCGCTTTTGGGCTGATCCGGCTTGTCAGAGAGCAGATCATGGCACAGGCCGATGCACTCGCTGCAGATATTGACCCCAGGGCCAATAATCATGCGCTCCACTTCGTCCTGATGCTTGCCGCAAAAGCTGCAAACCAGATCCTTTTCGTTTTTGCCGGAATTGTTATTTGCCATAGCTGTTTTTCCTTATCCTGGATAGATTATAGCGGTTTACCGGTGGGCAATGACCTCATCGATCAGGCCGTATTCCTTTGCCTGCTGCGCGGTAAGGTAGTTGTCGCGCTCGGTGTCCTGCTGGATCTTTTCCAGCGGCTGGCCGGTGTACTCGCTGAGCATCCGGTTCATCTTATCGCGGATATAGACCATGTGCTCGGCATGGATCTTGATATCCGTGGTCTGGCCGGAAAGGCCGCCGCCCTGACCGCCGATCAGCGGCTGGTGGATCATGATCTCGGCGTTGGGCAGGGCAAAGCGCTTGCCCTTGGTGCCGCTTGCCAGCAGAAATGCGCCCATAGAGGCAGCCATGCCCATGCAGATGGTGGAAACATCGCACTTGATATACTGCATGGTGTCATGAATGGCCATACCGGCACTGATGGAGCCGCCGGGGCTGTTGATATACAGGCTGATGTCCTTATCCGGGTCCTGCCCTTCCAGATACAGCAGCTGCGCCACCACAAGGCTTGCGGTGGTATCGTTGACATCCTCGCTCAGCACGATGATGCGATCGTTCAGCAGACGAGAGAAAATATCGTAAGAACGCTCTCCGTGCGCCGACTGCTCGACAACGTAAGGAACAAAACTCATAAAGTTCGCCTCCTGAAAATGGTTTAAGTTTATTGGCAAAATTGACCGATACGGGTCCCCTGTAAAGTTCAGCCGTACCGGTCAATTTTAACAACCTTTGATAAAACGCCTGCGGCGCTTTACAGGGCCCGGCACTGATTACTCAGCGTCAGCAGCCTTCTCAGCCTCTGCGGGCTTCTCCACGATATTGGCGTGGCTCTTGATGAAGTCGATGGCCTTGGTGCGAGCCAGATCCTGCTTCAGATCCTCGAGGTTGATCAGCTCACGCACCTTGTCCTCTTCCATCTTGTACTGGTCAGCAATGCGCTTGATCTCGGCATTGATCTCGTCCTCGGAAGCCTCGATGTGCTCAGCAGCAGCAACAGCCTCCAGAGCCAGACCGATCTTGACCTGCTTCTCAGCCTGCGGCATGAAAGCGGCGCGGAACTGCTCCATGGACTGACCCATATACTTCAGGTAGTCCTCCAGACGCAGACCCTGCTGCTCCACACGGAAAGCAAAGTCGTTGACCATCTCGTCCATGCGGACATCGTACATAGCCTGAGGGATCTCGCCCTCCATGCTCTCGATGACCTGATCGACCAGAGCATTCTCGACAGCCAGATCGTCCTGCTTGTCCAGCTGCTCCTGGTTGTTCTTGCGGATGGAAGCCTTGAACTCGTCCAGAGTGTCGTACTCGGAGCAGTCCTTTGCCAGCTCGTCATCCAGAGCGGGCAGCTCCTTGTACTTGACCTCATGCAGCTTGATCTTGAAGACAGCAGCCTTGCCAGCCAGCTCAGCAGCCTGATACTCGGTGGGGAAGGTGACGTTCACGTCGAATTCCTCGCCGGCAGAGTGACCAACGACCTGCTCCTCGAAGCCGGGGATGAAGCTGCCGCTGCCCAGAGTCAGGTTGTAGTGCTCAGCCTTGCCGCCCTCGAATGCAACACCGTCCACAAAGCCCTCGAAGTCGATATCAGCGATATCGCCATTCTGAGCAGCGCCCTCACGGGTCAGCTCACGGGCGTTGCGCTCCTGCACACGCTTCAGCTCAGCGTCCACAGCCTCGTCGGTAACAGTATGGACAGTCTTTTCCACGGTCAGACCGTTGTAGCTGCCAACCTTGACCTCGGGCTTCACGGCGACCTTCACGGTCAGGGTAGCGCCCTCTGCCTCGCTGGCAGAATCCACGCTGACCTCAGGACGGCCCACGGGCTCCACACCGGCTTCCTTAGCGGCAGCCTCAAAAGCCTCCGGGAACAGCTCGTTGATGGCGTCGTAGGTAAAGACGTCTGCGCCGTACATCTTCTCGATCAGAGCCTTGGGAGCCTTGCCCTTGCGGAAGCCCTGCACAGGGTACTTCTTGCCCTCTTTTTTGAAAACATCGGCAACAGCCTTCTTGAAGGCCTCTGCATCGATGGAGAACTGCAGTTCTGCCATGCTCTTCTCGAGCTTTTCACACTTGATGAGATTCATTTGTTTATCCTCCACTCAAATATTCTATTGCTCAGGGCAGGAAGTTTTTGCCCGGGGCAACCGCGCACCACGTCCTTGCTGTATGCACACGGAATGCGGGGACGCGCGCGCTCAATTGGGTGCAACAATCGCGTCAAAACTTATTATAGCACGCTCTGGACACAATTGCCATACCAAATTTTTAAATTTTGTCGTTTTTGCCCTTTTCTATCGCCGTTAATTGATGCGGTAGGGGCAAAAACGCAGGCCGTCGGCACTTACCAGCTTGTACCGGATGCCGTCCACCTCGCCCTGTACGGCGAACCGGATGGCGTTGCCGTGCAGATGCCCGTAGAAGCAGGTCTTGATGCCGAACTCCTTCAGGGTAGCTACGATCTCCGGGGCACTGGTGCCGGTGTAGACCGGCGGATAGTGCAGGAACACCAGCTTTTCCAGCCCGGGCTCCGCAGCCTGCAAACTCATGCGCAGACGGCCGATCTCGCGGTTCATCACCTTTTCATCATGGGGTTCCCCCACATCGAACAGCCAGCCGCGGGTGCCGCAGATGGCGTACCCCTCCACACTGTAAGAATTGTTGTGCAGGATATGCAGGGTATCAAAGCCCTCGGCCTTGAGGTAGGCGTTCATCTTGTTGGCGGTGGACCACCAGTAATCGTGGTTGCCCTTCATGATGATCTTCTGCCCGGGCAGCTGCTGCAAAAAGGCAAAGTCCTTGCGGGTATCGGTCAGGCGCATAGCCCAGCTGATATCCCCCGCCAGCACGATAGTGTCCTGCGGGGTGATGAGCTTGCGCCAGTTTTTCTCCAGCCTGTCCACATAATCGTTCCAGCCGGGAAAGATATCCATCGGCTTGGATGCGCCCAGAGAAAGATGGGGATCGCCAAGCACAAAAAGTGCCATAGTCTGTTTACTCCTGTTCTGTCTGTCCGCAGAAGCTTATGCCTGATAGCCCAGCGCCACCTCGGCGATCTGTTCCGGGGCAATGACCGTATCAAAGCGCTCCGGCTTGCTGCGCAGAGCGGCAAGGCTTGCCGGTGCGGCATGACCGGTGGCAGCCTCCAGCTGCTGCATGGCTTCAAAATCGTTTTCCGGGGCAGCTTTGCCCAGTGCGCTCAGCACACTGCGGGGGAACTTGAAGGGCGATGCGGTGGAAAGCACCACCATGGGCACGCCCTGACGCTTTTTCTGTGCAGCCACATGGAAGGCCACGGCGGTGTGGGTATCGCACAGGTAGCCGTTCTTTTCGTAGCGGGCACGGATCTCCCCTGCCACCTCGTCCTCGCTGCTCCAGCCGCAGGAGAAGGTCTGCTGAATGGCGGCCAGCGTCTCGGGACGGACGGTGTAGCTGCCGGTGGCAGCCAGCTGCTGCATAAAGCCTGCCACCTCGGCATCGCTGCCGGTCACATGGTACAGCAGGCGCTCCAGATTGGAGGACACCAGAATGTCCATGCTGGGCGAGGTGGTCTTGAAGAACTCCCGCTTTGCGGTGTAAGTACCGGTGGTGAGGAAATCGGTCAGCACGTTGTTCTCGTTGGAGGCGCAGACCAGCTTGCCCACAGGCAGGCCCATCTGCTTTGCGTAATAACCGGCAAGGATATCGCCGAAGTTGCCGGTGGGTACGCAGAAGTCCACCTCGTCGCCAAAGGTGATCTTCCCGGCCTTGAGCAGCTGGGCGTAGGCGGCAAAATAGTAGACGATCTGCGGCACAAGGCGGCCCCAGTTGATGGAGTTGGCGCTGGAAAGACGGATGTTCCGCTTTTCCAGCTCGGCAGCGATGGCCTTATCGCCGAACACCTTCTTCACGCCGGTCTGGGCATCGTCAAAGTTGCCGCGCACGGCGTACACGGCAACATTAGCGCCCTCCTGCGTTGCCATCTGCAAACGCTGGATCTCGCTGGTGCCGCCGGTGGGGTAAAACACAGCGATCTCCACGCCGGGGATATCATGGTAGCCGTCCAGCGCAGCCTTGCCGGTGTCGCCGCTGGTAGCCACAAGGATCAGGGTCTTTTCGGTGCGTCCCAGATTCTTTTTGGCTTCCACCAGCAGCTTGGGCATCAGCTGCAGGGCGTAATCTTTAAAGGCGCAGGTCGGGCCGTGCCACAGCTCCAGGGCATAGGTATTCCCTTCCACCGGGGCAAGATAGCCTGCCTTACCGCCGAAAGCAGCGCCGTAGGTGCTGCGGGTGGCGTCGGTCAGGAAAGCGGGGTCGTAATCGGTCAGGTACTCCCGCACAACGGCTGCTGCCAGCGCGGGGTAGTCCAGCCCACACAGGGCTTTTACATCCACCTGCGGAAAACTTTCCGGCACAAACAGACCGCCTTCATCGGACAGTCCCTGTGCAATTGCCTGAGAAGAGGTTACTTTGCGGTTCTGATCTCTGGTACTGAAAAACTGCATGGTCATCGCTCCTTTTCGCCACGGAACGTGCCGGGCACGTTCCCGGTTGTACGGCAAAACCCTCGTTTTGCCGCATACTTCCCACCGGTGCCACGGTTCCTGCCTAGGTCTCGCAGAGAAAGGCACCCTTTATAATATGTACCATCCAGCGCCCGCTGTCAAGAGGAACTACCTCTGCAACGTCAAAACGCACCGGTTCTTCGCTTTGGCCGGTCTGCTGCAGATACCCTTGTGCAGCGCAGATCAGCCGATGCTGCTTGGTCGGGTCTACGGCGGCAGCGGGGCGCTGCAGCATCCCTTGGCTGCGGGTCTTTACCTCGCAGATGACGATGGTGCCGTCCGGCTCCCGCAGCACAAGATCCAGCTCTCCCATGCGGGTATGATAGTTATGCGCCAGCAGCTGCGCGCCCTGTTTCTGATACCAGCGGGCAGCGGCAGCTTCTCCCCTGCGGCCGGTCTCGGCGCGGTTCATTTACCGCTCTCCGGCCAGTAACCCTGCTTTTTGAGGAAGCTGCGGCGGTAGAACGGCTGGATGCCGTACTGCGCGATCAGCTCATAGTGCAGTTTTGTGGGGTAGCCCTTGTGCTTTGCCAGCTGATACTGCGGGTACTGCTTATCCAGTTCCAGCATATAGCGGTCACGGCTGACCTTGGCCAGCACCGAGGCCGCGCCGATGCTGGCGCTGGTGGCATCGCCCTTGACCACCGGCTGTGCCGGGATCTGCAAGCCTGCGGGGGTGCGGTTTCCGTCAACCAGCACCAGATTGGGCACGATGTCCAGCTGCTCCACCGCCTGCTGCATCCCGCCCATGGTGGCGTTCAGGATGTTTTCCCGGTCGATGACCTCCGGCCCCACAAAAACGATGCGGTAGGCCAGCGCTTTTTCGCAGATCTCATCAAACAGTGCTTCGCGCTTTTTCTCGGTCAACTTTTTGGAATCGTTGATGCCGTACACCGGGTTTTCCGGGTCCAAAATACAGGCCGCTACGCACACAGGGCCGCAAAGCGGGCCGCGCCCGGCCTCGTCCACACCGGCAAAGCAGCCGTACTGGCTGCGCACCTCGGCATCAAAGGCGTACAGCGGCGCCGAGATCTCCTCATCCGAGCGGCGCTTCATTCCTCGTCCTCCTCGGCAAAATCGGTCAGGTCATCCCGCTGCGGCGGGCGCTCCAGAGAGATACGTCCCCACTTGCAGGCGCGGAACTCGTCCACCAGCATGATGGCGCAGCGCTCGGTGTTCACCTCGCCGCCGCGCACCAGCAGCCCGCGCTTACGGCCGATAGCCTCCAGCAGCTCGTAGGGCTGCAGTGCCAGCGTTTCGGCATCCAGCTTGTAGCGCTGTGCCACAAGGTCAGGATAGTTGCGGCGCACCTCGTCCAGCAGGTTCATGGCCAATTCTTCCACATCCAGAATATCGTCCTTGATGGAGCCGATAAAGGCCAGATTGGAGGCGATGGTCTTGGAATCGAACTTTTTCCACAGCACGCCGGGCATATCCAGCAGATCAAACTTTTCGGTGCTGACCCACTGCTTGCCCTTGGTCACGCCGGGGCGGTCTGCCGCCTTGGCGCGGGCAGAGCCTGCAAAGGTGTTGATAAAGGTGGATTTGCCCACGTTGGGGATGCCGCACAGCATTACCTGCGTTTTGGCACCGCCCATGCCGCGATTCTGGCGGCGCTCCAGCAGACCGGAAAGCTCCTTTTCAATAGCCACCTTCACGGCGTTTGCGCCGCCCTTCTGCTTGGCGCTGATGGCCACGCAGCCGGCATCTGCGGCGTGGAAGTAGCGGATCCACTCCTCAGTCACAGCCGGGTCGGCAAGGTCGGCCTTGTTCAGCGCATAGAGCTTTGGCTTGCGGTCGGTGATGCGCTCGATCTCCGGGTTCAGGCTGGAAAGCGGAATGCGCGCATCCAGCAGCACAAGGCTGGCATCAACGTGCTGGATCTCCTGCTCCATCATGCGCAGGGTCTTGGTCATGTGGCCCGGGAACCACTGAATATTGTACTGGTTTGCAAACCGGGTATCCATTTCGTTCATTTTACCACCCCAAAATCTGTAAAGGGCATAAAGCACAGCAGCACCTTGCCCAGAATATCACGCTCGTCAATGCAGCCGACATAGGAGGAGCGGCTGTCCAGCGATTCGTTGCGGTTGTCCCCCATTACAAAGAGGGTACCCTCCGGCACCGTGAACGGGAACTGCACATCGTAGCCCAGATAGGTAGGGGCTGCAATGTAGTCCTCCTGCAAAAGCTCGCCGTTCACCGTAACTGTACCGGCATCGTAGTCGATGCTGATGGTGTCGCCGCCCTTGGCGATGATCCGCTTGACCAACGGCTTACCGTAGACGGTGTAGCTGTCCACGATAACCACATCGCCCCGCTGCGGGGTGTAGCCTGCCGCCCAGACGATAAGCTTATCGCCGTGGGTCAGGGTGGGCACCATAGAGCGCCCGTCCACCTGAATGATGCGGAAGAAAAACGAAAAGATCAGTACCAGCACCAGCGCTGCGGAGATAAGCGCTTCGTACCATTCCAGTATGCCCTGCCCGCGCACTGCGGGGGCAGACTGCTGCTGTTTTTCCATAGCTTAGCCACCAGCCTTTCCTGATTTTACACATACGCCCGGGCTTTGAAAAAGAAAAAAGGGACAACAAGTTGTCCCTTTTCTCCCGGTTTCAAATCGGGGATGATCAAATATCGCTCTTGACCTTGGCAGCCTTGCCCGTACGGCCACGCAGGTAGAACAGCTTTGCGCGGCGAACCTTGCCCTTGCGGACAACGGTGACCTTCTCAACGAAGGGGCTGTTGATGGGGAAGACACGCTCGATGCCGACACCGTAAGCCACGCGGCGAACGGTGAAGGTCTCTGCAACGCCGCCGTGCTTCTTAGCAATGACAGTGCCCTCAAAGGCCTGAATGCGCTCACGGTCGCCGTCCTTGATACGAACATCAACGCGGACGGTATCGCCAACGTTGAACTGAGGCTTTTCAGCCTTGATGCTGCCTTCAGAAATAATCTTCAGTGCGTCCATTTTTGAATCCTCCATTTGTTTTTAGACGTTCATGCACGGCATAGCCGTCAGAGGACCGCCCGTTTAATGATAAATACTTGTCATTAACCCCGCTGTGGTCTCAGCGGACACTAACGCCCTAATAGGATAGCACAAAACCGGCTTGAATGCAAGCAATTTGGCGAAAAATCTTGCAAAAATTTTCTGTTTTGCCTGATAGACGGACTTTTGCGCCGCTTCAGGCAAATAGCTGCCGGTCTGCCGTCAAAAATTTGGTGCGCAGGATATTGGCGCTTGCGGCTGGCAGGCCGAACTTTTCTTCCAGAAAACCGGTGAGCAGCGAGGGGTTCAGGTTCAGCTCCTGCGCGGCGGGCAGGCAAAGTTCCAGCTGCACAGTGTCCCCCAGTGCGGTATAGCGCAGCTGCGGGATATGCTCTTTAAGGTCTATGATCTTTTTGCCGCGCTTGCTGTGCTTTTCCACAGGGGCTGTTTCCAGCGCATTATACTGCTCCAGCACCGCAGCGGCAGCCGCCGGGTAGCTAATGCGGTAACAGGCAAAGGCGATGCTGTCCGCCTTCATCTCCACCGGAGCTACCCGGGTAACATGGATTCCGGCGGGCATGATGGCGTTGAGGGCGGTCTGCCACTGGGCAAAATCCGGGGCTTCGGCTTCGGTCTTGACGTCCACGCACTCGCACTCGCTCTCCTGTCCCAGCGAGAGCGGGCAGGCAAAGGTCATGTAGATATGGGGGTTGAAACCCAGCGTATGCCACACCGGCAGGCCGCTGCGCTTGAGCACCCGCTGCATCACCCGCTGCAAGTCCAGCAGGGAGATATAGGAGGCTTCATTTTTCTTTTCAAACGAGATTCTGACTGTAATCAAAGCAGGGACCTCCTAACAGATGGTTGGCACCGCAGGCGTTGCAGGCACGGTTGCAGGGCGGGGTGGTCTGGGCAGCCAGAGCCTTGTTGTACTCCCGCACCAGATACTCGTGGGTGATGCCGTAGTCCATGTGAGACCACGGGGTCACCTCGTCCAGCGCGATGGGGCGCTGGCAGTAGAAGGCGGGGTCGATGCCCAGATCCGCAAAGGTCTGCATCCAGGTATCGTACTTGAAGCACTCTTCCCAGCCATCGAAGTAGCAGCCGCGCTTATAAGCCTCCACGATGACCGGGGCAAGGCGGCGGTCGCCCTTGGCGAACACGCCCTCCAAAAAGCTGGTGGTACTGTCGTGGTAGTTCACCTTGATCTTGCGGCTGTGCACGCTTTCCAGCAGGTGCTTCTGCTTGGCCTGCAGGGTCTCGGCGGTATCCATGGGCACGAACTGGAAGGGGGTGTGGGGCTTGGGCACAAAGCAGGCGCAGCTGATGGTCACCTGCACGCCGCGTCCCTTGGCGTGGTTCGTGTTCTTATAGTAGAGGTCTACCACCTTCTGGGCGGTCTCGGCAATGCCCTCGATATCCTCCATGGTCTCAGTGGGCAGCCCCATCATGAAGTAGAGCTTGACCGAAGTGTAGCCCGCATTGAAAGCGATGGTGCAGGTCTTTTCGATCTCGTCCCAAGTGACGTTTTTGTTGATGACATTGCGCAGGCGCTGGGTACCGGCCTCGGCAGCAAAAGTCAGGCCGCTCTTGCGCACCTTGGTGGTTTTTTCAATGAGGCTCTGGGAGAAGTTGTCCACGCGCAGGGAGGGCAGCGACAGGCTGACGTGCTCCTTGGGCGCCCACTCGTTCAGATCGTCCAGCAGTTCTTCCAACTGACCGTGGTCGGAGGTAGAAAGACTGGAAAGACTCAGTTCCTCGTAACCGGTGTTGGCACACAGATCCTGCGCGGCTTTGTTCAGCAAACTGGCATCGCGCTGGCGCATGGGGCGGTACAGAAAGCCCGCCTGACAGAACCGGCAGCCGCGCACGCAGCCGCGCAGCACCTCGATGCTGGCGCGATCCTGAATGGCACCCACCATGGGCACCACAAAGTTGGTGGGCGGGGCAAACTGGTTCAGATCCTTGATGATGGCCTTCGTGATGCGCGCGGGGATGCCCGGCTCGTTGGGGGTGATGGCCTTTACTCTGCCGTCCTCGTGGTAGGTGACATCGTAGAAAGCCGGGATGTACACGCCCGGGATCTTTGCAATGTTGAGCAGCAGCTGCTTTTTGGAGATGCCCTCTTTTTTCCCCTTTTCGATCTCGGCGCAGATGGCGGGCAGCTGGTTCTCGCCCTCGCCCAGCTGGATGACGTCAAAGAAATCCGCGATAGGCTCTGCGTTGCAGGCGCAGGGGCCGCCCGCTACGATCAGCGGCCAGCGGTCGTCACGGTCTTTGGAATAGAACGGGATGCCAGCCAAGTCCAGCATAGCAAGGATATTGGTGTAGGAAAGCTCGTACTGCAAGGTAAAGCCCACGGCGTCAAAGGCCGTGAGGGGATCTTTGCTCTCCATGGTGTACAGCGGCAGCTGCAGGCGCTCCATCTCCGCCTTCATATCCAGCCAAGGCATAAAGGCGCGCTCGCACCACCAGTTCTCGTGGCTGTTGAGCAGTTCGTACAGGATCTTTTCGCCCAGAAAGGACATTCCCACCTCGTAGGTATCCGGGAAGCAGAAGGCAAAGCGCACATCTACCTTATCCTTTTCTTTATAGATACTGCCGGGCTCGCCGCCGGTATAGCGGCCGGGCTTCTGCACCCGTCCCAGCGCTTCTTTCAGTTTGGGATCAAACATCGGGTCCTCCATAAACAATCCGTTTTTTGCGTTCTTTTTATTTTACCCCAAATGTGCCGGTTTTGCAATCGTTTCCGGCGGTTTGTGTACACTTTCCGTATTTTTGCCGCCAGAGTGCCCCTGCGCACGCTGCCATCTGTGCGCCGTCCAGCGGCGGCACCGGCAGCAGATTGAACAGCCCGGTCAGCAGATTCGCCGCCCAGAACGCGCTGCCTCGGATAGTGACAGTCTGCGCAAGACGCACCGCCCATACCCCGGCAAGGGCAAAATTGACTGCGGGCCCGGCGGCAGCAAGCACGAACCTCTGGAGTGGGGAGAACCTCTCCCCTGCCGTACGCATACAAAAACCGGTCATAGTCACCTCAATGACCGGCAAATGCCTTTGCTGGATGCAGTAGACGAGGATGTGCCCCAGTTCGTGCAAAACAGCCGCCAGCAGCCCCAGCCGCAGAAAGCCGCTGGCATCAAAGTAGAGCAGTAGGTACACCACACCGCACAGCAGTACCGGGTCCCGGAATACCAGTTTCCCCACCCGTACCCGGCTCATGGGACATTCTCCAGCAGGGCGGCGGGGTCGCAGGCAGCGCCCTGCTGCCACAGTTCCAGATGCAGGTGCGCACCGGTGGCGCGCCCTGTCTGCCCCACTGTGCCCAGCGTCTGCCCGGCCTGTACCACCTCTCCCGGGCGGACATAGAGGTATTGCAGGTGCGCATAGCGGGTCTCGCAACCATCAGGGTGCAGGATACGCAGATGGTTGCCGTAACTTGGACTGTATGCCGCTGCAGTCACCACACCATCCTGCACTGCCCGCACCGCTGTACCCTCCGCACAGGCAAGGTCGAGCCCGGAATGAAACGCAGGTTTGCCGGTAAAGGGGTCGATCCGCTTGCCATAGACATCCGAGATGCGCCACACCGCAGTATCCAGCGGAAAACAGTACTTTTTCGTATTCCGCGCGGCCTGCACCGGTAGTGCAGCCAGCAGGCAGAGTGCCAGCCCTGCCAGCACCAGCGCCACAACGCCACAATGCCGTCTGCGTGTTTTTGCTGCCTGTCCGCTCTGTTTCGCCCGCATACGCTGTCCCCCCTATCCCGAATAGTGTATGCACAAGCAACGGGCGGGAGAACACAAACAAAAAAGAGCCGCCGCACAAATTTCTGCGCAGCAGCTCTGTTTTTGGTTTACATGACTTTACAGATCAGCGCCGGAAAAAACTTCCGATGCGTTCCAGCAGGCTCTTTTTCTTGGGTGCGGTGACAACAGGCTTTACAGCCGGGCGGGGTGCAGCCGGAGCTTTGGGGGCGGGTTGCGCAGCGCGGGGCTTATTGTTCAGCATCTGCTCCAGCGCCTCGTAGTGGTCGGGCTGCTGTGCCGCCGGGGCGGCCTTCTCGGCCTTTTCCGGTGCAGGCTGGAACACATGGGGCAGCTCCTGCTTCAGCTGCTCCACGGTAACTTCCTGACAGACTGCCGCCGGTTTTTCTGCTTCCGGGGCAGGGGTGGTGCACTTCCACGGCTCGGGGCGCTGCCAGTCGTTGCGCAGCAGCTCGTACATGCCCATCTGACTGTTGACCAACGGCTCGCCCTCGGCGGGCTTTACCTTCTGGTAGTTGCCGCTGGCATCCATGACCCTAGCGTTGACATTATCCCGCAGCTGCAGCTGAAGGATATCCGTGAGTTTTTGCACCAGAGCGGGATCCTCCACCCGCACGCCCACCTCTACGCGGCACTCGGTATTGCGGGTGAGGAAGTCGCCGGAGGCAATATAAATGCGAGTGTGGGTGCCATCGAAGAAGCTATAAATGCGACCATGCTCCAGATACCGTCCCACCAGACTGCGGATGTGCAAGTTCTCGGTCTTGCCGGGCACCTCTGCGCGCACGCAGCAGATGCCGCGCACGATCATATCGATACGCACCCCGGCACAGCTGGCTTCCTGCAATTTGAGGATGATGTCCCGGTCGCTGATAGAATTGTTTTTCAGGATCATGGAAGCCGGACGTCCCATGCGGGCGGCAGCGATAACGTGATCCATCTCGTCCAGCAGCACGCTCTTGAAGCGCAGCGGGGCCACCAGCATCTTGTCGCTTTCCTCGGTGAGCTGCTGCACGGCCAGATTGCGGAACACCTTGGAGGCTTCCTCACCAATGCGCTCGTCTGCGGTGATGAAGGAATAATCCGTATACAGTTCGCTGGTTTTTTCGTTGTAGTTGCCGGTACCGATCTGGGTGATGTAGGAGTAGCCCTCTGCGCCCTTGCGGGTGATGAGGGTCAGCTTGGAGTGCACCTTATAATCCTCGAAGCCGTAGATGACGGTACAGCCGGCGCTTTCCAGCTGCTTGGACCAGTCGATGTTGTTCTGCTCGTCAAAGCGGGCGCGCAGCTCCACCAGCGCTACCACTTCCTTGCCGTTTTCGGCAGCTTCCATCAGCGCCTGCACGATCTGGGACTCCCGCGCCATGCGGTAGAGGGTCATCTTGATGGAGATGACGTCCGGGTCCTGTGCGGCCTTTTTGAGCATGGCGATAAAGGGGCGAATGGACTGGTACGGGTAGCTGAGCAGCACGTCATGCTTCTGTACCTCGGCAGCCAGATCATAATCCGGCGGCGGCAGCATGGGGCGCGCGGGGGTGTAGAACAGTGCCGGATGACCCTCGGCCTCCATGCGGCCGGAAAGCTTGAAGAAGAAGCTCAGATCCAGCGGGCTCTTTTGCAAGAACACCCGCTTGCGGGTCAGTTCCAGACGGCTGCACAGCAGCCGCTCCACCTCCGGTGCGGGGGCGGGAGTGATCTGCAAACGGACAGCGGCCAGCTTGCGGCGGCGCCGGAGCAGCTCGGTCATGATCTCACGGTAATCGATATCGTGATCCATCATGCCCTCTTTTACGTCGATATCTGCGTTGCGGGTGACCCGGAACAGGCATTTTTCCTGAATAGAATCCTTGCCGAAGATGCTGGACGCATAGTGCAGTACCAGCTCCTCAGTGAGGGCAAACTGCACAGCGCCGTCCTTTTTGATGAAGTGCAGCCGCTCCATCTGGCTGGAGATGGGCACGATACCAAGGCTCTGCTCCTGCGTGTGCTTTTCCTTGAGCAGCACGCCAAGATAGATCTCCTTGTTGCGCAAAAACGGGAACGGGTGGCGGTTATCCACGATCTGCGGGCTGAGGATGGGGAATAGCTCGGACTGGAAGTATTTTTTCCAGAGATGCTCTTCTTCCTTGGTCAGGTGGTCGAAATCCACCTTATGGTAGCCGTTCTCCGCCAAATTTTCCAGCGCTTTTGCGTAGAATTTATCGCATTCTTCCTGCAGCTGCGCCGTTTTGGGCATAATGGCGGCAAGCTGCTCGGCGGCGGTCATGTTGGTCTTGTTTTCCCGCTTTTCCTTTTTGGTCTTGCTCTGCTCAAGGTTTGCGCGCTCCTGCAAGGAGCCCACGCGCACCATGAAAAACTCGTCCAGATTGGAGCCGTAAATTGCTAGAAACTTGATCCGCTCGCCCAGCGGGACATTCTTGTCCTTGCCCAGCGCCAGAACGCGGCGGTTGAAATCCAGCCAGCTCAGTTCGCGGTTGATAAAGATCGATTCGTCACTCATAACAATATATCTCCGTATTTCCTCTTTGACCAAGGCAGCAAGCGGGCTACACCCTAGCGGACATACGCCTGCCCTGCCCATGAATCCACCATTGCTTGGGTAACGCCCGGCACCTGTGCCGCATCCTCCACCTGTGCAAACGGGCCGTGCTGCGCCCGGTAGTCCAGAATGGCCTGTGCATTGTGGGGGCCGACACCGGGCAGGGTGCACAAAGCGTCTGCATCGGCTGTGTTCAGTTCCACCTGCGTATACGCTGCCAGCTCCTTTGTGTCCGGCAGTGTCTGCGGCGTTTGCGCTTGCAGCGGCACTGCAAACCGGAACGCCAGCACAGCACAGACCCCTGCGGCGGCAAGACACAGCAGCAGGAACAGCTCCTCGCGGCGTTTTTTGTTTTGCATAGGCTTCTTCTCCCATTCTACCTGATTTTTTGCCAAAAAGAAAGCCCTCTGCAGAAAAATTGCAGAGGACCTTGCATAATTTTTACACAGATTTTTCAGCGGCACGCACCATGCGGTACAAAACCTCCACGGCAGCGCCACCGGCGGCATCCGTCAGGGTGACCTGCCCGGCGGCAAGGCGCAGTTCTGCCGGGGCATCGGCAGCCACTGCGCTGTGCTCCACAGCCTGCACCAGTTCCAGCATGGGCTGACCGCCCGCCAGCGCCAGAACCTGCTCTGCACCCACCTGCGCCATGGTGCAGACGGTGTCCAGCATTTCCCGTCCGGAGATCCGCTTGGGGGTGAGGACAAGGGTGTCCGGGGCAATGCGCTCACCCAGCAGGGCAACACGATCCCCGATGGCCTTTTCTGCCAACGAGATCAGGGGCACAGACTTGCTGTCCTGATACAGCAACACCCGCAGCACCTGCTCGGGGTGGATATCGGCGGCGTTCGCCAGCAGATACGGAGTCCACTCCTGCCGCAGATGGCGCTCCAGTGCATTGCTCATGCGCAGCACCCGGGTGGTGCCGTCCTGCATCTGCACGGCAACGCCCACACCGGGGGTATCCGGCAGGCAGGCAAAAAGCTCCTGCTGCTGGGCAAAGCTGCACAGAGGCACCCGGTTGCCGTCGGCATAGTGGTAGGCCATGGTGCCGCCGCACACCAGCGCAGGCGCAGCCAGACGCACGCTGCCCAAAATAGAGCGTACCGCGCGCGGAGAGCGCTGCGAAAAAACGGTCAGTCTGCCGCCGCGGCTGCTGAACAGCTGCAAAACGTCCCGCACCACCTGGGTCAGATTGCCATCCTCGCCCAGCAGCAGGTTATCCAGATCACAGAGCACCAGAGTGGATGCCAGAGAATCGTTCATGTGTTTTTCCTCCTGAGTGTTGCGAGAAAATGGGTAAAATAGTCCGGCAGCTCGGAATCAAACCGCAGCTGCTCCCCGGTGATGGGGTGGACAAAACCCAGCGTTTTGGCGTGCAGACACTGCCCGTGCAGGCTGGTGATGCAGTTGTGGGGGCCGTACACCGGGTCCCCTGCTACCGGGTGGTGAATGGAGGCCATGTGTACACGGATCTGATGGGTGCGGCCGGTCTTTAGGCGACATTCCAGCAGGGTGAACTCCCCCAGCCGCTCCAGCACCTTATAGCCGGTGTAGGCATACTTGGTGTGGGGCTCATTTGCCGGGTAGACCGCCATTTTTTTGCGGTCGATCTTGCTGCGGCCGAGGTTTGCTTCCACAAAGCCCTCGTCCTGCGCAAAGCCGCCGTAAACTACCGTCTGGTAGGCGCGCTCCACGCTGTGCACTGCCATCTGCTGGGAAAGGCCGATGTGGGTGGCGTCGTCCTTTGCCACCACCAGCAGGCCGCTGGTGTCCTTATCGATGCGGTGGACGATGCCGGGGCGGATCTCACCGCCAATGCCGGAAAGGCTGCCCTTGCAGTGCCACAGCAGGGCGTTGACCAGCGTGCCGTCCGGGTTGCCGGGTGCGGGGTGCACCACCATGCCCTTGGGCTTGTTGACCACCAGCAGATGGGCGTCCTCGTAGACGATCTCCAGCGGAATATCCTGCGGCACGGCCTCGATGGGCTTTGCGTCCGGGATCTCCAGCAGCACGGTGTCCCCTGCCTTGAGTTTCAGGCTTTTGGCCACGGCCTTGCCGTTACACTGCACATGCCCCTCGGCCACCAGCGCCTGCAGCGCCGAGCGGGACAGGCCGGTGTCCTCGCCGCTGAGAAAGCGGTCGATACGCTGACCGGCAGTCTCCTGCTCTACGATAAATTCACGCTGTTCCATAATTTACTGCTCCTTGGAAGCGGCGTCATCGGCGTGCACTTCGTCCAGAAAGATCACCAGCACCCACAGTGCCACGCCCACGCAAACGCAGATATCTGCAAAATTGAACACAGCAAAGCGCATGAACAGCAGGTTGATGTAGTCCACCACCTCGCCGTTGAGCACACGGTCGATCAGATTGCCGATACCTCCGCCCAGCACCAGCACCAGCGCTGCCTGCTGCAAGCGCTTGCCGCGGCTGCGGAAAAACAGGCCGTAGGCCACCGCCAGCAGCGCCACGCTGGTGGCGATGATAAGGAACAGCTGTTTGCCGCTGAGCAGGCTGAAGGCCATGCCCGGATTGAGCACGAACCGCAGTTCCACCACATGGGGGATGAACGGCATAGCGCCTACCGGCTGCAAAACCTGCACCGCCCACAGTTTGATCAGCTGGTCAATGCCGATCAGCGCAGCCACAGCTGCCAGATTGAAGAGTACAAATGCCATTAGCTACCTCGTTTCTGTTATAAAAAACGGCGCTCCCCGTTCAAGGGAGCGCCGCCCTTTTTACAAAACAGATTTGTATTGATGCGGGACGCTTATGCTTCCACAACGCTGGCGCAGCGTGCGCACAGGGTGGGGTGTGCGGGGTGGCTACCGATGGAAGCAGAGTACTTCCAGCAGCGCTCGCACTTGTCGCCGGTGGCGTGTGCAGCTGCAACGCCCAAGCCCTCGACAGCGCTGGCAGCGCCGCCCTCGCCCTTGACCAGTTCCACATGGGAGACGATCATCAGGTCGGCCAGCTCGTCCATGGGGATGCTGTTCAGCAGGTCATAGACGGCATCGCTGCAGTACAGGGTGACGGAGGCCTCCAGAGAAGCACCAATGAGCTTTTCGGCACGGGCCTGCTCCAGCACCTTCTTGACCTCGTCGCGCACGGCGATGAGCTGTGCCCACTTTGCCTTAAAGGCATCGTCGGCGGCATACTGGCCGGCCTTGGGCATCTGCTCAAACACCACATACTTGTTCATACCCTCGGTCTTGGGCATGAAGTCCCAGATCTCCTGACTGGTGAAGCACAGGATGGGGGCAATGATCTTGTCCAGAGCAACAAGGATCTTGTACATAGTGGTCTGGGCGGCCTTGCGGGCGGTGCCGTTGGTGCAGTACAGACGATCCTTGGTGACGTCCAGATAGAAGTTGGACATGGCCACCACGCAGAAGTTGTACACAGCGTGGTAGACCTTGTTGAAGTCGTACACAGCGTAGCCAGCGTTGGTGTTGACGATCAGGTCATCCAGCGCAGCCAGTGCCCAGCGGTCGATATCCTGCAGCTGGTCGTCTGCCACACAATCGGTGTTGGGGTCAAAGCCGTCCAGATTGCCCAGAATAAAGCGGGCGGTGTTGCGGATCTTACGGTAAGCCTCGCTGAGCTGCTTGAAGATGTTCTTGCCGGCGCGCACGTCCACGGTGTAATCGGAAGAAGCCACCCACAGACGGATAATATCGGCGCCGTAATCCTTGATGATCTCGCTGGGCTCCACGCCGTTACCGGCGCTCTTGTGCATCTGCTTGCCCTGCTCGTCCACAACCCAGCCGTGGCACAGCACGGACTTATAGGGTGCGCAGCCCTTGCTTGCAACGCTGGTCAGCAGGCTGGACTGGAACCAGCCGCGGAACTGGTCGCCGCCTTCCATATACATATCGGCGGGGAAACGCAGCTCGGGGCGCTCGTCCAGCACGGCAGCATGGGTGGAGCCGGAGTCGAACCAGACGTCCATGATGTCGGAATCCTTCTCCCACTCGGAAGCGCCGCACTTCTCGCACACTTCGCCTGCGGGGATGATCTGCTCGGCATCGTATTTATACCATGCGTCAGAGCCTTCCTTGCGGAACAGGGCGCTGACAGCCTTGATGGTAGCATCGGTGATGTGGTAGGTGCCGCACTTCTTGCAGTAGAAGGCGGGGATGGGCACGCCCCAAGTGCGCTGGCGGCTGATGCACCAGTCGTTACGGTCGCGCACCATGCCGGTCATGCGGTCATGGCCCCAATCCGGCATCCAAGTGACGGTATCAATTGCCTTGTACACGTCCTCGCGGAACTTGGCAATGGAGCAGAACCACTGTTCGGTAGCGCGGAAGATGATGGGATGATGGCAGCGCCAGCAGTGGGGGTACTGGTGCTTGATGTGCACCTGACCCATCACAGCGCCGGAAGCAGTCAGGTCGGCCAGAATGGTCTTGTTGGCTGCCCACACGCGCTGACCAGCGTACTTGCCGGCCAGCTCGGTCAGGTAACCGCCGTCGTCTACAGGCACGGTGATGGGCACCTGCGGATACTTCTGGCAGACGTTGAAGTCGTCCACGCCGTGACCGCCTGCGGTATGAACGCAGCCGGAACCGCTTTCCAGCGTGACGTGGTCGCCCAGAATGACCCAGCCCTCCTTGGGCAGGTAGACGTGGTTATAGCGCATCAGCTCGAACTCAGCGCCGGAAACGGGCTCGCCCACGATCTCGTAGTTCTCGATGTGGCAGGCGTCCATGACGCTCTTGACCAGATCGGTGGCCATGATGTGGTACTCCTCGCCGATCTTGACGAAGGAGTACTCGAACTGACCGTTCAGGCAGATAGCCTCGTTGGCGGGCAGGGTCCAGGTAGTGGTGGTCCAGATGACGAAGTAGGTCTTATCCATGGGGATGCCGTACTTTGCCAGCACACCGTTGGGATCCTGCGAGACGTGGAAACGCACAAAGATGGAATCGCAGTCGTCCTCGCCGTACTCGATCTCGGCTTCTGCCAGTGCGGTGCGGCAGTCCGGGCACCAGTACACGGGCTTCAGACCTTTGTAGATGTAGCCCTTCTTGGCCATCTCGCCGAAGATCTCGATCTGACGTGCCTCAAATTCAGGCTTCAGGGTCAGGTAGGGGTGCTCGAAGTCACCAATGACGCCCAGACGTTTGAACTGGTCACTCATGATGTCGATGTGCTCGGTGGCAAACTTTTCACAGATCTGGCGCAGCTCCAGCTTGGAGATGTCCTTCTTCTTGTCGCCGACCGAGGACAGGGCCTTCAGCTCAATGGGCAGACCGTGGGTATCAAAGCCGGGCACATAGGGAGCCTGATAGCCCTCCATGTTCTTTTCGCGGATGATGATATCCTTAATGATCTTGTTCAGGGCGGTGCCCATGTGGATGTTGCCGTTTGCATACGGAGGACCGTCGTGCAGAATAAACTGGGGCTTGCCCTCGTTGTGCTTCATGAGCTGGTTGTACAGGTCGTTGTCGTCCCAGTCCTTGAGCATGACCGGTTCCTTTTTGGGCAGACCGGCGCGCATCTCAAACAGGGTCTTGGGCAGATTCAACGTGCTGTCGTACTGCGATTTGTTCTTAGCCAATGGTTTACACTCTCCTCTATTTTTGCGTTGGGTGCCTTACTCGCTGAACTTTACGCCCTGAAAAGCGTCGTAGTCCGGCTCGTCCGGCTTCATATCAGCAGGAGGCGGGTCCAGCTTGAGCTGGCTTTCATCCTTTGCCCAGAAATCCTCGCTGCTGTCAGCCGCCTTGTCGTCATCGGCAGGGGCGGCAGGTTCGGTGGTTTCGGTCATTTCGGCAGGTTGCTCGGCCGGGGCTGCTGCGGCATCGGCTGCGGGGGCAGTCTCGGGCTGTGCGGCGGGCTGCTCTGCGGCAGCTTCCTGCACAGGCTCGGCATCCTGTACGGGGGCGTCCTTTTCGGCTTCCTTAGCGTCCTTCTGGAACTCCGGCAGACGGCTCAAAGACTCCACATGGCTGCGGTACAAATTGAGCACATCCGCCTTGAAGCGGGTGACCTCCAGACGGACGCGGTCGTACTCCCGCTCTTCAGCCAGACGCTTCTCGTTGGCTTCGTTCTCGATCTCGTCTGCGCGGTCGCTTGCCTTTTGCAGCAGCTCGTTGGCGTCGCGGATGATATCATCGCCCCGCAGATTTGCGCGGTGAATGATCTCCTCAGCCTTCTGGTTTGCTTCACGGATCACGTTTTCGCCCATGCGCTGGGCGTTGATCAGCGCGCTCTTGAGCATATCGCCGTCGGCCTCAAAGCTTTGCAGCTCACCCTTGAGCTTCTGGTTCTCTGCGGTCAGATCAGCGATCTGCTTGCGCAGCTGCTCTGCCTGCGCATCGTTCTGCTGCAGCTGCTCCTCGACCTTGTCCAGAAAACGATCCACGTCCTCTGTACGGTAGCCGCGGAGGTTTTTTTCAAATTGTACAGAGCGGACATCCTGCGGGGTCAGCATAGTCATTTCCTCCCATAGCTTTTAATATTGAAAGAACTCAATGATAGAACGATCTTTTTTACTTTTCCCGGGCAATGCAGTCAGCCGGAAGCGGCCCTTGCCGCGCACGGTGAACACATCCTGCTCGTATACGGGAGCATGGGGCTTTTCTACCGGCAGATGGTTGATCTCTACCCTGCCCGCCTCGATCAGCTCCGCAGCGGTGCCGCGGCTGACGTGCAGCATGGCAGAGAGTACCGCGTCCAGCCGCAGGGAGGACACGGTGGCGGTGAGCAGCTGACGCTCCGGTGCCGGGAAAGCCGGGATCTCTTCCGGCTCCAGCAGGCGGGTGGACACCTCTGTGCGTCCCGCCTGACACAGCTCCCGGCAGATAAGCTTTGCCGCCGGTTCCAGCGCGAACACATAAGCTGTGCCCGGCGCATCGGCAGGCAGCAGGATATCGCCCAGCGCTTCGCGCTTGAGGGCAAGCCCCATCAGGCTGCCCAGATAATCCTTGTGCGCGGGGAGCGCCGCACCGGGCAGTGCCCGGCATTGCAGCTGTACGCAGCGCACCGGACACTCGCCATAGCTGTACTCTGGCTCCAGACAGAGCACCCGGCGCTCGGCCTCGGGCCAGCCGCCGTCAAAACGCCAGCCGTCCCGCACACCGACACGCCCCAGTGCCGCCCGGGCAAGATCCTGTTCCCGGTCGCTGAGGAATGCAGAGTACCGGGCTATGCCGCGGGAAAAAGCCGCATCGGCAATATCCTCGATATGCCGCATAAGGTAGCGTTCCTCATCATTGCGGGCGGGCACAAAACCCCGCACCGCACCGGTTGCCGGATCAATAGAATGCACCATTGTTCTCCAGCTCGTCCAGCAGGTCACCCATGATATCCACGTTATACGGGGTAATGATAAAGGTACTGTTGGCTACGCGCTTGATCTGGCCGTTGTTGGCATAGGCCACGCCGGACAAAAAGTCTACCAGACGGCGGGAGACCTCCTTGTTGGTGGACTCCAGATTCAGCACCACGGTACGCTTGTTGTTCAGATGGTCGGCAATGGTGCTGGCATCCTCGAACCGCTCGGGCTTGACCAGAACCACCTTGAGCTGGGTGGTGGCATGGATGTTGACCACCTTGTTCTTCTTGCTGGTGCCCTCGGCAGGCTCCTCGGTCTCTTCGTCCATCCCGATGCCAACGCCGCTGTTGTTGTTCACCATCTGGGGGCCGTCATCGATGTACTGGTCCTCGTACTCGTCCCCTTCGCCCATCAGGCCCTTCTTAATGCTATCCAGCAAAGACATAATTATCTGCTCCTTTCATTCGGGCAGCGCCCGGCTGCCTGGCGTTCTTTGCAAAAAGAATGCAAATAGCTTTTACTATTATCTGATTTTTTGCAGCAGATGTCAATAACTACAAAAGTTTTCCGTCATATAAATTTTGTCCGGAGACGATTATTTCGTCATAAAGCCTTACCTGACTGACAGAACCGTCCGTTCCCTTGGGCAAAACAAGGATGTAATCGTCTTCCGAGATCAGCGGATGGTCGGCATCCACCGGGTCAATCTTGCAGAAACGGGCGATGTTGCCGTACTTGACGTACACGCCGGGAATATAGTTTTCGCCCTGCGTCTCAGCCTCGGTGCCGTCCTCCTTGAGGTAGTGCACCGCTGCGGCGGGAACCCGCAGGCCGGTGCTCTCGCCGGTGCTGATGCGTGCGCGGGCGTGGTTGAGGCACAGCACATCGCCGTTGATGGAGTTGCATTGCAGCACAAAGCGGGCAATATCCTGCTCTGCATCAATGGTCACCTCGGCGACAGTGGCGCGCAAGGCAGCATCGCTCTGGCCGGGGAAGCTGATCTCCACCGCCGTGCGCAGGGGCTTACCGTCCGCGCCCAGCAGCTTTTCGGCCTGCTTTGCGGAGCACACCCCGGCGTACTGCCAGCTGAACCCGGACACCAGCTTGCCTACGCAGCCATCCAGCGGCATCTCGGGGTCAGAGTCCAGATAGGCTTTAAGCTGCTCCGGGCTCTGCGCCAGAATATCCGCAGCACCGGCATTCAGCCGTCCGCTGCTGGCAGCTCGGACAAAGTAGCCGGTAGTGGGGGCGGCGATCTGGGTGGGGTTGCCCAGCTGTGCCTGCACGGTCTGTGCCTGCTGGGCAAGCAGCGCGATCTGATCCGCAAAGCCGGCGGTATCGCCGGTGGTGATCCACAGCTTGTTCTGCGCCAGCAAATAGGCATCGGTGCTTTCGTCCACATCGCTGTATTGGGCGGTGTCCAGTGCGTCCAGCAGGTCATACAGCGCACCGGAGCGCTCCTTGAGCAGGCCGTCCAGCTGGGTGGCTGCAGTGTTCTGGGAGCGCTGCAACAGGTCGATCTGGCTGGTAAGCTGGGTCAGCTGCTGGCGCAGCACCGCCTGATTGGCGTCGGTATACAGCTCTGCAACGGCAGTGCCTGCCGACACCCGCTCGCCGTCCGAGACAAGGTAACCTAGATTGCCGCTGCCGGAAATGCAGGTCTCGTCAAACAGCAGCACGCCGTCCGCTTCAATGGTATCGGAGATGGTGATGGGCAGCGCCGTTTCGTAGACGTTCTGGGGGAAAAGGATGTGCGCCGCCTGCCAGCAGACATACACTGCCGCCGCCAGCAAAAAGGTGGCCAGCACAGCCGCCAGCGTGGTAAGCGCAGAAAACTTGTGGCGCGGTTCCTGAGGGGTTTCCGGCATAAGGATCATCCTTTCAATAAAAAGTCTTGGGTCAGGCGCAAAGCGGTCTGTCGCACGTCCGCCGCCCCGGCGTCCAGCCATGTAACCCCGTCCATGTGGCGGAACCATGTCAGCTGGCGCTTGGCGTAGTTGCGGGAGGCCTGTTTGAGCTTTTCGGTGCAGACCTCAAGCGTGGCGGTCTGCTGGAAATACGGAAAAAATTCTTTATAGCCGATGGCCTGTGCGGCGGTGCGGAAGGCTTCGCGGTTATGCCAGACGTATTCTGCCTCGGCCAAAAGCCCGGCCTCCAGCATTTTGTCCACCCGCAGGTCGATGCGGCGGTACAGCGCTGCGCGGTCCGGGAAATCCAGCCCCAGCACAAGGCTGCGGTAGGGGCGCTCCGGCGGCAGCGAATCGGCCTTTTGTTCGCTGAGACGCTTGCCAGTGGCGCGGTAGTGTTCCAGCGCCCGCAGCACCCGTACCTTATTATTGGGGTGGATGGCAGCGGCGGCTTCCGGGTCCACGGCTTGCAGTTTTGCGTACATGGCTTCCGGGCCGTTGGCTTCCAGTTCAGTGGTCAGCTGCTCGCGCAGACCATCCGGGGCTTTTTCGGCGGTGAAGCGCACCCCGTACAAAAGGCTCTGCACATACAGTCCGGTGCCGCCTACCAGCAGCGGCAGATGCCCCCGGGCAGTAATATCCTGGATATACTCCCCTGCCAGCGCGGTGAAATCCGCCACGCTGAAGGTCTTTTCCGGAGTGAGGATGTCCACGCCGTGGTGCGGGATGCCGCAGGTCTCCTGCGGGGTGACCTTAGCGGTGCCCACATCCAGACCTTTGTAGATCTGCATGGAGTCGGCACTGATGACCTCGCCGGAGAACTGCTGCGCCAGCGCAACGCCAAGAGCGGTCTTGCCGGTGGCGGTGGAACCCACCACAGCCACCACGGCGGGTTTTGCATTACACGATGCGTCCAAACTGCTTTTCCAACTCCTTTCGGGTAAGCTTGAGCACGCAGGGACGGCCATGGGGGCAGAAGGGCGGCACCTCACCGGAGAGGATCTTCTCGGCCAGTGCCATAAGCTCCTGCGGGGAGGACTTATCCCCCGCCTTGATGGCGGCGCGGCAGGAGATGGAGTGCAGCACCCACTCGGTGTGCTCGTTCAGCGCGTCCCGGCTGCCCTTGAGCAGGCGGTCGGCGATTTCCACCAGCAAATCCTCAGCGTTCTGCGGCTCTACGTCCGCAGGCACAGCGCGCAATAGCACGGTGCTGCCGCCAAAGTCGGCCACATCCAGCCCGGCGTTTTCCAGCAGGGGCTGATTTTCCAGCAGCGCCTGCTTTTCCTCTGCGGAAAGGTCGATGGCGGCGGGCTGCAACAGCAGCTGGCTGGGCACGTTGCCGTAGTTCGCGGCCAGCTTTTCGTACAGCTGACGCTCGTGGGCGGCGTGCTTATCGATCAGACACAGCTCGTCTCCCCGCTCCGCCAAAATATAGGTGCGGAAAACCTCGCCCACGTACCGCAGCGGCTCTTCCCCCTGCGGCACATCAAAGCCCAGCTGTTCCGGCTGCTCGGACTGCACCGGCTCCTCCGGCTGATAGGGCACCGTTGCGGCTTCGATTTCCGGGGCGGCAGGCACGGTGTTCCATGCTGCCATGTGATCCAGCAGCGGGTCGGCTGTGGCGTCCGTCTCCGGGTGCACGTCCAGCTGCGCCTCACCGGCTGCTGCCCGGAAGAGCCGCGGTGCGATTTGGACTTCGGTTGCATCTGGCTTTTCCGGGCTGTGGAGGGTGACCACCGGGTTCAGAATATCCTCTGCGGGGGCAGACTGCCGCCACGAAGGCACAGCCGCCGCGCGGGCAGGCGGTGCGGGCTGTACCGGCGGGGTGTCTGCCGTAAAAGACGGGGTTTTCACCGGTGCAGCGGCAGGGCGCGGCGGCTGCGGGGCTTCCCAGCGCTGCGCGGGCAGCGTGCCGGGGTCTGCCTGACCCGGAATGACGGCAGAAAGTCCTGTAAAGTGATTATTCTTTACAGTATTTTTGCTTTGTATATCGTTTTCTTTTTCAGCTTTCTCTTTTTCATCCGCTTCAAAGGTGAAGCGGCGTTCCCCGGTACCAGGCTGTGCCAGCGCCAGCTTGACCGCATGGTAAACGACATCGAACACGTCATTTTCCCGGGCAAAGCGGGCTTCGATCTTTGCAGGGTGGACATTGACGTCCACAAGGTCGGTGGGCATTTCCAGCAGCAAGATGCCGCCCGGGAACTTGCCCTGCATGGTCGTGCCCTTAAAGGCCATTTCCATGCCCGCCATGATGGTGCGGTTGCGCACATAGCGGCCATTGATGTAGAAATGCTGCATACTGCGGCTGGCGCGGCAGCTCTTGGGTGGGGTGATCAAGCCGGTAACCCGGTACAGCCCTTCCTCGGAGTGCACCTCGATAAGGTCACGGCTGAACTCCCGCCCCAGCACCGCGTAGGCGGCGCTGCGCAGCTGACCATCGCCGGGGGTGACGTATTGCAGCTTGCCTTCCCGGATGAATTTGACGCTGACCTCCGGGTGGCTGAGCGCCACGTGCCCTACGTTATCTGCCACAAAGGTGCCCTCGCTGGAGTCCTTTTTGAGGAACTTCATGCGGGCGGGGGTGTTGTAGAACAAATCCTGCACCCGGATGGTGGTGCCCACAGCACGGGCGGCAGGCTCCCTGCCCTGCTCCTCGCCGCCGGAGATGCGGTAGCAGGTGGCAAACTCGTCCGCCTCGGTGCGGGTGAGCAGCTCTACCCGCGCTACGCTGGCAATGGAAGCCAATGCCTCACCCCGGAACCCCAGCGTATGGATGCTGTTCAGGTCATCCGGCTTTTCAATTTTGCTGGTGGCGTGGCGGATGAAAGCCGTTGGGATATACTCGGCATCAATACCGGTGCCGTTATCGCTGATCTCGATCAGCTTTACGCCGCCGGACTCGATGCTTACGGTGACCTGCGTTGCACCGGCGTCGATGGAGTTTTCCAAAAGCTCCTTAACCACCGATGCGGGGCGCTCTACCACCTCACCGGCGGCGATCAGCTCCGCAGTATGCTTATCCAGAACATGGATGACTGCCATGGTCTTTTCCCTCCCCTGTGATTGATTTTTGCGGTCAGCCGTTCAGGCTGCCCTTGAGGGTCTTTTTCAGCTCGTACAAAAAGTTCAGTGCTTCAATGGGAGTAAGCGTTTCCACATCCACAGCCTCCAGCTTTTCCATCATTTCGCTGGGCACTGCCGGGGAATTATACTCCTGCAAAGCGTCAAAATCCATCTGCTCCACCTTGTTTTTGGGCGCAGAGGCTTCCAGCGTGCGCAGCACCTCGTGGGCACGGCGGGTCACGCTGCCGGGCAGACCAGCAAGCTTTGCCACCTCGATGCCGTAGCTGTCGTCGGCGGGGCCGCGCACGATGCGCCGCAGGAAGGTGATGTCCTCACCGCGCTTTTTGACCGCGATGTTGTAGTTTTTTACGCCCTCCACGGTGCCTTCCAGCTCGGTCAGCTCGTGGTAGTGGGTGGCGAACAGGGTCTTGCAGCCCAGCCCCTTGGCGGGGTCTGCGATATGCTCCACCACGGCGCGGGCGATGCTCATGCCGTCAAAGGTGGAGGTGCCACGACCGATCTCGTCCAGCACCACAAGGCTTTTTGCGGTGGCATTTTTCAGGATCTCCGCCACCTCAGTCATCTCCACCATAAAGGTAGACTGCCCCGCAGCAAGGTCGTCCGATGCGCCGATGCGGGTGAAAATAGCATCCACCACGCCCACATGACAGCTGGCAGCCGGCACAAAGGAGCCGATCTGCGCCATCAGCGCAATGAGGGCATTCTGACGCATATAAGTGGATTTACCCGCCATATTGGGGCCGGTGATGATGAGGCAGCGGTCGGTGGTGCAGTTGAGGGTGGTATCATTGGGCACGAACATGCTGCCCTTGAGCACCTGTTCCACCACCGGGTGACGCCCCTCGGTGATGGTCAGCACATCGCTGTCGTCCACCACGGGGCGGCAGTAGTTGTTTTCCGCAGCCACCTGCGCCAGCGCAGCTAGCACGTCCAGCTGTGCAATAGCGTTGGCGGTGCGCTGGATGCGATCCAGCTGGGCTCCGATGCTTTCCAGCAGTTCGTCAAACAGGCGGCGTTCCAGCGAGATGAGCCGCTCGTGCGCGCCAAGAATTTTGCTTTCCAGCTCCTTCAGTTCCTGCGTGATGTAACGCTCGCCGGAGGTGAGGGTCTGCTTGCGGATGTAGGTCTCCGGCACAAGGTTTTTGTAGGAGTTGCTCACCTCGATGAAGTAGCCGAACACATGGTTATAGCCAATTTTCAGCTTGGGGATGCCGGTCTCCTGCCGCAGACGGGCTTCCAGCTGCGCCAGCACGCCCTTGGTGTTATCGCGGATGGAGCGCAGCTCGTCCACCTCGGCATGGTAGCCCTTGGCGATGACACCGCCATCCTTGAGGGTGGAGGGGGCATCCGGGTCTACTGCGGCATAAATGCGCGCCTTGATATCCTCCAGCGGGTCGATACTTGCGGCCAGCTCGGCAAGCTCCGGGCAGTTGCAGCCCTCTGCCTGCTTGCGCAGACCGGGCAGACGGTCACAGGTCTGGGCAAGGGTGTAGATCTCCTTGGGGGTTGCAGAGCCGTACACCGTGCGGGTCATCAGGCGCTCCAGATCCGCGATGTAATGCAGTTCCTCGGTCAAATCGCCGCGCACCATGGTCTGGCGCACCAGCGCCTCCACAGCGTTCAGGCGGTGGTTGATGAGCTGACTGGAAATGAGCGGCTGCTCGATCCAGCTGCGCAACATCCGCTTGCCCATGGCGGTGCTGGTCTTATCCAGCACCCACAGCAGGGTGCCGCGCTTTTCGCGGCCGCGCAGAGTCTCGGTCAGCTCAAGATTTGCCCGGGTAACCGGCGAAAGCCGCATGAACTGGGCTTCGTTGTAAGTAATGACCGTCTTTAACCGCTCCACACCCTTGATCTGGGTATCGTGCAGGTATTCCAGCAGCGCAGCCATGGCAAAGCGCACAAGGCCCTCGGCGACCATGCCGGTGGTCTGCGGCCAGTCGCGGCCAAACTGCTCCTCCAGCGCAGACGCCACCAGCCCCGGCGCATAGCGCTCGTCCTCGACCAGCTCCACCGAGCAGTTCATGTTCTTTTTGATGTAGGCGGTCACCTCGCGGCAGTCCAGCAAGCCGGGGTTCAACAGCACCTCGCTGGGGTGGTAACGGCACAGCTCGGTAATGACCGCCGGGGCGATCTTATCTGCCGCCAGCTCGGTGATATGCGCCGTACCGGTGGAAACATCCGCAAAGCACAGGCCCGCCTTTTTGCCCTTGAGGTACAGGCTGGCAATGTAGTTGTTACGGTCGTCCTGCAGCATGCTGCTTTCAATGACCGTACCGGGGGTGACCACCCGGATGATGTCCCGCTTGACAAGGCCTTTCGCCTTGGCGGGGTCCTCCACCTGCTCGCAGATGGCCACCTTATAGCCCTTGGCAATCAGGCGCGCCACATAGCCCTCGTAGCTGTGGAAGGGCACGCCGCACATAGGGGCGCGCTCCGCAAGGCCGCACTGCTTGCCGGTAAGGGTAAGATCCAGCTCCCGGGACGCCGTGACGGCATCGTCGAAGAACATCTCGTAAAAATCGCCGATGCGGTAAAAAAGAATTTCGTCCTTGTGTTGATTTTTGATTTCAAGATACTGCTGCATCATGGGCGAAAGCTCTGCCATGGTTTTTCCTCTTTCCCTTGTATGGTTCCGTCGCCGGTTTGCGGGCTGTAACCGCCGGTGCAAACAAAACGCGGTCTGTGTTGCACAGCCGCGTTTTGGTCAAAAAAGTTTGCTCAGTGGCAGCCGCCGCAGGTGGAGCAGCTGCCGGTGCAGGAGGCAGAAGGCTCCTGCACGGTCATGGGGTCGCCGCCGTTCATGGCGGTGTTGATGATGGCGTCGATATAGTTGACCAGGTTCTCGCACTCGCGCTTGGCCTCGTTGTATGCCACCATGCCCTCGTTGCCCATGATCTGGCCGTAGAGGCTGTTCACCTTCTCGTTCAGCTCAGCGATGCGGGCGTCGTCGCGCTCGTTCTTGCCGATCTCGTTGTTCAGGTCCATGCGGGCCAGATTGAACTCGCCGATCAGGTTCTGCAGCTCCTCATCCTTATCGTTTGCCTTGCGGGCCTGATCCAGAATGACGTAGCGGGGGTCGGTCTGAAGTGCCATAGCGGCACGCTTGAAAAGATCAATGCAATCCATGATTGGGTTCTCCTTGTTGTTTTTATTCTTTCTGGGGCAGTTTGCCCCGGAATCACTTTTTTATGCTTCCACTTCACCCAGCAGCACGGTGGCGCGGGCACCGGTAAGATGTACAGTCGCGTAGCTGCCCAGCAGTGCCGGGTCGGCGGCAAACTCCACGGTCAGATTGTTGTCCAACCGGCCGGAAAGGGTGCCCTCGTTGCGGCCAAAGCCCTCCACCAGCACCCGGACGGTCTGCCCTACCTGCGCCTTGACCAGCGCCATGGCGATCTCGTCCTGCGTAGCCAGCAGGCGGGTCATGCGGTCGGTCTTTTCCTTGCGGGGGGTGGGGTCCGGCATTTCGGCAGCCTTGGTGCCGGTGCGCTTGGAATAGATAAAGGTGAACAGTTGCATATAGCCCACCTTGCGCACCAGCTCCAGCGTTTTTACAAAGTCCTCCTCGGTCTCGCCGGGGAAACCCACGATGATATCGCTGGAGAAGGTGATGCCGGGCACGGTCTTGCGGGCGTAGTCGATGAGTTCCAGATACTGCTCCACCGTGTAGTGGCGGTTCATCTGCTGCAAAAGCCGGTCGGAACCGCACTGCACCGGCAGATGCAGGTGCTTGCACAGCTTCGGCTGGGCGGCGATGGAATCAATGAGCTTATGGCTGGCGTCCTTGGGGTGGCTGGTCATAAAGCGGATGTGGTAATCGCCGGGCACGGTGCATAGCAGGTTGAGCAGGTCAGAGAAATCGATCTGCTCTTCCAGACCCTTGCCGTAGCTGTTCACGTTCTGCCCCAGCAGGGTGATTTCCTTATAGCCCGCTTCCACAAGGCTGCGGAACTCCGCAAGGATATCGCCGGGCTTGCGGCTCTTCTCGCGGCCGCGGACGTAGGGCACGATGCAGTAGGTGCAGAAGTTATCGCAGCCGTACATGATGGGCAGCCATGCGCGGAACTCGCTCTCGCGCCGGATGGGAATGTTCTCCACGATGACCGGACGCTGTGCGGGGTCCAGCAGCACCCGCTTATGCTTTTGCAGTTTCTGGGCGATCAGCTGCGGCAGGGTGTCGATGCCGTCCACGCCGAACACCAGATCCACATAGGGGTAGCTCTTGCGCAGCTTTTCCACAACATGCTTCTGGTTGGCCATGCAGCCGCACAGGCCGATGATAAGGCCGGGCTTTTTTTCCTTGAGCCCCTTCAGCGCGCCCACGTTGCCGAACACCCGCTGCTCGGCGTGCTCACGCACGGCGCAGGTGTTGAACAAAATCAGGTCGGCGTCCTCGGGCTTATCGCACAGGCCGTAGCCGATATCTACCAGCACGCCCTTGATGCGCTCGCCATCGTTGACGTTCTGCTGACAGCCGTAGCTGTGCACAAAGGCCAGCGGCGGGGTGTCGTAGGTCTGCCGCACCAGCTCGGCGGCAACGGTATTATGTTCAAAGTTAATGTATTCCAAAAAAACCATCCTTCTCCGCCGGGCAGGGTAGCCCCATGCGGCGAAACTCTATTTTCTGCCATTCTATAAAAGACACTCTTTAGTATACCCTGTTTGGCCGCTGCGGGCAAGAGGAAACACGCAAATTTTATGCCTGTTTAGCCGCTGCTGCCTCTGCATCCTGCCTGCGGCAGCACTCTTCGCACACGCCCAGCAGCACCACGGCGCAGTCCTGCACCCTGCCCTTCTGGTTTTTGACCAGCTCCATCACCTGTTTTCCGTCTGCCTCTGCATCGGTGACGCCGCCGCAGACGGTGCAGTACAGGTGGCTGTGCCACGGCAGGGTGTGGTCAAAGCGGTCTGCCTTACCGGGAATGGACACCCGGCGCACCCGCCCGGCTTCCACCAGACTGTTCAGGTTACGGTATACGGTGCCAAGGCTCAGGTTCGGGCACTCCTGCGCGGCTTTATCGTAGATTTCTTCCGCAGTCGGGTGGTCGCACAGCTGCTGCACCGTCTGCATGACAAGCTCCCGCTGTTTTGAATAACGCATATCCATCCTCCTTTTTCACACGGTTCAGACGTTTTCTTTCCCTTTGATCTTTGCCCAGTACGCCCGGGCGGCCTGTTCGGTCTTGTTGTCGCCAAAGGTGTAGTACTTGGTATCCTTCAGCACATCCGGCAGATACTGCTGCTGTACCCAGTGGTTGGCGTAGCTGTGGGCGTATTTGTAGTTCTGCCCCTTTACCAGCGCATCCTCGCCGTCAAAGTGCTTGTTTTGCAGCTGGCGCGGGATGGGTCCGGTGCGTCCGGCCTGCACATCCGCAATGGCTGCGTTGATGGCATCGTGGGCGCTGTTGGATTTGGGGCTGGTGGCCACCAGAATGACTGCATCCGCAAGCGGCAGACGCGCCTCCGGCAGACCCACCATGTTGGCGGCATCCACCGCCGCCTTGACGATGGGGATGATCTGCGGATAGGCAAGCCCCACGTCCTCGCAGGCGCACACCATCAGGCGGCGGCAGGCAGAGGGCAGGTCTCCCGCCTCCAGCAGGCGTGCCAGATAGTGCAGCGCCGCGTCCGGGTCTGATCCGCGCATGGACTTCTGGTAGGCAGACACGATGTCGTAGTGGTCGTCGCCCTCCCGATCATAGCGCATGGCGGTGCGGCGGGTGACCTGCCGGATCATATCTAAGGTAATGCGTTTTTCTCCGTTTTCCACCGGCGCTGCCGTGACCGCAAAGTCCAGACAGCCCAGCGCCTTGCGCAGATCGCCCCCGGCGCTTTCGGCCAGATAGGCGCAGGCGTCCTCGTCCATGCATACCGGCACCTGTTCGCCTTCGGAAAGGCGCTGCACGGCGTTGCGCACCCCGCGCTCCACGTCCGCTGCGGCAAGGGGCTTGAACTCAAACACCGTGCAGCGGGAAAGCAGCGCGTTATAGATGTAGAAATAGGGGTTCTCGGTGGTGGAGGCGATCAGGGTGACGCTGCCGTCCTCGATACATTCCAACAGGCTCTGCTGCTGCTTTTTGTTCAGGTACTGGATCTCGTCCAGATACAGCAGAATGCCGCCCGCCGCTGCCAGCGTGCCGATATCCTTGAGCACTGCCTTGATATCCCCGGTGCCGCAGGAGGTGCCGTTGAGCTTGTGCAGGGTCATGCCGCTGTTCTCGGCAATAATGCGTGCCACCGTGGTCTTTCCGGTGCCGGAGGGGCCGTAAAAGATCATGTTGGGGATGCGCCCGCTTTCAATGGTACGGCGGAACACCCGCCCCGGAGCCAGCAGATGCTGCTGCCCGCACACATCCGCCAGCGTTTTGGGACGCAGGCGCTGCGCAAGTGGTTCATTCATGGTGGTTTCTCCTTCCCTGCCCGCAAGGCACTTTTTATATAGTATAGCGCATTTAGAAAAGGAGGACAAGGGCTTTTCTGAAAATCATTCTCAGATAATGCCCTGCAAACATTTACAAATCCTGTCAAACATGGTATGATTCAGGTATTCCCTTTTAAAGGAGGTTTGTCCCATGCCGGTACGAAAAAAAGCCCCGGAGAATCTTACCGCAAAAAAAGCGCTGGCGCTGGAGGTCATCCGGCGTCTCAAGGCCGAATACCCGGATGCTGGTTGCACCTTGGACTACGACCACGCATGGCAGCTGCTGGTCAGCGTGCGGCTGGCCGCCCAGTGCACGGATGCCCGGGTGAACATTGTGGTGGAGGAGTTGTTTGCAAAATACCCAAGCGTAGCGGCGCTGGCTGCCGCCGAGCCGGAGGACATTGAAGCCATCGTCAAGCCCTGCGGGCTGGGACACTCCAAGGCGCGGGATATCTCGGCTTGTATGCGGATGCTGCGGGATCAATACAACTGCCGTGTGCCCAATACCTTTGAGGAGTTGCTCGCTTTGCCCGGCGTAGGGCGCAAGAGCGCAAACCTCATCATGGGGGATGTGTTCGGCAAGCCCGCCATCGTTACCGACACACATTGCATCCGGCTGTGCAATAAGATCGGCCTTGTAGACGGCGTTAAGGAGCCGCAAAAGGTGGAGATGGCGCTATGGAAGATCATCCCGCCGGAGGAAGGCAGCGACCTTTGCCACCGCTTTGTGATGCACGGCCGTGCGGTGTGCAACGCCCGCAAGCCGGAATGCGAAAAATGCTGTTTGAAAGACATCTGCCGCACCGCCCGCGAAGCCGCCGGGCAGCAGGCAGAGCCATAATTTTTAAGGAGGTATAACCTATGATCACTTTAACGATTTTGCTTATCGTTGCCCTGCTGTGCGTACTAGTGGGCTGCCTGACCGGCCTGCTGACGCTGGTGGGCGTGCTGGCCTCCCTTTTTGTGGGCGTGCTGGTGGGTGCGCTGGCCGGATATCTGGCCGGGCGCTTTATGGGCACGGAAACTTCCCTTGGCCGCAACATCCTGATGGGCGTACTGGGCAGCTTTGTGGGCGAGTTTTTGTTTGGCCTGCTGGGCATCCACGCCTCCGGCAGCTTTTCTTCCTTTGCCATCTCGGTAATCGGTGCCTGCATCTGCATCTGGATCGGCCAGAAGATCTCTAAGTAAGTTTTTTGGATCAATACGCCGCCGCATTCTGCTGCCGGAGTTTCCGGGCAGGGTGCGGCGGCTTTGCTTTTCCGCACAAAGCAAAACCCCCGAAAACCGGCTTCACAAGCCAACTTTCGGGGGTTTCTCTTTGGAGCTACTGACCTGATTCGAACAGGCGACCTGCTCATTACGAGCTAAAAAAATCCATTTTTTTGCAATTTTTCGTTTCATTCTATTTCTTGCTTTTCGTTGTCGATTCGCCTATTTTTTAATTTCATCTCATTTCGGTGCTTTACGTCATTTGTTACATTTTTACATGGATGTTGCGGTTTTTGTTGCGGTCATTTTAAGCACGGCGGGCTCTGTATTTTTATGCTTTCTTCTGCGCCGGTTCCCGCAGGGCATCCCGCACGGTCTGGCCGACCCGGCGAATGCTTTCCTCGTTGGCGTGGGCGTACATCCGCAGCGTGGTGCTACTGTCGGAATGCCCGAGGCGGGCAGCCACGCTGACCACATCCGCACCGTTTGTGATGGCAATGCTGGCCGAGGTATGGCGCAGCTTGTGCGGGTGGAAGTGCTCGATGCCGAACCGCTTGCCGAACCGCTGGAAGTAGCGCGTGGGCGTGTCCGGGTGCATAGGCTCCGCGCTGTCATCCTGCGTGAACACCCACCGCACCGTGACCGGCTGGGTGCGGCGCAGCGCACGCAAGAGCTCTGCCACGTCCCGCGAGATATCCACCACACGCACCTTGCCGTTCTTAGGCATGGTCTCGTACACGCCGCGCTCTGCCGTGTACTGCAAGTTCCGCTCGATGGTGATCGTGCCGGCATCAAGATCCACGGCACGCCATTGCAGGCCGCAGGCCTCGCCGCGGCGGCAGCCGGTGTCGATCAGCAGCAGAACGAACGCCTGCCACTTGAGCGGCTCTTCTTTCAGGCTGCGCAGGATGTACCGCATTTCCTCTGCGGTAAAGGCCTTGCGCTCAGCAGAGAGCGCGGCATCCTTCGACTGCTTCGGGCGCGACACCTTGTCCATGGGGTTCACGTCCAGCGTGTCGTCCATCACTGCCGCCTTGAACATCCCGTGCAGCACCGCGTACACCTTCACCCTGCTGGCAAAGGCAAAGCGCTCCGGCAGCCCGGCCAGAAGCGCCTTGAGCATGGCGGCTGTGATATCCTTCATCGGCACATCGCCCAGCACCGGGAAAACGTGCTGCTCCAACAGCTGCGTGTAGCTGGCGCGGGTCTTTTCGGACACGGTGGCCGCCTTTTCCGGCAGATAGACCGCCCCGGCATACTGGCGCAGGGTCTTGACCTTGGCGGCTTCTATGGCCTGCGCAGCGGCCTGCTGCATGGTCTCCTCGCGGGTCAGCACTTCCCTGTCCTCCAGCTGGCTTTCCAGTTCTGCGGCAAAGCGTTGCAGCTCCCGCTGCACGGTCCGGCTGCTCCATGTCGGCTCAGGCCGGAAGGTGCGCCACACCCGCCGCCCGCGTCCGTTGCTGGCCTGCACCTGATAGACCACATTGCCGTTTTTGTCCAGCTTTTTCTTGATGCTCGCCATGCAGCACACCTTTCCTTCCCGCTCCCGGTGCTCCAGCGCCGGGGGCGTTTTTGTTTATGCTACAATTGCTTTCTTATTCTGAACTTTTCGCCTGCTCCTTCAGCAACTCATACATATTGACCATAGGAAGTTCGATTTTCCCATGATTCAGCATCATCGATGACATCACTTCCATTTTAGATCGAGCAATACTGTACAATGTAGCAGACCCGTTATACCACAGTTTTGCAGCAAAATCGTCATCAGACACTCCCTTATCAATCTCAAATATACCATGGATAACCATACGATATTTGCACGAAGCATCTGTTCCATCCTTCAACGAATAAGTGCCTTCAAGAATCAGCCTAACATATGCAGCTTTTTTTGTCAGATCATCAACCGGAATCTGTTCACTGACAGAAACTGTTATTTGGTGCGTCAATTCACAATTGGTTACGGCATCAATAATGTTGTTATCGAAGGAGCACTCTGTAATAAAACTTCCTTTATACTGAATATCAGCTTCATACTGCTTTGCGTCCATTATGCAGCACCTCCAGTGGAGTCTTTTTGTTTTTCGGGAAATTGTATAGCATTAGAAGAAAAGTCCGGCATTTTATACGCCGAATTATTTGCAGCGTCAGATTTTACACTTTCAGGTCCTGTGGACACTGTTTGACTATCAATCTTTAAAGGGCATTGCACAGACAGACCTAGTGCATCTGCAATCTCAATTAGTGTGTCGATCGTGTAATTGCACTCTCCGCTTTCCCAGCGAGACACAAGGCTTTGTTTTACACCCATTTTATCGGCAAGATCTTTTTGCGTCCAGCCCTTTTCCATACGGGTATCGTGAATCATCTGCTGAATCTGAATGTTTATTGCGGCTTTTGCAAGCTCGGCAGCCGTCATGTTTTTCGCGATAGCTGTAATAAGATCAGACAACGTTGTTCTGTGCGACATTTTTCATTCTCCTTATATGAGTTCTGTGAAGCGCGCTTGAGCAACTGGTATATGCGTACTATATTCAGTGTTTCTGTGGCCTTGTCTTTCATAAAAAGAAGATAACAGATATACAAGGCCATCTTTGTAGACAAATAGAATACGAATGTTTGAGATTCCAAGTTTGAACCGCATAGAGCAAAGGTTCTTTTGTCCGGCAAGGTGTTCAATTGGCATTCCTGGAGGGCCAATTGCTGTATCGCCATTTTCCATGATCTGCCGAATATACGACTCAAACCGTTTTAAAAACTTATCTTCGGAACCCGATTTTGCAAGCAAATCAACCAGTTCTTCTTTAAAAACATCATGAACAATAATCGATTTTCCATATTTTTTAAACAACATCAATAGTTGTAGCAGTGTTTCAAGATCATTCAGATTAACCACATCCCATCTGCGCCTACATCATTATATCACTTATAAGTGATATTTACAACTTTTCAACAAAATTTCACACCAGCCCCCGGCAGTACCCTACCGCCAGCCCCTCTATGGCCATCTCCTCCAGCTCCTGCCCGGCAAACACCATGGGCGGGCAGACGGCGGGGTTATCGGCGATCAGGCTTACCACATCGCCCTGGCGGTAAAAGTGCTTGAGGGTGGCTTCCTCGCCGATGCGCACCGCCGCGATCTGCCCCTGCTCCACCTCCGGCTGGCTGCGGATGCACACCACATCGCCGTCGCATATCGTGGGTGCCATGCTGTCGCCGTGGCATTCCAGTGCAAAGTCCGCGTGCCATGCCGCCGGGATTCCAATATAGCTTTTAACGTTCTGCTCCGCCGTAATGGGCGTGCCGCAGGCAATGGTGCCGATCAGCGGCACCTGCACCATCTCCGGCAGCGGCCGGAACCCCGGCGGGATGGGCTTTTGGGGTGCGGGCTGTTCCTCCCAGCCCATCAGGTAGGCGGGGGTGGTTTCCAACGCATCTGCAAATGCGGCGATCTTGGATTGTGGAATGTCCGCCTTCCCGTTTTCTATTTTACTGATAGAGGACTTATCCTTATACCCCATCTTGTGAGCCAGTTCCTCAACAGTCAAGCCGAGCTCTGTGCGGCGGCTTCTGATTCTGTCGTATAGAGTTGCCATAAAATCACCAACCTTCGCTCTTATCTTACCATATAGTTGAATGATATTCAAGTATTTTTTTAGATTTTCCTCAAAAAGAGTTGACTTCCATTCAACGCAGTGCTATTATGTTGGTAGTGGAATTTGATTCCACTCGAAAGGAGGTGAACAAACATGACAGATACTATTGCTCTGCGCTCTGTGATTGCAGAATCCGGGCTCAAATACAAAGCACTGGCCGAGATTATGGGCTTGTCGCCTCATACTTTGCAAATGAAGATCGACAACGAGTCCGAGTTCAAGGCCAGTGAGATTGACGCCTTGGCAAATGCTCTTGGCATGGATATGCAGCAGCGCGATTCCATCTTTTTTTGCCGAAAAAGTGGAATTTAATTACACATCCACTCATTTCAAAGGAGGTCAACCATGAAAGTATACGGAGGTGATACGGATGATAGCAACACGTCGCAAGATTTATACGGACAAGATTCTGGACAATCTGCTGGACGCTCAAAAAAATATGGCATCTGCCGAAAAGGTAGATGCCAAGGGGCTGGTTTATCTGAGCCGCTTTATTTTACGTCTGCTGAAGCAGCTGGATGACGAAGTTATAGAGCTGTGTGCGGAAGCAGAGGATCAGCGGAGTTAAAACCCAGTAAGCCACCTGCATAACCTTAATCGCAAGTTTGTCGCTGGAGACTCCCAGAAATTCACACAGTTTGGAAGGAAGAAAGAAAATCATCTGAATCCAGTACAAAGGCGAAAAGCATTCCAGCAGACCCATGCGGAAGTAGCCTCTTGCCTGAGCAAAACTATTCATCATGTGGCCTACCGTGTCCTGACGCTTATTTGCCATATTATCAAAAACGGAGACGTTTGCCGTTCTTATCTTTCCGAACCCAACTGGCTCGCAGAGCGCAATCAACGGTGTAGAAACCTTAGCCTGTTTGAATAGTTTACGGACAGGTGCGGAATAGAGTGTGAAAATTTCCCCTTTTCCTGTCAGATAGGCGTTGTACTTCTTTTCATAGTAGATTGTTCTGAGATATCCAGACAAACAAAAGGCTACTCGATAGCTCAAAATCGCCGCAAAAACAATCAAAAAATATTTCATCTTTCAAGTTCCTCCTGTATTTTCATTATACCGCAGGAATTTGACTCATACAAGGAGGTCAACCCAAAAGGACGGTGAGAAAATGACCTTTGCACAATTTAAAAAGGCCCTCCCCGGCATCAAACGCAAGATGCAGGGATGGCCTTACAAGGTAATCATTGTTGATGGACCGCAGGGACCTACCGGCAAAACCACTGCCGCAAAGATCCTGCGAGATCAGGGACTACCCGTCTACGAGGACTGGGAAGTTCTGCACATCACTTTGGATGCTTTACTGCCAGAATGGCAGGAGAACGCTGAGAAACGTTAAATGTCCAGTTTACCGCTTCTCGATTTTCAGTCCGATAGCCAGCCTTTAGCATTGCACCCTTGAATGCGCCGTTGGTAAAATACGAGTTTTGGCCGGGCGCAAGCTGCACCAAATGCTTTAGCGTCCCAGAACCGCTTTTTTGATTGATAGACTTGATAGGCTTTAGATTGTGCCGAATCCAGTCCAAAAGTAATTTCTGCCGTTCCGCCGGCAGTGCATCAAACTCATAAGAATCGTCTGCCATAGTATCACCTCCCTTCTGCCCAAGTATACCGCAGAAGGGAACCACCCACAAGGAGGTCAACCACATGGACAACAACAAAAAGCCCGGCGAACCTGTGGAAGAGGAACGCCGGGCGATGGAGGAGGCTACTGCTTAACAATCGAAACAGACTTGCAAAAAAGTTTTTCCCAAAGGCGTAAGTTTTACTCTTCCTTTTTCTGCAGAAGCTCGTACAACTTTTTTATCATCCTCCGGATGATGGTATCCCCCTTTAGGCTCTGGTTCAATCTGTTTTTTCATCGCATTAAAAATCTCAAAATCATCAAAAACACTATAAAGCTCATCTTCCGGAATATATGTAGTGTACGAGATATCAACCAGCCCTTGACGTGCCAAAGAACTCAAAGATGCAGACTGAAGAATACTATCCGAATGCGTCATCATTTTATGATTCGCAGCAAACACATTCGATTGAGTCGTTCTAAACGTGTCGTCATATAGAATGTATCTAAATTCAACTATTGGATACTGTTCCGCCTGTCGAAACAACTCAAGATTCTCTGCATCTAGTGGAGACATTTGTGCGATCATTGCAGGAAACGATGGATGAACCCTACTCTGATACCGTTCGTCCGCAGCATTTACCAATAGGTTCTGGAACATTTCACTTATTTGCGGCTCTTCCAGACAGAATTTTGCATTTTCCATTGCTGGTCCCACCACTTGTAAACGAGGTTCAACCAAACATTCAGCTGGCTTGTCCTCTAACTTTTGGTTTAGCTCATCCTTGAATACCTGCAAATCGTGCTCTTGCTGAATCCGCTGTTTTTCTGCAGAGAAATGCACTCTGCCCGTCACAAGACTCAGCAAATCACCGAAAAAGCCACCTAGCTCATTTGCGCTTGGTTTCAGAAGAGCCTTTACCGGTTCATCAACGCAACTCGGCACTGCATTGATATTGAAGGTATTTCCGCCACTTTTTTCGTCACTCATGATTTCATTCCTTTCTTTTGGAGGTTCCATGGACAAAGTCATCCTAGTTATTAAGATACTCGTCACCGAGCAGAAAGTCAAATTTTATGCGGCGATTTGCTCTATTTGCGAAAAAATCGAACGTTATCTTGAAATCAATCGGAAATAAGGAGGTACAAAACCACATGAACGACCTACAGATTTTCTCCAACCCCGAGTTCGGGCAGGTGCGCACCGTCGAGATCGACGGCCAGCCGTGGCTGGTCGGCAAGGACGTTGCCGTGGCTCTGGGGTATAAGAATCCCCAGAAGGCACTCCACGACCACGTTGATGCCGAAGATGTCACGGTGAACGATTTGTTCACCGTCAACGGTACGCCTGCCGCGCTCATCAACGAGAGCGGCCTATACAGTCTGATTTTGAGCAGCAAGATGCCGAAGGCCAAGGCGTTCAAGCACTGGGTCACCGGTGAGGTGCTGCCCGCCATCCGGAAGAACGGCGTGTACGAGAGCGTGAAAGCCCGGCAACACATTGAGCAATTGGAAACCACCAACGCACAGCTAAATGCAGCCATCAACGCCGTAGGTCATGCAAAAGCCGACCTGGCCGACGTCATCAGTCTGCGGAATGACTTCATCGAGCACCGCAACAACTACAAGGCCAAGTTCATACAGGCCAAGGCCGATTACGGTAAGGTATGTGACAGCCTGCGGCAAGCTGAAAGCCTTGTGCAGCAGGCGCAGGCCAATCTAGACAGCCGCATCGACCAGTTGAGGATCATCGCCTTTGGCCTGCCCGGCTTTGATGAGGTGATGCAGACCGCGCTGGAAAGCGCCGCAGCCGAAAAGAAATAAAGGAGGTTATTATGGCACGCAAAGCAAAAGCCGTCCCGGAGACCCCGTTCATGAACGTTAAGGACGCTGCCCGCGCCACCGGCCTGTCGGAGTGCTACCTGCGCAAGCAGCTGAAGGAGGGCAACATCCCCCACATCATGTCCGGCCGCTGCATCAGGATCAACGTCCCTGCCCTGCTGCGGCAGATGGACGCCGTAAAGTGAAAGGAGATCGCCATGAAAAAACTGAACGCCATCACACTTGCCGGGTTTGCCCTGTGCGGTGTGCTGCTGGGCATGAAAGCCCTCGACCTTGCCGAGGCGGGCATCACCCTGCTGCTGATGGTCTGGGGCGGCTACGCCTACGGCGCAGCTACCGCACGCGCCCCGCTGGTGCTGTACGCCGTGCTTGGCACGGCGGCTGGCCTTGGCCTTACCCTGTACGAGCTGCACTGCGAGAACCAGCAGTACAAGCGCCGCGCAAAGCGGCAGCAGACCACCGTCAAGACCTCCAACGAGAGAAAGGCAGGGTAACATGGACGACCTGAAAGAGCTGCGCGCTTTGCGGGATCGGCTGCTGCAGTCCATCGGATGGTACACCGGCAAAGCTGAAAACGGGAGCACCGAGGTGAAAACCGATGATGTGATCTGCCGCCTGCGCTGGGTACTGAACGGTGAAGAGCCACGGCAGGGCGCATGAGAGACAACGACCTGATGTCGTGGTACACGGTCTACAACGCCAAAACGGACGAGATCGTGGCCTGCGGTACTGCTGACATGATCGTCCGGCAGATGGGATATGTCAACAAAAACAGCCTTTACTCCGCAGTAACACACTCAAAAATAAGAAAAGGGCCACCCCCACGGTACTTTTATCATGTGCAGAAGGTACGGCGGGAGTGGCTGGAAAAGGAAGGTATTTTATGAAAATTATCATCAAAGACGAAAACGGACAGCTTGCCATTTGCTCCGAGAATGAAAAGCCTATCTCTGAAAGCCGGATCTGGGCAACCTTGTCGCTGGCGCTTGCATCCTCGATAGCAGATCGCATCCAGCAGAAAAACCTGCCCCCGGAGTTAAAAAAAGCACTGATCGAGACCACCAGCGAAAGAGTGGCAGCCGCCGTCAAAAACGATTTTGTCAGAATCGCAAGCAGCAACACAAAAGGCGTGACCTTCCACGACAAAGAAGCCTCTTTTATGCGCGAGGTCTACGGCTTATGACCGGGCAAAAAGAAAGAGCCTGCCCGTGCGGCCACACGGACAAGCTCAAAGAGAATATAGAAACACTTCTCACCCCAGAGTATAGCACAGATCAGGAGTGGCTGCAATATGCCGGTATCCTGTACTACGCCGTGGATGGTCATGGGCACAAGTTTCAGACCTCCACAGTGCTGCGCCTGAATGACCCGCAGCTGGGCGAGCTGATCCATTGGCTGCACTACCACCTCAAGGGCAGCAACCCGCCGCCTGCCCTGTACCATCTGGAGATGCTGCTGAACAATCTGGAGTATCTGCGCGGCGGCAGACACTACCTGTATAACTCCATCTATCAGATCACACGTCTGGAGGCGCACCCATGAAAACACTGATTTATGTGATCCTCGGTCTGGATCTGCTCTATGTTGCCATGATGTACCGCAACAGCAACCGATAACAGCGCCCTCCACTGGTGGCAGGAGGTAAAACAAGAGCCACTGCCACCCCCTTTGAGATGCAAAAACCGACTGGATCAGTCGTATCTGATCGGGCCGCATGTTGAGCCTCTCTCATTGTGACAAGATGTGTGGTATTGGGGCCACACGGGACTCCGGCGGGCCTTGATAGGCCGGTGCGTGCAGAAGCAGCACAACAGAAAAAAATCCGCAACAACCTATTGCGTCAAAAGGTGGGTGACTTTGTATCCGTAAGACTCGCACCCGGTAATAAACAGTTGAAAAGTAGTGTCGGTGACTGCTGGAACATAGACAGCCTTCCGATGGCGGCAGGAAGTAAAACAAAAGCCGCTACCAGTGTATCAAGCACAGAAAGGAGATGATCCCATGGGAAGAATGGTCACCGTTGAGGAGTGGGCAGAGATCCACGGGAAAACGCCTGCCGCGGTGCGGCGCACGATCCGTAAAGGCGTATGGAAAAAGGCGCAGAACGTCCTTGTTGACGGCAAACTTACATGGTTACTAGACGAGGATTGGCTGTGGCCTAAGACCATCAACCCAACCAAGCAGGCAAGCCTGCTGTGCGAGATCCGCAAGCTGATGCCGCCTGTGGTATATGCCACCTCGGCAGACGGCGTGGTGGTCTGCATGGTGCCCTGCACCGGATACACCCGCACCGCCGTCAATGTCACCGCAGAAGAAATGAATGAGCTGTGGAGCGTCAAGCCGCAGCAGCGTGCAGCCGCGCAGGGTGCCCTGCAGTATGGCTGGCAGCACCCGCTGGCTGATCCGAGATCCTACAACGAGAAAGGAGAGCGTTTGCAGAATGTCTACAACCGCAAAAAGTAACGCGAAAAGCACCACCCGCAGAAAGCCCGCCCAGAGCGCACAGGAGCGCCCGGCGGCGCAGGTGGTACAGTTTTCCCCTGTTTGCCCCCAAACCCCGCCAGACAGCCCCGCAGGAGGTGCAGGTGGTTATTTGCGAATGCAGTGCAGATGCCGTGCGCGTCCGGCTGCTGTCTGACCCGGCGGCGGTGCTGCACATCATGGATGAAACGTTTGGCACGCTGGGCTGGACGCGGCGCTACTACTTCGCAGATGGCCGCCTCTGGTGCGGCGTGGGCGTGTATCACCCGCTGATGAACAACTTCGCGATCAAGGACGCAGCTGCCCCGGCGGGCAAGCTGCAGATCTCTAACCCCGATAAGTGGAAGGAAAACGGCAGCTTTCTGGCTGCTTGCGCGCTCTGGGGTGCCGGTGCTGACGTGATGGCACTTTCCTCCATGACCTTTGCCGCCGATCAGGTCAGCATTGACCCGGTGCACAAGCGGGCAAAGAACCCCAACGACCCGCCCACGGTGGCGGGCTACCGTCTGCACAGCGCTCTGACCGTGGACAAGCTGCTGCGGGCTGAGGATGGGCACATCATCGGTGTGCAGCTGCTGCAGGGAGAGCGTAAAGTGGTATGGCAAGCAGAGTGATCGGCCGCCTGCCGGTAGTGTATTATCCGCAGACCGGCAAGCTGGAAGTGGAAAACGCAGGAGAATTTGTGGAGAAACAGATCTATCAGCGTCTGGATGAGCTGGCTCACGGTCAGCCCATGCACATAACCCTGACGGTGGAGCCGGTGAACAAAGCCCGCAGCACGGCACAGAACAGCCTTATGTGGGCGCTGCTCACCATCATAGCAGACCATTACAACGGCGGGCGCACCGGCGGTGTGACCCCGGAGGACTGCTATCTGGAGATGCTGGAGAAGTACGGCGCCAAGGTGGATTATCTGGAAGTCCCGGCGGGCGCTCTGGATATCCTGCGCGGCTGTTACCGCCTTGTCCATCTGGTGGAGATACTGGATAACAACCGCTGCACGGTCAAGTGCACGCAGGGCAGCTCCACCTTTACCACCCAAGAAATGAAGAACATGATAGACGGGATCTTTGACCGCCTCGCTGAGATGGGCGTGAGTGATCCCTTAGTGACTGCCTACTGGCAGGAGTGGAGTGAACCATGAAACGCAAACGCTTTGAAAAGCTGATGATCTCGCAGCACAAATCACAGGCTCGCGATATCCGGCAGGCTGTCCGTACCATCATCGAACTGCGCCACTACTCTGAGGGGAACAAGGGCGTCCTGATGGTCTACAACGAAAAAGCCGAGTGCTTTACGGAGGCCACGCTGTATCCTTACGACGAAATGTATGCCAGGATCCAGAGAGGTCAGGGCGCTATTGGAAAGGAGTCTTGACAGATGACCAAGAAAATGACCCGCAAGCGCTTTTGCAAGCTGCTGATGGCTCACGGAACCGACCGGAACACCGCACGGGGCTTGGCGCAGTGTATCAACGCCGCCCGGCGGTATGGCTTCATTGATGGGTTCACCATTAAATTTGTCAACGGCCAGAAGTATCAGGTCGATAATGTGCACTCTTACCGCGAGGCTTATGAGAGCACGCAAAAGGATGGGGTGCCGCTTGTCTAAAAGCATCATTCAGGCAGAAAAGGAGTGTTACATCTGCCGCCGCTGGTATGCGGTAAAGACCACGCGCGGGCTGGAGGAGCATCACGTCCTCAATGGGCCGCTGCGCAGCTTCTCGGAGAGACACGGCCTCAAGGTCTGGCTGTGCCACCAGCACCACAATGAGCCGGGCATGAGCCCGCACTATAACGCCACCTGTGCCCAGACCCTGAAAGCCGTTGCGCAGGCGAAATATGAGGAGAAGAACGGCCCCGGCGCACACGCTGCATGGATGGCCGCCGTTGGAAAGGACTATATCAATGCTTAATGTTATCGCAATTATGGGCCGCCTTGTGGCGGATCCTGAGCTCCGCACCACCCCGGCGGGCGTGAACGTCTGCAAGTTCCGCATTGCCTGTGACCGAAACTTTGCAAAGCCCGGCGAGCAGCGTCAGGCCGATTTCATTGATGTTATTGCGTGGCGGCAGCAGGCTGAGTTTGTGTGCCGCTACTTTCAGAAGGGCAGTCTGGTTGCCATCAATGGCCGTCTCCAGACCAACAATTATCAGGATAAGACCGGCGCAAACCGCACATCTGTTGCAGTGGTGGCCAACAATATCAACTTTGCGGGCTCCAAGGGCACCAGCAAGCCGGTGGACGAGGGCGGCGAGGCTGCCCCGCGCTCTGAGGCATGGCCGAAAGCAGACCCGCCTGCAAACTACGGCGGCGTGGATGACTTTTCCGTGATCGATGACAGCGATGACCTGCCGTTTTAATGGAGGGCTAACGGGATGAGAAAAGACGGATATGTTGTTGTGCAGCCGTGGATGGTGACGGACTACAACCTCAACGGCAACAAGCTCCTGATCTATGCCCTGATCTGGGGCTTCTCCCAAGACGATCAGTCTTGTTTCTATGGCTCTGTCAGCTATATTGTGGAATACTTCAAGCTGAGCAAGCGTGCCGTGCTGAACCTTCTGGGCGAGCTGGAAAAGGACGGTCTGATCCGCAAGTGGTCTGAGACAGTAAACGGCAGACCCACAAACCGGTATGCAGCGCTTCGCCCGGCAGAGTGTTCGTCTGCGTCTGATGGGTGCAAAAAATGCACCGGTGTAGAAAATGCACCGGTGAACAATGTGCACCCGGATGGGTGCAAAAAGTGCACCTCTACCGGTGCAGAAAGTGCACCCAAGAAAGAAAAAGAGAAAGCTAATAATAATAAACCCCGCGCAGAGGCGCGGGAGGAGCCGAGCAGCCTGACCGTTGCCGAGGTCTTTGATGAGTTTTCCCGTGGTGCACCCGGCGGGCTGTATGATGCTCTGATGGATTTTGACCAGCACCGGCAGGCGCTTGCCAAGAAGGACAAGAAAAAGCTGTGGAGCCCTCTGGTTGCAAAGAAGATCTGCAAGTCCATCAAGCGGCTTGTGGATGAGGCGGGCGTGAAGGATCGTGCCGGGTATGCCATCGCGATGCTGAACCAGAGCGTTGAAAACGGATGGACGGGCGTGTTTGCGGTCAAGGATTTTGTGGACAAAGCCCCGGCGGCGGTACATATCGCGCAGCCTGCACCGGATAAGCCCCGCAAAATCACCAAAGACACGACCCTCGCAGATCTGCTTGGGGGTGTAGGAGCGTGACAAACAACAAGATCTCCACTGTGCAGCAGCATCAGCTTGCTGTGATCGGCGCTGCGATCTTAGACCCGGCGGCGTGCAAGGATACCGTGCAGCGTCTGACTCCGGCCATGTTCGAGGAAGGGCCATACCGGCAGTTGTTCGCAGCCATCAAGCTGCAGCTGGATACCGGGCACAACGTGGATGCCGTGATACTGGAGCGGATGCTGGGCGCTGACTTCCGGCCTCTGATCGTGCTGGCAGCAGAGACCGTGCCCACCATCAGCCATGTACAGGACTATGAGGCGCTGGTGATGGAGGACTACCGCAAGCGCCTGCTGCTGGAGCTTGCCGCCAAGATTTCCATGAACCCTGCGGACTCTGACACCATCTGCCGGGATCTGAGCGAGGCGCTGAAAGAACAGGATCACCTGCGGCGGGAATCGGTGGACGCGAACGTCAAGGATTTTGCCGAGGTCTGGGACGAGACGCTCCACTGGCTGCAGCAGCCGGACACCAGCGTCAGGATGGCATGGCGTGAACTGGATGAGCTGGGTCTGTTCGGCGAGAAGATGGTCACTGTCATTGCTGGCCGTCCCGGACACGGCAAGACAGATCTGGCTCTCGCTCTGGCTCTGCGCCTGAGTAACAGCTGTCAGGTGTATTACCTGACCATGGAGGAGGACAGGCGCAAGCTGATGCTGCGCACCATGTCCAAACTGACCCGCATCAACTCCACCCGGCTGCGTGACCGCAAGCTGACCGAGGAGGAGCGGGAGAGCCTGAACAACGCTTTTGCCCTCATCAAGGGACACACCGGCATGATCTACGATGATGGCACCCGGATGACCGTGGACGATATCCGCGCCCGGGTCATGAAATACCGCCCGCGTGTGGTCTTTGTGGATCACATCGGTCTGATCTCCGACACCCAGCAGGGGCGCAAGGAGCAGGAGCGTCTTGCGGACGTTACCCGCAGCCTGAAAGAGCTTGCCATGGAGACCGGCACCACCATTGTGGAGCTTGTGCAGCTGAACCGCGTAACGGATCGCAACGGCGGCACCAAAAAGGCATCACTGGGAGACCTTCGCGGATCCGGCACCATCGAGCAGGACGCGGATGCCGTTGTTTTCATCGAGAGCCAAGTGGACGGTGAGCGTCAGCTGCAGGGCCCGAATGATTACTTTGACGTTAACCTGCGCATCCCGAAAAACCGTGAGGGTGCAACCGGCAGAGTGTCCATGTGGTGGCAGCCGCAATATCATGAGTGGCAGCCTGCGCCTGATCCGTCCGAAAACTACAACGAGGATTTTGCCCCGGCGGATCATGAGGACATCCCGGCGGGGTGGTAAACAGGAGGTAAAGCAAAATGGAGGATGCGACAAATGGCTGATTACATCGAACGCGGGCCGCTGCTGGAGGCGTTCAAGGCGAAGTGCTGCGAGGACTGCCCCGGCGGGTATGACCGCGCAAAGTGCAAGAGCTGGTGCAATGCTGCGGACGAGATTGCACTGGTAGAAGATGCCCCGGCAGTTGTCCCGGACGTCCAGCGCTGGCGCAAGACCGCAGAAGAGCCGCCGACTGAGGCTGATGCAAATGAAGACGGCTGCGTCCTGAGCATCAACATGAACCTCGGCGACATGAACACAACAAATTGGCCGTGGAACATGGTGGCAGCCTTCCCGGATAACCTTCCGGTCTGGATGCCGTTGCCTAAAAAGCCGGATCTGGAAAATTTGGAGGGCGCACAAAATGAATGATACAGAACTGATTGACCGCTGCCGGCTTAAAGCGCTGCTGCGCAACGGCTATAATCTGGGCCTGATTCAGACCATGGAAGATGTTGAGGCGTACATTGACAAGTGCCAGGTCAACGACCTGGCACGCTGGCCGAACTGGCAGTACGGAAAACCGCCCGAGCATGAATCAATCTTTTACAAGTTTAAGGACACTGACAAATGGCTGCCCGGAATGTTTGAAATGACCTCCGGCGAGGTGATTGTCACCATTGAGGTGCCTGGCGGCAGGCGCTATGTAGTCACTGACTGCACCATTGATGGGAAGTGGCGCGGCGATCTGCACACCACCGGGCGTAAAGTCCTTGCATGGGCAAAGCTGCCGGAGCCATACGGAGGAAAATGAAATGCGTGTGCTTATAGCTTGCGAGGAGTCACAAGCGGTTTGCAAAGCGTTTCGACTGCGGGGACATGAGGCGTATTCTTGTGACGTTCAGGAACCGTCTGGAGGACACCCTGAGTGGCACATACACGGAGATGCTTTGGCACCTCTTGATGGGGGGCAGGTCATAACGATGGACGATAAAAGTCACTACATTGACGCATGGGATCTCTTGATTGCACACCCGCCTTGCACCTACTTATCCAAAGCCGGCGCAAACCGTTTGATAGTCAACGGAAAAATTCAAGAACCTCGGTATGAGAACGGAATCCGAGCACGAGATTTTTTTCTGAAATTCTGGAATTCCGATGTGGAACGGATTGCGATAGAGAACCCTGTCCCTATGAAAATTTGGGAACTGCCCCAATACAGCCAGATCATTCAGCCGTATATGTTTGGAGATCCGTATATAAAGACAACTTGTTTGTGGCTGAAAAATCTTCCTATGCTTTTCGCAACAGATGTTGTTGTGCCGACCTCTAAATGGGTGTCTGCATCAGATCACCGTGCAAAAAAGACCGGTGACGCATGGGCGAAAAGCGGACACAGGAGCGCAAAGGTAAGAAGCAAAACATTTCCCGGCATTGCAAATGCAATGTCTATGCAATGGGAGCCTAAATAGACAACGGAGGAGGATGCAGTCCGATGACCTATGAAGAAAAAAAGGAATGGTTGCGGCGGTACAGCAAGGCCGCCAAGCTTGAAAAGATCAAGCTGGAAGAGGTAGAGCGGTACCGCACAGACGCGGAGCATATCACACAGGTGCTCTCCCCTGTTCCCGGCGGCGCTGGTGACGGTCAGGCGCTGCCCCGCTCTGTGGAGCGCATCGCGGATGCAATGCAGGCAGCCAACGCGCAGGTGATGGAGTGCCAGAGGATCTGCAAGGAGATCCTGAGCGTCATGAACCAGACCGTGGACATACAGGATTACGAGATCCTGTACTTGCGATACATCGGCGGCAAGAAGTGGGAGCAGATTGCCGTCAAGATGGGCATGGATGTAAGCCGCGTATACCGGCGGCACAAGCGTGCTGTGAAGGCTCTCGACATCCCGGAGTGTCAGTAAACGCACTGCTTTTGAAGCAAAGCGCACTGTTTTTGATGAAAGACGCACTGTTTTGCACTGTTTTGCCTGTGATATTATTAGACTGCGAAAGCCGCAAGGAGCTGGACAACATCCAACGCCCTGCGGCTTTTGTATTGCCCGGCTGCGACAGGGGAACACCTTACCGACCAACAGCCTGAATGTACCAGCTGGGCAATTTATGTTTTGGTATCCGTGGCACTGTTGAGAACAACACCCCGGCGGGGTCACTGGGTATACATGGGAGTCATTGCAGCATCATCCCGGAGTGCGTGGCAGCGTATCGCCAAGCGGGTTCCTTTGTCACCATCCTACCCAGTAAGCTGCCACTGCTGGCAGCTGCGCACTCCATCCTATGCCGTTGTAGCTCAAGCAGAGCGCCGCCCATTTAAGGCGAGTCACATTGACGATACGCAAGAGCGGCCCTGTCCGGCCTGTCCCCGGACGGATTGAAACTCTTGTGGTGCTGGTTCGAATCCAGCTGACGGCTTATTTTATGCCCCGGGGCTTGCAAAACACCCCCGGGGTCTTTTTATCCCCTGCCCTTCCCGCAAATGCCGCCCCCTGCAAATACCCCGGGGCTTTGCACAGTACAGTGAGCTGTGAGGGCACTGCACACTGCAACCACAACGCTGCCAAAGGAGGCCTGCACCATGACGAACCCGCGCTATGCCAACGGCAACCTGCGGCGCAAGCATCGGGAGCGGCTGCGGGCAATGGGCTGCGAATGCGGCATCTGTCATGGGCGTTTCGGTCCGATTCATTATGACGAACCTTCAGACGCGCAGCATCCGCTCTCCTTTGTGGTGGACGAGATCCGGCCTGTATCCAAATGGCGGCAGTTCGGGTATCCCTCGGCGCGGGCAGCGGCTGAGGACTGGACGAACCTGCAAGCGGCGCATTATTTCTGCAATGCTCAAAAAGGCAACAAAACCGGGCAAAACAGCCCGAAAACCGGCAAAAAAGGGGCAAAACCGTGCCGCATTCCGCAGGTCAGTGACGGCGAGTGGTAGGGTGGGGAGGGTCCCCCTCCCGCCGCCCTCGGCGACTCCGCGCTGTCCAGCGCCGATTTACACACAGGAAAAATCCGAAAGGGGCATCCAGACATGGCGACCATGAAAAGCATCACTGCCAGCGGCAGCCGTCTGGGGCAGCTCAAGCGCCTTGCGCTGGTGCTTGCAAAGAACATCGACAGCTGCGAGGACGCCCGGCTTTTGCCCCAGCTGGCCAAGCAGTACCGGGACACCATCCGGGAGATCGAGGAAATGGAGGGAGCACCCAGCGATGACGACGAAGTCAGCGCGATCCTCGCGCAGCGGCAGCAGGATGGGAAGCCAGGAGCCGTCCGCACGCATCGCTCCGGCGTACCGGAGCACTGACGGCGGCGATGCCGTGCGCATTCTGCGGGCGGGCGGTACCATCCCGGATCCGTGGCAGAGCGACGTGCTGGAGGACTGGATGGGGCGCACCCCTTCCGGCAAGTGGGCAGCGCCCACAGCGGGCGGCAGTGTTCCCCGGCAGAACGGCAAGAGCCTGCTGGTGCAGGGACGTGCCGAGGCCGGGATGCTGCTGTTCAACGAAACGGTCATCTACACCGCCCACCTGCAAAAGACCGCCACCGAGACCTTTGAGGAGATGCGCGCCTTCTTTGAGGGTGCACGGATGCGGCGGTATGTGGAGGAGATCCGCACCGCCCTCGGGCGGGAGCAGATCATCCTGAAAAGCGGTGCCCGCATCAAGTTTCTGGCACGCACCCGCAACGGCGGACGCGGCCAGCACGGCGACCTGCTGATCTTTGACGAGGCGCAGGAGCTGGACGAGACTGCGCAGGGCTCTTTCCTGCCCGCCATCTCTGCCAGCCTGAACCCGCAGACCATCTATGTGGGCACGCCACCGGGGCCGGATGCCGTGGGCACCGTGTTCCGTTCGCTGCGCCGCCGCGTGTTGGACGGCGATGCCAAAAAGGCCGCATGGTTCGAGTTCTCAGTGGACAAGATCGGAGACGTGAAGGACCCGGCACGCTGGGCAACCACCAACCCCGCGCTGGGGCGGCGCATCCAGCTTTCCACCATTGAGGGTGAGGCCGAGCAGCTGGACCCGGACACCTTTGCCCGGGAACGTCTGGGCTGGTGGAGCCCGGAGACCACCCAGCAGCTGGATCTTGCCATTGACCCGGCGGCGTGGGCGGCCTGTGCCAGCGAGGAGCAAAAGCCCGAGGGCAAGACCGCCTACGGCATCAAGTTTGCACCGGACGGCAGCGCGGTCTGTCTGTGCGGCGCGGTGCTGCCAAAGGACGGCGCTGCCCGCGTTTCCCTGATCGACCTGCGCCCCACCGGGCAGGGGCTTGCATGGCTGGCGGACTGGCTGAACCAGCGGTACGACAAAGCCAGCTGTGTGGTCATTGACGGACGCAACGGCGTGGACGTGCTGGCAGAGCGCATCAAAGAGGTGTGGCGGGCAAAGAACGCCGTGATCCGCCCAGGCACCAAGGACGTGATCGCCGCCGTGGGCGGCTTTACCAACGGCATCAGCGAGCACAGCCTGACATGGTATCAGCCGCAGACCGTGCTGGACGAAAGCGCCCGCACCGCCATCAAGCGCCCCATCGGCGGTGGGTACGGCTTTGGCGGAGACAACAGCCTGCCGGTAGAAGCCTGTGCGCTGGCGCTGTGGGGCGTAAAGACCTGTAAACGCGACCCGACCCGCAAGATGCGCATCGGGTGAAAGGAGCACCATGACCACCACCTTTTCTTTTGGCACTGTGCCGGGCTTGACCGGGGAGGAACAGCGGCAGCTGACTGAGCTGACCGAAGCTTACAATTACCACCAGAGCCGCAACGCCACCAAGGACAAATATTACGAGGGGCACGTCACCTTGCAGGACGTGAACCTTGGCATTGCACTGCCCAAGGGGCTGAACAAGCTGGAGGTGGGCTGTAACTGGGGGCAGAAAGCGGTGGACGCGCTGGCTTCCCGCAGTATGTTCGATGGCTTTGTGAGCAACAGCGGCGCGCTGGACGGGCTGCAAAAGTTGGTGGACGACAACCGTCTGATTGCAGCCTACGCCAAGGCCTGCCGGGATCAGCTGAAATACGGCTGTGTGTTCGCCACCCTGTCCGCAGATACGGATATCGGCTGCCGCATCCGCTTCCACTCCCCTGCCACGGCCTCCGCGCTCTGGAACGGCGAGAAGGGGCGCATCGACTGCGGCTTTGCCATCATCGACACAGTACAGGACGAGCACCAAAAAAACAACTGGCGGCCTGCGCTGGTCAACTTCTACACCGACACTGCCGTCATCGTGCTGCGCTCCAACGGCAGCAGCTGGGCGGCGCAGCGGATGTCCCACCGGATGGGTCGTCCGCTGATGGAGCCGCTGATCTGGAACGCCACCAGCAACAAGCCTTTTGGCCGCAGCCGCCTGAAGCGTGCCATCCGTTCCCTTATCGACGACTATGTGCGCACCGTGGCCAACGCCACCATTGCGCTGGAGTTTGACACCACACCCCAGAAGTACATCCTCGGCGTGACCGATGAGCAGTTCGATGCCATCTCGTCCGATAAATTCAAGCAGTATGTCGGCGCGCTCATCGCCGCCACTTCCAACCCGGAGACCGGCGAAAACCCGGTCTTTGGGCAGCTGGCGCAGGGCAGCTTACAGCCCCATGTGGAGAAAATGCGGATGACCGCCACCCAGTTTGCGGCAGCCACCGGTCTGACCGTGACGGACGTGGGCGTGGTGAACGATGCCAACCCCACCAGCAGTGATGCCATCCTTGCCCAGAGCCAGACGCTGGTGCTGATGGCGCAGCAGCTGAACACCGGCAACGGCGATGCCCTGCATACCATCGCCTGTATGGCGCAGGCCATTGCCCGGAACGTATCCCTGACCGAACTGACCGAGGAGGAGAGTGGCGTGATGGCACACTTCAAAAACCCCGCCATGCCCAGTGTGGCGGTGACTGCGGATGCAGCCATCAAGATTGCAACTGCCCGGCAGGAGTTTGCCAGCACCGACACCTTTTTGGAGATGATCGGCTTTGATCAGGCGGATATCCGGCGTATCCGGGCACAGGAGCAGCGGGCGCGCGGGCAGGCGCTGCTGATGGAGATGGACGATGCGGATAACGACACGGACGTGGAATAATTACATTGCCCGGCTCTCCCGGCTGAACGAGGCTGCCGGGCAGAAGATGCGGGAGTATATCCGGCTGCACGGCACGGACGATACCGAGGCGCTGATCTCCTACGCCTACGCGGTCATCACCCGGTACGGCGAAGGCAGCGCGGAGCTGGCCTGCCAGATGTACGATGCACTGGCCGAGGCCGAGGGCGTTCTACTGCCAGCAGCAGAGCCTGCCGCCACTGCCAGCTATGGCGAGGTAGCCCGCATGGTGCACGCCACAAAAGACCAGAACCCCGAGAACCTGCCCAGCGGCGTGAGCCGTCTGGTCAAGCGTGCGGGCGCGGACACCACCCTGCACAACGCGGTGCGGGACGGTGCCGAGTGGGCGTGGGTGCCTCACGGGGATACCTGCCCCTTCTGCATCACGCTGGCCTCCCGTGGCTGGCAGAGAGCCAGCAAAAAGATGCTGAAGGGCGGGCACGCGGAGCACATCCATTCCAACTGCGACTGTGAGTTTGCGGTGCGGTTCCATTCCGGCACAAGCGTGGCAGGCTACGACCCGGAGAAATATCTCCGGCAGTACCGGGCAGCGGGCAGCGATGTGAACGCAATGCGCCGCATCGACTATGCCGCCCGGAAAGATGCCATCAACGCCCAGAAGCGGGCGGCGTATGCGGTAAGAAAGGCTGAGGCCACGCTACACAGCCAGCGCGGCAGCGGTGGCTCTTCCGGGCAAAACGGTGAAACAGTTCACAGGTTCCTTGGAAAAGTTGATTTGAACGACGCTCAGCAGGTAGAAGCCCTCAAGGATTCTTTTTGCAGCAATTACGCCAGTTCCAAAGTCGAGAACATGATGGTCATCACCCGGAACGGCGAAGTCTATTATATGACAGACAACAATCCCAGAGGGGTTGACTGTTCGTATTTGGATGGTAAACTGAAAGATAGTTACAACATCCATACACACCCGCCAGATACTACACAGTATTCCTTTAGCCTCGATGCGGACATTCCGGCAGCATTTGCAGATGGAACCCGAATCATGGAAGCGGTTGATCACAAATACAGGTATCGCTTTGTAGTTCCTGAAAACATCACTTTTGAACAGTGGGATCGTGTCAGAAGTGATGTGCAAGATCATGCACTGCTGTACATGGCCGAGCGTGGAATGGGCGTTGATGATATCGAAGAAAACGAGCTGCACGTTATCATTGAAGAAACCTGCAAGCAGCTTGGCGTGACTAGTTATAGTCGCTGGGAGGTGCACAAGTGAGCCACACCAAAGAGCAGATAGAACAACTGTGGAAGGAAAGTGTAAGACGGGAGCGTGACCTTGTCGCAGAGTACAAAAGGACGCATCACGTTCCGAGCCGTGCTACGATTTCCACCCCTGAGATTGAGGCAGAACGAGCCGAGCAGAAGCGTCTGTACGGTGAATATCTCAAAGCCCTTGCAGATAAGGATTAGACCACGATGCACACGCACCGTGGTTTTTGTTTACCCATTTTTAGCACGATGCAGCTTGCACCGTGCTTTTATTATGCCCATTTTGCCCGCATGAGGACGGAACGGGCACCATCGCAGCGGGCAGTGCGTACCCTGTCCACAACCGGACGCAGACGGAGAACTGCGTCACCAAACCGAGGTTTTACAGATAGAAAGGAGTTTCCACCATGAAACGCGAAGGCGTAAAGAACAAGATCCCCGGCATTACCGAGGAGCAGCTGAACTGGCTCATGCAGGAGAACGGCAGCGACATCACCCGGGAGAAAAACGCAGCCGCAGCCCTGCAGACCCAGCTGAACAGCGCACAGGCACAGCTCAAGACCGCACAGGACGGCCTGAAGGCCTTTGACGGTGTGGACGTTGCCGGGCTGCAGGCGCAGGTGACCAAGCTGAAGGCGGATATGCAGGCGCAGGCCGATGGCTTTGCCTTTGACAGTGCCCTGAACACCGCCATCCTCGGCAAGAAGGGCCGCAGCGTGGATGCAGTGCGCGCTTTGCTGGATCTGGATGCCCTGAAGGGCTCTAAAGACCGCACCACCGACATCAACAAGGCGCTGGAGGATGCGGTCAAGGCGAACCCGTGGGCGTTCGGCGACACCCAGTCTGCCGGGTATCCCAATGTTAAAGATGGTGGTGCTCCGAACCATAACCCCAGCCAGCCGGACGGCGTTCTGGCTGCCTTCAGCAAACTGAATCCGAATCTGAAAATCTGACCCGTGCAGCAGCACGGAGAAAGCGAGGTATTTTTATGGCACATGCAAATCAGGAGCGTTGGGCATCCTATGTGGACGTAAAGCTGCGTAACACGCTGGTGACCCGCGACAATCTCATCTTCAACAGCCGCTACGAGGGCGACCCCACTTCCGGCAAGGTCAAGATCCCGGTGCGCGACACCGAGGTGGCCGTCAAGGAGTACGACAAGGCCAACGGCGTTTCTGCCGACGTGGGCACCACCACCTATCTGGATCTGAACATCGACCACGACGAGGCGGTCAACGAGCTGATCGACGGCTACGATGCCGACAGCGTGCCCGATGACATCGTGGCAGAGCGTCTGGACAGTGCCGGTTACTCTCTGGCGCTGTCCATCGACAAGAAGTCCATCGACGCGCTGGAAAGCGCAGCCGGTGCCACCATCAGCGCCACCAAGACCGCCGCCACCGAGGCCAACGCCTACAAGCTGGCACTGGAGGCCAAGCGGGTGCTGGGCCGCAAGGGCGTGCCCAACGAGGGCCGCTTCCTCATCGCGTCCCCGGAGTATCTGGAGGTGCTGATGCTGGACGAGCACTTCATCAAGCAGGGCGACCTTTCTCAGGAGATGGTGCAGCAGGGCGTTGTTGGCCGCATTGCGGGCTTCAATGTGTTCGAGAGCAACAACATGGACTACGAGTCCACCACCCGCGTCAGCAGCAAAAAGACCACCACCGAGTTCATCGCCGGTCATCCCAACTGGTGCCACCGCGTCATGGAGTGGCAGACCGCTGTGCACCTGCAGGATCTGTCCGGCTCCGGCAAATACATCGGCGCATCCGCTGTGCAGGGCCGCAAGGTGTACGGCCTGAAGGTCTCCAAGCCCCAGACCCTGTACATCAAGCGCACCGAGACTGCCACCTGATGAGGTGCCGCCATGAGCTACGCAGAACTGCAGGACGTGGAGGCGGGCTTCCGCGTCCTGTCGGATGAGGAGCGCAGCCGCTGCACCGCCCTGCTGAGCGAGGCGGCGCTTATCATCGACGCCTACAATGCCGATGCCGACGCTGACCGCAAGCGGCTGGTATCCTGCCGGATGGTGCGCCGTCAGTTGGGCGAGGACGACAGCGGGGACGCTGTCACCTTCCCCATGGGCGCAACGCAGGGCACCGCCACGGCGCTGGGCTACAGCCAGAGCTGGACCATGAGCGGCGGCTCCACCGGCGAGCTGTATCTCTCCAAACTGGAAAAGAAGCTGCTGGGCGTGGGCAGCCGCGTGGGCACACACAGCCCGCTGGAGGACTTATGCTGAAGGGAATCGACATCATCCTGTACGAAAAGACCAAGACCGGCGAGGACGGCTTCCACGACCCCATCTACGAGGAAAGCCCCGTCACCGTGCACAACGTGCTGGTGGGGCAGCCCACTGCCGAGGAGATCACCACCGAATTGCAGCTGACCGGGCGGCGCATCGCCTATACGCTGGCAATCCCCAAGGGCGATACCCACAACTGGGACAACGTCCGGGTGGCGTTTTTCGGGCAGACCTTCCGCACCTGTGGCGGGGCTGTGCAGGGTATCGAAGCCATGATCCCGCTGCGCTGGAATAAGAAAGTGCAGGTGGAACGCTATGAGTAAGGTGACCATCAAGCTGAACCGCAAGGGCGTGCGGCTGCTGCTGCAAAGCCCGGAGATGGAGAACGCCCTGACCGGCATTGCCTTTGCGGCGCAAAACCGCCTTGGCGAGGGCTACAAGGCAAGCTACTATAAAGCCGACACCCGCGTGGTGGCTAAGGTGAGCGCCGAAAGCCCTGCCGCCCGCAAGGAAAACGCCGACACCAACTCTATTCTGAAGGCGCTGAAGTGATATGATCGAAGAAATCATCCAGAACTATCTGCGTGAAAACGCTTTTCCCTGTTATCTGTCCGTGCCGGAGAAACCCTCCGGCAATTTTTGTGTGCTGGAAAAGACCGGCTCCAGCTATGAGGACGGCATCTTTACCGCTACGCTGGCGGTGCAGTCCTACGGCAGCAGCGACTATGCCGCTGCGCAGCTGAGCCACCGTGTGGTGCAGACCATGCTGGACGCAGACACTCTGCCGGAGATCGTCTCCTGCACGCTGAACACCGACTACAATTTCCCGGACACCACCCGCAAGCTGCCCCGGTATCAGGCAGTTTTTGAGGTGGTGCATTACTGACGAAAGGAGCATTTTCTATGAATGCAAAAAATGTGACCGCAGCAAAGCCCAAGGTCGGCGGCGCCATCTGGTGCGCACCGCTGGGCACGGCTCTGCCCACGGACGCCAAGAGCGATCTGGACCCGGAGTTCAAGTCTCTGGGTTATATCTCCAAGGACGGCCTGACCAACGCAAACTCCCCCTCTAACGAAAACACCGCTGCATGGGGCGGCGATACCGTGCTGAGCCTGATGACCGAGCGCCCGGATACCTTCCAGTGCACGCTGATCGAGGCGTTGAACGTGGAAGTGCTGAAGACTGTATACGGCGCCGACAACGTCACCGGCACGCTGGAGACTGGCATCACCGTCAAGGCCAGCGCCGACGATCTGCCCTTCTATGCCTACGTCGTGGAGATGGTGCTGAAGAACAATGTGAAAAAGCGCGTAGTCATCCCCTGCGGCACTGTGACCTCTGTGGGTGATATCACCTATGCAGACGGCACTGCCGTTGGTTACCAGACCACCATTACCGCGATCGCTGACACGGATGGCAAGACCCACTACGAATATATGCAGAGCGCCGGTAAGTAAGGAGGAGCGTCATGATCACTGCAAAAACTGAATCCGGCTTTTCCATCGAGCTGGAAGAGAGCACGCTGGACAACATGGAGGTGCTGGACGCACTGTCTGATCTGGACGAGGGCAACCCGCTGGCCATGTCCCGGCTGGTCGTAAAGCTGCTGGGCAAGGACGGCAAAAAGCGCCTGTACGACCATCTGCGTACCGAGGACGGCCGCGTGCCTGCGTCTACCGTTGAGAGCGCCATCATGGAGCTGTTCCAGTCCATCAACGCCGGAAAAAACTCTGCATCCTCGCCGAACTGATCGCAACGGACGAGGACGCACTGATCTGCGATTTTGTCCAGTATTACAACCTGCTGAACTGGCGTGCCCTGCCGGTGCGGCTGGCGGCCACACTGGCCGCCGGTCTGCCGCCGGACAGCCGCAGCATGATGGTGCTGCATGGGCAGAAACTGACCCTTGCGCATACCCTGCAAGCAGCCGAACTGGACACCCTGCAGGCCATCTGCTGGCGCATCGGACAGCTTGCGAATGCGGACGAGAAACCGCCCACATCCATCCTGAATACCCTGCTGGGCAGGACAGAAACAGAATCCGAGGACAGCCCGGTGCAATATTTTGACAGTCCCGAGGAATTTGAGGCGGCGATGCGCGCCGCAGAAGGAGGTGAACCAGATGGCAAACGGCATTGAACTGGCAAAGGCTTATGTCCAGATCGTGCCCTCTGCCGATGGCATTCAGGGCAGCATCAGCCATATCATGGGCGGCGAGGTCTCTGCCGCCGGTGAAAGCGCCGGCACGCTGCTGGGCACAAAGCTGGTGGGCACCCTGAAAAAGGTGATCGCCGCTGCTGGCATCGGCAAGATGATCTCGGATTCCCTGAACCTTGGCGGCGCACTGCAGCAGAGCATCGGCGGCATCGAAACGCTGTTCGGCACGGGCGGACGCAGCATAGAAGAATATGCCAAGTCCGTGGGCAAATCGGTGGATGCCGTCAAAGACGAATATGCATCTCTGATGCAGTCCCAGCAAACTGTTTTTGACAATGCCGCACAGGCGTACCGGACGGTGGGTTTGTCCGCCAACGAATACATGGAGCAGACCACCAGCTTTGCCGCCAGTCTGCTGTCCAGCGTGAGCGAGGACACCAATACTGCTGCACAGCTGGCCAACATGGCCATGGTGGACATGGCCGACAACGCCAACAAAATGGGCACTGACATGGCATCCATCCAGAACGCCTATCAGGGCTTTGCGAAGCAGAACTATACCATGCTGGACAACCTCAAGCTCGGCTACGGCGGCACGCAGGCAGAGATGCAGCGGCTGCTGACCGATGCAGAGAAGCTCTCCGGTGTGCATTACGAGCTGGGCAATCTGGCCGATATGTACAGCGCCATCCATGTCATCCAGACCGATCTGGACATCACCGGCACCACGGCAAAGGAAGCCGCCACCACCCTGACCGGCAGCTTTGCAGCCATGAAGGCGGCGGCGCAGAACGTGCTGGGTGACTGGAGCACCGGTGCAGACCTAACCGCACCCATGCAGGCGCTGGCAGATACCGCCCGCACCTTTTTGCAGGGCAACCTGCTGCCCATGATCGGCAACGTGCTGGCGGGCATCCCGCAGCTGGTGTACGGCCTTGTACCGGAGGTGCTCCAGACCGGCACGGAGCTGGTCAGCAGTCTGGCGGCGGGCTTTGTGCAGGGTATCCCGGCGTTTCTGTCCACTGCCCTGCCGCAGCTGCTCTCCTTTACCGAGGAGCTGCGCGCCAACGCGGGGCAGTTTGTGGATGCAGGTCTTAACTGCATCACCCAGCTGCTCAACGGCCTGATTGCCGGTCTGCCGCAGCTGATCGCCTATGTGCCGGATATCATCATCAACATTGCGGGAATCATCAACGACAATATGCCCAAGATCCTTGCGCAGGGTATCTCCATCATCGTGCAGCTGATCGCGGGCATCATACAGGCCGTGCCTTCCCTGCTGGCCAACTGGAAGAAGATCCTGCAGGCGGTGCTGTCGGTGATCTCTGCCATCAACTGGCTGAACATCGGCAAGAACATCCTCACCAGCGTGGCGAACGGCGTAAAGAGCATGGGCTCCAGTATGCTGACCGCCTTCAAGGGCGGATTTTCCAGCGCGCTGAGCTGGATCAAGAGCCTGCCCGCGCAGGCGGTGAAGTGGGGCAAAAACCTGATACAGGGCTTTATCAAGGGTTTGACCGGCAAGGGCAATGTGGTGAGCAATGCTGCCACCGCTGTCACTGCCGGTATTTCTTTGGCCGAGACCGCCAGCGGCAAACAGGACAACTGGGCTGCCAGCTGGGCAAGTTCCAACACAAGCCTTGGCAGCAGCGCCCAGACTATGGCGGAGATCGCCATCCCGGCCTATACCAAGTCCGGGGATGCTGCCGTGGCTTCGGCCTCCAAAGCCGCTGCGGCGGCGTCCAAGACCGCCACGACGGCCTCTGTGGTCAGCTCCTACGCCGACACTGTCACCGAGGTGCTGGGCAAGGTCACCCGCACCACCCAGACCACCGACGAGGTGCTCTCCAACGGCCAGAAGCAGCAGAAACAGACCATCACCGAGACCAGCCGCCAGCTGGTGAACGGCGTGCTGAAGGATATCAAGACTGTTACCACCATCGGCGCAAACGGCAAAAAGACCGTGCAGCAGACCATGGAAACGGTGCGGGAGCTTGCCTCCTCCGTCACCTCCACGAGCGAGGCGCTGGTGGACGGCATCCGTACCGCCACCCAGACCGTGACCGAGACCCTGACCGACGGCACCGAGAGCCAGAAACAGACCATCACCAAGACCTACACCGCCATTATTGACGGCGCCCTGCGCACGGTGAAGGAGGTAAAGACCATCGCCGCCGACGGCACCGAGCAGGTGGCAAAAACGCTGGAGGAAGCCTCCGCCAAGAACTTCTCCGGCCTTGTGCAGGGCTGGAAGAAGGAAGCCGACAAGGGCGTGCTGGGCACCTTCAGCACGCTGATCTCTGCCGTAAAAAGCAAGGACTGGAAGTCCATCGGGCAGTGGGTGTTGTCCACACTGTACAACGGCCTTGCACCGGAAAGCCAGAAGCTCATTGACGATTTCGGGCAGAACCTCATCCAGCGGCTGAACAAGGTACTGGGCGATAAGATCAGCGACATTTCGCAGAAGGCGTGGGATATCGGCAGCAGCATCGCGGACGGTATTGCCAAGGGTCTGGGCAATGCACTGGGCAAGGACGGCGGGGTACAGGATATCCTGAACGGACTTAACATCAACATTTCCGACGTTGGCAGCAAGATCATGGGCGTGCTGGGCACCATGGGCACGAGCATGGGCAACTTTGCCGTCAACGCGGGCACCAAAATCGCAGGCCTTGCCGGGAACATGGGCAGTCTGGGCACGATTGCAGAGGGCGTAGGCGGGCTGATTACAAAGATTGGCGGCCTGATCATCTCGAACCCGGAAGTTGCCGCGATCATCGCCATTGTGGCGGGTGTGGTGGCGCTGGGCGTTGCGCTGTTTGCAAAGTTCGGCAAGGGCAAGAGCAGCGGCACTACCAGCACGCAGAAAGCATACTCCTACAAGGACATTCAGGACGCCTACTGGTACGGTAACGAGCGTGCCTTTGCGGGCTACGATTACCGCACCGATCCCTACGTCATGAACCCGGACAACAACGCAATGCTGGCCTATCAGGCCAAAATGCAGGCGCAGATGGAGCGGCTCTACGGTGTGGTGGAAAAATATCTGCCGGAAGCCGGAAACAGCGTGATCGCGCTTGACGGCGAGCAGGTAGGACGCATTATCACCCCCAGCGTAAACAGAAGTCTGGGAGACCTTACGGTGCTGAGCGAACGAGGAAACTGATATGTACGAGATCTACGCATACCCCTACGGCAACCCGGACGCAAAGCTGCTGCTTTATCGTCCCAACGACCCGCAGGCGCTGGTGCTGTCCCCCAAGCTGACCCGCGAGGTCAGCTTGGGCGGCAGTCTTGTTTTTACCATGACGCGGGATCATGCACAGTACGGTATGCTGCAAAAGCTGAGCACGGTGGTGCAGGTGCGGCGGGATGGCAAAGAAATCTGGCGCGGACGGATACTGAAGCACGAGGCCGATTTTTATAACCGGCGGGTAGTGTACTGCGAGGGCGCGCTGAGCTATTTCAACGACTCCTCCATCACCCCCTTCAACTACAAGGGCACGCTGCGCCAGTTTTTGCAGCACCTGATCGACGCACATAACGATCAGGTCAAAAGCAAGATGAAATGCTTCCAGCTTGGCACCGTGACGGCGGCGCTGGGCAACCTTGTGGTGCAGTTCGGCGATGCCGACCAGTACGGCGTTGGCGAGGACTACGGTAAAGTGTGGGACATTCTGGACAAGCTGGTGCTCAAGGTGTTCGGCGGGTATTTTTATTGCAGCTTCGATTCCTCCACCGGCCTGAACGTGCTGAACTATTGCGATCAGGCAGTGGAAGCCAAGCGGCAGACCGCCCAGAAAATCGAGTACGGACGCAATCTGCTCAACCTGAGCGAAACCACCGACGCCACCGACCTTTATACCCGTATCTACCCTATCGGCGGCAAACACACAGTGGACACCTCCAAGTGGTACTACAAGCTTATGTGGTGGCGGGACCCCTCCAAGGATAAGCACGAGGAGCGCTGGGGCATCATGGAAACAGATGCCGCTACTGTTGCGCAGTATCTGCCTGCATCTGGCTACTCCTACAACTTGGAAGAGGGCTGGATCCAGAACAATGCAGCCGTGCAGAAGTTCGGCATCATCACCCGCATCGTGGAACTTGACACCGACAGCGCGAACGACACCTTTGCAGCCGGTGTGCAGGCATTGCAGCAGAACTACGCCATGAAAACCAGCTACGTCATCCGGGCGGTGGACCTCGTAGACGCAGGATACGATACAGACCGGCTGGATTTTTCCATGTACTCCCACATTATCAGCGCGCCGCACAGTGTGGATGCCGTCATGCTCTGCACAAAGCTGGTAGAGCCGCTGGAAAAACCCGCGCAGAAGGAGTTCACATTTGGCATGACCCGCCGCACCCTGACCGACAGGCAGGTAGCCAACATGGGCACGACCAATCTTTTGCAGGAAAGTGCCTATACCTCCGAAAAATACCATCAGGACATGCTGAAGCGGTTGTTTGCCGCCGCCGAACAGGCAAAAAAGGATTCCGATGAAGCCGCCAAGACCGCCACAAACTTTTTGGAGTACACCCCGCAAAACGGCCTCATTGTCCGGCACGATTCTCTGCCCGGCAAGCAAGTGCAGATCCTGAACGATGGCATCCGGGTCATGGATGGCAGCAGCATGGTCAATATCCAGGCCAACGCCATCTCCATCACGGACGGCATGGGCAGCTGTTCCATCAGCAGCGGTGCCATTACGTTCAACGGCATTCGCAACAGTAAAATTTTTGAATGGCCTTATCAAAAGGATTCTCATGGCAACCCAATAGGAAAATTTACTGCACAAACAACAAAAATCGACCTTTCTTCCTACTCGTCTGTAATGCTGGTCTATGACACGCATAAAGACGGAACATGGTTTGCAAATGGAGGCAGTGCTGGTAGACTTACGGTCGTTCTTCCTGTTAATGGGCAAACGTACTCTTATGCTTATCCGTGGAATACCGTCCATTGGAGAACCGTCAAAGTGAGCGACACGGGAATAACGTTTGGCAGCGGAAACGAAAGAACCTCAAGCTACACCATTTTAGTCACGCCAGCATGGATTAACCTGCAAAATCCGGGTGGAGATGGTGTAGACCAAAACGATGAGGTTTGCCGCCCGCTGGAACTGTACGGCTTTATGTAAGGAGAACTATGAAACACTTTAAATTCAAGTGTAGGGTCTGCTCTGATGGGCGGCTGTATGCAGGCGGCTGGTGCCACGAAAGCGTCATTCCAAACCCACTGCCGCCTGATGAGATTCTTCTGGACGATCTGTCCGGTATCACGCAGGGGTTCTACACGGATTATCTCTGGGACGGAGAAAAGCTGATTTATCGTCCGCCTGAACCATCTGCTGAGCCTGCCCCGACAGTCCAGACTTCCGATGACGGAACCGAGGTGACCTACACATGAGAGACTATTCCGCACTGGAAGCGCTCGCCGCCCAAAACCCCCGCATGAACGATATGCGCATCACAACGCCGACCAAGACGTTCTCCATGCGGTCGGACTTTGGGCTGTGGCTCAAGCGTGGCTCTCCACAGATTGGCAAACCAGAAACCGATTCTATGCTTGTTGAGGTGCCCGGGGCGGATTTTCTGCTGGATTTGACCCGCGCCGTAGATGGCAGCGTACACCACAAAAAGCGGAAGATCTCGATGGAGTTTGTCTGCGACCGGCCTAAAACACAATGGGCATATATCCGGTCTAGGTTGGAAGCGTTGCTGCAGGGTCAGTGGCTACACTTCTATTTTGTCCGGGACGGCGAGGTCTGGGCTGGGCAGCTGGACGTAGAGATGACCCCCGGCGAGTACAAGGCTTCCGTGAAAATCACCGCAACCTGTGACCCATGGCCGAAAGACCGCATTCCGGATCAGCCCGACCCTCCGCAGCCGGATCCGCCGATGGATGCGGCTTCTGCTGTGCTGGGGCAGGCAGTCCTTGGAAAAATGATCTTAGGGAGGAACAAATGAGCTACGAAAAACAGAATTTTGTGGACGGTCAGACCCTGACGGCTGCCCAGCTGAACCACATGGAAGCAGGCATTGCCAATGCTGCCGAAACGCAGGGCGAAAAAGGCGACAAGGGAGAAAAGGGCGACCCCGGCCCGGCGGGTGCAAAAGGTGACCCGGGCGAGGGCTTTACCGCCAACGCAAAGGCGCTGCTGCTGAACCTGTTTGAAAATG
>OGJR01000005.1_pt1 | contig 215047 bp, 155 predicted proteins | sample 1572301 | NCBI WGS metagenome assembly OGJR01 (sample SAMEA2582083, study PRJEB24529) | metagenome | biome: Human gut stool | place: China | collected 2011 | reverse complement strand
ATTGACTATAAAGAAGTAGTACAAACACGCTCTTGAGTTCTCAAACCACCACCACACCAGCCAGACGGGAAACCAACCAGAGGAAGGAACCCGCCGCGCTGAGCGGCAACAGGTGAATAACTTACACGCATGTCCCGATTCACGCAAATCAAGGCACGCAAAAAACCCAAGGAATCGGCATAACAGCGCGGTTCCCTCGGCGTGTCGCACAGAGCCCACTTTGCTCTGATGAGGCTAGGTTAACCCCTCAAATGTTTCTGAAAAGCATCAAATCCACTATTCGGCTGGCGTGTCGCGAGAGTTTTCAGCTTGTCGGCCCTGCGTTCATCTCTCGGCAACCACACTGCCGGCGCACAATCGGCGCATGACAGCGCTCCGTCATCGGATTTCGTTCATGAATCGCGGGTATACCTGTAGTTATGACCAAGAAGATTGCTGTATTAACCGGGGCGGGCATTTCCACGTCCGCCGGCATCCCTGATTTCCGCGGTCCGGACGGTGTGTGGACCAAGCATCCTGACCAAATGAGCGTTTACGACATCGATCTGTTCCTGCGCAACAAAGAGGACCGCGAGTACTCCTGGCGCTGGCAAAAGGAATCGCCAGTATGGAATGCGCAGCCCGGCACTGCGCATAAGGCGCTGGTCAAGCTGGAACAAGCCGGCATGCTGACGCTGCTGGCCACGCAGAACTTCGATGCGCTGCATGAGAAGGCCGGCAACAGCGACAACGTCATCGTGAACCTGCACGGCACTATCGGCACCTCGCATTGCATGAAGTGCCATCAGGAATATGCCACGGCGGACATCATGGCCCGTTTGGATGAAGAGCCCGACCCACATTGCCATCGCAAACTGAAGTATCGTGGCGATATGCCGTGCAATGGCATTATCAAAACCGATGTGGTGTATTTCGGTGAGGCGTTGCCGGACGGCGCGATGGAGAAGTCGTACAGTCTGGCCACCAAAGCCGACGAACTATGGGTAATCGGATCGACCCTTGAGGTGTACCCGGCGGCGAGCATTGTGCCGGTGGCCGCGCAGGCGGGCGTGCCCATCACCATTATGAATATGGGTCACACGCAATATGACCATCTTGCGAGCCGCTTGATTCATGAGGATATCGCCGTTGCCCTGCCGAAGTTGGTGGACGAGACGATTGCGGAGAACAAGTAGCCCTCAGCATAACGAAAGCGCCGGTGGGTGGGTTAAGCAACTGATGATTGTCGGTTAACCACCCACCGGCGCTTTTGCGCCACCTCCCGCCAGCGGGAGGTATTGGAGCACACTTCTGCGCGGCTTCCCGCCAGCGGTATTGGAATCAGTAGATGCGCTTGGGCTGGAATCCGGCTTCCCTGAGTGCCGCGAGGATGCGGTCGATGTGCTCGGGGCCGTTGGTCTCGACCGTGACGCCGAGAGACACCGCGTTGGTGTAGTGGCCGGATGCCTTGAACTGGTCGTGATCAAGCTGAATGACGTTGGCGCGCTGCTCGGCAAGCAGGGTGGCCACCTTGACGAGCTGGCCCGGAGTATCCGGCAGCTCGACCTCGAAGTTCATGATGCGGCCGCGGGCGATCATACCTTTCTGAATCACCGCACCCATGGTCACGGTGTCGATATTGCCGCCGGACATAATCGGAACCACCACGTGCGGGCCGGTGGCGGCGGCGAACTTGCGCGAACGCAGGTTCAGGTGTTCCAGCGCAGCCAGCGAAACGGCGCCGGCCGCCTCGACCACCAGCTTATGCTTCTCGAGCATGAGCAGAATCATTTCGTTGATGTCGCGCTCGGTGACGGTGACCAGATCGTCCAGGAACTCGTTAATCAGAGCGAAGGGCAGGTCGCCGGGGTGCTTGACCGCAACACCTTCGGCGGAGGTAACCACATGGTCAGCCGGAGACACACGACCCGCGGCCAGTGAGTCCTTCCAGGCCGGTGAGCCCTCCGGAATCGCACCGATTACGCGCACTTCAGGCTTGAATGTCTTGATGGCGAGCGCCACGCCGGCACCCAGGCCACCACCACCGAGCGGCACGACCACGTCAGTGACGTTCGGCACGTCTTCAAGGATCTCCAGACCGATGGTGCCTTGGCCGCAGATGACTTCGTAATCGTCGAATGGCGGCACGTAAATCATGCCTTCCTTGTCGGCGAGCTCAGCAGCGTGGGCGGCGGATTCATCGAACACATCGCCGTACAGCACCACGTCGGCACCGTAGGCCTTGGTGGCATCGACCTTCAGCGGCGGGGTGATCTGCGGCATGCAGATGGTGGCCTTGGCTCCACGCTCGCGGGCCGCATAGGCCACACCCTGGGCATGGTTGCCGGCAGACGCGGTGACGATGCCGTGAGCGATCTGCTCTTCGGTGAGCGAAGCAATCTTGTTATAGGCACCGCGGATCTTGAAGGATCCGGTGACCTGCAGGTTTTCCGGCTTCAGGAGAATCTCATGGCCGGTCATCTCGCTCAGCACCGGAGAAGGAATGATCTCCGTGTGGCGGGCAGTGCCTTTGAGTCGTTCGGCGGCCAGCTTCAGTTCGGCTGCATGATCACGTTGCAGCGCCTTCAAAACATCCTTTTGTTCCATAGCTTTCCATTGTAAGCACCACAATGCCGAGAGACACCAGCTATCTCGCTTCACAGAGGTACATTCGGCCTTTTGCAGACAGCTATCTGTTTTCATAGGGGTACCGAGAAGCAAAAACCCCGGGTATAAGCCTTGATTTTCAATGCTTATACCTGGGGTTTCGACGTTACGGTACCTCTCTCAAGACAGATAGCATTTCGGGATAGCCCCGAAGTACCTCTTTGAGCGGAGAAAGGCACTCAATGCACTACAACTGGATGACGGCTGCCTCCCACGGGTCGAGCTCGCGGTTGGCAAGGGAGGCCACGGTGTGCGGAGCGTCATACGTGCTGATCACCACATTCGGCTCGGCGATTCCGACGGCGGTTAGTTCGGCAGCCTCACGTGGCAGGTCAACGGTTCGACTGGACATATTGACTACGACCAACAACTTCTCAGCGTCGAGCTCACGGGTAAAGGCATAGACGTGCGGATCAGCGGCGTCAATCAGTCGCCAGTCGCCGGCGGCCACGACCGGGCTGTTGTGACGCAGCGCAACGAGTTGCTTGTAGAAGGAGTACACCGAATCCGGATCATCGAATTCACCGGCGGCGTTGATCTCGGCATGATTCGGATTCACGGAAATCCATGGCTCAGTGGCGGCGTCCGGAGCGGTGAAACCGGCGTAGCCGGAACCGTCCCATTGCATCGGAGTACGCGCGTTGTCACGGCTGCGCGCGGCCAGACCGGCCATCATTGACTCAGACGACTGCACCTTGGCCTCCTCGACCCTCTGCCGGTAGGCATTCAAGGATTCAAGGTCACGGTACTGGTCGAGACGCGTGAAGTGGGCGTCGGTCATGCCCAGTTCCTCACCCTGATAGATGTACGGGGTGCCGCGGTGCATGTGCAGCATCAGGCCAAGTGCCTTGGCCGAACGGACGCGGGATTCCTCCGCGGAGTCGTCGCCCCAGCGGGAGACCACGCGCGGCTGATCATGATTGCCGGTGAACAAGCTGGCCCATCCTGCGTTCTGCACGGCAGTCTGGTAACCGGCCATAATGCTCTTGAATTTCGGCAGGTCAAGCGGCAGCGGCTTCCACTTGGTACCTTCGCAATCAAAATCAACATGCTCGAACAGGAAGAGCATGTCCAATTCACCGTTGCCCGGATCAGTGATGTGCTCGTTACGCTGAGCCGTGACGCCTGGCGCCTCGCCCACAGTCAGGAAGCCTTCACGCCCCTCGAATACCTCACGTCGCATTTCAGCCAGGAATTCATCCTGACGGGGGCCGTCCGCACAGAACGGATTCGGGTTGGAATAGCCCTCCTCGCCCACAGGAAGATCCTCAAGCTCCGAGCCGTACTCGCCCGGCAGCTTGCCGTTCGAATCGGTGCGCTTGGAGATCAGGGTGATGACGTCCATGCGGAAGCCGTCGACGCCTCGGTCAAGCCACCAGTTCATCATGTCGTACACAGCGCGGCGCACGGCAGGGTTCTCCCAGTTGAGGTCCGGCTGCTTCTTCGAGAACTGATGCAGGAAGTATTCGCCACGCTCGGGGCAGTATTCCCATGCGGAGCCGCCAAAGTAGGAGCCCCACTGATTGGGCTCGGCGCCGGGCTCGCCGGGCGTGGTGCCGGGACGAGCCGGACGCCACCAATACCAGTCGGCGTGTTCGTCGTCTTTGTTCTTGGATGCTTCAAACCAGGCGTGTTCATCGGAAGTGTGATTGACAACAAGATCCATCACGATCTTGAGCCCACGCTTGTGGGCCTCGGCCAGCAGCTCGTCCATATCGTCGAGCGTGCCGAACAGAGGATCAATGTCCTGATAGTCGGAAATGTCATAGCCGTTGTCGTCTTGCGGAGACTTATAGACCGGGGATAGCCACAGCACATCCACGCCGAGGTCGGCCAGATAGTCGAGCCGTGACGTAATGCCCTTGAGATCGCCGAGGCCGTCGCCGTTGGTGTCTTGGAAGGAACGCGGGTAAATCTGGTAAACGACCGCATTGGACCACCACGGATTTGGGGTGGCACCGTTGGTGCGGATGGAATCTGGAATTACTGTGCGTTGTGAAGTGGTCATCGTTGGCTCCTCCATTATTTATGGTCTACATTGCCTGTTGCTCATAGTCTAAAAAGCGCTGAATTACATTTCCATTGGGGAACTGCGTTGGTGTGCCGGAAACAAAAACTGCAAAGAGCCGGAAGGCACTGCTACGGCTCAATTCTCATAAGCTGCACATGCTATTTAGCAACATATGGGCCCTTTCGCTGTTTGTGGTGGGTGACTGTGCCGTGGGGTGATGTTGGTCGGGTAGGCTGGAGGCATGGATGCCTCTCACCTGTTCACCGCCGCGCTTCGGCTGCGGTCGCCTTGGAGGGTCGGGTCTGCGGACTTCCGTGACGCCGACGGCGACGGGCGGGAGCCGCACATCACGATCGGCTTCGAGCCCGGCAGAGGGTCCATGCTCCTGTTCGAGGCGTGGGTGTGGCTATATCGCCTGTGCTCGTGGATGATGCACTCGAGGCTCGAACCTATGAAGGAGCTCGCCCGCTTGTTCCGCCGCCACTTCGCCACCATAATCTACCTGACCTGCGGCAGCTCACATATTAACGGTTCTTCTGATTGCGACGCGCAAGAGCAACTTCGGGCGCGCTTGGATTGTCTGCTTGAACCCACTGGTGCGGGGATAGATGATTTAGTTGACACGCCTGCGGGAATCTGGTGGGGATTTCGCTGGCACACCGGATTTCAAGCAAACCCCGCCTCGGGAACCGCTCCGGACTTCGGCGTTGGCCCGGTTCGTATGTCAATCGATTGCCGTCTGAACCGGGACAGAATCCGCTGTCCCGGTTCGCGATTTTTGTCCTTTTTTACAAACAGGGACAAGCCAATCTCCGCAGGTCATATGCTCCGTAATACAAAATCGGCGGAATAGAGCCGATCCCGGAATCAACATGTTGTCCCGGTTTTCACATAAAACGATTGACATTCATACCGGGACAATGAAAATTGTCCCGGTTCGTGAAAATCGCCCGAAACCGCGAACCTGGACAGCGGATTCTGTCCCGGTTCGCGCGTCAAACGGTTGATATGTGGACCGGGACAAGCCAGTGGCACGGCGACACAGCAGATGCGCTCAATTGCACCGTAAGCCGTACGGTTTCGTCACTTTTTCATTCGCACAACGAGCAAAACCACATGACCTTTGTGCGCCACCGCCACATCAACCGACCGTCGCCTTTATTGTGGCGGTTTCCAGTATGGCAACAGGACAGAAGAGCCTCCTCCGGTGAGAGCCGGAGGAGGCTTGGGTGGAAGCGGACCTTTACTTCACAGAGTCCTGCAATTCAGGACTGGCCTACGGCCAGACCCAACATGACCTCGCGAGTACGCGACCTATCCGGCCGCCCGGGCCGGGAAACAGCCCACGGGGCTGTTTCCTTAATCGGCTCGTCTCGCTCGACGCGGTGAAGTAAAGCAGCGCCTGCGCTGTTTTACTTCACCGCTCCCCTCATCACACCACCGACGACCCACTTTTGGGCGAAGATGTAGACGATGAGGATCGGGGCCATGGCCATCAGGTAGCTGGAGAAGGCCATCGGGTAGTTGGTGGCGAACTGCGAGCTGAAGACGTACTGGGCGAGCGGGATGGTCTGGTTCGACTGATCGGTCAGAATGATCAACGGCAGGAGGAAGTCGTTCCAGGCCCACAGCGCGGTCAGGATGGCGATGGTGGCGTTAATCGGGCTCATCAGCGGGAAGATGATGGTCCAGAAGATGCGCCAGGTGGATGCGCCATCGATGCGGGCAGCTTCTTCCAGCGATACCGGAATCGAACGGATGAAGCCGGTGGCGATGAACAGGTTCGTGCCCAGGCCGAGCACCGTGTACAGAATGATCAGGCCGACCTGGTTGTCCAGGTGCAGGGAGCCCATCTGCTTCGCAATCGGCAGCATGACGACCGGGAACGGCACGAACATGGCGGCGATGAAGAAGTAGTACAGGAAGCGGAAGAAGCGCTTGTCCATGTTGCGGGCCACGGCGTAGGCCACGAAGGTGTTGGTCAGCAGGGTGAGCACCACGGCGGCCACCGTGATGATCGCGGAGTTGAGCGCGGCCTTCGGGTAGTTGACCTTGGCGGAGGCGTCGGCGAAGTTATGCCACTGCCACGAGGTGGGCAGGGCGAAGGTGCCGGCTTCGGCCGGGGTCTTCAGCGCGGTGACGATGGTGAAGTAGAGCGGGATCAGAATGGTCAGGCTCAGCACGGCCACGGCGGCGGTCAGCCACCAGTTGATCTTGTGGTCTCTGCGGAACTTGGCGGGCTTGCCGGACTTGGACGGGGTAACTGTTGCAGTAGTCATTTCTTATCCTCCCCTAAATCAGATCTGTTCCTGGCTGCGGGAGATGCGCAGCTGCACGAAGGCGATGATCGCCAGCACGATGAAGAAGAGCACGGCGTTTGCGGTCTGGTAGGCGTACTCGCCACCGGTCAGGCCACCCTTCCAGATGAGGTAGGTGACGGTTTCGGTGGAGGAGTTCGGGCCGCCCTCGGTCAAGGCGACGACCTGGTCGAAGGTGCCGAGCGCGTTCTTCATGGACAGCACGAGGTTGATGGTGAAGAACGGTCCGATCAGCGGGAAGGTGATCTTCCAGAACTTCTGCCAGGCATTGACGCCGTCGATGGCGGCGGCCTCGTAGATTTCATCGTCGATGGTCTGCAGGCCGGCGAGGTAGATGAGCACCGAGTAGGCGATGCCCTGCCAGACGGCGAGGAAGACGATCGGGATCCAGCTGAGTTGCTCATTGGTCAACAGCGAGGTGGACAGCCACTTGATGCCCAGCGCCTTGCCGAGCTCGGGCAGGGGGTTCATGAAGATGTACTTGAACACGTAGCCGATGACCAGCACGGAGAGGGTGTAGGGGATGAAGAAGATGGCTCGGAAGCCATTCTTGAAGGCGATCTTCGAGTTCAGCAGCACCGACAGGAACAGGGCGATCACATTAATCAGCACCGTGATGAGAATGGCGATGAGGAACGTGAACAGGTAGGCATGGCCCACTCGGTTGTCCTGGAAGAGGGCGATGTAGTTCTTCAGTCCGATGAACTTGTAATCGCCGTAGCCCTGCGAGTTGGTGAAGGAATACTTTACGCCATCAAGAAATGGCAGGTACAGGAAGAAGGCGAAGATGATGGCCGCCGGAACCACCATCCAGTAGTAAGCGGGGTCCACTTTGCGGGTGGAGAAGGCGGAGACCTTCTTCTTGGCGGGTTTCTTGGCAGCGGTCTTGGTTGCGGTTGCGTGTGACATGATGTTCTCCTCTCCTACCGATCACTCGAAGGTCCTGGCTTGGACCTTGTCCCATTCGGTCTGCATCTGGTTCAGGAAACGGTCGGTGTTGCCGGAGGTCACCATGGTCTGCAGGTAGCCGCCGATGTTGATGGACGAAGGAATGTAGTGGTCGCAGAAGTCGGCCAGTCGGTTTTCCTCGAAGAACGGGCGCACGGTTTCCAGCGCATCGTTGCCGAAGTAGGTGTCCTTCAGCGGCGTGATGGCGGACTGGGCGTCGGCGTAGGCGTCAAGCTGATCCTTCTGCATGAGGAATTCGACGAGCTTCATCGCTTCCTTGGGGTGCTTGGTGTTCGCACCGATGGTGAGCATCACGTCGTCGCCGGCGGTGAGGATCTGCTCGCTGGCGTCATCGGTGGCCGGCATCTGGGCGAAACCAAGTTCGATATCGGGGTTGATCAGCAGGATCTGCGGGATGGCGTAGGTGCCGAGCGGGATGATCGCGGCCTTGCCTTGGGCGAAGTTCTGCGTGCCCTGCTGGTAGGTGACGCCGGTGTCCGCAGTGGAGTAGGTGAAGAGCTCGGATTCCTTCTCGACTGAGGTCTTCCACAGTTCCTGGAACGTGGTCTTGCCTTGCTTGAGCTCGGTGTACTTCGATTCGGGAACCAGCGTGCCGGCCAGGGAGGCGAGCGGTGCCTGGGTGGTCCAGGCGTCGGCCACGGAACCCTGCAGCGGGTTGATGCCGGCGTCCTTGAAGGTGTTGAGCATATCGGTGAACTCGCTCCAGGTGGTCGGCGGGTTCTCCGGGTCGAGACCTACCTTGCGGAACAGAGCCTTGTTGTAGATGTAGCCGGAGGCGTTGCCGGCAAAGGGCAGACCATACAGGCGCTTCTTGGAGGAATCGGTGGTCTGCACCAGATTCTTGGCGATCTCGACCATGCCGGGATTGAGGGTATCCACGATGGGTTCGTCGGTGAAATCGTAGAACACACCGGAGGCGGCGAAGTTGCCAAAGCTGATGTCACCATTGAAGGTGATCACGTCCGGCACACGATTCTTCACGAAGCGGGTGCGCAGATCGGTCTGAGCGTTGGCGGAATTGTTGATATTGACCTTGATGGTCGGGTTCTGCTTTTCAAAATCGGCGACCATGGACTTGAACTGGTCGGCGGCCTCGGACTTGAACTGGAAGAAATCCAGCGTGACGGTGCCTGCGGTGCTGGAGCCGCAGCCTGCCAGACCGAAGCCGACGGCAATCGCGCACACCACGGCGGCGGTGCGCACGGCCAGACGCTTCAGTCTAGGCGTTGCATGTGGGGAATCGGACAGCATAATTGTTGACTCCTTTATCTTTCTTTTCCTCCGGCTTCGATGCCGGCGGTTCTTCCACTTTCTAAGATAACGGTTCGGCCATTTCATTCCCAGCGCCAGCGAGCCCACTTGCGCAAGCAACAAAAAGCGCGGTATTTTGTGATTAACGCAATAAATACAGCGAGGGGGGCTTGCATGTCTGATGCCAACGCGATTCCACAGTGGTTTTCCGGATCCGAGCATACGCATCGCGTGGCGGCGGCAATTGCCCAATACGGGCCGATAGCCCGCACTACGTTGGCACAGATGCTGGGACTGAGCCAAGGGGCCTTGTCCCGCATCACCAGCGATCTGATCTACGCCGGGGTGATCGAGGAGCTTCCGGCCGAGGCCGGCCCGTCAGGCAAGCTGCCCGAGCGATTCACGCCAAGGGAAAGTTCGGATCGTCGCGGACGCCCGCAGACTTCGCTGGTGTTGTGTTCGAACGCACGCACCTTCATTGGTGTCAAGGTTCATGGGATGTCGATTGTGGCCGCTGCGGTGAACGCGCATGGCGAGGTGGTGTCCGGCCGGCACGAGGTGCCGATCGGGGCGGATCAATCGGCTGAGTATGTGGTGTCGGCCATCACGCGGCTGGTGCGCGAATGTTCCGCCGATATCGCCTCTTCCGGACTACCCTCCCCCACTGCGGTGGGCGTTGCGGTAGGTGGGCATGTGGTCGACGATTCGATTGTGACGTTCGCCCCGTTCCTGCATTGGGACGGGGCCACGGACTTGGGGACGATGGCCACAGAGGCGACCGGCCTGCCGTGCGGGGTGTTCAATGATATCGATTCTCTGCTGGTGGATGCCTCCTGGTTCGGGCCGGGTGTCGGCGTGGATATGTTCGCCGTGGTGACCATCGGTGTGGGTGTTGGTTATTCGCTGGCCGTGAACGGCAAGCCAGTACAGTACCCGGATAAGAGCTATGGTCTGGTGGGCCACGTGCTTATCGATCCGGAGGGGCCGCGCTGCACCAGCGGACATATCGGCTGTTCACAATGCTTGACTGACGATTCGATCGCCGAACAGTACTCTGCGATTGTGGGTCGCGCGGTCAGTTTTGAGGACTTTGCGCGCGATGCCAAGGGACGCGTGCCGCAGGCCACGCAGTTGGTGAACCGGACGTGTTTCCGGTTGGGATCGCTGGTGGCTACGGTGGCGAACATCGCGATGCCCGGGCATGTGCTGATTGCCGGGGAGTCCGCGTTTTTGGCCAAGCTCGGCACCGATTCGCTACGTGACGGCATTCGTTTCTACCGTCACAGCCAGACCCAGCCGGTCAAGTTCACGATTATGAACCACGACTGGCAGCTCTGGGCCAAAGCCGCCGCCAGTCGCGTGATTGTGAAGCATATTGGGTAGGCCGTTCTTGGCTCCCCTCAGAGAGGGGAGCCAAGAACGTTGCTTCGCCACAGTTACTCCGCCACGACCAGCAATTACGGACTTGCCTATCGGCAAGGCTCAATCCCACCTTCGCTCAGCTGTCGCTTCGCTCAGGCCGTGGCTACTGACAGCCTACTAGGCTGTCAGCTTAACGCCACAGCCTTGAGCAATACTGCCTGCTGGGGGTGGAGGGACGGGGGACGAATGCCGTAGCGCTGCAGGGCTTCGCCGGTCAGGACTACGCCTTCCTCGTTCCACCAGCCGAGAGTGCTCTGGCCGTTGGTCAGACCGGTCAAATCCAAGCTCGGGTCAAGCGGGCTGACACGGTAGGTGCGCTCGGGGTCAAGTCCGGGCAGATGCACGGGCGCGGCCGGATAGGTCTGGCTGGTGGTCAGCTGGGTGAAGCGGTAGATGGCGGCGTCACGGTTCGGCATCACCATACCGTCCAGACGCACGGCCGGATCGTTGGAGTCGGCGTGCACACAGGTGTCGATGGCGAACCAGTCGCGGTGCTTCTTGAATTCGGCCACCCACACGGCCAGCTTGGCGAGCGCCTCGTCCGGCTCCTTCAACAGGTTCCATTCGATGCCCATGTGGCCGAAGAACGCCATGGCCATGCGCAGTTCCTGGCTGGTGGCGCGCTGGGTGGAGTGTGCGGGGCTGGCGCCCACGTGCTCGCCCATCATCGCCGGCGGCACCAGCAGCGAGGTGTAGCGCTGGATGTCCGCGCGCTCAACCGGGTCCACGCAGTCGGAGACCCAGATACGATCGGCGTGCTCTAGGATGCCGAGATCCACGCGCCCGCCACCAGAGGAGCAGCTTTCGATCTCAAGGCCCGGATGCGCGGTCTTGAGGCCCTTGAAGATGTTGTAGACGGCAAGGGTCTGCGCGTGCACGGCCGGGCGGCCGGAGCGGCGGGAACCGGGCTCGGTGACGAGCTTGTTGTGGTCCCACTTGATGTAGTCGATACCAAGCTCGCCGACAAGCTGGTCCATGCAGCCGTAGATGTAGTCGAACGCATCCGGATTGGTCAGATCGAGCACCTGCTGAGTGCGGCCCTGCAGCGGCAGTCGGCCAGCGGTGGGCGAGAGAATCCAATCAGGGTGGTTACGGGCCACATCGGAATCGGGGTTGACCATTTCCGGCTCGAACCACAAGCCGAATTCCATACCCTTGGCGTGCACGTAGTCGGCGAGCGCCTTCAGTGACTTCGGACCATCGGGCCAGACGTCCTGCGCAATCTGCCAGTCACCGAGGCCGGAGGTGTCGTCGCGGCGGGAACCGAACCAACCGTCATCCACCACGAATCGTTCCACGCCGGAGTCGGCGGCCCTGTCGGCGAGTGCCTTCAGCGTATCGAAGTTGTGGTCGAAGTACATGGCTTCCCACGTGTTGAGGATCACCGGACGGCCGTGCGAGAACAGGCGCGGATGCAGGGAGCGCACGTAGGAGTGGAAGCGGGCGGCGATCTCATTGAGGCCATCGCCATAGGAGCCGAACAGCCACGGGGTGTCGTAGGAGTTCTGGCCTTCGCCGGGGCCGGCGAGCGTCACTTCGCCGCCGAACAGGAGTTCGCCACCGCCGATTACGCCGGTCGTGTAGGGCAGACGTTCGGCGGACAGTACGGAGTTGCCGCTCCAGCCCACGTGCACCGAATAGGCGTCGCCATGCTCGAAGCCGAAACCGGGCACGCCGGCGGTCAGGAGCAGGGATGCGTCGAAGTCAGGGCGGCCGGCGAGCTGCGGCTTTTCGAAACGGCCGACGGTCAGCGGCTGGCGCTGCGGACTGCGTTCACGTAGATGGTGACCGGTGGTGGTGAGGATTTCGCCGGCGGATTCGGGCAGCGGGAAGCCGAGCTCGATCTTGCCGATCTCGAGCGGGGCTCCGGCGTCTGCACCGAACAGGTTGGTTACGGTGGCCTTCTGACGGACCAGGCCGCCGGGGAGCAGTTCAAGGTGCCATTCGACTTCCACGCCCTGCTCCTCATCGCGCGCGGCGACTATGACGCCGGGCACGCGGGCCGGGCCGGTGGCGCGGGCATGGCCGGCCACATCGGTGTAGCTTTCGCCGGACACGGCATCGAGGGTGGCTTCCAGCACGCCGCCGGTCTCGATGTTGGTCACGGTGAACTTGGGGAAGAGCTCGACGCCGGCGCGGCGCAGCACCACGCGTTGCTCGCCGATCCAGCTTTCGGCCTGGGTGGGCAGGATGGACGGCCAAGCGGTGTCGTCGAGCGCGCCGGACACGCGCTGCGGCTTCAGGGCGTCATAGGCGGCCAGCAGGGTGTCGGGCTTGGCCAGCGGGCGGCCCCAGTGGACGATGTGCGGCAGGTCGCTGCCGGCAAACACCAGACCGATCGCCACATTGGCGGCGGGCTGGGTCAGGTAGACGGCGGTGAGTGCGGTACCGTCAGCGGCGGCACCGGTGAAAGTCGAGGTGTTCTCGGCCATATTGTCTCCTTCGACGTGTGTGGATTGGCATTGCACTACTGGTTTCGATGGTAGAAGAAATGGAATATGTTGCCTTGGTGCCGCGTGTTGGTTGCGTGAGGTAAGTAATGCGTCCGTGTCTATCGCCGCTGGGCGAAGAAATCAGTCAGGATGGACTGACACTCGCCTTCCAACACGCCGCCGTGCACTTCAGGACTATGGCCGATATGCGGATCGCGCGGAATATCCCAAATCGAACCGCATGCACCGAGCTTGGGATCCCAGGCACCGAACGCGATGGTGCCGATATGGGTCTGGATGCAGGCACCCGCGCACATCGGGCACGGCTCAAGTGTGACGGCCAGCGTGCAATCGGCGAGATTCCAGGCGCCCAAGGCTTGGGCCGCCTGACGCATGGCGATGATTTCGGCGTGGGCAAGCGGGTCACCATCAGCCTCACGCGTGTTGTATCCGCGCCCGACAATCTGGCCGGCCGCATCCAGCACCACCGCACCAACCGGTACGTCACCAGCGGCTGCAGCCTGACCGGCCAGTTCCAGTGCACGGCGCATCGCCTCGTCATATTCCATACCAACGAGTGTATGCCTTTTCTCATATCGTCTCATGATGTGCATAATCGGCCGCAAGCTTAACGTTTTCTTCATGGTTCCCATATACTTTTGGTGGAGAAAAATTTAAGGGAGAAGGCGGCAACATGGCGGTATTTGAGCTCATCCTATGCATCATTGCGGCGGTGGTGGTGAGCTCGTTTGTCAGTCGCTTCGTGCCCAAAGTCTCCACGCCGCTGGTCCAGATTGTGCTGGGCGTGCTGGTTACGTATCTGCCGTTTTTCCCGGATGCAACGCTCGACCCGGAACTGTTCATGGTGCTGTTTATCGCGCCATTGCTGTATTTGGAAGCCCACGAAATCGATAAGTCGGCGTTGCTGAAAACGCTGGATCTGAGCCTATCGCTGGCTATCGGACTGGCTATCGTCACGATGGCGGCGGTCGGATTCACTTTGCATGCCGTCTGGCCGTCCATCACCTTAGCCTCAGCCTTAGCACTCGGCGCGGCACTCGGCCCGACCGATGCGGTGGCCGTCAGCTCCCTCGGTAAAGAAGCCTCGCTGACGCAGCGTCAGCGCAGCGTGCTGAAAGGCGAATCACTCTTCAATGACGCTTCCGGCATCGTCGGCTTCCAGTTCGCTCTGGCCGCCGCCTTCACTGGAGAATTCGCCGTGGGGCAGGCCGCCGGCGAATTCGTGATCTCCTTCTTTGGCGGCACCTTATTTGGCCTGGTGATAGCAGCAGCGGCCAACTGGCTATTCGAGACCGTGCGATCCCTCGGCTGGGAAACCACTACCACACGTATTCTGATGGAACTGTTCCTGCCCTTCCTGCTGTATTTGGGCGCGGAGGAATTCAATGTGTCCGGCATTCTGTCGGTGGTGGCCGCTGGCCTGTTCATCCGATTCGACCGCACCGGCGTGGGGCCGAATGTGGCACGCACGAATATCGTTTCCACTTCAGTATGGGGTGTGCTGAGTTTCTCGCTCAACGGTGCGGTGTTCATTCTTCTGGGCATGCAGCTGCCGCGCGCCATGATGGCCAGCTGGTCTGACCCGTATATCAGCAATATCGCGCTGATCGGCATTATTCTGCTGGTCACTCTGGTGGTAATCGCGCTTCGATTCTTCTGGATTGCGGCCATGCTGCGCGTTGCGCGAGATACAATCTCCGGCCAGCGCCGCAAAATGACACCCGAACGCTGGCGCTCGGCCGCAGTGATGACCTTTGGCGGCCCCAAGGGAACCATCACGCTGTCATTGATGTTCACCATCCCGTATTACATTGCCGGCGGTGCGCCGTTCCCGATGCGTGACGAGCTGATTTTCATTGCGTCAGGCGTGATTATCGTGACCTTGCTGCTGGCCAACTTCCTGTTACCGCTATTGGCTCCGAACCGTGGCAAGGATCCCAGCGCGGAAATAATTCCGGTGACCATCGATGTGTTACGCGCCACGGTGGAGGAATTGACCGGACGCATCACGCCAGAGAATCGTCGTGCGATTCTGATGGTAATCGACCAGTACACCAAGCGCATCGGGCGATTGCAGCAGCGCATCGGCGATACCGATCCCCAGGGATTCGAGCAATTGCAGATCGAAGCGCTGCATTGGGAAAAGGAATTCGTGCGCGACCGGCTTGCCGACACCAAAGCACATCCGGCGGCGGATACGGCCACGCAAGAGCTGAACGTCGAAACCTGCGAGCGCATGCTTGACCAGATTATGAATACGTTGCGTCACACTTCCACTGATCCGACTTCGGGGCACGCGGTATCGCAGATTCGCGGTCGTGTACGCATGTTCCAGCGGCAGATGAGCAATTACGCCAAACGCACGGTGTCCAAGATTCGCCACACCACACCATTGGTGAGCGAGGACCAGATTTTCGCGCGCACCCGCGAACTGCAGGTCGAGGCGATTCATCATGTTATCGGCCGGCTTATTGACGAGATGGGCCAGGATACGTACAACACCGAGCATTGTTCGGCACTGTTGCTGGATTATCGTCGTGCCGAGGCTTCATTGCAGGCACGTCCGACCATGAGCGGCACTACGGAAACCATCACGCAGGTCGAGGACGTAAAGCGCGAGAGCTACGGTATCGAACTCGGTATGATTCAGGACATGTACGAAGCCGGCGACATCAACCGAGCCCAAGCCCGCTCCCTGAGGCGCAACATCTACGTTATGCAAGTGGACGCTGATTCCGGCATCTAGTTTCCCTGGCTCCCTTCTCTGAGGGGAGCCAAGTTGGGGATTGCTATTCCCGTGTGACTTTGAGGGCTACCCAGATGCTGCGAATCAGCAGAACCGTCAGATAGGTTGCGAAGAGTATTCCGCCGGCACGCGGGCTCATGGCCCCGGCAATCCAAGTGCCCAGCGGTGCGGTCAGTGCCGCCACAATGCCGATAATCAGACCGGCTTTGGCATGCACCATTTTGCGGCGCACATTGGCCACGGTGGTGGTCATGGCATTCGGGAACATGGACAACAGCGAAGTACCACGCGCGATCAAATCGGACGCGCCAAACAGGATCGACAAAGCCGGCACGCAAATCGCGCCACCGCCCACACCCAGCAAGCCAGCCAAAATACCGGCGAGCACGCCGAAAACAATCATCAGCAAGACAGTAACCAGATTAAATTCGATTGACGAATCACGCGAAGGTATAAAAATAAGCTGGCTCACGATGATAAACGCCATAAACACCACGAACGCCCAGCGCAGCACGACTTCCGGCAGTCGGGACAACAGCAGCGAACCAATCTGACCGCCGATGAACATGCCCAGGAACATCAGCAGCGCAGCAATCCAATCCACATTGCCTTCAACCGCATAGGCCAGAACGCCGGACACCGAGGTGGGCACAATCGCCAACATCGAAGTGGCGGCCGCATGCCGCTGGGTCAGGCCGAGCCAGACCAGCGCGGGCACGATGATGGTGCCGCCGCCAATGCCGAACAGTCCGGACAACAGCCCGACCAGCACGCCCACCACAACCATAACCGCGATGCCGCGCGGGGACTCGTCCACATGATTCTCTTCAGTATGTGCAGTAGTGCTTGCAGTGCTCACTTCGCTCATGGGAGAACAGTCTATGACCGAGTCAGCCACAAGCGCCCTCGATGTCCGATTGCTGCGACGGCCGCGCCAATTCCAGTGATGGCGGCTGACTACAGCACGCCAGAGGTAATGTCGTTGTCAAGTAGCCACTGGCGCAAATCGGCGAACTCCTCAAGACTCACATTGTGATCCAGACCGTGGTAGCTCTTGGTTTTCAGCCACGTATGCTCTTCCAGCCAAGCGGCGGTGGCGAACAGTTCGTATTTTGGGATTACGCCATCGTTCTTGCCGTACGTATAGAACACGGGGATATCATAATCGGCCAGGCGAGAGTCGGCGGGGGCCGTGCCGGGCACCTGACCGGGTGCGTTGAAGCCGGACAGGGAGACGACGGCCCGGTACCGCTCGGGATTGATACGCAACAAATGCACGGCGACCAGCCCACCTTGCGAAAACCCAAGCGGCACCACGTCACGGTCGGCGGGAATGTTGTCGGCCACCCATCGGTCGACTGCTGTGGCGGCGGCATACGCGTCGTAGTCACGATCATCGCCGATAGGCAGGGCATCGTGGAACCACGCGTAGTTGCCGGGGTCGAGACTGCCCTCACGGGCCGGCGCGAGTGTCAGCGGCCCGCGCAATGCCACGAAATCGTTATATGGAGCGATGAGGCGCATGATGTCCGCCATGTCTTCTTCGCTGGATCCCCATCCGTGCAGGCACAGGAACAGCGGATGCGCGGCATGCTGGTCGAAGCCGCCGCGCGAGGTGACGCTGTGCTCCACGGTGAGTGGCTCGCCAAAACGTCCGGGCACAGTGGTGGATTCGCGGCCGATCAGAGGCTGGCTGGCATTCGCTTCTTTGCTCATACCATTCCAATATAGAGGTCTTGCGCGCTGTGCGGAAAACGATGGACCATGATTTCAATCACATTGGGTAATCCGCGCCGAATCGCCTTGGGACTTTTCAAGGGATACCGGCAATCTGTCAGGCGTTACCGCTGTCTGCGGTATCTGCGGCTGCGGTGATTGTCTCAAGTTCGCCGCCCCACTGCTGCTGCAGTGCGGTCATCTTGCTGGCCTCGCCGAACACCATCCAGCGTTTGCCGTTCAGCAATCGCCAATCACCTTTCGTTTGCTCATTATCAGCGTATTGGCTCAGCAGTTCGGAAATCTTGCTTTCGATAGGTGCCCGGCTGATGGCTGCGGACGATTCCGATTCAAAGGATACGAAGGCCACTCTCGGATCAGTGCACATCTGTACGGTGGTGATGCCCGGCAAACCGCCCGTATCAAGCCCCTGCCATCCTTCTTTGCACGCGCCGGCAGCTTGTTCGATGCCTTGCTCCATCTGTGCGGTATCTTCGACGGGTGCCTTGTCGTTCGACTGCTGAATCAGTCCTTCCGGGAACAATACGCCCACGGCCACGCCGATAACCAAGCAAACTATGGCGCACACCAGTGCGATGATGCCGCCCGCGCCCACTCCCCCGTGAGTGGCGTACCGAGGCATGGTGACTCGCGCAGCGATGACCAGAATCAGGGTGATGCCGATAAGCACCGCCGCCATCAACGCAATGTATCGTCCTGGCACTGCCGTCATAAAGGAAATGGCGTAAGGCGCGATCTCATGAACCGCCGAGGTGGCCGATACCACGACGGCTAGCAGTCCGCTGACAACGGCAAGTCTGCGGCACAATATCGACGTTGGGCTGCTGGCTTTTGTAGCGGCGAATCGCCGGCCGGCATCCCGCCTGGATGGGCGTCGATTCTGTGCACGACGTGAGCTGCGCGAATCGTCATACTGACCATCGCCGAAGAAATCGTAGTCCTCATCGTTGCGGGCCATCGGTGCCCCCCTTCCTGCCGATTACACAGCTAGTGTACCGCTATGGCTTGGGAATGGCGGTCATTCGGGGGAATGATTCAGGGCACAAAAAGAACCCCGGCGGTTGCCCGCCGGGGAGAGAAAGGAGAGAGAAGAAGAAAGGGGGTTCAATTGTCGGGAACTGCTGCGGCTCCTGATCAGCTTTCCGCTGACATCTTTTATATAACCACTGCTTTCTGGGTCTACCTCTAAGTTTCTCTGAGAAAAACCTGAGAATACTTGCGATTGATGGACCGCGGAAGCGTGAGGAGCCTCTCACGTTTCCGCCCAAGGCGCTAGACTTGAAGGCAGTATTTATTTGCCCAAGGAGTTTTTCACATGCTGCTGTCCGACCGCGACATTCTCGCCGCACAGTCCGCAGGTCATATCTCACTTGATCCGTGGACCCCCGAAATGGTGCAGCCCGCTTCCATCGACGTGCGATTGGATCGGTACTTCCGTTTGTTCAATAACCACGCCTACACCTATGTCGATCCGGCGGAAAACCAAGGCGCGCTCACCGAACAGTTCGAGGTGGCTCCCGACGAACCGTGGATTTTGCACCCCGGCGAGTTCGCACTGGGTTCCACGTGGGAATACGTCAAGTTGGACCCGTCCATTGCCGCCCGTCTGGAAGGCAAGAGCTCACTGGGCCGATTGGGGATTCTCACCCATTCGACTGCGGGCTTCATTGACCCCGGTTTCGAGGGGCATATTACGCTTGAGCTGTCTAATGTGTCGACGTTGCCAGTCAAACTATGGCCTGGCATGAAAATCGGCCAGATGTGCTTCTTCCAGCTGAGCTCGCCCGCTGAGCACCCTTATGGCTCCAAGGGCACCGGCTCGCATTATCAGGGCCAGCGGGGTCCGACGCCGAGCCGTTCCTACGAGAATTTCTACCGCGCGCACATCGACGACTGAGCGTTGCGACGTACCATTCGGCCGGCGGATGCCGGCCATTTGCTTAATCCCAAGGAGATGTCATGACCAACAGCGATGGCGGGTTCCAGTTCGACTTCCAGCAGCCCGAAAAGCCGGTCAGGCCAACGGTTCCTCCGATTCCCGGGCAAGAGACGGCAGCATATAGCACAGAACCCACGGCACAAGCCACACCGGCTCTGCAGTTCCCGCAGTCTGTGCAGTCTGCGCAGTCTGCGCAGCCCACACAGCCCACACAGTTTGTGCAGCCCGCGCAAGCAGCGTATGCCGCACAACCCACGCAAGCTGTGCCGCCCGTACAAGCCGCTCAGCCGACGCAGCCCATCGATCCGGCCATGACGCAACCGTTCTCGCCGCAATTCCCGGCTGCGGTTGCCGCACAAGCACCACAGCCGGCGGCAGCCACGCAGCCAGTAGTATCCGAAACACCAATCGCCGCTGCGCCCGGCCAGCAGCAATACGTTTGGGATCAGACGACGCAAAGCTTCCGCCCGGTGGAACCGACAGCGCCAGTGACGCCAGCAGCACCAGCCGCACCAGCGGCACCGGCGACATCGCCTGTTTCGGTAGCTTCAAACGCCGCGACACAGGCGTTCCAACCCAATCAGGCCGAGCAGCCTGCGGTAGATGCCGAGGCAACACAAGCGTTCCAGCCTGATCAGGTCATGGCAACACAGCCTTTCGAAGCTCAGGCCATGCCGAATGCCGAAACCGCGGCCACACAGGCATTCCAGCCTGATTCAGCTGCGGCCACACAGGCATACGGCGCATCATCCACCGTATCCGGTGAGACCGTTACCATGCCGGCAACGCAAGTAGCGTCTGCCGATGATGCTGCAGCCACACAGGTGTTCCAACCGGCCGCCCTGGCCGCTTCGGCACAGGCTCAGCCTGCTGTGATGCCTCCCTCCATTCCGTTGGATCAGGTCTCCGATGAGGACGATTCCGATGGCGCCGAGCCTCGTCACGGCGGTAGCGGCAAAAAGAACACCCGCAAGATCATCAGCATTGCCGTAGCAGTAGTCGCCGTGATAGCGCTGGTTGTCGCCGGCCTGCTCTGGTGGCATTCCAACAGCAGCAAGGCAAGCCAAGCCGTGGCATTGGCCGAGTGCAAGGTAGCGGCCAAGCAGTACACGAATGCTCAGAAGAAGCTCACCACCGCCATATCCAATGGCCAAACCAGCGCGCAAACATCCACCAGCGATGTGGCCGATGCCAATACGCTCACCACGCTGAATCAGGCGTTGCAAGACGCCGGCAATCCGGCTGACACCGCCAAGTGCGATTCCAGCCTCAACGCCACTGAGTTGAAGTCTCACACTAAAGAGCTGCAGAATGATGCCAGCGACATGGCTGACAAGACGGATGCCATCAACAACGCGATCAAGGCCGTTAATACTTCAAAGGCGACGGCCGATACCAACACACTGAAATCGAACCTGAGCTCGGCTATTTCGCAGGCGCAGGGCACGCTGGATAATTCCGCGGGCAGTGTGGCCGATGAAAACACCCGCACCGCGCTGCAAAACGCCATCACCGAGGCCAATACGGTGATGAACGGGACCAGTCCGTCCGAATCCGACGTCAATAATGCGATTTCTAAACTGCAGAAGGCCGAGTCCGACGTCACCGCCTCGATGCAGGCCAAGCAGCAGGCAGATGCCGCCAAGCAAGCTCAGGAAGAGGCTCAGCAGAAGGCCGACCAAGAGGCACAGCAGAAGTCTCAAGACGAGTCCAACAATAGCGACAACAATAACGGCGGCGACAACTCCACCTCTACTGACGGCACCGACGGCAGCCACAACTGAGGTCTGCAGCGTTCTCCTGTTTCTCATGGGCGGTAACTTCCTCATGTGGCGGTTAGCACATTTCCCTTTTCGCGGAATAATGCCGTTTTCAGCGACCGCCCCATGAGGAGCCGTTTGGATATAGCAGTGGGCCGGGCTCTGAATACCAGAGCCCGGCCCACTGCTATATGCCCACAATCAGGGCTATTGCGATGGCTTAACGCTTGGCCATCGCGCGTAGCACAATCTTGCGCAGTTCGGAGGCAATCAGCACGATTGCGGCCAGGCAGATGCATTCCACCCAAGCCATCGGGCTCAATGCCACGGTGCCGAACGGACCGTTGAGGAACGGCACGTAAATCACCACGAGCTGCAGCGCCACGGACAAACCAATCGCACCCCATAGCCACTTGTTGGAGAACAGACCCACGAATGCGGACTGCAGATGCGAACGGGAGGACAGCGCGTTGAACAGCTGGGCAAACACCAGAATCGTGAAGCCCATCGTACGGGCCTCGGTCATCTGCGCTTCATGGCCGATGGCATCCACCGAGCGGTCGGTGAACAAGCCGCCGGACAGGTGCCTGTCCATACCAATCAGCGTGACGATGGCCATGATGACGCCGATGTAGATGATGTCGCCCCACATGGAGGCGTCAATCACGCGGTCCGTCACCTTACGCGGTTTACGACCCATCACATCGTCGGTCTGCGGGTCCACGCCCATAGCCAACGCCGGCGCGGCATCGGTCAGCAGGTTGATCCACAGCAACTGTGTGGCGAGCAGCGGCACGGTGACGCCCACGGTTTCCGGCTGGCGGATGCCGAGGAAGCCGGCAAACACCACACCGAGGAACACGGTGAACACCTCACCCACATTGGAACTCAGCAGGTAGCGCAGGAACTTGCGGATGTTGTCGAAGATCACGCGACCCTCGCGTACGGCGGCCACGATGGTGGAGAAGTTGTCGTCCGCCAGAATCATCTTGGCGCTCTGCTTGGTCACTTCGGTGCCGGTGATGCCCATGGCCACGCCGATGTCCGCGGACTTGACTGCCGGGGCATCGTTCACACCGTCGCCGGTCATGGCCACGATGTTGCCTTGGCGCTGCAAGGATTCGACGATCTTGAGCTTGTGCTCGGGGGCCACGCGCGCGTACACGGACACTTCGGACGTGGCCTTGTCGAGCGCGGCCTCATCGGGCAGCTGGTCGAGCTGGTCGCCGGTCAGGGCCTTGCCGTCCTTGGCGATGATGCCAAGGTCGGAGGCGATGCGGGCGGCGGTCAGCGGGTGGTCGCCGGTGATCATCACCGTGCGGATGCCGGCACGATGGGCCTCGGTCACGGAGTCGCGCACCTCAGTACGCGGCGGATCGATAATGCCGACCATGCCATTCCAGATGAGATCGGTTTCAATGGCTTCGGCCTGATCGGCGATGTCGGACACCTGGCCTGCAGCGTTGACGCTTACACCGGGCACATCAGCCAAAGAACCGGTTTCCAGCGGACGGCAGGCCTCGCCAAGCGTACGGTAGGCCTCGGAGGAGAGACGTTCGACGGTGGCGAGAATCGACTGGCGATCGCCTTCGGTGAGCTTACGGACCTGACCACCCACGCGGATGCGCGTGCAGTAGCTCAACAGCACGTCGGGCGCGCCCTTGGCGAACACGGTGAGCTTGTCTGAATCGGTGCTGTCCTTGGCGATGATGGACATGCGCTTGCGTTCGGAGGTGAACGGAATCTCGCCAACGCGCGTGTATCGCTTGATCTTGCGATCGGCCTTGACCTTGCGTGCGGCCACGATCAGCGAGACTTCGGTGGGGTCGCCCACAATCTCCCAACGGCCGTTCTCCTCGCGTAGTTCGCCGTCGTTCGCGAGCGTGCCGGCCACGAGCGTGGCGACGACTTCATCGGCCACAATCTGGGCCTGCTCGGATTCAGGACTGACGCCGCCGGTCATAACCATGCGGCCTTCCGGCGCGTAACCGGTGCCAGTGATCTGCACTTCGCCGGACGGGGTGACCACACGTTCCACGGTCATCTCGTTGCGGGTCAGCGTACCGGTCTTATCCGAGCAGATCACGGAAGCGGAGCCCAAGGTCTCCACCGAATGCAGTTTCTTGACGATGGCGTTGTGCGCGGCCATACGCTGCACACCAAGCGCCAGCACCACGGTCAGGATGGCGGCCAAGCCTTCCGGCACGGCGGCCACAGCCAGCGAGACAGCCAACAGCAAGGAATCAATCACGTCATGGACGTCGTTGAAGCCTTCCAGCACGGCGAGCGCCACCAGCACCACGACAGCGATGACGCACACCGCAATGCCGAGGATCTTGGAGACGTAATCCATCTCCTTCTGCAGCGGAGTTTTCTCATCTTCGGTGGCGGAGAGCATGTCGGCGATCTTGCCGACCTGCGTATTCATACCGGTGCCGGTCACGATTGCGCGGCCGGTGCCTTGCGTCACGGAAGTGCCGTTGAAGATCATGTTGGCGCGGTCGCCCAGCGCCTTGGCTTCGGTGAGTGTGTCCGGCTTCTTGCCAACCGGCACGGATTCGCCGGTCAGTGAAGCCTCGGCGATGCGCAGGCTGGCCGCGTTGACCAGTCGGCCATCAGCGGAGACCGAATCGCCTTCCGCAAGGACGATGATGTCGCCGGGGACCACGTCGGCGGTGTTGATGCGCATGACCTTGCCATCGCGCAGCACCGAGGTCTGCGGGGCCGTCATTTGTGCGAGCGCTTCGACGGCCGCCTCGGCCTTGGCTTCTTGCATATAGCCGAGCACAGCATTGACAATCAGGATCAAGATGATCACGATGGCGTCGAACGGCAGCACTTCGCCGCCTTCCGCGCCGGGCTGCGCATTGGCTTTTTCGATGAACCAAGCGATCACCGAGATAATAGTGGCCGCGATCAGCAGGTAGACCAGCGGATCTTGGAATTGGGCCAGGAATTTCTTCCATTTCGGTACGGGCGGGGCGCTGGCGAGCTCGTTCGGGCCGAATTTGGCCAGTCGGCGCTTGGCTTCTTCCTCGCTCAGGCCGTGGGATGGGTCGACGTTCAGGGCTTTGGCCACGTCGTCGGCGCTGGTCAGACTTGGATCGGTATCCCCCAATAGCGCTTCCTGTGCGCGCACCTCTTCCGATTCCACGACCCCGTTCGTTGCGGTCGTGGACACTGCGGATTGATCTTTGAGATCATCCATAATGTTCTCCTTGGTATTGCCGCGGAGTAGTCAGCCTTGCGGCCGCTGCCGGGTTTTCTCTCCCGGCTGGACGCACAGGACTGCGCGGTTATGGACACCGGCGCAACTGCTGCCGATGCATACGATTGCCATTATTCCATAACCGCGTGGCGCACTTGGCGCACAGCGTAATAGCGTTTTGCCTAGAACAGGCGACGCAACCAGGCCTCAGCCAAATCAGGCCAACACTGCACGCATTCGACGATGTGCGCATAGAAGCCGTTACCGGCAGTTTCCGCATTGGCCAAGGACAGGCCGTGGCTGCCTTCAGGGAACAGGTGCGCCTCAATGCTCACGCCGGCGGCCCGGCAGGCCTGGATGAGCATTAGCGTGTTCTCCACGGGCACGGCGTCGTCGGTCATGGTATGCCAGACGAAGACGGGTGGCGTTTTGGCGTCGATGTGCTTTTCGATGGAGAACTTGTCCAGCAAAGCCTGATTGTGAGCTTGGTCCCCTAGCAGGCATTGGAAGCTGCCGCGATGGGCGTACTTGCCGGCGGTGATTACTGGGTACGAGAGCATCAGCGCGTTCGGGCGCACGGCGTCCGGGTCCATGCCGCCCTGTTCGCGGATGTCTTCGTCGCCGACCGAGGTGGCGAGGTTGGCGGCCAGATGCCCGCCTGCGGAAAAGCCGAGTACGGCCACTTGCGCGGGGTTTACATGCCACTGATCCGCATTGGCGCGAATCAGGCGCATTGCCTCGGCAGCCTCCAGCAAAGCCACCGGATAGCGGCTGGGCTGCACCGAATAGCGCAGCACGAATACGGCGAAGCCTTTGGCCAGGAATTGCAGGGCCACTGGCTCGGCTTCGCGGTCAGAAGTCATGGCGTAGCCGCCGCCAGGCAAAATCAGGATAGCCGGGCGTATACGGTCCGGTTCCATCTCCTCGCTGTTGTCGGCCACATAGCCAAAGAATCGCGCCTCGCTGCCATCAATGCCAACGATGGTTTGTTGAATGTATTGCATGCCATACATCATACGCGCAGAGAATAGTTCTCGATAAGAACCACTCGCCATATGCGGTCTTGCCCGTATCTCCAAACCGAATAACGCTTACAGCGAATCGTGAAGACTGCGGGCCATGGCGCGGTCGCGCGAGCCTTTGGTGAGCTTGAGACCGAGGGTCACGGCAATCAACACAACAGTGCAGGCGATCCACAGCGTTCGACCGCCGAAGTTGCTGATAGTCCAGCCACCAATCAGCGGCGCCAGCGCAATCGACGCCGACCACACTACGTTGTAGACGCCCTGATACGTGCCGCGCGCCGACGCGGGTGCCATGGCGGCAACCGTAGTGGTGGCGATAGGGAATGTGCCCAGCTCACCCAGCGTCCACAGCACTACGGCAAGCGCGAATCCGCCCCAAGAATGGGCCGCAGCCTGCACCGCATAGCCGATGACGGTTACGGCGAGGCCCATCACCAGCACGCGTGAATTGCCCATGCGCGCGAACAGTTTCATCGCGGGAATCTGCAGCAGGCACAACATACCGCCATTGATGGTGAGCAGCACCGAATACTCGCCCAGCCCTAGACCAAGGTCCGTCATGGCAATGGGCAGGCCGGAGGTGCTTTGGAAGTACACAAGGAAGTAGCCGAACATCAGCAGGGAGAAGCCGAGGAATGGAGTATCGGTGAGCACGCGCCGCCAATTGCGAGACATGGCGCCCTTGACACTGGCAGCCGGTGCGGCATCCGAGTGATTCGGCCTCTCAATGCCGGCGAATTCCGCATGGGTAACACTGCATTCGTCTTCATGGCGCACCGCACTTGGCACCGATACAGTAATCCCCAAATGCCGCACCTCGCGGAAGAACGCAATCAGCAATATCGTGACGGCTATCATCACCGCCGCTTCAACGTAGAACATCAGCGAATACGAGATCTTGACCAGCTGGTTGGCCACAATCGGTCCAATCGCGTACCCAAAATTAATCGCCCACGATTGCAGTACGTATGCACGTTGCTGACGTTCGGCAGGCACCACATCCGCGATATACGCGGCGATGGCCGGGCTGGGCAGCGAGGCGAACGCACCATAGACGAACAGAGCCGCGCCTAAAGACACAGGATCAGTGAGTACGGAAACGACCAGCAGGGCAGCCGCTGCGCCGATTTCGCCGATGATAATCATGGATTGGCGGCCGAATCTGTCGGACAAGGTACCGCCGAACAGGCAGCCGATGATTGCGCCGAAGCCGTACATGGCCACGACTGTGCCCACCACACCCTCATCGAGGCGCAGCGCGGAAACCAAATATATCGACAAGAATGAGGTCACGAAGCGACCCATCCACAGAATCAGAATCGCCAACCATAATCCCCAATACAGCAGGGACAGTCCGAATATCATACGCTGCTTCTTCACTCTCAATACCTTACCGGCTACCGACGGCGGAATAGCCGCGTTTTGGCGCGGGGTGCTGGGACAATAGCACCTATGGCTATCAAAAAAGGACCGACCAAGGGGTCGGGTGGCAAGCATCGCAACAAACTGAAGGGCTACGGCCCCACTCCCAAGGCCGAGGACCGCGTCTATCACAAGGCGTACAAGGCCAAGAAAGCGGCCGAACGTCGGCAGATGGCCGACCCGCGTCTGGCAGCCCGCCGTCGAGTGGACAAGTTCGCTTCGGCGGATACTTCGGATCTGGTGTACGGCCGTAATTCCGTGCTGGAAGCACTGCGCGTAGGCGTACCTTCTTCCACGCTGTACATCATGTCTCGTATTGAACATGACGATCGTACTCGCGAAATCGTGAAAATCGCTGGTATGAACGGCCTGCACATGCTGGAGGCCGATCGTCTGGAGATGGATCGTATCGCCCGCTCTGGCAACCATCAGGGCGTGATTCTGAAGGTCGATCCGTTCCAGTACTCCTCGCTGAACGAGCTGGCCGATCGTGCTGAGAAGAAGGCCAAGGCAATGGAGGCCGCGAATTCGGCGGCCGCCCGTATTGCTGCGCGACCGCTGTTTATCGCATTGGACGGCGTGACCGATCCGCAGAACCTGGGTGCCGTGATTCGTTCGGCGGCCGCATTCGGTGCCAATGGTGTGATTCTGCCGGAACGCCGTTCCGCTTCAGTGAACGCCGCCGCTTGGAAGGTGTCTGCCGGTGCGGCCGCGCATATGCCGGTGGCGCGCGTGGTGAACCTGACTAAGGCACTTGAGGGCTTGAAGGAGCGTGGATACTACGTTGTCGGCCTTGACGGTGGCGGCGATAAGCTCGTCGGCGAGACTGGCTTTGAATCCGATCCGCTCGTTGTAGTGCTCGGTTCGGAAGGCAGCGGTTTGGGCCGACTGGTGCGCGAAACCTGCGACGCGATTGCCGGCATCCCGATCAGCTCGTCTGTTGAGTCGCTGAACGCTTCAGTGGCGGCGGGTATCAGCCTGTACGCGGTGTCCAACGCACGGCGCAAGGCTGCGGCGGAGTGATTGTCGCTTGAGGCCGTAATAGGTTGTACATACACGGAAGCCCCTCTATTTGAGGGGCTTCTTTGTGTGATGGGCTCACCTACAGACAGTCCACCGGATTGTCCGCTTAATGACTCCACACTGCCGCATCCGGATCGTCATCGGGGTTGTAGCCGTCGTCGTCCGGGTCGCTGTAGGTGGATTCGTCGTCAATGACGCCGGAATCGGCCTCTTCGTTAAGTTCGGCGAGTGCCTTGGAGTCAAGGCTGTAGCTCGGCAGAGCGTTGTCGATGTAGCTGGTCACGGCCTCGCCCATCGGCACGTCGTGGCCGGCCTTCTCCGCCAGGAACCAGCGATGGTCAAGCACCTCATGGAAGAACTGAGCAGGCTCGATCTGGGAGCGATATTCGCGCGGAATCATACGCACGGTCGGCTCAAACACCTCACGCATCCAGTCGGTGGCCACGATTTCCAGATCCTCGCCCTCACGCCACGTGGAGGCACGGTAGGCGTCAAGGTCGTTGAGCAGACGACGGGCCTGGTTCTCCTGCACGTCAAGGCCGGTGAGGCGCAGCAGCTTGCGGTTGGCGTAGCCGGCGTCCACCACGCGCGGGCGGACCAGCACACGCTTGCCGTCCTCGGCGGTCTTCATTTCCAGCTCGTCCACGTCGAAGCCCAGCTCGTTGAGCTTGTTGACGCGCTGCTCGATCTTCCACATTTCGTCCGGGTTGAACTTGTCGGTGTCGGTCAGGGCGCTCCACAGCGAGTGGTAGCGGTCGACTAGGCGGTTGCCCACCTCGATCTCATCCACGTCGCCGGGCAGTAGCTTGCCGGACGCCAAATCCATAAGTTCGCCGATGATGTTGGTGCGGGCCAAGTCGATATCGTATTCGCGCTGGCCGTCGGTGAGCTGGGCTTGCAGGTCACCGGTCTCGGCGTCCACCAGGAAGGCGGAGAAAGCGTCGGCGTCGCGCAGGAACAGGACGTTCGACAGGGACACATCGCCCCAGTAGAAGCCGGCCAGGTGCAGGCGCACCAGCAGCACGGCGAGGGCGTCAATCAGTCGTTCGGCGGTGTCCGGGCGCAGGTTGCGGGCGAACAACGCACGGTACGGCAGCGAGAACTTCAAGTGCCGGGTGACCAGAATCGCCTCCAGCGGCTCCCCTTCACGGGTATGACGGCCGATGACCACGGCGATCGGGGTCACAGTTGGCAGTTCGAGCTTCTGCAGTCGACGCAGGATCTCGTACTCTCGCTCGGCCACCTGGCGCGTGATCTCCTTCATGGCGTACACCTCGTCGCCCACGTGCACGAATCGCACGACGTGGCGGGAGATGCCTCGCGGCAGGTTGGCCAGCAGGTCCTTAGGCCAGGTGGCCAAGGGCTTGTGCCAGGGCAGCGTGAACATCTTTGGGTTCGAGCTGGCGGCGGTGATTTTCAGTGCTTGCGGTTCGGCTGAATTGGCGTGTTCGTCTTCGGCTTTGACAGACGTGGCCTTCAGCGCACGCGGATCCATCTGGGGCAATTCGTTCAACTCCATGTGTTCGATTTTACGTGTCGTTCGCGATGTGTGCTCCTTTGCCACGACTTCGGCGCGTTATGTTTACGGACGATTCAACTCGCCCCATGCCGCTCATTGCATATCGTTGGACTTGGTTTGCTGTGCAAGCTGCAAACGCAGCTCATCGATCTGCCGCTGCAGGCTCTCGATATAACGTGTTTGCTTGCAGATGATCAGATCGCGCACGTCACGCACATCGACCTTGCTGACTTCTCTGTCTTGCTCCGTGTCCATATCCACAGAAAACAGGCGTTCCGGGCTGCTTGCCACTTCCAGATCTTCCAGCTGCATTTTCTTCCGCCATCGGTCCATGCAGCGTTCAATACGTTTTTCGCCTATGAGCTCAGGCCCTAGTCCCGCCTCACGGAACAGGTACGTGGGCGATTCGCCGGCATCGGCGCGCATCACGCATTCCCGTTTGAACCACTCGGCATACCTGATGCGTGATGGCGATACCTTCACCACCGCCCGCAGCTTGATCAGACGTTTTATCTGTGCGGATGAGAACGAGGCCTTGCTATGCGTCATGCTTTTCCTCCGTCGGCACGGAACTGGTGTGATGACTCGGTATCATCGGAGCGATATCGCACGCGTAGTTTCAACACGGCAAATGCGATGACAAGTATGACGGCCGCAACACCGGCGATACCTCCCACGGCGGCACCGGTATTGCCGATAACGCCAGGATTGCCCGGCATCTCTCCTGGGTTGTGTTCGTGTTCAGGCGGGGTGGGCGGAGTACTGGTGCTAAATTTCGGCTCTACCGCGATGTTGAGATCGGCGGCCGTATCTCCGCTGCCGGGAATCGAGATGAGGAACGGATCACAGTCGTATGCCTTGTTGGCTTTCGCCGAATCCGTGCGGGAGACCAGATATAGGCCAAGCGGTAGGTTCTGGAAAGTAAGTTGGCCAGCTGCATTGGTGGTGCCGGAATGCTGGTATAGCTTGTTTTTCGCCGCGTGTGCAGCCAGCTTCTTGGCGGCATCGTGATATTCGCTCGATGTCAGGCGTTCCCAATCGGCAGTGAGACCGGAAAAATCACTGACGGTTTTATATGAGGAAACGCTACCATCATTGTTCGTTGTGACAGTGGCGACGCGCACGATGGCATAAGTATCGCCGGCAAGTGATTTGGGCGAAGCCGTGTCTCGGCCCCATACGGCATTGATGGTGAGAGTGCCGAAGGAATCAGCTTGCGCGTATGGCACCATGAAGCCGAAAGACACAAGACCAGTGAGGATGATAGTAATGGCGGCGGCAATCATGGCAGCAATGCGCGCCGCACCATATTCGCTTCCGCTATGCGGGTCTAACATGTCTGCCCGGTCCTTTCCGCCGTGATGAATGTGATTGGTTATTTGTATTGGCTGGCTGAGGAGGCAAGTCACCGTCCGGCTCGATGGCTGTGGAGCTAGAATCACCGGATGCGACCTTGGCGCTCCCACTCTGCCGGCGTCGCCGCTCATGCCGCTGCCACAAATGCCATGCAATAAGCAAGGCAATCAGCGCGAGAGACGGCAACAAATACTGCAGCGGAATGTCCACGTGGAATGTGGATTTGGCGTCATTCTGCTGCTGTGGTGTGTATGGAATACGATGACCGCGCACCAGCAGCCGATGCGTGTTGACCGCATACGGTGTGCAGGTAATGAGCGTGACCAAATCCTTGCCGGGCTCAATCGCCAGTTGTTTGGCATCAGTCGGCAGAACGGTAGTGATCTTATCGACCTGATACGCATACGTGTCTTTAAGTATTGTGATATAGAACTTGTCGCCTTTTTTCATAAGGTTCAAGTCCGTGAACAGTTTTGCCGTGGGCAACCCTCGGTGGCCAGACAGCGCCGCATGAGTGGACGCGCCACCAACTGGTAGTGAGGTCTGTTCCAAGTGACCGATGCCGGATTGCAGTACTTTCTCGGAAGTGCCGTGATAAATAGGCAGGGTCTCCTTGAGCTTAGGCACAGTGACGTATCCCATCATGCCGTCGCCGGCGAGGTTGAGGAGCTTCATGTACTCGGCGTCGGTGGCTTCGGTGTTCACCGCTCCGGTGAGGGCGCTGGTGGTGCCGGAGCTTTCCTCGGCGAGTCTGGTGTTGTAGGCGTGCGCGGCGTCGATCATGCTGCGGTATTCCTCGTCGGAGAGTGCCTCGACGGCCGCGTCGTAGTTGCTGACGACGCGCGAGGCGTTCTTCATGACGAGGAAGTTGCTGATCGTCGGGTAGAACAGGACGAGCAGTCCGATCACGATGACCAGCAACGGCGCGAGGCCGCGCAGCTTCTTAACCATGGATCTCCTTGGTGGGGCTTCCCCGGTCAGGGAAGGCCGGCGCCCCGGTCCCCTTGACGCGGGTCAGGGGAACCGGGGGTCAGTGGCGGTCTCAGGCCGCGTGACGGGACTTGCGGTTGGACTTGACGTACCAGGTCGCGCCGAGGGCCACGATGGCCACGCCGAACACGGTGAACAGCACGGTGCCCATGCCGCCGGTCTCGGGGAGGGTGACGCCCTTGTTGTTCTCGACGGTGATGACCGGGACGGTGGTGCCCTGCGCGTTGGCGTTGTTTACCTTCCAGGACTCCAGGATGCCGGTGTTCTCGTCGTACGTGGCGGAGATGGTGACCGTGATCGGATCCTTCAGCAGGTTATAGCCTGTCGGAGCCTTGATCTCCTTCACCTTGTAGGTGCCTTCCTTGAGACCGGTGAACTGCAGCTTGCCGTTATTGTCGGTGACCACAGTCTTGTCATCGGCGACGGTTTCCGTTCCCTTGGCCGGGCGGAACACACCATCGGAGACCTTCACAAGATTGATCTTGGTGCCGTTCTCGCGCTGCAGTTCGAACTGGGCGCCCTTCAGCTTATCGTTGTGGTCGACCGCGTTGACCTTCTCGATGTCGAAGTTGAAGGTGTAGGTGTAGGTCTTGTCTTCCTTGGTGGTGCCGGTGCCGTTAGAGGCCGGGTCGTTGCTGTACTCGATCTTCGCGTCGTTCTGGTTGCCGGTGGAACCGACCTCGGCGTCCTTGTTCAGGGTGGCGGAGTACTCGACGGTGATGGCCTTGCCGGCGTCATTCTGGTGCAGATTCTTGAAGTTCATCATGTTGACTTCAAGAGCGGTCTTACCAGTATCGGAGTCCGTGGTGTACGTAGCGGTGTAGTCGAGGTCCTTGGTCAGCGTGGTATCGCCGATCTTGACGGTCGGAGCGAACGTGCCGCCCTCGGCGGTGCCGTTCAGAGTAAGGCCCTTGGACAGGGTATCGGTGAACTTGAAAGTGTAGCCGTTGGTGTACTCGGTCATGTCCGGCACGGTGGAGGCGAGCTTGAAGTCCACGGTGTCGCCGATCTCGACGCTGTTGTGCTTCTTGTCGTCGGTGCCGTTCTTGACGGTCTTCTGGATGGTCGGGTAGGTGCTCTTGAGGTCCTGCTCGACGGCGGTGCTGTTCAGCACATTGAGCAGGATGGCATCGGTGCCACGCTTGTCACTGGTATCGGTGGAACCGGCCTTCGGGCTGACGAGGTAGGAACCGTAGGCCAGATCGGTGAACGTCGCCGTGTACTTACCGTCCACGGCAATCTTGGCCGCGCTCTCGGTCTTAATGGTCAGGCCGGTCTGGGTCTTCGCCCAATCGGAGGCCTTCTTGGCGAACGGGACGACCTGGGTCTTCCCGTCCTTGAGGCCGGAGACGTAGTCATAGGCCCTTTGGGCGACGTTGTCGACGGTGGTGTCATCGCCAAGGTTGAACTCAGTCTTGTTCGAGATGAAGAACTGGTTCCACTCGGAGTTCAGCGTGAAGCCGCCGTTGTCGGCGGTTCCGGCGTTGACGGCATCCAGATCGTAGGAGAACATCTGGTAGGCCTTGATTTCCTTGCCGGCGAACTCGGCGTTGGTGCTGCTCACCTTGATGCTGCCGTTGGCTTCCTGAGCGTTGGCGGTGGTGGCGCCGAGGCCGGCGACGCCGAGCATCGTGGCGGCTGCGAGGACGCCCGCCGCTACTTTCCTGACTAGTGACTTCATCACTGTTCCTTTCTCTGTACTGCATCGGTCCCGGTCGGGGCCGGTTCGAGTTGGTTACATTGGTTGCCCCGCCGCCGTGCGACGGCGGGAAGTCTGGTTATCGGGTGTGCCGACCGCGTTTGCGGCCGACCGGCAGCGCGGTTCCCGCGCCCGCTCCCCCGGCCGCGGCCGGTTCCATGCGGTTGGCGCGCAGGTACCATGCGGTGCCGAGGGCGAGCATGAGCACGCCGAGCATGACGAACAGGAGCGTGCCGTTGCCGCCGGTCTCGGGCAGGGGCGAGAAGTTCGTGACGGTGACCACATACTTGCCGTCCTTGTCCGTGCCGTACTTGACGGACACCGAGTAGCCGGCCTCGGCCGGGGTCTTCGTCTCGGCGTTGCCGTCCGTGTCGCCGGAGGCGTAGGTCATGTTGAGCTCCTTGACGGTGTACGTGTAGTAGCGCGTCACGTCCTCGCCGTTCGGGCCGGAACCCTTATCAACGAAGGCGACCGGCAGGCCGGTGAGCTTCGTGCGCCACGTGTCGCTCCACGCGGAGCCGTTCTCCTTGGCGGTCATGGTCACCGTGAACGGGTTGGCCCGCTCCTCGGTGGCGCAGTCGTCCTTGAAGCATTCGAGCTTCCCGGCCTTGACCTGTTCGCCCGCCGCATTCGTGTACGTGGCGGTTACCTCGAGGGTGATGGCGTCGGGGCGTTCCAGCTGGCCGTTGCGCCACACCTTCTGCAGGGTGAGGTCCACGGTCTTGCAGCCGTCCTTGCCGCACGGGTCCTGGCCGTCGTCCGGTTCGGGGGTGAGTCCGCCGTTGTTGTCGGTCACGGTCGCGTCGAGCATGAGCACTGCCTTGGCCGGGGACTGGTAGGCATCGAGCTTCGTCTTGGTGCTGCCGTCCGTGGAGTTGACCACGGCGTCCTTAATGCCGACCCATGTGGCACCAGTGTCGCCGGATGCACCACTGTGCACAGCGCTGCTGTCGTATGTGTTGACCACGTCGAACAGCTTCACTTCCCAACGATCGAGTCCGGTGTTCAGCGCATCGTCTGCCGTGTTCTTCTGCGAGAAGATCTTGTTGCCGTCCTGTGCGGAGGTGCGGGCCTCACTAGCGTTCGCGGCCGCCTTGCGGTAAATGCGATAGGTGTTGTATGCCTTGTCGCCGTTGCCGTCATCGACCGGTCCGAGGATGTCGCTCATGGTGTTGAAGTCCCATACGGACTTGAGTTTGGTGTTCGAGAACGGGTCGACCAGTCCGCTGGCACCGCGGATCGTGTCGGCGTAGACCATGTGGTCGTCTGCCAGCACGCCCTCGTCGTTCAGTCCGGCGAAGCCGCCCGTGTAGCCTGTGGAAAGATCCTTCACACCGTCGGTATCCTGAGTTGCCCCTCCGCCGAACACGTCATAGCCATTGGCGATGCCCGTTACGGTGGACTGTTCCACGCGAGTACGGTTGCCCTTGATGAGCTGGACGGTCAGGTTGCTGCCCGAACCATCCATATCAATGCCGTCTTTGCTGCAAGGCAGTTTGATGACACTATCGCCGATGGTGACAATCGCCACGTCGGTCTGCTGCTGGTTTTCATCATCAGCCTTGGACAGAGCAACGCTCACCTTCAGTCCGAACAGGTTCACGTACAGCACGTTGCCTTCCGAAAGCACCTTGAGATCGAATACCTTGCCGAAGATGGCCGGGAACCACTTGCCTAAATCGATGACGCCGACCTGTTCCGCCTTGTCGAGGTACAGGAGCTTGACCAGCGCGTTCACCACTCGCAGGAGCAGGTCCACGAGTACAGAGTTGACCTTCGCGTCAACCAAATAGGCACGGCTGGTTTCACCGACGAATCCGCCGGCAATCTCACCGCTAGTGACCTTCTTGAGATTGTCAGACGTGCAGCCCTTCACCTTGGCCAAATCCACGTATCCAACAAAACCGCCTGCGACCTCACGTCCGGTAGCCTTGTCGGTGGCTTTGCCGTAATTGTCGCCATGGTGTGTGGCGGTGACGGTATAACCGTCCGGGATGCCGGTGACGCGCGAATCGCCAACGTGCGAGCCCCAGATGTCAAGTACGCCGGCCGTAGCACCAAGCAGATTGAGCGCATCCGTGCCGAGTTGTGCATTGTCGGCGGCGACCGTGCCGGATTTGCCAAGATGCCCGATGAAGCCGCCCACGTAGTTCACGCCGGTCACACTGTTGAGGTTGGTGACCGCAGACTGCTTCACAGAGCCATTGATCAGTCCACCGCCGAAGCCACCGACCGCACCGGTGTAACGCTTCGAGTCAAGCATGCCCTTTGTGGTGGAATCATGGGCGACAATCTGGATGCCGTCGCTCACACCGTTGACCTGACCGTCATAGATGAAGGTGCGGAATGCTTCGAGCACGCCCACGTTGCCGACCTTGAGCAGTTTGAGCAGCAGGTTGGTATCCTGCTTATCGCCGGCCTCGCCGCCGCCGACGGAAGCGACGCTGGATACATCAGCAAGACCAAAGAAGCCACCGGCGTATTGCCCGCCTTCGACAGCGCGCAGCCCGTTAACAGTAAGAGAAGCCGGGTCATTGTTCGGATCCGCTTCACTGCCGGTACCTTTGGCGGAATCCTTGTCACCGAGGATCGCGGCTTGCAACGAACCAGCGAAACCGCCGGCGTTCAGGGCATACTTGGCTGTGGTATTACCCTTATCGTCCTTGCTCTCATATGCGCCATTGACCGTGTATCCCCATGCCGGGTCATCCGAGCTCACATGTGCACCGCGAATCGTCGTAACCGTGGCCTGCAATACGCTGACCAGACTTGCCGGGTTCGATACCAGCGAGTCGAGGATTCCTTGCAGGAATCCCTCGGACGCATTGGTGTCCACATCCGCAACCGCACCGGCAGTGGCCACGCCGATAAATCCGCCGACATTGTTGCGCCCTTCCACCTTGCGCAGGTTGGAAACGTTGGCGCCGGCAGCGGTGACACCCTCGACAAGCTTCTGGCCGTTCTGGTCGAGATCGCCCCAGATCTGGCCACCGACCGCGAGACCGGCATAGCCTCCGGCATTACCGGTACCGTGCGTGATGTCTTCACCGGTGGCCACGACCTTCATACCCTTGCGGTAGCCGGCCACGCTCGAGGATTTGACGACGGGCACAAATACCTGTGCCACGTCGAGCATCTGTCCCAAATCAAGTTTGATGCCTTTGTCGCCGAATAGTTGGATAGAGCCGAACGAGGATGCCGAGCCGGATTCCATCGTGCCTGCATAACCGCCTGCCGCACGCATGGCAGAGACGGTCTTGACATCCATCGACTGGCCATCGGTGATCGTGCCGGTGCGCATCAGACCGACGTGTCCGCCGGCGACGCCGGAATCATGCAGGTTCGCGCCGGTCCGATACTCCGCACGTCCTGCGACGACGTTGAATCCGAAGATGTAGGATTCGAGGAACTTGTCCAGGGAATCCTGGTCGGTAACAGAGCCCGCACCATCAGCCGTGGTCACATCGGTGAATTCCTTGCCATACGCACCGTACTTGCCGATGTTGTCGACCCACGTCTTCCACTGGTCGTAGCTCATATTGCGCAGCGGACCGGTGACCTTCGTGTGCTCCTCGGTCGGGTAGACCACAGACAGCACGCCAGCGAGATTGCCGGCCTTGATGAGACCGCCAAGCAAGGAGAGCGAACCGCCTTGAGCGGTATCGGCCGCCTCCATGAAGCCGGTGTAACCGCCGGCGATTTCGGCACCGTATACGCTGCGGATGCGCGCGGCGTAGGCTACGCGCTGCGGCCCGTTGTATTTGCCGTCGGTGTTCTCCTGCTTCCACGCTGCTGTGTTGTTGCCCCAGATATGACCGCCACGATTACGACCTGCATAGCCGCCGGCCATGCCGCGGCGTGTGGTCGTATCCGATGCCGCCTGGGCACGCACCGCGCCGCCGCACACTGCGGCATCGGTCGAGCTGTTGCGAATCGTCGGCACGAAGTCCTGCACGAGCGAGAGCAGGTTGTCGAGGTTGACAAGCTTCTTGAGCACGCTGCCGTCACCAAGCACGTTCGCCACGGCTCCCGGCTGCATGGCGCCCACGTAACCGCCGGCCGATACCTGGCCGATGATGTACACGAACTCGTGCGAGCTGGAGTCCTGGATATGGCCGCCTTCGATGTCTCCGGCGAAGCCGCCGGCCATGCCCAGTGGATCGGGCTTGTTGTTGGCGTTCCTATGGTCTGCGGTGCTGGCCAGCACGGAGTATCCGCCGATGCCGCCGGTCACGTCGGAGTGCTCGATGGTCGAAACGACAATGTTGAGCACATCCAGCACGTCGTTGAGATTGACGTTCTGGCCGAGCAGGCTCAGGCCGCCGCCCACGGCTGCTGCCGAGCCGATATCCATTTTGCCGATATAGCCACCGGCATACCGCGCGGCAGTGACTGCATACGAGCTGTCTTTGCTCAGATAGGTGTCGTCGATTGATCCGGTGGTTTCCAGATTCTTCGGTGCCTTGACATCGGTGTGGCGCAGTTGAGTGACACTGGAATGGGACACCTGCACACCGGAACCGTAGCCGATGTAGCCGCCGGCGGAACCGGATTGCGTATCGGATTGGTCAAGTCGGGTGGCGGAGACGGTGAAGCCGGGATCATCCGGGTCGGAAATCTTGTTGCCGCTGGTGGTCTCCACGGTGGTGGCATCGGAATGCACGCCTGCGTAGGAGATGAACGGCACATAGCCCTGCACCACCTGCAGCAGGTTGGCGAGATCCACCGTACCGAATTTGCCGAGCAGACTCAGACCGCCGTTACCAGCCGAAGCGAGTGCGCCGGAAACGACCTTGCCGCCGAAACCGCCCGCGTATGCGCCGCCGGTCACATGGTCGAGGTTGACAACAGCCACGGGGTTGGCTTGGACGCGGGACTGCACGTCTGCCAGTGTTGGGTCGTTCTCGAGATCTTTCTTATCGAACTGATTGACTTTGCCGCTTTGGAAATTGCCGGCGTAGCCTCCCGCGATATCACCTTCGACGTAACCACCGTTGACATACGACACAGTGGTATCCGTATAGCTTGGAATCAGATACGGCATGGCACCGAGCAGGTCGTTCACGGACAGCAGTCCGCCCTTGATGAGGTTGTCCAATACGCTGGAATCATCGGCGTTGCTAAGTGCGTCGGCGAGGCCGCCGGTGGTGGAGAAGCCCACGAAGCCACCCGCTATGCCATCGGATGTGCTGGTATCGGCCGTGACCGACTTGAGGTTCGTCACATGGCTTTCGCGGGTCTTGGTGCTGTTGGCCTGGCCGTAGAAGCCGCCCGCAGCGTAATCGGTGGTCTCGTTGTTCTCGTTCTTGCCGGTCGCCTTGACCGTGAATCCGTTGGCGATGCCGTTCACATTCGATGCAGTGACTGCAACCGAAGAATATTGGGCAACCGATAGCAGACCGGATAGCTTGATAAGCCCAAGCACATTAAGGCCGCCGGCGCCAACGGCGTCGCCCGGTCCGGAGAAGCCGATGAAACCGCCGGCTTCTCCCTTGGCCGTGACCGTGGCCAGATTAGTGAGGTTGGTGTTGGTCACGTCACCACCGGTGGCGCATCCGATGGCACCGCCCGCATAGTATGAGCCAGCCGTCACTGTCAAGCCGGATGCCGGGGCAGCAACAGTCACGTTCTCCACGGTGAACGGGGCAAACTGGTCGAACTTCTTGAGCGTGGCGATATCGCCAATTTTCACCACACTGTTGAGCAACCCAGCCACTGTGGTCGGTTGCAGATTGCCGGCGATGCCGCCCGCGTAGGAGCCGCCGGCGCTGACTGATTCAAGACCGTTGATGGCAGTGGAGCGCTGCTGAGGGAGCCCACGGGGATTGTTGTATTTCCAGAACGTGAGGTTCTGCAGATGATCCTGCGAGGAGTCGCCGATCACCGTGCCCGATCCTTCTCCCACGAGACCGCCCGCGTAATCGCCACCAGCCTTAACGGTGAAGGAGCCCTTCATCTGCGTGCCGAGAATCACGGAGGGATTCACGCCAACGATGGACAGCAGTTCTCCCGCACCACTACCGCTGCCGCTCAGCAGCTTGGCCACAGCCTTGGTGAGTTGTTTCAGCAGCGATGCGTTCGTGGCATCATCCGTGCCGAGTTCTAGGCCCCATCCCACGGAGGCAAATCCGGTGAATCCTCCGGCGTGGGATTTGTCAGTAGACACGGCAGCCGTGGCTGAAATCGTATTATTGACCGCGTAGGCATTGGCCATCGCGCCGCTAAATCCACCGGCATAGTCCGTGGCAGATACAGTGACCTTGCCATCGCCGTCGACGGTCAGGTTGCTGTTCTCGATGAGGCTCTGCGGACGCAGTGCAGACAGCAAATCAATACCAAGCGAGTTGAGCAGACCACCTACATTGCCATTGCGGCTTATTCCGGCGAAGCCACCGGCGTATTGCGTTGCCCGCACGGTGAAACCGTTCGTGCTCGTCACCGAGGAGTTCTCGATGATTGCGCCAATCTGTGCACCGACGAAGCCGCCGGCTTGCGGATTATTCTTGTTGCCGATCACCACGTTCTTTTTGAACCCGTTCACCGAACTGTTCGAGATGACCGGGTTGTAGTAGCCGACCGGAATCAAGGCATTCAGTCCGAGCGTGCCGGACAGCAACCAGTTCACCAAATCGCCCAGCCCGAGGAATGGGATGACACCCAAGATCTTCGAGAGTACATTGGTGAGCGTTCCCACGATGCCGGAGACCGCATCGTATCGGGTTGCGCCCTCAACATATCCCACGAAACCACCGGTCATACGGCTTACGCTGGATACCGAAACATCCGCCACTTCACAATCCGTGACCTTGGCATCGCCGTAAATACGGCCGGCGAACGCACCCGTGGCGAGATTGGAAGGATTGTCTTTGTGCAGGGTGAGCAGACCTTGCGGACCTTGAAGATTGAGGTCAAGATTTACTTGTCCGAATGTCAGCAGTTTCAACGCCTTAAGCAGAAGATCCAAAAGTCCACCCACTGCCGAAGTGAGTGTGCCGAGCAGTGTCGGCGGAATATATGACTTGCTTGCCTGATTCGTCACAGACACGTCCTGCAGCTTGAGGTTCGACACCACGGCCGTACGGGCGCTGCCCAGACTGTTGTTGTTCATCACGGTCTTGTTCGTGATCGAGGCGAAGAAGCCGATGCCCTGCTGCTTGCTGACGTCCAGCTGCTTGCCCGGTTGATTGACGACCACATGGCTGATGACCGGCCGAGCTGCTGTGGTATGCTCCACGCTTGCGCCATCGGTGCCGACAGCCTTCCACAGGCTAGCCACAGCGTCTGCGCTGTTGGAGACCGCGCCGAGCATGGTGCCGGAGAACATGAGTGGAGTCCACTCGGTGTTGTTGGTATCGGCCGCGTTCTTGGACAGGTCGATGTCACGGAAGATCAGATAATCCGCATCGGCCGAATAGGTCAGGCCGGTGTTGGCGGCAGAGTAGTCCGCTTGCGTACCATTAGCATTCACGCCGTAATACCTGGTGCGGGTCTTACCAGCGTCCACTTTCGTACGACATATCGCCAGCGAATTGTCATAGTCGGAGGCATCAGCATTGCGCAAAGTATCTGAATCGGAGAGATCGGCGTCACCGGCGTATTCGGAAGACGGCGTGCCGTCCACCCACTGATAATTGGGTCCTTGTCGCATGCAAGTCTGCGTGACCTTGTTGATGCGGCCAATAACCTTCTTGCCGGAACCAATCGCACGCAGCTGCTGCTCGTTACCAATCAGGATGTAGGTCTTGCCGTTGATCTCCTTGGTGACCTGACCCTCAAAGTCACGGCCGCCAAGCGCCGTCGCGGCGACCTGCACATTGGCCTTCGCCGGCGATTGATCCGTCGCATTTGAGGAATCGTTCTTGGCATCTTGAGAAGAAGCATCGTTTGGAGCCTGCGTTTGGGCTCCATCATTGGCGGAATTGCCAGCGGCAGCTTCTGCTGAGTCGTCCGCCTTATTGTCTGTCGCACCATTTGAGGATTCGGAAGAATCACCAGTAGTAGAAGATGAAGGAGATGAATCCTGCTGTGCGTCTTGATTCGTTTCGGAAGGTGTTGGCGCACCGTTTGATGTATTGGCCTCTTCTGACGTCTTATCGTCAACGTTGACATTGCGAGCAGAAGGAGCAGCTACGACAGTATTACCCCCCCCCTCCTCAGAAATTACGGCATTAGGAGAGCTACTCACATCGTCTATATTCTGAGCATATGCTGCAGGCACCATGCACACGATGGACAAGGAAACAGCAATAACCGAAGCAAGGCAACGCTTCAAGGCATGGCTCTGCCGTCCAGATTCCTGTTCTGTTCCTCCGTTAAACCCGCAACGGACGAACTTCAATTTCGAGCTCACTGTTTCCCCTCATAGATTCGCAATCCTCTTTTCGGGGGTTACTGCATATAATCATACCATCTTTCTAGGAAGAAGTTGACAAAAGAACAAAAAACGTTCATTTGCGGGGGCCGGTTAGCGTACGTTTTCTAGGCAAAAAGAAAAGCCCCGCAGCTATGCAGGGCTTTCCCAACGAGGTCATAAGAGAGGAAGAGAATAACCTCGTTTAATGGTTGACGAAGCGATTAGACCTCGCCAAGTATCTATTAGTTCAGACGCAGCTCAGTCGACGGAGCGAACAGGTGCATCTTGGCCGGGTCGATCTTGATCTTGACGGTCGCGCCAACCTTCGGCAGCGCACGCGGATTCACACGAATCGTGGTGAGCTTGTTCTGGTCGGACATGACCTGGGAAGCCTCAGCGGCGGAGCCATCGGTGATGATGTTGCCGTAGATGTAGCCATCGGAGCCCAGATCCTCGACGTTCACAACCTTCAGGGAGAAGGCGTTCGGGTCGTCAGCCGGGGCCAGGCCAGCGTCCTCAGGACGGAAGCCGACCACGATCTGGCCGTTGTCTTCGGCGGTGAGCTTGTTGACGGCCTCAGCCGGCAGGTCCACGGTGTCCTCACCGATCTTCGCCTTGCCGTTGACCACCGGGTGGGTGTTCAGGTTCATCGACGGGGAGCCGATGAAGCCGGCGACGAAGACGTTGGCCGGACGATCGTACAGCTCAGTCGGAGCGCCGACCTGCTGCAGGATACCGAGCTTGATGACGGCGATGCGATCGCCCATCGTCAGAGCCTCGGTCTGATCGTGGGTCACGTACAGGGTGGTGACACCCAGCTGGCGCTGCAGGGCAGCGATCTGGGTACGGGTCTGGACACGGAGCTTGGCGTCCAAGTTGGACAGCGGCTCATCCATGAGGAAGACCTTCGGCTCACGGACGATTGCACGGCCCATGGCCACACGCTGACGCTGACCACCGGACAGAGCCTTCGGCTTGCGGTCGAGGTACTCGGTCAGGTCGAGGATCTCAGCGGCCTTCTCGACGCGCTTGCGGATCTCGTCCTTCGGAGTGCCGGCGATCTTCAGGGCGAAGCCCATGTTGTCGGCAACGGTCATGTGCGGGTACAGAGCGTAGTTCTGGAACACCATTGCGATGTCGCGGTCCTTCGGCTGCATCGTGGTGACATCCTTGCCACCGATGAGGATGCGGCCCTTGTTGACCTCTTCCAGGCCGGCGAGCATACGAAGGGTCGTAGACTTACCACAGCCAGAAGGGCCGACGAGGACGAGGAACTCGCCATCCTTGATATCAAGATTCAGATCATCCACGGAGGGCTTATCGTTGCCCGGGTAGATACGAGTGACGTGGTCGAAAACGACTTCTGCCATAATTACTAATCCTTTCAGAGGCAGGTACGTGCCTCACGATCCGTTGTAAAGGGATTTGTTCTTTACTGTGCTTCCGCCCTCGCCACCGACGTACAACTTTGCTTTCGGAAACTGCAAGCTTCAGCGTTTACTTTTTCCGGTTCAGTGAAGGTTCTCTTCGTTGAGCCGAGAACTACTATACACGGACCGTGGACCAAGGCAAGTGGCGTGTCTGAAATGTAGTTAACTTTATGGGCGTTTCTGGGGGTGTTGTGTGGTTTGGCCCATGACACGCCTGTTTCTCGAACGTGCGAACCGGCACGCCCGACGTAGAGCAGGTCTGCTCTTCCCGGACTGATGGATTCCATCAGTCGCCGACTAATGCGACACAGACTCGAAGGTGACGCCGTTGCGGGCGGCTTTGCGCTCGGCCTTGCGCTCCTCGGCGTTTTCGATGCGCTGGATGCGCAGCTGGCGCCAGTCCTCGCGCATGTCGCGGAAACGGTCGGCCAGCGTTACGTCATCGTTCTCGGCATCGCCATCAGTACTGCTGCCATCGGCCTTACCGAACGTGCCATCGGCCACCTTGGTGATGCCCAGCTTGAGCAGTCCGAGCAACTCACGCAACGTTTCCGGTACGGGCTCATCGCCCTCATCGGCGGACTTGGTCAGGCCCTCGATGCGGCGACGAAGCGCGTCGGCGTCCTCGGGATCGATCTTGAGCCCGGCGATCAGCGACTGGCGCATGGTCTCGTAATCGAGGTTGGCAAAAAAATTCAGCTGTTGCAGCGTCATGAAGCCCTTGAGCTCGGGGAATCGGTGGACGATGTATTCCTCGCGGTCGTCGGCGGCGCGGGTCCAGTCGCGGGTGAGCTGCGGATCCCAGCTGGCGGTAATCGATCCCTCGCGCATGCGGTAGTGGTACAGCGCCTTGGGCAGACGGACCACGCGCGTGGCCTCGCCGATCACGTTGCAGATACGGGAGAGATCCTCGATTTTGCGACCCACCGGGAAGGAGAATCCGGTGCCCTGATAGGTGGAGGCGGGTGCCAGGAAGGCCCAGAAATAGCCGTCGATCTCAGCCTTGACTTGCTTTTTGATGACCTCGACCGGGGTCAGGACCTGCACCTCGGTGAAGTCGTTGTGGCGATAGTTGGACAGCAGCGGCTTGTTGTTCTCGGAGATGGTGTCGAACTGGAACATCACGAGGTCGGCGTCATACTCGCGCATGGCGTTCAGGCAGTCCTCCACCAACGTGGGTGCCACGGTGTCGTCGGAATCGGCGAAGTATATGTACGCACCGGTGGCCCCGGCGATGCCGGTGTTGCGGGCGTCGGACAGGCCGCCGTTGGGCTTGTGAATCACGCGTATGCGCGGGTCGCGGGCGGCCCAGGCGTCGCACATGGCCGGGCAATTGTCGGGCGAGCCGTCGTCGACCAGCAGAATCTCCAGATTGGCGTACGTCTGCGCGGCAACAGACGCCACGCATTCGTCGAGGAACTTCTCGACCTTATATACCGGGATAATGATGCTGACCAACGGATCCTGTTCCATATCTCCAGCGTAGCGCCGCCGTGCGAACGCGGCGGCGCTGCGGGTTCGCGGACCGCGAAACCCTTAGAAGTCCCAGTCGTCGTCATCGGTTTCTTCGGCTTTGCCCATCACGTAGGAGGAGCCGGAGCCGGAGAAGAAGTCGTGGTTTTCGTCGGCGTTCGGGCTCAGGGCGGCCAGGATCGCGGGGTTCACATCGCAAATCTCAGCCGGGAACAAAGCCGGGTAACCGAGGTTCATCAGCGCCTTGTTGCCGTTGTAGCGCAGGAACTTCTCGACGTCATCGGTCAGGCCCACGCGATCGTACAGCGACTGGGTGTACTCCACCTCGTTGTCGTACAGCTCGTTGAGCAGGTCGTACGTGTAGTCCTGCAGATCCAGGCGCTCGGCATCGCTCAGCTGGGCGATGCCCTTCTGGTACTTGTAGCCGATGTAGTAGCCGTGGACGGCCTCATCGCGGATAATCAGACGAATCACGTCGGCGGTGTTCGTCAGCTTGGCGTGCGCGGAGAAGTACATCGGCAGATAGAAGCCGGAGTAGAAGAGGAACGATTCGAGCAGGGTGGAGGCCACCTTGCGCTTGTACGGGTTGTCGCCCTCGTAATAGTCGAGCACGATCTCCGCCTTCTTCTGCAGGAACTCATTGTTCTCGCTCCAGTCGAATGCGGCATCGATCTGCTCGGTGGAGCACAGGGTGGAGAAGATGGACGAGTAGCTTTTGGCGTGCACGGATTCCATGAAGGCGATGTTGGTGTACACGGCCTCCTCGTGCGGGGTGAGCGCGTCCGGAATCAGGGAGACGGCGCCGACCGTGCCCTGGATGGTGTCAAGCAGGGTCAGGCCGGTGAAGACGCGCATGGTGAGCGTGTGCTCGTCCTCGGTCATCTTCTGCCAGCTGGGGATGTCGTTGGAGACGGGAACTTTTTCGGGCAGCCAGAAGTTGCCGGTCAGGCGGTCCCAGACCTCAAGGTCTTTCTCGTCTTCGAGGCGGTTCCAGTTGATTGCGGAGACGCGGTCGATGAGTTTCAGCGGTTTGCGCGGAATGGAGATAGGTGCCATGAGTAGTGTTCCTTTTACTCGTTGTCGTTATCGTCGTTGGATTTGTTTTCGAACTCCTCCGGCGCGGTCAGCCGGAGCAGTGCTCTATAGACGGTTCGTGACATTGTTGGTTCCTTAGATGGTGGAGCCCCCCTCAGTCCGCTTCGCGGCCAGCTCCCCTCTCTGAGGGGAGCTGTCGGCGTTAGCCGAGTGAGGGGAGTAACAACGGCTCTCTGGTTGTTCAATGCGTGCGGAGACCGCCGTCTGAGGCCGAAGGCGTACGAAGGTACGTCGAGTGCCGAAGAAAGGCGGTATACGCTCCCTCGAACGATCAGAGCATGCAGGAGACGCAGCCTTGGACTTCAGTGCCTTCCAGGGCTTGCTGGCGGATGCGGATGTAGTAGAGGGTTTTGATGCCCTTGCGCCAGGCGTAGATCTGGGCCTTATTGAGGTCGCGGGTGGTGGCGGTGTCCGGGAAGAACAGCGTCAGCGACAGTCCCTGATCCACGTGCTGGGTGGCCTCGGCGTACGTGTCGACGATGGCCTTCCAGCCGATCTCGTAGGCGTCCTTGTAGTACCCGAGGTTGTCGTTGGTCATGTAGGCGGCCGGGTAGTACACGCGCCCGATCTTGCCTTCCTTGCGAATCTCGATCTTGGAGGCGATCGGGTGAATCGAGCTCGTGGAATGGTTGATGTACGAGATCGAGCCGGTGGGCGGCACGGCCTGCAGGTTCTGGTTGTAGATGCCGTCCTTCAGAATCGCGTCGCGCAGGGCCTCCCAGTCGGCCGCAGTCGGGATCGCGATGCCGTACTGTTCGAACAGCGCACGGACCCGTTCGGTGCGCGGAGTGAGCGAACGACGACCATCGGTGTACTTGTCGAAGTAGTTGCCCTGGCCGGCCGGCTTGGCGTAGTCGCTCGTAGCGAAGCTGGCGAACGTGCGGCCATGCTCCACGGCGAGCGCGTGCGAGGCACGGTAGGCGTGGTAGGCCACGGTCATGAAGTACATGTCGGTGAAGTCGAGGCCCTCTTCAGAACCGTACTGGATGCCTTCGCGGGCCAGGAAGCCGTGCAGGTTCATCTGGCCGAGACCGATGGCGTGGCCCTCCTCATTGGCGCGGCGAATCGAAGGCACCGCGTTGATGCTGGTGTGCTCGGCCACCGAGGTGAGTGCGCGGATCGCCGTCTCCACCGTGTGGCCCAAGCCGCCATCCATCGCCTTAGCGATGTTGAGCGAACCCAGATTGCAGGAGATGTCGCGGCCGACATGCGCATACGTGAGGTCCTCGTTGTATGCGCTCGGCTCCTGAACCTGCAGGATTTCCGAGCACAGGTTGGACATGGTCACGCGACCTTCGATCGGGTTCGCGCGGTTGACCGTGTCCTCGAACACGATGTACGGGTAGCCGGATTCGAACTGCAGTTCGGCGATGGTGGTGAAGAACTTACGGGCGTCGATGTAGGTCTTCTTGATGCGGTCGTCGGCCACCATCTCGTCATAATGCTCGGTAACGGAGATGTCGGCGAACGGCTTGCCGTACACGCGCTCCACGTCGTACGGGCTGAACAGGGCCATCTGGGCCTTCTGTTTGGCCAGTTCGAACGTGATGTCCGGAATCACCACGCCAAGAGCCAGCGACTTGATGCGGATCTTCTCGTCCGCGTTCTCTCGCTTGGTATCCAGGAAGCGCAGGATATCAGGGTGGTGGGCGTTGAGGTACACCGCGCCCGCGCCCTGACGTGCGCCGAGCTGGTTGGCATAGGAGAAGGAGTCCTCCAGCAGCTTCATGACCGGAATCACGCCGCTGGACTGGTTCTCGATGTGCTTGATCGGGGCGCCGAGCTCGCGCAGGTTGCTCAGCAGCAGGGCCACGCCACCGCCGCGCTTGGAGAGCTGGAGGGCCGCGTTGATGCCGCGCGAAATCGACTCCATGTTGTCTTCGATGCGCACCAGGAAGCAGCTGACCGGTTCGCCACGCTGGGCCTTGCCGAGGTTCAGGAAGGTCGGGGTGGCGGGCTGGAAGCGGCCGGCAAGCATTTCGTCGGCGTATTCGATGGCCTGCTGCTCATTGCCGGCGGCGAGCTCCAGGGCCACAGCGGCGCAACGCTGCGGGAAGTCCTCAAGATAGAGGCGACCATCGAACGTCTTGAGCGCGTAGGACGTGTAGAACTTGAACGCACCAAGGAAAGTGCCGAACTCAAAGCCGGCGGATTCCACGTGCTCGTAGATGCGGTCGAGGAATTCAGCGGAGTACTGGTTGAAGACCGCAGGGTTGTAGTACTGGTTGCTGATCAGGTATTCGAGACGCTCGGCGGTGGAGGCGAACCGCTTGCTGTTGGTGGCCACGTGCCCTGTCACGTATTCGCGTTCGGCGGCCTTGTCTTTGTCGAACTGGATCTTGCCGTCGGCGTCATAGAGGTTGAGCATCGCGTTGAGCGCGTGGTAATCGTGCGCCGGGTCGTACTGTTCCGCTGCGGTGTCGGCAGTATTGTCGAGCGGCAGGCCGGTGGCGGTGAGGTCAGTCATTGGAAATCCTTGGAATATGGCAGAAGTGTGTTTACTCAGACAGTTGCTCCCCTCAGTCAACTTCGTTGACAGCTCCCCTCGGAGAGGGGAGCCAATACCTCGAGGGGGTCAAGATTTACTGTTCGGTGAAGAAGCGGACGAGGCCGTTTCGCACGGCGGCAGTGTCTTCCGGGGTGCCCATGAGTTCGTAACGGTAGAGGTAGGGCACCTTGCATTTGGCGGCGATGATGTCTCCGGCGGCACAGTAGGCCTCACCGAAATTGGTGTTGCCTGAGGCGATGACGCCGCGAATCCACTCGCGGTTGGCTGGATCGTTGAGGAAGCGTTTGACCTGAATCGGCACTGCTTTCTTGACCACGCCGCCGCCATAGGTGGGCACCATGATGACGTACGGTTCGCGGACGTTTAGCGCCGGGGCGGCGGCCCGCAACGGGATGCGGTAGACGTTGATGCCTTCGTCCTGCAAACGGCATCCGGCCACGAACCGTGCGGTGTTTTCGGAGGCCGACGAGAAGTAGACCAATGCGCCGATCGTCTTGCCTTCGGCCGCGAATTCGGGCTGGCTCAGACTCACGCGGACACCGTGGCGGCGGCGCGGTTGTCGGCGGCCACCTGCTGGGCGACTTCGCGAATCAGGTCGGGGCGGTAGCCGGTCCAGGAGTTGTCCGGCGTGATGACCACCGGAGCCTGCTGGAAACCGGCGGCCTGCAGCTGCTCAAGGGTGGAGGGGTTCTGCGTCAGGTCCACGGTTTCAAACGGCACACCCAGCTTGGTGAGCTGGCGCTTGGTGGCATCGCACTGCGGGCAATGCGGCTTGGTGAACACGGTGACGGTCATGGCGACTCCCCTTGATGTGGTTCTGATGAACAGTGAAGCGAAGGCCATATTACAGCGGTGTGATTTGAAATCAAGGCACTATATGTAGTGGCGCGTGTCACATAACAAACCTAGATATAGGGTTTTTCATTGATATTCCGCCATTCCCATGCACCCCCGAAAATCGGCGTGCAGCGACCCGCCCAATCACATGTGGCATTGTTCACATTTGCGTTTGAACCGCTCTTCGACTGATCCTCAACCGCCCTGCAACCGCCATCTTGAGTTTCGAGGGGCTGTTTTGACCCTTTCCGGAGATCTATCTCCGTTTCGAGGGGCTGGTACTCAAGTAAGCGCATCCCCAAAATGGCGGAATGACGGTGGGGCGAAGCCGTTTATACCCGTGTTCTAGCGGGCCACCAGCCCCTCGAAACGGGAGTAAACCTCTACGGAAGGCCAAATCAGCCCCTCGAAGCGGAGAACGGATACCTCGGCACCCCGTGTGGAGCCAGAAGGCCCGGCCGGATGTCCAAACGAGCATCCGGCCGGGCCTTAAAAGTAGTTGTTCAGTTATCAGAATCGATGCGGCGCGATACTACTCCGCGTCTTTACGGCTCCAACAGATCTTCGATGCGGCAGCCAAGCGTGCGGGCCAAAGCGAGCACGGTGGAGACGGCAGCTTTGCCAAGGTCTTTGCGGCGCTGCTCGTACATTTGGATGGAGCGCAGGGTAACGCCGGAGCGGCGGGCCAGCCCGGATTGGCTGAGTCCGGCGCGCACGCGGATCGTGTGCAGCCGGGAGTCGCCCTCGGTGCGATTATGGGCGGCCCGCTCGTCGTACACGTCGACGAATCGGCTTTCGTCGGCTTCGTGCAAAGCCGGGTAAAGTCGCACGATATCGCCGAACGGCAGCACGTCGAGAATGTCCGAGAACCGCACTCCCCTGGCCCATTGGCAGTATGCGAGCGCCCAGCCGCCCCAGTATTCGGGTGTTGCGCCGGTGCGCAGTGCGACGGGCGGCATATCGATAATGCGAGCCCAGCCGGTTTGCCGCATGATTTCGGCCACCAGCTCCTCGCCGGACATGCCACACACGTATTTGGGCGTGCCTCGCCCGAAAAGCGCGGCCGCCTCGGAGGTGGCGAAGAAGTCCATGAATAGGCCGACCGGCAACCCGCAATCGTTCAGCGCATAATCGAAGGCGCCGGCCAAGTTGGCCATGGCGTCCGGCAAGTATGTCTCATCGTAGGCGGTGATCATCGTTGGTCACTTTCTCACGGATGATGTCGCGCATGAACAGGCCGTCGAGATCGGCTTCAGCGCTGTTGCGACGGTAGGCTTCACGAGCTGTGCGGTCGCGCTCGTTGCGCAATACGTGGTAGGTCGAAGCGCGGGCGATTTCGCAGCCTTGGAACCGCAGCGCCGCGAATGCCTGAGGACTGGTGAGTACGATCTGCTTGCCGAGCTCACCCAACCGCATCGCCTCGGCGAGTTGGTCGAGGGAAATCGCGTTATTGACAAAAGCGCGGGCGAACGAGAAATACGAATCGTCGGCACGATATCCGACGATGACGTCAGACTGACTGGTATCCGGCAGAAACACTTGTTTCAGATATTCGATGCCTTGCGCGGCGACGGTGGTGGTCGGCTGGAAACGACGGTTTTCGACCAGCAGGGCCAACCAGTTCAGGATGGTGTAGGGCAACTGGGACAGGTCCAGGAAGGTGAGCCCGTTGGTGGCCAATGTGTACCGATTCGCGAAACCGTCATCCAGTCCCGCGCACGCCCATTCCTTGGCCAGCTCGACGCTGCGCGTGCAATAGAATCCGCGGCCATAATCGTTGTTCGGCTTGACCAGCCCGTATTCAGGATGCTTGATGACATGCGAAGAGCCATGCCACAGTTCGATCGATGCGGTCTCCATTGGCCGGCTCCTTCTCTCTCTCCTTACATATTCTTGATTATATCACTGTGGTGATAGTCATAAGGGAAATACGAGATGAAAAATACCGCTGTATACGTTCGTACACAACGTGAAATGTATACGAACGTATACAACACTGATGTCCGGAGTCATGCTCCGCAGTGGCGCAGCGGACGCGCCACTGCAATCGGAATATGGGACTGAAGACGTGGAAGAAGTGGACGGACTGGCCGCTGATGGTGCTGTCCGTGGTGTTTCTGGTGGTGTATTCGTGGGAAATTCTCTCCCGCACGCATATCGCGCTGTGTGAAACCGTCATCAACGTGATCTGGGTGGTGTTCGTCGTCGATTATGTGGTCTCGCTGTGGTTGGCCGACGATCGCTGGCGGTGGTTCAAGCACAACCTGTTCACGCTGCTGACCATCGCGCTGCCGATGCTCCGGCCCTTGCGACTGTTGCGTTTGCTGACCGTGCTGCACGTGCTGAACCGCACCTCCGGCATGGCGGTGCGCGGGCGCATCACCGTATACGCGGTCGGCGCGGTGGGAATGCTCATGTACGTGGGCGCGCTGGCCGTGTATTCCGTGGAGCGCGAGGCGTCCGGATCCACGATCACCGACTTCGGCACGGCGTTGTGGTGGGCGTTCGTGACCGTGACCACCGTGGGATATGGCGACTTCTCGCCGGTCACCTTCCAAGGCAAGATCATTGCGGTGGTGCTGATGTTCACCGGCATCGCGTTGATCGGTATTGTGACGGCCACGCTGGCCTCGTGGATCGTGGATCAGGTCAATCTGGAGACGGATCGGCGCGAGGACGCTCGGGAGAAGGAAGTGGCCAAGGAAGCCGCGCAAGAGGCTATTGCGACATCAGCCAATCCCGAAATCGACCTATTGCGCGAGGAAGTGCGTGAGCTGACCGCTACGGTAGCCGGTCTGCGCACCGAACTTGAGCGACGTTGATTGGCGAAGCGGGACAAACAACGATTCTGCCAAGAAGGTCCGCGTCAGTTGTTGTCACCGCGGATTGCGGCAGGATCATTGTCGCCACGGCTGTTTTCTTCAGTCGGCTCAACCCAGCTTTTGATAATTTTTATTTTTTTGATATTTTTGATAATTTTTATTTTAGGTTGATTCAGCGAGGAGGCGGTCCACATGAAGGCAAAGGAAAACCCATTCAAGCCAACGGCAGGAGGGGAACCGCCCCTGCTCATCGGCCGAGGCAAAGTTATCCGCGATTTCGAGAAAGGTCTCGATAACGGAGTCGGTGCCCCAGGGCGCATTATGCTCGTCACCGGCGCTCGTGGAACCGGAAAAACCGTGATGCTCACTGTGTTCGGAGACCGGGCCAAAGCGCGCAGATGGGATGTCATCGAAGAAACGGCCTCTGCCGGACTATGCGAACGCCTTGTTGATGCCTTACGAACCGGGCGAGGGGCCCTTGACCACCTCACTATCCGACCATCGTTGACTTTTGCTGGAGCGGGCATCGGCCTCGGAGAAGCCGAACTATCCCCGAAGCGTATGCCCGAAACGTTGAGAAGTGCCATTGCCGGACGGTTGGATGCGCTTGAGAAGCGCCATGCTGGGTTGCTTATCACCATTGATGAGACTCAAGCGGCTGAGCGATCCGACATGATTGCCATCGCCACTGCCATACAGCATCAAATCAGGGAACGACGCAATATCGCCATCGTGTTCGCCGGTCTCCCACAGATGATTTCTGATTTGTTCAATGACGAAGTCATCACGTTCCTACGTCGCGCGAAAACGAACATACTCACAGATATTCCTCTTGATGAAGTGCGCGATGCTTTCGCCACAACATTCCGCGCCTCCGGCATGTCCATCACCGACGCTCAATTAAGCACTGCAGCCAATGTGACAGCCGGATACCCCTATATGATTCAACTGGTTGGCTACCATATCTGGGATGCCGCAGACATGCGGGACTCGGATACCATCATCGACGCTGATGTTACGGCAGGTATCGAGGAAGCACGTATTGACCTTGATAACGCCGTGTGCATCCCGGAGTTGCAAGGCTTATCCAAAAACGACCGTAAGTATCTCGAAGCCATGGCAGCGTCAGATGGTCCCTCTCCCACCGTGAATGTTGCACAGCGCATGGGCAAAACGCCTAACTATGCCGCCACCTACCGCAAACGCCTCCTTGACGCCTTCGTTATCCGCGAAACAGAACGAGGCGAAGTCGATTTTGCCGTGCCCTTCCTGCGCGAATACTTGCGTCGGAATCAGTAATCGGCACAATGCACAGTATCGATATATTCCGTTCCATATAATGACTTTTCGCATTCAGATACACAATGGACGGCCTGTTGAGTAGCACTCAGCAGGCCGTCCATTCTATTTAGCTATTCAGTTATCGGAGACACACCTCAGGCCTTGACCGGAGCGTCAGCGGGAGCCGATGCCGCCGCGGCCAGTTTGCGGCGCTTGAGGTACTTCATGATGGTCAGGACCATGCCGCGGAAGCCCCACTCGCCACGCAGGACAGTGTTGAGCAGTCCGGAGTGGGAACCGCCCCACTCCATACCGATGTAGTTGAAGGCGCTCATCACGGCACCCGCGCCGCCCTGCTTGACGCTCATCTCGAAGGGCTTCAGGTAGATCTCGCGAATCGACTGCTCGTTGGCCCAGGTGGCGAGCTCGCTCAGTCGGTTGGTCTCCTGGTCGTTCAGCGCGAAGTGCTTCATGAAGGCGTACACGCCCTTGGCCTGAGCGCCAGCGACCTGCTGGGAGGCCATCACGCCGAACAGGTAGCCGTCTTCGGAGAAGTATTCGAAGGTACGACCGGCGAAGTCGCGGCATTCGAATCTGATATCGTTATCGATTCGATCAGCGGCTCACGATACTGCCCTTGCATCGCTGTGCCACTGTTGAATGTGCCCGGCTGGCTCACCTTTGGGTCACCGCCGACACATCCTTGATGCCGATGGTTATAGAGTCGCAAATTCACGACTGGCGCACCTGCCCACGCACCTATCCTGTCATTTCGAGCGCATAATTTGCTACCACATCCGGTCAGGGCAATCGACCTTAATGGCGTAAACGGCACTTCTCAATACGTAAACGGCACTTATTCTTGGCTCCCCTCTCAGAGAGGGGAGCCAAGAAATATCAAGCTCGGCCTCCCAGGAGAGAGCCAGAATAATGCACCAGCAAGGCATTAGGATGGAGGGCATGAGCGATTTGAACGCGTTGAATCTTGAGCCCGGCGAAGTGGTTGGTGGGTATACGCTGATCTCCCGGCTCGGCTCAGGAGCTATGGGGTCGGTGTGGCGGGTGCGCGACGACGGCGGCACCACCTATGCCATGAAGATTCTGCGCGACTCCCTGACCGACGAGTCAGTGGCAGGCTCCGGCTCTGCGTCCACGGCCCTGCACGACCCCGACCTCAAGCCCGATGTCACGCCGCGCGAGCGCCTGCGGCGCGAGGCCATGGCCTTGAAGAAGATCAATCATCCGGGTGTGTGCGGCATCGTGGATATGGAACTCGACGATACGTTGGCGTTCATCGTCACTGAACTCATCGAGGGCAAGAATCTTAAGGATGATGTGGCCGCCAATGGCCGGTATGTGGGCGACGATCTGGAACGCTTGGCCCGCAAGCTCATCGAAGCCACCAAAGCCGTACATGCGGCCGGCATCGTCCATCGCGACATCAAACCCACCAATGTGATGGTGTCGGCCGCCGGACCGGTATTGGTCGATTTCGGTATCGCGATGGGCGAGGGCGAAAGTCACGTGACCCGCACCGGCCTAGTGATGGGTACACCCGGATTCATCGCACCCGAGATTATTGACGGTGCCGAATCCGACGACGCCACCGATTGGTGGTCGGTGGCGTCCGTGCTCGCTTTTGCCGCAACCGGCGCGCCTGTGTTCGGCACCAAGCCGATGATGGCGGTACTTGAGCGCGAGGCCTCGGGCAACGCGAATCTTTCCGGACTACCGGCCGGCACATTGGCTGCCTTCCGTTCTGCACTGGACCCGGATCGCAGGGATCGTTGCACGCCGGATCAATTGCTGAATGCCATCGCCTTGGATGCGTTGAATCCCAACGCTTGGCAGGGCGAGCAGGCGGGACCGTTCGCCGCGGGAGCCGTGGCTGGACAACCGGCTGCGATCGTTGCCGAAGCCGCGGAGGCGATGCCCCCTTTTGGCGCGGCCGGCGGCGTTGACCGCAATAATCCCCGAACCATCTGGCGCGCGGCCGAGGAAGCCGCTGAGGCTCCCACCATGGCCGTGTTCTCCGGCAATAAGGGCGATAACGGCGATGGCGAAACCGCCGTATTCTCGCCGGCTGGCGCCGCTACCGCCACGCTGCCCTTAGCCGATATGCCGCCACGTCCGCCGGCCGGTGCGGAGCAGGCCACGCAACTGTTGCCCGACGCTGCTGCCGATTTCACCGACGACGCCGGCACACAGGTACTCACCGGCGCGACCACACCGATGCCGGACCAAACCACACCAATGGCCGGCGCCACCACACCAATGACCAACACCGATTCGACTCCGGCCCCGACCACGCCGCTGGCCGAGCGCACCACCGTACTCCCCACGCCGCAGCCGTCATCATTCCCCCCGTCCGGCACCGCCCAGAGCAGCTGGGATCCCGCAAGCAACCAGCCCACAGCGGTGGACCCCGCCATTCGCCCGGCATTGCAGCGCATCATCGACCAAACCGCCCAAGCGGCCCCCACCGAAACCATGGTCCAAAATCCTCCCATGCCCAATCCGGTGGACGTGAAGCGAGGGGAATATCTGCAGCGCGGCACCCTGCCATTGATCCTGCTGGCGGCGCCGCTGGCGGCACTGGCGGCAAATGCTCCGCTCGTGGCCATCATCGCGGCCACTGCGTTGTTGTGGCTACTGCTCACCCTGGCCTATAACACCGAACCCCAGCTTGAGCGCGAGGGCAAACGCGGCGGCGAGCGCAAAAACTCCGATTCGTGGATTCGCGTGGCGACTTTTCCCTGGCATCTGGTCAAAGCCCTGCTGCTGGCCATTCCCCGCATACTGCTGCTAGTCATCATCTATATGGCGGGAACCGCCGTGGCCACCGCGGCTCTGGCACTGCCCGTTCACACCATCTCCTGGTATTTCACCGCGGATTGGGGTATTCCGGTGCCGTTGCTCAATGATGTGCCGTTCTCCGCTTCCGGGCTGGCGCTGGGCGGTTTCATGGCCATCGGCTGGCTGGTCACTGTGTTCGCCCCACAGTCGATGATGATTCGGCTGGGGGGCGGCGTACTGCGCGGGCTCAAACACAGTCGCCCGGCGGGCGCCCCATCCACCGAAGTGGGTGGGGCTCCACCTGCTCCAGTGGCGCCGGCGCCCAAGGGCGGCGGGCGCGGCACCGTGCTGTTCACCATATGGGCCATCATCACCGTGGCCTTGTGCGCGATGCCGATTCTGGGCATGCCGATCAACTGGATGCCGTTCGCCTAGAGCGGGGCGGAATCTCACACATCAGCCATCCGCACACATGGCCGTTGTGTATCCGATACGTTCGTTCCGTCACACTTTTACAGGGAATTCACCTCAGATCAGCTCTGGGCGCAGTCCTCCTCAGGCCCGGTCATTATGATGGGGCCCAAACATTGAAGCGATTGCAAGGGGATAGCTATGTCAGATCCGAAGCGTCAGGCCAAGCGTGCCACACGCGCTGAGCGCCGAGCGGCCGAGGAGGCCGCCCAGCAGGCACGGGCCGAGCAGGCAGCCAAGGAGCGTAAGCAGCAGACCATCATCGGCTGCATTGTGGTGGCCATTATTGTGGTGCTGGTGGCCATCGCTGGATTCGCCGTATACAAGGCTATGCGGCCGTCCAACACCAGCAGCAGTAGCCAGCAAAGCAACATGACCGTGGACGAGGCCTATAGCAAGCTCAAGAAAGTCAGTACCCAGCCGGCTAACGCCGACGACAAGGCCGGCTTCGTAATCTCCAACAAAGGGTATGGCCAGAAAGCCGAGGGGGCTCCCACCGTATCCATCTACATGGAACCGCTGTGCCCCGGCTGCGCCTCGGTGAACCGCCAACTCGACCCGACGCTCGTCAAGCTGATGAACGCAGGCCAGCTCAACATCGATTTGCACTTCCTCAATTTCCAGAACAACAAGAGCTCCGACAACTACTCCAACCGCGTGTTCAACGGTGCCATCTACATTGCCGAGCATGATGACGATCCCGACCACCTCATGAGCTACCTCTCCAACATCTACGCTGAGGATTTCCAGCCGGGCGAATTGTCCAATTACGAGCCGGTAAACAACGCCAAGCTGGAGAAGCAGGCCGTCAAGGCCGGTGTGAGCGAGGATGTGGCCGCCGCGGCGTTCAGCGGCAAGAACGAATACCTCGACTGGCTCACCGCCTCCAACAACTACACGATCCTGCGCCCCGAACTGTTCAACAGCTCCGGCGCCTTCTCCTCCCCCACACTCACCATCAACGGCGAATACTGGGATCTGAAGCAGCTCACGCTGGCGGACACGAATATGGTGGACGGCTTCCTCAAGTCCATTGGGCTGGATGCTGACCAGGTAGGCGTGGAAGGCAAAATGCCATCCATCGGTGCCAGCGGAAAGCCGATTTCGGTCGCCTCCTGATGCTGCGTGGCCGAATAAGTTGACGCCGCGACATATGCAATACCGCCTGCGGCTCGGCTTAAATTGACCACTCGGGAAGTACCGGTATACTAGTCATTTGTTCGCAACGATTTACGCGTTAAGAACAATCGCCTCTTTAGCTCAGATGGCCAGAGCGGCCGCCTTGTAAGCGGCAGGTCGTCGGTTCGATCCCGACAAGAGGCTCGTCGCGCAGAAAAAATGGCGTATTATGTGATACGTAGACTTTTCTACGCATATAATTCTTACCTTGGGTAAGTACTCCAGGAGCCTTCCCCCAATTATGGGCTTCCTGGAATGAGGGCGGAGCGTCCCCCAACCAGCTCCGCGCCTTCAAGGGGGCGGGAACATCCCCTTCTCTCCCGCCCCCCTTTTCTTTTCTTTTTTTGAGCTCAGAACAATCTGACGAGCAGGAATGGTGACGGTGGCCGGTGAAACCGCAGTACGGGCCGGAACAACCGTTACGATGGGTGGCGTAATCGTTCACCCAGCAGGAAGAGTATGGCAATGGCACGGCGTTGGACCCCGCAGCGGTTTGTTACACTGCGTCGCATCCGCGTAATCGCCTGTATCGCGGCGACCAGTATCGCGCTGGCTGGATCATTCGCGTTCACCGCGCGTAAATCCGTGGCCCTGAACATCAACGGGCAAACCACCCAAGTCACCACATATGCGATGACGGCCACCCGTCTTCTGGAGGAACAAGGGGTGGATATCAAGACCCACGATATCGTCACTACCTCGTCCGGCGACCAACTCGCCAATCATGCCGTGGTCACCGTACAGTCCGCCTACCAGACCACTATCAACATCGACGGCACGTCCGTTCCCTTCTGGACCGTGGCCACCAGTGCCGACCAGTTGCTGGGATTTTTCGAGGAAAACCAGAACAACGCCACAAAAATCACCGTCGACATCGACAATGTGTACAACCAGCTCACCGGCGGACTGGTCATCAATCAGGATGGCCCGGTCACCGTCATTGCGGACGGCAAGACTTCCGTGGCCCCCAACGGCAAACTGCCTGCGGCCTCCATTCTTGACTCCAAAGGCATCGTGCTGAACAAAGAGGACCGTGTGAGCGTCGAAAAGGACGGCGATACCACTATCCTGCGCGTACGGCGCGTGACGCATGGCGAGGAAACGCGCACAGCCGTAGTGCCATACTCCACACAAACCATCATCGACTCCAATCTTCCTGAAGGCCAGTCGGAGATCCGCCAGCAAGGCGTCAATGGCGAGAAAACCCAGGTGTATAACGTCACGTATGTCGATGGCGTGGCCGAATCGGAGACGCTGAAATCCGAAACCGTCACCACGATGGCCATCGACCAGATCATCGCCGTAGGCGCCGCCAAGTCTGATACCGATAAAGGTTCCGACAAAAAATCCGACTCCGCCGATAACGGCAAGGCCGATTCCGGTTCCAACAATCAGCACGAGTCGTCCGGTAACAATGCCAACAACACAGGCGACAAGAACAACAGCAGCTCTGGCAACAACACGAACACCGATACCAACAACAATGCCGGCAACACCGGCGGCAACAACTCCGGTAACTCCGGTAACACCGGCAATTCCGGTAACACTGGTAATTCCGGTAACACCGGCGGCGGTACGAACAACAATTCCGGCTCTTCCGGCTCCGATTCAGGAACAACCACCACGCCCTCCGGCCGACTCTGGCACGCCACCGTAGCCCAGGCTCAGGCCTATGCCGCCGGTGCCGCCGCGCAGCGCGGGTGGACAGGCAACGACTGGGATTGCCTGGTCAAACTATGGAACCGCGAGTCCAGATGGCTGTGGTATGCCGAAAACGCGAGCTCCGGTGCCTACGGCATTCCTCAGTCGCTACCAGCAGACAAAATGGCTGCGTTCGGTGCCAATTACCGTGACGATGCCGCCGTACAGATCGATTGGGGTCTGTGGTACATCGCACAAGCCTACGGCAGCCCGTCCAAGGCATGGCAACATTCCGAACAAGTCGGTTGGTACTGATCGGTTACGAAGCCCACAAGGAACACACGCTTATGAACGACACCATTCCCGCCACCGGTCACCTGTTAGGTGCCGCCGATATCCGTCGTATCGCGGCCGATGCCGGCATCAGCCCCACCAAGAAATTCGGGCAGAACTTCGTCATCGACCCCGGCACGGTCCGTCGTATCGTACGCGAGGCGGGAGTGACCGCTGCCGATCATGTCATGGAAGTCGGCCCCGGCCTGGGATCGTTGACGCTGGCGATTTTGGAAACCGGCGCCACCATGACCGCAGTCGAAATCGATCCGCCGCTGGCCGAACGACTGCCGGGCACAGTCGCCGAATTCATGCCCGAAGCCACGTCACGACTCACCGTCGTCAATCGGGATGCCTTAACCGTCACCCCGGAGAACGTGCCTGATTTCAACGATGACGCATCGTTTACGCTGGTCGCCAATCTGCCGTACAACGTGGCCACGCCGATTCTGCTCACGCTGTTGGAGCGTTTCGACAACCTCGGCTCGTTCTTGGTGATGGTGCAAAAAGAGGTGGCCGACAGACTCGCCGCCAAGCCCGGTTCCAAGATCTACGGCACGCCGAGCGTGAAGCTCGCCTGGTATGGCACCGCCGAACGGGTGGGCACCATCGGCCGCAATGTGTTCTGGCCGGCTCCCAATGTGGATTCCGCGCTCGTCAAATTCACCCGGTATCAGGCCGATGACCCGGCTGCCCCGGGAACTGCGAACAGCACAGACGACGGCACACAACGGGAACTCGTATTTCGTCTGATCGATGCGGCATTCGGTCAGCGTCGCAAGACCCTGCACGCGGCATTGAAGACCATTGCGCCCTCCGAGGCATTCTCCATCGCCGGCATCGATCCGACCCGTCGAGGAGAGACGCTCACCATCGCCGAATTCACCGCTCTGGCCAAGGCCATCGAATCGTGTGGAGATGGAGATGAGGCACAATGAGTCCGGTAATCTCACATCCACGCTCAGCCGCTGCCCGACATCAGTCCGATGAGCTCTCCCCCATCACCATTACGGTGGATTGCCCGGCGAAAACCAATCTCACCTTGGAAGTGGGACCTGCTCACGACGAATGGGGCGGACGCCACGAACTGGACACCATCTACTGCGCAATCGGCGTATACGACACCGTCACCGCAACCGCCAAGCAACCCGGAGCAGGATTCTCTCTGGAGCTCGAAGGCGCTTATTTGGGCGACTTGGCCTCCTCACGCAGCGACATGCGCCGCAACCATGCGGTACTGGCCCTCTTCGCCATGGCCCAGGCGGCCGAGCGCGAGCCGGATGTGGCGTTGACCATCGCCAAGCGCATTCCCGTGGGTGCCGGACTAGGCGGCGGTTCAGCCGACGCCGCGGCGACCATGCTGGCGGTCAATCGTCTCTGGGAGCTGAACTGGCCCATAGAGCGCCTGCGCACCATTGCTGCCACGTTGGGCGCGGACATGCCGTTCTGCCTGACCGGTGGCCTTGCATACGGCACCGGTTTCGGCGAACGCATCACGGATATCGCCCCCGGCAGCCGCGATGAGCTGGCGCTGATAGAACAGGGATTCAGCGGCGAAGTATTGGTCGGCGCATACCAGTCGCAACTCAGCACTCCTGAGGTCTACCACACCTTTGACATCGTGGGAGCCGCAGAAGGCGACCGCAATCATCTGCAGGCTGCGGCAATCAGCCTGCATCCCCGCAGCGGGCAGGCCATCGACGCCGCCACGCAGGCGGGTGCCAGCCATGCATTCGTCTCCGGATCCGGCCCCTCAGTGGTCGCTTTCGCCGCCGACGAGGCAGCGGCACAACGCATTATCGAGGTGTGGCGCGATACAGCTGTGGTCGATCGTATTATTCGAGCCAAATCTCCCGAACACCCCAATATCAGCGTCAGACAGTGACGCTAAGGTAGCAACCAGCCACCCGACCCATGAAAGAAGTCCACCGATGACGTATCAGGTTGATGAACGTGAAGCCCGCAAGGCGTACGTGCGCCGCCGCCAGACCATCGTCTTTTCCATCAGCGGCGCGGTATTGGCAGTAGTGCTGGTCATAGCCCTACTGTTCAATTTCCACGTTTTCGGCCTCGGCGAAGTGGAGACTCCGGCCAGCCAGCCGAATTACGGCAACGCGGCGCCGTGCGCGGTCAAGGACAGCAGCGGCAAAGCGCAATACGTGTCCAACGCTTCGGTCGGCATTCGCGTGATGAACGGCACCTCTCACGGCCAATTCGCCAAGGCCGTGGGTGAAGCTTTGGCCAATCGTGGATTCAGCGTGCAGAAAATCGATAACTATTCCAGCACCGACGTTGAACGCACCACCATCTACTTCGGCAAGAACGCCATTAATCAGGCGTATACGCTGATCGGCAATTTCACCGACGCCACCATGATCATGACGGCTCGCGAGGATCAACTCATCGATGTGGTCATCGGCGCCACGTTCAACGATCTGCAGGACACCAACTCCTCCCCGCAATCCGGTAAGACCATCACCAATATCGAGGGTTGCAAGGCCGCCGATAGCATGACCAAGCTGCCCGCCGACACCAAACACGACGCATACACGGCGCAGTAAGGCGCATACAGCTTCATCTTCGCGAAAAACCGTACGCTGACACGTATTCAGCGTACGGTTTTTTGGTATCGGACTAGTATCGGACTACTGAATCTCGGCGTACCAGCGCTTGAGTTCTTCGACGGCCACATCGTGGTCCACCGGACCGTTATCCAAGCGGTATTCCAGCATGTGCTTGTAGGCGCGGCCGATCATCGGGCCGGGCTCCAGGCCCAGCAACTCCATAATTTCGTTGCCGTCCAGATCCGGGCGGATCGCGTCGAAGTCCTCTTTCTTCTTGAGTTCGCGGACGCGCTCCTCCATCTCATCCATGGCCTGGGAGAAGATCATCGCCTTGCGTTTGTTTTGTGTGGTGGCATCCGCACGCGTGAGCCTGTTCAGCCGCTCATAGAGGTGCCCGGCATCCTTGACATACCGGCGTACGGCCGAATCGGTCCACGGCTCGTCCACATAGCCGTGGAAGCGCAGGTGCATATTCACCAGTTCTGAGACGTCCTCGACCAGATGGTGGTCAAAACGCAGCGCCTTCAAACGCTTGCGGGTCATTTTGGCACCCACCGCGTCATGGTGGTGGAAGCTCACCTTGCCGCCCGGCTCGAACCGGCGGGTCTTCGGCTTGCCGATATCGTGCATCACGGCGGCCAAGCGCAGCGTCAGGTCGGGGGCGGGCACCGGGCCGTCCGGGCCGGTTTCCAGGGCGATAGCACGTTCGAGCACAATCATCGTGTGCTCGAAGACGTCCTTGTGGCGGTGGTGTTCGTCGATCTGCAATTGCAGGGCCGGAATTTCCGGGAAGACGATGTCCGCAAGACCGGATTCGACCAACGCCTCAAGGCCGGCGCGCGGACGGTCGGAGAGCAGCAGTTTGGTCAGTTCGTCGCGCACACGCTCGGCGGATACGATGTCGATGCGGTCGCGCATCGAGGTAATCGCCTCGGCCGCGTCCGGCGCGATACGGAAGCCCAGCTGGGCCACGAATCGCACGGCGCGCATCATACGCAACGGATCGTCGTCAAAGGACTGTCGCGGGTCCACCGGCGTGCGCAACACGCCCTTGGACAGATCACTGGCACCACCGAACGGGTCCACGAATTGCAGGTCGGGCACGCGCAGGGCCATCGCGTTGACGGTGAAGTCGCGGCGGGACAGGTCGCCCTCAAGCGTGTCGCCATAATTGACCTCGGGCTTACGCGAGTCCGGATCGTACGTGTCGGAGCGATAGGTGGTGACCTCCACCTTGACCTCGGTGCCGTCCGGGCGGCGGCGCATGGCACCCAGCGTGCCGAACTTGCGCCCCATGTCCCAGAAGCCGTCATGCCCCCACCGGCGCAGTATCGGCTCGAACTGCTCAGGCCGTGCGGATGAGCAGAAGTCCAAATCGTGGCTCTTTCTATGGAGCAGCAAATCCCTGACCGGGCCGCCGACCAATGCCAGCTCGTAACCCTGTTCGGCGAACAGTCGACCAAGTTCGATGGCTTCAGGCCATACTTCGAAATCCAATGGGCACCTTCCCGCGTGCGACGTTTTTCTGCCCTACCAGCATACCGTTACCCCACCTGCACACGGGGTTGAGTAAGGTGGAGAATATGATTACGCCCGCCGACCTTGCCCGCATGCTGGGGCAAACACCAGATTCGGCGGATAGCCATACCCAAGACCACCTGCTGTATACGTCCGAAACTCCGCATCATTCCGCCGATTCGGGCGATTCTTCCGATGTCGGCGGCACCGCGAGCCACTCCACCAATCAGGCCGTTCATCAAGACGAAGTAGACGCAGTACCGACTGCGCAACATTCCGGTGTGCCTGGCACACCCGCAACGCCCGCCACACCCGAACCATCCGAATCCGAAATATCGGACGCCGCCAGCGACATGCCCGCACCGAAGCCGATGATGCCCACACCGGCCACCGTCTTCGGCATGCATGCCACCGTCACCATCGCCACTACCAGCGGCACTATCGAGGGGCAGGCTGATGGTATCGCCGGCGAGGCCGGTGCCGAGACGATTGCCGAGGTCGAGCCGATTATCGCCACGGCACAAACGTCCGTAACCATCGTCACGAACGATCCCGCGGCGACCGCTCACGCGGCCGTAGATGCTGCCGTTGCGGTCGCCAAGGCCGCCGCCGCGCACACCACAGCGATACCGACTCCGCGCGACGTGCTGATGCCGCCTGCGGCACGTACCGCACCGGCCGCAACGCCGGTCACCATGCCGGTCTCAGCGCCGTCTGCAGCACCAGTGAGGCCCGCAACGTCAGCGCATCCCACGCCGGCCACGGTCTTCGGCCGGCACCCGTCCGGAGATGTTGCCTCGCCGGAACCGGCAGTGCCGGTAGAACCGGTGACGCCATCCGGCCCGACTCCGGCCATGATGCCGCAACGCCGTACGTCGGACGGTCCGACCACATTCGCTTCACTGGATGCCCAGGAACTGCCGGTCGTACGCGAATATTCGGCAGGCGGTCTGATTTTCGATGACCAGAACCGCGTGGCCATTATCGCCCGTCATTCCCGCTCCGGCCATCTCGAATGGTGCTTGCCGAAGGGGCATATCGAAAAAGGCGAGACCCCGCAGCAGACCGCTGTGCGCGAAGTGCATGAAGAGACCGGCATCCTGGGCGAGGTGATCGATTCCATCGCCACCATCGACTACTGGTTCACCGGTACCACGCAGCGCGTGCACAAGCTGGTCCATCACTTCGCGCTCAAACAGACCGGCGGTGAACTGACGGTGGAAGGAGACCCGGATCATGAGGCGGAAGACGCCATCTGGGTGCGTTTTGAAGATTTGGATGACGTGTTGAGCTATCCCAACGAACGCAAAATCGCGTGGCTCTACGCCAGGAAGAAGAACAGGCAGGCAAACGAGTGAACCTACCCGGAGTCTTACGACATTGCACACGTCTGGCACACGCACTGGCGGCTGGCGTCGCCGTTGTGGCGATGCTGGCCGCTCCATTGACCGTCTACGCGAACGATACGACGGACACGACTGATTCATCCGATACGACGGACGCAACGGGCAATCAGACCGAGAATCAGCCCAAGCAGAGCATTGCCATCACGCAAAGCACCCCCATCGTCACCTCCAAATCGGGCTATCGTGTCACCGCGGTCATCAGCAATACGGACAGCACGGCCACGTCAAGCGGCACACTGCACCTGACCACCAATGCGTTGTTCACCTTTGTCTCGCGCACCGATATTCAGAATTGGGCCGAGAACAACGCCCCCATCCCAACCCCCAACGAGTTGGGTTCCGTTGACGTGCCATCGATTCCCGCCGGCGGCACTGCCACCGTCACCATCGAGGTGAACGCCAATCAGCAGACCCTTGCCTCCATAGGGAGTTGGGGACCGAAACCGCTGATGCTGTCGTATATCGTTGGCAATCAGATACTCGCCGATTTGCCGAGTTTTCTGACCCGATCTTCGGATGGGCTCAACACCGCGACAACACCGGCCATGAACCTGACCGTGGCCATGCCCTACACCGCCAGCGGCTGGCAGGTCGATAATAAGGCCATCAGCAATCGCATTGCCGAAACCACCACTTCCTCGACATCAACATCGTCCAAGTCCAACAGCACGGACAAGGCCGACAAGTCCGATAACGCCGACGCCAGCAACGCGGCCAAAGCCACTGATACGCAAGCCATATCCTTATCCGAACAGGATGCCGATACCGCGCGATCCCTTGGGCAGACATTCGCCAAGCACCGCTCGCTGCAAGTGATCGCGGATCCTCTGTATTGGCGTCAGTCCGCAGTGCAACCGTCCATTGCCGGCATCATGCAGCCCGCCGACTTCGACATCACCGCCTATACCGCACTGGACGATACCGCGGCCTACGAAAAGGCCGGCATCACCACTGAGCAGTGGAACGCCAAGCAGGCGGCCGCATGGTATGCCGACGGAGGCGACTCCGAAACACCCTCCGCGTACGCATGGCAGGGCAACAACTGTTGGACGTTGGATGCGCTGACCGCAGCACGCGAGCAGGGCTATGACACGGTGATTGCCGATGCCTCTTTCGATGCCGACCAGACTGAAGCCGTACACACAGGCACCTACGTGGTGCATACGCCTGCCGGCGATGTCACCGTGCTGAAGGAGCAATCGACCTTGGGCACGCTGGCCAAGGGCCAAGCCACCAGCACGGACGCGCAGGCCGAGTCCAGCGATGCCGGTCGGTTGGCCCGACTGATCGCTCAGAGCGCGTTCTACCAGATGGAACAGCCCTATACATCCCGATACCTGCTTATGACGTTCTCCCGCACCACGGAGGCCAGCTGGATCGATCAGGTGATGAGCGCCTTCGAGCAGGCGTCTTGGTTGAATCTGACGGACCTGAAGACCATGGCCAAGGCCGATCCGTACAATGTCAGCGATTCGGTCAATCCCGACAAGGCCGATGATGCCAACACCGCCAATACCCGGTCGGCATTGAGACAGTTGGCCGACAGCCGGCATGACATCATGCGCATGGCCACCTCCATATTGAGGAACGAGATTGATTCCGACGAGGTCTCGTCGTTGGACCCGCAGGCCCTGGCCCGGCAGGACGCCAATGACACCGCCTCGCATAGCAACGATCCGACGCAATGGATTGGCTCTTTACTGGCGCTGCATGACGATATGGCGCTGCGGTCCATGTCTGGCTCCCCCCAGCCGACAGCCACGCGAAAAGCCATGGTCAAAGCCACGAAAACACTGGCCAGCGATCTTCTGAACGGCGTACGCATCAACCCATCGGAATCAATATCCGTGTTCAGCGAATCCGCGAAAATGCCAATCACCGTCAGCAATGACCTTCCCTACGCCGTCAGCGTGCAGGTCAACTCACTGACTGACTCCATGCAGATCGTCACCTCGCGAACCGCTGACATCGATATTCCCTCGCATAGCGACGCTCAGGTGACCTTCACCATCCGCGTTTCCACTTCCGGCTCATCGACGGCCCATGTGTCGTTGACCGACCGGGAAGGCAACAGCTTCGGCAACACGCAGGACACCGCGATCACCAGTGTGATGCGCATCAGTGATGCCAGCGGCTTCATTATCATCGGCTTCGCCGTGCTACTGGGCATTATCGGCCTGTGGCGGCAGTTCCATCGGAAGAAGGACCCCGACGAATGAGTTCAAGCGTAGGTCGTAATTCCCTGATCATGGCCACGGGAACCGCTGCTTCCCGTGTGACCGGTCAGCTCCGCACGATTCTTCTCGCTGCGGCCATCGGCACCACCGGATTGGCGGCCAACGCCTATCAGGCCGGTTCCATGATTCCCCAATCCGTGTTCACGCTGGTGTCCGGCGGCATCTTCAACGCCGTGCTGGTGCCCCAGATCGTGCGCACGTTGAAAGAAAAAGACGCCCAAGAACGACTGAATCGCCTGATTACGTTGGCCATCGGCATCCTATTGGCCATGACCGTGGTGATGGCGGCGGCCAGCCCTCTGCTTGCCCGCCTGTACGTGGGTAGCGACGATCACCAGATGATAGCCCTGACCACCTCGTTCACCCTGTGGTGTATGCCTCAGGTGTTCTTCTACGGCCTGTATACGGTATTGGGGCAGATCCTGGCCGCCAAAGACCATTTCCTCACGTATGCGTGGAGCTCAACCGGTGCCAACATTATTAGTTGCGCCGGTTTTACTGGCTTTATTCTGCTGTTCAGCAAGGCCAATGAACAGCCCCTCGAATTCTGGACCGCCGACAAAATCGCGCTTACCGCAGGCACCTGGACTTTGGGCGTGGCCTTCCAAGCGCTGATACTGTTCCTGCCGCTGGCCCGTATCGGGTTCAAGTACAAACCCAGCTTCGGGCTTGGCGGCTTTGGACTCAGGTCTATGGGTCCCGTGGCGTTAGGCTCTTTGGGCGTGGTGATCACCAGTGAGATCTGCGGCATTATCCTTACCCGTATCGCCACATCCGCACCGCAGCGCGCCCACGAACTGACGGGTGCCAGCCTGTTCAGCGTGGCAGGCAACGCGACCTATCAGAATGCGTACACACTGTTCATCCTGCCCTATTCGCTCATCGCCGTATCGGTATCCACGGCTATGTTCCCCAAAATCTCCCGTTCCATCGCAGCTGCGAATCTGGATGAGGCACGGCACGACCTGGTCAGCGCACTGAATAATGTGGGCCTGCTCATCATGTTCTTCGCCGCCGCCATGGTCGTGTTCCCCGAACCGATCATCCGCGCATTGCTTCCGTCCGTCTCGATGGACGAGACTATGTTGATCTCCTATGCGCTTATCGCCTTGTCTGTGGGCATTCCATTGGGGTCGGCGTTCCTGTTAATCCAGCGCACGTTCTACGCCTTTGAGGACGGCCTTCACCCCTTCCTGTCCGCGGTGATGCAGTATGGATTCACCTCAATATTCATGATCATCGGCATGATGGTACTTCCTCCTGAGCATTGGGTACTCGGCATCGCCTGCTCGGTGACCCTCGGTGGATTACTGGCGTTGCCGCTGACGTTGATGATGTTGCGCCGCAAGTTCGAAGGCAATCTTGGCGGTCGGGAGATCACGAGGACATATGCCAAGGCCATTGTGGCGGCACTGGCTTCCGGAGTTGTGGTCTGGCTGATCAAACGACCGGTAGTCGCACTGTTCGGCGCGGATATTCGACCAGTAGGCGGGCACATGAGCTGGTGGTCTGCGCTGGCCATCTGCGTGGTGCTCACCATTGTGCTGGCCGTAGTATATGTGGCTGTGTTGTGGGTGGTGCACACCCCGGAACTCATCAGCGCCTATCACTCGATACTGGCCCGTCTACACAAGACTCCGGCCAGTGAGGACGTTGCTGTGACAGCCCAGCCGGAAAAAAGTCGACGATACGCAAATCAATCCTGAGACGGAGCCCGTCAAGGATAGCCCCGCACGTAGAATATCTAAGACCAGTCTCGAACACCAATCACACGGAGCCGAACGCACTATGAAACCGCAACTCGGAGACACGATTCTCAACCGATACACCTTGGTGTCATCGTTGCGTGAGGAGCCTGGCATTCAGGCATGGAAAGCCAACGACCGTGTGCTGGCAAAGGATTGCCAGCTGTTCATCATTACCAATCGCAGCGCTTTCGCCGCAATCGATGAGCTCGCTGGTCGCATGGCCGCCACTCGCCCTGATCGTGTGATTCCCGTACTGAAATACCGTATGGAATCCGACGTACTTCTCATTGTCATGCCGGTGGATAGCGGCCAATGCCTGACTGACTACATGGTGGATACCGCCAAGCCGCTCAGCTACAGCGCCATCCGGTCGATTATCGGAGAATGCGCCAACGTGCTGCGCGAGGTCATTGCGGATACTCCCAGCGGCATCGTCATCACAACCGACACCGTTCGAGTGACTACCTCCGGTGTGCAAATTGCCGATGCACCATGTGCCACGATGCTGGCCGATACGTCCGCTACCGATCTGCGTACGGACGGTCCTGAACGGTATGCGATTCGCCAGCTTGCGGCATTACTCTATACCCTGCTGACACGCACGCCAAGCCAAGCGACACCCACATTCAATCTGCGTGCCTTGCCGCAAGACACCCCTGGCGAATTCCGCGTGATTTGCAAGCGTGGATTGGCCTTGAGCGAGCCCGACGAGCATACGTTGCCAATGGCAGCCCTTGTAGAACTCGACGCCTTGTTGGGTAATTGGAAGCCGCTCTCTGAACTGAGCGATGCTGATATTGCTTTGCCGAGCGTGGAAAGCGATTGCTCGATTACCAAGGCGATACTGAAGCCTGCCAACGAGACTGATATCGTGCCTATTCCCAGCACGTTGATTAACAGCAACAGTCTTCCGGAATTGTCTATTACCCCTTCCCTGCCGGTTCAGCCGGCCGCCGTCCCCGCTCCGCACGCGATGTCACCGGTTCCTCTGCCTGATGGGTCCAGTACTGCTGACGGCAACCAGTCTCAGTCTGATGCCCGCCGTCTGTTTGACTTCAACCTTTCTGACGCCTGGGAGCACGAAAATCTTTCCGGTGAAGGCACCGGTGACTGGTACAGCGAAATGAATCCGGCCCCTATCGGCGGTCCGGGTGATAATACTCGGTTGACAGTGCCTATTGTTACCGGCGGTATTTCCGATGCCACCGCGGGAGAGACAACCAGTCGTATTCCCGTGTTCGACGCCAGCGGCCGTGCTGTGGCTCCCGGTGAGGAATCACTGCGTGCCTTGGAAGAGGAGCAGGCCCGCATTGCCGAAGTAAGCGCCATTCCTCCGAGCTTCACACCGAAGGATGTGCCGGATGACGAGGTTGACAGCAAGCTGCCCGATGAACATCTGTTCGGCAAACTGTCGACCAAGGTCGTTGCCATCATTGTGGCTCTGATATTGGTAGTGGCAGCGGCTGTTTGGGCAGTGCATGCGTTCCGATCCTCCGGAGACAATCCTGCCGATGCTTCCAGCAACTCCAGTGAAGGTGACTGGCCTGATATCAATGCTGACGCTGTGCCATTTGGTGGCAGCGAGAACGCGACGAACGGTGGCACCACTGACGATTCTTCAAAATCGAGTGATGCCACTCAGAGCGAATCCAAGGACTCGGCATCAGACAAGTCCAAGAAGTCCGAGACTGCTGATTCGTCGTCCAAGAAGACCAAGGCCAAGAAGTCCGGCGATAAGGATTCCAGCGCTGTTCCGCAACCGAGCCATGAGAACAACACGGCGTTTACGATTTCCAGCGCCAACTTTCTGTCGAATCCTGGCGGCCAATCCGGGTACGCATACTACATGCACCTTGACCAGCCGCAGGATGCGTACCGCATGGTTATCACCATCCGCACATCCGGTGGTAAGGGCTATATTCGCGCAAATACCACTGGGGACCCCACTCAAGGCAAGCAGGTGGCCGAATTCACCTTTGCTGAAGGTGGCACTACTGAGGTGAAGTTCACCAAAGCCGTCAAGACGCAGGATCTGCTGCTGTGGGTGCCATCGGATAGCCTGCCGCAGAACCAGCTGTACATCGAAAAGGTGGAGGTCTTCTAATCGGCATCTATGCCGATAACTGACCCAAGAAGGGGCGGTACCGTTCGCATACATTCGACGGTACCGCCCCTTCTTCGCATCTGGCTGAATGACACGGAATATCGTATGGGGGTGTGACAATGTTTCACGTGAAACATAACGTCATCATTATCGGTTCTGGTCCCGCTGGCTACACGGCCGCCATCTATCTTGGCCGCGCAGGTCTCAATCCTGTTATGGTCACTGGTGCGTTGTCGCCAGGTGGACAGTTGGTCAACACCACTGAGGTGGAGAACTTCCCCGGATTCCCGGAAGGTATTCTTGGCCCGGATCTTATGGATCGCATGAAGGAACAGGCCAAGCGCTTCGGTACAACCTATATCGCAGACGATGTCTCTTCCATCGAGGCGTGTGAGAGTGATTCGGTCAAGCCGACCTATCGTGTAACACTCTCCGATGACTCCCAATTGGAGGCATCGTCGCTTATCATCGCCACAGGGTCGTCATTCCGTAAGCTTGGGGTGCCCGGCGAACAGGAGCTGTCCGGACATGGCGTCTCGTACTGCGCCACCTGCGATGGCTTCTTCTTCAGGAACAAGCCTATCGTGGTCGTAGGCGGTGGCGATTCGGCTTTTGAAGAGGCATTATTCCTGACCCGGTTCGGTTCTTCGGTCACCTTGATTCACCGACGCGATAGCTTCCGCGCCTCGCAGATCATGGTGGACCGAGCCAAAGCCAATCCGACCATCACTCTGATGACCAACACAGTGGTGACCTCCATTACCGGCACCTCCTCCCCCACACAGAACACCGGTGCACCTATTGCCATTCCTGGCTTGACGCTCAAACGACCGGCTGTAGCACCGGCCAGTGTCAGCAGCATCGCCGTACGTAATGTGGTGACCGGAGAAGAAAGCACGCTGGACACCAACGCCGTATTCGTGGCTATCGGTCATACGCCAGCCACTGATTTTGCGGCCGGTGTTGTGGACCGTGACGATGATGGATATGTCGTGGTGCAGGGTGCCAGCACGGTGACCAGTGCGCCAGGCATCTTTGCTGCAGGCGATTGCGTGGATCGTACTTATCGTCAAGCGATCAGCGCAGCGGGCATGGGCTGCCGTGCAGCGCTGGATACGCAGGCCTATCTTACGGACTGATGGTGGCGGACTGATGGTGGCTTGCTGTTCTGGCTGCTGCCTGTGACATAGGAGCAACGCTAGGTCAGTGTTACAGCATGCCGCCCTTGGATAGTACGTATCGGTCAAAGGCATAGAAAGACCCCTCAGGCGACGGAGAATCACGATGTGTGATTGTCCCTCCAGCCTGAGGGGTTTTCTATTGCGACAGGGGCTACAGCGCGGGCATACGCCCCTGCCAGGAATCACGCAGAGGCTATAACGTCTTGCGCATACAACGCACTGCACAGCAATAATGCCGGCGACAACACGAATGTTCTTATCGTGTTACACCCATTTGGAATCGGCATCGCCTTGGCTCGGCACCAGCAGCTGCAGGATGCGATCCATATCCTCTGGTGACGAAAAGACGATTTCGATGCGACCATGCTTGGTGCTGCCCTTAATCGACACCTTGGTATCGAAATGATTTTCCAAACTCTGCTGGATGGCGGAACCAACCCAAGGATTGGTCTTAGACGTCTTAGGCTTCTTCGGCTGCTCCCCCGACGCAATCTTCATGGCGACGATTTCTTCGGTGCTGCGTACAGAAAGACCTTCCGCAATAATACGAGAAGCCAGCTTGTCCATTTCCTCCGGATCGCTCAGGCCCAATAGCGCACGCGCATGACCGGACGATAGCACACCGGCAGCCACTCTCTTTTGCACAGAAGCCGGCAGGTTCAGCAGTCGCAAGGTATTGGCGATTTGCGGGCGAGACTTGGACACCGACTTGGACAGTTGTACTTGTGTCAACCCGAACTCTTCAATCATCTGCTGGTAGGCAGCCGCCTCTTCCAGCGGATTCAAGGCCACACGGTGCAAGTTTTCCAGCAATGCATCGCGGAGCATATCATCATCCGCAGTGGTTTTGACGATGGCGGGAATCGTCTCCAACCCAGCCAACTGAGAAGCACGCCAACGGCGTTCACCCATAATGAGCTCATACGGGCTGTCCAAATGACCGGCAAACGGATTCGTGCTGGATTCCGTCTCGTCGTGCTTGGCGGCTTTGGCCGCAGCAATCTGGCTTGCCGGACGCTTGCGCACGACTATCGGTTGCAGCACACCAACTTCCTTAATGGAAGCAGACAGCTCATTCAACTCATCCTCGTCGAAGATGGTACGAGGCTGATGTGCATTGGGCCCGATATCAGACAGTTTGAGTTCAGCCAGATAACCACCGGCTACCGGCTTGAGCTCGTCCTTCTTATCTGTGTCAGCGGTCTTTGCCGCCGATGCAGTCAAAGATGTTTCACGTGAAACATCTTTGACAGTGACGGATGTACGATGTGCCGTCTGAGACGCAGACGACTTGCCGCCCTGCTGAGGTGCGGCGACCTTACCGGTTTGAGGTTTCTCCGTACCGAAAAACAGGTCGCTAGGATGAGTAATGGTGTCCAATGCGGGCATGGATGCGCGTTTACCGGCGGCTTTCTTGACTGCCTTGCTGGACGATATCGTCTGAGGCACGGCAGGTTTTGATTCCTGCTGGGCAGTAGCCTTCTTGGCGGGGGTTATGTCAGCAGTGGCCTCCGGAGTAGACGAATCCTCCGCAATCATTGCGGGCTGCTCCGCCACCGGCTCCTCCCCTGGCAATGTGGGGAACAAAGCGCCAAGGCCCTTACCAAGTCGTGATTTTGATGCCATTACTTGTTCCTCCTCGCATCAATGGTGTCAAGGACTTGTTGCGAACGCTGTGCGATTTCCAAAGCTGCTTCACCATACGATATGGCACCTATGCCACGAGGATCATAGGCAATCACCGATTGGGAGAAACTCGGCGCTTCGGAGATCTTGACTGAACGCGGGATGGTGGTATTCAGCACAATGCTGGGATAGTGTCCCTTAACCTCGTTATATACTTCACGGCTCAATAACGTTCGGCGATCGAACATCGTGACGAGCATGGTGGACACCAGCAGTACGGGATTGAAATACTCTTGCACCAAACCAATCGTGTTAATCAGCTGGCCAAGACCCTCCAATGCGTAATACTCAGCCTGGATAGGAATCAGCATCTCGGTCACTGCACACATGGCGTTGATGACCAAGAGGCCCAAGCTGGGCGGGCAATCAATGAACACGTAATCATAGTGTTTATCTGATTGACGTAGGTAGAGGTCTAGGGCCTCCTTCAGCAACGTGTTTCGGTTGGGCAGATCAGCCACTTCCAACTCAGCACCGCTGAGATCGATTGATGCAGGCACAACATCAAGTGTGGGAAAATCAGGACAGACCGTGATAACATCACCCAGATCGGAACGCCCCTCGATAACGTCATAGACCGAGGGCTCTCCCGATGCATGAGATACACCCAACGCCGTAGAGGCATTGCCCTGCGGGTCCATATCGATGACCAACACCTGCGCGCCCTTGTTCGCCAGCGCCGCAGCGGTGTTTACCGTGGATGTGGTTTTACCCACTCCCCCCTTCTGGTTGGCCACGGCGATACGACGAGTCCGTTGAGGCTTTGGGAAATCGGTTTTCTTGAGTACATCGTAGCGTGAGCTTTCATCAGCCATTTGGCTACCAAGCACTGAACCGTGACCATCGAATATTCGCTGAAGCGTTTCGGAAGCCGATTCTATAGGTTCCGACTGATGATCCTTGGTGGCCATCGCTCCTCCTTGCACAGACGTAAGTTCCAGTGTTCTCATTCGTATGGACATGATGCTCGTTATCCACAATTGCGATATGCAATGTGGATAAGTGTGGATAAGTGTGAATGACGTTGAGTGTTAGATTGTGTATTCACAGACGAAAAACATTGAAAAATCAATGTTTTCATCATTATGCACATCGTCCCGTAAAAATGTGGATAACTTTTACGCACATATGGAAATGTGGATAACTCAATCAGTACTCCACTCATCGCTTATCCACAATCACCACGTGGGTAGGCTCAAGATCCGGTCCGACAGCCGCCTCAACGACGCGTGGACGACGACCACCGAATTTTGCAATCTCCTTGCCAGCCTTGTCGATTTCAGCCTGAGCAGACCGTCCCTTCAGTGCGATCAACTGTCCTGACGGTTTCAGCAACGGCAACGTCCAGCCAGAGAGTTTGGTCATAGGAGCAACCGCACGACACGTGACAACAGCGAACGGATGAATTTCCCGCTTCCGTACCTGCTGGATGACGGCATCGGAGCGTCCACGAATAATCTCAACGTTCTGCAGTTGCATCAGGCCAACACATTCATGCAACCATTCGATTCGCCGCTCCATCGGTTCAATCAGCGTGAAGTCATGATCCGGCAAACACGCGGCAGCCACCAATCCAGGAAAACCACCACCACTGCCGACGTCGGCAACTGTTTTGAAGCGAATACCATTCGTCGCATTCCGAACGTACGGCACAATCGCAGCGGAATTCAGAATATGCCGTTCCCAAATGATATCGACGTCACGGGGGCCGATCAATCCACGAGGTTCACCCTCTTCGGCAATCTTGGCATGGAAACGCTCCAACTTCGGCAACGCATCACCCAAGACCTCAGCAAGTACAGGTGACCCCTGCAGCTGATCCGTCATAGCCATCTCCCTCACCATGTTTCACGTGAAACAATCAACATGGAGAATGGCGCCGCTCATTACGACGCCATTCTCCATGCGGTCACTTTAGTTTGTTCAAAGACGACATCCGTCGAACGTCCCTGTCATCTCAAAAAACTCGCCGAGCAATTACTCCTGATCAAGCTCGTCGTCTTCGGCGGTATCCTCGACTCTATTCTTGAGATACACCGTCACGTAACGATGAGGCTCCTCACCGTGCGAGCGAGACTTCAGCCCCTCTTCCCGAACCACATCGTGAACGACTTTACGTTCGAAGGAATTCATCGGCTTCAAGTCATACGGCTCGCCGGAATCCTTTACTGCGTCAATGGCATCCAAGGCGATATCACGGAGGTGCTGACGCTTGCGCTTCAGGAAACCGTCGACATCCACAATCAGATGAGAACGCTCGCCGGTCTTCTGCTGTACAGCCAGACGAGTCAATTGCTGCAGAGCATCAACGACTTCACCATTACGGCCAATAAGATGTTTGATGTCAGTATCGTCATCAGCAACGATTTGCACGGTGGGGCGGTCATTACGCACGCCCATCTCAATGTCGCCCTCATAGTCGGCGATATCCAGTAGGCCTTCAAGGTAATCCGCGGCGATGTCAGCCTCTTCGTTGAGCTGGTCGATCGACTTCACGTCATCCTGTGCCATACGCTACTCCTTCATGTCGTGTTTGAATTCCAAGTCTAAGCCCTGCTCCCCCGAACAGAGAAAGTAATGTCGGTGCGTGTTGAATGTTTCACGTGAAACATCGAACTCGCACCGACATAGTCGTCACTTCTTTTTGCGCTTACGCACGGGCTGTTGACGCTGATAGCCCTGAGTGGCCTTACGCTCGGCCTCTTCCTTGGCCTTGGCCAATGCTTCTTCTTCCAGAGAGGGCAGGCCGGCCTTTGCGCGGCGAGCATTCTCATTACGATGATCGCGCTTCTCCTTGTCCGCCGCAGCCGGAGAGCCAGGGGTCGGGAATGCGTACACCTGCCACAATGTGCGGCAGAGGTTGCACACGTTGTTGGTCAGCCAGTAGACCAGCACGGCGAACGGCATGGCGACACCGGAGAAGATGTACATCACCGGGAAGAGCCACAGCATAGCCTTCTGCATGGTCTCGGTCTGCTTGTTCATCGAAGCAGCTGCCATGTTGCGCTTCATGCTGAAGTACTGCATAAACCACAGGCAGAAACACATCAGGAACACGAAGATACCGATGACCGCCTTGCCACTAGCGGCAGCACTGGTGAAGTTATCGGTCACGCTGACAATGCCGAACACATCGGTTTGGGTGAATTGCTTGGCGGTTGCTACGTCGAACGCGCCCAACGCATCGCGTTTACCGTTGGCAATGTATGGAATGGCCGACAGCGTATAGAACATGGACATGAACACCGGGCCCTGAATGAGCATAGGCAAGCAGGAGCCAGCCGGATTGACGTCATTGTCTTGATACAGTTTCATGGTTTCACGGCTCATGGCCTCCCTGGAAGCCTGATCCGTCTTGCCTTTGTACTTGTTCTGAATACGCTGCATCTTCGGCGCCAATGCCTGCATCTTGCGCATCGACTTCATCTGCTTGTAGAACAGCGGGAAGATACAAGCCTGCACCACCAGCACCAGGATGATAATGGCAAGCACCCATGAGACACCAATCGGGCTCACGCCCAGCATCACGAAGAAGTCATGCACGATCTTCATGATCCAGGTCTGCAACCACTCAACGGGAGTCAGGATTTTATATAGAAATCCCCAAAACCCGCTATCAAGCAGAAATTCATTTGAGTTCATCGTTGGGCCTCTCTTTGGGTTGTGGCCAATGGTGTCAGTCGAGGCTCTTCATGAGCCTTCGACCACGAAAACCTGTAAAAAACGGAATACCGTTGTGGAACATCGTCGATTCCCCCACGACTCCACGGCCGGCAACGCAGTAATCTCAGCACGGCGAGCACTCCCCCTTTGAACGCGCCATACCGTTCCAATGCCTCAATGGCATAATTCGAGCACGTTGGATAATACTTGCAACAAGGCGGTGTGTTTGCCGAGATGTGCTGTTGATACCAGCGCACCCCACCAATCATCACCGCCTTGAAAGAAGCTGTCATGCCTCAGCCACCTTATGCGCCACCGTGGCAAAAGCCTTCGCGATCTGCTGATCTAGCGAAGCGAACGATGCGGTCGCTGCACTGGGCTTGGCGCGCAAAACGATATCGCAATGCGCGGGCAGCAGATCCTCATGGGCTCTGGCCAATACACGAAACCTACGCTTCACCGTATTACGGGTGACCGCATGTCCTACCGATTTGGAGACAGCTAATCCCAAACGGCGATGCACCGTCCGGTCGTCATCATCATGATGGTCGTCGGGCACCAAATAGTGCACGACGATATCCTTGCCACCTGCTTTGCGCCGGCGTTTCAGCACGGTGACGAAATCACGATGGCTTTGAAGCCTCTCCACCTCGACTATGCCTGTGGCACTGATCGGAATGATCAGGCGGAGAGGGTCTTGCGGCCCTTGGCACGGCGACGGTTGATCACCGCACGGCCAGAACGGGTGCGCATGCGCAGGCGGAAGCCGTGCTTCATGTGGCGACGACGGTTGTTCGGCTGGAACGTCCTCTTCATAATCCATTGCTCCTAGGTCTATTCGGCAACGCTTCGCGCTGCCCTCACGTGAGTCAAGCTATACCAAAGTACTCTCACCCCTACCCTCAAGTCAAAACGGACGGAGTATTTTCACATTTCGACACGTTGCGAGACACACCCCAAATCTCTTATAATCGGCGGAATACCAACCATTCACGGCCAAAAGTTATCCACAAATTACATGTTTGTTATTCACAATCCAGTTATTTCAACACGCGACACGGTGGATAACTTGTCTAAACCAGAGTAAATATTATCTGTTGTACGTATTTCGCCACAGCGACAGAAGGGGCCACCATGGTTAACGCTTCCGGCGACCCCGTAATCGAGGCCGCCCACATCTGGTCAGACACGCTGACGGTGCTCAAACACAGCGCTTCGCTCAGCCCACGAGAAAAAGGCTGGTTGGAAGGCGTTGTTCCTGAAGGCGTCTTCGGTTCGACCATCGTGCTGTGTGTGGACAACAACGACACGCTTCAAGCCATTCAGGGTGATTTGAACGATTCCCTGCTTCAGGCATTGCGTACGGTAACCGGCGAAAATATGTTTCCCGCGTTCAAGGTCGTGCCGAAAACCGAGCCCGAACCGCTTTCGGAGGCAAAGCCGGCGCAGCCATATCCTTCGGAAATTTCTCCGACTGTCGCCGAATTCGGTAAAGAATCCTATGGTGCAAAGCCGGCAGCCGCACCGCGGGAACCGATGCCCGCCACCGAGCCGCAGTTCCCGGTCGGTCAGCAGAAGATGAATCGCGATCCCGAGACTCATCTCAATAAGAACTTCACGTTTGATTCCTTCGTGCCCGGCGATTCCAACCGTTTTGCCCGTACGGTCGCACTGGCCGTGGCCGAAGGTTCCGGGCAGGATTTCAACCCGTTGTGTATCTATGGCGGATCGGGCCTGGGCAAAACCCACTTGCTGAACGCCATCGGCAACTATGCACTGGTCAAGGATCCCGGGCTGAAGGTTCGATACGTCACGTCTGAGGAATTCACGAACGAATTCATTGACGCGCTGCAAAACCCGAACCAAAGCCAGGGGCAGATTGCTGAATTCAACCGTCGATACCGACAGGTTGATGTGTTGCTTATTGACGATATCCAGTTCCTCGGCGGCAAGGAAGCCACCTTGGATCAGTTCTTCCATACGTTCAATGCACTGCATCAGGCAAATAAGCGTATTGTCATTGCTTCCGATGTAGCGCCCAAGAATTTGAAGGGTTTCGAGGCTCGACTCATCTCGCGCTTCGAATCCGGCCTGACCGTAGACGTCAAGCCGCCGGATCTGGAGACCCGAATCGCCATTCTTCGCATGATCGCCTCGATGAACGGCTCGAAAATCCCCAGCGATGTGTTGGACCTCATCGCCGAACGCTTCACCGAGAACATTCGTGAACTCGAAGGCGCGCTAACCCGTGTTACGGCCGTGGCCTCGCTGAGTAATCAGCCGGTGACCCGCGCCTTGGCCGAGCAGACGTTGCAGGACTTCTTCACCACCGATGTGGAAATCAAGCCCACGGACATCATCAGTCAGGTGGCGAAGTACTTCCACCTGACGTTTGAGGATCTTGTCGGTAAATCACGAACCAAAAACGTGGCTGTTCCTCGTCAGATCGCCATGTATCTGGCTCGCGAAATGACCAGTATGAGCCTGATGGATATTGGCCAGGTCTTTGGCGGACGCGATCACACCACAGTAATGCATGCCTGCACTCGAATCAGTGACCGAATGCAGCAAAAACAGGAGATCTATAACTACGTTATGGAGCTCACGGTTCGCCTCAAGCAAAGCAACACCAACTGACACAACGCTTCTGAGAGACGAAAAACGGCACTTTTTGGACTGACTTTCCGAAAAGTGCCGTTTTTGGTTGCTCAGGCGGATTCTGGTGGATACGTCGAGGCAACGGATTCGAGACATTAGATTCCTCATGGCTCCCCTTTGTGAGGGGATCTGTCGGCGCAGACGACTGAGGGGAGTTTCGAAGGGGAACACGCAAAAAAAACCATGAAACGAGAGAATCGATTCTGAGGACCGATTTTGCGGGTTTGGGCGAGCGAGACGGAAAAAGTGCCGAAAACGGTCTCCAGAATCGATTCTCCTCGACGAAAAAACAGTCTTCAACACGCCGTGCGAAAGTGCGAAAACCAAAAAAGTTATCCACATAGTTGTGCACAGATGTGGGTAAACTCGGCGGATAACTCGTGGATTACCCACTGTTTTGTTGTGGAAAACTCGTGCATAACCGCGACCTCGATGTGGAAAACTCAAATTCGACGAACTGGCTGTGGAAAACTCGCCCACTTATCCACAAGCCATGCAGAATTTGTCCACAATTTTCAGGGACTTATGAACCGTTGCAGTTGTAGGGCTCAGCCCTACTTATCCACACTATCCACCGGCCTTATTATGGCGATTACTTACTCAGTTACGTGAAAAGCATCATCGCCATAGTAACAGCCGGTCATCCAGCGTACGTAAGTTCGCCACCTAACGGCTAGAATATTTCTCAGCCAATCCGACGAAGGGAACAATCACACATGAAAGTCGAAATCGATACTGCAGCCCTGGCCGACGCCGTAGCCTGGACCTCCCGAGTCATCGACGCACGTCCCTCCAACCCGATTCTCGCTGGTGTCAAGCTGGAAGCCATTGACGGAACGCTGCAATTCTCCGCCTTCAACTACGAGATTTCCGCTCGCCACCACATCGAAGCCGGCGTTGACGAAGCCGGTTCCGTACTGGTTCAGGGCAAGCTGCTGGCCGATATCACCAAATCGCTGCGTTCGGAGAAAACGTACCTGGTCACCGACGGCTCCACGCTGACCATCACGTCCGGCAAGTCGAAGTTCACCTTGCAGCTCATGCCCGACACCGAGTACCCGGATCTGCCTGTGGTACCGGCCATGCTCGGCCAAGTCGATGCCCCGACTTTCGTTCAGGCCGTGAACCAGGCGTGCGTTGCCGTCTCCCGCGAAGAAAACCGCCCGGTACTGACCGGCGTTCGCATGCAATTCCAAGGCGACAAGGTCGTCATGACCTCCACCGATCGCTTCCGTTTGGCCCGCGCCACCTTCACTTGGACTCCGCAGAACCCGGACGTCGACACCACCACGCTGGTTCGCGGCTCCCTGCTCAAGGATGTGGCCCGTGCTCTTGACGAGCACCAGAACATCCGCCTTGATTTCGATGCCGATAGCCCGACGCTGCTCGGCTTCGAAAACGCCGGCCGCGTCTCCACCTCCCAGCTCATCGACGGTGAATTCCCGGCGGTCGACCGCCTGTTCGCCGACGAATATCCGATTCAGGCCGTAGTCAACAAGCAGGATTTGCTCGACGCCATCAGCCGTGTGGCTTTGGTCGCCGAACGCAATGCTCCGATTCGCATGACCTTCACCGGTCAGGAAGTGGCGCTGTCCGCCGGATCGGTCGACGAGGCTCAGGCCAACGAAACACTGGACATCGACATGGATGGCGACGACATCACCGTGGCATTCAACCCGTCCTACCTGAAGGAGGGTCTGTCCGCCGTAACCGAACCATTCGTGCGCATCAAAATGACGACCCCGGTCAAGCCGGTCGAGTTCAATGGCCAGCAGGAAGCTGATTCCGACGAGTCCATGGACTACCGATACCTGCTCGTGCCGATGCGCTTTAACAACTGAAATCCCTGAATTTCCAACGATTCGCTAATGCACATCTCCCGTCTCGCACTCGACCACTACCGCTCATGGAGTCAGGTAGTGGTCGATTTCGTACCAGGCGTGAATATCCTGTTCGGCAAGAACGGTCTGGGCAAAACCAATCTGGTGGAAGCCGTCGAAGTGCTGTCCACCGGATCGAGCCATCGCGCGTCCAGCACGTTGCCGTTGATCGAACGCGGGCAGACCACGGCCACCATCCGCGCGAACGTCGCTGATGATGCCGGTCAAACCACTACGTATGAAGCGTCGATTCATGCGCGTGGTGCCAACCGAGCCCGCATCAACTCGGGGTCGTCGCTGTATCTGCGCGATATCATTGGCAAGATTCCCAGCGTTTCCTTCACTCCCGAAGATCAGCGATTGGTGTCCGGCGATCCGGGAGCACGCCGCGTCATGATGAATCAGGCTGCGGCTCTGCTCGAGCCCGGATACATGCAGACGTTGCAACAGTTCACGCGCATCGCCAAACAGCGTGCCACATTGTTGAAGCAATTGAATGCCAATGCCAACAATGGACAGCCGATGGATGCGGTTCTGAGCGGTTTGGAAATCTGGACCGGCCAGTTCATCGAAGCCGGTGTGGCGTTGACCCGTATGCGCGCTCATGTGATCGGTCTGCTTGCCGAGCCATTTGCCGCGATTTACGCCGACTTGGCCGGTGCCGGCGAGCAGGTGACGCTCACATATGCGCCTTCATTCGACGAAGTGCTGATGTTCGACGATCCACATCCGCAGATCAGCGAGCATTTTCAACGCATCTACCCCGGTGAAATGGCTCGCGGCGTGAACCTTATCGGTCCGCAGCGCGATGACATGAACCTTGAGTTGGCCGGTATTCCCGCCCGCGAGTTCGCTTCGAACGGCGAGATGTGGACGATGGCGTTGGCCTTGAAAATGGCATTGTTTGAAATCGTGCGTGACCGGTTGGGATTGCAGCCGATTGTGATTCTCGATGATGTGTTCGCCCAGCTTGACGACAGCCGGCGCACGCAGATTCTTGATTTCGCCAGAAAACAGGATCAGGTGCTGATTACCGTGGCCGCTGAAGGCGATGTGCCCGACTATGAATCGGCCCATCGTATCGACGTGGCCACACTGGCCGAACCCGCTTCCGTAATACTGCCAACTCTGGGCAATTTGTCCGATTCGCGGGAAAACGAGAGTTTGGGTAAGTATGACGGAAAACCCGCGGTGGACAGCGCGTCCGTAGAACGGAAAGTGTCATGAACCCGCCGATCGCCCGCCAACTCAACCTGGACGAGACCAAACTGCCGGCCGAAATATTCGAGCGGCTCTCCCGTCGCGGGGCGACCTTGAAGGACTACAGACGCCGCCGTGAAGAGGCCATCGAAAACTTCGGCAAACCGGGGCGCGATCCGGCTGAACTGGGCAGCGTGATGACCACCATCGCCGGCAATGGCGTCTGGGCGGCGAATATGAAACTTGCGCAATTGCGCAACCATTGGGACCAAGTGGTGGGGCAGGCCATCGCCAGCCATTCGGCAGTCGCCGATTTCACGGACGGCGTACTGACCATCCGTGCCGAATCCACGGTCTGGGCCACGCAGCTGACCTACCTTATCCCCCAACTTACCGATACCATCCGTCGCAATCTCAAAGGATTGACCATCGCCGAGATTCGCGTGACCGGACCGGCCGCCGGATACACGCGCAAATGGGCTCGGCGGCGGTAGCCAAGATACCAAACAAATTCGCAGAAGCCTCGCTATGGCGCTCGTCGGGTTAGACGAGTAAAATCACATGCAGTATGGTCAAATGGCCAGAAGAGCCCTTTACGGGCCTCGTAAGCCATATCGCCTCCGTGAATGACCTTCATGACGGAGGTTGACCCTGTAGTCACGGAAGGAAGCCTGTTGGCAGACGAAACCAGCAAAGAGGAGCAGCTGAAGGCGGCTGCGGAACGCATCAACAATGCGGAATTGACCGAAGGCGAACTTGACGAATCCATGGCCCCCGAGCATTATGAGGCCTCCGATCTGAGGGTGCTCGAAGGACTCGAGGCCGTGCGTATCCGCCCCGGTATGTACATCGGTTCCACCGGCCCGCGCGGTTTGCACCACCTGGTCTATGAGATCGTCGATAACTCGGTCGATGAGGCGCTGGCCGGATACGCCAGCCATATCGAGGTCACCATTCTGCCGGACAACGGCATCCGCGTGGTGGACGATGGTCGAGGCATCCCGGTCGATGAGGTGCCCGGCGAGGGCGTCTCCGGTGTGGAGACCGTGATGACCAAGCTGCACGCCGGCGGCAAGTTCGGCGGCGGCGGTTATGCAGTGTCCGGAGGTCTGCACGGCGTGGGCATCTCCGTGGTCAACGCACTCTCCACCCGCGTGGACATCGAAGTGCGCCGTCAGGGCTTCCACTGGACCCAGACGTACATCGACCAGCACCCCACCGCGCCCTTGAAGCAGGGCGAGCCGATGACCGAAGGCGAGTCCACCGGTACGTCTGTGACTTTCTGGGCCGACCCGAAGATTTTCGAGACCACCATCTACGACTTCGAGACGCTGCGTTCCCGCTTCCAGCAGATGGCCTTCCTGAACAAGGGCCTCAAGATCAGCCTGACTGACGAGCGTGAGAACGACCAGGCCGGCGACGAGGTGGCCGGCGACGCCGCGGACGAGCCCGGCGCAAAGCACCAGACCGTCACCTACCAGTACCTCAACGGCATCAAGGACTACGTCGACTATCTGGTCAAGGTGCGCAAGGCCACGCCGGTGGAAGAGGACGTCATCAGCTTCGAGGCCGAAGACCTGAAGCTCGGCATCTCCGCCGAACTCGCCATGCAGTGGACCACTGCCTACTCCGAGGCCGTGCACACCTTCGCGAACACGATCTCCACCACCGAGGGCGGTACCCACGAGGAGGGCTTCCGCGCCGCGCTGACTTCGCTGGTCAACCGTTACGCGCGAGACAAGGGCATCCTCAAGGACAAGGACGAGAACCTCTCCGGCGACGACGTGCGTGAAGGCCTGACCGCCGTGATCTCCGTCAAGCTCACCAACCCGCAGTTCGAAGGCCAGACCAAGACCAAGCTCGGCAACTCCGAAGCCAAGACCTTCGTGCAGCGCGTGATGACCGACAAGCTCGGCGACTGGTTCGACGCCCACCCGGCCGAGGCCAAGAACATCATCCAGAAGGCCATCGAGGCCTCCCGTGCCCGTCTGGCCGCCAAGAAAGCCCGCGAGAACACCCGCCGCAAGTCCATCTTCGAGTCCGCCGGCATGCCCGACAAGCTCAAGGACTGCCAGTCCTCCAACCCGGAAGAGTGCGAGCTGTTCATCGTGGAGGGCGATTCCGCAGGCGGCTCCGCCATCCAGGGCCGCAACCCGATCACGCAGGCCATCCTGCCGCTGCGAGGCAAGATCCTCAACACCGAGCGCGCCAGCCTGGACCGCATGATGAAGTCCGACACCATCGAATCGCTGATCACCGCGGTCGGCGGCGGCTACGGCGAGGACTTCGACATCTCCAAGGTCCGCTACCACAAGGTCATCATCATGGCCGATGCCGATGTGGATGGTGCGCATATCGCCACCCTGAACCTGACGCTGTTCTTCCGCTACATGCGCCCGATGATCAACGCCGGCTACGTGTACGTGGCCATGCCGCCGCTGTACCGCCTGAAGTGGACCAAGGGCCCGCACGACTTCGTGTACACCGACGCCGAGCGCGACCGCGTGCTCGCCGAAGGCAAGGCCAACGGACGCCAGCTGCCCAAGGGCGAAGGCATCCAGCGCTACAAGGGTCTGGGCGAGATGAGCTACCAGGAGCTATGGGAGACCACCATGGACCCCGAGCACCGCATTCTGAAGCAGGTGCACATCGAGGACGCCGCCGCGGCCGACGAGACCTTCTCGATGCTGATGGGCGATGAGGTCGAACCCCGCCGCCTCTTCATCCAGCGCAACGCCAAGAACGTGCGTTGGATCGATGCGTAACGGAATCCTCCAACCTCCCTCGTCAGAGGGAGGTACACAACGGACTTAGACAACTAAAGGAACAACAGTGGCAGATGAAAACAACACCGGCGACGAGCAGTTCACGCCGGACGGCTCGATGGAGCCGTTGAGCCCGCAGGAGGCGGACACTACCGACTACGGCCTGATGGACACCGGCGAACGCATCCAGCGCAAGGACCTGCAGCAGGAGATGCGCGAGTCCTATCTGGCGTATGCCCTCTCCGTGATCGTCGAGCGCGCCCTGCCGGACGTGCGCGACGGTATGAAGCCCGTGCATCGCCGCGTGATCTACGCGATGTACGACGGCGGCTACCGCCCCGATCGCGGCTACAACAAGTGCTCCCGCGTGGTCGGCGACGTGATGGGTAAGTACCACCCGCACGGCGACTCCGCCATCTACGACACTTTGGTGCGTATGGCCCAGTCCTGGTCGATGCGCAACATGCTCGTCGACGGCCAGGGCAACTTCGGCTCCCCCGGCGACGACCCGGCCGCCGCCATGCGTTACACCGAATGCCGTATGGCCCCGCTGGCCATGGAAATGGTGCGCGACATCGACAAGGACACCGTCGACTTCGTGCCCAACTACGACGGCAAGACCCAGGAGCCGACCGTGCTGCCGGCCCGCTTCCCGAACCTGCTCGTCAACGGCTCCGCCGGCATCGCCGTCGGCATGGCCACCAACATCCCGCCGCACAACATGCGCGAGGTGGCGGACGGCGTCCACTGGGCGCTCGACCACCCGGACGCCAGCCGCGAGGAACTGCTGGAAAACCTGATCCGCATCATCAAGGGACCGGACTTCCCCACCGGCGCCACCATCCTCGGCCACAAGGGCATCGAACAGGCCTACCGCACCGGCCGTGGCCTGATCACCATGCGTGCCGTGGTCAACACTGAGGAGATCAACGGCCGTATGTGCCTGGTGGTCACCGAACTGCCCTACCAGGTCAACCCGGACCGCCTCGTCGTCTCCATTCGTGAGGCCGTGCGCGACGGCAAGATCCAGGGCATCGCCGACATGCGCGACGAGACCTCCGGCCGTACCGGCCAGCGCCTCGTGCTCGTGCTCAAGCGCGACGCCGTGCCGAAGGTGGTCCTGAACAACCTGTACAAGCACTCCCAGCTGCAGCAGACCTTCGGCGCCAACATGCTGGCGCTGGTCGACGGCGTGCCGCGCACGCTGAGCCTGGACGCCTTCATCCGCCATTGGGTGAACCACCAGCTCGACGTGATCGCCCGCCGCACCGCGTACCTGAAGCGCGAGGCCGAAGAGCGCGACCACATCCTGCAGGGCTATCTGAAGGCCCTCGACATGCTGGACGAGGTCATCGCCCTCATCCGTGCCTCCGAAGACACCGACACCGCACGTACGGGCCTTATGGGGCTGCTGGACATCGACCAGGTGCAGGCGGACGCCATCCTGGCCATGCAGCTGCGCACGCTGACCCGCATGAACCGCGACAAGATCGTGGCCGAGCATGAGGAATTGCAGCGCAAGATCGCCGACTACATCGACATCCTCGCCAAGCCGGAACGCCAGCGCAAGATCATCGGCGACGAGCTCGACGAGATCGTCGCCAAGTACGGCGACGACCGCCGCACCAAGATCCTGCCGTTCTCCGGCGAGATGAACGTCGAAGACCTGATCGCCGAAGAGAACGTGGTGGTCACCGTGACCCACTCCGGCTTCATTAAGCGCACCAAGGCCGACGAATACCGCTCCCAGCACCGCGGCGGCAAGGGCATCAAGGGCACCAAGCTGCGCGAGGACGACGTGGTGGATCACTTCTTCCTGACCTCCACGCACAACTGGCTGCTGTTCTTCACGAACAAGGGCCGCGTGTACCGCATCAAGGCCTACGAGCTGCCCGAGGGCTCGCGCGACTCCAAGGGCCAGCACGTGGCCAACCTGCTGCAGTTCGCGCCTGATGAGTCCATCCAGACCGTGCTGTCCATCCCGAACTACGAGGTGGCCAAGTATCTGGTGCTCGCCACCCGTTCCGGCAAGGTCAAGAAGACCCCGCTGGCCGAGTACGATTCCCCGCGCCAGGGCGGCCTGATCGCCGTGCGCCTCATGGCCGACGAGAACGGCGAGAACGCCGACGAGCTCATCGGCGCCGCGCTGTGCAACGCCGAGGACGACATCATCCTGGTCTCCAAACTCGGCATGAGCCTCAAGTTCCAGGCCGACGACGAGCAGCTGCGCCCGATGGGCCGCCAGACCGCCGGCGTGCAGGGCATGAAGTTCCGTAACGACGACAGCCTGCTGGCCATGGATGTGGTCCCTGGCGACTCCGACAAGGACCTGTTCGTGGTCACCAACGAGGGCTTCGCCAAGCGCACCGCCATCAGCGAATACCGTCTGCAGGGCCGCAATGGCCTGGGTATCAAGGCCGTGCAACTGGTCGAGGGCCGTGGTGCTCTGGTCGGCGCGCTCGTGGTGTCCGAAGACGATCAGGTCATGGCCATCATGAAGTCCGGCAAGGTGATTCGCTCCAACGTGGACGAAGTCAAGCGCACCGGGCGCAACACCCAGGGCGTGACCTTTGCCAAGCCCGACAAGGGCGACACGATTCTCTCCATCGCCCGTAACGAGGAGAAGGACGAGCCCGAGGATGGCGGCGATGCCGCGGCGAACGGCACCGCCGAGACCGCACAATCCGGCGAGAATGTGAACAACGCGGACGAGGCGTGAGCAGCGTCCTGAAAAGCTGGTAGCCTCGCATACAGCAGAGGCTACCGCCAAGCCTGTTAAGGAGAAACGATGAGCGAGAATCTCGAAGACAACGAGCCCCGGATCATACCGCCGGCAGTCGGCAATACGCAGAACGAGCATGTCGAGCCGCTGATCGGTACTGAGCACGCTCCCCGCGTGGCACGCTCCGTGTCCAGCGATCCGGAAGAATCCGCGTTGCCTTCTTCAGGTGCCGCCACTCCCGTGCGTCCGGCACCTCGCCGTAGCGCCCCCAGGGCTCGCCGCATGAGCTTGTCGCTGACCCGCGTGGATGCTTGGTCCGTGGCCAAGGTGACGTTCATGCTGTCCATCGCCGTGGCGATTATTCAGGTCGTTGCCTCCGCGATCGTATGGGTGCTGCTTGATGTGGTCGGTGTATTCAGCCAGATTACGCAGATTGTGTCTTCCACCGGTCTTGATGCAGGCGGTTTCGATCTCAAGAACGTGTTGTCCCTTACCACCGTGGTCTCCGGCGTCACCATCTTCTCGATTGTCGAAGTGGTGATCTTCACTCTGCTGGCCACCATTGCGGCACTGATCTACAACGTGGTCAGCTCTCTGGTCGGCGGTGTGCACGTTACGCTCGGCGACGACTGATATAGCTATACTGACGGAACTCCCCTCAGTGAACCGCACCCCGGTTGTTGGACTGAAGTAATTCAGATTCGATGATCGGAGGTGCGGTTTCTTATGTGTGGGGATCGCAGGCGTCGTTGCTGGGCCGAGACTTGGGACTCCGGCGACGCTGGGGGTGGCAGGCGTCGGTGTTGGGACAGATTTTGTATCTCTGACGACGCTGTGGAGGGCTTACCGTCGTCAGCGGTACAGATCTTGGAGTTCTGCCGACGCTGAGGGTGCGTTCTGTGTCGTATGCGTCCAATTCTTGGCCCTCTGCCGACGCTGGGCACAGCAAGCGTCGTTGCTGGGCCAAGTTTTGGACTGCCGCCGACGCAGAGAATGCACACAGTGGTGTTGGTCTGCCAGCGTGTGGCAGCTTGGCGCCGCTGGGGGGGAGTCATGAGTCCCATTCCAACTCCCCCTTATTGACCACTTAGGGGTGCATCCCAACACATGGGGTGCACCCCCTTTTTTTCTTGTTGTGCTACGGGGTTCCAGTCGCATTTTTTTCGGTGATATTTTGAACGCGAAGACAGGCTGGGAAATGCCCGATAGTCGTGTTCCCCTCAGCAGGTGAAGCCCTGCTTTCAGGCTGCAAAACCGACTCGGGTGTTCCGAAAGCGGCTTTCGTTGTTGTACATCGATACATAAGAGAGAACACCCATGAAAAACACCATTATTCGTGCTGCCGGTGTGCTGTTGGCTGCAAGCATGATATTTGGCGGTGCGGCAGCCACTGCATCGGCCGCGGAAGCAACGTCGCCGAGCACCGGCACCACCAGCAGCACGCAAGCCGCGGAATCCATCAATCGCGAATGGGTGCTGAATCCTGCGAACAACACTGAGCTGGCGGCTCTCGGCACTATACAAGGCGGATCCCAGACGTTCGACGGGCTGACCATCGATGCCACTGCAAACGGTGCCAAGTTTGCGCCGCGCGCCAATGACACCCAGATCAACGCCGGAACCATCATCAGCATCCCGGTGCCAGCCCACACCAATACAGCCACCATCACCCTTGCGTTGTCCGGCGGCACCACCACTATTACCGCGGATGCCGGTGAAGTGAGCAGCGACAACACAGTTATCGCCTTGCCTGCTGCGGAGTCGGCTCGTACGGTAAACGTCACCTTCACTGCCCAGACCTATCTCAACGGCATCGCCCTTGCCGAACAGCAGCCGGAACCCGAGTTCCCCGGTACGCCCACGGTCGCGGCCAAAGACACGAACTGGGACTTCACGGAAACCGGCATCGATCGACCGGCCGTGCAGGGCCTACCGACAACTACCAAGGCGTCGCCATCGACGCTCGGGCGCAAGGCGCCAAGTTCAACCCGCGTACTACCGCGGCAAGCGGCGGCAGCGATACTCAGGTGAACGCTGGAACCATCCTGTACATTCCGGTCGCACAGGCCGAGGGCGGCGCTACAGTCACCGTGAAGGGCCAGCTGTACGGTCCTACGCTCAAGCTCGACGGTACGGACATCACCACCGGCACTGCTGTAACCATCGCAACCGACAGCACGCGCTACGTGCCGCTCTCCGTTGAAGGCACGGGCAGCCTGTACCTGACCGGCATCGCCATCGACTACGCGGCCGGCTCCCCCGCCGCCACCAGCCACACGGTCACCGTGGGCCCGAACGGCCAGTACCGGACCATTCAAGCCGCTCTGGATGCTAACGACTCTTCCGAAACCGACCGACTAGTGCTGAAGATCACTCCGGGCGACTATCGCGAGAAGATCACCGTGACCAAGCCGGGCGTCACCTTCGCCAACGCCGACGTGACCGCCAAGCGCGCGGTGACGATTCGCGCCAGCTACTATTCGTCCAACACATTCGATGCCGACGGCAAGTTTGTGCCGCAGGATGAATTCGACCTTGGCACCAACAAGTGCGCCACCGTGACCATTGGCGCGGGTGCCACAGGTTTCTCCGCCTACGGCATCACCTTCCAGAACGATTACAACGTGGTGGATCACACGGCGGCGGGCGAGCAGACGCCGGCCGTGGCGCTGAACACCCAGGCAGACAAGGTGTACCTGAAGAACAGCCGCATCATCGGCCGTCAGGACACTCTGTACGTGCAGGGCGCCGGCAACCGCGTGTACGTGGACGGCGGCTACATCGAAGGCACGGTTGATTTCGTGTTCGGCGACGCCAACGCCTACTTCGCCGGCACCGAGCTGCACATGGCCGCGTTCGCCGGCAAGAACAACGGCTACTTCACCGCCGCCAACACCAAGAAGTCCGGCGTGGGCCTGGTGTTTGACCGCTGCAACTTGACCGTTGCCGCAGCATATGACGACGATGCCAAGCTTTCGCTGGGCCGCCCGTGGCAGACGTTCGCGCAGTACACGCAGGTGCGTAAGGGCGACGGCAGCAGCTATGTGACCGGCGTGGATTTGGGTACGAAGAACTCGGCGTATACGGACACTTCCTCGGCCGTGACCTACCTCGACAGCACGATGTCCAGCAAGATCACCAAGAATCGTTGGAATGTGTGGACCAGCAAGAACCAGAGCGGCAAAAGCGTGGACGTGACCTTCCACGATGATGTGCGATTCGCGGAATACGCCAGCCACGATGAAACCGGCGCGCTGCTTGATCCGGCTGATTATAAGAACGTCGTGCTCGGCTCGATGTCTGCTTTGGATGAGGCTCAGGTGCAGGCGAAGCGTGCTGAATTGCTCGCGGCACTGGGCTTCGGCTCGGCGGCTGGTCAGTGGGTTGTGCCGGATGGCGCGTGGCCATTCGCTTACGACCCGAACTACTCGACCGGTACTGATGTGCAGCCGACTCAGCCGGGCGGCAACGCCTCGCCTAACGCGGATTCGGCGGCCAAGGCCGACACCATGCCGGAAACCGGCTCGGCCATCATTGCGGTGGTTGTAGTCGCCGTGCCGCTGCTCGTTGCTGGCTTGGCGCTGGTAGCAGTGCGCCGCAATCGCCAGCAGTGATTGAAAGCGTTGCTGCGAACCGGACCTGGTGACCTTGTAGACGGGGGGCTATCTCCGTTGAAAGAGGTACATTGATGGCTTTGCAGAAAGCCAACTGCTTTCAAAGGGGTACCTGAACCACGAAACCTCGAGTATAAGCGTTGCAATGACGGCGTTTATACTCGGGGTTTCCCATATTCAGTACCCCTCTGAATGCAGTTAGCTTGGATCGATGATCATATCCAAGAATTCACTCGTATAGTGGTGCGTAATGCTTACGTATTTGGGATAGCACTTGTTGCTCGTTGTACATATAGCAATGCCCTTGCCTCCTCACGGGGAAGCAAGGGCATTACGCTACTGCTTAGTACTGCTTAGTATTGCTCAGCACTGCTCAGCGATTGCTCAGCGGCAAGCGTCACAGCACGCCCTGGGCAACCATGGCGTTGGCGACCTTGACGAAGCCTGCGGCGTTGGCACCGAGCATCAGGTCACCCTCGTGACCGTATTCCTTGGCGGCGGCCAGGGAGTTGGCGACGATTTCTTCCATGATGGACTTGAGCTTGGCGTCGACCTCTTCGAAGGTCCAAGACAGGCGGTAGCTGTTCTGGCTCATCTCCAGGCCGGAGACGGCCACGCCACCGGCGTTGGCAGCCTTGGCCGGGCCGTACAGCACGCCGTTCTTCTGGTAGACCTCGATGGCCTCCGGGGTGGACGGCATGTTCGCACCCTCGACGACCACGGTCACGCCGTTGTCCACGAGCTTCTGTGCGGATTCGCCATCAACCTCGTTCTGGGTGGCGCACGGCAGAGCGATGTCGCCCTTGACGGTCCACACGCCCTTGCTGCCCTCGTGGTACTCGGAGCCCGGAACGCGCTCGGCGTATTCCTTGATGCGGCCGCGCTCGACTTCCTTGATCTGCTTGACGACCTCGACGTTGATGCCGTTCGGGTCGTAGATGTAGCCGTTGGAGTCGGAGACGGTGACGACCTTGGCGCCCAACTGCTCAGCCTTCTGAGCGGCGTAGGTGGCCACGTTGCCGGAGCCGGAGATCACGACGGTCTTGCCCTCGAAGGAGTCGTTGCGCAGCACGCGCAGGGCTTCCTGGGTGTAGTAGCACACGCCGTAACCGGTGGCCTCGGTGCGGGCCAGGGAACCGCCGAATTCCAGACCCTTACCGGTCAGGACGCCGGAGTACTCGTCGCGGATGCGCTTGTACTGGCCGAACAGGTAGCCGATCTCACGACCACCGACGTTGATGTCGCCGGCGGGAACGTCGGTGAACTGGCCGATGTGGCGGCTCAGCTCAGTCATGAAGGCCTGGCAGAAGCGCATGACCTCAGCGTCGGACTTGCCCTTCGGGTTGAAGTCGGAACCACCCTTGCCGCCGCCCATCGGCAGCGTGGTCAGGGAGTTCTTGAGAATCTGCTCGAAGCCAAGGAACTTGACGACGGACTCGGTCACGGTCGGGTGGAAGCGTAGTCCGCCCTTGTACGGGCCAATGGCGGAGTTGAACTGGATACGGTAGCCGCGGTTCACCTGAACCTTGCCCTCGTCGTCAACCCAGGCCACGCGGAACTTGATGGTGCGCTCCGGCTCGACGATGCGCTCCAGTACACCGGCCTTCTCGTACTCCGGGTGCTTCTCGACAACCGGCTGCAGGGTCTCGAAGACCTCGCGAACGGCTTGCAGGAACTCCGGCTGATCGCCGTCACGGGCAACGACCTGGTCGTAGACACGCTTGATGTACTCGTCAGTGAGCATGATTCTCCTCGATTTGCTAGGGAATTAAGACGGTTTTATTCTATGCGCGCAGGCCCTTGCTGCATAGAGTCTCGCTCGGATAACGGGAAAGCTATCGGCGTGGTTATGGGGTGGTTCAAGTTTCCGTTTGTTAGATTTTTCGGCGATTGCTGGATGTCTGTCTGTGCGTGAATCGGGTCGAAATGGAAGCTGCATCACACCGAAGGTGCGTTCATATAGTGGACATAAAGGTGGACTTGGGTGATGTCGGATGTGCCCGTTGGGAATCGTGCGCCGTAGGGGCCGAGGTCTTCGGCGCGCAGGTTACCGGGTTCGCGGTCAGTGCGCGAAGTAGGTCTGCAGAATCATCGTGGTCTCGGTGCTTACCGGCACCGTGCGGTGGATGAGATTGAGCAATTCCTCAAGGGCGGTGGGGGAGGCCACGCGTACCACCAGTACGAAGCTGGGGGCGCCGGCCACCGAATAGCAGGAGACGATGCCGTCGATATTGTTCAGCTTGTCCGGAATCGAGGATTCGGCTGAGTAGTCGAGCGGGGTCACGTTGACGAACGCGCTGATGGGCAAGCCGCGCTGCTCTTGGTCGATGATGGCCTTGTATCCCTTGATGATGCCGCGCTTCTCCAGCTTCTGCACGCGCGACTGGGCGGCGGAGACGGACAGTCCGGTCGCCTGGGCCAGTTGCGCGAGCGTGGCGCGGCCGTCGGCCTCCAGCATGGTGAGGATGCGCTGGTCGGTCTCGTCAATCGCGGTCATGGTGTCTTCTCCGTTCGTTGTGCTCTGTGTTCACTGTACCTGTTGCCGGAATGCGATGGCTTTCCGATTTTGCCTGGTAATTTCAGTAGTTCTTCCTGTGTTTTCTGTTGTGTGGTGGAATGTTTATGCCTAAAGTCCTAATTGAATGTAATAATTCCTTCTGAAATAAGAGAACGACGAAATAATTCCATTGAGGAGGGATGATATGCAGAAGTTTTCCAACATGCCTCTGTCCGAAGTTGCATCTGCTGCTGTGCCTGCTGCCAGACGGGTTGCTGTGCCGACCGCCAAGCCCGCGAGCTTGTCCGCCGAAGCCCTGAATATCCCGCGCTCCGGCATCCGAGACGTATTCGACCGTGTAGAGCGCGTGCCTGACGCGATTTCACTGACCGTGGGGGAGCCCAGCGCCACGGCCGCGCCGCATATCGTGGCGGCCGCTTGCGAGGCCGCACAGGCTGGCCGCACTCGGTACACCAACGTGCTCGGCGTCCCCGAATACCGCAAGGCCGTGGCCGATTACTCCGCCCGTGTGAAGGGACTCACTTATGATCCCGAAACCGAGATTCAAGCCGTTGACGGTGCCACGATTGGCCTGTTTCTGGCGCTGAAAGCCGTGGTAGGCACCGGCGATGAAGTGATTATTCCCTCGCCGTTCTTCACTTCCTATGACGCCGAAGTGATGCTGTGCGGCGGCCGCCCGGTCACCGTGGCGCTGCGTCCGGAGCACGGCATGCGCGTGAACGCGGCGGACATCGAAGCGGCGATCACCCCGCGCACCCGCGCCGTAATCATCAACTCACCCGGCAATCCGACCGGCGCGGTAACTTCTGCCGCTGAACTGGCGCGTATTGCCGAAGTATGCAAGCAGCACAATATTTGGGCCATCTCCGACGAGGTTTACCATCCGTTCGTGTTTGGGGAAACGTTCGGGGAAACGCTTGGGGGAGAGGCAGCCGTGGCACCATCGATTGCCGCGGTGCCGGGCATGAAAGACCGCACCATTGTGGTGGAAAGCCTGTCGAAAACCTACGCGATGACCGGCTGGCGCATCGGCTACCTGCTGGCACCCGAAGCGGTCATCGAACAGACCGGTAAAATCGCCGAACTCATGCACTCCTCGGTGAACTCCTTGGCGCAATACGCAGGCGTGGCAGCACTGGCCGGTCCGCAGGATCATGTGGCCGCCATGCGCGAGGAATACCGCGCCAAGCGCCAGATCGTGCTGGACGGTCTGGCCGGATGCCCGGTATTGCGCTTGATTGAACCGCAAGGTGCGTTCTACGCCTTTGTGGACGTACGCCTGACTGGCCTTGACTCCGGTGAATTCGCAGACCGTCTGCTGGACGAAGAGCACGTGGCCGTGGTCCCCGGCGAGGCCTTCGGCGAGGAGGGGCGCGGCTTCGTGCGCCTCTCCTACGCCGGAGATGCCGGCGAGCTGCGTGAGGGCGTCGCCCGTCTGCGCGCATTCGCCGAACGGGTATGGAACCCCATCACCGGACACCACACCGCCACTTATCACCCCATGGAGGTGTTGGCCTGAGGCTTAAAGCGAGGCTAGGCCGCCAATTCAGACTCGTCGGCGCGAGCGATGGCCTGCTCGTAATCCTTGGTGCCTTTGAACACTTCCTTGGTCCACGGGTTGATGCCCTGCTTCTTGGCGCGTAGCAGGATGTAGCCAAGTGCCAGCACATTGGCCGCCAACGCGATTAACGAGACTGCAAGGTTCACATTCGGATTGTTCACGGACTGGGTGGAGAACATGGAATAGTCCTGGAACATCGGGAACACCTGCGCGAACATGCACCAGATGGCCAGCGTGTTGGCGCGGTTCTGAATCCAACCGCCCTTGTTCCAGAAGAAGTTGGCCACGGTGGGTGCCAGCAGCAGCGCCAGGCCGCAATACCAGGCGTGGGTGGGCAGGCAGTTGTAGGTGTAGCAGAAGTTCCACAGGTCGTAGGCCACGATGAACACCCAGGTCATGTCCGGCCAGAGCATGTCGTCCTTCTTCTTGGAGGCGTAGATGCCGAACCAGCCGGTCATGCAGAAGATGTTGAGCAGGCCGGCCACGCCGTTGAAGACGTTGTGCCAGCCACCGTACAGGGTCACGCCTTCGGTGGAGATCCACGTGGTGCCCCAGCCGCGGATGGCGGATTCGAAGTCGGACACTACGGCAATGAGGATGTTGATGGCCACGATCACGAACGGGAAGCACTTGAACCAGTGCGATTTGCCGATGGATCCCCACTTGTATTTGAGGGCCATGAAACCGATGCAGCCGATGGTGGCCGCGTACAGCTTGGCATAGTGGAACCAGCTGGTCATGTGTACGTAGGTCGGGTTGTTGAGGGCCCAGTCGGCACCCATGGCGGCGGCCGTGTAGATGGTGATGAAGTAGACGGTCAGCACGGCCGGTATGACGAGGAAGGCGATAACGCCACCGGTTTTGGTGCGGCGGGCCAGTTCGTTGGCGCCGATAAGACAGCAGAAGACGAGTATCCATCCGATCCATTGGTAGATGGCGTTGTCGCCGTAGACCTGAAACAGCATAAGCGGTCCTTTCCGTGTGTGCGCTGTGCGCCTCGCAGTCCTCCATTGGGTTGCTGAGACGCCTATAGACGCCGCTATGTTGACGCAGCGTCAATTTCTCTCACGGCACAGTCTAGCCTCAAGTTGACATCGCGTCAAAACAACCGCATTAAGGCTGCCGCGTTTCGTATCGTTACGCGTAGGGGCTGGCTGAGGCGTAATGCTGAAGAGTAACATTGAAGCAATGGCAATCAAGCCGATTTGAGGAAGAGAAGCACACGATGGCGTACTGCGGCCACTGCGGAAATAGAGTTGATAGGCCGGCACGATTTTGCCCGGCATGTGGAGCGTCTGTAGACAGCGCACCGGTTGCGTCTGTACCAGTGCCGGCCGCATCGTCAGCCGTACCGACTGCGTCGATACCGGCACCTGCTGTGCCAGCGCCTTCAGTACCACCATCGATACCAGCCGCGCCGGTTGCCCCATCGGTTTACGCCGCGCCCGCTGCCCCACAGCCGGCACCAACTGCTCCCTTGCCAGCTTTGCCGATTCCCGCTCCTGCCGCATATCAGGCGACTGATGCAACCGCCGTCCTGGCACCGCCGCGCAAATCCAGCAAGAAGCTGATCGCCGTTCTCTGCGCATTGCTTGCGACGATTCTGGTGGCGGCCTTGGCATTCATCGTCCCCAACTTCACCGCCGTCAAAGCGATGCTGGGCTTCCAGCCCACCAATCCGCTGGTCGTCACCTTCGACGCGATCAACTCGCTGTCCACTCTGCGCAGCACCAAATACGAACTCAGAACCCACAGCAGCACTGACGACTCCCTTGACGCGCGGATGTCTGGCATGTATTCGCTGGGGCAAAACCACCAATGACTCCTCCGCGTCTGTGACCATCAAGACAGATGAACAGGCAACAACCCTCGCTTGGCACAAAGGCGCATTCGCCGGGAAAAACGTTTGGTATGATGACGACCCCTACTACATCTACTACCCGGCCGACCAATATGAAGATGACTTAAGGAACGGCGTTGGTAGTGATGTGGCGGACTTGATATTGAACGTCAAGGATGCGTTGGTCAAGAACGGTGCTTGGGACATCACCGGCGCGGAGCGAACGTTCTACGATCAGCTGGACAAGATGAACGACGATGGGTACTCGAACGACATCGACCGGGCCAAGGGCACGAAAACGTCTGCCGAGGTGAAGGCCGAGGCCAGCAAATTCATCCAACAATATCTCGGCGTGGAGCTGGAAGATAAGAATGTGCGCAGCCAGCTGTTCCCGAATACATCGTCTGCCAAGTCTGCCGGCAACACGCAGCTCTCGTATCAAATCGATGTCAAGGCATTGGCCCAGCACTTTGTGAATTACTGGATCAGCCATGAAGCGCAGTATCCGCATCTGAAATCATGGGTGATTCAGCAGATCGAGGATACCGGTGTGGGCGATGCTGAAGGCGAGTACCGTCAGGCGCTCGACAATGTGCGCAACTGGGACTTCGGCACGGATGAAGAGCCGGATATGCCGACTATCACCGTGGATCTGAACTACGGCAGGAAGCGTCTGATGAGCTCGATTGCCGTAAGCGTGTCCGGCAAGGACGAATACGGCGACTCCTACAAAGGTTCGCTGTCGTTGACGCTCAGCCAGCAGAACGCGGTGTCTGTGGACGACCCCGATTTGACTGATACGGTGAGCAAAGCCAAGGACAACAACGAGCTGGATCTGTCTTGAGCAGAATCAGAATGTGCGGAACGCCGTGAACAGATCATCGACGTGACGTCGCATGTGATTCACAGAACGGGTTTTGGGGCTTTTCCGTTCGTCAGGTAGCCGAAGCATGCGGATTGACCGAGCCGGCGGTCATATACCATTTCAAGAACAAAGTCGGCTTGCTGATTGCCGTGCTGGAGCATCGTGATCGGGAAGACATGGCTACGTTTGCCCATTCTCTTGGCGTTGAACCTGAGGATATGTGGAGCGGCAACGCGCAGTTCGGCATTCGTGATATCTGTGCTGCCCTTATGGAGCGCAATGCGGCTCAGCCAGAGATGGTGCGGTTGTATATACCGTGCTACAAGGCGAATCGTTGAACGAGCATCATCCTGCCTATGAGTATTACCAAAAACGAGAACATCGCGTGATGGACACCTTAACCCGAGCAGTCGAGCGTGACGGTTTGGCAGATCCTCGTCGCGAGGCGCGGACTGCTTTGTCGATGATGAACGGCATTCGGGTCCGTTTGGCTCAGGGATCGGGCATCGGTCGATTTAGTGGCCGATTGGAATGCCTATGCCGACTTCCGGTGGCCTCGACAGTCGTGAGGCAATAAGACTTTTCTCGTGAGATACGCTATCGGCGTGTCGTCATCTTTTTGTTGCAATACGCAGAAAATGCAAGAACAAAAACCCTTGGAATCGGACTGATTCCAAGGGTTTTGTTGTGTCTGTGGAGCTAGCCGGGTTCGAACCGGCGACCCTCTGCTTGCATTGCCCTAAAACCCATAGAGTAGCATTGTGTGCAAGAAGCTGTCAAAACGTTGTAATTACGCCATTTTCTTGGATTGGGCAGGTTTTGTGATAACTCATTGGAAACCACGAAATCGCATAGTCATGTCTACTGAATGTCTACCGGATAAAGAATGCCGCCTTAAAAAATTCAAGGCGGCATTTATTAGCGTGTTTGAGTTGAAGGAGCGCGCCCTTGCGGACGAAGTTGTGTGTCTACCAAGCTGAGATAACGTCGAACACGTGCGATTGAGTAGTCATGCTCGGCTGCCAAGTCTTTTATCGACTTACCAGTCTCGTACTCGTCTCGGAGAAGCTTGCCGACTGCGATCTCGCTGTCCTTGGTCAGACGTTCATGGTTTTCGAGCGGAGGGGTATTCTCGATTTCACCACCTTCGTAACCTTTGTACACCTTACCTTGGGGAGTCACGTCTTCGTCTGCCTCATTGCCCCAGACGGTCCAATGAGGCTGAGGATAGCGTGCGAACATCTCCAAATAAGGGCCCGGTGAACAGCTTTGTATAAGCTCATACTGTTCGTCTGGTTTGCGTGAATGCTCACGCTTGCGCGTCTCAATCATATTGACCTGACGGCGACCAGCGTCTAGTGTTCGCAAATGTCCTTTGACGCCAAACAGGATTAGCTCAGTGACGTTGCGAAAATAAAAGCCTACGCCGCGTCCGTCAGGCCCGCCATCTTTGCGTCGTTTTGCCCATACAAGGTTGGATACATAGCGGAAACCCCAAGCCTCCATGACTTCGATGCCTTCAGGCAGCAAAGCGTTAGGCACCCACAAGTATAGATGGGCGTTCTTCGCTGTTACATCGTTGACTGGAAGAGCTTTGATCTCGTCCAACGACATAGTGGCATACCTGCCAAGGCGCTTATGCTCGGGGGCAACTTTCCCTGTCCTATTCTGGAAGCGCCACGGCGGGTCAGCAAGTATTGTCTTGAAACCTCCTGCTGTAGTTGGCAGGGGTGCATATAGTTCCTCGGTCACGTAGCTAGAATAACACAAATAGATCTTTAAACAGATCTTTTCTGAGGCGTGTCGTAGATCTACACTTGGTGCATGGCCTTCACGACTTGCTCTTATAACGATCCCGATGTTCTGGCGAGTGACATTCGCTCCCGCTATGAATTCCACGAGGTGCGCAGCGCTTGTGCCGTAATGAAGGCTGTATCGCCCGGAGAATGGAATGACATTGTTGATGTTCTGGGCAGCTTCAGCTTTTCCGCAAACCTGTTGCTCAGGGCAGGTGGCAACAACTCTGAAATGGCAGAGACGCTGAACCGCGCATTGCGAGATCGCGGTTGGAGAGAGTGCGCCTACGAACTTGAGACTAAGGGCAGGATCACTTTCCGGGAAGCTGGTGTTCCCGACGAAGATCTAGGCACTATGAATGAGGCTTCCTATTGGGTGGACAACCGCAAAGGACGTGTGCTCGTCGATATTGAATGGAACGCCAAGGATGGCAACCTAGACCGCGATCTTGCCGCCTACCGCGCATGGCATGAAGCAGGTTTGATCGACGCGGCGATGATCATCACTAAGCATCGCGAAGACCTACTTGTAAAGGCTATTGAATTATGGGCTCCGCATGTGAACGCAACTTATGACGAGGTATACAAAGCGACCCGCAAGGCAAGAAAGGCTCGCACATCAGAAGATAAGAGACTTGCTCTACCGCTCGATCTGACAACCACAACGGTCACTAGCCTGACAAAGGCAATTGATCGTATCAACCGAGGCGAGGCGGGCACATGCCCAGTTGTAGCGGTTGGTATTTCCGGTGCGACATGGGACGGCACTTCATATCAAGAGACTGAAGAGGAGAATCAGCCTTCGCTGATTTGATCGATGACCTTGAATAGGTCTTCTTGGGTGGCGATTGCGATTTCCTTCTTTACTAATAAGCCGAGTTCCGGATGCTTAGTTCCCATTTCTCCCGCTTGAAGCCCGCCTCCCTTCAGCATGCGCTGATTGGTAGCAATTCGTCTAAGTAGGGCGTTACGCCTTTCTCCTTTGTAGTCAGTGTATTGCTCGCTTAGCGGCTTATTACTGATAATCCAAACTTCGGTAAAGCAAGCCACATGGTTGTTATAGCGTGCCGGAAGCATAACTGGATAACGATCCAAGAAGACCAACAATTGATCCCACCTGAACTGTCCATCGAATTCGTCAAGCACTAAAACCGACTGCCCCTCATATTCGTCCCAAGGATGTCGATAATCGGTGACTCGATAGATGGATTCAATTGGATTGTTGTCGTAGATGTACCTAGTCTTTCCTACTCCCGGATCGCCCCACAAGTAATGTACGGTGATATCCCGTATCTGACGGCCATACGTTGTTCGATCGCGCGCTGTGGCCAGTTCAGAGAGATATCGAGTATACCGAGCTGCTTTGCCGGCTTCGTCACTCAGCAACACGTCTGAGACGCTAGCACCGTCCAAAATTTGCTGACGCAGTTCGGCAATGTCAGAACGATTTCCTTGCTTGTTTTTGAGGTCAATCTCTCCACCTTGCCAAGGGCCGTTTACTCTTGTCTCCTTCTTTGAACAGTAATCAATACAATCCTGCACTGTTCCCTTGCGCATTTCGATGTGCGCATCGTTGAAGCCTGCCTTTTTGAACTTATTCTTCAACGTCTTCATGTGAATAGGACTCTGCAGTTGCAAGAATGCTTGAAAATGTGGGTAACCGGTTTCCCCGCCCTCCTCCTGTTGAAAGATATACGCACCTAAGACATCAAGCAATTCCTCCACCGCCTGCTGTGTATGCTTTTCGGCAGAGATCGTCAACATCCAATCACGAGCAGTCGATGGCATAGCATCTCCTTCCCATTCTGCTCAAAAGTTGGCGGGGGTAACACTAAGCCCCGCCATGCCGCCGCAAGCGGCGGCGCAACCGCCGTATGCTTCGCTTGGGAGCTACGCTTCGGCGGTCGCCGAAAGTTCTTGCAAGGTTTTATCGTCGATCCAGTCCGCGCGGAACAACTGAGCTCTCTTTGCGGCAGAATTCCATAGCCAGCCAGTTCCCGGTGAAGAAGCTGAGATTGCCCAAGGCGCAGCGCCTACGCGGAGCGCAGCCGATGGAAGCATCATCTTTGCCTCCGCCTCACCCATACGCATGGCAATCATCTGGCCGTTGAAGTCATCGCGAACAGGAATCGCCTCTTTACGCGGGTTTTGACTGAAACCCCAAAGCAGGTTCCCGGTCGCGCGCCCCATGCCAAGAATGGCAGTCAAATCATGCTGGAATTGCTTGGAAACCTTTGTATCCTGACGGAACAACTCCGCCAGTTCGTCAACCACAAGAATGTTTCTAGGGCTATCCGCTGTTGGAGTGTGCACACGAGCTTTACCCGCCATGTCTTGTGCGCGTTGGGTCATAGCATCGCGGAATGCTGATACAAGTTCCAAAGCCGACTTGGCGTCAGTAGCCACGCTCCGAAAAACCTCATGGCTCATGCTCAGCTCCAGCGCTTTTAAGTCAACGCCATAGAGATGTACCAAACCGGATTGTACGAATGGTTCAGCTTGGACAAGGAGATTAGCAAGGATAGATCCTTTGCCGGCATCGCTCTCGCCGATGGTGAGTAAGTGTCTTTCGCTCCAGTTGATGTATACGGGATAGCCGCTGGTGTCGGTGGCAAGGCAGATGTTCTCCAAGGTGGAGGCGGGGCGGCGCCCAAACCACCGCCCCGCAAATCGGAATCCCATGACCTACAGCCTCTTGGTGCGCTGCACCCAGTTGTAGCCTCGCCGTGCAATCGGTTCAGCAGTCTCATCCGGCCATAGTTCGCTGACAGTCAACGCACCGCGTTCGGATGCCTCCTCTTGGTTGCACCATGCGCGAGGCCATGCGATGTAATGGCCGCCAAGTCGTTTGCCGTATCGGACGAGATTTCGATCCTCATCTTCTACCTGCTGGATGTGCTTGGTGCGTGCAGCGATGATAGTTTTCATCGCGTGCATATCCCTAATGAATTTGATGACGATGGCGCACACCAACAATGCAGCGATAAGAGCGAGCCAGCCCCACCAAGGAATGTAGATGCCGTCACTCATTGGCGTGCCTTCCTGCGCTGACGCCAGCAGCGACGACTTCCACGCCGTCGGCAACGATGGTGAAGCCAAGATCGTCGACGGCATAGGGGGAGAGCAGGACGTGGCCCGTGAGCTTGAGCTGGGTCATTTCCGGGATCGCAGTAGTCGGACGTTGCCGGACGAAGACGCTCACATGGTCACGGATGCGCTTACGGCGGCAGTCGCGGACTGCCAGGCCTGGGAGCTTGTAGACGGTGCCGCCGAAGCGTTCATCATCGACGCGATGCCGCTTATCGCTGGTATCGTCCTTTACGTTCCTAGTCTTCGGAGTCATATCCTCCACCTCAATCTCGTCGAGCGAGACGGCTGAGATCATGTCGGGGGTTAGTTCGAACACCGCACCGTGGAGTTCCTTCATTTCGTTGGCCATTGTGGTTACCTCCTTAAGGTTGGCCGTTACTGGATTGCCTCATGAACATTGCGTTCGATGAAGGCTCTGATATCGCTCAATCGGTATAGAACACGCCGTCCGAGCGTGACATATGGCAGGTGACTTCGTTCGCAGCGCCAACGCGCCAGAGTTGTTACCGGTATGTGCAGCAGATTGGCAGTCTCTGCCGGTGTCAGCAGTGTTGTGAACGATTGCTCATTTGTCATGCTTCAAGTTTGCGACTATTGGCAAGCTATGTCTTCTGATTGATGAAAAAAGTTTTGAAAGTCGTAAAAAATACGAGTATGGTATGTTTTATGGAACAAAAAGCTGAAGAATATCTTGCCAAGCGTGTTCGGCGTCTACGTGAAGGGCGGGGCGGTCCGTGGTTTGATCAGCCCAAGAGCAAGGCAGCGAGGAAAAGTCTGGTTGCAAAGATAAATGAGTTATTTGCAGATGATGGCTGTGAAGCAATGAAACTCAGCGGGCTAGAAAATATTGAGACTGGGCGAAAGGGTCTTAGCCTCCTTGAAGCTATGCGTATTTCGGTAGCTTTGAATATTCCTTTGCTGGAAATCGTTATTGATCCATACGATCCGTTTTCCATTAACAAAGTAGTTCCTGAGTTAGGTCTCACTAATATCGAGCTCTACCGTCTGCAATGTCAGCAAGCTCATTGGGATGATGCTTTTTTCTGGGCGGATAGGTTGCTTGACGCTTTGGTTGCGTTGGAAGAGTCCAACCGGGAGCTACCTCCAAGCAAAGCTCCTCATATACCGATCGCAGAGGATCAGTGGGCACTGTTTCGTATGAGCCAACGAGTACGTGGTGAAGCGCAGTATGGTGAGATGTTGGCAATTGATGTCGCAAAAGCTATAAGCGATGACAGCGGCTATGCAGACAAATTGCATGCCAAGCTTATGAAAGGTAGCGATGCTGCATCGATTCGCGAACGAGAACAGGCTTTAGTTGGGCAAGTTTGCCGTGGTGTGCATCAGCTGGGTTATTACAGTTACAAAATTCCTGCGCCCTTTGTTCTCCGAATTTGCAATGCAATCAAAGTGTCTGAAAGTAAATGGTTGAGGGCGGGGGAACTTAGCGTACTGGATGACGTTGAAGTTCAGCAAGATTTTAAAAATGTAGAGGTGGAGTAATGGCGCGCGCATGGATTGAAGATCTCTGGCTAACCGAGCCCAAGGTTACGCTGCCTGACGGAACTGCGACGAGAATTCCAGTGCCAAGTGCGGCAGTAAAAAGTCTCGCAGCCTATATGAAGACTCCCGGTAAAGCCAAGGTGCCAGATCGCTTCAAAACGGCCCGCTATGGCAAGGGAAAACGTTGGAGGGTATCGTGGTGGGGAATTGGACCTGATGGTGCTAAAAAACGCGGCAGCAAGGCTTTTGAGAGCAGATTAGATGCCGAGGCTTTTGCGGCTGCTATGGAGGATGACATTCGTGCAGGTCGTTATATCGATCCTAACGATGCCAACAGGTCTTTTCGCGATGTCGCTGCTGAGTGGCTTTCGTCTAAAAACAATCTGCGCGACCGTAGCTATGTCCGATACGAAAACGAGATGAACTGGTACGTGCTGCCTAAATGGGGTAATCGGCCGATTGGGGGCGTGACCGAAGCCGAGATTAATGAATGGGTAGTGCAGCTTACTGCAGGTACGGCACCACATGAATTCAAACGCAAGCAAGTGATGCAGCCAATGAAGGCAAAGACCATCAAGAGCGTAGTGAAGGATACTTTTGGTGGAGTCCTCGGATATGCCGCCTCGCCTAAGCGCAGGTGGATTGCCAATAATCCGCTAGTTGATGTCAAACTTCCGCAGGACAAAGACGTAGATGATCGTGTTTTCCTAACGCATCAGCAGGTTGCGGATATCGCTAGTGCTGCCGCAGTTGTCGACAAGAAGAATTCGAAGGTGTCCAAGACGTTGGTTCAGTTCCTTGCCTATACAGGATTGCGAGCAAATGAGGCGCTTGCTCTTCGGATCGAGGATGTTGATTTCACGTCCAAGCGCATCAGGGTCAGCAAAACGTTCACTACCGATCGCCAAGGGCGAGAAACAGAGGGCAAGCCTAAAGGTGGCAAAGTGCGAACAGTGCCTATTCCTGTCTTTCTGGTCGGCGATCTCAAGTCGATAATAGGTAATCGGAACAGTTCGGATTATCTCTTCACGGCATTCCATGGTGGCATGATTCATCTGAACACATGGAGGACTCGCGTGTGGTATCCGGCAAAAGAAGGCGCGGGTTACGGAGATATCGAGGGTTTGAAGATCCATAGTTTGCGTCACACATACGCATCGTTTGCTATCGGGGCAGGTTGTGATGTCAAGACGCTTCAGGTGGTGATGGGGCATGCGTCCGCAGTGGAAACGTTGAATACATACGCAGGGCTCTGGCCTGATCGCGTAGACGAAGTGGCTGAGGCGATGGAGAGTAAGTACGCGGAATGGCGACAGTCGGAAGAGAAGGCGTGAAGATGATTTAGCCATGTCTACTAATGGCTACTAATTTACGTATGGGGCAAAAAGAAAAAACCCGCGAATCGCAATAAATCCGTGGGTTTGATGGTGGAGCTAGCCGGGTTCGAACCGGCGACCCTCTGCTTGCAAAGCAGATGCGCTACCAGCTGCGCTATAGCCCCGTGAGAAAAAAAGAGCGGCTCGCGGCCGCTTCATTTTTCCTGTGGGCCCGGGAGGACTTGAACCTCCGACCTCATCCTTATCAGGGATGCGCTCTAACCAGCTGAGCTACGGGCCCGATCCATACGCTTCAAAAGCGCACAAGTGATTACAATACCATTGAACGGCGGTATGTCAATAACGGCGTGTCGCGATTGTCGCTTGCGCCATGATTGCCGGCGCAGCGGAGCATGACGAGTGCGATGAGGCTGTTCGCGTGGTGGAAGCCGTAGGCCATGCGGATGGTGACCTTGATCCTGTTGTCGGACGCCTCGAGCCTGGCGTTGGAGTAGCCCAGCTCGATGGTCCTGAGGATGTCGGGCCACGACGGCGGATCTTCCGGGATGGCTTGCCGCTCTCGTACAACTGCACGATCTGCCGTTTGAACGCCTCGTCGTAGTGGCGGGGATGTTTCGGGTCGGCCATCGTCGGCCTCCAATCTCATGTCATTCGTCCCTCATCGGACTGTCTAATACGTTGTAGCCAATCCACGGCGTCACATCGTCAGGCTGTCCGGGTCGAGGAGGAAATCGTAGACGCTCATCGTGAGGATGCCGTGCTCGTCGCGGACGGGTTTGACCACGTCGCGTACGAGGACGATCTTCTGGAAGCTGTCGTCGATCTCGAGCAGCGAGGCTTCTCCTGCGCGACCTTCTCCGGTGTGGGCAGTTGGTGCGCGGATTGGTCAGGGCGCCGATGGAGGAGGCCAGCACGTCGACCAGGTCGTCGAGCTCCTGCGACCTGCGCAGCCCGTTGCGCATGCGCAGCAGCCCGTTGATCACCCCGTACAGACGGGGCGGCTCCTCGCCGCGCGTACGAACGCAGTTCATGAAGAATTACGAGTGATTCGTCGAAGTCTTCGGCGTTACGGCCGCCGCCTGAGCCAGGGCGGCGGCCACTTGTTCGTTGACGGCTCCCTGCTGTGCGATGGTGACGCGGATGCCTCGACTGGCATGCGCGTCCACGCCCGCACCGGCCCCCGCGTCGGCTCCGGTGGCGTCGGCGCTGATACGCAGGCTCGGCAGGAACGGCTTGCCGGCGGCCACACGGATGCCCTGTTCGGCCAGCAGTCGCAGCGCCGCCGGCTCGTCGCGCACCGGAATCCACAGATTCAGTCCGTCACCGGTATGCACGTCCAAACTTTGACGCAGCAGCAGCGCGTGCATCGTCTTTTGCCGGGTGGCGTAGATATGCCGGGCGTTGGTCACCGTGTGGAACGCCTCTTTGTCGGCCAGCATTTCATACAGAATCTCTTGCAGGAACCGGCTCACCCATCCCGATCCCAAGCGTCGTTGGGCGATAATCGCCTCCACGGCATCCTCCGGCCCAGACAGCGCAGCCAAGCGCAGATCCGGCCCGTGCGACTTCGAAAAACTGCGGATATGCACCACGTGTTGCGGCAATCGTTGCGCCAACGATGTCGCATACGCATTGGCCACATCGCCACTGTGATCGTCTTCCACAATCAGCGGCATACCAACGCCATTCGGGTAGTGCGCGAGCAGCACGTCCGCCAAAGCGTCGATGCGTTGCGGGCTGAAGCTGGCCCCGGTAGGGTTCTGGGCGCGCGGCTGCAGCAGGATCATACTGACCTGATGGCCGCCGTGCGGCACCGCCAGACGCTGCGATTCCAGCATGGTCAGCGCACGGTCGAGTGCGTCGGGCAGCATACCGAACCCGTCCATCGGCACGCCGAACGCCATCGCGCCATGTGCCTCGATCATGTCGAGAATCAGCGGATATTCCGGTGCCTCGGTAATCACAAAATCACCCGGCTGAACAAAAGCGTTCATGGTGTGCGCCAAACCGTCGCCCGCGCCGGATGCCATAGTCATCGCCTCCGGCTCATACGGCCAGTTGCGTCGCAAAATCTGTTCCAGCATGGGCAGGATGGTCGGCCCGTCGTATGAATTGACGAATGCCTTGTGCGTGCCGAGCTTGCCGAGAAACGGGCGGATGTCCGGCAGCAGCGAAAGGTCCGGCGTGCCCTTGGACAGGTCGATAATCGGTCGGTCCGGCGCGGTGGCCGGGGCTTCGGCCAGCAAGTCGCCGGCATCGTAGCGATGCGTGCGCGACTGCCGCAGTACGAATGTTCCGGCGCGCCCGCGGGAGCGCAGTATGCCGGACCTGGCGAGGGCATGGTAGGCACTGGAGACGGTGGCCGGACTGGTGCGTAGCAGTCGGGCGAGATCGCGTACGGTGGGCATGCGCTGGCCTTCCGCAAGTATGCCGGAGGAGGTCAGCGAGGTGACCGATTCGACGATGCGTTGCGGGGTGGCCGTCGCCTCGGTGGTGAGGATGAGTGAGGATAACTGGCCGGCATCAACGGCCAGGTCGTCGGTGGAACGCAGGGGAGCGGCCGTAATGCTTGGCTCATCGTTGTAGCCGACGGCATGTGCGGTTGTTGATGCGGTTGATGGCGATGGCGTATCCATGATCTGCCTCCCGGATCTTGGCGGCGAGCGTGATGAGCGCGCGTCTGCGTGAATGTTGCCGATTGCCGCCGGCTGATGATCGATGGCGGTTGCCGGCTTGTTGCTGGCTGCTTGACTGCCGATAGTAACGGTCACTGTGGCAACGGTAGTCAAATGTTAGCGCCGCATTGTGCAATGAGTATGTTTTTGAATAACATAAACATTACATAATCTGGATACAATTATTGTTCTTGTTCCTATGTTTCAAAATGATTTCGTATTCGCCACTACTGTAACATTATTAAATGTTCGAGTTTGACGCGAAATGTTCAACTCTCATAATGACATTCACAGCGCGTTGCTGCCCTGACCCGATCCACGGGAGACGGCATCGGGCACTTCGAGAAAATATCGAGGAAAGGACACATCATGGGGCATGATCTTTCGCAGGATGCGGAAATCTGGGACGACGCTTACAAGCTGGACCGCGCACACGTATTCCATTCGTGGCACGCACAGCGCAACCTGGATCCCACTGAAGTGGTAACCGGTTACGGCGTGTGGCTGAAGTACGGCGACGGCCGTGAAATGCTCGACTTCACCAGCCAGCAGGTCAACGTCAACATCGGCTACCAGCACCCGAAGGTGATCGAGGGCATCAAGAAGCAAGCGGAACTCCTGTGCACCGTCGGACCTGACTACGCGAACCTAGCCCGTGGCCGCGCCGCCTCCCTGGTGGCCCGCCGCGCTCCGGAAGGCTTCGACAAGGTGTTCTTCACCAACGCTGGCGCCGACGCCAATGAAAACGCGATGCGCGCCGCCCGCCTGTTCACTGGCCGCGACAAGATTCTGTCTTCCTACCGCTGCTATCACGGCAACACCGGTGCGGCCATCAGCGCCACCGGTGACTGGCGCCGTAAGCCCAACGACTACTCTCGCGGCCACGTGCACTTCTTCACCCCGTACCTGTATCGCTCCGAGTTCTCCGCAACCACCCAGGAAGAGGAGTGCGAGCGTGCGCTGGCTCACCTCGAGCACGTGATCCAGTTCGAGGGCCCGGACACCATCGCCGCCGTGCTGCTCGAATCCGTGCCGGGCACCGCAGGCATCATCATTCCGCCCAAGGACTACTTCAAGGGCGTGCGCGAGATCACCAAGAAGTACAGCATCCTGATGATCACCGACGAGGTCATGGCCGGCTTCGGCCGCACCGGCTTCTGGTTCGCACTCGACGACTACGACTACACGCCGGACATCATCTCCTTCGCCAAGGGCTGCAACTCCGGTTACGTGCCCGCCGGCGGCGTGATTATGAGCGACCCGGTGGCCCACCGCTTCGACGACATCGTCTTCCCCGGCGGCCTGACCTACTCCGGTCACCCGCTGGCCATGGGCGCCATCGTGGCCACCCAGGAAGCCATGGAAGAGGAGCACATCGTCGACAACGCCTACACCATCGGCAAGGACGTGCTCGGCCCGCAGCTCACCGCTCTGTACGACAAGCACCCGAAGATCGGCGAGGTTCGCGGCAAGGGCGTGTTCTGGGCCGTGGAAATGGTTGCCGACCGCACCACCAAGGAGCCGCTGGACGACGCCACGATGAAGCAGATCGTGGCCGAAGGCGACAAGCGCGGCCTGATTCTCGGCGTGCACAACAACCGCATCCACGTCACTCCTCCTTGCGTCATCTCCGCCGACGAGGCGACCCAGGGCGTCGAGATCCTCGACCAGGTGCTGACCGCGGCCGGTTGCTGATTGGGTGACTCAATGGCTCGGTGACGGTTTGTAGCCGTTGCCGACAGCACCGTTCATTGCTGATGGCGGCCCGTTCGGAACGTTAGGTTCCGGGCGGGCCGCCATCGTTGTCCGCCGTTGTGCGAGAATGACTTGCGTGCCTTATCGCCGTCGTCAATCCACCGCTCCGAAGTCCGGTGCGCCGAAATCCGTTCGGTCCGCTGCCGCCGGGCAGTCGTTGGATATTGATGGCATCCATCTGCACCTGACGCGCAAACCCATCAAAAACCTGTATCTGCGCATCAAACCGCCGAGCGGCCGCGTCGAAATCTCCGCACCGATGCGGATGAGCGAGAGTCGCATTGCGGATTTCGTCAAAGAGCGACATTCGTGGATTCTCTCCCAGCAGCAGCGCATGGCTGAGGCGCAACGGCGCTCCATCATGGCATTGAACGAGGGCGCCGGCTTCGAGAACGGAGGTCGTGGTGTAGCTGGTGCCAGCGGCCATGATGGAGGCGTTGCCGGTCGTCCGAAAACCGGTGATATCAGTCGTCCGGGAATTGGTGACGCCGGGCCAGGCCAAGCCGGTACGAATGTCCAACCGTATTTTGACCGCTCCCAAATCTGGACCGACGAACGCAAACGACAAGCGGCGGCCGCGATCAACGCCGCGTTGCCACAGCTGCTGGCCAAGTGGGGGCCGGTCGTCGGCCGGCAGCCCACGCATATCACGCTACGGGTCATGACCTCGCGCTGGGGATCGTGTACACCGCGAACCGGCCGCATCCGTCTGAACCTTCAATTGGGACTGATGGAACCGCAATTCCTGGAATACGTCTTGGTCCATGAGATGACGCATTTGTGGGAAAGCGGCCACGGTGCCGGATTCCAGCGCCGCATGACCGCCTACCTACCCGGCTGGAAGACGCTGCGCCGCGACCTCAACCGCCGCGTGGTGCTGTGACGATGACGGGTCAGGCTTCAGTGCCGGCGATGTGGCTGATGGCCTGATCGGATTCGTTCGCATGGTCCGAATGCGCCACCATCTCGATGGCCGCCGGACACCCGCTCACCGACGAAGACCGCTGGCCTTGGCTCGACACCATCGCCGCGTGGATCGACGAGCGTGTGGCCGCCGGCGAGCCCGCCGTGGTCACCTGCTCGGCGTTGAAGAAGATCTACCGCGACAAGCTGCGCCGTCAAGGCGTGGTGTTCGTCTACATGCAGGGCACATTCGACGAGGTGATGGAACGCCTTTCCCACCGCCAAGGCCACTTCATGAAGCCGAGCATGCTGCAATCCCAGTCCGACATTCTCGAAGAGCCGGGCGATGACGAAATTCACGTCAACGTACACATCGGCCAGGCCGATCCCGAACACGAGGCCATGGCCGTGGCCGGTGCCCTCGGCCTGTGAGCCATCTCTCGGCTCCCCTTAGTCTCACTTCGCCACACGTGCGGCGCATCGACGAACTCGAACGGCGCATCAGCGAACTTCAGCTGGAGCTGAAGCAGTGTGAAGGCCAGCAAGGGCGAACCGGATCGGTCCAAACGGGCTACTCAGGCCGACCAGCCCAGCCAGTCCGTTCAGACCGACCTAACTGATCAGAGCGGGCCCTCTGACCAGTCCGAACCATCTGACCGACATGTACTTGTTGACTAAGTGTGCGGCCCGTCATTCGTTATGGAACATGCCGGCCATGTATACAGGCAGGTAGGTTACATTCCCTTCGACTGAGACGTTGCACGGGCCAAGCACATAGCCTGTATTGAGATGGTATTCAGGGTGGGCGAGCACGTTGTCCATTGCGCGATGGCGTTTGTAGGATTTGCCGGACTTCACCTCAATCGGCAGCACGTGATCGTTGCGGTCTTGGATGAGGAAATCGAGCTCGCCAAGCTTCTTACTGTTGTAGTAGTACAGGTCAAATCCGTGAGCGCGTAGCTCTTGGGCCACCGCATTTTCATAGATTGAACCGTAGTTGATATCAGGGTTGCCGTCGAGTACGTCGAGCGCGGTTTTCTTGAGAAACGAGCCGGTAAGCAGACCCACGTCGTTGTAAAAGAGTTTGAAGAGGTTACGTTCCTTGCTCATCTCCAACGGTGTGCACGGTTCGTCCACGTTGTACGTGGCGACGGCTACATCCGCATTGACCAGCCAATCGAAATCGGAAGCAACCGATTGGAATCTCATGTTCTTTTCGATTTTGGCGAAGGTAAAGCGCTTGTTTGGGTTATTTAACTCGCTGGGCACCAAATCGTAGATAGCGCGGATATGCAGCCGGTCTTCTTTGCGCGCGTATTGGCTGATATCGCGGCGATATTCACGCTTTATGTTCTCTTGTATAGTGCGCACGTCCGCAACGCTGCCGTTTGCCACGAACGAGTCGACTGCGGCAGGCATGCCGCCGATGACCAGATATTTGGAGTATAGCTCCATGAGCCTTTGATGAATGAACTCATCCACTTCCTGGTGCTTGGCAAAGCATTCGGCAAGCATATCGAATACGTCGTTGCCGATATGCTGCGACCAGCAGAACTCTTGGAAATCCAGTGGATACATATCCAGCTCGGTCAGGTACCCGACCGGTACCGAGCGTATATCTTCGAGCTCGACTCCAAGTAGCGAGCCGGAAAGCGCGTAATCGAACCGACCATCATCTACAAGGAACTTAATTGCGGTGACCATTTCCTTGCAACGCTGGACCTCGTCAAAGAAAATCAGGGTTTTGCCGGGTACTAATGGCGTATTTACGGCCAGTTCCAGCCTCATCAGTAGGTTTTTGGCATCGCGGGGCCGATCGAATAATGCAACGAGGTCAGGGTTCTCGATGAAATTGAGCTCGGCGATATGGTCGTAATGCTGTTGGGCAAAGTGCCTGATGATATAGGTTTTGCCAATCTGACGGGCTCCGGTGACCAGCAGTGCAGTGCGTTTCGGCGCGGATCTCCAAGCTTCCAGCTGTGTCTCGATTTTTCTTCGCAGCATGAGAATCTCCAGTCATTTGTAGGCCTTGCATCTATGCTGGGCACGTTTTCCAACTGTTTATAGCGCATATTTTACACTTTTCCAACCATAAGAATGCGGTTTTGGCTACGTTTTCCAACCTCAAAATGGGGAGTTTTATACACTTTTCCAACTTATGTATGTGGAGACTCTCTATTTCACGTGAGACGAAAGTGGCTCCCCTCTTTGAGGGGAGCCACGGAATACTGCTTTTACTTATGCCAGGTGAGAGCGCATGAACCACTGGAACTTTTCGAGTTCCTGCACGTGGTCCTGGATGATGTTGGAGCTGATCACATCCAGCTCGTCCAGCTCGGCGATGGCCTTGCGGTCGTCGGCGATGAAGGCGTCATAGTACTCGATCAGCGCCTTGAGATACTCCTCGGTGCCCACGCGGCCCTCGGCGTCGAACGACTTCCACGTGCGGTTGCGCACGATGGCGTCAGCACGGCCATCCGGGGTGCCGCCCAGAGTGGCGATGCGCTCGGCGGTCTCGTCGGCCTGAGCCAGCACGGCCTCGACCTCGGGGTCAAGCATCTCGTGAACGGCGATGAAGTTCGGGCCGGTCACGTTCCAGTGTGCGTGCTTCAGGACCAGAGCGGCCTCCTGCTCCTGGCTCAGTCGGTTCTGTAGGATGGCGATGGCCTTCTCACTGGCCGCTTCATCAAGGCCCGGCACAACAAACGCAAGTGTCATAATGTTCCTTCTTTCAGTAGGTGGAACCTGTCCATATAATTCTACGATTTTTGGTTATGCCCCGGGCCGAACGAATAGGTGGTGAATATCACGTGGCTAGTTGGCATCGTCGCTTTGTGATTCGGCTGGCAGTGGCGCATGGTCCGGGGCACCGGCTTTGCGGACTTCGATGGTTTCGATGCGGCGGCCATCCACCTTGGTGATGACCATGTTGTAGCCGTCGTCGGAATGCAGCACGTCGCCCACCGCACCCATCTTGCCGGTCTTGGACAGGAAGTAGCCGGCGACCGTCTCGTACGGGCCGTCCTCCAATTCGATGCCGGTCAGATCGGCGAAGTCCTCAATGGTCATGCTGGCCTCGATCGTGGCCACACCATTGACGAACGCGGTGCGGGTGGTGCGTTCGCCGCCCTTCTCGCTGGGCAGATCGTACTCATCGCGAATATCGCCCACAAGCTCCTCGGTCATATCCTCAAGCGTCACGATGCCGTCCGTGCCTCCGTACTCGTCGATGACCACGGCCAGATGGATGCCGCGCTTACGCAGCAGTTCCAGGCTCGGCAGCAGCTTGGAGGTGCCGGGCAGGGAGATGCCTTCGCGCACCACATCGCGCACGATCTTGGCGTTCGGATCGCGCACGTCCAGCAGATCGCGCACATGCACGAAGCCGATCACGTCGTCGAAATCCTTGCCGGTCACCGGGTAACGGGAGTACGGCTGGTCGCGTACGAACGCGGCGGCCTCGGCCAAGGGCTGGTCACCCTCGATGAAGACCACGTCGGCGCGCGGGCGCATCACCTCGGCGACGATGGTTTCGGACGCATCGAACACATCGTCGAGAATCGTGCGTTCGTCCTTGGAGAGGTTGGTGTTGGAGCTGACCAGCACGCGCAGCTCGTCATCGGACACCTCGGACTCGGTCTGCTGCGGGTCGAAGCCGAGCAGGCGGACGATGCCGTTCGTGTTCTTGCCGATGAGCCAGATGATCGGGCGGCAGACGGCGGCGAAGGCGTCGATGGCGGGCACCACGGCGCGCGCGATCTGCTCGGTGCGCTGCATGGCGATGCGCTTGGGCACCATCTCGGAGATCACGATGGAGCAGTAGGAGATGATGAGGGTCAGGATGATGTTCACCAGGCCGCCGGCGATGCCGGGGTGCACACCCCAGCTTTCGACCACCGGAATCAGGTAGGGGGCGATGGAAGAGGCGCCGAACGAGGCGGACAGGAAGCCGGAGAGCGTCACGCCGATCTGCACGGTGGACAGGAAGGTGTTCGGGTCACGTGCGATTTTGGCGACTTTGGCGCCGCGAGCGTCCTCCTGCTCCATTTGCTCGATCTGCGAGCCGCGCAGAGAGACCAATGCCAACTCGGTGCCGGAGAACACGGAACCGATAACGAGAAATACAAAAATCAGGAGGATGTTCAAACCAAGTGACATGGCTTCAACTCTAGGGGAGCGGCACGTCAAATTGGGGTGTGCTGGCTGGGCAGTAAGAAACTCGGCAAGGGGAAGGGCATTCTTATCATTACCGCGGACGACGTGTCGACCGGTGTTTCCGATGCGTTGCTCGCCTTCGACGATGCCGTATGCGTTCCAGCGCTGGACGGCATTACTAGTGCAGAGAGGCTGTTTCTCGCGGCTATGGCCAAGGATTCGCCAAATCCCACGCAGGTGGCGATATTGCGGATCGCACGCTCAGAAGCTCAGCACTTCCACTTTGCCGGAATCGAGCTGATAGCGGGCGCCGACGATCATGAGCTTGTCAGCGGCGAGGGCCTGCTGGATGACAGGAGACTGCTCCACCAAAGTTTCAATAATGTGGGCCACATGCACGCGCTCGATATCTTCATGCGCGTCGAGCTCGGCTTCGCGCGCCTGCCAGACGGACATACCGGTCTGGCGCAGAATAATCGATTCGGCGGCGGCGATGTGCTCGTCGAGGTCGTCCATCGCATCCGCGGCCTCCAGTGAGCCGTCGGCTTCGGAAGTGATGGTGTGCATCAGGTCGTCCAGCTCCTGCTCGGCGGCCTCGATTGCGCCGCAGTGCTCGTGACCGAGCACACAGATCAGGCTGACGTGCAGTTTCTTGACCGCGTACTCCAGCGAGGCGATAACCGCGCTATCGATGAGTTGCCCGGCGGTGCGCACGGTGAACAGGTCGCCCAGGCCCTGATCAAAAATGATTTCCGGAGGTACGCGCGAGTCCGAGCAGGAGAGCACCGCGGCATCCGGGTTCTGGCCATCAAGCAGCGTCTGGCGGGTCTCCTTGTCCTGCCATGGGTGGTCGGGCTTGCCCTCGGCAAAGCGCCGGTTGCCTTGCAGCATGCGGCTCCACGTTGCGTTCGCGGTCGATTCCTGTTCAAAGTCTGACTGAGCCATGAAACCTCCATTATCAGCGGACTGCTGATTGCCATATTAGCGAGTATTCGCGCATAGTCGTGATTGGGGCAACGGCCATTTGGGCACAAGGGTTGCGGGTGGTGTGATAAGGCTCATACGTTACACCCGCGCGAGCCGTGGCTCACCACATTACGATAGGTGGTGGTAAACGCTTGAAGATTAACAATTCCCGAAAGGACCGATGATGACTCTTCTGCAGCATGAACTGACCGATTTCAAGGTGAACGCATTCCAGAACAACGAGTTCCACGAAGTGACCAAGGACGATGTGCTCGGCCACTGGTCCCTGTTCTTCTTCTACCCGGCCGACTTCACCTTCGTGTGCCCCACCGAACTTGAAGACCTGGCCAAGAACTACGCCAAGTTCAAGGAAATCGGTTGCGAGATCTACTCCGTCTCCTGCGACACCCACTTCGTGCACAAGGCCTGGCACGACGCCAACGAGAAGATCGCCAAGATCGAGTACCCGATGCTTGCCGACCCGACCGCCCTGCTGGCCAAGGACCTCGACACCTACAACGAGGCCGATGGCGTGGCTGAGCGTGGCGACTTCATCGTGAGCCCGGAGGGCAAGGTCGTGGCCTACGAGGTCATCTCCTCCAACGTGGGCCGCAACGCCGAAGAGCTGCTGCGCCGCGTGCAGGCCTCCCAGTTCGTCCACGAGCACGGCGACCAGGTCTGCCCCGCCAACTGGACCCCTGGCGAGGAAACCATCGAGCCCAGCCTCGACCTCGTCGGCCAGCTGTGATCGACACTGAATAGGCGGTAACCTTGGCTCCCCTTTCTGAGGGGAGCTGTCGCTGAAAGCGACTGGGGGGAGTGCTCGCGAGAGCTAGCCTGATCTGATATGCTCCCCTCAGTCTCACTACGACAGCTCCCCTCAGAGAGGGGAGCCAGTGTATGTAAGGGAGTTTTCATGACTCAGACCAACAATCTCTATGACGTCGTCGTCATTGGTGGCGGGCCGGCTGGCCTGACGGCCGGCCTGTACCTGGCCCGCGCTCGCTACCGTGTGCTGATTCTTGAAAAAGATGATTTCGGCGGCCAGATCACCATCACCAACGAAGTCGTCAACTATCCGGGCGTGGGCCGCACCACGGGCCGCGCGCTCACCCAAACCATGCGTCAGCAGGCTCAGGACTTTGGTGCCGAATTCCTCTCCGCCGAAGCCACCGGTCTCGACGTGGATGGTGACATCAAAACCGTGCACACCTCACGCGGCGACCTCAAGACGTTCGGCATCCTCATCGCCACCGGCGCCAGCCCGCGCAAGCTGGGCTTCGAGGGCGAGGCCGAGTACGCCGGCCGCGGCGTGGCCTACTGCGCCACCTGCGACGGCGAGTTCTTCACCGGCAAGGAAGTACTGGTGGTCGGCGGCGGATTCGCCGCAGCCGAGGAATCCGTGTTCCTGACCAAATACGCCTCCAAAGTCACCGTGCTCGTGCGCGAACCGGACTTCACCTGCGATGCCGCAGTGGCCGCCGAAGCCAAGAACAACCCGAAGATCGACGTGCGTTATCAGGTCGAGCTGAAGGGCGTCACCGCCGGCCAAGGCGGCCTGCGAGAAGCCTCGATCCTGAACCTTGCCACCGGCCAGACCGAAACGTGGAAGCCCGCCGACGCCGGCACCTTCGGCGTCTTCGTGTTCGCCGGCTATGTGCCCGCCACCGATTTGGTGCGCGGCGTGGTGGAGCTCGATGATCACGGTTACGTGGTCACGCACGACTACCTCAGAACCTCGGTGCCGGGCGTGTACGCGGCCGGCGATCTGCGCGTCAAGAACCTGCGCCAAGTGGTCACCGCCACCGCCGACGGTGCGATTGCCGCCGTGGAACTGGAGCGTTATGCCAAGCAGATGAGCGAGAAAACCGGCTTGGTGCCGCCGCGTCCCACTGCTTCCGCTTATGAGGAGTCCGAGGCCAAGGCCGCCTCCGCCGCCTCGGCCGCTGGCACGACGCCCACCCCGGCTCCCGCCAAGCGCAGTGCCGATGCCGCAGCCGCAGCCAGCGCCGCCAAGAAGCCCGGCGAACTGTTCTCCGCCGCCGTCAAGCAGCAGCTTGGCGTGGTCTTCGGACGCATGACCCGCCCGGTCACGCTCGCTCTCGAGCTGGACGGCACTCCGCTTTCGGCGGAATTGCAGGGTTTCATCGGCGAGATGGTCGCGTTGTCGAATGGCAAGCTGAACTCGGTTGCCGTTGATGCCGCAGGGCTGATCACGGCGGTGGATGGTGCTTCTGTGCCTACTTCTTTGGTGGTTGGCGAGCCATTGGCCGTCACTTTGCCGGACGGCACCGAACTGCCCACTTATGGTTCGTTGGACGATTCCGGCCGCGCCACATTCGACGTCGCCGGCGTCCTGCCGCTCGCCCGCCCAACTGTGCGCATCTGCGTGCCGGCTGAGGACGACGGCAAGGCCGGCAAGGACGGCAATGGTTCACTGGTCTTCACCGGTCTGGCCTTCCACGGCGTACCTTCCGGCCACGAGTTCAACTCGTTCGTGCTTGGCCTGTACAACGCGGCCGGTCCCGGCCAGCCGCTGGGCGATGACCTGGTCGAACGCGCGAAGTCCATCACGGACCCGCTGAACATCATGATCCTCGTCTCGCTCACCTGCACGATGTGCCCGGAAACCGTGCTTGCTTCCCAGCGCATTGCCTCCCTGAGCCCGGCCGTGCGCGCCGAAGCCTACGACGTCTCGCACTTCCCCGAACTTAAGGACCAGTACGGCGCGATGAGCGTGCCCTGCATCGTCATCACCCACGCCGACGGCACCCAGCAAGTCGAATTCGGCAAAAAGAGCATCCCCCAAATGCTCGAACTGGTCGGCGCGTAAGCCGCACGACCTCAGGTACTCAACAGCAACAACAACGATTCTGCCAAAATCGTGACGTACATCGATTGATGCGATCGATGCGCCCGACTCCGGCAGAATCGTTGTTTTGCGGCAGCTCAGCCTCGGTCTTCGACGGCCTTCGTGACGTTTCTGTCGCCGAGGTACTTGACCAGGCTGATGCTGATCAGGGCCACAATGAACAGGCCGGTGAGCACCGGGATGAGTGCGGCGTAGCGGTGGGCCTGATCAGGCGCGTGGGCAACTACGAACGAGGCCAACTGGTTGCCGGACAGACCGGCGAACGCCCAGGCGCTCAGCGTCAGACCGTGCGTGGTGGAGACGGTTTTGGTGCCGAAGTGCTGATCAAGCAGCACGGGCAGCGTCGAGAAACCGCCACCATATCCCGCGTTGACGAGGAACAGCATGGCCAGCACGGCCCACAGCAGAGCGTTGTCGATGCTGTTGGTGAAGATCTGCAGCAAGCACACGGCAATCGACATGATGAAGATTACCTGATAGACGGTCTCGCGGCGCTTCAGGTGGTCGGAGAGTGTGGAGAAGCCCACGCGGCCAGCCGTGTTGAACACGGAGTCCACGGCGAGCACCAGTCCGATGATGCCGGAGATGGCGGCGGCAAACTTGGCGGGGCTCAGGTTGGCATACTGCGGGAAGGCCTTGAGCACATCGTGCAGGATGTCCTTCTCTTGGCTGATGAGGGCCAGGCCGCAGGTGATGTTGATATAGAAGGCTATCCAGATGCCCCAGAACACGGGCTTCTTGAGGATTGTCTTGCGGCTGACGTGTGAGGTCGCGGGATCGTACACCCAGCCGGCCGGACGCTTGATGAGCAGGAAGCCGACGAACATCATCACCGCGTAGACCGCGGCGAGGATGAAGAACATGCTGACCAGGCCAACCGTGCCGATGAGATATTCCATCAGTGGGCTGGCAATGGCCTTGGCCAGGCCGAAGCCGGCGACGGCGATGCCGGTGGCGAGGCCCTTGTTGTCGGCGAACCAAAGCATCAGGTTCTTGACCGGAGTCAGATAACCGACGCCCAGGCCGATGCCCATGATCGCGCCATAACAGATGAACACGCCCGGCAGGAAGTTCAGGGCGATGCTCACGCCCGTGCCGGCGAAACCGACCACGAAGCAGACCATGGAGACGAGTGCGGATTTCTTGATGTTTTTCTCCACCATTGGCCCGGCAAACGCGGCGGACATGCCGAGGAAGAAGATGGCGAGTGAGAAGCCCCATTCCACGGAGGCGGGGCTGGCGTGGAGACGGTCAGCGATAAGCTGCTTGAACACGCTCCAGCAATAGACGGTACCGATTGGGATATGAATCAGCAGTGCGGGAATAATCGCGCTGGTCCAACGATTCTCGGTAAACCTTGCCATATATGGACGGATCCTTTCGTAACTGGTGTACGATGACCTGCCGACCCGAACGAGAGTCGTATCGCCCATATCCACGCACATCACGACGGCATGCCCCCGTGAACCATCCGGGCTGCACGAATCGAATCAAATCGAATCGTGCGAACTGCGAACAATTCGCTAAACATCCTTGGTGTGCATTTCATCGGCGCTGCTGGCTCTTGTCGACGCCGACAAACAGAACTATAACGCTGTTACGGGGTTGCCATGGCTGATTTCTGTGGTCGGAAGCTATGAGCTTTCTCACATCGAAAACAGTTATATGACGGTATCGGCGTGATTGATACGTGACGTCTGCCCGTGGACGCGGCATATCCCTCTCGGAAAACAATGACTCCGTCATGTCCATTTCTTGGTTTGACATGTTTTCGTTTGCAGCGTCGGTGCTCACCACGGTGACCGCGGCGTTCGAGTCGCCGGGCAGGGCCTCGACCGAGGGTCTCATCCTCGGCTGAGATGTGGGCGGTACTATGGATTCTTATCGATAAGGTTCGTGATATGCGGAGATGGTAACGATGGTGACCTTAAAGGATGTCGGCGAACTGGCCGGAGTGACCGCCACCACCGCCTCCGCGGCCCTGCGAGGCAAGGATTACGTCAAGCCCGAAACCACGCAACGCGTGTGTGACGCCGCCCGCAAACTCGGCTACAAAATCAACCTGTCTGGCCGGTCCCTGCGTTCTGGGCGGTCCGATACCATCACCTTCCTTACCTCGGGCCTCGAGGGCGACTATTTCTCCCATCTGGCCATGTGTGTGGCTGAGGAAGTGCACAAGCGCGACTCGCACATGCTCATCGAACTGTCCCGGTATCTTACCGACGACAACGATCTGTCGTACACGTTTTCGGACGGCATCATCGCCATCAATGCGCCACGTGCGGTCGATATCCTGAAGCGGCACCCGGCCGTCATGCTGGAAAACTACGACACCAGCCTGCCCATCGACACCGTGAACGCGCCGAGCGACGCCGGCTCACGGGCGGCAATCGAACACCTTATCGCGCGTGGCTGTGCGCGCATCGGCATCGTCGGCGACAATCACGATCCCAACAATCCCAACATCATTCCCGGCTCGCGTGATATTCGTATGCGGGCCGCCAAGGAGACGATTCTCGCGGCCGGACTGCCGTTTGACGAGCGCCGTGATTTCATCAAATCCTCGTGGTCGATTGACGGCGGTATCGAGGCCGGGCGCGGCTTGGCCAAGAAAGGCAAGTGCAAGTACGACGGTCTGTACTGCCTGAACGACGGTATTGCGCTCGGTATTCTGCGTGGTCTGGCGGACGATGGCGTAAGTGTGCCGGGCGATGTGCGCGTTATCGGCTTCGACGGCCTGAGCCAGAGCATGTACAGCGTGCCGACTTTGACCACCGTGGCCACCGATTTCAAGGGCATGGCGGATACCGCGCTGACCTTGCTTATGCGGCGTATCGAGAACCTGGACGACGAGTTCTTCCCGCAGACCGTGAATGTGGGCTATAAGCTCATCGAGCGCGAATCCACTGCGGCGTAGAGTCTTTGGCTGTGTTGAGCTTCAATTGGGTGATTGGACTGGCACCAGCGGCTGATATCAGATATGCCGAAAGCAGCGATGATCGGATTTAAGTTGCTGGAGATGACAGGATGGATTGCTCTTTACCCCTTTCACCATCTTGCAATAATTCTTACATGTAAGAACTCTCTGTTAACATGTAAGAATTATTGCAAGATGGTGAAAGGGGATGCTCATGTTGCCGACTAAAGAAAGTTTGACAGTTGAGTTCAAGAGCGAGCAGAAGCGTCCTCAATCGCATGATGAAATTGTTGACAACGTAGTGGCTCTAGCCAATACTGAAGGCGGCACACTGTATCTCGGTATTGAAGACGATGGCACTGTGACCGGCGTATGTGACGAGCATCGCAATATCAATGGACTTGCGGCACTAATTTTCAATAAGACTGTTCCGCAGCTTCCCGCTCGCGTGGCGCTCTTGTATGAGAACGAGGTGCCAATAGTCAGTATTGAGGTGGGTAACAGTCAGCAAATCGTGTCTACCAGTCAAGGGAAGACACTGCAGCGCCGGCTGAAAGCAGACGGCTCGCCTGAGGTCGTTCCGCTGTTTGTTTCCCAATTCATTAGCCGTTTATCTCAACAACGGTTCTACGATTTCAGCGCGCAACCTGCACCAGAGGCTCGGTTGGACGATTTGAATCCAGACTCACGGAACAAGTTGAGAAGCCATATTCGCAGTGCCAATGCGCAAAACTCGTTGTTGTCTTTTACTGATGAGGATTTCGATCGGGCACTTGAGCTGGTTGTTGATGGCCCGTATGGATTGCAGCCATCTGTTGCTGGTCTGCTCACCATTGGTTCGGTTGATGCTATTCATCGATCGGTTCCAGCCGCATCGGCTGTTTTTCAAGTGATGAAAGGCATGTCTCCAAAGGTCAATATGGATCCGTTCGTGTTGCCTTTGGTGGATATGTTTGATCGTGTAGGCGAGCTGATGGAGCCATGGAATCCCAGCCACGAAGTCATGAGCGGCTTGATTCGTGTCGATCTGCCAGACTTCGATCGAGGGGCATTCCGTGAGGCAATGATTAACGCTTTTTGCCATCGCGATTATGCACGAATGGGTTCGGTGAGATTCCTGGTTGATGATGATGGGTTGACCATAGCTAATCCCGGAGGATTCATAGAGGGTGTTTCCGAAGATAACCTGCTTACTGCACAACCGCGTTCCCGCAATCCGCAGCTTGCCCTGATTCTGAAAGCTGCCGGATATGTTGAACGCACCGGACGAGGCGTGGATACCATCTATGCCGGGTCGATTGCGGCGGGTGGTTCTTTCCCGGATTATTCACAGTCCAGTGCTGAGGAAGTTATCTTGTTCTTGCGCCGCGTGGTACCTGACGAGGCATTCGTAACCATGATTGGCGACGAGGAACGTCGACGTGGGGCTCCATTGCCGGTCTGGTCACTGATTGTGCTCTCGCTGCTGCGTGAGCATCGTAGGCTTACCGTGGTCCAATTGTGTGATTTTTCTCATTTGGAGCATCGACGCATCGTGTCCGCTGTTGAGAATCTGGTGGAAGCTGGTTTGGTAGAGGGGGTCGGTAGCGGGAGCTCTCGTTCGTATATGCTGAGTGCCCGAGTGTACAAACGTTCAGAGGGGCTGGCGTCTTACGTGCGCCAGCGTGACATCGATGCCACCCGGCGCAGTGGCCTTGTTCTGGAGTTCGCCGAAAAAAATGATGGTGTCGTCACTACGGCGGATGTCATGGATTTGTTTGGCCTGAGCTATATCAGTGCATACCGGTTGTTGAAGAAGCTAGAGGATGCGGGCAAGTTGCGCCGCGAGGGGAATGGACCGTCATCCCGATACGTGTTGGGATGATTGGCGCGCGTGAAAGTAAGTTCTTTCATCACCTTTCAATAATTCTTACATGCAAGAACTCTCTGTTTACATGTAAGAATTATTGCAAGATGATGAAAGATGCACACAAAAACGGGGAAGCCCCGCTCACATCGAGCGGGGCTTCCCCATATGCGCTGGTGTGTAGATCAGCCTGTGTTCTGCAGGCCCGCGGCGACGCCGGAGACAGTGCACAGGATGAGGTAGATGAATCCGGCCTGTTGGCTCTGCGTGTTTTGCTTCAATTTTTCTTAAGCAGAGTGAGACCCATCGTATCGTTCGATTCTACGACGAACGTTTTGCATCAAGCGCAGATAATGTGGTGAGTGCATATTCAACAATGGCGGACGGTCTTGATGCACTTGGTTTGACAAATATTGGAATGAGCGAAAGCATCCTAAAAAAGGCTGCCGGTACAGACAAGCTTCCTGATAAGCAGGAAGCTGAAGTGAGTGCTCGGGCGTTCGCTGCATTCATTGATCAGCCAAGACGGTAGCTCGCATAATGCATTATGTGTGGGCAGATGTGTCGTCTGCCCACACATTCGCTGTTGTGCTTTCGATTTGGAATTCCTCTGCCAGATACGGGGAAACTTCTAAAAGGCCGCTATGCCGAGGAAGAGTCCTGTAATACCGGTGGCCATCAATACGATGATGGTGATGATTCCGGCGAAGATGCGTACAGGAAGGGTTTCTTTTCCATGGTTTGATGGGCTGTCCGCAACTAATCTCATTACTCCAGCTGTAACCCAGCAAACTGCGCCCAGGACTAGTGCCAGGAATTCTCGACACCATTCCGTTTCAAGTGCGGGAATGCCGACGATTGATGACGGGTCGCTTGCCAGTCTTGGCGGAATAGCGCGTAGGATACGCTCCAATATCAGGTAAGGGGTATCAAAATGGATCAGAGTCAAAGCGAATGGGAGCTGTAGCGCCAGTCCTATCCACCACAGCGTGCGTCGGATGGTCGCGAGTCTGTCGCCCGGCCTAGTGTCTGGCTTGCCGCCTTCGCCCTCCATCCCGGCACCGTCCGCGGGCGTGTGGTCCCCCTCGTGCGCGTCCGTCGTCCCGTCCGTGTCCTTCTCCTCATTCATATGTCCCCTTTCGATCATCCGAGTCTGTCACTCGGCCCGCGCGCCCGTTCTATGCGCGCCGTCGCCGGCCAGTCTAGGGCCGTGCGACGCGAACGGGGAGGCCCGCGCCGCTTATCGGCACGGAACTTCCCTGCTCGTCAAGCGGTCGGTCAGCCGCGGATCAGCCCGTGTTCTGCAGACCGACGGCGACACCCGAGCAGGAGTGTCACAAAGCCCCTGCCGCTCTGGGTACCCAGGTGGCGGTTTATGAGGACAGCATCAGTCAACTCATCCTGCAGTGGCTTCGCAAACCTGAGTACTGGTCGGAAGGAAGTTCCGGCACGCAGGCACTATGGCATGCGTACACACCGGAGCCGGTTACTCCCAGCGAATTGGCCTTGTCGCGTCAGGCATGCGGTGTCGCATGTGATGCGCAGCCTGTCATCAAAGGCACGCTGCCCAATCGGGACATCGCCCATATGGCTGCCACGTCCTTGGGATACTTGACATGGGGCGTTACGAACGATCCAATGGACTATGGTCTCGGTGATCTGGGCGGATGGGCCCTGGATTTGTTGCAGATCTGGGGAAGCTACCTGGCGAATACCCCGGAAGAGGACCTGGCGTCATGGCTGCACGCTCATCTCGGCGAGCAAGACGCCCGTATGGGATTCGGTTACAGCGATGTTCTTGCGGACTGTGATGCATGGTTGCTGGCGCGGTCCATGCAGAGCGATTCCTCCGAAAGGTCTTTGTCCACCGCTATGCGGGACATGTTCGCGCAAGGCGAGACGAATCGAATTAAACGGTTCTATCAGTCCCGGTTCAAGGGAAGTGCAGACAACCTGGTCATCGCATTTCGAAAGCTCGTTGATGGAATCGATCTTGGAATATTCGATAACGTATCCGGAAGTAAAAAAGCACTGCTCATTGCGTCACATGCAGACCGACTCCCGAGTCAAGCGGAGGCTGGTATATTGGCATTATCCTATGCTGAATCTCTTGAAAATCCGAACCGTTAATCAATCATGATTGTGATCGCATTGCGTGGAATGATTCAGCCATTCCACGCAATGCGCCTCTGGTAAAACGTCATAGAGTCATTAGAGCGGAAAGTAGTGTTATCACAAGAACGGGAAAGACCATGACCAGCACGAGAAACGATATGATTCCCACAAGGACATGCGAGGCGGAAGAGGAATGATCACGAAGTTCCGGATATACAGATCGCATATATGAACGCACGCCAAAGATGACAAGCGCCGCAATCCAGCAGACTACCCCCATAATCAATACTAAGGTAAGTCTACGTACATACTCAGTTGCCGTAGTTAAATTCATGCACGAAGAGGAAGAGAACGTTAAGACTCTGCAGATTATAGTATCATCATCGCCATTGGCGCCCCATTCCGCCCACAAAATAAGTGCTGGTGAAAGCAGCAGTAATCCCAGCCACCATAGCACGCGTCTGGCCTTGCCCAAAGCCACATAGCATCTACTCGCCTTAGGGAATTTGGTAGCTGCTTTCGGTGCCAAAGCACATTTCTCGCCGGAAAAACTTTCTGACGTATCTTCTGTGCCGTGTTTCTTCCCAATGCCATCGGTTGTAGCCGGATTCGCTTTGCAAATGTGGCGTTCGTTCCCGGCGTCGCCCCCCGCCTTGATGCCGTCCGTGGACCCGGTGTTCCCGCGCCCGTCCGCTGACTTGCCCATGTCCCCTCCAATCATCCGGGGCCCGTTCCGCGCGTCCGTTCTCTGCGCGCCCGCCCGGCGTGCGCCGTCGCCGGCCAGTCTAGGGCCGTATGACGCGAGCGGGGAGGCCCGCGCCGTCAATCGGCACGGAACCTCCCCGCTCGCTTTTCCCGATCGGTCGGCCGGGAATCAGCCCGTGTTCTGCAGGCCCGCGGCGACGCCGGAGACGGTGCACAGGATGAGGTAGATGAATCCTGCCTGCTGGCTTTGCGAGAGCTCTTCCTTGTCCACCTTCTTGCGCAGCGACCTGAGGGCGAGCACCTGGGTGACGGACAGCGCGTCCACGTACGGGGAGCGGATGCGGATGGCCTGGCCGAGCACGTGACGGTGCTGCAGCGGCCACTTGTCGCCCACGATGGCCAGAACCCACTTGCGGGTGAGCTCCATCTCGTTGAGCACCTTCTCATTGAGGTCCTCGCGGTCGCCGAGGGCAAGGTACATCCTGGCGATGCGCTCATCCGTCTTGGCGATGGACATCTCGATGTTGTCGATGAACGTGGAGAACAGCGGCCATTCCTCGTAAGCCTGACGCATGGTCTCCAGATCGCCGAACTTCTCGCATGCGGTGCCGAGACCGTACCAGGCGGCCAGGTTGATGCGGGCCTGGGCCCAAGAGAAGATCCACGGAATCGTACGCAGGTCGTCGAGCGACTTGGCGCCGAGGCCACGCTTGGCCGGGCGGGAGCCGATCGGCAGCAGGCCGATTTCGGTCAGCGGCGTAACGATCGAGAACCACGGAGCGAAGCCATCGGTGTTCAACAGGTCGAGGAAACGGTTGTGCGCGGCCTCGTCGAGCTGAGCGGCCATATCGGCGTACCTCTCGGTCATCTCGGTGTTGCGCTTCTCCACACTCGGCGCGGACTGCAGCAAGGTCGCCGCAGCCACGGACTCGACGTGGCGGATGGCCAGCACCGGGTTGCCGTAACGGGCGAAGATGACCTCGCCCTGCTCGGTGAGCTTGAAGCGGCACTTGACGGAACCGACCGGCTGGGCGAGCACCGCGCGGTTGGCGGGGCCGCCGCCACGACCGACGGCACCGCCGCGGCCATGGAACAGGGTCAGGTCGATGTCGTGCGACTCAGCCCATTTGGCGATGCGCTCCTGAGCGGAGTGCAGGGCCAGCGTGGCGGAGGTCGGGCCGGCGTCCTTCGAGGAGTCGGAGTAGCCGAGCATGACCTCGAGCTTGTTGCCGGTGGCCTTCAGACGAGCCTGAACCTCGGGGATCTTGATCATTTCCTCGAGCACGTCCACCGAGTTCTGCAGATCCTCAAGCTGCTCGAACAGCGGGATCACGTCGATGGTGGGCACGTCCTCCGGGTGGGAGAAGGCCAAGCGGTTGAGCTCGTAGACATCCTTGATGTTCTGGGCGCTCTTGGTGAAGGAGATGATGTAGCGGCGGGCGGCCTTGAGGCCGTTGCGCTTCTGGATGGCACCGAGGGCGCGGAAGGTGTCGAGCACCTCGTGCGTCATCGGCTGCAGTTCGCCGCGCTCGCCGTGCAGGCCGTGCTCGCGGATATCCGCAAGGGCGCGGGCGTGCACCACGGAGTGCTGACGGAACTCCATCTCCACCATGTGGAAGCCGAAGGTCTCGGTCTGCCAGATCAGATCCTGCAGCGGGCCGTAAGCGGAACGCTTGGCACCGGCGGCGGCCAGCGAACGCTGGACCACCTTGAGGTCGGCGAGGAAGTCGTCGCAGGAGTGGTACATGAGGTCGGCGTCGCGCTCGATGGTGTAGTGCAGACGGTCGGCCATCACCAGCATGACCGCGCGGTGCATCTCCTTGGTGGAGATCAGGGCGGCCTTGTCGGTCAGACGCTCGCTCATTTCCTTCTGGTGGCTCCAGAGGCTCTTGAGCTCGGCGCTCGGCGGCGTGGTCTCGGCTTCCATCGTGAGGTTGCGGCCCACGGTGCGGGTGGCTTGCTCAAGGGCGGCGATCACGTGATCGGAGAACTTGCGGGCCACGGCGCGGCTCACCTTGGCGGTGACGTTCGGGTTACCGTCGCGGTCGGAGCCGATCCAGCTGCCCGGGTGGAAGAACGCGGGGCAAGCGGGCTCGACGAGACCGGCCTTATCGCCCAGGACCCAGTCGTCGAAGCGACGGTAGACCTTGGGGATGGTGTTGAACAGCGTGTTGTCGAAGATGTCGAGAATCGTGTCCGCTTCCTCAACCGGGGTCGGCTTCTTCAGCGCGATCGGAGAGGTGCGGAACAGGGCGTCGATCTCGTTGTAGAGACGGCGCAGGCATTCCTTCTTATCCGAGCCGCCGAGGCGCTTGTACTCCTCAAGCAATTCGGAAACGCGGCGGATCTTGCCTTCCACGGCCTTACGACGGGCCTCAGTGGGGTGCGCCGTGAAGACGGGGTGGAATTCGAGCTGGTTGAGCAGTTCCTTGGCCTTGGCCGGGCCAGTCTCATTGATGAGCTGGTGGTAGGCGACGGTGAGCTCGTTGATCGGGTCGACCGCCTGGTCAACGGACACGTTGTTCTCGCGCTCGTGGAGCACGGAAACACGGTAGTTCTCCTCGGACAGGTTTGCCAGATGGAAATACGTGGCGAATGCGCGGGCCAGCAGCTGGGCGTCGTGCAGCGTCATGTTGTCGATGACGTTCACGGCCTCCTTCAGGCCATCCTGGTCGGGGTTCGGATCCTTCAGCTCGGCGAAATGCTCGGCGCTGGCCTCCACCGCGTAATGACGCACGGTGTCGAACGTAGACAGCAGTTCGGGGTTGTATTCGCCCAGTACGTTACGCAGGATCTCAAGACACAGATCCATGTCGTACTTCAGGCTTTCGGGAAGATCATGCTCCTCCGGGCCCTTTCGGCCGGTCCCGGTAGTGACGATGGCGGCGTCAGCGGGAGTGATCTGTTCTTCAGGTGTTGCCATATAACCTCCTTTGCCGAATAACAGGTTGCTCGGTCTACCGGTCGTCTGCGGCTCCTCCGCAGTTGTTGAGGCCAGTCGTTGCGAGCCCACAGCCCATATTCAACGTGGTTGTTGTGTGGGCAATAGTGTATCCCCGCGAAATCGCTATTTGCGTTACGGAGTCCATATAGTGCGCCAAGTTGTCCACCTATAGAGACCGAATATCGGACAGCATATGAGACACTGTCCGATTCGCGGAAGATTTGAGCACCTTACGATTGCTGGCGGGGGAGGCAGGGAGTAGTAATGAGGGATGTGAGCGAACAGAAGAAAAAAAGTGCGCCCGAAGCGAAAGGCGCAACGGCTGTACGTAAATTCCACACCCACTCCATTCCGCTGGACATGGAAGATATTGCGCGCGATTGGGAAAAACCGGTGGTGGACGCCGGTATCGCCGCCAAAGCCAGCGTGATTGTACGGGTCGGCATGCTGGACTTGGGAGCCGGCACCGGCTCCTTCCGCGTGCGTGAAATGATGCACCGCATCGCCTACCCGCTGGGCGTGCACGTACGCGCCGACGTGAACCTGACGGATATCGAGGCCACCTGCACGGATGGTCGTAACCGCATCACCGAAGTCGTGGATTTGCCGACCACCGGCGTGAACACCGAACGTATCTGGCTGCTGGAACATTTCGCCGACTGGTTCTCCGTGAATCTCGGCAAGGGGTCGATGTATCACGTCGATTCGCAACTGTCCGATGGCGTGGTCAAGCATTTGGACGAACGTGACGCTTCGCAGTATTCGGCCGATCTGGCCAAGCGCCTGCGCGAACGTGCCAAGGCCGAGGCTGAGGCGGCCAACGGCAGCGTGGACGAGACGCTGGATCTTGCGTTGAAAACCAAGGTACTCGTGACCTCCGTGGCCAAGTCCTTGGATGATGACAATGGAGAAGCCCACCGACTTTTGGCGGACAGCGCGGAAGTCACTCCGGTCGAAGACAAAGCGGCCGAAGAGAAGGCCTACGACGATGCCGAAGTGTTTACCGGTGACTCCAATGAGTCGGTTGAATCGGCGAATGCGGCGAACGGCGCAACCGCCGAAAGCCCTGCTGCAAGCAGTACGAAGCGCAAGAATCGCGTGCCCAAGGAATACGCCGAACACTTCAACGAGCGCTCCGACGAAGAGAAGGCCAAGGGCGGTATCACCGTGCGGCAGGCGCACGAGCGACTCGATCTGATTGAGCGCCGTAAGCCGCTGTACAAGCCGTGGTTCTCCGGTCTGGCCTCCGCCCTAGCCTGCGCGGCCTTCGTGTTCCTGCTCGGCGGCGGCCCATACGACATGATCGGTGCGTTCGTGGGCGCGGGCCTTGGCCAGTGGATGCGTCGCCGGCTGTTTGCATACCATCTGAACCAGTTCTTCGTCACCTTTGTGTGCGTGGCCGCGGCGGCGCTCGCCTGCACCGGCACCCTGCGACTCATCGGCATTTTCGACCCAGTCGCGCTCTCGCACGATACGGCCTACATCGGCGCCATGCTGTTCGTGATCCCCGGTTTCCCGCTCATCACCGGCGGACTCGACATGGCGAAAATCGACTTCCCCTCGGGCATCCAGCGCGTGGCGTACGTGCTGTGCATCATCCTGATGGCCACGCTGGCAGGCTGGGCCGTGGCCGTGATGGTGCACCTGCACCCGGAAGGCTTTGAGCCACTGGGGCTTGACCCGTGGGTCAATGGATTGCTGCGGTTCGTGGCGGCGTTCGTCGGCGTGTGGGGCTTCTCCGTGCTGTTCAATTCGCCGCAGCGCATGTGCCTGACCGCCGCCCTAATCGGTGCGATCACGGACACGCTGCGCTTGGAATTGCAGGACTTCAACGTGGCACCCGAGATGGCTACCTTCATCGGCGCGTTTCTGGCGGGCATTCTGGCATCGGCGTGGCGTTCATCCGTGCGACGTGGCTGGCTACCGCCGCACCTCGGCTACCCGCGCATCTGCCTGACCGTGCCGTCGATCGTGATCATGGTGCCCGGTCTGTATATGTATCGTGCCATGTGGTACCTCGGCAGCTTCCAGACCATGAATGCGCTGGACTGGGCGTTCCGTGCGTTCATGGTGATTATCTGTCTGCCGATCGGCTTGGCGATGGCCCGCGTGGTGACCGACAAGTCCTGGCGCTACGACATCTGACCGTCATCTTGGCTCCCCTCAGGTGGGGAGCTCGGATAAAACAGCGTCTCAGTATGGAAACGGTGGAAGGTGCTTGAGCCCTTGTATCCACTACCATCAGGCGAAGTGCGTTGCGGCCGTATTCACGGCTGTGACGGTCTGTATGACGCCGCTCCGGCGTCAATCGCATATCAGCACGCATATCAGCACATAGTTCTGCCATGGCGGTAGCCGCTTGGCGTCATGATTGGGGAGGTGTCGCAGTTGGCCAACGATTTCTGGATTCTGCTGGCCATGGTCATCTATTTTGCGGCCATGCTGTCCATCGGATTCATCTACTCCAAACGCTCCAACTCCTCTTCCAAGGAATACTTTGCGGGCGGGCGCGGCGTGGGGCCGTGGCTCACGGCCCTGAGCGCCGAAGCCTCCGACATGAGCGGCTGGCTGCTGATGGGCCTGCCGGGCCTGGCCTACTTCACCGGCGCGGCCGACCCGATGTGGACCGCCATCGGCCTGGCGTTCGGCACCTATCTCAACTGGAAGCTTGTGGCCCGGCGACTGCGCCGCTACTCGGTAGTGGCCGGCGATGCCATCACCATTCCTGACTTCTTCGCCAAGCGTTTCCATGACAAGAAGGGCGTGGTCTCCACCATCGCGGCCGTGATCATCCTGGTGTTCTTCAGCGTGTACGTGGGCAGCTGCTTCGTGACCGTGGGCAAGCTGTTCGCCACGTTGTTCGGTTTCGACTACCACGTCATGATGATCATCGGCGCGGTGGTCGTGTTCGTCTACACCGTGGTGGGCGGCTACTTGTCGGTGGTGATGACCGACTTCATTCAAGGCATGCTCATGTTCTTCGCGCTCGCGGTGGTGTTCATCGGCACCGTGGCCAGCGCGGGCGGTGTCGACAACACCGTGGAATTCCTGCGTGCCATCCCCGGCTACCTGTCCGGCACGCAGGTGGCCGCGCCCAAGCTGGACCCGGCCACCGGCCAGCAGCTCGTCGAGGCGGGCAAGGCCGTGTTCGGCGCGCCCTCCGACTACGGCATCATCACCATCATCTCCATGCTGGCGTGGGGCCTGGGTTACTTCGGTATGCCGCAGGTGCTGGTGCGCTTCCTGTCCATCCGCAGCGTGGAAGAAGTGCGCAAGTCCCGAATCATCGCCACCTCCTGGTGCGTGATTTCGCTGGGTTGCGCAGTGTGCATCGGCTTGGTGGGGCGTGCGATGATGCCCACCGAACTGCTGACCTCCACCGATGCGGAAACCATCTTCATCGTGCTGGCGCAGACCCTGCTGCCGAGCTTCATGTGCGGCGTGGTGGTCTCCGGCATTTTCGCGGCCTCGATGAGCTCCAGCTCCTCGTATCTGATCATCGGCGCTTCGGCCATGGGCGAGAACATCTTCCGCGGGCTGCTGCACCGCAAGGCCACCGACAAGCAGGTCATGATTGTGGCCAGGGTCACGCTGGTGGTCATGTTCCTGTTCGGCATTCTGGTGGCATACGACCAGAACTCGTCGATCTTCCAGGTGGTGTCTTACGCGTGGGCCGGGCTTGGTGCCTCATTCGGCCCGTTGATGCTGTGCTCGCTATACTGGCGTCGCGCCAACAAGGCCGGCGCCGTGGCCGGCATGCTGTCCGGCACGGCGGCCGTGCTGCTCTGGCACAACCTCGTCAAGCCCTTGGGCGGCGTATTCGCCATCTATGAGCTGCTGCCGGCGTTCATCATTTCGCTGCTGTTCATCGTGGTGGTTTCGTTGCTGACCGCCAAGCCGAACAAGCGCATGCTCTACGAATTCGACCACTACATGGACGATCCGCTGCCCGGCACCCTGCCGTCCGGCACCGTGCTCGTCGACGAGCCCATGGAAGCCATGGAGTCCGAGGTCCGCAGCGGCAAATGACACGTGCCTGCTGTGCGGTCGGCTCGTATGGCAGAGGAGTGGCTTTTTTGTGGTTCGGCAGGAACCATTGAGGCCAAAACGGACTTCGAGGGGCTGATTTGACGTTCTGGAGAGATCTACTTCCGTTTCAAGGGGCTGATGCCTGAGTAGACGCGGCTCCAAAACGGCGGAATGGCGTTGACGTAAGGGCATTGATACACGTGGTCTACCGGATGATCAGCCCCTTGAAACGGAAGTAGACCTCCGGCGGAGGCCAAATCAGCCCCTTGAAATGGGTTTTGAATACCGTAGCGCGGTGCGGACGGTGCGGACTGACTCTACCGGGCTTATTATTCCTGCGCCGTCGGAATAATTGGCAGCAGAGGCTCGAATTTCAGCCGTTTGTACAGTGGAATACGGCGTAGCTTTCGGACATCGCTAATTTGCTGGGTAGTTTGCCGCATCGTGAGCTGGACCGTTTTGCCCGTAACCTCCTGTATCCTTTCGGCAACTCTTCGGGCAAGGGCCTCTTCTCCCGCTTCGTCGCCAATATCTAATTTGGTGACTTGAATGTACTTCCAGCCAGCATCTTCGATCATCTGGCGGCGTCTCGCGTCATTCAGCCATTGCCCGGCATGATGAGAGCCTTCGTATTCGATACATATCTTGAATTCAGGGTATGCAAGATCGAGATATATGGGTCTGGTGTTGTTTCCTACGAATATTGGATAATTCACCTGCGGGCAATTCAGACCGTATTTCAAGAGAACCAAACGAGTTCGTGTTTCCATGGAGGAATCTGTGCCCGCGCGCGCCAAAAGTAGGGCGCGACGGCATTTGTTATACCCGCGGAACAAATACGAATTGGTGCCATTCTCTTTGTCGGCTCGCACCTGGGCCTCGGCCTCATCGAGATACAGAGAAAGGGCGTCGATGGTTGTTCTGCAGAGCCTTCGATCTCGTCGCATCATGGAATCAGCGAGAACGATGAGTTCTTCAAGTTCGAGATACGTGGAGAACATGGCCCATGTGCAAGCTGGTGAAGTGCATGTGAATTGTCCCTCGATTATGACCGTGTCTAGTGGAAAAGGCCATACAACCACTTTGACCCCCACAATGTGCCGTTTGTCATTGGCGTGTGGAACCGCAACAATGGTTGTAGTTGCAAGGCCTCTGTGTTTGCTTGATATGCGGGGTACTTCAATTGACAAAAGCTCCAACGCTGTTGTCAGGGCATAGGGTGGGCGCCATGCGCTTCGTCGTTGAACATCTGCGCACGTCTGCATTCGTTGGTACTTCTGCATTGTCAGCTCGGTCAATGCCGTTGAGCTACCCATGATGATCACCCCTTCGTGATGTTCGCTTTGTCCTCGCAGTGTAGAGTCCGGCTACCGGCCTTGTCTACCGCCCCAATTTTTCGGTGGATAAATGTGGATAAGTCGGTGGATAAACTATGGGTGTTCATCGCAGTTGCAGGCCATCCCGCAATTACATGGAACGTAGGGGTTTGCAGGCAGCCAGCGGGAATCGCCGCCGACGGCGCGATTCAGCTTGAACGAATCTCCATGGCGTTCATGCAAAGGTGGCATGATGGCGGGTATGAGTAGCTTGGTGCGTATTGTCAATGCCGGTGTTCCGGGGTCTCAGGACCGCGTGGATGTGGTGCTTCGCGATGGGGTTGTTGCGTCTGTCGGCCCTGCTGGAACGGTCTCGGCTTCGGACGGCACGATGCAGACTAAGGCGCATACGACATCGTTGGCATACGCGACGAATGCCATTGCTTCTGGCGGCGTCTCAATCCCAACGTCGGCCTCCGCACCTGCTGACGAAACCACCATCGACGCCGACGGCCTGTGGGTTATTCCCGGCCTGTGGGACTGCCACACGCACTTCACGCAATGGGCTAAGACGCTGGGCCGACTGGACCTCATCAATGCCCGTTCCGCCGCCGAAGCGATGGACATGTTGCGCCGTCATCTGGATGAGCGCCGCGCCGCCGGCACGCTTGACCCAGATGCCTTCGTGGTGGGCATGCGATTCCGTCACTCGCTGTGGGCCGACGACGAGCAGCCCACACTGGCTGCAATTGACGCCGTGACCGGCGAACAGCCGGTGGCCCTCTCCAGCGCGGACATGCACTGCGGATGGGTGAATTCCGCCGCGGCCCGCAGGCTTGGCGTACATGTGGACGAATCCGGTCTGGTCGGTGAACTCGAATGGTTCAACGCCTACACCGCCTTCGACAAGGCGCCGGGCGCTGCTGAAGAGACTGACCGTCTGCTGCGCGAGGCCGAACAGGACGCCGCAAGCAAGGGCGTGGTGGGCATCCGCGATTATGAAATGGCCGAAAACATCGATACATGGATCAATCGTTTCGCGGCCGGCATTAACGGTTTGCGCGTGGACGCCGGTGTATACCCCGAGCGGTTGCGAGCCGCCATTGACGCGGGTTGGCATACCGGCAAGGAATTGCCGGGCAGCGCCGGGCTTGGCCATGTGGGCGCCATGAAGCTCATCTCGGACGGATCGCTCAACACCCGCTCCGCCTACTGCTCCACGCCGTATTCGGGCATCGAGCCGCTGACGTATGGCACGCTGAGCTACACGCCGCAGCAAATCGAAGACTATATGCGCCTAGCCACCGAGCATGGCTTCGACATTGCCTGCCACGCCATTGGCGACGAAGCGAACACCATTGCGCTCAACGCAGTCGCCGCCACGCACGCACATGGATCGATCGAGCATGCGCAGATGCTCAAACCCGTCGATATCCCGCGTTTCGCCGAGCTGGGGCTCACGGCCAGCATCCAGCCGCAGCACGCCATGGATGACCGCGACGTCATCACCCGTTTCTGGGCCAACCCGGCCGGCATCCCTTATCCGTTCAGGGCCCTCCACGACGCCGGTACCACGCTGCGCATGGGCTCGGATGCGCCCGTGGCCCCGCTGGACCCGTGGCTGGCCATTTCCGCCGCCGTGCTCGGCACCGAAAGCTCTGACCGCGAGCCGTTCCAGCCCGAGCAGTGCCTCGATGTGCATACCTCGCTGGCAGCCTCGACCGCCACTGGCCGTGACCGCCTTGCATCCGGCGACCCGGCCGATGTGGTGTTGCTGGACGCCGACCCATACGCCGCCGATACTCCGGAAGCCATGCGCGCTATGCCGCAACACGTCGTAATGACATTGCTGTGCGGGGAGCGTACGTATTGATGCAAGCCATCGGCATGAAGTGAACAGAGGTCCGTCTTGATAGCCGCGTTGCACGGAAAAACAAGAAATCCGCCCCTCGAAGTGAAGATAGGACACAGCAGACGCCGCAATACAAAAACGCCGTGTCAGTTGCCCAGTTGGGGCTGACACGGCGTCTTGCTACGAGCGGCGGGAAAATCAGTACTTCATGCCCATGGCCTCGCGCACCTGGTCGAGGGTCTCCTCGGCGATGGCGTTGGCGCGCTTGTTGCCGTCGTGCAGGATGTCACGAATGGAATCCATGTCCTTGGCCAGCTCGGCGCGGCGCTCGCGGTGCGGGGCCAGGAACTCGTTGACTGATTCGATGACGTATGCCTTGAGCGCGCCGGCGCCGGAATCACCGATCTCCTCGGCGATGTCCTTCGGGTCGCGGCCGGTCACCAGGCCGGCGGTGGTCAGCAGGGCGGAGACCTGCGGGCGGGCAACCGGGTCGAAGGTGATGCGGCGCTCGGAATCGGTCGGGCTCTTCTTGATGAGCTTGGCGGTTTCCTCGGCGGTGGCGCCCAGCATGATGGAGTTGCCGTACGACTTGCTCATCTTGCGGCCGTCGAGACCCGGAATCTCCGGTGCCTCAGACAGAATGGCGGCCGGCTCCGGGAACACCGGGTTCTTCTTGGCGTAACGCTCGTTGAAACGGCGGGCGATGGTGCGCGTGATTTCCACGTGCGGCAGGTTGTCCTTGCCGATCGGCACGACATTGGCCTTGCAGAAGAGGATGTCGCACGCCTGATGCACCGGGTAGGTGAGCAGCAGACCGGTCAGCGCGTGGCCGGACGCCTCCATCTCGGACTTCACGGTCGGGTTGCGGTGCAGCTCGGCCTCGGTGACCAAGGACAGGAACGGCAGCAGTAGCTGGTTCTCGGCCGGCACGGCGGAGTGGGTGAACATCATGGTCTTGTTCGGATCGATGCCGGCGGCCATGTAGTCGAGCACCAGGTTCAGCACGTTGTCTTGGATGTGCTCGGTGGTGTCGCGGTCGGTGATCACCTGGTAGTCGGCGATGATGATGTTCGTGTTGACGCCGCGCTCCTGCATGGCGACACGCTCACGGATCGAGCCGAAGTAGTGGCCGAGGTGCAGCCGGCCGGTCGGGCGGTCGCCGGTCAACATGGTGAAGGACGACGGCTTGGCCTCCAGCTTGGCGAGCGTTTCGTCCGAACGCTTTTTGGCCGCGAGGAAGCTCGCGCTCATCTCATTGCCTGCCGCTGTCAGTTGCTGCTCGTCGGTCATGCGAAAATCCTTTGAATATGCCCTAAATAAACGCTTTTTATGGTAAAAGTGTGAGCCGACAACGAACAAGCCACTATTAGTGGTACTCTCTATTGTTGATGAATCGAACAGCACAGTAATCGCAGGGGGTCAGATGGGCCGCGGACGTCAAAAAGCAAAACAGCAGAAAATTGCCCGAAAGCTCAAGTACCTGACCACCGATACCGACTACGATGAGCTGGCAAAAGAGCTGAGCGAGCAGGAGCCGGGAATGGGCTCTCCTGACCCGTTCACCGACATCGATGACCAGTATGCGGACAAGGATGTGGATTCCGCTGCTGATGACCACGCTTCCGGTGCCGCCGAGGCAGCTCCCGCTACGCAGGAGGATGACCTCGACGAGTACGCCAAGTGGGCTGCCGAAGCCGCCGCAAAGGCGACCAGCGGCGAGTTCCCGGCCTCCGCGCCTGCCGCACCGAAGCCGGCCCCGCGCAAGCCGATTCCGATGCCCATGCCTTCCGCGCTCAAGCCCAAGAAGAGCTGAACGCCGGTCTTCTCGTAATAATCCCCTTGTGCTTGGTTGAGCACAAGGGGATTTGTGGTTATGGCTGATGGTGCCGCCGCTGGTGGCTTACTTACGCTTCGCGCCTCACAGCGGCAGCAGGTCGCTCAGGTCGTCGCGCTCGCCGACCGCGCTGATGTGGCCGGCGTCCTTTTCCTCTGCCCATGTGGTGATGCCGCAGGCCAGCCGCAGCCAGACTTCCGGGTCCAGCTCGATGACGTCCGGCGGGGTCAGGTTATGCGGGTCCGATTCCGGGCCGTCCAAGATTTTGACCGCCCCCCACGGCGCGACACGCACCTCCACGCCAGGGCCGGGTGCGCGCCGCTCCAGCAGAAACAGCGAGTAGCGCACGGCCATCGCCCACACCGGGCGTGGCAAGACAGGGGAGACGGTCAGACGATGTGGTGTGTTGTCCGCCAGCTCCCGGGCCGCGGCACGCCATTGCACCAGCGCGTCATGCCCGCGTTTCAGGTCTTTTTCAAGAATTACTGCCATGTATCCCATCATGGCACCGGAGCCGGAAGATCTTCCATAATGCAAACGATGGCATACGGTGTGATGCGGAATATCGGGGCATGTGCTACGCTCTAAATGAGAACGTATGCAAGAACGCTCCGCCATCGTCGTTACGGAGAGTTCATGCTTACGTTTGTGCGACGATACCTATCGCGCGGCATAATAAACACGGGCACTTATCCCGGAAGGAAAGTCAGAATGACCGAAATCACCGCACCGAAGTCTCCTGTCACGGCGGAACAATTCGCCGACGAGATTCGTGAACAACTGAAATACACTCAGAACGTCACCACCGAGCAGGCTACCCCTGCTGACGTGTATGTCGCCGCATCCAAGGCCGTGCGCAACCACCTTGCCGACTCCTGGTTCAAGACCCAGGCCGACACCGTGAACGGCAACACCAAGGCCGTCGGCTACCTGTCCGCAGAATTCCTGATGGGTAAGCAGCTGCGCAACGCGCTGCTCAACGCCGGTCTGACCGAGCAGTTCGACAAGGCCGTGGAAGCCCTCGGCTTCAAGGTCCAGGACGTCGTCGACGCCGAATACGAGCCGGGCCTCGGCAACGGCGGCCTCGGCCGTCTGGCCGCCTGCTTCATCGACTCCCTCGCCTCGCTGGGCGTGCCGGCCTTCGGCTACGGCATCCAGTACAAGTACGGCATCTTCAAGCAGGAGTTCGACAAGGACGGCAAGCAGGTCGAAACCCCGGACTACTGGCTGGCCAACGAAGAGCCGTGGGGCCACATCGACTACAACCGCGACCAGAAGGTTTCCTTCGGCGGCAAGGTCGTCGAGAACGCCGACGGCACCAAGACCTGGCAGCCCGCATGGTCCGTGCGCGCCGTGCCGGTGGACTACCTGGTCCCCGGCTACAAGTCCGGCCGCGTGAACACCCTGCGCCTGTGGAGCGCCAAGAGCTACGACGAGTTCGATCTGCTCGCCTTCAACCGCTCCGAGTACATGGAAGCCGTGACCCCGCAGGTCAAGGCCGAGAACATCTCCAAGATTCTCTACCCGGAAGACTCCACCAAGGTCGGCAAGGAACTGCGCCTTGAGCAGCAGTACTTCTTCGTCTCCGCCTCCCTGCACGACGCCATCCGCGTCTTCTACCCGGGCCAGGACAAGCCGGATCTGACGACTTTCCCGAACAAGATCGTCTTCCAGCTCAACGACACCCACCCGGTGATCGGCATCCCCGAGCTCATGCGCATCCTCATCGATGAGTACGGCTACGACTGGGATACCGCGTGGTCCATCACCACCAAGACCTTCAACTACACCTGCCACACCCTGCTGCCGGAGGCCCTTGAGGTCTGGCCGGCCAGCCTGATCGGCGAGCTGCTGCCGCGTCACCTTGAGATCATCGAGAAGATCAACGCGCAGTTCGAGGACGAGCTCAAGTCCAAGGGCGTCGACAAGAACACCATCAAGGACATGGCCATCTACACTGGCGACGCCGTGCGCATGGCCTACTTGGCCACCTACGGCGGCTCCCACGTCAACGGCGTGGCCGAGCTGCACTCCCAGCTCCTGAAGGACGTCACCCTCAAGAACTTCTCCGACGTCTACCCGGACAAGTTCACCAACGTGACCAACGGCGTGACTCCGCGTCGCTTCGTCAAGCTCGCCAACCCGCGCCTGTCCGACCTCATCACCGAGGGCCTCGGCACCGACAAGTGGCTCTCCGACCTGGAGATGCTCAAGGGCCTCGAGCCGCTGGCCAAGGACGATGAATTCGTCAAGAAGTTCGCCGCCGTCAAGAAGGCCAACAAGGTCGACTTCGCCGCCTACGCCAAGCGCGAGTACGGCTTCGAGCTCGACCCGAACACCATGTTCAACACCATGGTTAAGCGCCTGCACGAGTACAAGCGCCAGTCCCTGAAGATCCTGTCCGTCATCTCCACCTACGCCGACATCAAGTCCGGCAAGGTCAAGGCCGAGGACGTCACCCCGCGCACCGTGTTCTTCGGTGCCAAGGCCGCCCCGGGCTACTACCTGGCCAAGATGACCATCCAGCTCATCAACAACGTCTCCCGCGTGGTCAACAACGATCCGGACGTCAAGGGCAAGCTGGCCGTGTACTTCCCGTGGAACTACAATGTGCGCCTCGCCCAGCACCTGATTCCCGCCACCGACCTCGACGAGCAGATCTCGCAGGCCGGCAAGGAGGCCTCGGGTACCGGCAACATGAAGTTCGCCCTCAACGGCGCGATGACCGTCGGTACGCTCGATGGCGCGAACGTCGAGATCCGTGAGCGCGTCGGCGCCGAGAACTTCTTCCTGTTCGGCATGACCGTCGACGAGGTCGAGAAGAAGTACGCCGAGGGCTACAATCCCGCCTCCTACTACGAGGCCGACCCGCGCCTGAAGCACGCCATCGATATGGTGGCCGACGGCACCTTCTCCAACGGCGACCGCAACGCCTACTCCCCGCTCGTGGCCGACTGGCTGACCAAGGACTGGTTCATGACCTTGGCCGACTTCTCCGCCTACATGGACATCCAGTCCGAGATCGAGGCCCTCTACGCTGATGAGCTCGAATGGAACCGCAAGGCCCTGCTCAACGTGGCCAACTCCGGCTACTTCAGCTCCGACCGCTCCATGGAAGACTATTTGGAACGTATCTGGCACACTGCTCCTCTGGCCTGACGGCCGCCGGAGCGGCGCGCCAGCTACGTGCTGGTTTCTACCTCGCGGCTGTCGCCGCTCGGCGTCGCCTACGGGAAGCCCACCGGGCTTCCCGCTTAACGGCTCCGCGTATCTGGCACACTGCTCCTCTGGCCTGACGGCCGCCGGAGCATAAGAAGCCCCGCAACCGACATCCATCGGTTGCGGGGCTTCTTGCGTTGAAAGACCGCCCTATCAGGCTTCGGCCGGGGCGGCTTTCGCCTCGTCATCGGCCTCATCCTCGGCCTTATTCAGACCTAGGTCGACCGGCGAGGAGCTGTTCTCCCACGGCTCCTCCCACGGATCGTAATCCGGGTTCTGCTGCTTGTAGATGTACAGGCCAACAAGCGCGGCGAGCAATCCGCCGAACAGCAGCGCGAAGAACTTCCAACCGTTAGAAGACTTGTTCTCCATGACGGCTCCTTTCCCTAGGGATCGTCTGGTCGGTATGCCCATTCAGACCGACTCTGCTCCCTATTCTAGGCCGCTGTTTGTGACGATTGGGTGGAATGACATTCGTGGGCGATTCATCCGCGCCCGTCTGCCCTTGGCCGGCTCGGCATCTTCGCGGCGCGTGGAACGCATCCGAGACCTTCGATACAGTGGGCTGCATGCATATTCCTACACAACGGGAGATTCGATACCAGTGGGAGCGCGGTGGTCCGGTGATGACCTGGGCGCTGATTGTTGCGTGCGTGGCAGTGTGGCTACTGGAGGTATTGTTGGGATTTATTGCCCCGGGCCTGAGGGCTTGGTTGATGTACCTCGGCATGGCGGCTCCGGTCAGACTGGTGGCTGAGCCGTGGACGCTTATCACCTCGATGTTCCTGCATGCGCCGAACTCGCTATTGCATATCCTGTTCAACATGATTGCTCTGTATTCCGTGGGCCCAGTGCTGGAACGAATGATCGGCCACTGGCGGTTCTTGGGACTGTATGTGATTTCCGGCCTTGGCGGCTCCCTGGGACTTATGGTGTGGGCTGCGGTGGCTCCGGGAGGCATCGGCTGGCAGATGGCAGCCTATGGGGCTTCTGGAGCCTTATTTGGCCTGTTTGCATCATTGCTGGTGGTATATCGCCGTATCGGCGCCGATATCCGCTCCATGTTGATCTGGATGGCGGTGAACTTCGCCTTGCCGTTCGTGGTCGGTGGCGTGGCGTGGCAGGCGCATGTCGGCGGCTTTGTAGTGGGTGGAATACTCACATGGCTGCTGGTGGGTGGTGTGCCGGCGTGGCGCGGTAAAAGCCTGAAATGGCGCATGCAGGTGTACGGCTGGGCCATGGTGGTGCTGGTCATTGCGTTGATTCTGTTGTGCAATATGGCCAATCCTTACGGGTGGATGAGTTTCGGCTCCCTGCACTGATATGGCTTGATATGGCTTGATATGGCTGTAAAAAAAACGATTGATGCCGGGTATTGCGGAACATGCAGTGCCCGGCATCAATGTATGTGCGGAAAGCGACGATGTGGATATTAGCGATGTGGATATCGTCGTTCGGCGAGTGGGTGTGTGCCGTATGAAGATATCCACAGTAATGAGATGCGCGCAATGACGAGTTATCCACGATAATGAGTTATCCACAATGGTGACTTGTGCACAAGTGTGTAGAAAAGTGCATAAGACTGTGGATAACTTATGTGGATAAGTTAGGAATGCCGCGGTATTATTGGGTTTGTTGCAGTGGATAACTCGGGTGTATAACTGTTCCCTCGCTGTGGCGATGTATGCCAAGCCAAAGTTATGCACGAGATATACACCGAGAAACGCCGCTTATCCACCACTTATCCACATGGTTTTCCACATTCGGTGGAAAACTACATGGGTGTAATTCATCCACAGGCTGTGGATAACGTAGTGGATAAGTCGTGGATAAGTGGTGGATAGCTGTGGATGAACAGGCTAAGGCACGAAAAAGGCCGACCTCCGCATACGGGAGGTCGGCCTTTCTCATAAGAATTAAGGACAACCTAACGATAGAAAAAACAATCTACCGATAGATAAGCGCAACGAGCCGGAACTCAGCGCCATCCCATCGTCATCAGGAATCCGATCATGATCAGGGCGAAGCCGATGCCGAGGTTCCACGCACCGATGTTCGGAATCGGCCAGGAACCGGACGGGGAGAGGTAGTACACCACGCACCAAATCAGGCCGATGATCATAAACGCGCAGAACAGCGGCACGAACCAACGCGGGTTCGACTTGGTGCCCTTAATGGTTTCTTCAACGCGCTTGGTGTTCTCCGCCTGGCGGTTCATCATACGCTGCATCTGCGGGGTCAGCGTGGCCTTATCGGCAGTGGCGTTGAGCACGGCCTGCACCTGCTCCATATTCACGCCGTAAGCCGCGCCTTCCTCGGCAGAAGCGTTCTCTGCGTTCTGCTCGGTGTCTTTGCTGGCGGTCTCGTCAGCAACGGTGCTGGATGAGGTCTCGCTCTGCCAGTCCTTCTGGTTGTTCGAGTCGGTTTCGTGCAGCTCTTCGTCAGCCATCAGCATAGTCTCCATTCAATAGGCTAAAAGTCATAATAGTGGCTACACTCGAAAGCGGCGACCAGAGTCGGCAAGAAGACAGGAAATTCATGGCCAGACATGTAGGTAAGCACGGTGCACGGCACTCCCTATGGGGTGGTGTCGCGGTATTCGTCGTCATTGCCTTGACCGGTTTTCTGCTGAGCACCAACGTGAGGGTCAATCGTACGGTTGCCGCCACCAACGATACGGCCGATCTGGTGGAGCAAGGCGTGGACGAGGCCAACCAGCTGCAGCAGGACGTCAGCGATCTGACCAAACAGGTCGCCAATCTTACGGACGCGCTCAAGGCCGATGGCACCGATGGCACCGACAGCACACAGAACCAAGGCAAGGACTCCAGCAATGTGGATTCCAGCCTGATGCTGCCCGCGCTCAGCGGCAGCGGCGTAACGGTAACGCTGGATGATTCTCCGTTGTGGGAGAACGCAGTCAACAACAACGGCACGACCGCCAATATCAACGATTACGTGATCCACCAGCAGGACGTCGAATCGGTGGTGAATGCCTTGTGGGCCGGCGGTGCCGATGCGCTGATGATTATGGATCAGCGGGTGCTGTTCAATTCGGCGGTCATCTGTTCCGGCAACGTGCTGTCGTTGCACGGTAAGAAATACTCGCCGCCGTTCACCATTTCCGCGATTGGTGACCCTCAAAGACTTCGCGCAGCGTTGAACGACTCCGAAGCCATTACCATTCTTAAGCAATATGTGACCGCGTTTGGCATTGGCTACAAGGTGGAGAATGCCGAGGACCTTCAGTTCCCCGCTACCGCCGCCTTGCTGCAGCAGTTGAAATATGCCACGGTCGATACGTCAAAGACCACAGATGAGGAGCAGACTCAGCAATGAGACACGGCAGGCACAACAGCGGCGTACCGGCGCCCATTGATCTCGCGTCCGTGTCGGACGTACAGCCCTTCCCCGAGGACGATGCCGCACGAATGGCGGCAGACCCGGCCAACGCCAGTAGGGCAAGGTCCCGTCGTGCCGCAGTACGCGGCGCGTCTTCGCCCCAGCGGAGCCCGGCCTGGCAGGCACTCGGCATCTGCGCCGAACTGCTGATTACCGCTGCCGTGATTTGCGCCCTGTACATCGTCTGGCAGATGTGGTGGACCGGTGTCGAGGCGGAGCGAGCCCAGAACGAAACCACCCAGTCCGTCGACTGGAGCGACCCCAGCAACAACGGGGGAACGGTCACCATCGCCAAAGCCCAGGAGGGCGATGCGCCGGTACAGCCGAAAGACGCGAAATATGGCGACTTGATTGCGCAGATCTACATTCCGCGCTTCGGCTCCCAATGGCACCGCAACATCGTGGAAGGCACCACGCTCGAGCAGCTCAATCGCCACGGTCTGGGCCATTACGACACCACCCAGATGCCGGGGCAGGTCGGCAACTTCGCCGTCGCCGGCCACCGCAACGGCTACGGGCAGCCGTTGGGCGATGTGGACAAGTTGCAGGAAGGCGATCCCATCATCGTTCGTACCAAGGATTACTGGTACGTCTACCACTACACCCGGTACGAGATTGTACTGCCCACGGACGTGCATGTGATCGCCCCCAATCCGGAAGACTCCACTGCCAATCCCACCAAACGCATGATCACACTGACCACCTGTGAGCCGAAATACTCCACCCCCACCCATCGATGGATCAGCTATGGTGAGTTGGCGTACTGGGCCAAAGTGTCTGATGGTGTGCCCAAAGAGCTGGCTACTACTGATTCGTCCGGTGCAGTGATGTTCTCCACCACCGAAACCCCCTCGATCGCTTCCCGCATTGGCTCGCTGGACAAGGTGGTATTCGGCGCGCTGGTAGTGTGGCTGGTTCTGTTCATTGCCGCTGCGGTGGCATGGCGCTGGCCGGTGCTGCGCGAGATTCGCGCGGGTGAGCGTCGCCGTCCGGATGCCAGCATCTATGGCGGACTGTTGCGTCTGCAGCCCGGCGTGGCACCGATTCGATGGCTGCTGCTGGCTCTGCTGCTGTTCGCAGCCGCCGCGGCGCTGTTCCAGTGGGGATTCCCTTGGGCCGCCGCCAATATCCCATTCCTACAGCAGATGTCGAACTTCGTGGCAGCGAGCTGACGGCATCCTAGTACTATGGCTTGCAGTACACGTCCCTCAAGGAGAGCCCTATGACCGATTCCGCGCATATTTTGGTGGTGGATAACTACGATTCCTTCGTCTACACGATCGTAGGCTATCTGCAAACCCTTGGCGCCACTGTTGATGTGGTGCGTAACGACGCTATCGACCCAGCCGCGCCGGGTGTACTGGACGGTTACGATGGCGTGCTGATTTCTCCCGGCCCTGGCGCTCCGGCCGAATCCGGTGCCAGTGAGGATATGATTCGCCTGTGCGCGGCCAGCGGCGTGCCGATGTTTGGTGTGTGCCTGGGCTTGCAGGCGCTCGCTGAGGTGTACGGCTGCACTGTGGACCATGCGCCCACCATCATGCATGGCAAGACCAGCTTGGTGGAACATATCGATGACGAGATTTTCGAGGGCGTGGCCAACCCCATGACCGCCACCCGCTACCATTCGTTGGCCGTCGAGCCCGATTCGGTGCCGGATACGCTGGTGGTTACCGCGTGGACGCAAGGCGACCACATTATTCAGGGCGTGCGTGTCAAGGGCAAGCCGATGTACGCCGTGCAATTCCATCCCGAATCCGTGATGACCCAGGACGGCTACCGTCTGCTGGCCAACTGGCTCAAGGTCTGCGGCCAAGACAACGCCGTGGCCAAGTCCGCCGGCCTCCAGCCCAAAGTTACGAAGTAGCTTTTCCGCGCGCGGCGATACTCTCCCCGGAATGTGTCGCTAGAACGAGGCTTGCGTACTGGTTTTGCGACGCTTCCCGGGATTGTTGCGCTGGGATAGCTCTTTATACAGCAAAGGGGAGGGGCGCAGAAGCCCTTCCCCTTTGTGTTGCGTGTATGTGTTGCGCTATTTGCGTTGCATATGCGCAACACATACACGCCCGGCGCTTACTTGCTACTCACCGGTTCACTCACCGGTTCACTCACCGGTTCCGCCCCCGTTGCCAGTACCGTTGCCACCGTCTCCGGTACCGGTACCGCCGCCAGTGCTGCCGGCCTTCGTGGTAATGGTGACGGTCGATCCCGCATCTACCTGGCTGCCAGCGCCAGGATTGATGCTGACTACCACAGCGGTGCTACCGGTTGGACCATTGGCCTGAGCCTTGAGGCCCACGGCCTTGAGCATGAGTTCGGCGGTGACGTAGTCAGTGCCAGCGGTGATATTCGGCACAGCGACCTTCTCCTTGCCCGTGGACACCCAAATGGTGATGAACCCGCCCTGTGCGATGGAAGAGCCCGAATCAGGGCTTACACGGGTAATCAGACCGGGCTCCACCGTATCGGAGCTCTCCTGCTCCACAGTGAAGCTGAACTTGCCCTCATACTGCTGTAGCACACTGTCCTTCGACTGACCGACCAAATTGCTCGGTACGGTGGTCATGCCGGAAGAAACATATATGGTGATGGTGGTGCCCTTGGGAACCGACTGACCGGCGGCAGGATCGGTTTTCGTCACCATATCCTTGGCGATGTCGGCGCTGTCTTCGGTTTTGACGGCGGCGTTCACCTTGAACCCGGCGCTTTCCAGAATGCTGCGCGCCTCTTCCTGGCTGCGTTCCTTGACATCCGGAACCTGAGTGGACTGCGGGCCTGCGGAGAACCACACCTTCACGGCAGATCCCTTGGCCACCTTGGAGCCGGCGTCCGGGCTCATCTTGGTGCAGGTGCCTTCCGGCTCGGTGGAGTCGGTGTCTTGCTTTTCGGTCATCTTCAAACCCAATGCCTCAAGCTTGAGCTTGATGTTGTCCTTGGACGTGGAAGCGTTGCACACCTCAGGGATGGTGACGGTGTCTTCCGAGGACTTGTTGCCGGAGCCGTTCATGGCGAACACGATGCCCACAATGACAAGCACCGCGACGATAGCCGCGATCACCGAACCGATGATGATCTTCTTGCGCTTCTTGGCCTTGGCCGCCGCCGCACGCTGCTGCGCACGGGACTGCAACGCCGCTGCATTGGCACCATTGGCCGGTGGAATCTGCTCGAACTGACCGGTCACCGGGTTGAATGCCTGGGTGGGTTGCTGATGCGGTTCCACCGGCGTGGTGGGCAAATCACGTTCGGCTTCCTTGCGGGCCTTCATATTCGACAGGTCCGTCAACGGGTTGAACGCGGCCGCCACCGGCACGCCGCCGTTCATGTAGGTCAGGATGTCGGTCTTGAATTCGGAGGCCGTGGCATAGCGATTCTGGCGGTCCTTGGCCATGGCCTTGGCGCAGATCGAATCCCACATCTTCGGCAGCCCCGGCACCACGGCGGATGGCGGCGTGGCGACTTCGGAAACATGCTGGTAGGCGATGGCCACGGCGGAATCGCCGGTAAACGGCGGGCGGCCGGTGAGCATCTCGTAGAGCACGCAGCCGGCGGAATACAGGTCGGAACGCATGTCGACGGTCTCGCCGCGCGCCTGCTCGGGAGAAAGGTACTGTGCGGTGCCCACCACGCCCTGCGACTGGGTCATGGTGGCTGCGGAATCGTCCAGAGCGCGGGCGATGCCGAAGTCCATGACCTTGACCACGCCCTGCTCGGAAATCATGATGTTGCCGGGCTTGATATCGCGGTGGATAATGCCCATGCGATGCGAATAGTCGAGCGCGTTAAGCACGCCCAACATCACCTGTTCGCAGTCGCGCTGGCTGAGTGCGCCGTTGACCTTGATGATGTCGCGCAGGGTCTGGCCCTTGACGTATTCCATGACGATGTATGGCAGACGCTCGGCATCGCCGCTTTCGGAAGAAACCAGTTCTTCTCCCGAATCGTAGATGTTCACGATGTTCGGGTTGTTCATCTGGGCCACGGCGTGTGCTTCGCGGCGGAAACGGGCCAGGAAGATGTCGTCGTTGGCCAGATCGGCGCGCATGATTTTCACGGCCACGGTACGGCCCAGACGGGTGTCAAGAGCCACGTGGACCTCGGCCATGCCGCCACGACCGATGAGCTGGCCAAGCTGGTAGCGTCCGCCGGCCAATGCGGTGGGCATACTGGTGCTCATTGCTTATTCCCTCCCAATCTTGAGGCCGGGGCCTCCAAAACAATGCGTGGCGTGCTGGTCACTCGGCGCGGCAGTCGATTGCCGGACGTGGCCATGGCGGTGTCGGCCATTTCGGTCTGCTGATCCAGCAGACGGCGTTCGATGCGTGCCAGCGTACGGGACACCACCAGCGCGTCTTTCGGGCGATCCAACGGGTCCTTGGCCAGCATTGACATGACAAATTCGCGTAACTGGACGTCCACCGAGTCCGGCAGCGGAGGCACGGGATTGTTCACGTGCGCTGCGGCGATATCGACCGGAGTGGTGCCGGTGAACGGACGATGCCCGGCAAGGCCCTCGTACGCCACTACGCCCAGTGAATAGATGTCCGATTGCGGCGTGGCCTGCTGGCCCTGCGCCTGCTCGGGGGAGATGTATTGTGCGGTGCCCACCACCATGCCGTCCTGGGTGATCTGGCCCTGACCCGTGGAGTAGCTCACACCGAAATCGGTGATCTTCACTTCGCCGGTGTCGGAAACCATGATGTTGGCCGGCTTGACGTCACGATGAATCACGCCGTGCGAGTGGGCCACGAACAGGCCTCGCGCGGTCTGAATCAGGATGGGCAGCAGTTCGATGGGATCCATCGCGCCCTTGCTATGGAACAGGTCCGCCAACGATTTCGAGGGGACGTATTCCATAATCAGAAAGCCGATGCCGTCATGCTCGTAGTATTCGAACAACGCAGCGATATTCGGATGCGCCAGATTGGCGGAATTATGGGCTTCGGCACGCAGGCGGCGTAGCTTGGCCTCGGCGTTGGTCACGTCCGAGCGCAGCGCCTTGATGGCCACTTCACGGCCGAGCTGAATATCGTAGCCTTTCCAGACCTCGCCCATACCGCCTTGCGCAAGACGCGAATCAAGACGATATCGGCGGTGAATAAGCTGTCCTTCGATAAGTTTCACTGCTGCAAAGCCTCCTGCATCATCGCGCGCATGATCGGGCCAGCGGCGAGCGAACCGTACACATCTGTGTTATGCACCAACACCGCGACGGCGATTTGCGGATCGTCCGCCGGCGCGAAACCGATCACCCAGCCGTCGATGGCAGAGTTGTCGGTACCGATTTGTGCGGTACCGGTTTTGGCCGCCACCTTGATGCCGTCGATGGCCAGCTGCGGATTGGCCTCGGTCACCACGCTTTCCATCATCGTGGTGAGCTTGTCTGCGGAATCCTCGCTGAATGCGTTGGCCATGGTCTGCGGCTTGGTCTGCGAAAGCACGGTGAGATCGGCGGCGCGCACACGATCGACCAGCGTGGGCTGCATCAGTTTGCCGTTGTTGGCGATTGCCTGCGCGACCATCGCCATCTGCAATGGCGTGGCCGTGGTGTCGCCTTGGCCGATGGACGCCAGCGCAAGCTTGTCGTCGGTCGGATCAGAGGGGAATGTGGACGCGGTGGCCGTCATCGGGGTGCCCGTGGATTCGGTGCCGTCAATGGTGATGGTGCTGCCGAAACCAAGCTTGGTGGCCATGTCCGAAACCTTGCTCGCGCCGAGTTTCACGCCAAGCTGGGCGAACGCGGTATTGGACGACCATGCGACGGCCTCTTGCAGGGAGATCTGCCCGTTTACGCCATCGGCCTGTGCCTCGGCGTTCGGCAACTGTGTGGCGGTTCCCGGCAAGGTATAGCTGGAGCCCGCAGGAATCTTCGTGTCCGTCTGATAATCGCCGGTTTCCAGCGCAGCCGAGGCGACGATGGTCTTGAACGTGGACCCTGGTGGGTACAGCTGCGAGGTGGCGCGGTTGATCAGTGGGCTATTTTGGCCCGCAGAAAGTTCGTTGTAGGCCTGAGACGCGGCTTTGGTGTCATGGGTCGCCAGTTTGTTCGGATCATAACTGGGCGTGCTCACCATGGCGAGGATACGACCGGTGCTGACTTCGATGGCCACCGCCGCACCATCGCGCGTGCCGAGCTGATCGTAGGCAACCTGCTGCAGCTTGGGGTCGATGGAGGTTTCGATGGACGCGCCCTGATCCGTAGCGCCGGTGAGCATGGCCTTGGCCCGCTGCCAGATCAATGAATCGGCCTCGCCGTTGAGCAGCATGCTGCGGGAGGCTTCCAGGCCGCGATCGGCGGTCTGGTTGATGGAGAAGAAGCCGGTGACCGGAGCATACAGCGGACCGTTGGAATAGGTGCGCAGGTATTTGAACGCGTCGTTGACCGGCTCGGATTTGGCCATGACCGTGCCGTCCGAGGCCAGAATGGCACCGCGGTAGGCGCCGAGCTGGTGGTACAGCGAACGGGCGTTGCGCGGATCGTTGTTCAGCGCGTTGGCCCGTACCGCCATGATGATGGTGGACGACAGGCCGAGAATCACGAACAGCGCGACCACGGCGGTGAAAAGCTGACGAAGATATTTGTTCATACGCGAGTGCCTCCGTTAACGGGAGGAAGCGGGGGAATCGTGCCGGTAGGCGTGTACGGTTCATCGGCTTCGGCATACGACGGAGTGGTGGTATCCACGATGGGGTCGTCAAACGATTCCGACTCGGACTGCGACGCCGTAGCCGACGCGCTGCGAGGCTGAACGATCGGCTCAGTGGCGCGGGCCCGGGCCTCAAGTTCCTTGTTGCGCAGCACGGCCAAAGCCTCGTACTGGAACGTATCCGAGGTCAGCTCCGGCTCGGGCGCATTGGCCGAGTTCGAGATGATGATGAGCAGGGTCGCGAGAATATAGTTGGCGATCAGACTGGATCCGCCGGCCGCCATATAGGGCAGGGTCAGACCGGTCAGAGGAATCACCAGCGTGATGCCGCCGACCACGGTGAACACCTGGAAGGCCATGGTGAACACCAGTCCGGAAGCGAGCAGCTTGCCGAAGCCATCCTTGATTTTCATGGCGGTGATAAAGCCGGAGGCAATGATGAGCAGGTAGAGCATCAAAATGGCCAGGACGCCCATCAGACCGAGTTCCTCGCCCAGAGAGGCGTAGATGAAATCGGAGTTCGCAAACGTAACGAGCGAAGGATGGCCTTGGCCGAGACCGGTGCCGAGCATGCCGCCTGATGCCAGACCGAAAATGCCGGTGACCAGCTGCCAGGAGCCGCCGGGGGTCTTGTTGTATTGCTCGTTGCTGAACGGGTGCAGCCAGGCATCGACTCGCTGACCCACGTGGCTGAACATGCCTGCGGCCAGCACGGCACCCGCGGCGAACGCGATCAGACCGATGATGATCCAGCTTTTACGGCCGGTGGCCGTGTACAGCATGGCCACGAACATGGCGAAGAACATAAGCGAGGTGCCCAGATCATGCTGCATGATGAGCACGCCCATCGAGGCGATCCACACCACGATGATCGGGCCGAGATCCTTGATACGCGGCAGCTGCAGACCGAGCATCTTCTTACCGCCCACGGCCAGCTGGTCGCGATGGTCGAACAGGTAGGCGGCGAAGAAGAACGCAAGGAACAGCTTGGCGAACTCGCCCGGCTGGAACTGGCCCAGTCCCGGAATCCTGATCCAAATGCGCGCGCCGTTCACTTCCTGACCGACAAACGGCAGCATCGGGGCGAGCAGCAGCACCAAGCCCACCACCATCGACACGTAGGAGAAGCGCCGCAGCACGCGGTAGTCCTTCAGGAAGATGATGAGCAGCGCGGAAAGCACGATGGCGATGCACAGCCAGATCAGCTGACGTTGGGCAACCGCCCAACCTTCGCTCTGGTCAATGCGAGCGATCATGGTCACGCCGGTGGCGGTCAGCAGTAGCACGCAAGGCAGAATCGACTGGCTGGCGTACGGCTGGAAGCGCACAATCAGCCCCCACAGCACCAGAAACAGCACTACGGCCAATGCCAGCATGCCGGCGTATTGCATAGGGAATTCGCCGGCGGTGCGCTGGAACATCTGGATGAACGCCAACGCACTGATTGCCATGGCAATCAGCAACAAAGAAATCTGACGTAGACGGGTAACGATCATTGAGAATCTCCCGTGGCCGCGTTGTCGGCCGCTCCGATACCGGATTTATCCGAGGAATCGGATGAGCTTGACGAACCGGACTTGTCTGACGAGGAGCCGGACTGGCTGGACGAATCCTCGGTGCTGTCCTTGGAATCGCTCTGGGAGCTGTCTTTGGAACTGTCCGGGGAATTGGACGCCTCGGCCTTCTTGGCGGCGTCGGCTTCCTGCTGCTTGGCCAGTTTGCGCATTTCGGTGCGGATAATACCCACATGCGACTGCGCTTCGTCCAACGAACCGACTGTGATGCCTTGGCTCAGCTGGTCACGCCATGTCTGAGGCAGGTCCGCGGTGGCGATATTGGTGGTCTGCACTTCGTGCGAAAGCTCAAGTCCAAAGAGATTGGTCGGCACGCCACGATAAATGGCCACGGTGCCGTTGCTATCTCCCACGTAGTAGTGCGTCTGGCTCCACGTGTACGCGCCCCAGCCAGCGCCGGCCAATGCCAGCACGGCAAGAATGCAGGTAATAATCACCGCAAGCTTATTGCGGCGCTTCTTGGTACGCGTGGCCTTCTTCTGCTCGACCTGCTCATCGCGGATGGCTTTGGCCACATCCGGGTCGTTGGGGTCGGCGGACAGGCGCCCATCCGGCTTTTGCACCACCGGAATCTCACCGGTATCGGGATTGGCTCGTTCACCGGTCTCCTCGCGGACGGTGGACGGCTGCACCACGCGTGTGGACGACGGTTTGGCCGTGGTTTGCGCGGTCTCCGCCTCGTGCGCGCTGGCGGGCTGAATCAATGCTGCGGCGCGCTGGGCGGGGGAATCATCCTCCCGCAGTGCGGGCGCGGTAGCCACCGGCTCGTTGACGATGTCGGCAATCGGCTCAAGATTACGGCTGGCGGCACCGCCGACCAACGGCGTTTGGTGCGGCAGATCGAACGCATCGGCATCCAACGCCAACGTGGCATCCGCAATAACGGCCGTGACATTATCGGTGCTGCCCGCCCGCAGTGCCATCTGCACCAGACGCTGCGCGCATTCGCCCTGATCGGACAGCGTGGTCATCGTCTCTTCGATGGTGGAATCTTCCAGCACACCGCACAGACCGTCCGAGCACAGCAGCCAACGGTCGGCGGGGTGGGCTCGGCGAATCGAAATATCCGGGCGCGGGTCAATGTCAAAGTCGCCAAGCACGCGCATCACGACGTTGCGCTGCGGGTGGTTCTTGGCTTCGGACGGGGTGATACGACCGGTGTTGATGAGGTGCTGCACGTAGCTGTGGTCGCACGTGATGCGGCTCAGGTGTCCGTCGCGCAGCAGGTAGGCGCGCGAATCGCCGATATGGGCGATGACCCAGTAGCCGGCCACCAATGCCACTGCGGTAACGGTGGTGCCCATGCCGGCAAGCTTGCGTTCGCGCTTGGCCTTGCCGACGATGGCGTCATGCGCGGCCATAACGGAGGTCTCCATCATGCGGGAGATCGTCTCGACGTTGCCACCGGTGTCGTCCTGCTCGATGTGGGCCAGTGACCGGATGGCGATGGAGGATGCCGTATCGCCGCCGGCGTGACCGCCCATGCCGTCGCACATGGCGATGAGATGCTCGCCGGCGAAGGAGGAATCCTGATTGTTCGCGCGCACGGTGCCCACATCGGACACCGTGGTGGAATACAGGAACAGCGGTTGTGAAGCGGCGGATTTTGGCATGCGGCTACCTCAGTTCGAAGGTGGTGGCGCCGATGCGCACAGGAATACGAGCGGGCAGGATGGTGGGGCGGCTGATGCGCTGCTGGTTGACCACGGTGCCATTGGTGGAGTTCAGGTCTTCAATGGCCCACTGCCCGGAGCGCGTGTCACGGTAGACACGGGCATGGTGGGAAGACACGAATTCGTCATCGAGCACCACGGTATTCGAGGCGGCGCGGCCAAGCGTGATGTCGGCTTCGGCCAGCGGCACGGAGCTGCCGGCAAGCGGACCATCGATGATGACCAACAGGGTAGGCTGCGCCGAGGCGGCGGACGACGCGGAAGCGCTGGGCTGGCGATGCGGGCGCGGCGCAGCTGCCTGCGGCGTTTCGGCCTTGGCCTTATGCGCTTCACGCTCACGGCGACGACGCGCGCGCGAAGGTCGCGGACTGAACGTCTCGATGTCCTTGCGCAGCGAACGTACGGCCAGCCAGATGAATATCCACAGCAGGATCAGGAATCCATACTTGAGCAGGGCGAATGTCAGTTCGGTCATAAGTGGACGACTTTCGGGCGTGTGCTCGACTACTCCTGGGCTTGGGCGGAGGCCCAGTACAGGATGCGGGTACGGCCGATGGTGATGGTGTTGCCGTCGAGCAGCGTGGCGGCGGGCACTTGGTGGCCCTCCACGTACGTGCCGTTGGTCGAACCCAGGTCGCGGGCGATCACGCCGTTATCCGTGATGTCGATTTCCAGGTGCTTGCGGGAGATGCCCGGATCGTCGATGACGATATCGCAACCGGAACCGCGGCCGATTACCGTCTTGTCTTTGGTGAGCAGGTACTGGTTGCCGTTCACCTCGAGCACCGGGCTATCCTCGGTCTGCGCATCGGTGGTGACCGGCACGGCATTGCCCTGCACGGATTCGGAGGTGAGGTTGAAGTTGCCCTTGGACAGGTCAAGGTCTTCCTCGAAGATCACGATCACCGGGCCCACGAAGGCGTAATGCTGGCTCTTCGCGTACTCGGTGAGGTTATCGGCCAGTTCGTTGGCCAGGGTCTCGCTACCCCATGCCTCGATACGGTCGAAGTCAGGAGTACTGAGCTTGAAACGGTATTCATTCGGGGCCACCGTGCGGTCACGGCCCACGGGCATGGCCTCGGCGTCAATCTCGCGCTCCAAGGCGCTGGAAAGATCGACAGGCTGCAGGTCTTTGGAGCCAAACTTGGCGAATACTCCGTTGACTGCACCCTCCACGCTTTTTTCAAAACGGTCGAGAACGCTCATAGTCCTCCCTTTCTAATCTTCACCCATCCTACGCGGTGATGGGAATATGAGACAAAAAACCGGTCTTTCACGTGACGATGAGTGCAAAATATCCAAAAATTCAGGGCGGAAATGGGTGCGGCGCACCACCCGAGGTGCTTTACCGGTGGAGCACCTCGGGTGGGATGCGCGTGTTATCGATTTGTCAGGCCAGCGCGTCGCGCAGGAAATCGCGCTGGAGGGTGAGCAGGTTTTCGGCCACGGTCTCGTCATTGGTCATATGGGTGATGCCCGTCAACGGCAGGAAGGTGTGCGGGCGACCCGCCGCCATCAGGGCTTGCGAGAGGCGCAGGCTGTGGGCGATGGTGACGTTGTCGTCGGCGAAACCGTGGATCAGCATAAGCGGGCGCTCGAGTTTCGGTGCGTCCTGCACGATGCCGTTTCGGTAGTAGACATCCGGGTCGAGGCCCAGATAGCGCTCGGTGTAGTGCGTGTCGTACAGCGTCCAGTCGGTGGGCGGGGCGCCGGCGCATGCGGCCTTGAACACGTTCGGCGCGTCCAGCACGGCCAGTGCGGACAGGAAGCCGCCGTACGACCAGCCGATCATGCACACCTTGTCGAGGTCCGGCATGGGAATCGCCTCCCGCTGGCGGGAGGTGGCGCGAAGCGCCGGTGGGTGGTTCTCGGCGTCTGCCTGATCGCCCGCAGCCGGCTGTGCCGCACGTGATTCCACATCGGCGTTGAGCCGGGCGACGGCCTCGGGCAGGGCGTTGACGGCCTCGACCTGATCGGCCAGCGTTACGTCCTTCATATCCTCGAAGATCTCGCGGTCCCATGCCGGGCCGCGGCCGGTGGTGCCACGGCCGTCTGCCGTGACCACCAGGAAGCCTTGGTCGGCCCACCACTGGCCCTCCCAGTAGAAGGACTGCGAGGCGATGACCTGCTGGAAGCCGGGCCCGCCGTACGGCTTCATCAGCACCGGCAGCTTCTCGGCGTGCGCGTACGGGCTTTCCGGGCTCGGCGCGATGATCGCCGTGTACAGCTGGTGCTCGCCCAGTCGCGTAAACGTGACGTTCGGTGTAAAGCCGGGTTCGGCCGCCGTGGACGCGATAGTGGCGCTCTGTTCTCCCAGAATATGCCGCATCTGGGCGCGGGCGGAACGCATATCGCGGCCGGAGACCACGATGCCGCGCTCGCCGCGCGAGGCGGTCCACTGGCCGGGATCGGTCGTGACCGGCGTGATCGTGCCGTTGTAATCGATACTCACCACGTCGAAACTGCGGGCGTCGTGGTCGCCGAATACGGACTCGGTGGCGGCCGCATCGGCCCAAGCGTCCGGCACCTCAGGCGCGATTTCGGGCGCGCGCTGCACCACGGCCAGCACATCCTCGTCGGTCACGGCGAGCACCGTGCGCACGTTCCAGCCAGCCGGCGTGAACGGGCGGCCGTCCATTGTCAGACGGTTGGTGTCCGTGGCCATATCGTTGAGCGAGCACACCAGACGACCATCCGGCGTGTAGGCGGGCGTGCCGTGAACCAGGTCGATCCACTGCTCGTTCGCGTGCTCCTCAAGCACACGCGTGGCACCCAGCGCGGCCCCATCCGCCGCGACTGCCACCTCAAGCACCTGATCGCGGGTCTGACGGCGGTTCTGCACCAGCACCAGCGGATCGTGGCCGCGACGCCAGTTCACGGCGGCCACATACTCGTACGCCTCGCGATCCCAATCCACATCGGCGTTGCCGGTGATGCCTGCGTACCGGTCGTTCTCATCGAACGCCAGCGTGATCACGGTCAGATACACGTCGGCATTGCGGGTCAGCGCGCGCGGGTAACGGCGGCCGGCGTCCGGCTTCTCGGGGTCAGCCGGATCGCTGATGTGCCAGGTCGGCTCGTCGGCGGTGTCGAAGGACTCGAACAGCACGTGCTGCGAATCCGGGGCCCACCAGAAGCCGTCGTATCGGTCCATCTCCTCGCCGGCCACGAACTCGGCCAGACCGATTTTCCACGTGTTTTCGGCCGGATTGCCGTCCTCATCCTCCACGCTCACGCCGTAGACGGCGGTGATGCGGTCACCTAGTTCGCCGCCGATATCGACCAGCATCAGGTAGCTGCCCGTGGTGTACAGCACATGTTCGCCATCCGGGGCGATGCGCGGGTTCAGCACCGGCGTGTACATCGCCGGGTCCTCATCGAGCCATTCGCCGGCCAGTTCACGGGTGTGCGGCTCGGGTGCGCCGGTCTCGTCATTCCAATCGATGTCGGTCAGGAACAGGCGGCCGTTGATGGTGAACACGATGCGATTGCCGTCGTCATCTGCGGAGTATCCGACGATGCCGGTGCCGCCTTCGCGCGCACGCTCGCGGCGGGCCTTCTCCTCGGCCGGCACGTCCTCGCTGTCGGCGGTTGCGCCCAGCAGTTCGCGCGGGTCGGCCAGCTTGGTCTCATGGTGTTCGCCGGACTCGTCGAACCAGCTCAGCCACAGTGCGGTCACCAGATCCTCGGGGCCGTCGGAGCGCAGGAACAGGGCCCGCGAGCCGTCGCCCACGGTCTGTGCGGAGCGCGGTGCGCCGCAGCCGAAGCGCAGCGTGCGCGCCCGGAGGCGTGGGAAATGCTTGATTGCGTCATTGACATCATTGGTTTCGCTCATACCTCACAACCTACGCGCCTGTGCGGTCAGTGGCGCGCAGGCTTGCGACGCATTCCCGGGAATGTGTCGTGGTGTGGGTGCGAGGTGTGGGCGTGAGGCTTGTCCTAAGATGGGAGCCATGCAGGTGACGATGATCGACGAAAACAAGTACGCCGAAACGATGACCGACGTGGTGCTGCCCGCGCTCGAACAATGCTGCGAGGAGGGCTGGTTCGATCCGTCCGCCGCCGAACGTTCGGCCGGGATCGAGCCGCTGTCCGGCATTATGGACACCGGCGGCCGCTCGGGCCAGCTGCACTACCTGTGCTACGACTCCGCCAAATTCGACGCGATTCGCGAGCAAGGCGCCACCGCCACCTTCCGCGGGGCCATCGTCATCAGCCACGGCTTCACCGAGTTCGCCGAAAAGTACGACGAGCTCGTCTGGTACTTCCTGCTTGCCGGCTACTCGGTGTGTGTACTCGAGCATCGCGGCCACGGCAAGTCCGCGCGCGACGTGGACAACCGCTGCATGGTGTGGATTGATGACTGGCAGCGCTACGTGGCCGATCTGGCCGGCTTCGCCGAAACCATCGGCCAGCAGTACGCGGCCGGCATGCCGCTGAACCTGTTCTGCCATTCGATGGGCGGCGGCATCGGCGCGGCCGTGTTGGAGCGATACCCCACCCTGTTCGACAAAGCGGTGCTCTCTGCCCCGATGATCGCCCCCGCCACCGGCATGCCGCTGGGCGTGGCCCGTGTGCTGGTCGGCGCGCTGTGCGGACTCGGCTTCGGCAAGAAGCGCGTGTTCGGGCAGTCGGGCTTCACGCCGGAATTCTCGATGGAAGGCAACGAGGGCGCTTCCGAAGCGCGTGAACGCTGGTACTTCAAGCTGCGTTGCGAGAATAGCGAATACCAGACCTACTGCGCGGCGTTCGAATGGGTGCGCCAAGCGTTGAAGCTCAACCGGGCCATACTGAATCCGTCCGCCTGCGCCGAAGTGGAGACGCCGGTGCTGCTCTTCCAGTCCGGACGCGACATCTGGGTACTCAATAAGCCGCAGAATCACTTCGTCCAACTGGTCAAGGACGGCGGCGGCGAGGCGAACATCGTGCGCTTCCCCGAATCGCGCCACGAAATCTTCTCCATGCCCAACAGCACTTACAAGCCCTACCTCGAAAAGATCCTCGGCTTCTACGACGACCCCATGATTGCCTGCGCCGCGTACTGATGTAGCTCTTCACCCATTGTTCACCGTGCGGTCACCTTGTGGCCCGACCCGCTTTAGATGGCGGGAGAGCCATGGAATTATGGGCATAATGTCTTCTCTCCGCCGCCGCGGTTGCGGCCGCGGTATGCGCCGGCGTGCTCGCGTTGACCGGTTGCACGGCGTTCAATAATTCCGATGACGGCACAGCGGACGGCAACGGCACGTCCGCCACCACGCAGACCTTCCAGCCGTCCGGCGGCAAACCGACTGCCACCCTGAGCATTGCCTCCGGCTCCGAAAACAAGGAAGTCGCCGTCGCCATCCAGAAAGCGGCCGACCAATCCAACGTAGCCGTGACGATGCACTACATGGGTTCGCTGGAGATTATGAACGCGCTCAAGGCCGGCGGCCAGGATCACGACGCCGTCTGGCCTGCCTCCTCGATGTGGATTTCGATGGGAGACACCAAGCACATCGTCAAAGACGCGGCCAGCACCTCCACCACGCCGATCGTGTTCGGCATCGCCAAATCCAAGGCCGTCAAACTCGGCTGGGCTGACGACACCGGCGCCACCAAGCCCGTCTCCACCGCGGACATCCTCGCCGCGGTCAGCGACGGCAAACTCACGTTCTCCATGACCTCCGCCACGGTGATCGACAGCGCGCTCAACGTCTACCAGACCGCGCTCAGGAAACCCAGCTGGACCATTTGGGTGGTCGATTACTCCGGTTCGATGTCTGGAGAGGGCAAGAACGGCGTGGTCAAAGGCCTGAACGCGGCGCTCGACCCGGACCAGGCCAAGAAGTCGTACATCGAGCCCGCCAGCGGCGGCGTGAACATTCTCATCCCGTTTGAAACCGAGGCCCACCGCCCGGTCAAGGCCACTGGCACAAGCACCAGCGACCTGCTGCATGAGGCCGATGCCACCGATGCCAGCGGCGGCACCGATATCTATGAAGTCCTGCTGAGCGCGCTCGACGAGCTGCCCAGCGAGTCGGAAGCCTCGCAATACACCACCGCCATCGTGCTCATGACCGACGGCCGCTCCAACTCCGATCATCAGGACGAATTCGAAAGCGCCTATAAGTCGCGCGGCCGTGATCTGCCGATCTTCTCCATCATGTTCGGCGATGCCGATCCCAGCCAGCTGAAGTCTCTCGCCACCCTGAGCAACGCCAAGGTATTCGACGGCCGCTCCGGCGACCTCGCCGCCGTCTTCCGCCAAGCCAAGGGCTTCAACTGATGCTCCAGGTAATCTGTGGATTCGTTGTCGGACTGCTGCTCGCCGGGCTCGGTTTCGGACTGGTCGGCGGCGGAGTGCCCGGCCTGATCGTGGCCGTGGTACTGGCCGCACTTGGGTATATCGCCGCCTCCACGCTCACCGAGCCGGAGCGACGCATCGGCAAAATGCTGGTTTCCGCCTTGCCCAACGGTCAGAAGACCGCCGATACGATCGACGCGGCGAACGCTCGACTCAACTCGATCGCCATGCTCACCAAGCAAGTACGTGACCCAGCCGTCAAAGCCGAAGCCAACGACTTCATCGCCGCTACCAAAGATTTAGTGCAATACGTGACCCGAGACACCTCCGCCTACCCGACGTTGCGCCACTACATCACCGTGTACGGCGAGCAGACCGAGAAACTGTTGCGCTCCCACGTGGACGTGGAAAGTTCCGGCGCACGCGATCAGATAGCCACGGTACGAATCGAAACCATCGAGGCGCTGCAAGTGCTCGAACAGACCGCCGCCGGCGAACTCAGCCGGGCGGTAAGCGCCAAGACGTTGGGCATTACGGCCGACTCCGACGCCATCCAACGGTTGGCCCGCATGGATGGATACGACGACGTCGCACCTTCGCCTGTGCCTTCCTCGGCTGCTGATGAAGGACGGCATGCGCCCAGTCAGACTCCATCTGGTGGCCCGGCTCACCAGTCGGACCAGAAAACGGACGCACAATGAAACTCTCCAAATCAAAAATCATCGGACTGATCGCCCTGCTTGCGGTAGTGGGCGTGGTCTGCGGCACGCTGGTGTGGCGGCAATCGCAACCAGCGCCGGCCGAACCGACCGAACAGGTGAGCATCACCGGCTACCTGGGCGGCGAGAAAATCGGCCTGTTCGATGACGCCAAGTTCAAGGCGCTCGCCGCCAAGCAAGGCATTGCCATCGACTATCGCAAGGCCGGATCGCTGGCCATGATGGATGCGGACCGGAAAGGCATGGATTACCTGTTCCCCTCCTCGCGCGCGGCCGTCGAATACGGCAATGCGAAAGGCGTCAAGCCCCCCCCAAGCGACATCGTCTTCAACTCACCGATTGTGCTATACACGCACAAGGCCGTGGCGGACGGGCTCGTGAACGGCGGACTTGTGACCAAGGACGATTCTGGCGCGTACCACATGGATATGGCCAAAGCCGTGGACGCGATGGTCGCCAACACAACATGGCCGACGTCGGATACACGGCAGGCTACGGGCAGTTCCGCATCGACTCGACCGATCCGGTGAAGTCGAACTCAGGCAACGAATACGCGGCGCTTCTTGCCACGGTGCTCAACGGCGGGCAGCCGGCCATGGTCGATTCGGTGGCGCGCGACGGCAAGACCATCGCCTCCATCTTCGCCAAATCCGGCTGGATGGAGACCTCTTCCGAGGATTCGTTCAACCAGTTCCTGACCTTGGGCGTGGGCTCCAAGCCGATGATGGTGGGCTACGAATCGCAGCTGCTTGATTTGGCCGTGAACCAGCCGGATGCGTTCAAGCAGATCAAGGACGACGTGGTCATCGTCTACCCGACGCCGACCGTGTGGAGCACCCACACGCTGATGGCCTTGGCCGAGAAAAGGCGGCACACTGCTGAACCTGTTGAAAACACCGGCGGTGCAGAAGCTGGCGTGGGAGCGCCATGGCTTCCGCGCGGCCAACTTCGCCGGCACCGATTCGATCAGCCGATTCGGCGTGGCCGGCACGCTCGACCAGATCCCGGCCGTATCCGAACTGCCCAACAACGATGCCATGCAACACCTCATCACCACCCTCCAATCCGCGCAAGCCAAACTCGTGGCCGACATCTCCATGTACGACACGATGTACACGCAGAACGCCCAGCAATACCGCGAGCTGAAAATGACCGTACTGGCCGGCAAGAAGGCGCTCGCCGACTTCAACGCCAACCAGCTGCCAGCGCTGGAGGCCGAGGCCGCCGCCAGTGGCGACGCCATGCAGGCGCAAGTGCTGAAGAACTTCAAGTCCAAGCTCGACCGTTTTGCCAAGCGACTCGACGACCTCGACCGCATCAGCGTGGTTACCTTGCAGACCGCGCCGCAGATCAAAATCATCCAGAACGCGGACCAGACCATCGTGGACAAGATCGACACCACCATCTCCACCACGATTCCGGTGTGGAAGAGTCAGATGGTGATCGCGCTGGGCCTGTCCAACCAGCGCAAGGTTCTCGACCTGCAGAACAAGGCCGACGATGTGACCAACAAGCTGCTGGCGCGTAACGCGGCCGCCCTGTACAAGGGTGCAGTGGACGCGGAAAAGGCCAACCAGCGTTCCGTGGTGGAAATCGACACGCTGGAGAAGATCAACGCCGAACTCATCGCCACCCTGAAGGAGACCGTGCAGATCCAGAAGGAAGGCGAGGCCAACCGCGAGGCCGCCCAGGTCAAGATGCGCCAAATCGAGTCCGACCTCAAAAACGCCTTGCTCGAAAACGCCCAGCAGATGTGAGCCGTTCGCGCGCCAGCATGCTCCCGTTGGCGGAGTTTGCGGGAACGTGCAACCATGCTCCCGTTGGCAGAGGTATATGAGTACGCCTACTGGTGTGCGTATATATGCTCCCGCTGGCGGGAGCTGGCAGCCGTAAGACTGGCTGAGGGTGGTCACGGCGCTCGGCTCGGCCGGCTTTACCGGCAGCCATTCCCGCCGCAATTTCTCTGTGGGCATAATCCCGGAATGATTGCCGCGCTCGGGAATTGGATGAAGTGAAGGTTAAAGGTTGAGAGCCCGGGAGGGTTCCGGAACCGGCCACGATAACCGCTGCTAGCCCCGCGATACGGGTTGGCGGCCGGCAGCCAAGCCGATTCTCTCCTAATCAAGGAGTACCGATTATGGCAATGTTTCCGGCTTTGATGAATGACACGATGTTCTCGGATCTGTTCGATGATCCGTTCTTTGAGGGTTGGCGCAACACGGACAACACGATGAGTGCCGTAATGCCCGCCAACATGATGACTACCGATGTGCGCGAGACCGACAAGGGTTACGACGTCGACATCGATATGCCTGGCTTTAAGAAGGAAGATATCAACCTTGAGCTCAACAACGGCTATCTGACCGTGTCCGCCTCGCGTTGCAGCGAGCATGAGGACAAGGCTCCGGCCGCTGAGGACGAGGCTTCCGACAGCAAGTGTGCTTGCGCGTCCGATTCGGGCAAGTGGCTGCGTCGCGAACGCTACATGGGCTCCTGCTCGCGTAGCTTCTACGTTGGCGAGGACGTGAAGGAGTCCGACATCCACGCCAGCTACCGGAACGGCACGCTGTGCATACAGGTTCCGAAGATGCAGGCCCAGCCGCAAGTCGAGTCCAAGCACCAAATCGCGATTGAGGGCTGACGATACTTGATTCGTCCCGAAGTCCCGCTTCGAGTAGCTTTGCCCCCTCTGACGAGGGGGCTCCCGCGAAGCGGGTGGGGGAGAGATAAATCGTAACCAAACCATGCTTCCCACGCCGTCTGCCCTACGCTTTCAACGCCGACTAACCTGACAGACGGCGGGAAACATAGCCAATGCAAATGCCGGGTAGGGATTTACCCTACCCGGCATTTTGCTGTTTCAATCACCGAACCCCACCCTGTTCGCGCGCCGGTCGCGTGCCGTTCTGCCGCTGTACACATCCGATGGGTAGAGTGACTTCGAAACGATGCGAGAGAGGCGGACATATGGCGAACGGCGCACAGAACGCAAGCGGCACACCGGCACCGGCGGCAAGCCGTTCCGGCGGCCACGTCGTATCCGCGCGCGCCACGACCATCGGCCTGATGGCAATCCTGCTGTGGAGCTTCATGGCCGGCACCGTGCGCATCGTCTCCGAAAACTTCGGCGCCACGCTTGGCTCGGCCCTGATTTACACGGTCGGCGGCATCCTGCTGCTGATGTTCCGGCGCCCGGCCCCGATTCGCGAGTTCCCCAAGAAATACCTGATTATCGGCGGCCTGTTGTTCGTATTTTACGAATCGTCGATATCCCTCTCGCTGGGTCTGGCCTCTACCGACGCATCCTCGGTGGAAGTGAGCCTGGTCAACTATCTGTGGCCCACGATGATGGTGCTGCTGTCGGCGGGCGTATCCCATCGCAAGCACGCGGTCGTCAAGGTGCTGCCGGGCGCGATCGTGGCCACTGCCGGCGTGGTGTTGGCGGTCGGCGGTAATTCCGGGCTCGACTGGCATGCGGCCGTGCAGCATATCGCCGCCAACCCTTTGCCCTATGCGCTGGCGTTCGTGGGCGCGCTCGCTTGGTCGGTGTACGCGGTGTTCACGCCAGCCATGAGTCATGGGGTGGACGGCACTTCATTGTTCTTCCCCTGCGTGGCCGTGGCGCTGTGGATTATCCACTTTGCGTCCGGGCAGGGATGGCCGGCCGAGCCGCCGAGTCTGGTCGCATGGCTGTTTGTGCTGATTGCCGCGGCGGCGATTGGCGGTGGTTATGCCTGCTGGGGATACGGCATTCTGCATGGGTCTATGGAGCGGCTGGCTATTGCGTCCTATGCCACGCCGGTGCTGTCCACCGGGGCCAGTGCGGTGTTGCTGGGTTTGGCGCTGTCGCTGCCGTTTTGGTGTGGCGCGCTGCTGGTGGCCGCCGGATCGGTGCTCAATTACTTGGTCAGTGCGCGCAAATAGCGGGGTGACTTTGCTCATGGGGCGGTAATAATCCCATGGGGCGGTAAAACCCTCATGGGGCGGTATCCCAAAATGACTTTATTCTGCGGTTTCACAATTTCTTCAAACCGCCCCATGGGCCTTTTACCGCCCCATGGATAAATTACCGCCCGATGGGCAGCAGCAACTTACTCGCCGCGGCGCTCGGACGGGCGGCGAATCGGGTCAAGCAGCGTATTCGGATCGGAGATGCCGAACATGCTGCGCCCGCCGGTGGATTCAGGGTGCTTGGCGAGAACGGCCAGCGAAATCGCCCCCGGAATCATAATGATCACCAAAAGGGCCGCCAATCCCCAGTTCACGAAGAATCCGAGCCCCAGTACGATGGCCACCACAACCACCACCGTGACGATAATCGTCAACAGTGCTCGACGTGGGTTGGTTTCCCTGGCCCAAGAGGTGCTGGCTGCGGGCTTTGCTGTTGAACTGGCCGCGGCGTTTGTGGCTGTTGTGCCATCAGCCGTGACGGTCGTGGGCCTTGCCGCCGCGCTCGTCGCGGGGCCAGTAGGGGCGTCAGACACGTTATCGGCGGCATTGCCGGTCGCTGCTGGACGTTGTTCGTTTGCGTGAGTCATATCCACCAGCATATTCCCTGCTTCCGGCTGAAGCTGGGACAAGCCTGCGCGCCGCTAATCCAGCGCCGACACTGGCCTTGAACTGCGGGCGCCAGACCGGATGTGAACAGGTGCTGAACGGAGTCTGGGGAAACCATGAGAACTCGCGACAATTTTTGTGAAATTGGGTGACGCTCTATGAATCGCGCGCTAGTGTTGCGTGAGCTTACAAGGCGAGGAGCCTGGAGCGCGGGGGTGAAGGATGAAGAACTCCGTTTGGAAAACGTTCATGGAATTGTCTCTGGTCCGCGGAATCGTGCCACGGACCGTGTTCGGACTGACCGCGATCGCGGCAATCATACTGGTTATTGGACTGGCGCTGAGCAAGAGCAATAAGCGCGGCCGCCTGCACCCGCTGATTGTCTCGCTGATTGCCGCCGTGCTCGCCGGCGCGGCTGGACTGCTGGTTGCATGGCTGGTGTCCGACGTGTTTATGGTGTTCGGCGTATCGCTGGGCTGGCCGGTGATCTTCACCATCGCGGGCGGCATCGCCGGCGTCGGCTTCGTGATCGCCGCAGCCGTGACCCTGCGCGGGGTCCGCCGTGCGCTGGCCGTCGTGCTGGTGCCGCTGGTGCTGCTGTCCACCGCGCTCGGCGTGGACTCGATTTACGGCGAATACCAGACCATCGGCACCCTCGTCGGCTACACGCCGTACGCCTCGCTCGGCTCAATCGAGGTACACAAGGCCGCGATGAGCGTCAGCGACTGGCATAGCAAGGCGCGGAAGGGCAGCCTGCCGTCCATGCCCAGCCAAGGCAAGGTGCTCACCGTCGACATTCCGAACGCCAAATCCAACTTCACGGCCCGCAAGGCGATGATCTACCTGCCGCCCGCCGCGCTGTCCGACCGTCCGCCGGCCTTGCCGGTGATGGAGCTGTTGGCCGGGCAGCCCGGTAGCCCCAGTCGCCTCATCGACGCCGGCAACATCGCCGCCACGATGAATGCGTACGCCGCCAAACATGACGGGCTCGCGCCGATCGTGCTCGTGCCCGACCAGAACGGCGAGGCCACGCACAACAGCCTGTGCGCCGACACCACGCAAGGCAACGCCGAAACCTACCTCACCACAGACGTGGTGAACTGGGCCAAGAAGATGCTGCCCGTGGCCAAATCGGCCCGCATGTGGGCGATGGGCGGGTTCTCGCAAGGCGGCACCTGCACCACGCAGCTCGTCCCGCGCCACCCCGACATCTACGGCGCGATGCTGCCGGTGGACGGCGAACTCAAGCCGACCAATGGCAGCGTCGCCAAGATGGTCCAGGAGTATTTCGCCGGCGACCGCAAGGCGTACGACGAACAGGTGCCGGTCAACGCCATCGCCGCCACCGGTACGCCCGAGCAGGCGCTGTTCACCGGTGCTGGCGAACGGGACAAGGAATCGATTAGCAACATGCGCACGATCGCCGACGCCGCGCGCAAAGCCGGCATGGAGGTCACCGAGCTGATCGTGCCCGGCACCGGCCACGACTGGCACGCGGTGCAGGCGGTCTGGCGGCCCGGTCTCGACTGGTTCGGCGAACGGACCGGCTTGGGCGAGATGACGAAATCGTTGAAGGAGTACCCACAAGTGGAGGTGTTGCAATGAGCGAAGAATCGCGTAAGCACAACAGTCATGCGGCGGAAAGCTGGCGCGAACTGGCCGGCGACGTGCGACAGTGGGCGGACGGTCATCGACTGGCCATCACTGCCACGGTGGCGCTGGTGGTGCTGAACTTGGTGGTGTGGCTGGTGGTCGCGATGGCCGGATTCGCGTTCCCGCTGCGGCTCGACACCAGCATGGCCGAATTCGATTTCGGCAAACTCTTCTGCACGCTGTTCTTGGCGCGCGGCGTCATCCAGCTCATTCTTGATGCCGCGCTGTGGCTCGTCATGCTGTCAATCGCCGAGCCGTGGCTTGGCCGCGCACGTACCGTCGGCACCGCGCTCGCCTGCGCGCTCGGCGGCGTGATCGTGGGCCTGACCTTGTGTGCGGCGGCCGGATGGCTGTTCCAGGACTCCCAATTCGTCTCCCGCATGCAGTTCGCCCTGAGCCCGCTGGTGTTGCCGGTCGGCGCGCTTATGGCGGCCAGCGCGTTCTGCAGCCATCTGTTGCGGCGGCGTATTCGGCTGATCGGCTACGTGGCGATTCTGGTCGCGCTGCTTTACAGCGGCAATCCTGGCGATTACTGCATTCTCGCCGCCGCGCTGATCGGACACGCGGCCGGCCGCGTGATGGCCGGGCCGCCCGCGCATGCCGAGACCGGCTGGCACTGGCTGCGCAGCACCTCCTTCGAGGCGCGGCGCATGTTTGCGGCCATCGCCGTGGTGCTGGCGCTGGGGCCGATCATCGCCATCACCTCGCATAATCACGCGGGGCCGCTCAGCACGGTCGGCCTGCTCATGAGTCCGGTCTCCGTTGACGACGGCACGCTCGCGCGCTGCCTGGCCGGCGCCACGCACAGCGGCTGCTTCCTGCAATTCGACCTATTGCGAGCCTCGATGCCGGGCGCGGTACTGCGTTCGCTGCTGCCCACCGCCGTGACCCTGGTGCTGGCGTGGGGCCTGTATCGCGGCCGTCGGTTCGCGGGCATGTGTGCCGTGGCCATCAACCTGTTCACTGCGGGAGTAGCCATCGCCTACTACCTGATCGTGCCGCTGAGCTTTGCGCCGGACGGCATGACCTCACTGCTGCAGCACGGCGCGATCACCGCCTGCGTGGCGAACGCCTTGCCGCCGCTGATCTTCGCCATCGCCTTGGCTGCGGCAATGAAGCACTTCCCGATTCGCGTCGGCTGGCGCCGGCTGATCGGCGGCGTCGGTGCCATCGTGCTGGTTCTGCTGGCGTGCGCCGCCGTGTACCTGATGTACGGCATCGCCCAGCCGGATGAATTCTCGCCGCGTGCCACGGCCTCGTCGCTGTTGGCCGAACTGCCGGGGCGCTTCCTGCCCATCGGCTTCCTGAGCCATATGAAGTTGTCGTTCGTGCCGCGTACCCCGATGGCCTCGATCGTGTATCAGGGCGTCGGCCTGGTGTTCTGGATCGTGGTGCTGGTCGTGGTGATCCGCTGGATGAGCGACGTGAGCGAATCGAACGAGCGGGCGCAGGCACGCACCGAGCGGCTGGTCGAAACCGGCGGCGAATCGATGAGCTTCATGACTACGTGGGAAGGCAACAGCTACTGGCTCTCGCCCACGGGCAAATCGGCCGTGGCATATCGCGTGCTCAACGGCATCGCCTTGACCTGCACCGGGCCGTTCGGCGAGCCCTCCGAGTGGATGGACGACCTGACCGGCTTCACCCAGTATTGCGTGGAGCGGTCGCTTTCGCCGGTGTTCTACAGCGTGCATCGCGAACAGCGCGACGCGTTGCTGGAGGCCGGCTGGAGCTCCATCGAGGTCGGCAGCGAAATGGTCGTGGACCCGCGCGGCTGGAAGACGACCGGCAAGAAATGGCAGGATGTGCGCACCGCCATCAACAAGGCCAAGCGCGACGGCGTGACCGATGTGCAGTCCACGTTCCTGGAAGCGTCGCTCGATGTGCGCGAGCAGATCGAGGACATCTCCGAGGAGTGGGCGCAGCTCAAGGCGCTGCCGGAAATGAAGTTCACGCTCGGCGGTGTCGAGGAACTGCGCGACCCGCGCGTGCGGCTGCTTTACGCCATCGACGCGGACGGGCGCGTGCTGGGCGTCACCAGCTGGCTGCCCACCTGGCGCGACGGGCGCATCGTCGGCTGGACGCTGGACTTCATGCGCCATCGCACCGACAGTCCCAACGGCATTATGGAGTTCCTGATCGCGCGCATGGCCGAGCGCCTGCGCGACGAGGGGCTTGCGGATCCTGAGCATGCCGTGGAGTTCATGAGCCTGTCCGCGGCACCCTTGGCCGGCATGAACCCCGAGCGAGACAATGCCCGGGAAGGTGGGGTGGCGGCCGGCGAAGGCACGCAGGTGCTCCAACACGCGCTGCAGATCGTGGCCGACTGGATGGAGCCCGCCTACGGCTTCCACTCGCTGTTCAACTTCAAGCGCAAGTTCCAGCCCGCCGAAGCGCCGGTCTACGTGTGCTACCCGGACCCGGCGGCGTTGCCGCAGATCGGGCTCGCGGTGGTGCGCGCCTACGTGCCCAGCGTGACGCCCGCCGAAGTGGCCGGCATGCTCAGTACGCTGCGGTCGTAGGGTGCGGGGCGGACCCTGACAATTGTGCTCGCGGTTGAGGCTCTAGGCCGTTTGCCTGTTCGTTCACGTACGGACACGGAGACTGACCGATTCGAGCCCAAGATGGGGCTATCTGCTTTCAGGAGGTACATTTGGCCTCTTGCGGACAACTAACTGCCTTCAAAGAGGTACCTGAACTCTGAAATCCCGAGTATGAGCGTTGCAATGACGGCGTTTGTACTCGGGATTTCCCGTATTCGGTACCTCTTTGAACGGAGAAAGCATTCTGCAGAAGCCCGAATGTACCTCTTTGAGCGGCGAAAGCCCAGCGAGAAGGGCGCAGAAGGCGCTATCTCCGTTTCGAGGGGTTGATTTGGCCTCTCCGGGAGGTCTACTCCTGCTTCGAGGGGCTGATGGCCGAGTATTCACGCTCCAAAATCGGCGGAATGGCGTTGACGCGGATGGGCTTTTACATGCGGTCTAGCTGCCGACCAGCCCCTTGAAACGGGAGTAGACCTCCTGCGAAGGCCGAATCAGCCCCTCGAAAGCGGTTTTGCCGGTGCAGAGGTGTCGTTGACTGCATCGCGAGCCGCCTCGACGTAGTAACGTGGGGCGCATGAGCGAACGTAACGAACACAATGACGGCAATACGCAAACCGCATACTTCGCCGGCGGCTGCTTCTGGGGGCTGGAGCGCTACTTCCAGAACGTCGACGGCGTCACGGACACCACGGTCGGCTACGCGCAATCCACCGTCGAATCGCCGGCCTACGAGCAGGTATGCGCGGGCGGCACGGATGCGGCCGAAACCGTGAAAGTCGAGTTTAACCCGGCACAGGTCAGCCTGCGGACGCTGACATTACTGTTTCTGGAGGTCATTGACCCGTTCTCCGTGGACCAGCAGGGCGAAGACCGCGGCCGGCAGTACCGCACTGGCATGTTCTACACGGACGAGACGCAGCGCGCCGTGTATGTGGCGGCCTTGGAGCAGCTGGTCGACCGCCAGCCGCAGCGCCCGGCCGTACTGGTCGAACCGCTGCGCAACTTCTACCCGGCCGAGGCACATCATCAGGACTATCTGGTGAACAATCCCGGCGGCTACTGCCATGTGCCGATCGCCGCAATCGCGAACGTAAAACGCCGTCAGAAGTACGTGGAACGCATCTGGGATCTGACGCTTGAGCAGTTCGCGGTCACGCAGAACGCCGCTACCGAGCGCCCGTTCGTCAACGAGTATGACGAGGAGTTTGAGCCCGGCATCTACGTGGACATCGTCAGTGGCGAACCGCTGTTCTCGTCGCAAGACAAATTCGATTCCGGCTGCGGCTGGCCCGCGTTCTCCCGCCCGATTGCCGGTGACTTGCTGACCGAGCATGAGGACCACCGCATTCCGGGCCGCGACCGCATCGAAGTGCGCACGTCGGACACACAGATTCACTTGGGCCACGTGTTCACCGACGGCCCGGCCGACCGCGGCGGCCTGCGCTACTGCATGAATTCCGCCGCCCTGCGCTTCGTGCCGCGCTCGCGCATGGCCGAGGAAGGCTACGGCGACTGGATTGCGGTTGTGGATGGGATGATCAGGCATGAGCATGGAGAATATCGCGGGCGCTCGCAAGCCCGCCAAGCGTGAGGATGAGCACACGGTCGCCGGCGAGCATCGCATGATGCGCCGTGCGGACCGCGAGGTGACCGATCCCGAGCGGATCGCCGCGATCATCGCCGCCTGCGACATCGTTGAAGTGGCCTATGCGGATGCCGAGGGCCTGACTATCGTGCCGCTGAATTTCGGCTTTGATTACGACGAGGCGACTGGCAAGCTGACGCTCTGGTTCCACTCCGCGCCGCGCGGCCGCAAGCTCGACGCGATTCGCGCCGCCGCCGGTGGCCGACTGCCCGTGGCTTTCACCATGCAGACCGACTGCGAGGTGGTGGCGGGCCGCACCACGTGCAATTGGGGTGAGGCGTTCAAGTCGATCGTCGGCAATGGCACGGCGTCACTGGTCGAGGATCTGGATGAATGCCGCCACGGCTTGCAGACGCTGATGGCACAGCAGGCGCATATGCCGAATGTGGAATTCACTGATGCGCAGGTCCGCAGCGTCACGGTGTGGAAGATCGAGGTCGATTACTTCACCACCAAGGTCCATGCCAAGCCCGCGCCCACGCACATGCATCAGCACCCTGCCGTGCCGCGCGCAGGTGTGATCGGTGCCCGATAACATCATTGCAGCAAGGATGGGATGTCGGTTGTGGTGCGGCTCAACGGTTCTTAACGTACCGGGTGCCGCGGCCGGCGCCCAGTTTGGTGATGGTGCCGTTGTCAAGCAGTGTCTTCAGTGTACGTTCAACAGTGCTGGCGCTGATATCGGGCAATTGTTGAAGTATGTCCGCTTTTGAGAGCGGCGATAACGTGCGCTCAAATAGATTGCCGATACGCTGCTCCTTGGTGGGTTTTCTATTGCTGCCCCAGTCGGACACTTCCCCAATCCGTTCGTCGAACTCTTTACAGGCAGTGAGGATGACGCCGAGTAAATAGTTCACAAATGGTGCATAGTCGTTGACGTTGTCGTTCCAGCCGTATGTGCTCGCGGCAAGTGCCTCGTAATAGGTGTCTTTGGTCCGTTCGATAAGGTGTTCAATGCTGATATATTTACCTACTTGGTAACCATTGCGGTAGAGCAGTAGCAAGGTCAGCAGTCGGCTCATTCGACCATTGCCGTCATTGAATGGGTGGATGCAGGTGAAGTCGAAGGTGAACATTGCTGTGGCGAGCAATGGATCGATATGTCCGTCTTGGATGGCTTCTGTATAGGCGGCACAGGCGCGCTCGATGAGCTCCGGTGTGATGAGTGCGTTTGGGGGCGTGAAACGAATGATTTGTTTTCCGGTGGCGTCGCGCTCGATGATGGCATTGTCGCTGTCTTTGAAATGTCCGCCGAAAGCGAGGCCGGTGTATCGGAACAGATCGCGATGCAGTTGGAGGATTGTATTTGGGGTCGGTGGAATGTAGTCGTGGCTTTCGTGGATGGTGGCGAGTACGTCGCGATAGCCGGTGATTTCCTCCTCGGCACGATTGTGTGGCGTGGTTTTTCCTGCAACCAGTGCGTTGAGTCGCTTGTCGCTGGTAGAGATACCTTCAATACGATTGGATGCGTTGGTGCTTTGAATGCGTGCAACCGCGATGAGTGTGTTCAACAAATCAGGCCTGATTGCAGCCTGTACGCTTTGGCGACCTTTGGCTTCGTGGATGGCGGATAGCAGCGTTGTGGTTCGTGGGGTGAGCAGTCCCTTGGCGGCGGTGATGTAGTCAAAGTGCTTCATTGTGAGTCTCTTTCTGCATCATCAAATAGCTTTCTGCATCATATTCTATCAATATGATGCAGAAAAAACGATAGATGATGCAGAAAAGTGGATTGTTATTCCCTTGATGATGGTGTTGCTCAAATCTCACCTCCCGTTGGCGGGAGGTGGCGCGCAGCGCCGGTGGGTGGCCTGCGCCCGAACCCGATAAACTTGCCGCATGGCAGCAGTGACAGTCGTAATTACCAGCTACAACCAGGGTCCGTTGATTCGCGAAGCAGTCGAGTCGGCATTGTCCCAGACAGTTCGCCCGGAACGCATCATCATCGTGGATGATGGTTCCGATGAGCAAACATCTGTTGATGTATTGAGCGCAATTCTCGATGATTGCCGGCATGGAGCGTTGGATACGGGCGGTGTCGCCGTCGATTTCATCGACCAGGTGAATGCAGGTCCCTCCGCCGCGCGCAACCGCGGCATCGCCGCTGCCGGGACGCCGTTCGTGGTGGTGCTGGATGGCGATGACCGTTTGATGCCGACCTTCATTGAGCGTACGTTGCCGTTGCTGACTGCTGATGATTCGATGGTTGCGTCCTCTGGTTGGCTGCGTACGTTCGGGGTTCTGGACTCAGTGGTCCAGCCGACCGGTGGCGACGCGGGAGCGTTCGTGTCGCATAACTGTTGCCCGGCAACATGCATGATTCGCCGCTCGGCGTGGGAGCGTTGCGGCGGATATGACGAGTCGATGCGCAGCGGCTTTGAGGATTGGGATCTCTTTTTGTCGATGTTGGAGCGGGGATTGGAACCGAAAGACGACGCCGGGAAGGGCGCGGCCCATATCGGCATCGCCCCCGAGCCCCTGATCGAATACCGCACGGCCCCGGCCTCCTCAAACGTGACCAGCATGACCAAGCGCCTCGATCTCATGCGCTTCCTGATCGCCAAGCATCGCGATCTCTACGCCGCGCACATCGCCGACGCCATCCTCGGCGTCGAAGCCATCTCCATGAGCCGCCTAGCCATGTGGGAATCGTTGATGCGCGGTGACACCACCGCCAGCCAAGCCTTCATGACCCACCCCACCTATGGCGACGGCGGAATGGCCGCCGCCGTTCGGCTACAAAGCTGAGTCTGACTGTTAATACGCTTGATCTATCAACTGTTTGGTGAGATCATTGGCGTGACGTAAGGAGCCGCTGATGTCCTCATACCGTATTGACGAATTATCCGTTGACCAACTCGATCGCATAAGTTTGCCAAAATTCCAACGAGGGTTTGTTTGGACAAAAAAGAAGCAGGAAGATTTCGTGCAGACCCTGCATGATGGATACCCCTTTGGTACTTTACTTGTTTATCCGGAGAACGATAACGATAAAGATGCGAAGCTCCAACTATTGGACGGGCAGCAGCGTCTATCTACTATTAAGAAGTATCGGCAAGATCCATTGCAGTTTTGGAAACCGTTGAACAGGGAATCGTATACAAGCGTCTATCAGTCTGTAAAGAAGATGTTGCCGGAAGGGGATAAGTTCACAGAGCCGATATTTGATAAGCTGGTGAATAGCAATCCCAATAAAGTGGCATATTGGGCTATGGATTCGTTGAGCAGCAAAGAGGATGTAAAAGCTGCTATGCAAAGCATTGACGATCTTAAGCAACAAATCCGCTCATTCGTCAATCTTGAGCACCTTAAAGTGCCGATGATTGTTTATTTGGGTGGATCTGCTCATATTGCTGACGTTTTTGCTAACCTCAATAAAGGTGGTGTCCCTCTGACCAAGTATGAAGTGTTTGGCGCTGCTTGGGTTAATGCCGCCATTCGGCTACGAGGGGCTGAGGAATCTCCGTTGCAAGATCAGCTGTTGCAGTATGTGAAAAATTACTATCTTGATATGCGCAAGCAAGCTGAATTTGATGTAGATGATTTTTCTGAAGATGAACTGACCCAGAATCGCACGGTCACGTTGCCGGAATTTGGTACAGCGTTGGGCCAGTATGTTGTAGATCATTTGTCGGCTCTTGTCCCTGAGACAACCAGTGCCGCTCCAGAGATTGGCTTCGGGCTTCTTGGAGTGGCCATGAACTTGGACAATCGTAAGTTGAGTTCACTCAATAAGTATATTCAGAAAATTAGAGACGAACTGGAAGATATTCTCCAGAAGACCGAACGCATATGCAATAATTTGCAGAGTATGTTTGAGACCTTATTGCGTCGATTTAAATCTACTGGCAATGATTATGAAAACGGCCTATCTTCGACGTTTAAGACGTTATCTTATTTCGCGGCATTGTGGGATTTAGATCCATCTTCGGAAGAATACACAACAGCGCTATCTAATATTAAGGCTGCATATGTGTATGATGCTATCACATCAGCATGGTCATCTCATGGTGATCAGAGGTTAATGGAATACTGTAATTCTTCTCGTGACTATGGCACGCGTATTTCGGAAGAACAATTTGATCAGGCCTTTGATCAGTGGATCGCAGATCAGACTCCAGGAATAAACTTTGGTAAAGATATTAAATGTCTGATAACAATTCATGCGAACTTAAGCTATCTTTCTGCGTCCGTGCCAAACGGAGAGACTTTTGAGTTGGAGCATATCATTGCTCGGAAGCGTATTGACGCGGCGGATTCTTCGAGGCCTCGACATATTTTGGGTAATTCGTTAGGTAATTGCATGTATTTGCCACGAGGTATTAACAATCCGAAGAAGGATAAAACCTTGTATGAGATTAACGACCATAACCGTTATTCTCAACTTATAAAGGAGTCGCAGTATTTTAGTGAGGACGAGATGCAGAAAGCCATGCAGGCTCTGACTGCATCCGATTACGAGTCAGTGAATGGTTTACTGCGTGAGCGTTCGCGACAAGTAGCCCATACATTGGTTCGTGCGCTACTTAAAGATTCTGTTTGATTATAACTGTTTAAAAGTTGTTCCGAGGGATCGGGACTAGATCAAAGGAGCCTCGCCATGATTCTCGTCACTACCACCCCGTCCGTCGACGGATACACCATCACCAACTACCAGGGCATCGTCTTCGGCGAAGTGGTGTCCGGTGTGAACATGTTCAAGGATCTTGGCGCGGGCCTGCGTAACATGTTCGGCGGCCGCAGCCAGGGCTATGAGGAAGAGCTGATGCGCGCCCGTAACGAGGCCATTGCCGAAATGCAACAACGCGCGGAGGCGATGGGTGCGCACGCCGTGGTCGGCGTGGACATCGACTACGAGGTGCTCGGCGCCGACAACGGTATGCTGATGGTTACCGCGTCCGGCACCGCCGTGCAGATCGCGCGTACGGCCTGAAAATACTCATGAATTGAGGGCGTGCGGGTGGTCTGCTGGGCTGCCCGCACGGTTCGCAAACCTACAGCGCGCAAACAATCAGATAAATCGCCACGACGTGGCAGGCGTACCCGATGACCGTGCCTAGGTGAAACACCTCGTGGAACTCGAACCAGCCTGGAATCGGATTCGGCTTGCGCAGCGCAAAGCACACAGCGCCGGCGATATACGCGGCACCTCCGCATGCGATAAGAATGGTCGCAGCCGGGCCCACTGCGGGAGCCGTCCATAGTTGCGGAATAAGCGTCACCGGCGCCAATCCCAGCACAACATACACAGTGGTGAACACCCAGTTCGGGGTGCGCAGCCAGACGATATGCAGTATCGTGCCGATCGCCGCGGTCACCCAAATCACCGTGAGATATGGCCGGCGAATCGCCGGGCTGAGCGCGAACAGCACAGGTGTGTTAGTGCCGGCGATGATGAGGAAGATGTTCGAATAATCGATGCCGCACAGTACGCGAGTCACCTTCGCGCTGCGCCACGGCACGACGTGCAGCAGCGCGCTGTTGCCGAACAGCAGCATGGCCGAGGCACCGTACACTGCGCAGGCCGCTTTGACCGAGCCGGCCGGCGCGATGCAGATGAGTACGATGGACGCCGCGATGCACAGCGGCAGGGTGGCGAGGTGAAGCCATCCGCGCAGTCGCGGCTTGCGATTGCCGAATGCATCCACGGGGACGATCTGGCGCTTGATCGCCTTCAGTGCGGCCTTGGCTTGGCGGTAGCGCGATTGCGCGGCCCTGTATCGGGCCGATGCACGGTCCAGTGCGGTGGGGTTGGCGCTTGCGCTGGATTTTTGACTCGCGGTTGCGGAAGGCGCAACTGTTGCGGCGGAAGCCATGGTTCGTCCAGATGGCGTGCTGATGGAAACGCTCATACTGATCACCTCGCTATGGCCGGCGACGCTCTCCCGACCACTAACCTACGCTACCGTAACCTAGTATAGGCCCGCGCAATAATCAAGGTTGATTTCGTAATGCTTACAGTTCTTCCGTGGTGTGGTATTCGGTGGTGCGGTTGCGGAATACATCGCCGAGTCTGTGAACTCGTATTATGCGTGTCTGCTGGGTCCGACTTGTGTCGGTTCCTGATTTCGGATTGCTGCGAATGATGCTCCCGACGCCGCCCCGCCAGTTGCCGGATTCGTACGGCTCGGCCGTTCGGCCGAGCTGGTCGTCGGTGACTCCAGATACTTCGTTGGTTTCGTCTCGGTTCATGATGTTATGTAATGCTAGTTTATGGCGGATGGAAAGTTGAGGAAAGTTAAATCTGCTTCATGGGCTTCTCTCTGATCTGTATTTGTCCCGGTTCATATGTCAATCGTTTGACCTGTCGACCGGGGCAGAATCCGCTGTCCCGGTCGGCGATTTCGGCTTGTTTTCGTGAACCGGGACACTCCGGTTTCCTCAACTCATATCGTCTGGCAGACGGAATCGGCGGAATAAGGCCGATTCTGGAATTGGCACGTTGTCCCGGTTTTCGCATAAATCGATTGACATTTATACCGGGGCAACAAAAATTGTCCCGGTTTGCAAAGATCGCCCGAAATCGCGAACCGGGACAGCGGATTCTGGCCTGGCTTGAACGTCAAACGATTGATGCAGGTACCGGGACATTTTCCGCCACGAAAGTTGGGCCATAAGTCTCAAGTCCTAAGCCCTCCTCAAGGCCATCGCAACTTGAAAAACGGCGCTTGCCCGGACAAAGCAAAAGGGCTGGAACCTTCCGGTTCCAGCCCTTTAGTTGCTGGTGCGAGTGGGGGGAGTTGAACCCCCACGAGCATACACTCACTGCCACCTGAAGACAGCGCGTCTACCATTCCGCCACACTCGCAGACAATCGACTAACTTACACCCGGCTGGGTAATCATGCAATCTTCGGCGTGTCGCATGGGAGGCAGGGATATATCGCTTGTGGGTCTCCTGCGGGCGCCGTGATCTTTGAGGGTGGCGGCACTCCCCTCAGTCACTTCGTGACAGCTCGTCCGCAATTAAGGACGGGCCTTGCCTGCAACCTGCTGGTTCGACTATCGTCTCACCTTCGACTACAAACAGCCCACTGGGCTGTTTGCTTAACGTCTCAGCCTCAGCGGGGGAGCAGAGAGAAGTTCGGCACAAGCCGCAACGAAGGAGAAAAACTCACAACCCTGGCCGGCGCTCGCCGTTGCCGTAGAAGTGGGCCAGCGCTTCGTCGCGGAACTCATCAAAGTATCCGCCGTCGATCGAGGCGCGGATGTCGTCTAGCAGCTTCACGAAGAAATGCTCGTTGTGGATCGTGGCCAACGTAAACCCGTTGAACTCGCGGGCGCGCAGCAGGTGGTCGACGTACGCGCGCGAATAATGCTGGCATGTGTAGCAGTCGCATCCCTCCTCCAGCGGTCCGAAATCGAACTTATGCTGGGCACGCTTGATGTTGTACCGGCCGGCGCGCGTGTAAATCGCGCCGTTTCGGGCGCAACGTGCGGGGGCCACGCAGTCGAAGGTGTCGCCGCCGTTCTCCACGCAGGCGAAGATATCGTCCACGGAGGCGATGCCCAGCACATGGCGCGGGCGGTTCTCCGGCATCGCGTCGCAGATCCACGCGCAGGTGTCTCCAATGATGCGCTTCTCGATTGCGCCGCCGATTCCCACGCCGTCGAAGTCCAGCGAGGCGATCTGCGAGGCCGCGCGCCGGCGTAGATCCTCGTAATTCGCGCCCTGCACCACGCCATACAAGGCCTGATAGGGCTTGCCCAGCCGCTCAGCCGTCAGCCGCTGGTGCTCGTCCACGCATCGGCGGGCCCAGCGGAAGGTGCGCTCCACCGAGTCCTCCTGGTAGGAGCGGGTGTTCATCAGCGTGGTGAGTTCGTCGAACGCGAACATGATGTCTGCGCCGATTTTGTGCTGGATGCCCATCGAAATCTCAGCGGAGAAACGATGTGCGTCACCATTCAAAGGCGACTTGAACGTCACGCCGTCCTCATCCACCCAGGCCATGCGCTCCTTGCCCTTGGCGATGATGTCGTCCGACTTCATGCCGGTCACGTCCATTGCCAGCGTCTTCTTGAAGCCGACGCCCAGCGACATCACTTGGAAACCGCCAGAATCGGTGAACGTGGGCCCATCCCAGTTCATGAAACGCGCCAAGCCGCCGGCCGCGTCCAGCACGTCCTCGCCCGGGCGCTCGAACAGGTGGAAGGCGTTGGCCAGCAGGCACTGTGCGCCTAGATCCTTCATCTGCTCGGGCAACACGGCCTTCATCGCGGCTTGCGTGCCCACCGGCACGAAGGCAGGCGTGCGAATATCGCCGTGGGGCGTGTGAATGATGCCGGTGCGGCCGTATCGGGCACCGTCTCGCCCAAGCCCGCTGGCCGTGGATGGCAGGCGGGTGATCGTTTCGAAATGGAAGGCGCTGCGGTCGCCGGGCTGTCCGGGCTGTGCGCCCAACGGATGTTCAAGAAGGCTGATCGTCATATGTTCACTTTAGGCAGAAGGGCCAGAAAAGGGCCGGAAATTGTGAAGAACTCGGTTTCGAGGGGCGGATTTCGCCGCTCCCGAACGTCTACTTCCGCTTCAAGGGGCTCCCGGTCAAGTAGGCCGGCTGCAAAAATGGCGGAATGGCGTTAAATGAGGGCCCTTGATACTCGGAATTGACCGCGCGAACAGCCCCTTGAAGTGCAAGTAGATGTTCCCGAAACAGGAAATCAGCCCCTCGAAGCCGAGATGCCCATAAGACTCTGCGATGATTACGCATAGACTTTCAATCAACGTTCAGAAAACCTCCAGATTGACTGCCTTTACTACTGAGGTAGCACACGAGAAGTGGCAATGGGCAAGTGCCCGAATAGCCGCCGAACAGACGTGATAGGAATTTAGGAAAAGGAGCAGCAATGGCTGACGAATTTAACCCGCAGGGCGTCGACCAGACCCCGCGGAATAACGAAAACCCCAATAGTACTGCCGATACCGGCAACGCCGAGCCGAAGAACCCGTTTGTGGGTGGCGACTCGGTTGATGCCGGCAACGCCAGCGATTCCAGCGAGCAGCAAGCCCCGGTTTCCTCGGCCGCCCTCGCTGCCGATCAGCAGCCTACGCAAGCCGCCACCGAGCCCATCCCGGACTACGCCTCCGCCAAGGGCGAGAGCACGGTGGTCTCCTCCTCGCCGGCTTCTCCGGCAGCACCGGCCGCAGGCCAGACCTCGGCCACAACTCCGCTGTATCGTCCGGCCCCGGAATATGGCGCTTATGGTCCGACCCCGACTCAGGCACAGGGCCAGCAGGGCGGCCAGGCCGGCAGCAATGCCCAGCCCACGCAGCAATTCCCGTTCGGTCAGCCTGCACAGCAAACCCCACAGGGCCAGCAGGGCAACCGCAATCCCTACTACACCAATAACCCGCAGCCGCAGGGCAACGGCAATCCGTTCAATCCGCCCACGCAGCCGCAGCAGAACAACGGCAACCCGTTTGCCAGCCAGTCCGGTCAGAATGGCCAGAATGGCCAGCAGCCCCAGCAGGGCGGTCTGTTCGGTTTCGGCGCTCCCGGTACCGGTACGCCGAACGGTCAAGGTCCGACCCAGCCGGGACAGCCCGGTCAGCCCGGTCAGCCCGGCCCCGCCAAGCAGGGCATGTCCAAGACGGCGAGCAACATCCTCATCGCCGTGGTCGCCGCCGTTCTGGCTGCGGCCCTCTGCCTGGGCCTCGGCTACGGTGCCCTCACCAGCGGCCTGATCACCTTGCCGACCAGCAACTCGCTTACCAACGTCAGCTCGAATAAGTCCGGCTCCGGGTCCGCCACCGCCAAGAGCGGCGAAGCCCCCGACTGGCAGACTGTCGCCAGCGATGTCTCCGGCTCCGTGGTCTCCATCCAGACCGCGTTGAGCAACGGCACCGCCAAGGGCTCCGGTGCCATCATCGACACCGAAGGCCACATCATCACCAACAACCACGTGATCTCCGGTGCCCAGCAGATTCAGGTGACGCTTGCCAACGGCAACATGTATTCCGCCACGCTCGTCGGCACTGACGCCACCACCGATCTTGCGGTCATCAAGCTCGACAACCCGCCGAGCGACCTCAAGGCCGTGGAATTCGCCGATTCCGACAAGCTCGCCGTCGGCGAGAACGTGATGGCCATCGGCAACCCGCTCGGCTACGACGACACCGCCACCACCGGTATCGTCTCCGCCCTGAACCGCCCGGTGACCGTGACCGACGACAACAACAACGAGATCGTCACCAACGCCGTCCAGATCGACGCGGCCATCAACCCCGGCAACTCCGGCGGCCCGACCTTCAACGCGGCCGGCCAGGTGATCGGCATCAACTCCTCGATCGCCTCCACCGCCACCTCCTCCGACTCCGCCGGCTCCATCGGCATCGGCTTCGCCATCCCGTCCAACCTCGTCAAGCGTGTGGCCGACGAAATCATCAAGGACGGCAAGGTCAAGCACGTTGCCCTCGGCGTGGTCATCAAGTCCGACACGGTTGAAGCCGACGGCGTGACCCGCGGCGGCGCGACCATCACCAAGTCCAGCGCCACCGGCAGCGCGGTCGTCTCCGGCGGCCCGGCCGACAAGGCCGGCCTTAAGGAGGGCGACACCATCGTGGCCTTCAACGGCAACGCCGTGAACAACAACTACTCGCTGCTTGGTTACGTTCGTGCCGCGGCTTTGGGAGACAAGGTGACGCTGACCATCGTGCGCGACGGCAAGACCATGAATGTGGACGTGACGCTCGATCAGGAGGAGTCGTCGGTGAACGGTTCGTCCGGCTCCGATTCCAACGGCAACAGCCAGAATAACCAGAACAACCAGAACGGCAATGGCCAGAACGGTTACGGTAATGGCAATGGCAACAGCGATGGCGGCACCGGTGACGGCGGCGGCTTCTCCGACCCGTTCGGCCTGTGGTAAAGCCGACTTGACAACGTCACACGGTGTTGAGCGGTAACCGCTGAACACCGTGTCAGACAAGCAAAGGCCCGTGGCAGTGAGCAAACTCCTGCCACGGGCCTTTCGTATGCGCTATTGTGCCCTGCGCCCATGCCGCCAACGTAGTTTCGATATCCGGCATGTCGCACAACGCTCGTTGATAGGGTAGGTCAAGCACTGAGTTCGGGCGGTGCTCCGAACAAAGCGCATAATTCAATACAAAACTGAACATTTCTTTACGCCGTGTATCGGAAGGTCGCGCGGGAGCCGAGCAAAGCGAAGCCCCAGGCAAAGCCGCCGGTGGGTTAACAAGGCGTGACCGCAGCGCCGATTGCGCGGGCCACGCTTGCCGTACCGCAATCGACTCCGTATACGAGCGTAAGGAGCAATGATGGGCGCACTCATCAGATTCTTCACCAAAATTCTCGACATCTGCAAGCTTGTGCCGATGCTTCCGGTCGTCGTCATCGCCGCAATTCCGCTGGCTTTACTGGGCGATTGGCGTCCGTGGGGCAATGCGATGGCGATTCCGGTACTTGGCAATCCGGGCTTCGGCCAGTGGCTGGTTATCGCATTGGTGCTGATTATCGTGATTGACACTGTGCGCGGCATGATTGACGATTTGCGTCATGGGCAGGTTGGAGTCGATGTGCTGGCCGTGGTCGCGATCCTCTCCACCGTGGCCGTCGCCGAATACTGGGCAAGTTGGGCGGTGACGCTGATGATCACGTCCGGCGAGGCCATTGAGGAATACGCTCAAGCCAAGGCCGAGCGCAGCCTGACCGCGCTGATGGAGGCCGCGCCGCAAACCGCGCACGTCGTCAACCTGCCTGGCGTGGGGCGTGGGTTTGCTGCCGGTAAGGGCGATTCGTCCGATGGCTTCCGGCGTGTGGGCTTGGCATCGGCTGCCGCCGCCGCGCACCGCTTCGACACGGTGCCGGTCGAGCAGGTGCAGCTGGGCGACGTACTCATGGTGTTGCCGGGCGAAACTGTGCCGGTTGACGGCGAGCTGCTGTCCGGCACGGCCACGCTCGACCTGAGCAATATCAACGGTGAGCCGGTGCCGCGTGAAGTGTTCGCCGGCGCCCGCGTGATGTCCGGCGCGGTGAACGGCTCGACTGCATTGACCATGCGTGCCACCCAGGTGGCCGCCGATTCGCAGTACCAGCGCATCCTCGAGCTCGTGGCCTCCGCGCAGGAGTCGCGCCCGGCCGTGGTAAAAACCGCCGACCGCTTGGCTGTGCCCTTTACCGTGCTCTCGCTGATGATTGCCGGCATCGCATGGGCGATGTCCGGGGTGCCGACGCGATTCGCCCAGGTGCTGGTGCTGGCCACGCCCTGCCCGCTGCTCATCGCCGCACCGGTGGCGTACATCGCCGGAACCGGACGCCTCGCCGCAGCCGGCGTGCTTATCAAAGCGCAGGACGTGCTGGAAAACCTTGGCCGCGTCACGCAGGTGTTCTTCGACAAGACCGGTACGCTCACCGTCAAGCAGCCGCAGGTCGTGCGCGTCGAGATGCTGCCCGGTGCCGCAACCCGTCTCAACGAAGACCATGTGCTGATGATGGCCGGCGTGGTGGAAAGCTACTCGGTGCACATCCTGTCCAAAGGCATCGCCAAGGCCGGAACGGAGGCGATGGCCCGATTGCGCCAGCGGTTCGAGGATGGTCAGCGGCTCTGCCCCGAGCCGGAGGCCAGCTGGCCCGGCCATGGACGGGAGTATCCGGTCATCAAGAATATCAATGAAGATGCCGGCAAAGGCGTTTCCGGCGAGGTGAACGGACATGCGGTGCGCGTTGGCCGGCTGTCTTTCGCGGCCGCCGGGGAGGAAGGATTCTTGGCGGTCGATCGGACCGCCCCCAGTCGGTCTGAGGATGACCTGCGCACACGATTTGGGCTGCTTCAGCCGGACGAAATGGCGTCGTATGTGTCTGTTGATGGTCAGCTGATCGCGCGCATCGTGCTGCGCGATGTGCCGCGCGCCAACGCCAAGGCAGCGCTCGCCAAACTGCATGAGTTGGGCGTCACCAAGCTCGCCATGCTTACCGGTGACAAGCGGGCTTCCGCCAATATCATTGCCAGCGAAGTCGGCATTGACGAGGTTCACGCCGAACTGTTCCCGGAGGATAAGGTAGCCGCAGTCAAGGCCGCTACAGGAGCCGGCAAAACCGTCACGATGATGGTCGGTGATGGTGTGAACGATGCCCCGGTGCTCGCCGTCGCCGATATCGGTGTGGCCATGACCGACGGCACATCCACCGCCGCTTCCGAAAGCGCTCAGGTGGTCATTATGAATGACAATATCGCCGCCGTGCCGCGCGCCATCGCCATTGCACGCCGCACCAAGCGCGTGATGCTTCAAGCCGTAATCGCGGGCCTTGTGCTTGCCACCATCGGCATGATTGCCGCCGCGTTCGATCTCATTCCGGTCGTCGTCGGCGCATTCCTCCAGGAGGCCATCGACGTGGTGAGCATCCTCTGGGCTCTCACTGCTTTGATTGATCGGGACTGATTAAGATAAACCGGAATTGATTGGAGCCGCATCCGGATTATGTGCAATATAACAATTTGATATCAATATTTTGTGTGTGCTTACCGGATGCGGGTGCCGTAGGTGGCAGTCTATTAGACTAAAGGCTGTTTGCAGCATCATTTAGGGGCATTGAGGCCTTTGCCAGAGGAGTCGATATGTCAGAGGGTGAGGAAGAGCTCAATGTGGGCGCAGTCCGTTTGGAGGAAGTGGCATCGGCGGCTAATGTATCGCTGTCCACTGCGTCCAAGGCCTTGCGTGGAAAGCCTCACGTCAGCGAGAAAACCCGTATTCGAGTGATTGATGCTGCGCGGAGGTTGGGTTATAGCGCCGCAGAAGCTATGGCATCGATGGCAAGGTTAAGCGTCAGGGATTCTCACGGCATGCAGGATTTTCGCGTTGGCATCATTGGCGTTGATATGAAAGGCGTCTTTTCTCCGACCATTCTTATTGGAGCGGAGAATGCGTTTCAAGCGCGCTCAGCCGCAGCGCTACTGTTCAATGCGTCAGGCAATGAGGCATTGTTCCACAGTGGTATTGAACGAATGTTGGTGCAAGGAGTGTCGGGACTGTTGATTATCAGCAGGTGTACGGATCCGGTGCCATACTACGTGGATTCTCCGGTACCTGTGGTCTACGCCTATGGCCCGTCCCGTGATCCCGATGATTGTTCCGTGGCACAAGACAATGTGGAATCAGGGTGTTTGGCCGTTCGCCACCTTCTTTCCTGCGGGCGCACTCGTATTGCGATTATTGCTGGCGACTCCGAGTACTCGGTTACACATGAACGGATGCGGGGTGCGCTCAAGGCCTTGCATGATGCTGGATTACAGTTGGCTGGCGAAGCGCGGTTCGGTCCATGGGAAGCGGAATGGGGGCGCGCCGCTGCCCGTCTGCTGCTCAATGACGGTGCTGCATTCGACGCAGTGATATGCCAAAACGATGTGCTGGCTCGTGGCTGCATCGAGGAATTGGAACGTAACGGATGTCGCGTGCCGCAAGACGTAGCGGTTATCGGGCACGACAACAGTCCGGATTATGTGTCGTACGCGCATCCGTTGCTTACTTCTATTGATGACAACAACGAAATGCTGGGGCGTCAAGCTGCCCTATGCCTACTGGATGCGATTGCGGGGCATCCTCACCATGGTGTGGAGCGTGTGCCGGTGAAGCTAATCCAACGCGAGTCAACGTTGCCGTTGGATTGATAACGTCACCGGATAGGCGGCAGCAGCCGGTTCACATCTTGCGTGGCATCATCCAGACCTTTGCGAATATCATTGATGCCGGAATCCTGTACAAGGCCGTGAACGTCGATGTTGCTTTGTTCGCTCAACGCTTGGCCGCGTACGCGCATGCTATGGATAAATCGTCCGACCTTGCGTGCGTAGTCGGGCAGCTTGTCGGGGCCTACCAGCACTAAAGCGATGACAAGAATCACCATGAGTTCCGTGCCCGAAATGCCGAACAACATATTATTCTCCTTCTGCAGTTATTGTTGCAGGGGCTTCCTGTTTGCCGGTGCGCTTGGCTTTGCGCGCCGCGCGAAATGGTAACGCGGCGCGCATTTTATGTAAAAGTTTGAGAAGTTTGGGTTCTTCGCCCGCCGCGCGCATGACTTTCCATAGCTGGATGTGCTCGTATACTGCGCATACGGCTATGGCTGCGAAATAGATTGCGATGATGGGCAAAGCGAGTGCGCATAATGTTCCTGGGTCGCCGGTTGGCGTGGCCACGGCCGCGAAGATAAACGCTATGACCGTTGCGAGACGCCACTGCTTCAACCATGTTCGTGTTTCGACCGCATTCATCATCGTCAATGCCGCCATAACTACGGGTAGCAGGAATGAGAGGCCGAAAGCGACTGTCATGCGCAGAATGAAATCAAAATAGACGTCGGCGCTGAGCAATGTGGCGGTGTTTGCGGGGGCAAAGCCGGTAAGGATCGCCACCGCTTGGGGCAGCAGATACCATGCCAGTCCGGCTCCGGTGAGGAACAGCGGCACTGAGGCTCCGATGAATGTAACCGCGGTCCAGCGCTCTTTGCGCTTCAACCCTGGATTAATGAATGCCCACACTTGGTATGACCACCACGGGCAGGAGGCCGTCAGACCAAGGAAGAACGCAATCTCCAGCTTTACGTTGAATGCGGAGACCACGCCATTGAATGTGATGCTCATCAGTCCCTGTTGCTGCCCGGCCGCCGTCAGGAACGGTTGTTGCAGGATACGAAACACCTGATCGCTGAACATCCATCCCACTATCGACATGATGATGATGCCGGCAATGGCCCGAACAAAGCGTTTGCGAAATTCGACAAGATGATCGGCCAGAGGCATCACCGCATCGGGGTTGCGGGGCTTGCGCGTTTTGGACTTGCGCCCTACACCCCGCTTCCACCGGCGTGTAGGGTGTTGCGCACCCGCGCTGGCCTGCTGCGTGGCCTCGTGTGAGTGATCGATGAGATCGTCGAGGTCAAGATGTGTATCCCGATCGCCGGGATGCATCGCCGGTGCAAGGGGTGCCGGAAGCGCGGGGTTTCCGGGAACCGTGCTCATCGCTGTTCGGCTCCGGTTGCTGTAGTCGGGGCGGCGGTGGCGTTCATCGTGACGGCTTGGGGTACGGCGGGAGCGGGAGCCGGTGCTGCCGCCGGAGCTGGGGCAGGGGCGTCGCTGACTGTATTGACGGTTTGTTGTGTTGCCGGGTCATCGGTCTTGGTCTCGGCACGGAAAATCTTCATCGATTGGCCAATGCTTTTGGCTAGCTCAGGGAGCTTCTTCGCGCCAAACAGCAGCACGATGATAAGTAGAATGATAATGAGCTCGGTGGGGCGAAGATTAGGCATGATAGTATGTCCTTCCAATTTCTGTGTTGTGACAGGGGAAGGGTATACCTCATTAACGCACCAATTTATCAGTATAGCGAGGAATGGTGTGTTGTTCAAGTTGAAGTGCGGTGTTGCGTTTGAGCTGCTTGTGAGAGTTGCTCGGGAACATGTTAATTTGAATGCATTTACTGTGTTATTGGTGAGCATATGTGTTTGGGTTCGTTGGTTTTCGCAAGAGGAAAACAAAAGGAAAATTACGAAAATAGCATGGCTGGAAATGCTGATAAAGACTGATTTTCATTGGTATTGTGCGCTACGAAAACCAGAGAAAAAATGAGTGAGTCGCTTTCTTTGACGCATGGTGAGAATCGTCTGTTTGAGTTATTGTGAACGCGCACAACGAAGACAAGCGGCATGGAGGGCGCGCAAAAACTCGAATAATCGCATATGGTAACTGTTTGCTTTACCGTCATCTCTCCCATACATACATGACGACGGGGACGCACCACAATGATGTGATGGTAAAACGGGCAGTACCAGACGATTCCGAGTATGTGTGTGCCATCCACTGACGCATCTTACCTGCGTCGTCGGGCCATTGAATGGATTAAGTGCATTGAATGGTTGCGAATGCGGCAGAGTGTCTTCGTCCGTCATGCCTCGCAATGAACGCGCGGCAGTCCAACGAAGGAGCAAGATGAGTTCAACGGAAGCAACAAACGGCATCTCTCGCCGTGCTGTGCTCGCAGGCGCGGCCGCCATCGGCGGCACCATCGCCGTGGCGAGTGCATTGGGTACAGGAGTGACAACGGTGCAGGCAGCGCCATCCGTCGCTGGCACGGCAGGTGCAACGGGCGCGAACGGCGCGGGCGGCGTGGCCGTTCCCGCAGCGCAGCGCACCACGAAAAGCGCGAAGACCATTACCGACGCGCCCGCTCTGCCGGGCTGGAAGGTAGCTCCGTTCCCTCTGCGGAACGTCGCCATCACCTCGAACAGCGTGTTCGATCGTGCCAAGGAAGGGATGCTCGACTATGCACGCAACTATCCGGTAGACCGCTGGCTGGTTTGCTTCCGTGCGCAGGCGAACCTGCTGCCTAAGGACAACACGACGCAGCCTTCCGGTGGCTGGGAGAACTTCCCCAGCGGCTCGCTAGACAAGGCTGTTGAACAGCAATGGGGCGATGCCGAATACACGCGTGGCCAGAACAAGAACGGTGCTGATGGTCTGTTGCGCGGCCACTTTGCCGGACATGCATTGCACATGCTCTCCCAAGCGTATGCCGAAACGGGGGAGGAAGCGATTCTCAACAAGATCAACGAGTTCGTCTCCGGCCTGAAGGAATGCCGAGATTCCCTGCGCGAGATGAAGTATAACGGCAAAGCCCGCTACAGCCACCCCGGCTTCCTTGCCGCCTATGGCGAGTGGCAGTTCAAGGCATTGGAGGAATATGCTCCCTATGGCGAGATTTGGGCACCGTGGTACACGGAGCACAAGATTCTTGCCGGTCTGATTGCCGCTTACGAGTTTGCCGGTAATGCCGACGCGCTCGACCTGGCTGAAGGCATCGGACATTGGACCTATGCGCGTCTGAGCAAATGCACCAAAACCCAGCTGCAGAAGATGTGGGACATCTACATCGGTGGTGAATACGGCGGCATGAATGATTCGCTGGTGGATTTGTACAACGTCTCCAAGGACAAGGACCGTAGCGAATTTCTTAAGGCCTCCGCATTTTTCGACACTGACAAGCTCATTGACAACTGTGGTGCTGGTGTCGATATCCTCAACAACTTGCACGCCAACCAGCACATTCCACAGTTCGTCGGTTACGCCAAAGACGCGGCCATGGGCGACGCGGATATCGATGCTGATGCTCGTGCGCGTTATCTCAAGGCCGTTGAGGGGTACTGGGGCATGATTGTGCCCGGCCGTATGTATGCTCACGGTGGTACTGGCGAAGGCGAGATGTGGGGGCCGGCACATACTGTGGCCGGCGATATCGGCAAGCGCAACGCGGAATCCTGCGCGGCATACAACATGCTCAAGGTGGCTCGCTATCTGTTCTTTATCGAACAAAAACCTGCCTACATGGACTATTATGAGCGCACGATTCTCAACCATATTCTCGGAGGTAAGTCCCGTGACCTCGATTCCGGCACGGCCCTCACGCCGGGCAACTGCTACATGTACCCAGTGAATCCGGCTACGCAGAAGGAATATGGTGATGGCAACATCGGCACTTGCTGTGGCGGCACCGCTTTGGAAAGCCACTCGAAGTACCAGGATTCCATCTACTTCCACTCGACGGACAACAAGGAACTGTACGTCAATCTGTTCACAGCTTCCACACTCGACTGGACCGACACCGGCCTGAAGCTCGCACAGGAAACCAACTATCCGGAGGAGGAGACCTCGACGATTTCCATTACGGCCGCGCCGAAGAGCGCCGTCACCTTCCGCATCCGCATCCCCGCGTGGAGCAAAGGTGCGAAGATCGAGGTGAACGGCAAGGCTATAGATGGCGTCACCGCTGGCGAATACGCCACCGTGGCCGGCAGCTGGAAGGTCGGGGACAAGATCGTCGTCACCATCCCGCTGCAGCTGCGCACCGAGTCGACTGATGACCGCAAGGACATCCAGACGCTGTTCTACGGTCCCACGGTGCTCAACGCGCTCAACCCATCCACCAAGTTCATCCAACGCGGCTTCTACGAGCGCAACGGCTTGGATGGCACCATCAAACTGGGCGTACAGAAGAAGGAAGGCACGAAGAACTACTTCATCATTGACGGCGACGAGTTCGAGCCCGCCTACAACGGCGACAACACCCCGTACCACATGTACTTCCAGCGCAAGGACGAGTATGTGGGCTTCGCAGGCAAGCTCACCGATGTGCTGAACCCGAAGCGCCCGGCTGCACAGGACCGTAGCGAGAGCACGCTGATGGATGACATCTGGGCGGGCGCGCCGTTCAAGGACCGTGCCGCCTTCATCAAGAAGGTGCAGGAGGTCACGAAGACCTATCAAGACGAGGGGCTGCTTTCCAGTCGTGATCGTCAGGTGGTTCTGCTTGCCTCCGCTCGCGCCAAGATGAGCTGACGTTTTCCTGCGACCAAACCGTCTCCCGTAGTGCACGACACGGCGGGAGATGAGTGATACAAACCATAACGCCTAACAGAAAGAATATTATGACCATCGAAAGCACTACTTCGGCCGTGAAGGGCGGTGTGGCGAAACGATTCGCCGCACTGTTCGTAGCTGCGGCCACGCTGCTGGCTGGCGGTGTCTTCTCCGTATCGGCCGCGCCGAGTGCACTGGCGGACGACGCTGAAACGAATGTTGCGCTCAATGCAGAAAAAGGCAACGACAATGCACCAGACGTTCAGGTCAGCTATGTCACTGGCTGGAACAGCACTGCTGCCATCAATGACGATAGCTTGGACGGCAACGCCAGCTATGGCGGTTGGGGCACTTGGGGCAACACCAGTGCCAGCGAAACTGCCACTTACACATGGAATCGCGCCGTGACCACGTCCAAGTCTGTGGGCTACTACTGGACGAACGTCAAGACCGGTGATGGTGGCGTGCCGCTGCCCAAGGATGTCTCGATTGAGTATCTCAATGCTGATTCCGGCCAGTACGAGACCGTGCCGAACCTGAAGGTGGACAAGACATTCCCCGCCGACGACGAGCTCGACGCCACCAACCCGGTGTATGGTCCGTATACCTACACCTTCGACCAGGTCACCACCAAGTCCATGAAGCTTGTGGTGAACAAGAAGGCCAATGACAACAAGGGTATTACCGTCACTGAGTGGCAGGTGTTTGGTACCAGCGCTGCACTACCAGTGGATCCGGGCGACCCAGGTGCTTTCTTAGACGTGCAGCAAGTTGCCGTGCGCACCACGCCGGGCGTGGACCCGACCTCGAAGTTGCCTGCAGAAGTGTGGGCGACACCTCAAGATGGTCCCAGCATTAAGGTTCCAGTGACTTGGGAAACCGTTCCGGCCGACGCTTATGCTACAGCTGGTACTACCGCCGAAGTCAAGGGCACTACTGCTGCCGGTACCTATGACAACATCAAAGTTGCGGCCGGTCAGGCGACGGCCACTATTGGTGTCTACGACCAGCTCAACACCGAGGTGACCGACGCGGAGTACGTCTCCACCATCACCGCTCCCGGTGTCAAGCCGGTATTGCAGGATACCGTGGCGCTGACCTACGCTGACGGCTCGGTCGAGTCGGGTCACAAAGTGACTTGGGACAGTATCCCGGCCGCCGAGTATGCTGAAGCCGAACAGGTCGGCTTCGTGGAAGGCTCTATCGAGGGTGTCGGCAATATCAAGGCGGAAGGCACGTTCTTCGTCGTCGCGCCTTCCGACCCGAAAGCCCAGCCGATTGTTGCTATCGATTTCGACTCCGCGGCCCCCGGCTCCGGCTGGTACACCACTGCCCCGAAGTTCACCATCACCGCGCAGCGCGGCGTCTCCACCGTGCCGATAAAGACGATCGAGTACAAGATCGGCAAGGGCGAGTGGACCAGTGGCAAGGGCCCGATCAGCGTGACCGCGCAGGGTTCCGTGACCATTTCCGCCCGTGCCACCGATGAAAACGACAACAGCCGCGAGGTCTCCCAGACCATCAAGGTCGACACCAACGTGCCGGTGGTCACCGCTAAGCAGGAGAGCAAGAACGGCAACGATGTGGTCGTCTCTCTCACCGCTGATGACGGTGCCGCAGGCTCCGGCGTGACCCGTGTGCTGTACTCCACCGGCCCGTCCAGCAACCCGAAGTCCAACGAGAACACGATGTGGGGCACCTACACCGACGAGGACAAGGTGAAGGTGCAGCTCTCCGCTGACCACGACACTTACGTGCACTTCTATGCGCAGGATGCCGCCGGAAATGAGTCCGACTACGCCAACATCAATCTCGGCAAGGGCGAAGCCGTGACCCCGACCCCGACTCCGTCTGTGGATTCCGTTGCCGTCTCCGGTGATGGTGTCAAGGATGGCAAGCTGGCGCTGGTCGCTGGTGATACTGCCCAGTTGTCGGCCGAGGTGAAGGTGACCGGTGATGCGGCCAAGACCGTGGCCTGGAAGTCCTCCGACGCGAAGGTCGCTACTGTGGACAAGGATGGCAAGGTGACCGCCGTTGCCGAAGGTACGGCGACCATCACCGCCACCTCCACGGTTGACGAGAACAAGTCCGCGTCCGTCGAAGTCACGGTAACTAAGCCCGAGGCTCCGGTTCCGCCTGCCACCGATGAGGAGCGCAAGCCTCTTGCCGACAAGATCGCCGCTGTTGAGAGTGAGAAGCTCAACCAGAACGACTACACGGCTGATTCGTGGAAGGCATATGCGGATGCACTTGCTGCCGCAAAGCAGGTAGTCAAGGATCCGGCCGCAACCGCACCGCAGGTGACCGCTGCGCTCAACAAACTCACTGCCGCACACGATGGTCTCGCCAAGAAGGATAGCGGCGAAAAGCCTGAACCGCAGAAGCCCGGTCAGCAGAAGCCTGGGCAAAACCAGAAGCCTGACCAGCAGCAGAAGAACGCTACTACCACTGCCCCCACGGGTAGTGCGGTGGCTGCCGTTGCTGCGGCCGTAGTTGTGCTCGGCGCGGCTGGCGCCGGTCTGGTTATCTGGCGCAAGCGCCGTGCCTGACGTGAGGCTATTGCCCCTAGGCTAATAACAACCCAATAATTGAATACAGGTCTTATACCTGAAGTTGATCTGCGTCGCACTGGCTTGAACCCGAATCGATGTTCGGGCTAAGCCTGTGCGGCGCATTTCGTTGCGGCTGTGTTGCTCATAATCCGGTATCGGAGTTATTCATTAGGTCGGTTTGACGTTTATTAGGTCGGTCCTTGGTCGGAGCGGCCCTTGAAACCCCGCCGTTCCAAGGGATGGCTTCAGCACCCTCCGACCTAATGAACGAAGAAATGACCTAATGAATGCAATCGAGGTCGTAAAGAGCCGTTGGAGGTGACATCTTCAGTGTCATCAAGGCCCGAATTCAATTTGTAAGTGCAACGCTCGTCTTTGGGTGGCTTGTCTTCGAGAGTACCTTGCCGAGCTCTCGATACCAAACCTCGTTGGGCGTTTCCCAGTCCAGGACCTTCATGGGGGTGTCGTTGATCTCGTCCACGATGGCCTGCAGGTCCTCGTCCGTCAGGCCGTCGAAACTGGTTTTCTTGGGCAGGTAGCGGCGGATGCGTCCGTTGCGGTTCTCGTTCGTGCCGCGCTGGTATGAGGAGTAGGGGTCCGCATGGTAGGTGAGCATGCCGAGGGCCTCGTCCACGAGCAGGTGGCAGGAGGACTCCGTGCCGTTGTCCCAGGTGCGGTCGATGCGCGCGGGCGCGGGGATGTCCTTGTAGATGTCGTATTCGGCGCGCGCCGTGGCCGGCGCGCTCTTGTCGGGGATGAGGCGGGCGAACAGGCGGCGGCTCTTGCGTTCGACCTGCGTGTCGATGCACCGTTTCGAGGGGGCCGTGCCGATGACGGTGTCGGACTCGAAATGGCCGAACTCATGCCGCGAGTCGACACGTTTGGGCCGCTGGGCGATGGGCACGCGCATCGGGATGCGCGGCCCCTTCGACCTCCTGCCCTTGGCGCGCGTGCGGCGCCGCTTGCCTCTGGGCAGGTACTGCCTGAGATCCAGGATCCTCTGCGGCTTGGCGTAGATCCACTGGTAGAGGCACTCGTGGCTGACCCTCATGCGCGGGTCGTCGGGGAACTCGACCGCGAGCCGTCCCTCGATGCGTTCGGGCGTCCATCCCTTGCGCAGCGCGGTCATGACCCATGCGAGCAGCGGGTCGTACGCCATGCGCCTGGGCTTGCGCGGTTCACGCGCGCGTTGTTCGGCCTTGCGCTGCGCGGTCATCGCCGAATAGAACGGACGGCACGTCCACGGCCCCGTCTTCAAGCGTTTCGGCCGGTACGGCCGGTACGAGTCGTTCTCATTGGACGCGAACCACAATCCGCGTTTCAGCTCGCGGCTGACCGTGGCCTTGTCGCGGCCGATCCTCAGGGCTATCTGGCGCACGCCGAGCCCGTCCCTGTTGCGCAATTCGTCGATCCGGATCCGTTCCTCTGCCGACAGGTGGGAATAAGCTTTCATATCGAGCGCAGCACTTTCTCTTCGGTTGTGGACTTGAACACTTCCAACCATAGAGCGGGTGTTGCGCTTCTATTTAGAACTCAGGAGGGATTCGCCGGTTGTGCAGTATTGTTATTGTTCTGCGGCGGCTCTTTACCGTCGGCCTTCCAGCCAATCGAGGGCGGAAGTGACGCGGATTCCTTGTGAGACGTAACTTTGCTCAACCCGACTGGTTACGTACTGTTGCTCACACGGTATGCCGAGAACATTGCCAATTAAAGTAAGGTGCCGGGCGAACCGGTCATGGTAGGTTTGCCCGGATTTGATTTCGATCATCAGGCGATGATTCGGATCGGTGAAATCCAACAAATCCACCTCGACCTTGCTGGCATCGCGGTAGAAGAATAATTGTGGCTCCTGATTGGCGTTCAAATGCTGTTTCATGGTTTCCGCAATGATGAGGTTTTCAAATATATCGCCGAACTTGGGGTGCGCAACCAGTGCTTCGACCGTCCGAATGCCCAAGAGATGGCACAGCAAGCCAGTGTCATAAAAATAGAGTTTCGGCGTTTTGACCACCTGTTTGCGTGCGTTCGTGTAGAACGGCATGAGATGGAATGCGATGTAACTTGATTCCAGAATCGACATCCATGCCTTTACGGTTCGCGGACTTACACCAAGTTCATTGGCGATGTTGGTGTAGTTTATGAGTGCTCCGGAACTGAGTGCGCAAAGAGTCAAGAATCGGCGGAAGTCAGCCAAATTGCGTACATCAAGATATTCGGAAACATCACGTTCGATATAAGTGTCGATGTAGTTCGAGAAGAACAGATTGAGCGGCATTCTCGTGTCGTAAATGCGTGGATAACCGCCTTGCAGCATAAACGTATCCGGAGTAAGGGCCTGATTCGCCTTGCATGCTTCTTGGAATGAGAACGGCAATAACTTGACCAATAGGGAAACCCATAATCTGACATTAGCAGTGCTCGTAGGTTTCCCAAACGCACAAACTATGGCCTAATACACAGAATTCCCACCACTCTCCCTCTGTCGCAACGGAAGGCTTTGCGTTAGGCTAGAGCGCGTGACTGAATCCGTGAATACTGAACTCCGCATTGCTGTAATCGGCGCTGGCCCGGCCGGCGTCTACTCATCCGATATCTTCCTGCGCCAGCTCAAGAAGCTGGGCGAAGAACTTGGCCTCGGCACCGAAGCGCGCATCGACCTGTTCGAGAAGCTGCCGGTGCCGTTCGGCCTGGTGCGTTACGGTGTGGCCCCGGACCACCCGTCCATCAAGTTCATCGCCTCCGCGCTTGAGAAGACGCTTGACAACCCGAACATCCACCTCTACTGCGACGTGGAATTCGGCAAGGACGTGACTCTTGACGACCTGTTGGCCCGTTACGACGCCGTGCTGTTCGCCACCGGCGCGGTCAAGGACAAGCCGCTGAACCTGCCCGGTGCCGACCTTGAAGGCGTGTACGGCGCCGCCAAGTTCGTCGAATGGTATGACGGCTACCCCACCGGTGCCCGCGAATGGCCGCTTACGGCCGAGAACGTCGCCGTGATCGGCGGCGGCAACGTGGCCATGGACGTGGCCCGCGAACTCATGCGCAACGCCGACGACCTCAAGGCCAAGACCGACATTCCGGACAACGTGTACGAGGGCATCGGCCAGAACAAGGCCAAGGTGCTCCACCTGTTCATCCGCCGTGGCGTGGCCCAGGCCAAGTTCAGCGTGCAGGAACTGCGCGAGATGGAGAAGCTGCCCGGCGTGCAGCTCATCATCAACGAGGACGACTTCGATCTGGACGACGAGACCATCGAGGTGGCCGGCAAGGACAAGCTCACCCGCCAGATGGTCGAGGAGCTGTTCGCCGTCCGCGAGATGGCCGAAGACATGGAAGATGACGGCGACGTCGACTTCGAAGGCAACCCGGCCGACCGCAAGTACTACGTGCACTTCAACTCCGCCCCCACCGAGATCCTCGGCGAGGACGGCAAGGTCAAGGCCATCCGCGTGGAGCGCACCGAAACCGGTGCCGACGGCAAGATGCACCGCACCGGCGAGTTCACCGACTACCCGGTCGAGGCCGTCTACCACGCCATCGGCTACAAGCCCGCCGAAGCTCCCGGTATCACCTACGACGAGCACGGCGCCCACCTGGCCAACGCCAACGGCGACGGCCGCATCACCACCGAGGCCGACGGCGGCAAAGTGCGCGACCGCCTGTACGCCACCGGTTGGGCCAAGCGCGGCCCGGTGGGCCTGATCGGCTCCACCAAGTCCGATGCGCTCGCCATCGTGACCAACATGCTCGAGGATCTGGCCAAGGCCGCTGAAGGTGGCCGTGTGGCAGCCGACCGCGACCCCGAATCCATCGACCGACTGCTGGCCGAGCGCGGCATTCGCCCGATCGACTTCGCCGGCTGGAAGAAGGTCGACGCTTTCGAGCGCGCCGAGGGTGCCAAGGAAGGCCGCGAGCACAAGAAGGTCATCGAGCCCGACCAGATGCGCGAGCTCGCCCACGCCTGACGGCCCGCCCACGCCCGTCCGGCATTCGTCCGGCATTCGTCCGGCATTCGTCCACCCGGCCGCGCCCCGTGCGGACGCGGCCGGGCTCGGGGCCGGACGGGCCGGGCGAATATGGGACATTTCTCGCGGCGCATATCCAGCAATCATTCAGCCTGCGATTTTAGTGTGTGCATTATGGATGCCAAAGTACGGGTGCACGGCCATTTCAACGGCCTGAAAACAACGCTGCTGTTTGCCCTGATGTGGGCCATCATCATGCTGATTTGGTGGGCCACGGGCGGCAGTCGGCAAACCCTGAGCATCTATATCGTCATCGGCCTGATTACCACGTTCGGCACCTACTGGTTCTCCGACAAACTCGCCATCGCCTCCATGGGCGCGCGGGAAGTCAGCGAGCAGGAAGCCCCGGAGATCTACCAGATTGTGCGTGAACTGAGCGCCAAGGCCGGCAAGCCGATGCCTCGCATCTACATCGCCCCCACCATGAGCCCGAACGCCTTCGCCACCGGGCGCAACGAACGGCACGCGGCCGTCTGCTGTACCCAAGGCATCCTGCAGATTCTCAACGCCCGTGAACTGCGTGGTGTGCTGGGCCACGAACTTATGCACGTGTACAACCACGACATCCTGACTTCCGCCATCGCCTCTGCCATGGCCACCGTCATCTCCTACCTAGGCTATTCGCTGATGTATTTCGGCGGCGGTTCGCGAGACGACCGCGACAGTTCCGGTGGCCTCGGCCTGATCGGCGCATTGCTGAGCGTGATTCTCGCGCCGATCGCCGCGTCTTTGATCCAGATGGCCATCTCCCGCACCCGCGAGTACGACGCCGATGAAGACGGCAGCCTGCTTACCGGCGATCCCGAGGCCCTGGCTTCCGCACTGAACAAGATTTCCTACGGCGCGCAGACCACGCCGATGCGCAAAACCGCCGGCACCCAGTCCGTCTCCGCAATGATGATCGCCAACCCGTTCTCCGCGGTCGGCTTCTCGCGCTTGTTCTCCACACATCCGCCGACCGATGAGCGCATCGCGCGCCTCATGCAGATGGCCAACGAAATGAACGGCACGCCGATCGCTCCGCCCACCTACTCCACGCGCGTCGGCAGGTGACGTGCTAGGATAACTACTCGTACCTCGTTTGGCTGAGCATGCTCGTCACGTGAGGTGCAGCAGCCGTAAGGCATGCGGACATAGTTCATCGGTAGAATGAAAGCTTCCCAAGCTTTAGAGGCGGGTTCGACTCCCGTTGTCCGCTCCATTGATTTTCAATGATTTTCATTATTTCCGGGAAAGTGTCGCGCATGATCGCAAAACTACGCGCTATTTGAGCGCTTTGCCCGCGGAACCCAGCTGCCGGCAAGCCTCGACCACGCGGGCGGACATGGAATCCTCGGCCTTACGGCCCCAAGAACGCGGATCGTAGAACTTCTTCTCGCCCACTTCGCCGTCGATTTTCAGCACCTTGTCGTAGTTCTCGAACACGTGGTCGGCGATTGGACGGGTGAAGGCGTACTGGGTATCGGTGTCGATGTTCATCTTGATCACGCCGTAGCTTACAGCTTCGGCGATTTCTTCCGGGCGTGAACCGGAGCCGCCGTGGAACACCAGCTCAAACGGCTTGCCGTTGGGGAAATCGACTATGCCGGCCGCGCTAGGCAACTCGCCTTCGGCCACCGCGCGCGCCACACGCGCCTGAATGTCGCCGAGTAGCGACGGACGCAGCTTGACCACGCCGGGCTTGTAGGCACCATGTACATTGCCGAATGTGAAAGCGGCCATGTACCGGCCACGTTCGCCCAAACCCAGTCGGCGGGCGACTTCGAGGCCATCTTCCGGAGTGGAATACAGCTTTTCATTGATTTCGGCGGAGTGACCGTCTTCCTCACCGCCGACCGCGCCGATTTCGATTTCGAGCACGGTGTGCGCCTTCTGCGACTTGTCGAGCAGTTCCTCGGCGATGTCCAGATTTTCCTTGAGCGGCACGGTGGAGCCATCCCACATATGCGACTGGAATGTAGGCTCCTGGCCTCGTGCCACCTGATCGGCCTCATGCGCGAGCAGAGGACGCGCCCACTCATCCAGATACTGCTTGGCGCAGTGGTCGGTGTGCAGGGCGATGGTGATGTTCGGGTATTTCGCAGCCACTTCATGTGCGAAAGCCGCCAGTGCCAGCGAGCCGGTAACGCGATCATTGACCCCTATGCCGGAGACGTAAGCCGCGCCTCCCACGGAAATCTGGATGATGCCGTCGGACTCGGCGTCTGCGAAGCCCTTCAATGCGGCATTCAGCGTCTGTGAGCTGGTTACGTTGATGGCTGGATAGGCGTAACCGCCTCGGCGGGCGGCATCGAGCATTTCGGCATAGCGTTCCGGTGTTGCGATCGTCATGGCTTCATTATCGCGCGAGGCATGCCCTCTAGGCCCCGTTCTTCAACCTGTGCGCTGTGCGATTGGTCACAGCATCGCCTCGTACGAGTAGAAATTCGTCACCCATTCCGGGTTGTCGCACCTCCAGCCTCGCCCTGCGTGAGACGAAACTTCGCAGGGTAGAGGGTGTACGGTAGTCTGTTTCCGGCGGAATCGTGCGAATGCGGAGGTGCATCATGCCTGGAATTGTTCTTATTGGTGCTCAGTGGGGCGACGAGGGTAAAGGCAAGGCTACCGATTTGATCGGCACCAAGGTCGATTACGTCGCGCGCTTCAACGGCGGCAACAACGCGGGCCATAGCGTGGTGGTCGGCGATGAGTCGTACGCCCTGCACCTGCTGCCTTCCGGTATTATCAACCCGAACCTGACCCCGGTGATCGGCAACGGCGTGGTCGTGGACCCGGAAGTGCTCTTCGAGGAGATTGACGGCCTGGAATCCCGCGGCATCGATTGCTCCCACCTCAAGGTGAGCGAGGCCGCACACATCATCGCGCCCTACCACCGCACACTCGACAAGGTGACCGAACGCTTCCTTGGCAAGCACAAGATCGGCACCACCGGCCGTGGCATCGGCCCGGCCTACGCGGACAAGATCAACCGTGTCGGCATCCGCGTGCATGACCTGTTCAACGCCGACCATCTGCACGACAAGGTGGAGGCCAGCCTACACCAGAAGAACCAGATGCTGGTCAAGCTCTACAACCGTCGTCCGATTGACGTGGACCAGACCACCGAGGAGCTGCTGAAGCTCGGCGAACGCCTCAAGCCGTACGTGGCCAACACCGGCCTGATTCTCAACAAGGCGCTTGACGAAGGCAAGACCGTACTGTTCGAAGGCGCTCAGGCCACCATGCTTGACGTGGACCACGGCACCTACCCGTTCGTCACCTCTTCCAACCCGACCGCCGGCGGCGCCTGCACCGGCACCGGCGTGGGCCCCACCAGGATCACCCGCGTAGTCGGCGTCTCCAAGGCCTACGTCACTCGCGTGGGCGAAGGCCCATTCCCCACCGAACTGCTGGACGAGTCCGGCGAATGGCTGCGTCAGCAGGGCCACGAATTCGGCGTGACCACCGGCCGCCCGCGTCGCTGTGGCTGGTTCGATGCAGTCGTCAACCGGTACGCCTCCCAGGTCAACGGCCTGACCGACATCGTGCTCACCAAGCTCGACGTGCTCGCCGGCCTGAAGGAGATTCCGATCTGCGTGGCTTACGACGTGGACGGCGAACGTCACGACGATATGCCGACTGATCAGGCCGCTTTCGCCGCAGCCAAGCCGATTTACGAGACCATGCCCGGCTGGGATGAAGACATCTCCAACTGCCACTCCTTCGACGAGCTGCCTGCCACCTGCCAGGCCTACGTCAAGCGTTTGGAAGAGCTGAGCGGCTGCCGTATCTCCGCGATCGGCACCGGTCCGCAGCGCGATCATGTCATCCAGATCAATTCGCTGGTCGACTGACCGTCTGCAACGAATTTCCCGGCTTGACTGGTAACGACGCGGCACATGATATCCGCCGGCTGATTCCGCGATTCGACCACTTGAAGTGGAAGATGGCGGCGGCCGGCATAGTCATTGGTCTGGTTTCAGGATTGCTGGTTGTCGTATACCGTCTCGGCATCGAATACGGCACGGATGCGTCCCGTTGGATATATGCGCGGATTCGCGAGACCCCGTGGCTGATTGCGCCGTGGGCGGTTGCCGCGGTGGCGGCCGCGCTGGCGATCGCGTGGATGGTCGGCAAGGAGCCGATGGCTGGTGGCAGCGGCATCCCGCAGACCAACGGCGTGGTGATATGCGGCTTGAAGATGCGTTGGCAGACGATTCTGCCAGTCCGTTTCGTCGGTGGACTGTTGGGCGCGTTGTTTGGTCTGTCGCTCGGCCGTGAGGGGCCGTCCATTCAGATTGGTGCGTCGGGCGCGCAGTGTGTGTCCCACCGTTTGCGCGGCCGCCGCCGTGAGGACATGCAGGAGCATTATCTGGTCACCGCCGGTGCCGCGGCCGGCTTGTCCGCCGCGTTCAGCGCGCCGCTGTCCGGCATGATGTTCGCTTTGGAAGGGGTGCATCGGAGTTTTTCCCCTGCGATTCTGATGGGCGCCACCGCCGCATCGCTGACCGCCGATTTCGTCTCAAAATACTGTTTCGGTCTGCGTCCGGTTTTGGATTTCGGTGATATCGGTCAGCTGTCGTTGGAAGAGTATGTGTGGCTGATTCCGTTGGGATTGGTGGCCGGTTTGGTTGGTTCGCTGATGAACCGCTCGTTGCTTGGCTTCCAGACGCTGTACGGCAAACTGCCGGCATGGAGCCGCCCGATGATTGCGATTGCGATCGCGTTGCCTGTCGGCATCTGGTTGCCCGATGTGCTCGGCGGCGGCTCGAATCTGATTGATACCGCCGAACATGCGCGCGTCGGCTTGGGAATGCTGTGTCTGCTGTTCGTGGCGAAGATGCTGTTCACATCCACGAGTTTCGGCTCAGGCGCGCCTGGCGGTATTTTCATGCCGATTCTTGCGGTCGGTTCGTTGGCCGGCGGCATCTGCGGTGAAGTGTTGCATCGATTCGGTGATCTGCCATCCGACGCAGTGGCGGTGTTTGCGGTGTGCGTGATGACGGGCACGCTCGCCGCGTCCGTGAAAACGCCGATCACGTCGATTCTGTTGGCTGTGGAGATGTCTGGAACGTTGACGCACATGCTGCCGGTCGCGGCCGTCGCTTTCGTCGCGCTGTTGGTGTCCGATTTGCTGCGCACCAAACCGATTTATGGGGAGTTGCTGGAGCGGTACGTGCGCGCGCAAGGCATGCAGATGGCGATCGCAAGCCATGTGGGCAGCGGCATTATGGAACTGCCATTGGAAATGGGAGCGATTGCGGACGGCAAGCGGGTGCGTGACGTGCGTTGGCCGTCTGGGTGCCTGATCATCGGCCTGCGTCGCGGCGAAAGCGAGATCGTGCCGCGCGGCGATACACGGCTGCGTGCCGGCGACTATCTGGTGGTGCTGTTCAGTGGCGAGGAGGAGCGCGAGGTGCGACCTGCGATGCGGCGGCTGTGTGATGCCCGGCTTGACTGAGCCTGGCTGAATTCGGCTGGACTCTGGATGTACGAATCTGCGGAATCGGACATCCAGGGTGCATACGTTGGCGCTCCGTGTAAACTCATATGCGTTAGGAAGGCGGCAACCGCGGCCCAGCTCGTTGTTGCACGGCCTATGGGCGGAACAACGCTGTCCGCGGAAGGCCAGTACAGGGGGAGCGCAATGGAATCGCAAGAACAATCGCCGGGAGACGTGGTGACTGCGGGTGAGGACTCACATCCCATCACGCAGGCAATCGACACTGTTGAGGTGATGCATGCTGGTGCAACCGCGCCCGCCGCTAACACCATGGATCCGCCTACGATTCCCCTGGCGCCGATGAAACGTATGCAGGCGCGGTTCAATCCGCTCGCCGACGGACTGATGTATGTTGTGGTGTTCGTCGGTGGATTTGTTGGAGTCGGCTGTCGGCATGCGTTGGATATGCTCCTGCCGTCGGTCAGCGGGACGCCATTCGTTGTGGGCACGTTTGTGTCGAATATGGTCGCCTGCTTCCTGTTCGCGATGCTGACCGAATTCATGGCGACCGCTTCGTGGCTGCGTCGCCGGGTGCGGCAGGTTGTCAGCCGTGGCGTTGGGCTCGGCTTGCTCGGCGGGCTTTCGACGATGTCCGGCGTGATGCTGGAAACGATGGAAGGTCTGCACGAGCGGCATATCGCCAGTGCGCTTGGCTATCTTGCGGGAAATTTTGCAGGCGGTTTGCTCACTGCCGCCGCCGGCGTGGTTCTGATGCAGGCACTGCTGTCACGGAGTACTCGAAAGCGGGTTCGGGGTGCGTTTTCAGCTGTTTCCGTGTCCGATTCTGCCGAATCGGACACGCAGGGCGTACGCCATGTGAAAGTGGCCGACGTGGCGCGTTCTGCCGCGCAGGCCGCAATGGAAGCCGCGCAGACGGCCCAGCAGATTGCACAGACGGGACAGGTTCCGCGAGTCGAAACACCAACCGTGCCGCCGACCGCCAGCCAGCCTATGCAGACAGGCCGCGTTCCGCAGATTCCTCCGCTGGTCGTTCCTCAGCTGACACAGTCATCGCAGCCGTTGTTGCGCGAGCCGGATACTTCAGACTTGGGGCAGCTGCCCGAGCCGATTCAGCAGTCGCAACCAATCCAGCAGCCCCAGCAGCAGTCGCAGCCAATCCAGCAGCCGGCCAACCCGCTTCCACCCAGCTTCGAGCCCAAACCGATCACTGCGGAGATTTCGCTTGTCGCCGACCCGACTACCGGGGAGGTGCGCTGATGATGTGGATGATCTGTCTGTTCGGCGGTCTGGGAGCCATGGCCCGTTACGTGCTCGACGTGTCAATTCAACGAGGCTGGAACCGCGAGAATCGAAGAACGAACCGCAACTTCCCGCTATCCACGCTCGTCATCAACGGCGTCGCCTCGCTATGCGCGGGCATCGCCATGATGTCCTACTATTCGCAATCGGTGGATATGGACACGGTCATGATGTTCGTTGTCGGATTTCTCGGTGGTTTCTCAACATTCTCCACGGCGCTCAACGAAGTGGTTTCATTGATTCGCCAGCGTCGTTTTACGCTGGCTCTGGGCTATGGAATAGCAACCGTCGCGGTGCCTCTCATTTGCGTGGCCGCCGGTTTCGGCATTGCGCTGCTTGCCAATCCGGCGTAATTTTCACGTTACACGGACGGTCGCTGAGTAACGTGAAAGAAATCTGAGCGCCACCGCCATCAAGGCCGCCAGTCCGGATGCAACGCTGGTGATTGCATTCGACCAGACCAAGCCGCTGCTGAAGGCCTTCGCCTCCGCAGGAGTCGACACTAAGAAGCTGTATTTCGTTGCCGGACTGTCGAACAGGTTCGAGAGAATGTAAATGAATGTAATATTTCGTGGTAAGCACGTGAGCATACAACGATAGAACAGTGATAACGGGGAAGGTGCGATCATGGTCGGCATGCGCGATGTGGCGAAGAAGGCCGGGGTGTCTCTGAGCACCGTCTCGCTGGTGGTGAACGGCAACGGGTACGTGTCTGATGACATGCGCGAACGTGTGCGCAAAGCCATGCAAGCCCTCAATTATGTGCCGAACGAGCTTGCCCGCAATCTGTATCATGATTGCACGAATCTGGTCGGCGTCATCGTGCCTACCATCCGCCACCCGTTCTTTGCGACGTTTACCGCACATCTGCAGCATGCACTCGCCGCGCAAGGATTACGCACTATGCTGTGCTCTACCGCAGATGAGGCGGATGGCGAAATCCAGTATGTCGACATGTTGCGTCGGCACATGATGGACGGCATCGTCATGTGTGCGCACACTTCGCATCCCGGCGATTATTGGACGTCGATTCATCGCCCGATCGTCGCGTTCGACCGTGTGCTTGGAGACGGTATTTCGTCAATCGGATCCGACCACGAGCAGGGTGGGCGATTGATTGCGCAGATGCTGATCCGCAATGGTGCCAAACATGTGGTGATGATTGGCGGTCCGCGAGATCAATTCTTCGATTTGGCTGCGCGCGGAGAAGTCGAGGAAGGACCGTTCGATTTGGGAAAGACCACGTTCCCGACGGTGCGCTACTACCTCACGTTGGAACAGGAATTGACCTCCGCAGGCGTGAAATACGAGTATGTTGAAGCTGGCGAAGTGATGGATTTTGCCGGCTATCATCGTGCGGTCAGCAATGCGCTCGACAAGGTGACGACCGACGGCGTCGATGCCGTGGTCAGTTCCGATATTGGTGCATCGTTCTGCGTGCGCGAAGCGTTGGGCCGTGGAATTTCCATTCCTGACGAGCTGCAGATCGTTGCCTACGATGGTACGTATTTGACTGATTTGGCCGGCATGAAGCTGACCGCGGTCGCGCAGGATTTCTCGGCGATCGCACAGTCGGCGGCCGACCATATCGTGCAGGCGATTGCCAATGAGGAAGTGGCCGCGGCTAACGCTTCACGCAAGAACATCCCCAAGCCGTTCGAGCCGAACGTGCTTATTCCCATGACACTGGTGCCAGGCGATACCACGCGTTGATACTGTGCGTCTTCATGCGTGTGCCCGGTGTGGATCGCATCGATTTCAGCGGCGTCCACAACCGGCGAACGCCCGTCGATAGTCGTGCTCATCATTCGACTTGTGCACATGTGTCCGATTCTGCCGAATCGGACGTCTGAGTTCCGAAAAATGTGTTCTGTGTGTCCGATTCTGGAGAATCGGTCATGTGTGATGTGAATTGGGATGTTTGGATGTCCGTTTCTGCAGAATCATCTTTGCTCTGTACTCGTTGATTCGCAAATACGGCGCATGGCTCGTCATACCGGCCATGCTCGGCGGCGCGGCCTTCCTGGCGGACTCGGTGCTGACGCCGGCCGTGTCGATCTCGTCCGCCGTCGAAGGCCTGAAGACGCTGCCGGCGTTGGAGCATCTGTTCACCGAGAACAAGGATCTGACGATGATGATCACCGCGGTGATCATCGTGATCCTGTTCGCCGTGCAGTCGCGCGGCACCGAATCGATCGGCAAGGTCTTCGGCTCGGTGGTGATGGTCTGGTTCGCGTTCCTGGCGATCGTCGGCGTGGTAGCCATCGGCAACGACTGGTCCGTGCTCGCCGCACTCAACCCGTACTACGGCATCAAGTTCCTGTTCAGTCCGAATAACGCCACCGGTCTGGCGCTGATGGGCACCGTGTTCCTTTCGACCACCGGCGCCGAGGCGCTGTACTCGGATATGGGCCACGTGGGCCGCGGCAACATCTACTTCACCTGGCCGTTCATCAAGGTGGCGCTGGTGCTCAACTACTTCGGCCAGGGCGCGTGGATGCTGCGCAACCAGAACAACCCCGAACTGGCCGACGCCGAGGGGATCAACCCGTTCTTCCAGATGATGGATCCGAACGTGCGCTATGTGGCCGTCGTGCTGTCGGTCACCGCCGGCATCATCGCCTCCCAGGCGCTGATTACGGGCGCGTTCACCATGGTCTCCGAGGCCACCGGCCTCAACTGGATGCCGCATCTGCAGGTCTGTTACCCTGCCCGTACCCGCGGCCAGCTGTACATTCCGGTCATCAACGTGGTGCTGTGCGTGGCCACGCTGGCCGTGCTGCTGCTGTTCCGCGATTCGGAACATATCTCGGCGGCCTACGGCTTGGCACTGACCATCACGATGATCACCACCACGATCCTGCTGGGCATCTACCTGTGGCACCGCAGCAACAAGTTCGGCGCCGTTGTGTTCACCATCGTGTTCCTGGCGATCCAGGTCCTGTTCTTCGCCGCCTCGATGGCCAAGTTCCTGCACGGCGGCTGGTTCACGCTGCTGCTCACGCTGGCGATCCTCATGATCATGTACACGTGGAACGAGGGCACCAAGCTGGAGCGCTCGCAGCGTCGGCACATGATGCCGAAGGACTTCCTCCCCGCGCTGGACAAGCTGCACGGCGATAGCCGCATCCACCGGTTCGCGGACAACATCGTCTACCTGACCAGCGATCCGGACCTGAAGCGTCTCGATACGGACATCTTCTTCTCGATCTTCGCCGACCACCCCAAGCGCGCCCGCGCATGGTGGGCGGTGGCCGTCGAGACCACCGACGAGCCGTTCACCCGTGAGTATTCGGTCGAGAGCTTCGGTACCGACTACCTGTTCCGTGTGCGCATCCGCCTCGGCTTCAAGGTCTCGCAGTCCATCCCGGCCTACCTGCATCAGATCATGCACGATCTGGAGAAGACCGGCGAGCTGCCGAACCAGCAGTCGATCTACCCGAAGCTTGACGCCGATCCCGGCATCGGCACCATCCGCTACGTGGTGATCCACAAGGCGCTGATGCCCGAGTCGAAGGTCTCCGGCCGTGGCGCCCTCTCGCTGCAGATCAAGTACGCGATCCGCCGCGTGGCCGGTTCCCCGGTCAAGTGGTTCGGCCTGGCGCCGTACAACCCGCTGGTCGAGGTGCAGCCGCTGTTCGTGTCCACGCGCCGCCCGCCGCGCCTGACCCGCGTGGCCAGCCAGGCGCCCAAGCGCGAGGGCTGAGCCGGCAGGCCGAACAGCCGGTGCGAGCCGGGTGGCCTAATGGCATGTCAGGGGGCCGCGAACCGTCATCGTACGGTTCGCGGCCTTTGCATATGCGAATGATGCAGAGTGGGCGGTACTGCTTGTGAATGTAGCGGGTGGACGGGTGACGTGGTTGATGCCTTTTGCCGTATGTTCACGGTGGCTATGCGTCGGATGGGACTGTAATTCGACTTCTTGGGATCTTTTTTGCTGCAGTGGTGCGCCAAAAGGTCTCAGCCGTCTCTGCGCCACGCCTTCCGGCAGTCAGTACAAGGTTGTACTACACTGGTGGCTGTCACACGGATGTCCCCGGTCGCCCGCGCCTCCGCGGTACATCGTTGTATGGATACGTGTCACGTATGCAGAGTGCATGCAGATATGTAGAAAGGAATCCCATGCCCCAGCAGGACCATCTGACCGCACGTCTCGTCGTCGATGACGATTTTGAGGTCGCTCCGGTCAACAATCGTCTGTTCGGTTCGTTCGTCGAGCACCTTGGCCGTTGCGTGTACACCGGCATCTACGAGCCCGACCACCCGACCGCCGACGAGCACGGCTTCCGCAAGGACGTCATCGACCTGGTCAAGGAACTCGGCGCCACCACCATCCGCTACCCGGGCGGCAACTTCGTGTCCGGCTACCGCTGGGAGGACGGCATCGGCCCCAAGCAGGAACGTCCCCGTCGACTCGATCTGGCCTGGCATTCCACCGAAACCAACGAATTCGGCCTGCACGAGATGGCCGAATGGCTTGAGGCCACCGGCGGCAACGAGCTGATGGAGGCCGTCAACCTGGGCACGCGCGGCCTGCAGGAGGCCCTGGACCTGCTGGAGTACGCGAACGTGCCCGGCGGCACCGAGCTGTCGGAACGTCGCCGCGCCAACGGCGCCGACAAGCCGTTCGATATCCGCATGTGGTGCCTGGGCAACGAGATGGACGGCCCGTGGCAGCTCGGCCACAAGTCCGCCGAGGACTACGGCATGCTCGCCGCCTCCGTGGCCGCCGGCATGCGCCAGATCGATCCGGACGTGGAACTGGTGGTGTGCGGCTCCTCCGCCCATGGCATGCCGACCTTCGGCAAGTGGGAGCAGACCGTTCTTGAGAAGACCTACGAGAACGTGAACTTCGTCTCCTGCCACGCCTACTACCAGCCGTTCTTCAAGGAGGACGGCACGCGCGACATGGCCAGCTTCCTGGCCTCCGGCGTGGATATGGACGGCTTCATCAAGGACGTGGCCGCCACCATCGACGCCACCAAGGCCCATCTGAAGAGCGCGCACGACGTGTACATCTCGTTCGATGAATGGAATGTCTGGTACCAGGGTGAGGAGCCGAGCAAGACCCCCGAGGGCATCGGCAACTGGCCGGTGGCCCCGCGTCTGCTGGAGGACATCTACACCGCCGCCGACGCCGTGGTGTTCGGCGATCTGATGATCACGCTGCTCAAGAACGCCGACCGCGTGCGCGCCGCCAGCCTGGCGCAGCTGGTCAATGTCATCGCCCCGATCATGACGGAGCCGGGCGGCCCGGCCTGGCGCCAGACCACGTTCCACCCGTTCTCCGTGACCGCGCGCCTGGCCAAGGGCGGCACCGTGCTGGAGCCGAAGCTGTCCGCCGGCACCGTGGATACGCCGCGCTATGGCGAGGTCGACGGCGTGAACGCCGTGGCCGTGCGCTGCGCCGACGGCTCGCTCGCCGTGTTTGCGGTGAACCGTTCGCTCGAGGCGACCGCCGAGTTCGAGATCAGGCTGCAGGACGGCGCGCAGCCGGCATCCGTCGAGGCGCAGACGCTGCACGACGACGATCTGTTCGCCGCGAATACGCTCTACGACCAGAACCGTGTGACCCCGCACGCCAACGGGTCGGCCATGTACGATGCCGAGTCCGGCGTGGTCCGCGTCTCCCTGCCGCCGGTGAGTTGGACCGCCCTGCACATCAAGTGACGCGATGGGCCGCGCGGTCCGTTCCGGAGAAGGACGGATCGCACGGCCCTTGCTTCCCGGGCCGGGCGGAAGGGACCGGACCGGCCGGGGAAAACGCGTTATGCTGGAATCAGACGGGCGTTCCGCCTGAACCGTGCGGAACATGCCCGATGGTGCGACGAGAGGGGTGCTGTGGCGAAACGGGTGACCATCACCGACGTGGCGCGCGAGACGGGCGTCTCCATCAAAACGGTGTCGAATGTGCTGAACAACACCGGCAGTATGCGCCCGGAGACGCGCCAGCGTGTCCAGGATGCCATCGAACGCCTCGGATACCGCGTTAACGTGTCCGCCCGCGCCATGAAAACCGGCGGCACGAAGCTCATCGGACTGGCCATCACCGATTTCTGCCAGCCGTTCATGCCCTATCTCGCCGACAGCATCGTGGCGGCGGCACGTTCCCGCGGGTACGCGGTGATCACCGATACCTACAACAGCGCCGGCGGCTTGGCGCAGGCGATCCCGGAGACGAAGAAGCTGGCCGCGGACGGCTGGATTTTCTTCATGGGCTCGCCGATCACGGATCGCACGATACTGCACCAGCCGTATCCGTTGGTGATTGTGGGCGATTACGATACGCAGGGACTGGCCGATTGGGTCACGATGCCGAACGTGGAGGCCGTACGCACCGCGGTGGGGGCGCTGCTGGATTCGGGATGCCGTAGGATCGCGTTGATCGGCGGCACCGCGGAGAACGCATGCCCGGATGCCGACCGCGAGTCGCGGCCCGAAACCACCAGCACGATGCGTACCCGCGGCTATGTGTTGGCCCATGAGGAGCGTGGCCTGCAGGTCGATTGGCGGCTGGTCCGTAACGCGGATTGGGTGCAGTCCGGCGGCCGCGATGCGGTGGCGGGGCTGTTGGACGATCCGGATGCGCCGCGTCCGGATGCGGTCATGTGCCTGAACGACGCGCTCGCCATCGGGGTGATTCATGAGCTGCAGCGGCGCGGCGTGCGCGTGCCGCAGGATATGCAGGTCATTGGGTTCGACAACGTGCCGGATGCCGAGTACTGCATGCCCGGATTGACGACGATCGACCCGCATGTGGATGATTACGCGCGACATGCCGTGGATATGCTGATCGCGCGCATCGAGGGGTCGGCGGATCCGTTCCGCACGTATGTGACCTCCTACGATCTGGTGCGTCGTGCCTCGACGTGTTGACGGCCCGGCGTTCGCCTGGACATGGGTCTGTGACGGGCTGCTGTCGCCTCTCCCGTGGCGTATTCCGGGAGAGGCGACATGCGGGCTAGGATCGGAGCAGCACCTCCGTCAGCGCTTGACGGACGGCGCTCGGCATATGCGAATCGGAGCAATCTTCCATGTCCGGCCCGCTGACGTGCTCGAGTGAATCCATCGTGGCCAATGCGTCGATGCCGTTCTCCGCTATGGCGGCATAAGCCTGTTCCTTGGTCAGATATCGCATTTCGGCATGCCGAAGGATGTCGAAGACGTCTTCCATGCGGGGATCGGGGGCCATCGTCGTGTCGCCGATGGTGACACGTATCTCGCTGCGGGTGGATACGTCGGCGACCGTTACCTGCAATGTGAGGGTTTCGGCATCATACCGGCGATCCGAATCGACGGATGCGCCGTCGGCCTGTACGGATATGTCGCTGTCGGTAATGCCTCGGAACAGGAAATCCCATGTTCTCCGGGCCGGCAGAGCGTGAACGTCTCCCTGGGCTGGCGATACCGTGAGTGCGGATGTGGCGCCGTCCTTGCGCCATCGATAGGTGATCGCGGTGGTCGCCGGGGTGATCTGCCGAGAGTAATGTCCCGAATCCTCCATCAGCGTGAAGTCGCCGTCCGCTCCGGGGAAGACGATGATCTCCAGATGCTGCGGGTTGTCGACGGAGTTGATGGAATCCCCCTCGGACAGGGGCTGCATCGGCACGATGCCGCCGGCCTTCGCGAACACGGGAATTCCGTCGAGCGGACGCCAGACGGTCATGCGCCGTCCGTTGGGCGAAGACGCGCTATACCGGCGCCCAGTGAAGAAGTCGAACCAGTCGCCCTGCGGCAGCCATACGTCGGCCTTGCCCCGTCGGGAGGATTTATCCATCGGTTCCGTGATGGGCGCGGCCAGCAGTTCGGTGCCGAACATGTATTCGTTGGGAACGTGGTATGCGGCGTCGATGTCGGGCGATCCCCAATACATGGGCTCCACCAGGGGAAGGCCTGTCCGGGATGCGCGCCAGTTCATGGTGTGGAGGTACGGAATCATGCGATGGCGCAGGCGGAGCGCATCGTCCATGATCGCACGGAGGGGGTGCGGATGTTTTTTTGGACGGTCAGGCGGCCAGTCCAAGACTTCTGCGGTATTGCACGGGGCTCATCCAGTCCAGTGACTTCTTGATCCTGGTTTCATTGTAGTGGGTCAGGTAGGCGGCCAGGCGTTCGCGGAACTCCTCGTAGCCCACGCCCCTCCAGTCCCGCCCGTAGAATAACTCGTTCTTGAGCCTGCCGAAGAACCCCTCGGCGGCCGCGTTGTCCGGGCTGCATCCCTTGGCGCTCATCGACCGGATCAGCCCGTGCTCCTCGCAGATGCGGATCCATTCGTCCCACCGGTAGTGGCAGCCGCGGTCCGAGTTAAACCGACATCGGTTTAATTCCGATTAAGCCGGTTTTGTTGTTAAGCCGGGGAACGGTTCGGGGTCTTGGTGGCTGGCCGTGTCCCATG